>Ga0209474_10000057_pt1 | contig 126530 bp, 116 predicted proteins | sample GraSoiAngelo_145_FD_185902 | JGI IMG/M metagenome (GOLD analysis project Ga0209474, IMG submission 185902) | Grasslands soil microbial communities from the Angelo Coastal Reserve, California, USA - 14_1009_05_20cm (SPAdes) (version 2) | ecosystem: Environmental > Terrestrial > Soil >...
AGAGGAGAAATTTGGTGGAGGCGGCGGGAATCGAACCCGCGTCCGAAAGCACTCCCCTTTTTGGCGCTACATGCTTGTCCCGCGATTTGTCGTCATCCGGCGAATCGAGCACGGGCCCCCTGCCCGCCGGACCATCTCCGAATGAATCTCGTCTTCCGCCGTCGGAGCGCCACGGAAGACCAGCCGACTTTTCTGACGGGACTTGCCGGCGCCATCGGCTGGGCTCCGGGGTCCCGCGTGCTTAAGCCGTTTTAGGCGGCCAGCGCGTGCTCAACGTTGTCGTTGGCGTTTGTTGCGTTGCCCGTTTTTTATAGAGGTCCGAGCATCCCCTGCATGCGCCGAAAGGTTCGTTGCCCTCGTCGAAACCGGTTCGCCCCCATGACGGACCGAAGCCACAACATAACCGGGCCGGGCGTCGCGTCAAGGCAGCCCGGCCCACATGCGCTCGGCTGCTCCCACATCGGGCTTTCTTGCCCCCGCTGCTAGCATGGCCGCATGGCGCCGAAAGCCTGGTGGCTGCAGACCCTCATCCAAGCCTACGATTGGTACCTGAAGAACCGCACGCCGTTCGAGATGCTCGGCCTGTTCCTCGCGGTGCTCGGTACGCTCTTCGCCGTCTTCTCGATCCGCGACGGCCGCAAGCTTACCAAGGACCTGCGTTCGGTCTTCGACCACCTGACCACCAAGGAGATCGGCGCCTTTCCGGCCTACATGACCGAGGTGGACCGGATCATTTCCGACGCGCGCGAGTCCGTCTTCATCGCGACGGATTTCCCAGGCCATGGAGCGTGGCGCGATCGCGGCCGCTACGGCGCGTATGTGAAGGCTATCGAGAACCGGAAAGCCGATCGCGTCCGCCGCGGCCACCCACTCAGCGTCCAGGTGCTCTGCCTCGACAGCAACGGGCGCGAGCGCGCCCTCGAGGATCGCTACCCGGAAGCGCGCTGGAAGGAATATGTGAAGAAGGGCGGGTTCCAGCGCAGCCGCCGGCTGTACGAGGAGCTGGAGAATTGTCAGGTCTCCGAAGCCCGCCCGCAGTACCTGCAGCAGATGCTCGAGCGGCAGCAGCGCGCGCTGGAATCCGACATGCGCCTCGCCGATCGCTGGGAGTATCCGGGCCTGATGCCGATGTACCTCTGGATCATCGACAGCGAGAAGGCCGTCTTCGCCATCCCCAGCTTCGGCGATCACATGACTGAATACGCCTTCTACACGGAAGAAGCCGGCCTGGTGCAGGCGCTCATGTCCGTATGGGCGCGCTATCTCGAATCGGCGAAGCAGGTCAGCTCGCAGCCCGTCCTCGTCCGATCCGGCTAAAGCCGGCCCGCATCGAAGCGCATCGACCTTCTGCGGCTATCGCGTCAGCTGCGACTGCAATGCGCTCTTCGACGCCCTCGATGCGGGCCGCCCCAACTCCGTCCAGCCCTCCTTTCTGGCGCCTCAGGCGCAACGGCTGGTTCTGCAAGGTCGGTTCCAGCCGACGACCGACGAGATCAACGCGTTTTGCCTCTGAAGGCGCCGGCTTCAAGCCCTTCTCGCTCACGACAATCCCGTCGAGATGTCTCGCTGAAACGCCAAAATTGTCGGGACGCCTCTTACGGAAGCGAAGACACCGCAGGAAGGGCGCTGCATCAGCGCGGGCGCGCGGCCTACGAACCCGTCGGAATCGCCTGGCGGGCAGACGAAATCGTCACCAGCTTCTCGCTCTCCTCCCAGAGCCGTCGCGCCGCGGCCGGGTCGAGGGCGGCGTGCACCGGGGACTTCTCGCGCCGCCGCACGAAGTACTTCCCCGTCACGGCCGCGAGCGTTGGTTCCGATGCGGCCCAGATCTGCGTTCGGGCGCCCTTCTCCTCGCCGATCAGGAACGGCCGCGCGATCCGCGCGAGGATGCCGAACAAACCGGCGCCCTGCATCGCGAAGCCGCTGGCGACCGTTCCGGGGTGCACCGCGTTCGACGTCACCCCCGAACCCTGCAACCGCCGCGACAGCTCGAACGCGAAGAGAAGATTCATCAGCTTCGTGTTGCAGTACTGCCGGACTCCCAGGTAGCGGCGCTCCATCTGGAGATCGCCGAAATCGATCCGCCCGCCGCGCGAGGCTTCCGAGGCGACGCTGATCACCCGCGCGGGCGCGCTGGCGCGCAGCAAGTCGAGCAGCGCGGCCGTAAGCGTGAAATACGCCATGTGGTTGAGCGCGAATGTGCGCTCGAGGCCTTCGGCCGTGACCTGGCGCGCGCTGAACACGGCTCCCGCGTTGTTCACCAGCACGTCCAGCCGCGCGTACTTGTCCCGGAACTCCGCCGCGACTCGCCGCGCTTCGCCGACCAGCTGCAGATCCGCCCGGATGGCGTCGGCGCCGGTCTCCCGCTTGATGGCGTCGAGCTTCGCCGGATCGCGCCCGACGACCACCACTTTCGCGCCCAGCCGCGCGAGCTCGCGCACCGTAACGCGGCCGATGCCCGACGTCCCGCCCGTGATCAAGACGATCTTCCCGTTCATCCCCGGCTCCGCCGCGCGCGATCCATCTCGCGCTTCGCCTCGCGCTCCGCGATGTCCTCCCGCTTGTCCACGCCGGTCTTTCCCTTGCACACGCCGAGCTCGACTTTCACCCTGCCGTCCTTGAAGTAGAGGCTGAGCGGGATCAGGGCGTACCCCGCCTTCTGCTGCCGTTCCTGCAGCTTGTCGATCTCCCGCCGGTGCAGGAGCAGCTTGCGGGTCCGCTTCGGATCGTGGTTCTGCAGTGGTCCTGCCGGCTTGTAGGGCGGAATCTGCGCGTTGAGCAGCCACAGCTCATGGCCCTTGGGAATCGCATAGGCATCGGAGAGCTGTGCGCTGCCCTCGCGCAAGCTCTTCACCTCGGTGCCGGTGAGGGCGATGCCGCATTCCACCTTGTCCTCGACGTGATACTCAAAGCGGGCGCGGCGGTTGGTGGTGATGATCTTGACGTGCTCCGCGCTCATGCCGCCTCGCAGCCCGACAGCCCAGGCGCTCAGCCGCCTTCGCCTGCGGTGCCCAGCGCTCCGTTGTCGATGAGCCGCGTCTTACCGAGGAATGCGGCGAGGAACAATCGGGAAGTCGCATCGGCCTGCGGCGGCCGCTGCAGATGGACCGGATCGCGGATCTCCACGTAATCGATTCGCAGCCCGTCCGCCAGCAACCTCTCCCGGGCCAGCTCCTCGAGCTGCGCCGGCCGTAGCTCGCCGGCCTTGAACGCGTCGCGCGCCGCCTTCAGCGACTTCCAAAGCGCGGTGGCGCGCGCCCGCTCCTCGCGGGAGAGATACGCGTTCCGCGAGGAGAGCGCGAGGCCGTCGCTCTCCCTGACGATGGGGCGGCCAATGACCTCGACCCCGAGGTTCAGGTCGGCGTTCATCCGGCGGATGACCACGAGCTGCTGGTAATCCTTCTCGCCGAAGAACGCGTAATCGGCGCGGCTCAACGCGAAGAGTTTCGCCACCACGGTGCAGACGCCGCGAAAGTGGCCCGGCCGCTTCTCTCCGCAGAGCGGAGCTGCGAGCGGTCCTGGCTCGACGTAGGTCTGGAACTCCGCCGGGTACAGCTCCTCCGGACCGCGCGGCACGAACGCGAAGGTCGCGCCCGCCTGCTCGCATTTGCGCAGGTCGCCGTCGATGTCGCGCGGATAACGCGAAAGGTCGTCGCCAGTCCCGAACTGCGTCGGATTGACGAAGATGGTGACCGCCACCGCCGGCGCCCGCTGCGCGGCCGCCTGGATCAGCGACTGGTGGCCCGCATGCAGGTAGCCCATGGTGGGCACCAGCGCGAGCTCGCCGTCGCGGCGCGCTTCCTGGCAGGCCCGCCGGAAGTCGCGCGCGGTGGCGATCACCCCGACGCTCATTTCACGCTCGAATAGAGCTGCAGCACCGGCGGCTTCTCGGCGGAGAAGCTGTGCTCGGGTCCGGGGAACACGCCGTGCTTCACGTCGTCGTTGTAGCGGGCCACGGCATCGCGGATCAGCACTCCGAGATCCAGGTACCGCTTGACGAACTTCGGCGAGAATTCCGGATTCATCCCGAGCAGGTCGTAGATGACCAACACCTGGCCGTCGCAGCCTGACCCGGCGCCGATCCCGATCACCGGAATGGTCAGCGCGCGCGAGATCTCCGCCGACAGCTCGCCGGGCATCATCTCGAGGATCAGCGAGTAGCATCCGGCCCCCTCGAGCGCCTTCGCATCGGCAAGCAGGCGTTGCGCCTTCTCCTCCGTGCGTCCCTGGACGACGTACCCGCCAAGCTTGTGTACCGACTGGGGAGTGAGCCCGATGTGCCCCATCACCGGGACCCCGGCGCGGACGATGCGCTGGACGACCTCGGCATACTCGGCGCCGCCCTCGAGCTTCACGGCCTCGACGCCTCCTTCAGCCGCCAGGCGGACGGCATTCTTCACCGCCTCGTCCGCGCTGCCCTGGTAGCTGCCGAAGGGCAGATCGCCGACGAGGTGCGCCCGCTCCACGCCGCGCTTCACGGCCGCGCAGTGGTAGACCATCTGGTCCATGGTGACCGGCAGCGTCGTGTCGTGGCCCTGGACGACCATGCCCACCGAATCGCCGACCAGCAGCACGTCGGTGCCGGCGCGATCGAGCAGGCGGGCGAAGCTGGCGTCGTAGGCGGTGAGCATGGTAATGCGCTCGCCGGCCTGCTTCATCTTGCGGAGCGTATTGATGGTGACCTTCTTCAAGGTTCACCTCCGTTTCACCGTGGTTGCCCCGTCCGGTTCGCCGCCTCCCGGTAGCCCACCTCGCGAAAGGTTGAGCTCCGGACAGCCCGCCACGGGACAGACTTGTACTGCGACCCAAGGATATCATCGCCGGCGCCCGGCGCCATCCCGACGGCGTCAGACCCGGGTGCCGAGCGGCTGGTAGTAGTGCGTCCCCGCCTTGATCGAGCCGATGGCGCGAACCAGCTCCTCGAAATCCTTCTCGGTTTCGACGAAGTCGATGTCGCTGGTGTTGATCACCAGAAGCGGCGTCTCGTCGTAGCGATGGAAGAAGTCGTTGTAAGTGCGGGACAGCTCGGCGAGGTATTCCGGGTCGAACTTCCGCTCGAATTCGCGCCCGCGTTTGCGGATCCGCGCCAGCAGCACGTCGAGCCGCGCCTGCAGGTAGATGACGAGATCGGGCTTCATCACGCGCGGGCCCAGGTGCTCATAGACGCGCTCGTAGAGGGCCAGCTCGTTGGGGTCCAGCGTGATCGAGGCGAAGATCCGGTCCTTCGCGAACAGGTAGTCGCTGACCGTTACCTGCGAGAACAGCTCCTGCTGGAACAGCTCCTGCTGTTGCTTGAAGCGGCTGAGCAGGAAGAAGAGCTGCGTCTGGAAGGCGTACTTGTTGCGGTCCTGGTAGAAGCTGGCGAGGAAAGGGTTCTCTTCGACGAGCTCGAAGACGCTTCTCGCGCTGAACCGTTTTGCCAGCGCGCGGGTCAGCGCCGTCTTCCCCACGCCGATGGGACCTTCCACCACGATGTAGCGCTGCCTCAGCTCCACGGGGGGCGCAGATCACCACAGAACCACACCCGGTTACAGCATTGACATTTTTTCGCGGATCGGGTTTGCGCCGCCGGCGCTGACACCGCATCCTGTGGACTGCATGGACACGCACCGGATCGACAATCCGTACACCGGCGAGACGGTCGCGGAGCGACGCCTGCTCGATGCGACTGGTGTCGAAGGAGTCGTCACCCGCGCTTTTCGCGCGCACAAGGCATGGGCGAAGACGCCGCTGGCGGACCGCGTTGCGCTCTGCGAGCGCTTCTGCGCGGAGTTCGAGAAGGACGGCGAGCGCATCGCGCGCGAAGTCACCCTGCAGATGGGCAAGCCGCTGGCCCAGGCGCGCGGCGAGTTGAAGACGACGGTGCACCGGGCGCGCGTCATGATGTCGCTCGCCCCGGAGGCGCTGCGCGACGATCCGCTGCCGGCGGTCCCGGGATTCACCCGCTTCGTCCGGCACGAGCCGGTGGGCGTGGTGCTGGACGTCAGCGCCTGGAACTATCCGTTGCTGATCACCGTCAACGTGGTGGTCCCGGCGGTGCTCGCGGGCAATGCCGTCGTCCTCAAGCACGCCAATCGAACCGCCCTCTGCGGCGAGGCCTTCGCCCGCGCGTTCGAGCGGGCCGGGGCGCCCGAGAACCTCGTCACCGCCATCGACGCCAGCCACGAGACCTGCGCGCAGATCATCGCCCGGCCGGAGATCGGATACGTCAGCTTCACCGGCTCCGTGCGCGGCGGACATGAGGTTTATCGCGAGGGCGCCAGGCGCTTCATCGACGTCGGGCTCGAGCTGGGCGGCAAGGATCCGGCCTACGTCGCCGCCGACGCCGACCTCGACCACGCCATCGCCAATCTCGTCGACGGCGCCTACTACAACGCCGGGCAGAGCTGCTGCGGGATCGAGCGCATCTACGTGCACGCCTCTCTCTACGAGCGCTTCGTCGAGGGTGCGCTGGCGGAGGTGCGGAAGTACCGCCTCGGCGATCCGCTGGACAGCGCCACCACGATGGGCCCGATGGCGCAGGCCGAGGCCCCGCGCAAGCTGGCTGCGCAAGTCGAGGAAGCGCGCAGCAAAGGCGGCCGCGTTCTCTGCGGCGGAAAGCCGATCCACGACGCGGCAGGGCGGGGACGCTTCTTCGATCCCTGCCTGGTGGCCGACGCGAACCACTCGATGCACGGGCTGATGGTCGAGGAGAGCTTCGGCCCCATCGTCGGCGTGCAGAAGGTGAGCGACGACGACGAGGCGGTGCGCTCGATGAACGACAGCCCGTATGGGCTGACGGCGGCGATCTGGACGCGCGATCAGGAGCGCGCCTTCCGTATCGGGGCACAGATCGAGACCGGCACGTTCTTCATGAACCGCTGCGACTATCTCGATCCGATGTTGCCGTGGACCGGCGTGAAGGATACCGGCAAAGGGATGTCGCTCTCGAAGTACGGGTTTCTGCCGCTCACCCGCCGCAAGTCCTTCCACCTGCGCACGCAGACCTGAACCGCGCGCGAAGCACCGGCATCGCATCGACATGCCGCTGGTCCGCATCGCCCTGCGCAAGGGCAAGAGCCCCGAGTACCGCCGCGCGATTTCCGAATCGATCCACCGCGCGATGGTCGAAACGATCAAGATTCCCGAGCAGGACCGGTTCCAGATCGTCACCGAACACGACGATGCCAGTCTCGTCTACGACCCGTCCTACCTGGGGATCTCCCGCAGCGACGGGGTCATTCTCGTCCAGATCACGCTCAGCGCGGGCCGGACCGTGGACGTCCGGAAGGCTCTGTTCGCGCGCATCGTGCAGCTCCTGCGGGAATCCCCTGGTGTTCGCCCGGAGGACGTCTTCGTGAGCCTCGTCGAGGTCGCGAAAGAGAACTGGTCGTTCGGGAACGGAGTCGCGCAGTACGCAACCTGAGCGGCTACAGCGCGCGCTCGATCGACGCGAACTCCTCGACGCTCAAGGTCTCCCCTCTCCGCTGCGGGTCGATCCCGGCGCGTGCCATGGCTTCGCGCGCGCCGGGCACGGCACGAACCGCGTTCCAGAGCGTCTTGCGCCGCTGCGAGAACGCCGCCTTCACCAGGACCCGGAAACGCCGCTCGTCCTGGACCGCCGCCCGCGGCTTCTCCAGGAACTCCAGCACGAGCGCCGCGCTCTCGACTTCCGGCGGCGGCGTGAACGCGTGCCGGGGCACCGAGATCGCCAGCTGCACGTCGGCGACGTGCTGGATCAGCACCGAGAGCAGCCCATAGTCGCGTCCTCCCGGTTGCGCCGCGATCCGCTCGGCGACCTCGCGCTGCAGCAAGAGCACCGCGCGGCGGACCGCTGCGCGCTGGTCGAGCAGATGAAAGAGGATCGGCGAGCTCAGATGGTAAGGCAGGTTCCCGCAGACGACGACCCGCTGGTCCGCGCGCATCGCGACCTGCCGCAGATCGAAGCTCTTTGCGTCGGCTTCCGCCACTTCCACGCCTGGAAGCTCGGCGCGCAGGATGGGAACCAGCTCCCGGTCGCGCTCCACCGCGACGACGTGCGCGCCGGTGGATGCCAGCGCGCGGGTGAAATGGCCGAGCCCGGCGCCCAGCTCGACGACGGTGTCACCAGCTTTCAGCCTCGCCAGCGCGGCAAGCGACGAGAGCAGCTCCTCGTCCCCGAGGAAGTTCTGGCCCCAGTCCTTCTTCGGCCGCAGCCCGTGGCGTCGGAGGAGCTCGGCCGGTTTCACAGCCGCCATCCCGGGTCTGCGGACATCTCCGGATCGGCGCGCTCGCCGCGGCGCAGCCGGTGAGCGCCGGCGATGGCGATCATCGCCGCGTTGTCGGTGCACAGGCGCGCCTCGGGCAGGAAGAGCGAGATCCCCTCTGCGTCGCAGCGCTCGGCGGCGAGCTCACGGAGGCGCGAGTTCGCCGCCACCCCGCCACAGATCACCAGCGAAGACAGCCCGGCATGTCTCGCCGCTCTGAGTGCCCGTTGAGTGACCGCGTCGCAGACGGCCTCCTGGAACGAGGCGCAGAGATCCGCGAGCGCCTGGCCGTAGGGCGCTCCGTGCTCCCGCACGTGGGTCAGCACCGCGGTCTTCAGCCCGCTAAAGGAGAAGTCGAACGCCGCGCGCGAGCGCCGCGAAAGCCCGCGCGGAAAGTCGACGGCCTGGGGATTTCCCGCGCGCGCCAGGCGGTCGACGTGCGCGCCGCCTGGATAGGGCAGCCCCAGGAGCTTCGCGACCTTGTCGAACGCCTCTCCAGCGGCGTCGTCCAAGGTGTGTCCAAGCGCGCGGTATTGGCCGACGGCGCGCACCTCGTAGAGCGAAGTGTGGCCGCCGGAGACTACCAGCGCCAGCCAGGGGGGCACGGGAGCCTCCTTCGCGAGCAGCACGGCCAGCAGGTGCCCCTCGATGTGGTTGACGCCGACGAGGGGAAGACCCGTCGCCGCGGACAGCGACTTTCCCACCTGGACGCCGACGAGGAGCGCGCCCACCAGGCCCGGACCGCGGGTGACCGAGATGCCCTCGAGCTGATCCATCCGGCACCCCGCCTTTCCCAGTGCTTCGTCGAGCACCGGAAGCACGCGCTGCAAGTGGTCGCGCGAAGCCAGCTCGGGCACCACCCCGCCCCACTTCTCGTGCACGTCCTTCTGGGTGTGGACCACGTCCGCGAGCACGGTCCCGCGCAGGCTCTCGCCGAGCTCCACCACCGCGGCGGCGGTCTCGTCGCAGCTCGTCTCCAACCCGAGGACGCGCATCGCGCGCAGGTGTAACGCTATCCCTCGAGGTTCGCGAGAATCACCTTGACGTCCTTCGCGAACTCGCTCGCGGGTTCCAGCTCGAGGAACCGGCGATACGCGCGCGTCGCGTCCGCGGTGCGACCGAGCGACTGGTACGCCGTGCCGAGCAGGAGATGGGCGCGCGCGCTCGTCGGATCGAGCCGTGCGGCGGCCTCGAGCGGCTCGACTGCGTTCCGCGGCCGATCCGACTCGAGGTATGCGTCGCCCAGCGCGACGAGGACGGGGACCGCCTGCGGGCGAAGCCCCACCGCCTTCTTGTATTGGTCGGCGGCGGCGCCGAACTTCCCTTGGCGGAAAGAATCGTTCCCGCGTGCGACCGCCTCGGCATATGCCCCCGGGGCCGTCGCCCCGGACGCTGCGCCCTCTCTCGTCCCCTCCAGCCACGGGGAATCCTTCCTGTCGGTGTGGGGCTGTGGGCGAAGTACCCACCCGATCGTCAGCGCCGCGGCCACGCCCGCGAGCCAGCCCCAGCGCTGGCGGGCAAAGCGAATGGCAATTCGAGCGGCCTCGGGCGGCGGCGGCGTGGTCGCCACCACGGGGGCAATGGGCGGCAACTCTCCGTTCACGCCTGCCAACCGCGCGAGTCGAGCATCGGCGGCGAACGTCTTCGCCGCGTTGCCGGCGGCGGGAGAGATCCGGCGGAGCTCTCCCAGCGCTTCGGACTCCGCGCGGGGAGGAAGCTCCACGACGTGGTGGAGCCGCACGGGCTCACCCGAGGCGATCTTCATCCGCGCCTCCTGCGCCTCGCGGCGCAGGCGCTCGCGCCGCAAGCCGCGGATCGCCGGAAAGTTCACGATGCGCGGCATCGTCGGCGCGGTGGCAACGGCGGCCGGAGGCGGTTCGGAGACCCATGCCTCCAGCGACGACGACGAGCGGGAGGCCGGTCGGAGGATGCCGTCGCGCACCAGGCGTTGGACGGCCTCCATCGTCGCGACGTCGTCAACCGGCGAGAGATCGATCGCGGCGCGAAGCGTCCGCACACCGTCGAAGTGGCGCAGCACTCCATTCAGCTCATCGGGGATGTCGCCGAGGACCGCTTCGAGGCGAGCCACGTCGACGGCGAGCTGCGTCTCCAGCGGAAGCTCCTGGGCCAGGCGACCCACTTCGTCGACGCGCCTCATCGCCTCCATCAGCGCGGCCCGCGTCCCGCCCTCGATCCGCGCTTCCCGCGGCGACGAGGTGAAGTCCACGCGGAATTGCCCCCTGTCCCAGGTCATCAGGCGCCAGAACGCCGCATCGCCCCCGAGCGGCCCCAGTTCTGCGTCGATGACCTGGCCCTCGCGGACCCAGACGCGGGCGAGCTGCCCGCCGTTCTCGCAGCGGACGACGGCGCTCTTCTTCCACGATTCGATGGAGTGAAAGACGTCGAGCAGACCGAAGTCGCGGACCGATCCCGTCAACCCGGCGGGCGCGCCAGGATCGGAGAGCCGGCGACGGTCGAGCAGATGCTGAACGCGCTGCACCAGCTCCTTGAGCAGGACCGGCTTGACCAGGTACTCGTCGGCGCCCGCCTCGATAGCCCGCGCCTTGGCGGCGGCCGACGCGTCGGCCCCCATCAGCAGGACGGGAACCCCTTGCTTTGCGCGTGCGGCGCGGCAAAGCGCGAGACCGTCGGGCGCCGGGAGCGCAAGATCGCAGATCAGCGCCTGTACGCCCCCATCGTTCAGACGGTGCAACCCGTCTTCGCCGGTGGCGCAAGCGATGACGACGAACCCGGCCCGGCGCAGCGCCAACTCCACCAGACGCAGGTTGCGCGGGTCGCCGTCCGCGACCAGCACCGTCTCCTTCGCCATCAGCTCTTCCGCTTTCCGAAGAGGAGGCCGGAGAGGACGCCGCCGCCCTTTGGGGATTGCTTGCGCCGCTGCTCGATCAGGCGGAGCTCGAGCGCGGCGTCGGGATGGCGAGGATCGATCTCCAGCGCCTTGCGGAACGCGTCCACGGAGGACTCAGGATCCTTCGTCCGCCAGAGGACTCCCGCCACGTAGTACGTACGCGCGGTGGCGCCGTGGGCGCGCAGGGCGCGGTTGATCAGCGTAGCCGCTTCCTCCTTTGCCGCCGCCGAGGACTTCGGGTCGCTCACCAGACACCAGGCGAGTGCCGCCAGCGCATCGCCGGTGGCGTCGAGGTCCACCGCCCGTCGCAGCTTGTTCAGCGCCTCGGGAAAATCGCGCTTCTTCAGCAGGACCTCCCCCATCTTCAAGGCAATGGCCCCCTCCTCCTTGCGCGCACCCGCGGACGAGGAGGTCAGCGAGCCATCGTACTTGGTGCGCGCGGCGGGCGTCGCGATGTGTTCGTAGGCCTCCTTGAGCAGGCCGAAGAGCGTTTGCAGCTCTGCCTGCAGCGAGGAGAGGGCCCCGGAGGCGCGGTCCGGATGGAACTTCTTCGCGGCATCCAGATACGCGTTGCGGATGGCTTCGCTGCTAGTCTTCGCCTCCACGCCCAGGCGCGCATACGCGTTCTGCCTCGAGGCCAGGCGGACGCGCGAGCGCACGTCGTCCGCGAAACGCTGCTCGTCCGCCGAGAGCTCGCCACCGCCGTGAGAGGCTTGTGGAAACTTCGGCGTGATCTCCACGGCGCCCTCGATCTCGCCGCGCGCCGGCATCCCGCCGAGATTGCGGATACCGCGCGCCAGCATGCGCTTGCGCATCTCCCGCGCACGCCCCTCGTCCATACCCGACGAGTCAGAGGCCTGGCCAGGCCCCGCGCCGTTCGGCGGCAGGTCGAGCTCGAGCGGTTCTTCCTCCTCAGCCGGAGGCGGGGAGACCTCCTCCACGTCGTCCAGCGAGAGCGCGTCGAGTCGGGCGAGCGCCTCCTGCTCGTCGAGCGGCTTCTGCCGCTCGGGAGGCGCCGGCGCAACATCCGCGTCGTCCGTCGCGGGCCGAGCATCGGGTTGCGGCTCCGCGGCGCCCGACAGCAGCAACGCAGCCAGCACGGCTTCCGCGCGCGTCGGCTCGAGCTGTGAGGCGCGGACGAACTCCGGTACCCGTCGCGGCAGCGCCAGCAGCGCCGTTGCCCGGCGATCCGTCGGCGCGAGCGTGATGCGTGGTTCCAGATCCGCCCAGTCTCCGGAAAGGCGGACCGGGTGGTTGCCGAGCCAGGCGATCATCTTCTCGCGCCGCGGCGCGTGCTGCTCCCGCTCGAGTGCATCGACGAGGCACCCCACCGGATCGACGACCACCTCGCGCGCCCAGGCGGGAGGCGGCTCCCATCCGCGCCAGTCGTACTTGCCCTCCGTCAGCGCCATCAACGTCAAGAGATTGGTGGTGTGCTGCGCCGCGAGCGCGGCGCGCAGTTGATCGCGCGTCAACAGCTTGCGGGCGACGAGCACTTCGCCGTGCCGCTTGCCCGCTTTCATCGCCTCATCGCGGCTCGACTCGATGTCGAGCGCGGCGACCCAGTCGTTCGCGAGCAGCACGTGCGCGAGGTTCCGCGCGCCGGGAAAGGCGGCCGTGCCGCACATGTCGCCGGCGCGAAAAAAAATGCGGATCTCGGCCGCCTGGGAGGTCTCCAGCCACAGCGTTCCGCTGGCGCGCGAGCGGAACACCGCGGCCACCAGCTCCGGCGCGCTCGTCTCGGACAGATCCCCCTGGGCGAGCGAGGGCAGGAGCTCGATCGTGTCCACGTCTTCATGCTACCGCGAAGTCCCGTCCTCTCCAGAAGTTCCGCGGGGTTGCGCGGTATGTATTTGTCGGAGCGCCTCGTACACCGCGATCCCCGCGCAAGTGGAGAGGTTGAGGCTGCGGGCGCTGGGCTCGGCGATCATCGGAACGCGCACCTGCCGGGCCACAAAGCGGTCGAGGAGCGGTTGTGGGAGACCGCCTACCTCGTCGCCAAGCACGAGGTAGTCGCCCGATGAAAACCGCGCTTCCCACAGGCCAGTGCCTCCCCGCCCGGTGAAGAGATGCAGGCGAGCCGCAGCGATTCCTTCGCTTTGCAGCAGCTCGTCGAACGAGCTCCACGTCGCCGCATGGACCTTGTCCCAATAGTCCAGGCCGGCGCGCCGCAGATCCTTGTCGTCGATTCGGAACCCGAGCGGCGCCACCAGGTGCAGCCGCGATCCGGTCACCGCGCAAAGGCGCGCGACGTTGCCGGTGTTCGGCGGAATCTTCGGTTCGACCAGCACGACGTTCAGCCGCGCCGACGCGGGCGTGAGGAACAGGCCTTGTGCCGCAGGCTTCTGCCCGGTATTCGGTGCCGCCATGGCGGGAATTGCGATCATCGCCAATCCGAACGCGCGCCGCAACCGCGAGTGGCCGCTCGCCGCGCAGCAGCTCCGCAAGGCAGCCCCGGGCGCGGCCATCCTGGAGACGCGCGGTCCCGAGGAGCTGGCGGGAGTGGCGAAGGCGGTGAAGGCGGAACGGCCGCGGGTCGTGGCCATCGCCGGCGGCGACGGAACCGTCACGCACACGGTCACGGCGCTCGCCGGCGCGCTCGGCGACGACCTGCCGCCGCTCGCGCTGCTCGGCGGTGGCGCGTACGACTCCCTGGCTCCCCTCGGAGGGAAGGGAGACGCGGAAGATCGCCTGCGCCGTCTCTCCGAAGCGCTCGCTTCCGGCACCGAGCTGCACGTCGAGCAGCGCGATACCCTGCGCGTCGAGGGCCGCTGCGGTTTCCGCTTCGGCGTAGGGCTGCCGGTGAGGTTCATCGAGGCGATCTACGCCACCGGCCGCGCCGGGTCGTTCACCAGCACGCGGCTGCTCGCCCGCGCGTTCTGGTCATCGCTGACGGCCGGTCCGTTCGCGCGCCGGCTGTACGCGCCGATGGATCTGCGCGTGCGGCTCGATGGCGAGGAGTGGCCCCGGATCGAGATCTACGGCCTGGTCTGCTCTTCGGTGGCGGAGGCAGGCCTCGGCTTGCGCCCGTTCCGGCGCGCGACGGAGCAGCCCGGCGCGTTCCAGGCGCTGGGCCTCACCGCCGGTCCGCGCAAGTTCGCCCTCGAGCTGCCGCGGCTCCTCGTCGGACTGCCGGCACGTCGCGATCGGCTGCTCGAGGGAGTGGGCGAGAAGCTGGAGCTGACGGGAAGGGCCCCCCTCTCGTGGCTGCTGGACGGCGAAATCTACAGCAGCAAGAGCGGCAAGCTCGCGGTCGGTCTGGGACCCCGGGTCTCCCTCGTGCGCGCATGATCGTGCGCAATTCCAGGACCGGCGCCGTGCTCGCGGAGCGCGTCGAGCGCGCGTCGACGATGCTGGCGCGGCTGCGCGGCCTGCTCGGGCGCCGCGCGCTGCCGGAAGGCGAAGCGCTGCTGATCGAGCCTTGCGCTTCGATCCACACGTTCTTCATGCGCTTCGCCATCGATGCCGCGTTTCTTTCCCGGGAGCTGCGGGTGCTGCGCGCCATTCCGGACCTCGGACCGTGGCGCGCCACGCGCCTCCACCGAGGAGCGGCCATGGCGCTCGAGCTGCCGCGCGGCACGCTCGCGCGGACGGGCACGCGCGAAGGCGATGCGCTCGAGCTGGAATCGTGACTCAACAATCGAGCCGCACGCCCGGCGCGGCGATCTGATCGACGACGCGCTCCCCGGCGGCCACGTGCGTGCTCGGCCAGAGCACGGCGCGCTCCACGTATGCGCCTGCGTCCACCCGCGATCCGGCGCCAATCACCACGCCGGCTCCGACCGTCGCTCCGGCTTCGATCTTCGCACCGGCGTGGATCAGCGCGGGCGCGCGGAGCGGCGCGTCGACGTGCGCCGTCGGATGCACGTACGCGCCGGGCACCCGCTCCTCGCAATGAGCGAAGGGATCCGCGCCGGGCCTGAACCGCGCGAGCGGCACGCGACCCTCGAGAACGTCGAGATGTGCGCGCAGCAGCGAGCGCGGCGCCCCGAGATCGCCCCAGTAGCCGTTCTGGAGGAAGCCACTGACACGGGCGCCGTCGTGGATGGCCCGCACGTAGGCCATCCGGTTGATGTCGCTCTCGCCCTCGGGAGGCAGACGGCCGATCAGCGCCGGCTCGAGCACGTGTACGCCGGTGAAATGCATGCGGATGAGAGCGGGGTCGGCGGAGGCACCGCGCCCCGCGATGCGGCGGACGTTCATGTCGCCGTCCACCTCGACGGCGCCATAAGTCGCTCCGGGAGGATAAGGAGCGAGCACCATGGTGGCGACGGCGCCCGCCTTGCGGTGAGCCGCGAGGGCGGCCGGGAGATCGACGTCGAACATCATGTCGCCGTTGAGGAGGAAGAACGTTCCGCTGCCCAGCATCGCCTGCGCGCGCCGGACGCCGCCTCCGGTGCCGAGGATGTGCTTGAGCTCCCGCGAGACGGAGAGATCGATGCTGAGCTCCCGCGCGAGCTCGACCGCGCCCTTCTCCATCGCCGGGGCGAGATGATGCGTGTTGATCACGATCGTCGTCACACCGGCGTTCTTGAGGAGCGCGAAGTTGTATCGGAGCAGCGGCAGCCCGCACAGCGGCACCAGTGGCTTCGGGACCTTGTCGGTGAGCGGGCGCAGGCGCGTGCCGAACCCGGCGCAGAGCACCATCGCGTTCATTCTCTAACCTGTACAGCGTCGAGCCACAGCCGCAAAGCCGCACCTTCGTGCGGCAGCGGGTGGGTTACTCCAGCGCCGCAGCGACGTCGTCGGCGGGACGGCGCACCCAGCGCAGCAGTTGGCCGATGCGTCCCTGCAGGAGCGAGACGAGACCCACGTAGAAGAACCCCCACTGGAACAGCAGCAGGAATGGGAGGGAGAAATAGACCCCCTTGTCCAGCGCGAACCAGATGGCGCTCGTGAGATATGCGCCGAGGGCGAGCTCGAGCAGCGGCTGGGCGGTGAGGAGCGTCCGATACTTGTTCTTCAGCCAGCTGCGGTCCCTTCCCTGCATTCCGGTCTTCGGCGTGCGCGTGAAGCCCGTCTCGTAGCCCACCATCGCCTCGATCACGGCCTTGCTCTGGTTGACGCACATGCCGATGCCGAGCGCCATGATGAACGGCAGATACTTGATCCGCTTCCACCACTGCATGCCGATCTCGCGCTGGCTCGCGATGTAGAACATCACCACGCTCATGGTCGCCGTCCAGAAGAACGGCAGGTCGAGCATGAGCACCTCGTACCAGCCGTGCTTGAAGCGGATCACCATGCTGACCGGCATCAGCACGGTGAGCAGGATCATCAGCGGATAGGTGAAGTTGGCGGTGAGATGGAAGAACGCCTCCACCTTCACCTCCCGCGAGAGGTCGCTGCGGAGGATGCGCGGCAAAAGCTTGCGCGCGGTCTGGATGCTGCCTTTCGCCCAGCGGTGCTGCTGCGACTTGAAGGCGTTCATCTCCACCGGCACCTCGGCGGGTGAGACCACCTCGGGCAGGTAGACGAACCGCCAGCCGGCGAGCTGGGCCCGGTAGCTCAGATCCAGGTCCTCGGTCAGCGTGTCGTGCTGCCACCCGCCGGCGTCCTCGATGGTGGCACGCCGCCAGACGCCGGCGGTGCCGTTGAAATTGAAGAACCGGCCGCTGCGGTTGCGCGCGGTGTGCTCGATGACGAAGTGGCCGTCGAGGAAGATGGCCTGCGCCTGGGTGAGGTGCGAGTAGTCGCGGTTCAGGTGCTCCCAGCGCACCTGGACCATTCCGACCCGGTCGTCGCTGAAGAAGTGGACCGAGCGGAGCAGAAAATCTTGCGAAGGGACGAAGTCCGCGTCGAAGACGGCGATCAGCTCGCCGCTCGCGACCCTCAGCCCCTCCTGAAGAGCACCGGCCTTGTACCCGCTTCGGTTGTCCCGGTGGATGTACTGGATGTCGACGCCGGCATGGCGCAGCCGCTCGACCCTTGCCCGGGCGATGCCCTGCGTTTCGTCAGTCGAATCATCGAGGACCTGGATTTCGAGCCGCTCGCGCGGGTACCGGATGCTCGCCACCGCGTCGATCAGGCGTTCGACGACGTACATCTCGTTGTAGACGGGCAGCTGGATGGTCACCCGCGGCAGGATCTCGAATTTCCTCTTCGGCGCCGGAAGGTTGCCCTTGTACTTGTAGTACAGGTACGCCATCACGTAGCGGTGCGAGCCGTAGACCGAGAGGATGATCAGGACCAGGAAATAGGTCGCGAGGAACAGCAACTCCACCCGGGTCATCGACTCTCCACCGCAAAAACTCCAACAATTTCCGGGGTCTGGCCCGGAGTGGCGCGGACTGTACGTGACGCCCGCTCGCTTGTCAAACGGCCGACCAGACTGCGATGCACCGCGGCCACCCGGAGAAACGCGCCGGCCGCCGCAGCGCGCGCTCCTACCGCTGCGCACGATGTGTGCACTGGATCGGTCCGTTGGAATCTCACGTCGCCGCAAACTCCAGCGATTCAACTCAACTGCCCCGGTGAACAGCGCTCAGGGCTGTGCCGTGCGCACGGGCGCCTGCGGCAACGTCCGCTTGAAGACCGTCCAGGTGCGGAGCGCATCGAGCGCCACCTTGAGCTGGGGATCGTCCTGCGGGTCGTCGGGCACGAGCGGCTGCGGCGCGGGGGGCTGCAGCGATGCCGCCGCAACGAGCCCGCCGTCTTCGCCCTTGAAATGTCCGGGGAGGTTCTGTTCGCGCGGCGCGTCGTCGTCGGCCGCGCTGGCCTTCACCCACAGGTCGGGCGTGATGCCGCGTTCCTGGATGCTGCGCCCGGACGGCGTGTAGTACCGCGCGATGGTGAGCTTGAGGCCCGAGCCGTCTTCGAGCTCGATCACCGTCTGCACGGATCCCTTCCCGAACGTACGCGTCCCAATGACCACTGCGCGTCCCGAATCCTGGAGCGCGCCGGCGACGATCTCGCTGGCGCTGGCGGTGCCGCCGTCCACCAGCACCGTCATGGGAAACCGGGGTTCGTTGTTCTTTGGCCGGGCCTTTTCCACCTCGACGTGCTTCCCGCCGCGCCCTTTGGTGGTGACGATCACGCCTCCGTCCATGAAGCGGTCGGCGACCTTCACCGCCTGGTCGAGAAGGCCGCCAGGGTTGTGCCGCAGATCGAGGATCACCCCTCCGAGGTGGCCGCCCGCCTCCGCGCGCAGCGACTCGATCGTCTTGCGCAGGTACGCGTCGGTCCGGTCCTGGAACGTCTTGATCTTTACGTACGCAAGCTTGCGATCGAACAGCTTGCCTTCCACGGAGACGAGCCGGACGACATCGCGCACGAGCGTGAAGCTCCGCGGCTCGGCCCACCCGGTCCGCTGGGCTTTCACGGTCACCTCGGTGCCCGGAGGACCCATCAGCGCCCGCACCGCCTCCGTCTCCCGCCAGCCATGCATGGCGCGGCCGTCGATCTCGATCAGCCTGTCCCCGGGCTGGAACCCTGCGCGCGACGCCGGCGTGTCGTCGATGGGCGCAACCACCACCACGTCTTCACCGCGCGTGGCGAGCTCGAGCCCGACGCCGCCGTATTCGCCCTCCGTCTCCTCCTTGAGCGCGGCGTAGGAACGAGGGTCCATGAAGCTCGAATGCGGGTCGAGCGTGTGGATCATGCCGTCGATGGCGCCGTAGACGAGCTTGGCCTCGTCCACCGGTTCCACGTAGTTGTTCTCGATCAGCGAGAGCACGTGGCTGAAGACGTCGAGCTTGCGGTACGGGCCAGCGGGATCCCGCGCCGCCTGGGCAACCCGCACCGCGAGAAAGCCACCGAGCGTGGCGCAGGCGCAGAGCACGAGAAGCTTCTTCATTTGGCGGCGCCTCCTCTGGTTCCCGCAAGCAAGGCAGCCGGTCTGCGCTTGCGGGAAAGCCAGAGCTCCGGGTCGAGCGGCTTCTGTCCGTCGCGGAGCTCGAAATACAGATAAGGACCCTTCAGCGACCCCGTCTCGCCCACGGTACCGACCTGTTCTCCCGCCCGGACGGCGTCTCCCAACGCCTTCTGCAGCTGGTCGAGGTGCGCCATCAGCGAGAACACGCCTCCGCCGTGATCGACGATCAGCAGATTGCCGAATCCCCTGAACCAGCCGGCGTGCGCGATCTTGCCGTCCCAGACGGCGCGAACGGGTGTGCCGGTGGGGGCGCGCACGTCGATGCCGGTCTGCAGCGTCACGGTGCCGAAGCGGGGGTCGACGGCGCGTCCGAAGTGCGCCTCGATCCGCCCGCCGCCGTCCACCGGAAACGGCAGCTTGCCGCGGGCCCTGCGGATGGATGCCTTGAGCAGGATCTCGGGCGAGCTCAGCGCGGGATGCGATCTGCGGATCTCCGCCAGCTTGCGCGAGAGCTGCTTTTCCGCCTCCTCGAGCTCTCGCACCGTCTCCTCGTGCACGGCCCGCTCCCGCTGGACGGAAGTAAGCAGCGTCCGCTGCTGATCGAGCTTTTCCTGCAGCGAGGCGCGGCGCTCCGCCTCCTGGTTCACGCTCTGATCCTGTTCCGTGTGCGCGGCGAGGAGCTCGTCGCGCGCCGCCTTGCTGGCGTCAGCCTGCGTCCGCAGGAGCGTGATCGCCTGCAGGTCGGACTCGAGCAAGAGGTTGAACAGCCGGCGCCGGCGGAACAGATCCGCGATTCCCGTCGACCCCAGCAGGAACCGCACGTATCCCTCGCGCCCGAGCCGATAGCGCGCCACAACCCGCGGTGCGACGGCGTCGCTCGCGGTCGCAAGCGTCGCCTGGGTCTTCTGCGAGCGATCCTCTGCGATCGAGAGCCGCTGCGCCGCGGCGCGCAGCCGCGCCTGCGCGGCCCGCAGCGCGCGCGACTCCACCTCGATCTGCCGCTCCAGCTCCGCGAGGCGGCCCAGCACCGTCGCTTCCCGTCCGGCCAGCTTCTGCGCCGCCGCGCGCTCGTCCGCCAGGCGCTCGCGCAGCTCCGGCAGCGAGGTCGCGAGCGCGACGGCGAGCAGCAGCGGGGTCATGTCTTCAGGAACCGCGCAACCGCGATCCAGCTTCCGACGAAGCCCACCAGCGCGCCCGCCGCCAGCAGCCCGCCGGCGTAAGCGGGGAGCAGATGCGGCGCAGAGGCCCCCGCCGCGAACGAGAATGCCTGCGACGCGTGCGGCAGCAGCCAATGTTGGGCGCTGAGCACGGCCCCGACGGCGATAGCCGCGCCGAGCAGCCCCTGCAGCGCGCCCTCCATGAGAAAGGGCGCCCGAACGTATGCGTCGGTCGCGCCCACCAGCTTCATGATCTCGATCTCGTCGCGCCGCGCGTAGACCGCGAGGCGGATGGTGTTGGCGACAACCATCAACGCCGCGCCGATCACGGCCAGCAACGCTCCCGCGCCGAAGGCGCGCAGGCCGGAACCCAGGGCCTCCAGCTTGTCCAGCCACTCTCGCCCGTACTCGACGTCATGCACGCCCCGCATCTGGCCCAGCTCGGCTGCGAGCAGCCGCAGGGAGGATCCGGGAAGCGCGGCGCGCGGCCGGATCTCCAGCGAGGGCGGCAACGGGTTCTGCGTCAGCCCGTCCAGTGCGCCGCCCAGCTCCCCGAGATCGGAGCGAAGCCGGTTCAGCGCCGCTTTTCCATCGACGTATTGGACCTCCAGGTCCCCCCTGCCGCGAATCTGCTGCGAAAGCGCACGCGCATCGGCGTCGCTCGTCGCCGGGTCCAGATACAGCGTCATGTTCGGCTCCGCGCCCCAGGAAGTCAGCAACGTGCGCGCGGTGAAGAGCCCGAGCACGAACGCGGCACCGATGAAGAGCGAGAGCCCGATGGTGAGAACCGACACCAGGGACAGCACGGGCGCGCGCCAGAGGTTGACGGCGGCGCGCCGGGAGAGCCGCCAGGCGACGTGCGCGATCATGCGTCGAACACCAGCTTCCCGCGCTCGAGACCGACCGTACGCCGATGCCACCGCTGGAGCAGCCCGCGGTCGTGCGTCGCGACCACCACCGTCGTTCCGCGTGCGTTCGCGTCGAAGAGCAGCTGGAGAATGCTGTCGGTGAGCGAGGGATCGAGATTTCCGGTGGGCTCGTCGGCGAGCAGGATGGTCGGCTCGTTCACCAGCGCGCGGGCGATGGCGACCCGCTGCTGCTCTCCGCCGGAGAGCCGCCGGGGAAGGCTCATGGCCTTGTGCGAGAGGCCGACCTGATCGAGGCGCTTGCGGGCGCGCTCGCGGATGTCCGCATCGGAAGCGCCCAGCACCTCGAGCGCGTATCCCACGTTCTCGACCACGGTGCGGTTGTCGAGCAGCTTGAAGTCCTGGAAGACTACGCCGATGTTGCGCCGGAGATAGGGCACTCCCGCCTGGCTGAGACGGCCGAGGTTCTTTCCGCCGATCAGGATCTGCCCGCTGGTGGGCTGCTCCGCGCAGAAGAGCAGGCGCAGCAGGGTGCTCTTCCCGGCGCCCGAGGGGCCGGTCAGCCAAATGAACTCGCCCTTGTGGACGCGCAGGGTGATGTCGTCGAGAACGGGCGGATCGCCGGGGTAGATCTTCTTGACGTGAAAGAGCTGGATCACGGGCACGTTCCCGCGTCGCAGATCTTGATCGTGCAAGGTGCGCCGCTGTTGCAGGTCAGCGTCCCTGGCAATGAGGACGACGTGCACGGCATGCTGCCGCAATAACCGCTGAACGCGTTCGCGGCGCCGCCGCTGGCGAGGCCGCTGCAAGGATTGGGCGACGTCGTCAGCGTGATGCTGACCGCGCAACCATGCCCCGCGTCCTCGACGAAGCCGGTTGCCGTGCCATTTTGCGGCACACTGCTCACGCACGAGTCGACGACGCCGACGCTGTCAAGGGACAAAGCGACGCATCCGGCATCGGGCCCCGCGTCCACTCCTGCGTCCGAACCCCCATCGCCACCGTCGGGGTTGCCGGGCGTCCCCGTGCCGCCGCCGTCCGGCCCGTTGATGGGCGTCGATCCGTCCGTATAAACGCCGGCGCAAGCGGCGAGCGTGGCAAGCGCGATGGCGGCAACGAGGTTTCTCATCGTGGCTATTTGGGCGGCTCGAGGTCAGCCGAGAGGAAAGCGAGGATCACCTCGTCGAGGCTCTTCTCGCTGATCAGCTCTTCCGCGAAGAGCGTCGGGAGATCGTCGGTGGGCGTCTCCACGGGACTGTCGCTGAAGAAGCTGGGCGCCTGCGCCGCCTTCGCCGCCGCCGGAGCGGCGGGACTCGCTGGAGCCGGCAGCACAGGCGCAAGGCGCGGAGGCGTCGTCGGCCGGGTCGGCTGTCCGGGCTGGCGCGTGACGTGCGGCAGCGGCCCGCCCGGCGTGCGCGGAGGCGACGCCGACGGCGGCGCTGCCTGCCAGACCGGCGGCGCGGCGGGCTTGGGCGGCGCAGCGGCGGGTTTCGCAGCGGGTGCGGCCCGGGCCGGAGCGGGTTTGGCGGGCGGTTTCCTCGCCGGCGCGGCGCGCGCAGGCGTCGAAGCCTGCGTGTTGACGTAGGACGCGGTATTGGTGCCGTCGGCGAGGACGCCGGGATCGTAATGCGGCGCCGAGAGGCGCTCGGCGAGCTCGTCGAACTCTCCCGTCACCAGCCGCTTCAGCATCGTCTTGTGCTGCTGCTCCATCAGCCCGCGGACCACCTTCGGCAGATCGGGCTCCGCCGCCTTCTCCACGTAGCTCGATTTCATGCTGGCGACGATGTTTCCGCCGACGAACAGGTGCGTGATGTAGTGGGCGTGCGGGAGGCCGGAATCCTCGGTCTGCACGTGGTAGACGCGAGGCCCGTACTTCACGCTGTGGTTGAACCCCCCAACGGGGGTCCCGGCCTTCGGCGTCGGCATTTGCTCCTAATTCAGTTAGCAGAACACCCGAGGCTCCGCCAGCTTGGAGAACCCCCGGACGAGCGCTGCCCGTCCCTGAATCACCGCGCGAGATCAATGAGTTCCACATCTCCGACGCGGCGCCCCAGGAACCGCTCCGCCACCACCCGGAACCGGTCCGGGAGGTCGGTGCAGAGGGTGCGATGACGCGATGCGTCGCGCCGGTCCGGACGCAGCAGGCCCCGGACATGGAGCAGCGTTGTGACGCTTTGCGTTATGGCCTCTGCGCTGTCCACGATTGCGACCTCCGGCCCCAGCACCTCGCTGATGGTCGCCTTGAGAAGCGGATAGTGCGTGCAGCCGAGGACGGCGGTATCCACGCGCGCGCGACGCAAGTCGGAAAGGTACCGTTCGGCGATCAGCCGTGGCACCTCACCGTCGATCCACCCCTCTTCCGCCAACGGTACGAACAGCGGGCAGGCGCGCGCGATCACCGGCGCGAGCGGCGCGAGACGCCGGAGCGTCGTCTGATACGCGCCCGACGCGACGGTCGCGGGCGTTCCCAACACGGCGATGGCGCCTCCGCGGGTGCGAGCAGATGCCACCTGCGCGCCCGGCTCGATCACGCCGAGCACCGGAATCGGCAGCGCCGAGGCCAGCGCCGGCAGGCTGTGCGCGGATACGGTGTTGCAGGCGACGACCAGCAGCTTGATCCCGTGCCGCGCGAGATGCTTTGCCGACATCAGCGCATATCGGGTGACCACCTCGCCAGATCGCGTGCCGTACGGAAGGCGAGCGGTGTCTCCCAGATAGACGGTGTCTTCGTGAGGGAGCTGCGCCGTCAGCGCCCTGAGCACCGTCAGCCCGCCCACCCCGCTGTCGAACACCCCGATGGGCGCGTCGGCGTTCACTCACCCGTTCTGTATCACGGAGGCGATTCGGCGCTCACGAAGACGTCGGTGATCGCGCCGATGACAATCAGCGACGGCGCTGCCGGGTGGTGTGTGCGATAGACGAGATGATCGCCGTCGCTGAGGGTGCGGAGGCCAAGGATGGCGAACGTATGGTTTCCCGGCGTGAGGTTCTCGACGGATGCCCCGTCCGTGCCGAACGCATTGCACGGTACCGTCCCTGCATTCACCCCGCCGCTCCCGTTCGCGTCCGGGTCGACCAAGATCGTGACGTTGTTCACGTTAGCAGCCGCGCAGGTCTTGCCGTCGAATGTCCAGGTCATGCTCGCGCTCCCGGTCGTCTCCGCCACCCGGGGCACGTCGACCGCGAACGAGTTCTTCTTTCCGCCGACGACGCGCAACGTCTGCGTGACCTGATGGGTGACTGACCCGTTCGCGTCCAATCCGGTGACGGTGAGGTGATAGTCCCCCGCGTAGTAGACGCCGAGGTTCGCGCCGAGGCTGGCCTCCTGGCAGGTGAACTGATTCGGCGACAGCACTTCATTCGCGATGTCGATCTGGATGAACGCCACCTGGGCGTCGGCGCAGGAAACGCCGTCGAACGTCCAGTCCACCTCCAGCTCCCCGCTCGAAGACCCGCAGGCGGCGGCTGCGATCAACGAGAGCAACAGGATGCGGCGCATGCAGGCCTCCTTGCCGATGAGACGTCTTCCCTGCCCCGGCATTCAGACTTCCAGAGGTGCGCCGAGGTCACACCCCAACAAGGGATCGGTTCGGCTTCTTCCTGCGTTGACAGTACCGACCGTGCGAGGGAGAAACGCGCCCGCCATGAACGGCAGCCTGAACTACGTGGAGATGGTCACGCACGGCGGCCCCATCGTCAGCGGCGTGCTGATCATCCTCGTGATCTCCTCGCTCGTGAGCTGGACCATCATCTTCCGCAAGCTGCTCCATCTCCGCCGGGCGCAGGCGGAGAGCCTCCAGTTCCTGGAGACGTTCTGGCGCAGCAAGCGCCTCGACTCGATCTACACCGCAAGCGAGCAGATGCCAGTGAGCCCGGTGGCCCAGGTCTTTCGCGCCGGGTACGTGGAGCTGTCGAAGGTGACGCAGTCGCAGCCTTCGACCGAAGAAGGGTCCCTGCACGATCAGCTCGGCGGATTCGAGAACGTGGAACGCGCGCTCGCGCGGGCCGCGAATGCCGAGCTGACCACGTTGGAGCAGAGCACCCCCTTCCTGGGAACGACGGCGGCGGCGGCCCCCTTCGTCGGGCTCTTCGGGACCGTCTGGGGGATCATGGGCGCCTTCCGCGACATCTACGCCGCGGGCAACGCCAACCTCGCCACGGTGGCGCGGCCCATCAGCGAGGCCCTGATCGCCACCGCCGTGGGCCTCTTCGCCGCGATCCCCGCGCTGGTCGCGTACAACTCGTTCAGCTCGCGCATCCGCGTGCTGGACAACGAGATGCGCAACTTCAGCGCCGATTTCCTCAACATCATCAAGCGCCACATCTTCAAGAAGGCGGCCTGATGGCGTTCGGTTCCACAGAGGGCGGCCCCCGCCGCGCGATGACGGACATCAACGTCACTCCGCTCGTCGACGTGATGCTGGTGCTGCTGATCATCTTCATGGTCACGGCGCCCCTCATCCAGAGCGGCGTGAAAGTGGACCTGCCGCGCGCTTCGGCGCAGCAGATGGAGCACCAGGAGGAGAAGCTGGTGCTCACCATCACCCGCGACCGCCGCGTGTTCCTCGGCAACACGGAGATCCCCGGGGCCGATCTGGAGCGCAAGCTCTCGACCAACGTGCGAATCCAGAAGGAGAAGGAGCTGTATCTGCACGCGGACCGGTCGCTGCCGTATGGGCAGGTCGTCGAGATCATGGCGGTGGCCCGGCGGGCCGGCGTCGAGTCTCTCGGGATGATCACCGAGCCCGATCGGGAGCTGAGACGGCCTTGACCGACGTTCCCCGGAGCGCTCTTGCCGCGCACGGGCAGATGCCCGTCCTCCCCGCCGTCGCGCTCGCCATCGTCCTCCACTTCGGGATTCTCCTGGCGGCCACGCTGCTGCCGCGGCTGTTCGATCGGCGGGCTCCGCCGCGCAAGCCCATCATCGCCCACCTGGTCGCGCTCGGGCGCCCGCGCGATCCGCGGCTCCTGCCGCGCAAGGAATCGCCTCCGCCCGCCGCGGCCTCCAAGGCCGCCGTTCCCATTCCGTCCACGGCCGCTCCTGCCGCGCCGCGCAAGCCGGAACCTACTCGCTCGGAGCTGATGGAGCGCGCCCTGGCCCGCGCGGCGGGAAAATCGGACGCGGAATCGCGCGAGCCGCCGGATCCGGAGCGCGCCGGGTCGGCCACCGGCTCCGCGGCTGGAACGGCTGCCACGCCGGAGGAAGGCGACGCCTATTTCACCGCGGTGCATGACGCCATCCTCGAGCACTACGTCGTGCCGTCGGTGATCTCGGAGCGCGAGCGGCTGTACCTCGCCGCCTCGATCGTCGCCTGGATCGGCTCCGATGGCCGCATCCTGCGGTACGAGCTTCAGAAGAAGTCCGGCAACGCGTTCTTCGACCAGGCGCTGGAGCGCGCCATCCAGCAGACGAAGCTGCCGGCGCCTCCTCCGGAGATGGCGCGCGCCCTCCGTGACAACGGCGTCGTCCTGAACTTCAGGCCTTGAGGTGATCCCCTGACCTTCCCGTTGGTGCTCGCAATGATGCTGGCGGCCGTGGACCGGCCGGTGATCGATCTCTCGGGCGGGCGGATCCAGCCGCTTCCGCTCGCGATCCCCGCGCCGCTCGGCTCGCGCGAGGCCGGCGCCGCCGTCCAGGCGGCGCTGGCGCAGGACTTCGAGCGCAGCGGCCTCTTTCGTCTCCTCGATCCGCAGTCCTTCCTCGGCGACACCGGCGAGAGCCTGACGAACGTCAACTACCGCGAGTGGCAGACGGTGGGCGCGCAGGCGCTGGTGAAGATGAGCTGCGAGCCGCCCGCAACCGAGGTCAAATGCGACATGCGCCTGTACGACGTCGCGCGCGGCCAAGAGCTGCTGCACGGCACGTACACGGCGCCGCGCCAGGCGCTACGGCTCGCGGCGCACCGATTCGGCGACGACGTGGTGCGCTTCTTCACCCGCGAGCCCGGCGTGTTCCAGACGCGCATCGCCTGGGTGCGCGAGTCGGAGACGGGAAAGCAGGTGATGGTCTCGGACTGGGACGGCTTCGGACCGCAGGCACTGACGGGAGCGTCGATCAACCTGCTCCCTTCCTGGAGCCCCGACGGCAAGATCGTCGCCTTCACCAGCTTCCGCAACGGCGATGGGGCGCACCTCTATGCCGTGGAGGTCGCCTCGCGCCAGCTTCGTCCGCTGATCCTGCTCGGCGACTTCGCCACCGGCGCCTCGTACTCGCCCGACGGAGCGCGCCTGCTCTTCTCCTCGTCCCAGAACGACAACACCGACGTGTACGTCGCGCAGTTCGACGGAAGCGGGGTGCGCCGCGTGACGGATGCCCGCGGCATCGACATCTCCGCCTCCTGGAGTCCGGACGGCAAGCGCATCGCCTTCGTCTCGGAGCGGGCGGGAACGCCGCAGATCTACTCGATGACCGTGGAAGGGTCCGACGTGCGCCGGCTCACCTTCCAGGGCAACTACAACCAGGAGCCGGCCTGGAGCCCGAAGGGCGATCTGATCGCCTTCTCCGGCCGCGACGAGCACCGCGTGTTCGATCTCTACACGGTGGCCGTCGACGGCGGGAAGGTGACGCGGCTGACGCAGAACCAGGGTACGAACGAGAAGCCGGCCTGGGCGCCCAACGGGCGCTATCTCCTCTTCTCCTCGACGCGCAGCGGAAAGCGGCAGATCTGGATGTCCCAGCCGGACGGATCCAACCAGCGACAGGTCACCTCGGAGAAGACCGGCGCCTCCGATCCCGCCTGGGGACCGCTCCCGGCGAAATAGGATGTTGCTGGCGCTCAGACGCCGTTTCGGAGCGCGCGGCGCGGCGGCGCTCCTGGTCGGTGCCGCGTTCTTGATCACGCGGGCGCTGGCCATCGGCTTCACCCACGCGGGCGCCGCGACCATGTCTCCCGAGAAGCGCCTGGTCTGGAAGTACGCGCCGGGAAGTCTCCGGCCGGAGGCGCCTCCGCGATTCCTCGAGCCGCTGCAGCGCTGGGACGCGGACTTCTATGCCCACCTCGCGCTGCGCGGGTATCCGCCTCCCGATCGTCCACGGCCGCTCTATGGGCTGGGCTTCTTGCCGCTCTATCCGCTCATCGTCCGCGCGGGAATGCAGGTGACGGGCAACGTATACTGGGCGGCATTCGCCGTCTCGAACCTCTGCGCGCTGCTCGCCGCGATGCTGCTCGTCGAGCTGGGCGCGCTGCGCCGGCGGGCGGACGGCATTCGCGCGGCGGTGCTGTTTCTCGCCGCGCCAGGGGCGAACTTTCTTTCCTACCCGTATTCGGAGCCGCTGTTCGCCTTCGCGCTCGCCGCGGGAATGCTCGCGGCGCGCAGCGGAGCACTCGCAACCGCCGCCGCCGCCGGCGCCGCCGCCTCGGCAACGCGCCCGACCGGCCTTGCCGTCGCGGTGGCGCTGGCGTCCGTCCCCCGCCCGCGGCAGCTCGTCGCCGCGGCGCTGGCCACGGGAGGACTGGTGGCGTACGCGCTCTGGTGCGCGCGGGAATACGGAGATGCCCTCGCGTTCCTGCACATCCAGGCCTCGCACAAGCGCGTGCTCTCGCTCTTCGGACCGGTGCGCGCGCTGTTCGCGTTCAATGTGGATCCCGATTACTACCTGGTGACCATCGCGGGAATCACAGTCGCCGTCCTGATGGTGCGGCGGACGCCGGCGTGGGCGTGGCTCACCGCATGGTTCCTCCTGCTCCTCCCGATGGCCACCGGAACGCTGCAGGCGATGGTCCGCTACGAGTCGACCAATCTGCCACTGATCTGCGGAGTGCCTGCGGTGCTGCGCGGGCGCTGGTTCTGGCGCGCGACAGCCGTCTCATTGGCGCTGATGTGCGTCGAGGCGCTGCTGTACGGACAGGGTCACGCGCATTACTAAATCGGTTCAATCGAGAAGTAGGGCCCCCAGGCGGGCTCGCCCAGGACGGCGTCCGGCGAGAGATTGAAGCCGATGTCGATTGCCATGCGTCCGATGGGCGTCAGCCAGCGCAGGCCGGTTCCCACGGCGTGGCGCAGCACGAAGTAACGGCGGCCGGTTTCGTCGCGGCCGAAGAGGTTGACCGGGGTGCGCCAGAGGTTTCCTGCGTCCCAGAACATCGCGAGCTCGAATGATTGCGTGAACGGGAGCCTCAGCTCGGCGCTGAAGGCGACGAACTGGTCCCCGCCATCGCTCGTGCCGCCCGCGGCGAGCAGCTGTGCCTTCGGAGTGCAGGCGAGGTCGGTGAGCGTCGCTTCACAGGCACGCACCTGCGCGTGGAGCTGGTCGATCAGGTCCTGTGGCTGCAGACCGTCCTCGTGAAACCCGCGCAACGAAGTCGCGCCGCCGAGATAGAAGCGGCGGTCTCCGGGCGTGCGCGACTGGTCGTCGAGCTGGAACACGCGTCCACCGCGCGCGGAGAGGACGATGCTCGCCAACGAGGGCAGCGGCACGTACGCGGCGAGCAATCCCTGCACCTTGAAGAGGTTGACGTGGACGATGTGGCGGCCCTCGTCCGTGTCATTCGCCGTCTCGATGCCGGTGAAGGATCGTTGGTAGTCGCCGCCGAGCTGAAGCAGGATTCCAGATCGGGGCCGGGCGGGATCATCACGCAGGTCGAGCAGCGCCATGGGACGCAGCGACCCGAAGAGCATCGTGCCCGGCGGAAGGCGGAAGATCCGTTGGTCGATTCCGGCCAGCACGTCTTCGATCGATCGCGCTCCGACGGTCAGCTCCTGGTATCCGACCTCGTAGACAATCCCGGCGGTCACCGGCCGGCGCCGCGTCAGGTCGACGCTCGCCTGCGCGGAGAACTTCGTCAGATCGTACGAAGTGCGCAGGGCGCGCTCGTGGATCAGATCGAGGCCCGCGCGGAGCTCATTCGTCAGCGGGTAGAGCCGGGGAGCCGAGATGCCGACGTCGATCACGCGTTCGATCGGGATTCCTGCGGGATACTTGATTCGCGTCTCGTACTGGGACACGTCAGTACACGCGGACACTTTGGGCGGGTTATCGGGGTCGTCGAGCGGACAGACGCGCTCGGTGGGAAAGCGCGTGAAAGGAAAGTCCGCCTTCACCACGGCCGTGAAGGTGAGGTTTCGCCCCAGGATGTTGCCCTGCGTCCACTGCGCGCTGGCGCGCGGGCCGTCGGCGAGCGAGAATCCGATGCTCGCCTGGAAGTCGCGAGTCGGCCGCTCGCGGAGCTGGACCTGCAGCGTCTTCTCGCCCTCCGCCACCTCTGGATTTCGCGGCGTCAGCGTCGCGGAGAAGAAGAGGCCTGTACGCAGCAGCGCCTGCTGCCCCCGATCGATCGCCTCCGGAGTGAGGACGTCTCCCTGCTTGAGGCCGACCAGGTCGAGCACCAGTCCTTCCACCGTCCGGCGATGACCGATCACCTCGACGTACCCGACGCGAACGACGGGCCCGGGCTGGATGCGGTAGCGGACGTCGACGCGTGAGGCGCCGTCCGGCGTATCCTCAAAGTCCTCCTCGTCCTCGACGCGGGCGTACAGATGGCCGCGCCGGGTGAAGATCTGGGTCAGCGCGGCGCGCCCCTCCTCGGCTTGCAGATAGCTGAAGGGCCGGTCCTTGCGCAGGACGATGGCGGCATCGAGCTCCGCGGCGGAGACGTCTCCGCCGCCCTCGACGAGGATGCGGCCGACCCGGGTTTGCTCCCCCTCCTTGATCGGAATCGTGACATCGATCCGGGCTGGATTGCCGGCGATGGGATCGAGCTTCGGGGGCCCGGCGCGGACGGAGAGGTATCCCTGCGACTTGTAGAGGTCCTCGATCTGCTTGATGGCGCGGGCGTAGACAATCGGATCGAACACCGCTTCCGGATCGACGGTCGTACGCGGCGCGTGCGGCCCGCGGACGGTGCCCATCACGCCCATGCTTTCGACCAGCGCGGGATCGGCTCCCGCCACCGGATCGCGGACGAGATTGTCTCGCAGCAGCAGCAGGATTCGCTCGCGAAGCTGGGCGGTGGGAATCGCCCGGTTCCCTGTGAAGGCCAGGCGCTCGACGCGCACCTGCGGCCCTTCGTCGATGGCGAAAACCACCTCTTCGGTGCCGTCGCGCGCCACCATGCCGCGCTCGGCGATCTTGGCGCGCAGGAAGCCCGCGCTGACGTAGAAGCGGCGCAGGCGCCCCGCCATCTCCTGCGCCGACTGGGCATCGAGCGGGTCCTCGGAATCGAGGGCGAGGTGCGCGGCGAGAACGTCGTCCGGAAAGGCGCGGTTTCCCCGCAGGTGAAAGCGGACCAGCGGCCCAGCCGCAACCGGAATCACGAGGCGCGCGGAGCGATCGCCCATCTCCTCGACCCGCGCCGGGTCGACGCGCGCTCGAAGCCGTCCCGCCCTGCGATACCGGTCGCGGACCCGTCGGATCGCTTCGTCCAGGAACCCGAGGTTCAGTACGTCGCCGCGATCGAGGCGGAGCGCCGCCAGCAGCTGGTCGCGGTCGAGGCCGGGATCGCCGTCGAACCGCACTTCGGAGATGCGCGTCGCCGATCCTTCCTCGATGCGCAGCTCGAGCGCGACGCCGCCGGGAGCCGGTTTGCGCACCGGTGTCACGCTCGCGTGCCGGTACCCGATGCGGAAGTACGCAGCCTGGATCGCCTCCACCGCCGTCCCCACCTGTTCCGGCTGGAACTCGGCGTTGACTTGAAGGTTCGCGTTCTGGATGAGGACGCTCTCGGCGAGCGCGCTGTGGCCAGGGAACGTCACCGCGATGAGCTTCTCGACGGGCGCAAGCACGAACACGAGCCGGATGCGGCCGTCCCCCATCGGTTCTGCGTACGCAGCGACGCGGGAGAACCGCGCGCTCGCATGCAGGGCGCGCACCGCATCGCGCACGTCACGCGCGTCGAGGACTTGCCCGGGCTGCACCTCCACCAACGCGCGCACCGATTCCGCGTCGGCGCCCTCGTAGGCAATCTCGCCGACGCGCGGCGGTTCCGACAAGGCGGCCTGTGCGAGGAGCAGCGCGAGGAGGGCTGCGATCACCTACTCCCCCTCCCACTTCAGATGCAGGTCGATGCCGAAGTCGGTGCCGACGCCGCTGGTGATGTGCTCGTTGTCGAGCTGCAAGCGGGTGGAGAGGGCGTCCGACAGCTGGTAGCTGATTACACCGCGGTACCTCCGCGTGGTCAGTCCTTCCAGCACCCGGAGATCGAGGCGCTCGCTGATCAGGTGCGATTGGAAGCGCGCCATCGGTTCCAGGCGGTTCGTCGCCACGGAGAAGTCGCTGGCGAAATCGATGTTCGGGTTGCGCAGGATCGCGTTCTTGGGGATGAAGCGGCGCACTTCCTCGGAGAAGCCGGTGGCCTTGTTCAACGCCTCGATGCCGATGGCGAGGCCGGAGTCCGCCGCCGAGAACGTGCTCTGCTGCAGGTTCTGCGAGACGAAGCCGAAGGTGAGGAGGAAACCGAGGTCCGCCTCCGCCAGCGCCGGCTCGGAGCTGAGCGACGCGTGCGGTTCGCCGGGCGTCCCGAAGGCGTGGAGGCGGACCTTGTACTCCTTCACCTGTGAGCTCAGCTGGAAATCGAAGCTCGGACGGATCCGCTGGCGGTCGGTGAAGGTGAGGACGCCCTGCTCGATCTGGAAGTCATTGCCGCGGAAGGCCGCGGTGCCGTGGACGGTGTTGACGCTGCCGAGCAACCCGATGGCGCGCGACGTCCCGGTGATCTTCAGGTCGCCCTTGAGATCCGTCCGCGCCAGGTTGTTCTCTACGCGGACCCCGCGCCCAAGGTGCACGTCGAGGTCGAAGCGCACGACGATGGGACTCTTGGTGAGGACCTTCGGGGTCGGCGGCCGGCGCGAGAAGTCGAGCAGCGACTTCTCGATCTCGACGTCCTCCGTGTACTTCATCTGCGCGAGGACGAGGTTGCCGCCCAGCACCGGCTCCAGCGGCGGCCCGAAGAGCGTCAGGTCCCCGTCGATGATTGCCCCTGCGCTTTCCTGCAGCCGGACGTTCACGTCGCTGACGTGCGCGGACATGTCGATCTTCTTCGGAACCAGACGCTCCATCTCGATCCCGCCCGAGACGCGCGCTTCGCCGTTGTTCAGCTTCCCGGAGAGCGAGTCGATGACCAGGGCGTCCTGCGAGAAGGAGATGCTGCCGTTCAACGCGCGGGCGGCGACGGGCAGACCGCGGAGAGTGGCGGCGCCGTCCTCGATGCGGATGTTGCCGAGTACCGTGGGGTTCTTCGCGGAACCGCCGACCACCGCCTGCACCAGGTAGGTGCCGGAGGCGTGCTCGACGTCGGGCATCAACCCGGGAAGCACGCGGCCGTCGATGCTGGCCCCGAGCCGAAGGTCGAGCCTGCCGTCGCGTCCGCGCCCGCCCGAGAGCTGCGCAGTCGTGAACGGCGCCCGCAACGCGAGCCGTTCCGTCCGGATCCCTTCCGGGCCGAACGTCACCTGGGCCGGCCCGTCGTTCTCGAAGGCCAGATCGCTGCGGACGATCCGGAGCTGCGAAAGCGTCATCGTTCCCGCGCTCTCCCGCCAGCGCAAGAGCGACCCGTGCACGTCGAACGCCGCGGCCAGGGAGCCGCTCTCGATGTCGACGTCCGGCGCAAGCAGATCGACGTACTGCGGCAGTTCGGCGACGCGCAGCGTTCCCGAGCAACTGTAGGGGATATCGCCTTCCAGCCGGGCCTGCCCGGTCACCCCGTGCGTGCCCACCGTCGCCTTCCAGCTCAGCGCCTTCCCGTCCAGCGTCAACGACAGGTCGCCGTCCCCGAGGTCCGCCTCGTCGGCCATGCCCTCGCTGAAGCGCAGCGAGACGTTCACCGTCGGGTGCGAGCTGACACCGCCTGCATGCGCCGTCATCCTCATGGCCCCGGAGAGCCGTGCTCGCTGCGCGAAGTCCAGGTCGGCGAGCGTGAAGTTCTCGGTTCGCCCGTCGATGTCGAGCTGCCAGCGCGGACCGAAGCGCCCCGCCACCCGCAAAGCCGCCTCCCCGTGGAGCAGCACGAGCTCGTCGATCTGCAAGCGCGGATCGCCGCCGTGGAGCGAGAGCCGCGCCATTCCGGAATTGAACGATTCTCCCCAGAGGATCAGATCGTCGAGCTCCAGCGAAGCGGTTCCCGACGGCGCGGCCACCGGCCCCTTCACGTCGATCACACCCTCGACGTGTCCGTCGACGAGGTCGGGATCCTCCACGGTGGAGAGCTCAGGCACGAGCCCCACCGCCAGGTCGACGAGGTCGTTGACGTACGCGTCGGAAAGCTCGACATGCGCGTCGACAGGCATCGCCGAGCTGCTGAAGTCGACGGCGATGCGGCCCCGGTACGAGCTGCGATCCTTGTGCGCGTGGACGTCGGTGAAGGCGAGCCTCATCGAGGCGGTGTCGAAGGCGACCTTCGTCGTCAGGTCGCCGAGCGAGAGATCCATGAAGCGGGCGCCTTGCGCCGCCGTCCTTCCTTCGATGGCGAGCGCCTTGTATGGCCCGCTCGCCGTGGCGGCGAGCTTCAGGACGCCGCCGGCGGGCAGCGGTCCGAAATGCCCGCGGAGATCGTCGAGCGAGAGGTCCTCGGAATGCGCCGCGAGTTGCATCCCTTTGCGGAGGTCGGTGAAGAAGGTGCTCTCCACCTGCACGTGGGAGCCGGCGCCTACCTCGATGGCCACGCCCTGGGCGACAATCTTCTCCGGATCCGCCAGCACCGTTCCGGTGAGCTTGCCTCGGGCGAACTCGAGCATCTTTCGCGCCTGCGGGCGCTTCTCGTACGTCCGGTCGAGCACCGCGAAGTCGGCGAGCTCGAGGCTGGTCTCGCCCGCGAGGCGGAACGGCGACAACGTTCCTTTCGCCTGCACGCGTCCGGTGGTGCGCAGCAGGATCCAGGCGTGCTGCAAACCGAGCTTGCGCAGCAACTCCGGGAGCTCCATGTCGCGAAGCTGAAGATCGGCGGCGAGCGGCAGGGTCGTATCCGCCAGCGAGACTTCGACCGACCCGTTCACCTGACCGCGCCCGACGGGCACCTCGAGCCGGTCGAGTCGCACCCGGGACGGAGTGAGATCGAATCGGAGATGGCCGTCGCCGGGAAAGAATTGGTCCAGGGCCACCGCCTTGAGCCGCAGGTCGCCTCTCAAGTGAGGGGGGCCGCGGCCGAAGGAAACCGTGGCGTCGGCGGAGATGCCCCCCTGGATGGCGAGGGCCGAACCAGGCAGGAGCCGCGCGGCGGCGCCCTTGAGATCGTCGACGCGCACGTTCGCCGCTGCCTCGATCTGCGGCTCGCAAAGGTTCTGGAGCTTTCCCTTGACGAAGGCCGAGGCTTCGGTGCCGATCACGTCGGCGCGCCGCAGCTCGACCGTGCCCGTGCCGCGCAGATCGACCACCCCCGCCGTCCGCGAGGAGATGAGCCCCACCGTGCGCCCCGGCAGCTCGAGGGATCCGCCGCGGGTGGAGACGCTGACCGCGAGCTGCGTCCCCTGCCCTCTGACGGCGAGTGCCGCCTTGGGAATGGCGAGGTGCGTCCCGCCGGCGCGCACTTCCACGCTGGCCTTGCGTATCTTGACCCGGCCAAATTCGAACCGGTCGAGGAGGTCGGGCAGGCACTGGCCGCCCGAGGGTGGCGAAGGTCCGGCCTGATCGAGCGCGAGCTTCAGCCGGGGGTAATCGACTTCCAGCCTCTCCAACCGGACCTTCTGCAAGAGCGGCCGCACCTTGACCTGTGCGAAGACGCGGGCCACGTCGAGCTCGATCCGCCCGCCGGGATCTCCTACCCGAAGCCCTTCGATGGTCAGCTTTCCCTGCTCCGGCTCCACCGAGCAGCGCGAGACGTCGACCCTGGCGGCCGTCGCCTCCTCGATGGTCGCCACGGCGTAAGCGCAGAGATTGTTGGCGACGAAGTCGGTGCGCAGGAAAGCCACTGCGGTGCCGGACACGACGGCGGCGGCGAGTCCGAGTGCGACGAGGATGCGGCTTAGCACTGGGTCAGCTCGGCTTCGCGAGCCCCGCCAGGTACCGGTCGATCTCCCCCAGATCCACCGGCTTGCCCTTCTCCGCGGCAGGCGCCCCCGACACTCCCCTGCGCGGTGGGGCGGCATTCGCCGCCGGCGGATTGCCGTCCAGGGCCAGCTCGCGCGCCACCCTCTCGATCATCTGCTCGTCGATCATCGGAACCCGGGCCACGTATCCCTCGAAGAGCGCATTGTCGCACAAGGTGTTGACCACGCGAGGAGTTCCACTGGAAAAACGGTGCACCGACTGGACGGCACCCGGGGTGAACGGCATCCGCGCCGCGCCTGCCAGGCGGAGCCGGTGCTTGATGTATGCCTCGGTGCTGTCGGCGTTCAGATGGTCGAGCCGATATTTCAAAGCCACGCGCTGCGCCAGCGGCGGATCGAGCTTCAGGTTCTGCTCGATCTCGGGAAGCCCGAAGAAGATCAGGTTGAGGAGCTTGCGCTCCGGCACCTCGAGGTTGAGCAGCCCGCGGAACTCCTCCATGAGCTCCCGCGTGGCGAGCATCTGCGCCTCGTCGATCAGCACCACCGCTTTTTTCCCCGCCTCGTAGATGCGCACCAGCCGCTGGTAGAGCTGACCGAGCAGCGTCAGCTTGTCCTCGCTGGGCGCATCGACGCCGAGCTGTAGCGCGATCCGCTTGAGCAACCATTGGGCGGTGACGCCGCTGTGGATGATGACCAGCAGCGCCGCGTCGTATTCGTTCTCCGGAAGCGAATCGAGCAGCCGGCGCGCGAGCGTCGTCTTTCCCGCGCCGATGTCGCCCACCAGGATGCCGAGCCCCTTCATCTGCGAGCAGAGGTGCGTCAGCCGGACCAGCGCCTGCGAGTGCTGGGGCGAGTTGAAGTAGAAGCGCGAGACCGGCGCGTTCGAGAAGGGCTCCTGGGCCAGCTCGTAGTAGTCGAGATAATTCATCAGACGAAGCCGATCTTCCGGTTCTTGCGCCCCGGTTCAGGAGGCGGCTCGGGCTCCCGCGAGCCCGGTCCGCCAGGACGTGACCCGGCTGTAGCGCCGGAAGTACCGAGCGCCGCTGCCTTGCGAAGGCCGGCGGGCGTCGCTTGAGGCCTCTTCTTCACCAGCGGCCGCACCGAGGCCGCGAGGTTCCCTCCCAGCCGCTCGATGCGGGCTCTGACGTCGCGGAAAGCGTTGTCCTCGGCGTGAATCGACTCGTACTGCTCGAGCGCCTCTGCGTTGTTTCCCTGCGTCTCCTGGACGGCGCCCAGCTCGAACTGCAACGCATGGCGCGCCACCGAGGTCAGATCGAGCAGGTCGAGCCCTTTCTGGAAGTGTCGCACAGCCGCCTCTGAGTTGCCGCGCTCGGACTCGCAGACGCCCAGCATCGTCAGGCAGTCGGCGGCGCGCGTGCCGCCGCCGTAGCGCAGGGCGACGTCGAACTCCGCGATCGCCTCCTCCAGGAGCCCCATCTCCTTGTAGGCGATGCCGAGATCGTAATGCGTCTGCACGTCCTCGGGACGAACGATCTCCTGGATCTTGGCGCGGAACTCGCCGAGCACCTCGGACGCGGGAACCTGGAACGACTCCAGCACGTCGCCGTCGAGCGGCTGGTCCTCCTCGTCGGCGGAGGTCCCGACTTCGGCGGCCAGCTCCGCCGCGAGCTCCGCGGCCATGTCGTCGTACTCGTTGTCGGCGGCGGGAGCTTGCTGCTGCGTGGCCTTTCCCAGCTTGCGCAACCGCTGCGAGGCGCCGGTATGGTTCGGCGAGGACAGGATGATGCCCTCGAGGATCGCGCGGGCGTCGTCGGGGAGCCCCGCCTGGATGTAGAAGTCCGCTTCGGCGAGGTCGCCGGCGAACTCGTCGTCGTCGACCGCCTGCAGCGGCTCGGGCTCGATGACGGCCTCCGGCTCCACCTCGAGCACGTCGTCGTCGTCGAGGACCGCCCGCTCGTCGGCCGTCGCCAGCGCCTCGACCTCGAGCGGCGCTTCCTCCAGGATCAGCTCGTCGCCGGCACGGCCCGTAGAGAAACCCGCGCCCGCCGTGCCAAGCTCCTTGAGCTCAGCCCGGACGGCGGCCGTCCTGGGATCCCGCTTCTGCGTACAGAGGCGCAGCATGGTGGTGAGCGAGGCCAGCGCCTCGTCCTTCCGCCCCATCGCCAACGCGACGATCTTCGCCTTCTCGTGCGCGTCGATGTTGTCGCGATCGACCGAGAAGACGCGCCGCAGATGCTCGAGAGCTTTGTCGTTCAGTCCGTACTTGACGTAGACCTCGGTCTCCTTGAGCAGCTTCGGCACTTGCGCGATCGTCATCGGCGCGGAGACGGCGCCGGCAGCCGCGACGGGCGCGGACGGTGGGCGCGCTCCGTGGATCGGAGCGCTGGGCGTCCGCTGCGGCGGGACCCGGATGGGCGCGCTGATCGGCTTGCTGATCGGCTTCGCCACTGGAGGCGGAGGAGCGGCAGCGGGTTTCGGCGCGGGCTTGGGCGGGGCGGGCCTCGGAGGCTCCGCTCTCGGCCGCGCCGACTCGCTGCTCTGCGCGCTCTTCAGCGCCGCCTTCACTTCCTGATCGTCCGGCGCGAGCTCCAGCGCCTGCTTCCAGACCTTCCGCGCATCGTCCGGCCGCCCGCCGTCGACGTGGACGCGCGCCAGCTCCTTGAGCACCGAGACCGTCTTGGTGACCTGCCCGAGGTCCTGGAAGGCCCGCGCGAGCATCTGCAGCGTGCTCAGCTCCCGGGGGTTCGCCTTGAAGCAGATGTGCAGCTTCGCCAGCGCGCGCTTGGAGTCGCCGCGGCTGAGGTACTGCTCGGCGAGCTCCTTCGCCAGGCCCACGTCGTTCTGGTCGAGGTGGCTGATCCGCTCGGCGACGCGCAGGTAATCGTCGTGACGGCCGTTGCGCTGCAGATATTGCGCGGCGCGGCGAAGCTCCGCGACGGCCTCGATCAGGTCGTCCTGGCGCGCGTACTGCTCGCCGAGCCGGATCCGCGCGGCCACATTGTCGGGGTCCAGGTCGACCAGCTTCTTCAGGGTATCGAGGCTCGCCTTGGTATCGCCGGATTTCTCGTGATGCGCCGCGACCGCCTGCCATTCCTTGGTCGCATCCCCGACCAGTCCGAGCTGCTGGTACAGCTCGGCGAGGCGGATGTTCACCTCCACCCGCTCGATGACCTTGAGCACCTGTTTGTAGAGCGCGACCGCCTTCAAATAGAAGCCCTGCTGCGAGTATGTACGCGCGACCTTCTCGAAGCAGTCGGCCGCCTCGGCCTTGCGGTTCATCTTCTGGTAGAGCTCGGCAAGCTTCTGCAGCACCCGGACGTCGTCCGGATCGATCTCCAGGACGCGCTGGTATTCCTTGACCGCCTTGTCGAACGCGCCCTTCGCGATCAGCTTCGCGGCCGACTCGATGACCTTGTTTTTGTCCATCGGCCGGAGGCTCGCGGGGCGGGGGGAGGGGACGTAACGTCCGTCGAATGAACGTAACGGTGAATCTGCTTTCCGGTCAAGGATGTAGACCGAGGTAGACGCTCGATCCCGGCAGCAGATTCCTACCCTGCGGCACCGCGTCAGTTCGGGTTGTCCGCCAGCAGCTTTTCCACCAGGCGCGTGTCGTACCTACCCTGTACGAAAGGCTCGTACACCAGGAGCTTCTTGTGGAAGGGGATGTTCGTTTTGATGCCTTCCACGATGTATTCCTCGAGGGCGCGGCGCATCCGCATGATCGCCGCGGGCCGGCTGTCGGCGTACACGATCAGCTTGGCGACCATTGAATCGTAGAACGGCAGCACCCGGTATTGCTCGTATGCCCCGGAGTCGATGCGCACTCCGAGCCCGCCCGGCGCGTGGTAGGCGGTGATCAGGCCCGGTGACGGCGCGAACGAGATCGGATCCTCGGCGTTCACCCGGCACTCGATCGCGTGGCCCTTGAGCGTGATGCTCTTTTGCGTGCGCCCCAGTTCCTCTTTGGCGGCAAGGCGGATCTGCTCCTTGATCAGGTCGAGCCCGGTGACGCTCTCCGTGACCGGGTGCTCCACCTGGATGCGGGTGTTCATCTCCATGAAGTAGAAATCGCCGCGCTCGTCGAGGAGGAACTCGATGGTGCCGACGTTGTTGTAGCGGATCTTTCTCATCGCCTCGACGGCGACCCTTCCCATCCGCTCCCGCAGCCTGTCGTTGAGCGCCGGCGAAGGGCTTTCCTCCAGCATCTTCTGGTGCCGGCGCTGGACCGAGCACTCGCGCTCTCCCAGGTGGATCACGTTTCCGTGCTCGTCGGCGACGATCTGGATCTCGATGTGCCGGGGCCGCTCCACGTAGCGCTCGACGTACATGTCGCCGTTGCCGAACGCCGCCAGCGACTCCGCCGATGCCGTCCGATACATCTGCGAGAGCTGCTCCTTCTCGCGGACGATCTTCATCCCCCGGCCGCCGCCGCCTGCCGCCGCCTTGAGGATGACGGGAAAGCCGATCCTCTCCGCCAGCCTCGCCAGATCGCGCTCGTCCTGGACCACGCCCTCGCTGCCTGGCAGCTGCGGAAGGCCGGCCTCCTTCATTGCCTCCTTGGCGCGGATCTTGTTGCCCATCATCCGGATCATCTCCGGGCGCGGGCCGATCCACCCCAGGCCCGAGTGCTGGACCATCTCGGCGAACTCGGCGTTTTCACTGAGAAATCCGTACCCGGGATGGATGGCGTCCGCCCCGCTCACCTCCGCCGCCGAGAGAATGGCGGGGATGTTGAGATAGCTCTCCCTGGACGGCGGCGGGCCGATGCAAAGTGACTGGTCCGCGAAGCGGACATGCAAGGAGTTCGAGTCGGCGGTGGAATGGACGGCGACGGTTTCCACGCCCAGCTCGCGCGACGCGCGAATCACCCGCAGGGCGATTTCACCACGGTTCGCGATGAGGATGCGGTGAAACACTACACGGGCTCGAAACGGAAGAGCGACTCGCCATACTCCACGGGGCTTCCGTTCTGGACCAGCACTTCGAGCAGGCGTCCCGGCTGCTCCGCCTCGATCTCGTTCATCAGCTTCATCGCCTCGACGATGCAGAGCACCTGACCCTTCTTCACCACCTGGCCCGCGTCCACGAAGGCCGGGCTGTCCGGCGAGGCCGATCGGTAGAAGGTGCCGACGAACGGCGAGTTTACCGTGAACGTCTTCTTCTCGTCCGCGGGTTTCGCCGCCGGCGCCGGCGCCGCGGCTCCGGTCGCAGGTGCCGGATGTGGATTCGCCGGAGCCGGCGCATGGACGGCGGCAGCGACGGGGGCTCCCATCGGAACGGCATGCACGGCCGTGGTCGGGGGTGGATGTCCGAGGCGGAGATCGAGCGTTTCCTGGCCGGAGACCCAGGTCAGTCGGGTGACGTCGGTGCCCTCCAGCGCCGCCAGGATGGCTTTCAGCTTGTCGACGTCCACTCGCGCCCTTTCCCTCAGCCTACGCGGGTCAGATATTCCCCCGTGCGGGTATCGATCTTCAAGGTGTCGCCCTCGTTGATGAAGAGCGGCACGTTGAGCGTGTATCCGGTTTCCAGCGTGGCCGGCTTCATCGCGCCCGAGACGGTATCGCCGCGCACGCCGGGATCGCATTTGACGACCTTGAGCTCGACCGCGTTGGGCAGGTCGACGGAGATGGCGCGCCCGTTCCAGAACAGGATCGAGGCGTCCATGTTCTCCTTGAGGAAGTTGCGCGACTCACCCAGGCCCTTCGCGTCGATGTGGCTCTGGTCGAACGTTTTGGAATCCATGAAGACGTAGTGGTCGCCCTCCTTGTAGAGATACTGCATCTTCTTGTCCTCGATGTCGGGACGGCCGACCTTCTCGCCGGACTTGAAGTTCTTCTCCAGGACGCGGCCGGTGATCAGGCTCTTGTAGCGGGTGCGCACGAACGCCGAGCCCTTGCCGGGCTTCACGTGCTGGAACTCGACGATCACGTAAGGCTCGTTGTCGATCAGGATCTTGAGCCCGTTGCGGAACTCGCTGGTGTCGATCACGTCGGCCATCGATGCACGCTCCCCTAGCCTGAGGGCGCGCGGGTGTATCGCAAACCAGCGGAATCGTAAAGGTGATCGCAGCGCTACAGCTGGGCGACGAGCTTGGGAGTGGCTACCCGCAATTCGTACCGGGCCCGCCCGATATTCCCCTCCGGCGCCAGTGCGAGCACCACGAAGTAATCCGGCGTCAGCGGCCGGGCCACCGCGACCAGCTTTTCCGTCCGGATGGAAACCTCGCTGGCTTTGCCCATCTGCAATGCTTCCGCCGCCTGCCGCACCTGCGAGACGATTCCGGAGTACTCGACCAGGAGCGTCTGCAGCTCGATGCCGGATGGCGCGCGGGCCTCGTGCGTCTCGATGGGAATGCCGTCGAATCCCATCACGCTCGCGGCGAACGAGCCGTCCACCTTGCCGCAGATCTGCTCGAGGTCTTCCTTGAAGCCCATTCTTCAGTTCCCTCGCCGGCGCTCCTGCACCCGGATCAACAAGTCCCGCAGCACCGCGATCGATCCTTCGGCGGAGGGCAGCTCCGAGAGCCGCTGCCGCGCCGTCTCGTCGCCGGCATCCGCGAGCCGGCGGTAGATCTCACGGGCCCGCCCGATCAATCCCTGGCGCACGTACAGCTCGGCGAGCGTGAGAGTCACCCCAGCCGATCTGTCACGGCGCGCGCGACACCGTCAAGCTACAGGCAGGTGCTGTTGCAGCCCGCCGTGGAGCAGGTCACGAAGATGTATTCATGCTGGCTGCTCTTCATCACCGAGCCGTCGTCCAGCTTGCCCTCCACCTGGAACGTCACCCGGATCGTGCCGGTCAGCGTGGCGGTCGCAGCCGGAGAGAAGAAGGGAACCAGCACCGGGCCTGTGCCGCCGCCAGAGGTGATCTGCGTGCCGCTGACCGGGATGATCTGGTTGGTCAGCGTCGTGCCGCCGATGACCTCGTAGTCGGCCACCACCTGGTGGGGGTGGAAGGTCGCCGAGTTGGTGCGGTAGAGCGAATTGAGAGCCGTGGGATCCGAGAGGTTGTTCTGCAGCACGACACCCATGGTGCCGCCGGAGTTGGCGGCGGGATCGATGTTCGCGAAGTCGAACTCGTCGGCTCCCGGATCGTACTTGCAGCTGGTGCCGGAAATTTCGCCGAGCACCACCTTGGTGACGACCAGCGCGGAGTTCTGCTTGGTCCTGCAGGAGGCGCCGAGCAGCGCGGCCAGTGCGATGAGCCAGCGGATCTTCATGTCCGTCCCTCCTACTGCTTTCCCTCGTCGGCGGCCGACGGAGCGGCGGCGACGACGGACTGCGAGCGGTTGACGATGCGCGGGGTGATGAACACCAGCAACTCGGTGCGGTCGTCGGTGATGGCCTTCTTCTTGAAGAGCCAGCCGAGCACCGGGATCTTCGAGAGCACCGGGACCTCGTTCCAGGCCTCGGAGTTGCGGCGGGTGTAGATGCCGCCGATGACCGTGGTCTCGCCGTCGCGCACCAGCACCTCCGTCTTCGCTTCCCGGCGGCTGATCGAGGGCTGTCCGTTGGAGCCGGTGAGCTGCGGGTTCGGCTGGTTGTTGGTCGCGCTGATCTTCATCTGGATCGACCCCTCCTGCGTCACGTGCGGGGTCACGCGGAGCTCGAGACGCGCCTCGATGAAGCTGGTGGCGACGCCCGCGGCGCTGGTCTGCGAGAAGGGAATGCTCACGCCCTGGCTGATGCTGGCGTCGACGTTGTCGACGGTGACCACGCGCGGCGAGCTGATGGTCTTGATGGTGCCGCTGTTCTCCGCCGCCGAGAGGCGCAGGTTCAGGTTCGCGGCGCCGCCCGCGCTGCCGAAGACGAATCCGAGACCGCCACCGTTGTTGATGCCGATGGGTGCGGGCATGTTGACGGCGAAGTTCGGCGGGCCGATGCCCTGCAGACCTGCGGTGGGCGCGGAGGGATCGTCTGCGGCTCCGGCCACCGCCAGGATGTTGGGAAAGATCAGACCGGTGGGATTGCCGAACGTCGGCGCCATGCTGATGTTGCCGCCCCACTGGATGCCCGCCTGGCGGGCGAAGCTGGTCGCCGCCTCGACGATGCGCGCCTCGATCAGCACCTCGGGCGTCTGCGTGTCGAGGTTGCGGACGACGCCTTCGGCGCGCAGCAGCGCGTCCTGCACGTCCTTGACGATCAGCGTGTTGGTCCGGGTGTCGACGGAGACGGTTCCGCGCTCGCTGAGGGTGTCCTTGAGCTGCGTCGTCAGTTGCTCGGCCCTGGCGTAGTTGACCGGGATCAGACGGACCTTGAGCGGCTCGGCCGCCTGCCGGTTCCTGAACGCTTCGGCTGCCGACTTCTGCTCCGCACGCAGCGTCTCGATGGGAGCGACGCGGATGATGTTGCCGACGTCCTCCCGGCCAAGCCCCTTGGACTTGAGGATGATGTCCAGCGCCTGGTCCCAGGGCACGTTGCGCAGCTTGATGGTGACGGAGCCCTTCACATCATCGGCGACGATGATGTTCTTCTTGCTGATCTCGGCGATGGCGCCGAGCAGGTTCTTGATGTCGATGTCCTTGACGTTGAAGTCGACCTTCCGGCCGTTGTAGTTCGCCGTGTCGTACACGTTGGACTGGGTGGCGACGCGCGCGTCCGACGCCATGGCGGCGGCTCGCGGCGCCGGCACGGTGGCCTGAGCCACGGGCCCGGGCCCGCCGAACTTCCACACCAGCGTACCCTTCTGCGCCGTCATTTCGTCCAGCGTGCCCTTGGCGACGGTCGCGACCACCTTCACGTCGAACCCGCCGGGAACGCGGTACGTGGAGAGCATGCTCACCGGTCCACCCAGCGAGCTCGAGTCGAGGTTGCGTTCGAGCCGATCCGGGAGCGCCGCGGCGTGGAGCGTCAGCACCGAAGTGGTGGCATCGGGCCGCGAGATCTCGAATCGCACCGCCTCGTCGAGAGCGACCAGGACCTCGGTGCGGTTTTCGATGGTGCGCAGATCGACGGCGCGGACCTGGACTGCCCTTGGTGCCGCGGCGATGCGCGGGGTCTCCGGAGCCGTCGCCTCGGCGCGGGCGGGCGTCGGACCAGCCTTCTGCGCGATCGATCGCTCGCCGACGAGCACGTCGACGCCGGATCCGACGCGGACGATCTGGTACCTGGGCATCGTCTCGCCCTGGGCGTCGATGACGACCCGGGAACCGCTGTCGGTCTTGCCGATGCGCACGCCCTTGACCAGCAGCGCGCCGGCAGCGTTGCCGAATCTGCCGGTCACGCCCTGCAGGTCGAGAGCCAGGCGGGCCGGGTTCCTCAGCTCGAGGATCCCGATTCTGCCGATCTTCCCGTCCGCCCCCACGTGGACGACGACCATCCCGTCCTTGCCTGAGACGGTGACCCGGCCGAGATGCCGCGCAGCGTGTTTCACCTCCGCCACGTCCTCGCGCGAGAGCACCACGTTCGGATCCGCCGGCGCGTCTGCGCGCGCCGCCGGAGCAGCCGCGAGCAGCACCGCGGCGATCAGCATTGCGGTGGCCATCCGTTTGTCCCTCCGAACCGCGGCGCGCATCAGTGGTCCCCCTTGGCGACGCCGATGTGCTCGCCATCCTGGAGCGCTTTCATGTCTCTCTCTTCGTCGCGGGTGACGGGCACCGTCAGCTTGACGTTCTGCGGGTACACCCGGCCGGTCGAGTGATCGGTGATGGTCTCGGTAATCACCACTTCGTCGCGGTGGATCCCGGTGACCTTGCCGCCGTTCTGTCCGATGAAGTCGCCGAGCCGCACCGGCCAACCGCGGTGATCGGGGTCTTCCACCATCGCCATGGGCGTGGCGGTCCCGGTCACCGTCATCGACAGCCGCAACTGGTCCAGTCCCCACTTCTCCAGCGGCGTCTTCGCCCTGCCCGGGGTCTCGCGGGCCCGGCCGAATCCCTGCGGCACGGACTGGTTCTGGAAGGGATCGCGCTTCCCGATCGGCGAATAGACGTAGATGTTGGTCGGCATCACCGGCTTGATGTCGTCGTCGGTGACCGGCTTGGGAGCAGTCGCCGCGGCTGGGGCGGTCCGGCGGGGCGGTGGCGGCGGAGGGCTCCCGCAGGCGGCGGCCAACAGCGCCGCGCAAGCAGCGATGGAGGCGGTCCGGTTCATTTCGCTGCCCTCGGCGCGGTCGCCTCCGGGACGAAGCGGAAGGTCGTCGCGACGTAGGTGGAGCTGACCACCAGCTTCTCGTTGGTGAAGCGCGCCCCGGCCATCTTGATGTTGGTGACGTTGACGATGCGGGCGAGCTTCGAGAGCGAGTCGAGGAAGACGCCGATCTCGTGGTAGTTGCCGGTCACCGCCATCACGATGGGAATGGAGGCGTAGAAGCTCTGCCGCTGCTCCGCCTGCGGGTCGATGCTGTTGATGGTCAACCCGCTCTTGGTGCCGATCTCGGAGAGCGAGCGGATCAACTCGTCGATGTTCGCCTCGTTGGGCAGCTCGGTGAGCGCCTGCGCCAGGCGCCGCTCGAGGATCTCCTTCTCGTGCTTGAACTGCGCCAGGTTGTTGGCGATGGACTGCTTCTGGATCAGCTCGTCCTCCAGGGCGCGCAGCTCGCCCTGCCGCTGCGTGATCTGGGTCTGCATCGGGTCGATGAAGAAGTACCAGTTGAGGCTCGAGAGCAGGATGACGAACCCGGCCACCACCCCGACCTTGTGGCCGAGGGGCATCTTGTTGACCGCGTTGAGGACGTCCTGTCCGCTGAGCGCCATCTCGTTCGCCTCAGGCCGAGTAGTTCGCGTTGCAGGTGATGGTCCAGTCCACCACGCCGTCCGCCCGCTGCCGCGCCGTCTTGATGGTGACGTTGGTGAAGTGCGTGGAGGCCTTCAGCTTCTTGGAGAAGGTGGAGAGGTCCTCGTAGCTCGAGGCCTGGCCGTTCATTCCCACGTTGCCGTTCTGCTCGTTGAACTCGAGGATCCAGACCTTCTGCGGAATGATGGTGGCCAGCTCGTCGAGCACCTTCACCGGTCCGGTGCGGCCCCTCTTCAGCGTGTCGAGGATCTTCAGCTTGTCCTCGAGCGCCTTCTTGTCTTCCTTGATCGACTTCACCTCGCCGATGGTCTTCTCCAGCTGCGCGATCTCGACCTTGGTCGTGGCGATCTGATGGTCGAGCGACCTCAACTCCGACTCGAAGCGGTTGAAGACGAAGAAGTTTCCGATCCCGGCCAGCACGAGGAGCAGCACGAACAGCACCAGCTGTTGCCGGCCAAACTCGCGCTTCTTGGCTGCGCGGACCGGGAGGAGGTTGACGTAGATCATCGCGCGCGCGCCTCCTACCGCTCGTTGGACTTGCGCAGCGCAAGCCCGATGGCGACGGCCGCCGACGGTGCGACGTCCATCACGTAGTTGGGGTCGAACCGGCGGTTGTCGATCTCCATGCCCTTGAACGGGTTGAGGATCTCGACGGGGACGCCGACCCGCTGCTCGATCACCTTGAACAGCGCCGGGATCTTCGCTGTCCCGCCGGAGAGATAGAGACGGGAGATGTGGGAGTCGGCTGCGGTGGCCGTGTAGAAGTCCAGCGAGCGCTGGATCTCGCCGGCCATCTGGTCGGCCACTCCCTGGATGACGCGCTCCACCTCCTGCGGGACGACGGAGTCCGAATCCTGGGCCGCGTCGCCGCCCACCTTGAGCTTCTCCGCCTCGTCGTAGCTGACGTTGAGCTGCTTCTGGATCTCCTCGGTGAACTGGTTGCCGCCCATCGTCACGTCGCGCGTGAACGTGGTCAGCCCGTTGGCCAGCACGTTGATATTGCAGACGCTGGCGCCAGCGTTGACCAGCACGATGGTCTCGTTCTTGGGCAGCTCGTAGTTGACCTCGAACGAGTTCTGCACCGCGAAGGCGTCGACGTCGACCACCACCGGGGTCAGGCCCGCCTCGGAGACCACCGAGGTGTAGTCGTTGATCATGTCCTTCTTCGCCGCGACGAGCAGCACGTCCATCTGGCCGGTGCCGGTGTCCACCTCAGCCGGCGTGAGGATCTGGACGTCGATGTTCACGTCCTTGACGTCGAAGGGGATGTACTGCTCCGCCTCCCACTGGATGCTCTCCTCCAGCTCCTCCTGGGTCATCTTCGGCATGCTGATCTTCTTGATGATGACCGAGTGGCCGGAGACGCCGATGGCGGCTTCGCGGTTCTTCAGCTTGTATTGCGCCACCAGCCCGCGGATGGCCTCGACGATGGCGGTGGAGTTCATCAGCGCGCCGTCGACGATGGCCTCGGGCGGCAGCGCCGCGACGCCGAAGGCCTCGAGGATGTAGCCGCGCTTCGCTTCCTTCAGCTGGACCAGCTTGACGGAGGACGAGCCGATGTCGAGCCCGAGGGCAAGCTTGCTCTTCGCCATGGCCTGATCAGCCCCCCTCGCCGGACGTCAGCGGCGTTGCGCCGACGCTATCATTCGCAATCGCGTGAGCGAAAAAATCAGCCATTACTGTCCCCCGCCCGTTGCCGGGGCGCCCCGTTGTGTCGCGGGAACAGTTTTCCGCTCTCCTGGATGGTGAGGCCGAGGGCCAGGAGGATCTTCCTCTTGGTCTCCATGCGGCACTCGTGGCCGGCTTCGATCCGGTCGACGGTCGACTCGGAGACGCCGGCCTTGCGCGCCAGCTCCGCCTTCGCCATCAGTGCGGCCTCCCGGAACTTCTGCACTCGATTCACGCGGCCCCTCCGCGAGCAGTGACCGGATCCTTGCTTGTTTTCCATGTAGGCAGTCAAGGAACCAGCCGCATTGAACCGTCATTAACCCTTCATTGACGGGTCATTTCACCTGCATTGCAGTCACGTCACGCACATTGCCTTAGTCGGGCGCTGTGTGCATGGGTGGCGCAGGGTCGCCGGTGCGTCAGCGCGGCGCGCACACCGGAGTGCCGGCCTGGCTACATCATTCGAGGCCGTACTCGCGGATCTTGTAGAGCAACGCGCGGGGTGAAAGCTCCAGCAGCTCGGCCGCCCTGGTGCGGTTTCCCTGCGTGCGCTCGAGCGCGCGCCGGATGAGGTCCGCCTCGAGGACGCGCTGCGCGCGCTTCACCGAGAGATCGTCGGGATCGAGGCTGCCAGGCACCGGCTCCGGCACGAGCGTGCGCTGGACGGCGTCCGGCAGCGCGTCGGGTCCGATCTCGTCGTCCTCGGAGAGCACCAGCGCGCGCTCCAGCGCGTTCTCCAGCTCACGGACGTTCCCCGGCCAGCGATACCGCTGCAAGAGCTCGAGCGCGCGCGGCGAGAGCCGGCGCGACGCCACGCCGATCCGCTCCGCATGCCGCGCGATGAGACGTTCGGCGAGCTGCCCGATCTCCTCCTGCCGCTCGCGCAGCGGAGGCAGCCGCACCTGGACGACGTTGAGCCGATAGTAGAGATCCTCGCGGAAGCGGCCTGCCTGCACCTGCGAGGCGAGATCCCGGTTGGTCGACGCGAGCACGCGGACGTCGACGCGCGTGGAGCGCGCATCGCCGACGCGCCGGACCTCGCCCTGCTGCAACACGCGGAGCAGCGCGGGCTGGACGGGAGGCGGAAGCTCGCCGATCTCGTCGAGCAGCAGCGTCCCGCCGTCCGCCTCCTCGAAGAGACCGCGCTTCGCCGTGCGCGCGTCGGTGAACGCTCCCTTGGTGTGGCCGAAGAGCTCGCTCTCGATCAGCGGCGCGGGAATGGCACCGCAGTTGACCGCCACGAACGGGCGCTCGGCGCGGGGTGAAAGATCGTGCAGCGCACGCGCGATGAGCTCCTTGCCCGTCCCGCTCTCGCCCTCGATCAGCACCGTGGTCGGCGCCGGCGCGACTTTGTGGACGACGCGCAGCACCTCTTTCATCGCCGGCCCCTCGGCGACGAGCTGCGGGGCGCGGCGCGACATCTCGCGCCGCAAGATGAGGTTTTCGCGCCGGAGGCGCTCACGCTCTTCGGCCTTGCGGAGGACGAGAAGCACCTCGTCCGGGCGGAAAGGCTTGCCCAGGTAGTCGTACGCGCCTGCCTTGAGTGCCTCGATGGCGAGATCGTGTGAGCCGTACGCGCTCATCACGATGATCGTCGTCTCTGGCGAGGTCGACTGCGCGGCGCGGATCAGGTCCAAACCGTTCAGCCTGGGCATCCGCACGTCGGTGACCAGGGCGTCGTAGTCGCGCGCCGCCAGCTCCCGAGCGGCCTCGTCTCCATCTGCGACCGCACGCACCTCGTAGCCGCGCTCGCTCAGGAGTTCGGTGAGGACGTGGCGGATCGACTCCTCGTCGTCCGCGATCAGCACCCGCCGCATGGAGACAGTGTATGCGCATCCGGCAAGGACGCACGCTTCTGTCCGCCGCCGTTTCCTTGGAGGCTCCACGGCGCCGGGCGAGAATGCGTGGCGCATGAACAAACCGGCGGTGGCCATCATCGGCGCGGGTCCTGCTGGACTCACCGCCGCGTACCTCCTGCGCAAGGAGGGAGTGCCCGTCACCGTCATCGAAGCCCATCCCGAGCTGGTGGGCGGCATCGCGCGGACGGCGAAGTACAAGGGCTACCATTTCGACATCGGCGGACACCGCTTCTTCTCCAAATCGAAGGAGGTGGAGGAGCTCTGGACGGAGCTGCTCCCGCAAGATCTGCTCGAGCGCCCGCGGTCCTCCCGGATCTTCTACCGCGGCAAGTTCTTCTCCTATCCGCTGCGCGCCACCGAGGCGCTCATCAAGCTCGGCGTGATCGAGTCGATCCTCTGCGTGTTGTCCTATGCAAAGGCGCGGCTGTTTCCCATCCGCCCGGCGAAGAGCGTCGAGGACTGGGTGACCAATCAGTTCGGCCGCAGGCTGTACGGAATCTTCTTCCGCACCTACACCGAAAAGGTGTGGGGAATGAGCTGCAAGGAGATCTCCGCCGACTGGGCGGCCCAGCGGATCAAGGGGCTTTCCCTGCGCGAGGCAATCCGCAACGCCATCTGGCCGAGACGCGTCCTCAAGGACAAGTCGGCGATGATCAAGACCCTGATCGAATCGTTCCGGTACCCGAGGAAGGGACCGGGCATGCTCTGGGAAGCCTGCGCCCGGCGCGTGCGCGAGATGGGCGGGACCGTCCGCATGGGGGAAAAGGTGGTCGCCTGTACCTACGACGGCGACCGCCGCGAATGGACGCTACGGCACGTGGACGGCGCAGGCACCACGCACGAGACGCGCGCGGCGGACGTGATCTCGTCGGCGCCGTTGCGCGAGCTCGCGCTCGGGATCACGCCGGCGCTCGACGAAGAGACCCGCGCCGCCGCGAATCGGCTGCGGTACCGGGACTTCCTCACCGTGGTGTTGATCCTGAAGGACCGGCAGGTGTTCGGAGACAACTGGATCTACATCCACGACCCTTCGGTGCGGGTCGGACGCATCCAGAACTTCAAGTCCTGGTCGCCGGAGATGGTGCCCGATCCGTCGATGGCGTGCTACGGGCTCGAGTACTTCTGCTTCGAGGGCGACGGCCTCTGGTCGATGAGCGATGGGGACCTCGTGGAGCTGGGAAAGCGCGAGCTGCAGCAGATCGGCCTCGCTGCGGCGCAGGACGTGGTGGACGGCTGCGTCGTCCGGCAGCCGAAGGCATACCCGGTCTACGACGACGGGTATGCGCAGAACGTCGAGCGGATCCGGCAGGCGCTCGAGGAGCGCTTTCCTACCCTGCACCTGGTCGGGCGCAACGGAATGCACAAGTACAACAACCAGGACCACGCGATGATGACCGCCATGCTGTGCGTGAAGAATATTCTCGCCAGTGAGCGGATCTACGATCTGTGGCGCGTCAACGAGGACGCCGAGTATCACGAGGCGGGCGACCGCGCCCAGCAGTCCGGCGCCAGCGGGATACGGAGCGTGCCCCGGCGGCTGAGCGCTTGAGCATGCGGATCGCGATGCTCTGCCACCGCTATCTTCCGCACATCGGCGGCGTCGAGATCGTCGTCAAACATCTCGCCAGCGAGCTGGCGCGGCAACACGAGGTTTCGGTGATCGCGGGGGCGCTGCCGAGGGAGCAACGCGTCTCGCACGAGGACTCCGTCAAGGTGCACCGACTGGCCGCTCTCGACCTGAGCGATCGGTTCGGAATCCCCTATCCTCTGCCCCTCGGCCCCGGCATGAAGGGCGCTCTCGATGCGGTACGGAACGCAGATGTAATCCACGTGCACGGATCGCTATACCTGACAAGCGCGGTGGCCGCGGCGATCGCACGGCGCAGAGAGATCCCGCTGATCGTCACCGAGCACGTGGGACTCGTGCCATATCGGAGGTCCGCGCTGAACGCGCTGCAGCGGTTCGCTTGGCGATCGGTGGGCGACTTCGTCGCCGGCGCCGCATCCGCGCTGGTCGCCTGCGGCGACAGGGTCGCGCGCTGGATGCGCGACCGTTATCCGCGGACCCCGGTCCATCTCGTCCCCAACGGGGTGGATTGCAAGCGTTTCTGCCCGCTCGACGACACGCGACGCTTGCGCGTGCGCGACACGTTTGGCCTTCCCAGGAACAGGACGCTCGCGCTGTTCGTAGGGCGGCAAAGCGAGAAGAAGAACGCGAAAGCAGTTCTCGAGATCCCCCGGGACCACTTCGATCTGGTGGTGTGCGGCTCGGAGCGCAGGGTGCAGGCGGACGGCGTGTTGGACGTCGGGACCCTTCCTTACGAACGCATGGCGGACCTTCTCGGCTGCGTGGATTTCCTCGTCCACGCCGGCGTCGGTGAGGGATTTCCGCTCGTCGTCCAGGAGAGCCTCGCCTGCGGTGTCCCCGTCGTGCTTCTCTGGGATCCGGGCTATGCGCCGGTCATCGACCGCGATGCCATCCGCGCCTGCGACACGCTCGAGCAGTTCAGGGCCGAGGTGCTTTCGCTCGCGGTCGACCACGGCGCCCGGGAGAAGCTCAGGCGCATGTCGCGCGACTACGCGGAACGAAGATGGAGCTGGACCGCGACAGCGGCCGAGTACCTGCGCGTGTACCAGAGCGCCGTCGTGCAGCCCGACGGAGCCATCGCATGACCAGCCCGCACGCCGGAACGCCAGGGGAGGGAGAAGCTCTGCCGGTCCGGCCTTCGTGGCTCCCGGCCGACCGCGAGCTGCGCGCCTTCCTCGGGGATAGCGCCCTTTACCCCTTCTATCGGCTGAGGCTCGTCGAATACATCGCCCGGCTGTTGCCGTTCCGCGGGCCATGCCACGTACTCGACGTGGGCGCTGGAGACGGATCGCTCGGCACGCTGTTCGAGCGATTCCGGCCGCGGACGAGCGTGATCGGCGTGGAAGTGGCACTGCGCGCGAAGACGCGACCCGGTTTTCGCCTCGTCCGATTCGACGGACGCGCCCTGCCCTTCGCCGACCGCTCCTTCGACGTCGCGCTGGTCTCGAACGTGCTTCACCACGCCAAGGACCCGGACGGGCTGATGCGGGAAGTCTGCCGGGTGACGCGAAGGCGCGCGATCGTCAAGGACCACGTCGCCCGCGGCCCCCTCGACCACTTGAAGCTCGCGGCGCTCGACGTGATGGGCAACCTGCGGTTCGGCGCGCAGATCGAGGCTTCATATCTCTCCATGCCTCGCTGGGAGAGCATGTTCGGCTCGCTGCCGCGAACGCGCGTCCATGCCTTCCACGGGCTCCCGTTCCGGCGCGGCCCGCTGGAGTGGGTGTTCGCGAACGACCTCGAAGTCGTATTTGCGCTCGACTTCGACGCTACGGCTTGACGCCGCACCGCGCCGGACACTCGAGGCGCATCAGAAGAGGACGCGGGGAAAGCGCAGCGAGATATTCGTCCGTCGCCTGTCGGGTGCCCCGCCAGTAACCGTAGTCGTCCAGGAAGAGGACCCCGCCCCTCGACAGCCGCGGGTAGAGGTGCTGCAGCTCGTGACGCGTGGACTCGTACCAGTCCGTGTCCAGTCGCAACAGGCCGATCTTTTCGGGCGCGTGCGCCGGAAGGGTTTCCTCGACCCTGCCCTTCACCAGATGCACACGATGCATCGGGTAGCCGGTCGATCGCAGGTTCTCGGCGACCTCCGCCTCAGAAGACGCGAGCGATCCGGCTGGAGCGACCCCCGCTCCGGCCTGTCCGCTCATGTCGACGTCCCTGGCGTCCGCCGTGGTCATCCCGGCGAAGGTGTCGAACAACACGAGATCGCGATCCATCTTGCCCAGCTGCTTGAGCGACAGCGCGACCGCCATCATGCTTCCGCCGCGCCAGACACCGCACTCGACCAGGGCGCCCGGAATCGCGTTCGCGCAGACGTACCTGACCGCGTCCATGAGCGCAGCGACGCGCTCGGGCGTCGTCATCGTGTAGCGCTTTACGGCGCGCCAGACGGAGATCTCGGCGGGCGACAAATCCGGCGCGTACGCCAGCCGTTGTACGCCGTGCCACAGCAGATCGGCGGCGCGCTTGGGAAGCAGCCGTTGCGTCAGATCGCGAATTCCCATCGCGCTCCCTCCAGGAAAGACCCGACCCTCGCCTAATCCGCCTGCCAGAGCTCGCCGACCGTCGTCCGGACAACCCGACGGGCCCCCGGAAAGCGCGCCATCAGCCGCGCGTCCTCGTCGGGTCCGCGGCTCAGCAGGATCCATCGAGAGCCGTCGAGAAACGGATCGTTCTGTACCAGGTCGACCGTGTAGTACCCGCGGTCCGGGCGTAGGAACACGACTTCGAGGCGGGCGGGCGCCGGCGCGGAGGGGATCTGGCGGAGCTGCGAGTCGATGAACGAGCGCACCTGCCCGAGGCGGAGTCCGTTTCCGAGCAGGAGGCTGGCGAGGGCGCCGATCAGCGCCGTCTTGCGCAGCGGGGCGACCGCCCGCGGATGTTCCAGCGCTCCCGCCGCCAGCAGCGGCAGCACTCCCCAGGCGGCGTGGAAGTACCGATATCCCCAGCCGTGGCCCTGGTCGTACGGCACGAAGACATACGCCACGGCGGTCAGCAATGCGGACGCGGTGAGCAGGCGGACCGCCGGCTCACTGCGGCGCCAGACCGCCCCGATGCATGCCAGCGCGAGCAGCCCGGGAACAGCCCAGAGCGCGAGCTCGGCCAGGTTCACGCCCCGGCTCCAGAATGAAGACGCCGATGGCAGCGCGAACGCGAGCCGGGTGAGCACGGACAGTGCGCCCGCACCTCCCGCGACCGTCTCTGGGTTTCCGCCGATCTGCGCGCGCACCCAGAACCAGCCAGCGCCGAGCAGAGCGATTCCCGGGAGATACCCGGCGGCGAGCGCGCCGAGCTTTCCGACTCGCCCCGGGCGGACGGCGAGCGCAACGATGAAGGGCAGCGCGAACAGGGTGTGCGGAACCGGGTTGTGCAGGGTGAGCGCGAGCGAACCCACGGCGCCGGCGAGAAACAACCGCCGCGGCGTCGGGTCGAGCAGAAGCGCGGCGAAACAGAGCGATGCGAGCAGGTGCGCCGGCATCGAGTACAGCGAGATCGCGTTCACCACGAACGCCGGCGACGCGGCGGTGAGCAACACCGCCCAGCCTGCCGCCGCGGTGTCGGGCCACAGCCCCCTCGCGATGCGCCAGATGACGAGGAGGGTCGCTCCGCCGATCAAGGGATTGAGCAACCACGGCGCCCTCAACCAGGCGAACGGCGTGAGCAGGAGCGCGAAGCCGGGCCAGTACGACGAGATGAGGCGGCCGTCCGGGGACGCCTCGATGAACCAGCGGATCGGAGGGATCAGGCGTTGCACCAGCTCCGGTGGAACGTGTGCGACAAGTGCGCCACGAGCGAAGATCCGCGCCTGGAACACGGGCGCGTACTCATCCATGGAGAGCGGGTGGCCGCGATAGACGAGCAGCGCGCACGCGATCAGGGCGGCGGTGATGCAGGCGATGAAGGCCCGCGGATCCCTTGCGAGGCGCGCGACGAACATTCGATCCGGCAGGGACCGCACGCCCGTTGCGGCGAGCGCCGCGCCCAGGATGATTGCGCACGAGAGCCACGCGGCGGTGGGTTCGTTGCGGAGGAACAGGTACTCGAACGCACGCGGCCGGCCCTGCGCAGGCCAGGTGAACGCGCGCGCGAGCAGGAGGGCGAGCGAACAGAGTGCGCTGGTGACGAGAAGGACGACGAGCACCGGTTGCGGTGCAGCCGCCGCCGATCGCTCGCTGGCCGGCGCTCGCGATGCCGCTACGTCCACCGACGGGACCTCGACGCGCGCAGGATGCTGAGGAAGAAGGCCGAAAAGATGATCTCGACGCCGATTGCGAGCAGCGTTCCAGCGACGATCGCGAGATGGGTCACGGACTCGTCGAGGCTTCCACCATGCGTCCTCAGCCACACATACAGGATGTGCGCGTCGACCGCGAGGCCTCCGCACACCGCGAGCAGGCCGGCCAGGAGCGCCCACTCCAGGCGGAAGGCCGCGATCATCCCTTCCGCGAAGCGCTCCTGCCCGATCCCGTCCAGCACATAGATCGTCTTCGCGAACACGCCGAGCAGCACGACTTGCACGCCGAGGATTCCGAGCGCGCTTCCGAGCAGCGCGAAGTGCGTCTGCAGGGTATGGCCGAAGATCTCGACCCGGGTGGACGCGACGGCGAGAGTGAGGGCCACGCCAAGCACGGTCGCGGCGAGCCCGGGCACGGCGAACAGCCAGAACGGGCTGAACAGCAGCATGAAGCGGAGATGCCGCCACCCGTCGCGCCAGGTGCGCAGGTGCGGGCGCCGGCCGCGTCCGTCCGGTCTCAGGCTGGTCGGGACCTCGCCGATGCGCAGCTTCTCCTGCGCCGCGCGAATCACCATCTCGCTCGCGAACTCCATGCCCGGACTCCGCAGCGAGAGGCCGAGGATGGCGTCGCGGGAGAACCCGCGCATTCCGCAGTGCGCGTCGGTGATCCCGGCGCCGAAGAAAAGATTCAGGATCCAGGTCAGGACGGGATTGCCGAGGAAGCGATGCAGGAACGGCATCGCCCCTGGATGGATGACGCCGCGAAACCGCGAGCCCATCACCAGCTCGTCGCCGGCGCGCAGGCGTTCGAGGAAACGCGGAACGTCCTGGAACTCGTAGCTGTCGTCGGCGTCGCCCATCACCACGTATCGCCCGCGGGCAGCGAGGATTCCGGCGCGGAGCGCGGCGCCGTATCCCTTCTCTTCCACGTGCAGCACGCGCGCACCCGCGGCGCGGGCCAGCTCCGGCGAGCCGTCGCGGGAGCCATTGTCGGCGATCAGCACTTCGGCTTCGATTCCGGCGGAGCGGCAGGCTTCGATCGCCTTGCGCACGCAGGTCCCCACCGTGTTCGCCTCGTCGAGGCAGGGCATCAACACGGTGAGCTCGATGTCCGCGGGCTGCAGTTGCGCGGCAACTTGCATCGACTCGACTCTAGGGTCGGCTCGCAAAGGCGGGCAAGAAAGCGTGAGGTGTCCGGATGGACGTCGTTGTAGGGGCGCAGGCGACCGCGGCGACGCGCGGAGGGACACGTTCGCACCTCGACGCGCTGTGCATCGGGCTCGTGTTCGTGGCGGGAGTGACCCTCTGCATGCAGGTCTTCTCCAGCAACCGGCTCGGCGCGCGCCCGCAGATCGAGGACGAGTTCGTCTACCTGTTCCAGGCGAAGACGCTCGCGAACGGCCATCTCACGTATCCCTCCCCGCCGCTGCCCGAATTCTTCGAGGCGGCGCACCTCCTGGTGGTTCCGCGATTCGCCGCGAAGTACCTGCCCGGCCACGCGCTGGTGCTCCTGCCCTTCCTCGCCGCGGGCGTTGCGTGGCTTGGCCCCTGCCTGTTGCTCGGCGCGACCGCCGCGCTCCTGTTCGTCGCGGCCCGGCTGGCGGGACTTTCCCGCGCTGCGGGCGTCGGCGCCGCGCTGATCCTGCTCGGCGCTGCCGACGTCTTCCCGTTCTTCGCCAGCTATCTCTCGCAGAGTACGTCGCTGGCGACGGTCTGCGCGCTCATCGTCGCCGCCCTCGCCGTGGAGCGGAGGCCGTCCGCGGGCCGGATTGCAGCCCTCGCCGCCTGCAGCGGCTTTGCGGTGCTGGTGCGTCCGTTCACGGGCATCGCGGCGCTGCTCGTCTGCGGGGCCATGCTCGTTCGCCTCAAGCGGACGGTGCCGCTGCGCACGCTGGCATGGGCCGCGCCGCCCCTGATCGCATCCGCGCTGATCGCTGGCTTCTACAGCAAGGCTGCGACCGGCTCCTGGACCACCGCGCCGTGGTCGCTCTATGCGCGCCAGTACATGCCCTACGACGGCCCCGGAATCGGCGGCTTCCACGAGCCGGCCGTCGAGCGCGGCTTCCCCCCGCACTTGCGTGGTCTGCACGATCGGTTCCTCGAATCGCGCGAGAGACACACCTGGGCCCGCTTTCCGCAGGTCGTTCTCCGGCGACTGAAGATTGTCGCGCAGCTGGCGCCGAGTTGGGGACTGATCCCGTTCGCGATCGCCGGGCTTCTCTGGACGCCGCTCTGGAGCGCATGGCTTTTCGCGACCGCCTTCTTCCTGCTGCAGCTGACGTTCCATGTCGGCGGCGCCATCTATCATCTCGAGATCTTCCCTTCCCTCGCGCTCGCCGCGGCTGCGGGGGCGGAGCTTCTGACCTCCGCTGCGCTGCGGCTGCGCCGGCCGTTGTCGCAGGTCGCGCTCGCGGGTCTTGTCGGGGCGGCGCTCTTCATCGCCGTGCAGGTCGGGAGCGCGGTCGAGGTCGTCTGGCGCCGCGCTTCCGAGCGCGCGTGGGTCTACGCGCGCTGGGAACCAGCCTTCGAGTGGTTCCGGGAACGGCGCGCTCTCGTGTTCGTCCGTTACCCTGCGAACTGGGACTGCAACCTCGATCTCACGTACAACGAGCCGGACCTGGCCCGCGCGGACGTGGTGCGCGCGATCGATCACGGAGCGCGCAACGTCGAGCTCATGCGGTACTTTCCGGACCGCCCCGCCTTCGTCTTCGATCCGATCAGCCGGCGCGTCGAGCCGCTTCGCTGAGGAAGCGCAGCTCGAAGACGGCGCCCCGGCCGCTGCGGCGGTTGGCTCCGGAGATGCTCCCGCCGAACCGCTCCATGCTCGCGTGACAGAGCGCGAGCCCGAGGCCGGTGCCCTGTCCCGGCTCGCCGGTGGTGAAGAAGGGCTCGAACAGGCGCGGCAACGCATGCGGCGGAATTCCCGCGCCGTCGTCCTCCACCTCGACGATGACGGTTCCCGGTTCCGCGCGCGCCGACACGCGGACGCGGGAAGCTCCGGCGTGTGCCGCGTTCGAGAGCAGATTGACGAAGATCTGCGAGACGTAGTGCTCGTCGCCCCGGACCTGCGGCAGATCGCGCGCCAGCTCCAGCTCGAAGGCGACGTTCGCCTGCTGCGGCGCCACCGACGCCCGCGCCAGCTCGACGGCCCGTCGGAGATCGATCGCCTGCAGCTGCGCCGGCGGCCTCGCCAGATCGAGGAGATCGCGGAGGATGCGATCGATGCGCCTCGTCTCCCGCTCGATCCGCCCGGCGTACTCGGAGACGTCCCTGCCCTGCGCGAGCCGCTCGCGAATCAGCGACGCGTATCCGACCAGCGCCGAGACGGGGTTTCCGACCTCGTGCGCGACGCCCGCAGCGAGCCGACCGACGGTGGCGAGCTTCTCGCTCCGCGCCAGATCCGCGCGCGCCTCGCGCAGCTCGCGGTTGGTCGTCTCCAGCTCCTCGATCTGCGCCCGCGTCCGCGCGCGCTCCTCACGCAGTCTCTGGGCAAGACGATTGACCGCCCCGCCCACGCGGCCGACGGCGTCGCCACCCTCGGGGAGCAGCGTCGCTCCTCCATTCTCGGCGCCCACCGCTGCCAGCGCGGCGTCGATCGTGTCGACCCGGCGCGCGATTCCCCGCTCGAGCATCCAGCTCGCCAGCACCACGAGCATGGCGACGAACAGCGCAAGGGTCGCCAGGATCCGCAGCGAGAGCGACGAGAGCTGCTGGCGGACGGGACGCAGATCGTGGCGCAGCTCGATGCTGCCACCCGCGACGTTCTCGCAGAGCACGATCGCTTCACCGTCGCGCTGCACGCGCGCAGGGCAGGGTGCTGATTTGAAACCGGCCGCCGCCACCTCCGCGCACCCGGTCGCGACGCATGCCGAGCGAATCTGCGCCAGCCTCTCGCGGGCGTCCGCGACGGACCGCGCGTACATCGCGTCGCGGACCTGCAGGATCACGACGATGCACAGCGGAGCCAGTGGAACCAGCGCCGCGGCGAGGATCATCGCGAACAGCCGCAGTCGCAAGCTGGCGCGGTCGCCGGTCACGATACCAGCCGGAACATCAGATGGTTCCAGCTGGTGACCAGCCGATCGCCGAAGAAGAGGAATTCGAGCGCTGAGAGCGACAGGAACGGCCCGTAGGGAACCGCGTGCTTCGGCGGAACCCATTCCCCATCGGCCGGCGGAGCTGCAGCCTCGGGTGGGGAGGCGCGGTCCTTCCCGCGGGATGCAAGAACGATGGTGCCGGCGATCGCGCCCTGCACCGCGGACAGCAGCGTCACCGGCAGCAGCGCGGGCCAGCCGAGCCACGCGCCGATCGCCGCGATCAGCCAGACGTCCCCCCAGCCCATGGTTTCGCGCTTGAGGATCTTCTCGCCAAACAAGGCGATCGCGGCGAAGGCCGCGAAACCAGCGGCCGCCCCGATCGCCGAATCGATCCAGCGCACATCCCGGTTCCAGAGCGGCGAGACCAGCCCCACCGCCAGCAGCGGCCAGGTGATCTGGTGCGGGAGCAGCCAGGTCTCGAGGTCGATGTAGGCGAGCGCGACGAGGGTCGCGGTGAACGCGAAGTATCCGACGGTGCCCCAGGTGAGACCCGCATGCTGCACGAGCGCCACGGCGAGGATCCCGGTCGCGACTTCGACCAGGACGTAGCGCGGGCTGATGCGGACGCCGCAGTTTCGGCAACGCGCCCGCAGGAGCAGCCAGGAGACGACCGGAATGTTGTCGTACCAGGCGATCGCCTTGCCGCAGGCGATGCAGCGGCTTCGCGGCGATACGATGCTCTGCCCCGCGGGAACGCGCGCGATGACGACGTTCAGGAAGCTTCCGACGATCGCTCCGAAGGCGAACACCCACAGCATGAACGCGACCGGCATGGCGCTCGCCACGCGCTGCATCTAGGACGCAGCTGCCTTGCCGCGGGCGCGCGACACGAACAGCTCCTCGAGGGAGCGCCGATGGGGAGTCAGCGACACCACGGTCGCGCCGACGGACACGGCGGCTGCGAGCGCCTCGCGCGCATGCGCTTCGTTCGGGAAGGTGAGCACGGTCGTCCGATCGCGCTGCAGCATGCGCGTTCCCTCCCGCTGCAGGCGGCCCAGCAGGTCCGGCGCGGCGTTCTCCACGACCAGCTCCACCGCGCGGACGTCCGGCGCGACCAGATCGGCGAGCGCGCCGCAGTCCGTCAAGCGGCCATCGACGAGGATCCCGACCCGATCGCAGATCGCCTCCACGTCGGAGAGGATATGCGTGGAGAACAGGACCGTCCGCCCCTCCTCGCGGAGCTGGAGGATGAGATCGCGGATCTCCTTGCGGCCGATGGGATCGAGGCCGCTCATCGGCTCGTCCAGGATGACGATGCCGGGATCCGCGACCAGCGCCTGCGCGAGCGCCAGCCGCTGCACCATGCCCTTCGAGAACTTACGGATGGGCCGGTCGGCGCCGCGGCCGGCGAGGCCGACGCCCTCGAGCAGCTCGTATGCGCGGCGGCGGGCGTCCGCGCGGGAAAGCCCGCAAAGCCGTCCGGCGAAGATGAGGTACTCGTCGCCGCGGAGGAATTCGTAGAGAGCGGGGTTCTCGGGCAGGTATCCCAGATCGCGGCGCGAGGCGACGGTGCCGACGCGCTCACCCGAAATGAACGCCTGTCCCGAGGTGGGTTTCACGAATCCGAGCAGCATCTTCAGCGCCGTCGTCTTGCCCGCGCCGTTCGGTCCGAGAAGTCCGAAGATCTCGCCTCCGCGCACTTCGAAGGAAAGGTCTTCCACGGCGCGGACTTTCCGCGCCCAGAACCCGACCCGGTAGATCTTGCTGAGCGCTTCCGCGCGCACGCGCGCCTGCATGGCATTGGCTTTAGCCGGGGGAGACCCGCCGGGCAACTTCTCGCGCGGTTTGCGGAGTGCGGTTAAGTTGGCCCGACGTGACGCCGCGCGACCGACTCCGCCGGGCAGCTCCCGCGCTCCTCGGCCTCGCCCTGCTGTGCCTCTTTTTCGCCGCGACGCTCGACCCGGCGGTGCAGCTCTATTACCGCGATACCGGCCGTCTGTATTACCCGGTGAAGCTCTTCATCGCGCAGCAGCTTCGGGCGGGGCATCTTCCGCTCTGGGACCCGCTGACCGAGTGCGGCGTGTCCCTCCTGGGGCAGGTCACGCCGGCGCTGCTCCATCCGGCCACCCTTCTATATCTCGCGTTTCCATTCGATCTCGCATTCAAGCTGAACCACATGCTCGGACCGCTGCTCGGGGGGATCGGCGCGTACCGGCTGTCACGCCGCATCGGCGCCAGCACGTGGGCGTCCATGGCTGGCGCCATCGCGTACGCGGGTTGCGGGTACGTCATCAGCGTCACCGGTTCGAATCTGCCGTACGCCATCGGCGTGGGCAGCGTTCCCATCGCCGTGGATGCCGTCCTCGGATTCGTCGAGGCGCCTTCGGTCGGACGCTACGCCTGGGCGGGAGCCGCAGTCGCGCTGATCGCGTACGCCGGGGAACCACAGTCGGTCTTGATCGCGGGCCTCCTCTCCGCCGCGTGGGTACTCGCGATCGCGAAGAGCGTTCGCGGAGCTGCGCGAAACATCGGACTGGCGGCTTGCTGCGGCGCGCTGGCGCTGGCGTTCTCCGCTCCAGCGGTCGCGCCGGCCGTGGTGGAGCTGCGGCGAAGCGACCGGCTCCAGGCGCCGGACGAGAAGCTGCGCGCCGCGTTCCTGAACCACCCCGCGCGTCTTCTCGGTCTCCTCATCCCGCGCGCATTCGACGACGCTCCCGAAGCGCTGGAGCACAACACCGGCGTTTCGTCCACGTACAGCGAGTTCTTCACGACGAACAACTCGGCGTTCGCGGATTCCATCGTGTTTGGCGCCCCCGGTCTCCTCCTCGCTGCCGTCGCCTGCGGCATGCGGCGAGGCAGAGTGCTGGTCGCGGGCGCGATCCTCTTCGCGCTCGCCTCGACGGGAGTGGCCCTCGGCATCGATCGCCTCCTCTTCGGGGCGCTGCCCGCCGCAAACGCATTCCGTTTCGCCGAGAAGCTCACCGGTCCCGCCTGCCTGCTGCTCGCGCTCGCCGCTTCGCTCGGGGCCGAGATCGCATTCGCCGGCACCGGGCGCGCAGCCTTCCGTACCGGAGTGGCGGCGATCCTGCTGGCCGTCGTCTCCGGCTCGATCGCCGCCGTCATTGCGATGCGCGCTCCGCAACTCGTCGGCTCTGTCGCGGCCCTCGGCAAGACGCACCGACCTCTGTTCGCGGAAGCCTTGCTCCACGATCTGCGCCTCGGCCTGCAGGACATCGCATTGCTCTCGGCTGCCCTTGGCGCGGCGGCGCTGTTCCGTAGCGTCCGCAACCGTCCTGCCGTCGCGCTCGCACCGCTGTGCTGCGCGGCTTCGGTGTTCGCCTCTTCCGGCGGCCTGCTCTACACAGCCCCGTTCGAGCTGTTGCAGGGCCCGTACGATCTCGCCCGCCGGCTGGAGGAGATCGCCGGTCCGAGTCCGGGGCGCTGGCGGATGTTCGTCAATTTCCAGGATCCGATGAGACTCTCCGGTGTCCCGCCACGTGTCGCCGTCACCGCGAGCATGGCGCAGGCGCTGTTCCCGCAGTTCAACTCGATCGCGAACATCGAGGGCATGGCGAAGTACTTCTCCGCCTCCGATCTCGACTACCTGAGCGCGATCGTCAACGTGCCCGACGTCTTCTTCGATCTCTTCGGGGTGCGGTTCGCGGTGGAGATGCCGCATTCGATCAGCAGCCGCTTCGCGGTGACGCACGGGTTCAAGCGGATGGGATTCGGCTACTGGGTTCGTGAGTTCCCGGTGGCGTCGCGCGCGTTCGTCGTCGGGAGCGCGCACCGCGTGAGGGACAGGGACGCCGCGCTTGACGCGTTGACTCGCCCGGGGTTCTCCGTGCGCCGGAGCGCCGTCCTGATCGGCGACGGGGCGCCCGCCGAAGTCCTTGGCGTGCCTTCCGCGGCGCTGCTCGAGCGGGTGGACTCCGACTCGCTGCGCGTCCAGGCGAATGGCCCGGGACTGCTGGTCATCGGCGAGCACTACGACGCGGGCTGGCGGACGACGATCTCGGGAACGCCAGCGCCGGTCTTCAAGGCGGACCTTGCCGCGCTCGGCATCGTCCTGCCCCCCGGGGAGTCAACGGTCGAGCTGCGTTTCGTCCCCGTGGGCCTTCGCGGCGGAATCGCCGTCGCTGCCGGCGCCGTGTTGGCCCTCGCTGCCATCACCCTGATCCAGCGCCGACGGCGGGGCATGAGCGTCGCGTCTACCTTGGCATAGCTTTGCGCCTCCGACTTTCGTCCCGTCGCGCGTGACGGTTTTTGTCATAAACACCGACAATTTACGGCGGTTTTGTCCGATGCAGATTCGCAAATCTGTGAAACAATTCATTTCGTGAAATTGGCCCGGACGTTGCTCTCCAGTGGTTGAGGCCCAAATCGCTTCAATCCCAAGGGAGTCCACAATGAAGAAGCTTGTCCAGAAAGGGTTTACGCTCATCGAGCTGATGATCGTCGTTGCGATCATCGGCATCCTTGCGGCGATCGCGATCCCGAACTTCATCAAGTTCCAGGCGCGGTCGAAGCAGAGCGAGGCGAAGGCGAACCTGAAGGCGGTCTTCACGGCGGAGAAGGCGTTCTTCCAGGAGAAGGACAAATTCTCCTCGCTGACCGGCGAGGTCGGATTCTCCCCTGAGCGCAACAACCGCTATGCCTACTACCTCACGGGCTCGGCGACGCTCGAGGATCGCACCGGCGTGACGATTCCGCAGGCCACCACGTTCAGCGGTATCGCGGTCGACGTGTTCAAGTACACCTCGGCGGCGAACATGCCGGCGACGTTCGGCGGCGACCCGTGCAGCGTGACGGCGGTGGGCGTGGCTGCTCCTCCGTCGCCGACATTCACGGCGGCGGCAATGGGCAACATCGACGCCGACTCGACGACCGACTACTGGTCGGTTGCCAGCTTCTCGCGCGTGATGAACCCGGCGGGCACCTGCACCGCGGACGCAAACAATCCGTCCGGCGAGCCGACGAACGACCAGAACGACGTCAACCTCTAAGACGTCGAAGCTGTAGGCAGAACGGGGCGGGGGTGGCCAGGGGGGCCGCCCCCGTTCCGTTTTCTGGATCCCGGTGGCGCCGCGCCCTTTCTCGCACCCCATCGCACGTGCCGCGAATTGTCACCCATGTCGACGGTTCGCGGCAGGTCCCCCGCTGCGCCAATTCGCAAATGCGCGAATCCAAGTCGTTTTGTTGATTGGCCCGCAGGTTGCTCTACGTTGACTCCGTCCTTTTACCAAATTACCAAACGGAGATTCCCAATGAAGAAGCTTGTCCAGAAAGGCTTCACGCTCATCGAGCTGATGATCGTCGTTGCGATCATCGGCATCCTTGCGGCGATCGCGATCCCGAACTTCATCAAGTTCCAGGCGCGGTCGAAGCAGAGCGAGGCGAAGGCGAACCTGAAGGCGGTCTTCACGGCGGAGAAGGCGTTCTTCCAGGAGAAGGACAAATTCTCCTCGCTGACCGGCGAGGTCGGATTCTCCCCTGAGCGCAACAACCGCTATGCCTACTACCTCACGGGCTCGGCGACGCTCGAGGATCGCACCGGCGTGACGATTCCGCAGGCCACCACGTTCAGCGGTATCGCGGTCGACGTGTTCAAGTACACCTCGGCGGCGAACATGCCGGCGACGTTCGGCGGCGACCCGTGCAGCGTGACGGCGGTGGGCGTGGCTGCTCCTCCGTCGCCGACATTCACGGCGGCGGCAATGGGCAACATCGACGCCGACTCGACGACCGACTACTGGTCGGTTGCCAGCTTCTCGCGCGTGATGAACCCGGCGGGCACCTGCACCGCGGACGCAAACAATCCGTCCGGCGAGCCGACGAACGACCAGAACGACGTCAACCTCTAAGACGTCCAGCTGTAGGCAGAACGGGGCGGGGGTGGCCAGGGGGGCCATCCCCGTTCCGTTTTGTGGTCACGCCGTCGGTCCTTGCTAGGATGCGTTCCGTGCGCGACGCGGTCCGCGGCACCGCCGCAGCTCTTTCCATCGCCATCGCAATCTGCACGGCGGCTGCGCTGCGGGCCTCCGCGCAGCGGCGCGCCCCGCGCCCGGTCGAGAGCGAGCTGGACATTCCTCCGATCCCCGGGGACGTGGCGCGCGCGCTCACCTTCGGCTTCCGTTCGCTCCTCGCCGACTTCACCCTGCTCCAGGCCATCCAGCTCCTGCCGGTGCGGCACGGCGACATGGCTCCGGAGGCTGCCGCGCCGATTGACCGCCGCATGTTCCGCCTGCTCGACTACTCCGTCGAGGTCGATCGGAAGTTCGGCGGTGCGTACCGGTTCGCCGCCGCTGCGCTCCCGCACGAGACGATGGACGGGAAGGTGTTCGGCGTGGTGAATGCCATGCAGATCCTGGAAAAGGGCGTGCGGGAGCGGCCCGACGACTGGCGCATGGGATTCTTGCTCGGGTTCCTGCAGTCCTATTACCTGCGAGATTTTCCCGCGGCGGCGCGCAACCTCGCGCTCTCGGCGAAGCAGCCAGGCGCGCCCCCCTTTGTCGGCCTTCTCGCGACGCGCCTGGCGGCGCAGGGCGGAGAGCTGCAGCTCGCGACCTCGCTCGCCGAAGCGATGCTGGCGCAGGCGAACGAGGAGAGCACGCGCAAGGAATGGCAGGACCGCGTCGACGCGCTGCACGTCGAGCGCGACCTGCGCGCGATCGAGGACGCGGCGCAGCGCTATCGCGAGGTGCACGGGTTTCCCGCCCGTTCCGTCCAGGCGCTCGTCTCTGCGGGGTTCCTGCCCGTCTTCCCGAGGGAACCGCACGGCGGCCGCTACGTCCTGGAAGGGGATGGCACGGCCCGCTCCACGTCCACGGAGCGACTGCGCGCGTACGGGTTGACCAACCAGTTCGAGGTCCATTGATGACGGCGTTCCTGGCAATCGCAGGCAACACGGTCCGCGAGCTGGTCCGGGGCAAGCTCCTCTACAACCTGTTGCTCTTCACCGCCCTGTTCGTCGCGGGATCGCTGCTCGTCGCGCAGCTGACTGTCGGGAACTGGGTGCGGATCATCCTCGACATGGGACTGGGCGCGATGGAAGTGGCGGGTGCGCTGATGGCGATCGTCATCGGCGTCGGCATCGTGGCGGGCGAGATCCAGCGCAAGACGATCCTGCCTACGCTGGCGAAGCCGCTGCCGCGATGGACCTTCTGCGTCGGCCGCTACGCGGGTCTCGTCCTGCTTCTCGCCGTGAACGCGCTCGCCATCGTCGCCGTGCTCCGCGCGGTCCTCTGGCTGGCCGGATATCCGCTCGCGATCACGACCGCCCAGGCGGCGGCGCTCCTGTGCGTGGAGTTCGCGCTCCTTGCCGCGGTCGCGGTCCTGTTCGCGAGCTTCTCGACGCCGATTCTCGCCGGATCGTATGCGTTCGCGGTCTTCTTCATCGGGCATCTGCTGCCCGACCTGCGGGCGTTCGCGGACAAAGCGCAGAGCGCGACGGCGCGGAACCTCGCCAAGGGCTTCTACCTCCTGCTCCCGGACCTGGAGCTGCTCAATCTCAAGTCGCACGCTTCGAACGAGCTCGCGGTCGCCGGCTCTTACGTCTGGAGCGCCGCGGGCTACGGCATCGCGTATGCCGCCGCCGTCCTCGCCCTGGCAGTACTCGTTCTCTCGCGCCGCGACTTGAACTGACCGTCAATCCGAGTCGTCGGTCTCGTCCTCGGGCTGCCCGGCCAGCTTCTTCACCCGGTGGCGGAACTGCCGGAACGTGAGACCCAGCCGTGCTGCGGCGTACGTCTTCACGCCGCCGGCCTCGGTGAGCGCTCGATCGATCAGCTCCCGCTCGATCTGGGCGAGGTAGTCCTCGAGCAAGAAACCGTCCGGCAACGGGCCTCCCGGCGACAGCGCGTGCGCGCCCACCCCGCGAAGCACGGCGGGCAGGGCGTCGACGGTGACCTCGTCGCCCGAGGAGAGCGCCACGGCGCGCTCGATCAGGTTCTCCAACTCGCGGACGTTTCCCGGAAACCAGTATTCTGACAGGCGGCGCTTTGCATCGTCGGAAAGGCGCTGGAGCGGCCGCCGGTGCTCGGCGGCAAAGCGGCGCAGGAAATGATCCGCGAGCGGCAACACGTCCTCGCGGCGCTCGCGCAAGGCCGGAACGCGGATCTCGACGACGTTCAGGCGGTAGTAGAGATCCTCCCGGAAGCGTCCGGCGCGTACCTCTGCGGCGAGATTCCGGTTCGTCGCCGCGACCAGGCGCACGTCGACGTCGACGTCGTTGTTGTCGCCCACCGGCCGGATGCGGCGCTCCTGGATGGCGCGCAGGAGCTTCACCTGGACGTTGAGCGGCAGCTCGCCGATCTCGTCGAGGAAGAGCGTCCCGTCCTGCGCGGCCCGGAAGAGCCCTTCCGTGGCGCCTTGGGCGCCTGTGAACGCCCCCTTGGCGTGGCCGAACAGCTCCGACTCGATGAGCCCTTCGGGGATGGCCCCGCAGTTCACGGGCACGAACGGCGCCGAGGAGCGCGGGCTGCGCGCGTGGAGGGCGCGCGCGACCAGCTCCTTGCCGACGCCGCTCTCGCCGGTGATCAGCACCGTGGTCCGCGCCACCGCCACTTTTTCCACCACCTCGAACACTTCGTGCATCGCGCCGCTGCGCGCGACCATCGACTCGAAGCGGCCGCGGGCAGAGAGCTGCTCCCGCAACAGCTCGTTGTCCTGGGCGAGGATGCGGCCTTGGCGGGCCAGCTCGCGTTTCTGCAGTGCGGCCTTGACGAGCGCGATCAGCTCGGCGGCGAGCGTGGGCGACTTCTCGACGTAACCGTACGCGCCGAGCTCGAGCGCCTTCTGCCGGACGTCGTCGCTGCCAAAGGCGGTCATGAGAATCACTTCCACCTCGGCCTCGGCGTCCTTCACCTTGCGCAGCACCCGCAAGCCGTCGTCGCCGGTGCGCATGCGCAGATCGGTGATCACCACGTCGAACTCGGAGGCAGCGAGGGCGCGCTCGACGCCGGGAACGTCGGCAGCGACCTCCACGGCATGGCCTGCCTTGGTCAGCCGCGCCTCGAGCATCACCCGCATCGATTGCTCGTCGTCGACCACCAGCAGGCGCGCCATCGGTCAGCCCACCGCCGCCGGAGCGTGCTGGTCCTGGGCCGGAGCCACCGGCAGCGCCACCCTGAAGGTGGTGCCGCGGCCGACTTCGCTGTGCACCGACAGGTGCCCGCTGTGCGCCTCGACGATGCGGTGCACGATGGCAAGCCCGAGCCCCGTGCCGCGCTCCTTGGTGGTGAAGAAGGGATCGAAGATGCGCTGCAGATCCTCGTCGGCAATTCCGTGTCCGGTGTCGGAGACCTCGAGAACGCCTTCCCCTGCCTGTCGCAGGATGCGGACCTCGACGCGCCCCCCGCGCGAAGTGGCGTCGGCAGCGTTCCCGAGCAGGTTCCAGAGCACCTGCCGGAGCTGACCCGGATCGGCCCGCACCCAGACGGGCGCATCGGCCTGCGCCACGAGCTCGATGCCGCGCTCGGCGAGCTGCTGCCGGAACAGCTCCATCGTCTCCACCACGGCGCGGGCAGCGTCGAGAGGCTCGAACGCGGGAGAAATCGGCCGCGCGAAGGAGAGGAACTCGCGCACCAGGGCTTCCAGCCGCTCCGCCTCGCTGCGCACGACGCTCATCAGGCGGCGCTCCTGCTCGTCCAGGCCGGGAGAGGCGCCGAGAATCTCGATCGAGCCGCACATCGAAGCGAGCGGATTGCGGATCTCGTGCGCGAGGCCCGCTGCCAGGCCGCCGACCACGGCGAGGCGGTCGGTGCGGCGGACCGCTTCCTCCATCTGGCGCAGCTCGGTGAGATCCTGGAAGAGGATGACCTGTCCGGAGGCCCCGCCGGCGAGCGGCGCCATCGCGTATCCCAGGATCCGATCGCGGCCGTCGTGCGCGCGCAGGCGCACTTCGGGGCGGCCGCGCTCGCGGGGCCTTGCGATCGACCCCGCGAGCTCGGGCAGGAGGGTTTTCAGCGGCTGGCCGCGGGCGGCGCGGTCGGACACGCCGGTGAGGTGCTCGGCGGCCGGATTCAAGTAGGTGATGCGGCCGTCCTCTCCGAGCGTGAGGATCCCGCTGGCGATGGAGCGCACCACGGCGGAATAGATGGCTTCCAGCGCTTCCAGCCGCGTTTCGCTCCGCAGTAGCTGGCTGCGGGCGCCCTGGAGCTGCTCGGCGAGGAGCGAGGAGAGCCCGCCGACCAGCATGAAGGCGGAGAGGTTCGCGGCCATCACCACCGCGAGCTTTCCCGGCGCGAGCGGGACGCGATCCAGCTCGGCGGCTGCCGGGGGAACGATGCCGATCTGCATGCTCCAGGCGAGCACGCAGAAGGCGATGCAGGAGGTGGCTGCACCCAGCGCCGCGCCGCGCCGGCCGAGGCCGATGGCGCCGCTGACGATCGCCAACGGGTACAAGATCGTGAAGATGCTGTCCGCGCCTCCGGTCAGGTAGACGAGGCCCGTCGCCGCGATCACGTCGGCGGCGAGCTGGCCGTGCGCGACCCAGCCCAGGTGTCGCCGGGTGCGCAGCAGGAAGGTGCCGATCAGCGAGGCGAAGTAGATCAGCGCGACGATGGCGAAGAGAAGCGCCTCGACGGTGCGCGGAAAGGGCTCGTGCCCGAGCGTCGGCCATGCGGTAGCGGCGAGGAGCGCCGTGCCCACTGCCAGGCGAACGCCGGTGAGCAGGACCAGCTTGCCGTAAAGACCGCCTTTGGAGCGTTCGCCGAGTGGCGAATAGACGCCCGCCTCTGCCATCGTCCCTACTTGACCGCGCCGGCGATGGAGAAGATCGGCAGGTACATGGCGACGAGGAAGCCGCCTACCACGCCGCCGAGGAACACCATCATTACCGGCTCGATCAGGCTGGTGAGGGCCGCCACCGCGGCGTCCACCTCGTCGTCGTAGAAGTCGGCAATCTTGGTGAGCATCTGGTCCATGGCGCCGGTGGCCTCACCCACGCCGATCATCTGCACCACCATGGGCGGGAACACGTTCGTCTCCGCGAGCGGCTGCACGATGGTCTTGCCCTCGGCGATCTTCTCCCTGGTGTAGCGGATCGCCTTCTCCACCACCGCGTTGCCGGCGGTCTTCGCCACCACCTCCAGCGCGTCGAGGATGGGCACGCCGGAGCTGATCATGGTGCCGAGCGTTCGGGTGAAGCGGGCCACCGCCACCTTGCGCACCAGCGGCCCGAAGATCGGCGTCCGGATCACGAACGAGTCCCACTGCACGCGCCCCTTCGGCCACGTGACCCAGGCGCGGAACCCGATCACCGCGGCGATGATGAAGGCGACGAGATAGCCGATGTAGTGCTGCAGCCACTTCGAAAGGTCGATGACGATCTGGGTGGGCGCCGGCATCGCGCCGCCGAAGTCCTTGAACATCTTCTCGAAGGTCGGGGTGACGAAGAGCAGCAGCACCACCGTGACGCCCACGGCGACCACGAGCACCACGCTCGGGTACACCATCGCGCTCTTCACCTTGTTCTTCAGCTTCTCGTTCTTCTCGATGTACTGCGCGAGCCGGTTGAGGATGGTGTCGAGGATACCGCCGATTTCGCCGGCGGCGACGAGCTGGACATAGAGCGTATCGAAGACCTTCGGGTGATCGCCCAGGGCGTCGGCGAGCGTCGAGCCCGACTCCACCTTGACCTTCACCTTCACCAGCACGTCGCGGAAAGCCATGTTGTCGAGCTGGCTGGAGAGGATGTCCAGGCACTGCACCAGCGGCAGACCGGCGTCGATCATGGTGGCGAACTGCCGGGTGAAGATGACCAGGTCTTTCTGGGAGATGCCGCCCAGCCCAGGGAGCTTGAGCGAGATCCGGATGGGCTTCTTCTTGATCTTGACGTTGGTCAGCGCCATCGCCCGCAGGCGCTGCTGGACGGACGCCTCGTCGGCGGCCTCGACCTCGCCCTTCTTCACCTCGCCGGTCTTGGTCTTTCCCTCCCAGACCCAGATCGGCAACTTGGGCGCGGCGGTGGCCTTGGGGGCCGATTTCGCTGCTGCGGCAGGTGCCGTGGCCATTGCAGTCTCCTGTTACCGGGCCTGGACCGGGCGGTTCACGCCCGGTTTGACGCCTGAGGCGAGGATGTTCCGCAACTCCTCGGGATCAGAGCTGCGCCCGAGCCCTTCCTCGAGCGTGATGAGGCCGCGCTGGATCAGCGATGCCAGCGACTGGTTGAAAGTCTGCATTCCGAACTTCGACTGGCCGACCTGCATCTGGGAGTAGATCTGGTGGACCTTGTCCTCACGGATCAGGTTCCGGATGGCTGCGTTCGGGACCATCACCTCGATGGCCAGCACGCGTCCGGGCCCGCTTGCCTTGGAAATCAGGTTCTGGGTCACCACACCCTCGAGCACGAAGGAGAGCTGCGCGCGGATCTGCGGCTGCTGGTAGGGCGGGAACACGTCGAGGATGCGGTTGATGGTCTGCACGCAGGAGTTGGTGTGCAGGGTCCCGAAGGCGAGGTGGCCGGTCTCCGAGATCACCAGCGCGGCCTCGATGGTCTCCAGATCGCGCATCTCGCCCACCAGCACCACGTCGGGGTCCTGGCGGAGGATGTACTTGAGCGCCTTCTTGAAGCTGTGCGTGTCCGCCCCGACCTCGCGCTGGTTCACCACGCAGTTCTTGTGCGGGTGGAGATACTCGATCGGGTCCTCGACGGTGACGATGTGCTCGTGCCGCTCGGTGTTGATCTTGTCGATGATCGACGCCAGCGTGGTGCTCTTGCCGGAGCCGGTCGGCCCGGTCACCAGCACCAGCCCGCGCGGCTTCTTCGCCAGCTCGGAGACGATCGGCGGAAGGCCCAGCTCCTGGAAGGTCAGGATCTTGAAGAGAATGGTGCGGAAGGCGGCCGCTACCGCGCCGCGCTGCATGAAGATGTTGGCGCGAAACCGCGAGAGGCCTTTCACGCCGAACGAGAGGTCGAGCTCGTTCTCCTCCTCGAACTTGTGCTTCTGCGCGTCGGCGAGGATGGAGTAGCAGAGCTGCTTCGTCTCCACCGGCGTGAGCGGCGGAGTCTTGAGCGGTACCAGGTTGCCGTCGATGCGGAGCTGCGGAGGCGAGCCGGTGGTGATGTGGAGATCGGATGCTCCTTTCTCCACCATCGCCTTGAGCAGCTGATGCAGATTGGGCAAGTGTCGTTTCCCCTCGGTTACCGCATCGTGTCCGGCGCAGTGTTGCCCACCACTTCTTCGATGCTGGTCATCCCGATCTTCAGCTTGGCGATTCCCGCCATGCGCAGCGTCTGCATGCCGAGGCGGATCGCTTCCGCCTTCAGCTCGGCGGTCGAGGCGCCATTGATCACCAGCTCCTTCACGCTGTCCCACATCGGCATCACTTCGTAGAGAGCGACGCGGCCCCTGTAGCCGCGATCGTTGCAGGCGCGGCAGCCGCCCGGCTCGAAGACCTGGAAGGTGCCGGCTTCGTCGGGCTGCACGCCGATGTCGAGCAGCGCCTGCTGCGCGACGTCCACGGGCTTCTTGCATTCCTGGCAGAGCTTGCGGGCGAGACGCTGGGCGAGGATCAGGTTCACCGCGCTCGTCACCAGGAACGGCTCGATGCCCATGTTGAGCAGACGCGAAACCGTGCCCGGCGCGTCGTTGGTATGGAGCGTGGAAAGCACCAGGTGGCCGGTGAGAGCGGCCTTGATGCCGATTTCCGCCGTCTCGAAGTCGCGGATCTCGCCCACCATGATGATGTCGGGGTCCTGGCGGAGGAAGCTGCGGAGGGCGGCCGCGAAGTTCAGGCCGATGTCCTCGTGCATCTGCACCTGGTTGATGCCGGAGAAGTTGAATTCCACCGGGTCTTCCGCGGTGCTGATGTTGTCGGTGGTCTTGTTCAATTCGGAGAGCGCCGAGTAGAGCGTGGTGGTCTTGCCGGATCCGGTGGGCCCGGTCACCAGCACCATCCCGTAGGGCCTGTCGATGTTCTCCTTGAAGGCCTTGAGGGGCTCGGGATCGAAGCCGAGCTTGGTCATGTCCAGCTGGAGACTGGACTTGTCGAGGAGGCGGAGCACCACCTTCTCGCCGAACAGCGTCGGGCAGACGGAAACGCGGAAGTCCATCTCGCGCCCCTTGCCCAGCTTCAGCTTGATTCTTCCATCCTGCGGCAGGCGGCGCTCGGCGATGTCCAGCTCCGCCATGATCTTGAGGCGAGAGATGATCGCCATCTTCAGCTTCATCGGCGGCTTCATCACCTCGTAGAGCACGCCGTCCACGCGGTAGCGGACGCGAAAGTCCTTCTCGTACGGCTCGACGTGGATGTCGGAGGCGCCCTTCTTGATCGCGTCGAGCAGGATCAGGTTCACCAGCTTCACCACCGGCGCGTCGGCGGCGCTCTTCTCCAGGTCGCTGATGTCGGTGATTCCACCCTCGTCGTGGTCGACGGCGATCTCGTTCTCGTCGAACCCCTCCATCACCTCGTCGTACGAGGGACCCTTCTCCGCGTAGTACTTTTCCAGCGCCTCCTTGATCGCCTGCTCGCTGGCGACGACGACCTCGATGTTGTAGCCGGTGAGGAACTTGATGTCGTCGATGGCGTAGATGTTCGAGGGGTCGCTCATCGCCAGTATCAGCGAGGCGCCGGCGCGATTCACCGGGATGCACTGGTGCTTCTCGGCGACTTCCTTGGGGACGAGCTTCACCACCTCGCCGTCGATGTCGAATTCCTTCAGGTTGATTGACGGAACGCCGTACTGCTTCGACAGGAACTTGGTGAGCTCGGATTCCTCGATGAATCCAAGCTTGGTGAGGTGGTAGCCGATCCGGCCGCCCGCCTTCTTCTGCTCGTCCTGCGCCTTTTGCAGCTGCTGGAGAGAGATGAGGTTTTCGCGGACCAGAAGCTCGCCGAGACGTCCAGCCATGCCTTGCACCCCTCGCCGTTGAGGGTTTCGAGTCTAGGCGAGACTCGCAGGCAAAGCGAGAAAGCAGGCGATTCCTTTGGGGGTTTTTTGGGTCGGAAGTGCTCCGCGGTGCTACACGCCGAGCAGTCTCCGAGCCTGCATGACGTCCTGCGTTATCTGCGCCTTCAACGCCTCGATTCCCGGGAACCGCCGCTCCTCGCGGAGCCGGTGCACGAACTCCACGCGCAACCGCCGTCCATAGATGTCGTGCGCGAAGTCGAGCAGGTGGACTTCCAGCGACAGCGGCGGCTGCCCCGCGGCGCCGGCCAGTGCGACATCGGGACGAAACGTGGGATTGAGTCCGAGGTTCGCCGCCCCGGGGATGGCGGTACCCTGCTGATCGAGCAGCCGCGCGCGCACCGCGTACACGCCCACTGCCGGAAGAAGCTCGTTGGTCGTGCGGATGTTCGCGGTGGGCCAGCCCAGCTTCCGGCCGCGGCCAACGCCGCGAACCACGTCGCCGTCCAGATCGAAGGGGCGTCCGAGCAGCATGTTTGCAGCCTCGACGCGTCCTTCGAGCACGAACTCGCGCACCTTGGTGCTCGAGCAGACGAGGCCGTTGACCGCCACCGGCGGCACCACGTGGAGGCGGACACCGCGCCCGGCGAGGGAATCGCGCAGCGTGTCGGCCGTTCCGGCGCGCGCCTTCCCATAGGTGAAGTCGTGGCCGACGACGACTTCGGCGACGCCGGTGGCGACGACCATCTCCACGAACCGAAGCGGCGGCGTGGCCGCGAAATCCGCGTCGAACGGCTGCTCAACGAGATCGGTGATGCCGCAGGCTGCGATCAGCTCTCGCTTGCGCGGCCTCTCGCAGATGAGTGGCGGCGCGTAGGCGGGCGCAAGCAGCCGCGCCGGGTGCGGCTCGAACGTCAGCGCGCAGGCCGGACCCCGCGCGTCGCGCCGCGCTACCGCAAACAGCGCCTGGTGCCCGAGATGGACGCCGTCGAAGTTGCCGATCGCCACCGCGCTGCCTTTGAGCGCGCCGGTCGCCGCCGCCAGCCCGGGGTGGATGCGCATCGAGGTGGTTTGCGCGGTCAAGGCGAGCGACGCCTTGCACGTGGGGGAACGAGGTCCGCGGGTCCGAACGCGTCGGGGAGGAGGCCGGCGAGGGTTGTGGTGACGCTGCGGCCGCCACTTGCGGCGTAAATCACCGGTGTTCCAGGGGCGCAGAACTCGGCGAGCACCTGGCGGCAGCCGCCGCAGGGCGGCGCGGGCCGTCCTTGGCCGGCGACGACCGCAACCGCGTCGATGCTGCCGAACCCCCCGGCGACCGCCATGGCCACCGCGTTGCGCTCGGCGCAGACGGAAAGTGGATACGAGCTGTTCTCCAGGTTGCCGGCGGCGAAGATCCGGCCACCCGCCAGGACGGCGGCGCCGACCTGGAACCCGGAATACGGCGCGTAGGCCCGCAGTCGCGCGCGTGTTGCGGCCCGCAGCAGCGCCGGCAGCCGGGAATGCGCTCCTTTCACGGAGCGAAGCATAGCGGAGCGCCCTGCGGCGGACAGTTTCATCGCAGCGCGCCGCGCGCGGGGACGGCCGCGAAAGCGCGGGGAACGAAGGCGCAGAGAAGATCGATGAACTTGCCCTCCGCCGCGCGCGCCACCTCCACCACTTCCTGGTGCGTCAATGGGTGCTGCGAGATGCCCGCGGCGAGATTGGTGATGCAGGAGATGCCAGCCACTGGAACACCCATGTGGGCGGCCGCGATCACCTCCGGAACGGTGCTCATACCGACTGCGTCCGCGCCGAGCGTCCGGGCCATGCGCACCTCGGCAGCCGTCTCGTAGCTTGGGCCGTTCATCTGGAGATAGACGCCGGCGCGCAGGGTCTGCCCGACGCTGCGGGCGGCCTCCTCCAGCGCGGTCGCCAGCCGCGCATCGTAGGCATGGGTGAGGTCGGGAAATCGGGGACCGAGCCGCTCTTCGTTTGCGCCGGTGAGCGGGTTGCGGCCGGTGAAGTTGATGTGATCGGTGATGCGCATCAGATCACCCGGGGCGAACGACGGATTGCAGCTGCCCGCCGCGTTGGTGACGATCAGCGCGCGCACCCCGAGTGCGCCGAGCACCCGCGCCGGGAGCGCGACCGTTGCGGCGTCATGCCCTTCGTACCCGTGGATGCGCCCTTGGAGGACGAGGATCGAAGTCGGTGCGAGCTTTCCATACACCATCCGGCCCTTGTGGCCGGGGACGGTCGCCGGCGGAAATCCAGGGAGTTCGGCGAACGGCAGCGCCCGGGCGTCCGTGAGAGCGTCGGCGAATGCCCCAAGTCCCGATCCGAGCACGACAGCGACCGGCGACTCTGTTTCGGGCAGGCGGAGCCCCTTCCGCGCGACGCGGGCGCAGTCGAGGGCCAGCTCGGTCCACGAGGGCATCGGGCGCTGCTCTACCACGCCCACCGGAAGGCGTCCGACATTCCACGTGTTAAACAGGACCCATGCAAGCATTGCTCGAGATGCTGAAGACCGGCGGCGCGGTGATGGTCGTCACCAAGCTGATCATCCTGGCCGGGTCGATAGCGGCGGTGATCATCGGCATCGAACGCGCCCTCTTCCTGCGCGGGTTCTCGGCGAAGGCGCGCGAGCTGCACGAGCAGATCGTGCGGGCCCTGCTCCGCGGGGAAGCCTCCATCGCGCTCCATGAGACCGATCGATCGCACATCGCCACCGTGGCGCTCTACCGGGCCGCCTTCGACCGCGCGAACCGGCAGGATCGGATCGCGGACGCCGTCGACCGGGCCCGCCGCGAGGTGATTCAGGCGCTCCGCGCTCCCTTGTGGGTCCTCGGGACGCTCGGGGCGACGATGCCCTTCGTCGGTCTGTTCGGCACGGTCGTCGGCATCCTGGGGTCGTTCCGGCAGATCGGGATGACGGGACAGAGCGGCTTCGCCGTGGTGGCGCCGGCCATCTCGGAGGCGCTGATCACCACCGCCGGCGGCATCGCGGTGGCGGTCGAGGCAGTGATCCTCTTCAACGTCTTCCAGGCCCGCATCTCGAAGGAGGCGTTCGACCTCACCCTGCGCGCCGATGAGCTGACGGAAGTGGTGATCGACCACGCCGCGGACATCTCGGCCGCGATGCAAGCTCCTCGCCCGGCCCACGCGCCCCAGCCGGAGACGCGCGCGGCCATCGCCCAGAGTCACGCCTGAATGGCCTTCGCCGGACCTAGGCGCTCGCACCACCAGGACGAGGAGGAGTTCGGTCCCTCGGTCTTCAGCGAGATCAACATCACGCCGCTGACCGACATCTTCCTCGTGCTCCTCATCATCTTCATGGTCGGCAGCAGCATCGTGGTCGAGCAGGCGCAAGGCGGCGGAACCGGCGTCCGCGTCGATCTCCCGAAGGGCGCGGCGAAGGAGCTGCAAGCGCAGGCGCGAGACTTCCCCGTCGCGGTGCTGAAGGACGGGACGGTGGTCACCGAAGGGAAGGCCATCGACCTCGGCGCGCTCAAGGAGCGGTTCCAGAAGCTCGTGCGCGATGCGCCCGAGGCGCAGGTCATCATCCAGGCGGACGCCGGCGTCTCGCATGGGCGCGTCGTGGAAGTGATGGAAGTGGCGAAGATCGTCGGCGTGCAGCGTCTCGCCATCGCCACCGAAGCGCAGTAGCTAGGCTTCCGCTTCGGGTGGAATTCCCCGGGCGGCGGACTCGAGCACCGCTTCCAGCTTGACCAGGAGATCTTCGTTTCCGTCCTGCGAGTACAGGGACAGGTTGCGCTCGAATTCGGGGAGCCGGTCGAGAAATTCCGAGAGCTTCGCGTCGGTGATGTCCTCGGCGTAGAGTCCGTAGCCTTCCTTCTCCAGGTAGCGCGCGTTGAGGATCTGCTCGAATTGCTTCGCCACCGGTTCGGCGAGCATGGGTTTGTGCAGGTAGACGGCTTCTCCCATCAGCGTGAAGCCGGCGCTGGCCACGACGGCGCGCGCCGTGCGCAGATCCTCGATGAAGGCCGACTCGCTGAACGGGCGGTAGAGCAGGTTGCCGTCGCGCTCGTCCTCGCGCAGATCGCGGCGGATCCCGTAGACGCGGCACTCGATGCCGGTGCGCTTGAGCAGCTCGGGCAGCTCCTGATGCGTGGTGTACGTCTGGTAGACGAGCAGGTGCGATCCGGGCTCGCTTCGCGCGGCGAGGATCTCGGGCCGGAGGACCGGCGGGTGCAGCGAGGTGCGCTTCTTCCGGATCGGCGGCCGGAAGAACGTCGTGATCAGGTAGTGGTACGCGCCGGGCACCTTCGCCTTGATGATCCCCTTGGCGATCTGGAACGAGGCCTCGTGCCCAGCGATCACATCCCTTTCGTGCCGGCAGCGATTCACGATCTGCATGTTGTCGACGGAGATCACGGGGATGCCGTGGTTGACGCCGTACAGGTAGCTCCAGCTCTCGAAGTCGCTGATCACCGCGTCCGGTCGGAAGCCGTCGGCAATCTCGAAGTACGTCTTGATGTTCCGCGGCCATCCGCCGGTCAGGGCGCCCTTCACGTTCTCCAACAGCGTGCGGAAGTTCCGCACCTCGTTGTCCTCGGTGACGATGGTGAAGCCCCAAATCTTCTTCACCTGGAGATGATCGCTGGCGCGCTTCGCCAGATAGTCGTGGGCGCGGCCGGAGACCACCACCTGCACGTCGTGGCGCTGCACCAGCTCGTCGAGCACCACCCGCGACCGGATCGCGTGCCCCATCCCCTCGCCGACGACGCCGTAGAGGATTCGCATCGGTCAGCTCTCCTCGGCGATCCGCTCGAGCAGCAGCGGGCGATCCGGCGGCGCGGCGTCGGCGATGGCCACGGCTTGCCGGAACCGCGCCGCGCCAGCGTCGAGCAGCTCCTCGCTCGCCGCGTGCAGCTCGGCGAGCGTCTCTCCGGCCCGAACCGTGTCGCCCGGACGTTTCCGCAGAAGGAGACCGGCGGCGGGATCGACGGCATCCTCCTTACGCGCGCGGCCTGCGCCGAGCTCCACCGCGGCGAGGCCGACGAGGCCGGCGTCCAGGGCCGAGAGCATTCCGGATCGCTCCGCGCGCACGTCGCGCCGGTAGCGCGGTTGTGGCAATCGCGCGGGTTCGTCCACCACCCTGGGGTCCCCGCCCTGGGCATCGACGAGCTCCGCGAATCTGCGCAGCGCGCTCCCGTCCGCGAGCGCGCGTTCCAGCCGCGCCCGGCCCCCGCTGGCTCCCGCCAGCTCGAGCATCTCGACTCCGAGCAACAAAGTGAGCTCGCGGACGTCCGCGGGTCCTGCCCCGCGCAGGATCTCGATCGATTCGCGGACCTCGACCGCGTTGCCGACGGCGTTGCCGAGCGGGAAGTCCATGCGCGTGAGCAGCGCCACGCAATCGCGGCCGACAGCGCGGCAGAGGTCGACCATCGTCTGCGCGAGCTCCCGCGCATCGGGCAGTGTCTTCATGAACGCGCCCTGGCCGACCTTGACGTCCAGCACCAGCCCATCGATGCCTTCCGCCAGCTTCTTGCTCAGGATGCTCGAGGCGATGAGCGGCACCGACTCCACCGTGGCAGTGGCATCGCGCAGCGCATACAGCTTGCGATCGGCCGGCGCGATCTGCGCCGTCTGTCCGATCAGGCAGACCCCCAGGCGATCGACCAGCTCGACGAAACGCGCGAGCGGAAGATCGACGCGGAAGCCGGGAATGCTCTCCAGCTTGTCGAGGGTGCCGCCGGTGTGCCCGAGGCCGCGTCCGGAGACCATCGGCACGCGCACGCCGCAGACCGCCGCCAGCGGAGCCAGCGGGAGGGAGATCTTGTCGCCGACCCCGCCGGTGGAGTGCTTGTCCACCTTGCGCCCGGGGATACCCGAGAGGTCGACCACCTGGCCCGAATGCAGCATCGCCTGCAGCCAATGCGGCAGCTCGGCGCGCGGGTCGAGGCCCCGGAAGAAGACCGCCATGAGGAAAGCCGACAGCTGCTCGTCTGCGATCTCGCCGGTGGTCGCGCCACGGACGATGAAACGCAGCTCTTCGGGATCGAGGGTGCCGCCATCGCGCTTCTTCCGGATCAGGTCGTAGGCGCGCATCCCGGCCGGCAGGGTGGCCGAACGTCGGCGAAGCGTCAATCTTGGAAGCCATGACCACGGATCTGCAGTGCCGGTGCGGACGCCTTCTGTACGTCTCCTCCCCTGGACGGGTTTCCACCTTCGTCCGCGAGGGATAGAACGCGTTCGTGACCATCGAGCCGGGACCGGGGGCGCAGGCGTATTCCGACGAGCTTCGCGCGCGTCTTTCGGGCGCCGTCGCGAAGCGCAGCCAGTTCCGAACCCGCCACCTTCGGGCGGATGGCACGCCGCAATGGACGAACCGCCTCGCGCTGGAAACCTCGCCCTACCTCTTGCAGCACGCGCACAATCCCGTCGACTGGCGCCCATGGGGCGACGAGGCGTTCGCCGAAGCGCGCGGCCTCGATCGGCCAGTGTTCCTCAGCATCGGTTACGCCACCTGTCACTGGTGCCACGTGATGGAGGAGGAATCGTTCGAGTCGCCCGACGTCGCCCGGATCCTCAACGAGCGTTTCGTCCCGGTGAAGGTCGACCGGGAGGAGCGGCCCGACGTCGACGCCATCTACATGCAGGCCGTGCAGATGCTGACGCAGCACGGCGGCTGGCCGATGAGCGTCTTCCTCACTCCCGACCGGAAGCCGTTCTTCGCAGGGACCTACTTTCCCGCGCGCGACGGAGAGCGTGGAGCGCGCTTTGGCTTCGCGACCATCCTCCAGGAGCTCGATCGGGTCTGGCATGAGGAGCGCGCCCGCGCCACACGCTCGGCGGAGCAGATCGCCGAGGCCGTCCAGCAGAGCCTGGCGGCGGATGCATCGACCGGGCTCCCGGAAGTGCACGTTCTGCATGGCGCGATGAGCTACTACGCCCAGGTCTTCGATCCTCGCGAAGGCGGCGTGCGGCGGGCGCCGAAGTTCCCCTCCAGCATGAACGTGCGCTTCCTGCTCCGCTACTGGAAGCGGACCGGCGACGAGCAGGCACTGACCATGGCCCGGCTCACGCTCGAGAAGATGGCGCTCGGCGGGATCTACGATCAGGTCGGCGGGGGCTTCCACCGGTACTCGACCGACGCGCGCTGGCTCGTACCCCACTTCGAGAAGATGTTGTACGACAACGCGCTGCTCGCCATCGCCTACACGGAGGCGTGGCAGGCCACGCAGGACCCGCTCTTCCTCCGCATCGCCTGCGAGATCCTCGACTACGTCGCCCGCGAGATGAGCGACGGCTCCGGCCCCTTCTGGTCGGCGACCGATGCGGACAGCGAGGGGGAGGAAGGGACGTTTTTCGTCTGGACGCCGGCGGAGCTTCGGGAAGTGCTCGGGAGCGACGACGGCGCGCGCGCCGCACAGCTGTTTCAGGTCACCGACGAAGGGAACTTCGAGGGAAAGAACGTGCTCGCGCTGGCGCGGGTGCCCGACGCAGACGACCTGGCCTTCCTCGAGCGCATCCGGCCGAAGCTGTATGCGGCCCGCGCCCGGCGGCCTCCACCCCTGACCGACACGAAGATCCTCACTGCCTGGAACGGATTGATGATCTCCGCCTTCGCGCGAGCCGGTCTCGCGTTTGCCCGCGAGGACTACGTCACCCGCGCTGCGCGGGCGGCGGATGCGCTCCTGGCGCTCCACGATCGCCCCGACGGTCTGCGGCGCACTGGACGGCATGCCGGCTTGCTGGAGGACTACGCGTTCCTCGCCGCCGCCGAAGTCGATCTGTTCGAGGCCACCGGTGAAGCCCGGTGGCTGTCGGCGGCGCGCAAGCTGCACGAGGTGCTCGCGCAGCGGTTCGCGCACCCCGAGGGCGGGTTCTTCCGCACGCCTGCGGACCACGAAGCCCTGCTCGCCCGCGAGAAGCCGGCCTACGACGGGGCGGAACCGACGGGAAATTCGGTCGCCGCGCTCACGCTCCTGCGGCTCGACGCGCTCACCGGCGAAGGGCAATTCCGCGCCCAGGCGGAAAAGCTGTTGCGCTCGTTTGGAGCCCTTCTCGCCGGCGCGCCGGCGGCGCTCGGGGAGATGCTGCTCTCCGTGGACTTTCTCCTCTCGGAGGCGTGCGAAGTCGTGCTCGTCCGGCCACGGGGAAGAGGGGATCGGGAGTTGGTCGACGTCGTGCGGACGCGGTTCTCCCCTTCGCAAGTGCTCATTCGCCACGAAGAGGGGAACGCGCCGGCGACGCCGCTCGCAGCGGATCGGCCCGCTCAGGCTGGCAAAGCCACCGCCTATGTCTGCGTGCGCGGCGCGTGCCAGCTTCCCGTGAACGAGCCGCAGCCGCTCGGCGCGCTGCTCGACCGCAACGCGCCGGCCGGAGCTACATCCTAGGCGGCATGCTCTTCGACTCCCTGCAGCTCCGCGACGTGATCCTCCGCAACCGGATCGTCGTCTCGCCGATGTGCCAGTACTCGAGCGAGGACGGATTTCCGAACGATTGGCATTTCGTTCACCTGGGCTCCCGGGCGGTGGGTGGCGCCGGGCTGGTGTTCACCGAGGCGAGCGCGGTGACTCCGGAGGGCAGGATCTCTCCGCAGGATCTGGGCATCTGGAAGGACGAGCACGTCGAACCGCTGGCGCGGATCGCCCGCTTCATCGAGGCACAGGGAGCTACGGCGGGGATGCAGCTTGCGCATTCCGGGCGCAAGGCGTCCACGCAGCAGCCGTGGAAAGGGAGCCGCGTCCTCGCGCCGGGTGAAGACGGCGGCTTTCGTCCGATCCTGGCGCCGAGCCGGATCCCGTTTCGCCCCGAGGACCCCGTGCCCGAGGAGCTCGATGCGCGAGGCATTGCCCGGATCGTCCGGGCATTCGGCGACGCCGCGGAGCGCGCGTTTCGGGCGGGGTTCCGGGCTTTGGAGCTGCACGCTGCTCATGGATACCTGCTGCACGAGTTCCTCTCCCCGCTTTCGAACCGGCGCGCCGATGCTTACGGCGGGTCATTCGAGAACCGGATCCGCGTCGTGCTCGAGGTGGCCGAGTCAATCCGGGCGCGGTGGCCCGAGCGATATCCCCTCTTCGTCCGCATCTCGGCGACGGACTGGGCGGAAGGCGGGTGGGAGATCGAGCAATCCGTCGAGCTCGCGCACAGGCTCGCTCTCCTGGACGTCGACCTGGTCGACTGCTCCTCGGGCGGGCTTGTGCCCGGCGCGAAGATCCCGATCGGTCCAGGCTACCAGGCGCCGTTCGCCGAGCGCATCCGCCGAGACGTCGGCATCAAGACGGGCGCGGTAGGAATGATCCGCAGCGCGGAACAGGCGGAGCACGTGCTGCGCACGGGGCAGGCGGATGTCGTCGTCCTCGCCCGCCAGCTCCTCCGGGATCCGTACTGGCCGTTGACCGCAGCGCGGCAGCTCGGCGCGACGGTGCGCTGGCCGCCGCAGTACGAGCGGGCGCGGGACTGATCGACGAGTCTGTGTCGAGGGATTTCCGCCGGGTTCCCAGACGGCGAAGGCGTGGCCACCCTGCCCGGAAAGGAGGAACTGATGGGTATCGGCAAATTGACAGGAACGATTCTCGCGGCGGGCGCCCTGGCGGCGGCCGGCGCTCTGGCGCAGACGGGCGGAGGTACCGGCTCTGGTTCCGTCGGCGGCACGGGCGGGACCACCGCGGGCACGTCCACGGGCACCGCGGGTTCGGGCACGGGCACGGGCAGCGCGACAGGCGCAACCGGCACGGCCACGCCCGGCACCACGGGTGAGGACACGCGCTCCGGCGCGACGACCACCCCGAACACCGGCGTGAGCGCGAGTGGAAGCGCGACGACGGGGACGCCCACGGACAACTCGGCCACGACAGGGACCTCGACGGACAATTCGGCTACGACGGGCTCGTCGACGAGCACGTCTCCGAACAGCACCTCGTCCACGAGCACTTCTCCGACGACCGGCTCGTCCACGAGCACCTCTCCGACGACGGGCTCGTCCACGAGCTCCTCGCCGAACAGCGGGATGGGTACGAGCTCGAGCAGCAGCGGCAGCATCGGCTCGAGCACCTCGCAGTCGGGTTCGGTGGGCGCGGGCGCATCGATGGACGCCGGGCTCGACACCTCGAGCACGCCCAGCACCAACACGACGAACAACCCTTCGGATTCGCAGAATCCGAAATAGCGGCAAGACATGATCGAACCTCCGGGTCCGGTGTGGTAGGAGCGCCGGACCCGGAGGTTTCATGTTTCTTCTCGTCGCGCTCCTCGTCGCCAGCCCCGTCGCAGTGAAAGCCGCGCGCCTGTTCGACGCGACTGCGGGCCGGATCGTCCAACCGGGCCTCGTCGTGGTCGATGGAGATCGGATCGCGCAGGTCGGCGGTCTCGCGCCGCCCGGTGCGCAGGTGATCGACCTCGGGGATGCCACGCTGCTCCCAGGACTGATCGACGCGCACACGCATCTCACGGCGGAGGCGGGCCCGAGCTGGTACGGCGACACCATGGAAGGGATCCTGCGCTCGCCGACGGAGCAGGCCCAGTATGCCGCTGAGTACGCGCGCCGCACGCTCGATGCAGGCTTCACCACCGTGCGCGATCTCGGCGCGTGGGAGTTCCTCGATCTGGGCTTGCGCAACGCCATCCAGGGCGGGGCGGTTCCCGGGCCGAGGATGATCATCGCGCTGAACGCAATCGGTTCCCGCGGAGGACATGCAGACCTCGACCCGTTTCCACCCCACCGGGTGCCGCCGCTCGGAATCGAGCGGGGTATCTGCAACGGACCCGAAGAATGCCGGGCGGCGGTCCGCTGGCAGATCAAGTACGGCGCCAACGTGATCAAGTTCGTGCCTTCCGGAGGCGTGCTCTCGCTCAGCGACCCGGTCGACAACCCGCAGCTCACGCAGGCGGAGATGGACGCAATCGTCCAGGAAGCCCATGCCTGGGGACGCAAGGCGGCGGGCCACTGCCACGGCGATGCCGCGGCGAAGCGCGCGATCCAGGCCGGGGTGGACTCCATCGAGCACGGGACCTTCCTCAAGGCCGACACGCTGGCGCTGATGCAGAGGAAGAACGTCTTCCTCGTTCCCGGTCCGATCCACGACCCGGCAGGACCATCACCCGACATCGGGAAGAAATTTCCTCCTGCCATCGTCGAGAAGATGCTCGCGTCCGGCAAGGCCTGGCCCGAGATGATCCGGAACGCGCAGAAGGTCGGCGTCCGCATCGCCTTCGGGAGCGACGCGGGCGTCGAGCTGCACGGCAAGACCAATCCCGAGCAGCTCACCTGGCTGGTGCGCTGGGGCTTCACGCCGGCCCAGGCGCTGCAAAGCGCCACCGTGAGCGCCGCGCACCTTCTCGGGGTCGAGGCCGGCTCTCTGGAGCGCGGCAAGCTCGCCGACGTGATCGCGGTCGCGGGAGACCCCGTTCGCGACATTGCCGCGGTGAAGAACGTCACCTTCGTGATGAAGGGGGGCCAGGTCTTCCGCAACGGACGTCCGCCTCCGCCGCCAGCGCGGCTCGCGCTCCGCGCGGCGCGCCTGTTCGACGCCGCGGCTGGTGCGTTGGTCGAGGGCGCCACCGTGGTCATCGAAGGCGACCGGATCGTCGCCGTCGGACGCGGCGTGCAGGTGCCGTCGGACGCGAAGGTGATCGATCTCGGCGACGCGACCCTGCTTCCCGGCCTGATCGACGCGCACGTCCATCTCACCAGCGAATCGCAGGACGACTTCGCCAAGGCCTTCGTCGAGAACCTGATGACGTTCCCGACGGAGCAGACGCTGAAGGCCCACGCCTACGCGAGCCGGACGCTTCTCGGCGGGATCACCACTGCGCGCGTGCTCGGCGCGCACGATCTCACCGACCTGGGCCTGAAGCGCGGCATCGATCTCGGGTTCGCCGAGGGTCCGCGGCTGTCGATCGCGGAACACCCGATTGGAAGCCGGGGCGGACACGCCGATGGATCGCATGCTCCCCCGGGCCATTCGGTGCCGCCAGGCGTTCCGGAAGGTATCTGCGCTGGCGCCGATCAGTGCCGCGACGCGGTCCGCTGGCAGCTCAAGTACGGCGCCGACGTGATCAAGTTCATGGTCTCGGGGGGCGTCCTCTCGCTCACCGATCCCGTCGACGTCCCGCAGCTCACGCCCGACGAAGCCACGGCCATCGTCTCGGAGGCGCATGCCTGGCACCGCAAGACCGCCGCTCATTGCCATGGCGACGCCGCCGCAAAGGTCGCGATCGCCGCGGGCGTCGACTCCATCGAGCACGGTTCGTTCCTCAAGGAGGACACGCTCGCGGAGATGAAGCGGCGGGGCATCGTCTATGTCCCGACGCTGATGGCCGTCGAGGACGTCGAGCGGCGCGCAAAGGAGAACAAGCTGCCCCCTGCCATCGCGGCGAAGGCGCTGGCGGCCGCAGGATCGCTGGCGAAGACGTTCCAGGCGGCGGTGCGGCTCGGCGTGCCCATTGGAATGGGAACCGACAGCGGCGTCTCGCACCATGGCTTCAACGCGCACGAGATCACGCTGATGGTGAAGAACGGGATGGCCCCGGCGCAGGCGCTCCAGGCAGCGACGGTGGTCGACGCGCGGCTGCTGCAGATGGAAGACCGCATCGGCAAGCTCGCGCCGGGTTACCTGGCAGACGTCATCGCCGTTCCGGGGAACGTCCTCGACAATCCGTCGGCCGTCGAGCGGGTCTCGCTGGTGATCAAGGGCGGGCGCGTGGTGAAGCAGCCCTGATACAGTGCGGGTCGATGAAAGGACTCGCGCTGTGCTGCTGCTTCCTCGCGTTGCTCGGTTGCCGGAAGAAGCAGGTCCCGCGCACGATGGGCCTCGCGCTGGACGTGGGAGGCCGCGGCGATCAGTCCTTCAACGACGGCGCCTTGCGCGGGCTCGAGGTCATGGCTGCCGGCCTCCGCTACACGGCGCGCGGATACGAGCGCCTCGGGGAGGAGGAATACCGCTCGATGCTGGCGCCGGATCTGCGCGGCCAGCCGTACCCTCACCTGGCCATCCCGCCGCCGCTGGTGCTCTCCGGCAAGGCGCAGGAGGACTACGAGCCGAACCTGCAACTCCTCGTCGATCAAGGCGCGGAGCTGGTCATCGCCGTCGGGTTCATGATGGAGCCCGCAACGCGGTCGGTGGCGGCGCGCAACCCGAAGACGCGCTTTCTCCTCATCGACAGCCCCGTGCTGGACGCGTCCGGCAAGCCGACCACCGCCCCCAACGTGCGCTCAGTCGTCTTCCGCGAGCATGAAGGCACGTTTCTCGCCGGAGCGCTCGCCGGACGATTGACGCGGTCGAAGGTAGGATTCGTCGGCGGAATGCAGCTCCCTCTGATCCGAAAGTTCGAGACCGGGTTTCGCGCGGGCGTGCGACAGGTGAATCCGGCGGTGGAGATCCTCGTTGCGTATACGGGCACGTTCGACGACGAGCGGAAGGGAATCGAGGTGGGGCATGACCTCTACCGGCGCGGCTGCGACATCGTGTTCCACGCCGCGGGTCTCGACGGACTCGGCGTGATCAAGGCGGCGCAGCAGGCGGGAAAGCTGGTGATCGGCGTCGACAGCGATCAGTCGCACGTCGCGCCCGCGAACGTCCTCACCAGCATGGTGAAGCACGTCGACGTGGCCGTTTATCTGGCGGTGAAAGACGTGCTCGACGGGAAGTTTTCCGGCGGCGACGTGGTCCTCGGGCTCGCCGAAGGCGGGGTTGGCCTGGCGCCGATCGGACCGATGATCAGCGGAGCCGAGCGGGCCGCCGCAGTGGTCGAGCTGGACCGGCTTCGCGCGCAGATCGTCGCCGGCCGGTTGGCCGTCCCGGCAACGCTCGAGGATCTGGCGAAATCCGCGGCGGCCAGGCAGTGAACGCGCTCGAGCTCCACGGCATCGTCAAGCGCTTCGGCCCGGTGACCGCGCTGGACGGCGTTTCTCTCGCGATGGCGCCCGGAGAAGTCCTGGCGCTCGTGGGCGAGAACGGGGCCGGCAAGTCGACGCTGGTTTCCGTCGCCTGCGGGCTGTACCGCGCCGACGCCGGGACGGTGAGCGCTTTCGGACGGCAGCTGCCGCCGGCCGACCCGCGGGCGGCGATCGACGCCGGGATCGGCGTCGTCTACCAGCACTTCATGCTGGTCGGACCGCTCACGGTCTGGGAGAACGCCGTCCTGGGACGGGAGCCGAGGCGCCTCGGCTTCATCGACCGGCGTCGATCCCGCCGCGAGGCGGCCGACGTTGCGGCCAGGCTCGGGCTCGCCATCGACGTCGACGCCCGCGTCGAGACGCTATCGGTCGCCGCGCAGCAGCGCGTCGAGATCCTCAAGCAGCTCTGGCGCGGCGCACGCGCTCTCATCCTCGACGAGCCGACTGCCCTGCTCTCACCCCAGGAATCGGCCGAATTGATGCGGACAGTCCGCGCGCTCGCGGCCGAGGGGCGTGCGGTACTCTTCATCTCGCACAAGCTGCGCGAGGTTCTCGCCGTCGCCGACCGGATCGCCGTCATCCGCCGAGGCAACATTCTCAGGGCAGCGGCGCCGCGCTCGAGGACGGACACTGCCGCTCTGGCCGACCTGATGATGGGGGGTGCGCCCGCCGTCGTCGCCAGATCGTCGCCGTCACGGATGCTCCCGCAACCCGGGATCGTGCTGCGCGCCCGCGAGCTGACCTGCTCTTCCGACCGGGGCTTGCCAGCCCTTCGGGGCGTCTCCTTCGACGTCCGGAGCGGAGAGGTCGTCGGCGTCGCCGGCGTCGACGGCAATGGCCAGACCGAGCTTGCGGAAGCGATCGCAGGACTGCGATCCGCCGGCGGCCTGCTGTCCCTGGACGGCGACACGTCTTTCCACCGGAGCCCGGCTGCTGCTCGCCGCGCGGGCATGGCGCACCTGCCGGAAGACCGGCGGCGCCTCGCGCTCTGCGGCTCCCTCAGCGTCGAGGAGAACCTTGCCCTCGGGCACCACTCTTCGCCTCCATACGCGCGCGGGTTCCTCATCGATCGCCCCGGCCGCCGCGCGATGGCACAGAGGTTGATCGCAGAATTCGACGTCCGCACGCCGGATCCATCCGCGCGGGCGGCAGATCTCTCCGGCGGCAACCAGCAGAAGCTCGTCGCTGCACGGGAGCTGTCCGGAGGTCCCCCGCCGCGCCTGATCGTGGCCGTCCACCCGACGCGCGGCCTGGATCCCCGGGCGAGCCGCCGCGTGCATGAGGCGCTCTTCGCGGCACAGCGAGGCGGGGCGGCGATCCTCGTCGTCTCCCTCGACCTCGACGAGCTCCGCGAGCTGTGTCACCGCATCCTCGTCCTCTTCGACGGGCGCATCGCCGGCGAGGCAGCGCCGGATGCCAGCGACGAGCAGCTGGGCCGGATGATGTTGGGCCAGGTGCCCGCGGTTGCCTGAGCTCCGCACCCGGCTCTTCGCGCCGGCGCGCGACCCGCTCTGGGGCGCGATCGCCGCGCTTCTCGTCTCGCTTCTGGTCAGCTTCCTCGCCATCGCGGTTTCCGGAAGGGATGCCGTCTCGGGATTCGCCGATCTGGTCTCCGGCGCCTTCGGAGGGATTGGTCCGCTGGGCGAGACCGCCATCAAGTCCGCCGTCCTGATCCTCACCGGGCTTTCGGTGGCGGTCGCCTTCACCGTCGGGCTGTTCAACATCGGCGCCGAGGGTCAGCTCATCTGGGGCGGGCTTGCCGCCGCGGTGGTCGGCCAGATCGACGTCCCGGGAGCGATGGTCTGGAGCCTCGCGGCCGCGGCCCTCGCCGGCGCCCTGTGGGGACTGCTGCCGGGCTGGCTCAAAGTGCGCCGCGGCGTTCACGAGGTGATCAGCACCATCCTGCTCAACTGGATTGCCATTCATCTCGTGCAGGGGTGGCTCGTTCCGGGGCCCCTCGGCGCTCCCGGATCGGGAGCCACGGTGAGCGTCGCCGGGACGGAGCCGATCGTCGCCGCCGCCAGGCTGCCGCGACTCTTCTTCGGAAGTCGGCTCGATCTCGGATTCCCGCTCGCGTTGCTCGCCGCTGCCGCCGTCTGGTGGCTGCTGACGCGCACCTGGCGTGGCTTCGAGTGGCGAGCCGTCGGAACCGGCCGCGATGCGGCTCGCGCCAGCGGGGTTCCCGCGGACCGCCGCATCTGCGAGGGCATGGCTCTCTCCGGGGCCCTGGCTGGCCTCGGCGGCGCCCTGCTCATCCTTGGAACGGAGCACAAGTACCCGGGTGTCTTTCGAACCGGCTACGGCTTCGACGGCATCGCGGTCGCGCTGGTGGGCGGCGGAACGGCCCTGGGCACGACCGCCGCGGCGATCGTCTTCGGCGCGCTTCGCGCCGGAGCCACCCGCCTGCAGCTCGTCGGCATCCATCCTTCGTTTGCGGAGTTGACGCAGGGCCTCGCGGTGCTCCTGGTCGCGGCCCCTCGCCTGTTCCTGCCGCTGCTCGCGCGCCTGCGCGGACGCCCCGCTGCCGCGGCCAGCGATCCTCCGATTCCGACGGTGCAGCCGTGAACCTCATCCTCGACTTCGCGCCGCCTCTGGTGTTCGCCGCCTTGGGTGGCGTGCTCAGCGAGCGCGCAGGAGTCGTGAACATCGGGCTGGAAGGGATGATGCGCTTCGGTGCCTTCGCGGCAGCGGCAGGCTCGATCGTCTCGGGCTCCCCCTGGATCGGTCTCGCCTGCGGCGCGCTCGCGGGAGCTGCCGCTGCCGCAGTCCACGCCTTGCTGTCGTTGCGCTTCCGGGCCGACCAGGTGGTCAGCGGAATCGCGCTGAACCTGGTCGCGTTGGGGCTCGTGACCTACCTCTTGCAGTCGATCTTCGGATCGAGCGGCGTGAGCCCAAACGCGGCTTCGCTGCCTCGCGACGGCTTCGGACATTCGGCGCTTGCCTACGCGGCATTGATCGCGCCCCTCGTCTTCCATCTCTGGCTTTTGCGGACGCCAGCCGGACTGCGGGTCCGGGCGATCGGCGAGCATCCAATCGCCACCGCTACGCTCGGGATTCGCGTGCTGCGCCTGCGCGCGGCGTGTGTCCTCTCCAGCGGCGCCCTCGCCGGCATCGGCGGCGCGACGCTCTCCGTCGGGATCCTCGGCCAGTTCGATTCGCGCATGCCCGCCGGGCAAGGATTCATGGCCCTGGCGGCAATGGTCTTCGGAAGATGGACTCCGCTCGGAGCGGCGGCCGCGGCATTCCTGTTCTCCGCCGCGGAGGCGCTGCAACGGCAGCTTTCGTTCTCGCTGCATGCCGCCGATCTGCGCCTGGAAGGAATCTTCCTTGCCCTGCCTTATGCGCTGACGCTGCTGCTGCTCGCTTTGCGCGTCGGCCGCACGCGTGCTCCTGCCGCCGACGGCGTCCCATACGACCCCGAGGACCAGGCCGTTCAGCCCTGACCGACGCGCACGTTCTCGCCTTCCAGCTCCATCACACGCTGCCGCCAGAACTCGGGCCAGGCGATGCTCCGCATGGTGGCCATCTCGACGCAGACGATGACGGTCTCCGCGGTCACCGGCCGCAGGCCGGTATCGATGTTGTCGACGATGTACTCGAGTCGCGCGCTCCGGTTTCCCAGATGCGCGGTGCGCACGCGGATCGCGAGAGCGTCGTCGAAGCGCGCGGGGGCGAGGTAGTCGACGACCCCCCGCCGGACCACCGCCTGCACCGGTGAACGCGAACCCCCTTCGAGCATCAGGCCGAGGTAGCGCAGGTACTCGATCCTCCCGAGCTGAATGAGGTTGAGCCAGCTCGCGTTGCCGACGATCCCCTGCGCGTCCACTTCGTCGTAGCGCACGCGGTGCCCGTGGCTGAAGCGGAACAGCTCCTCGAGCAGCGGCCTGGGCGCCGTCTCGCGGGGCTCGTCCGTCATGTGATTGCCTGCAGGAAGCTGCTTCCGCGCGCCGCCGTGAGGCCGAAGTATTCCGCCACCGTCGCTCCCAGATCGGCGAAGCTGTCGCGCGTCCCGAGATCCGCGCCGGTCGCGCGCCGCGGCGAATATGCGAGCAAGGGAACGTACTCGCGGGTGTGGTCGCTGCCGGGGAAGGTCGGATCATTGCCGTGGTCCGCGGTGAGCACCAGCAGATCGTCTTTGCGCAGCTGCGAGGCGATGGAAGGGAGCGCGGCGTCGATCTCCGCCAGCGCACGAGCGTACCCGTCGGGATCCCGCCGATGGCCATAGAGCATGTCGGTATCGACCAGGTTGACGAAGAGGAAGCCCGGCAGCATCGACTTCAGCATTTCCGCGGTCCTGCGCAGTCCGTCCGCATTTCCCTCGGTGTGCACCGACTCGGCGATGCCTTGGCCGTCGTAGATGTCGGGGATCTTGCCCAGCCCCACGGTCCGCACGCCCTTCTGCGACAGGCTATCCAGGACCGTTCCCTTCGGTGGCGGCTGCGAGAAGTCCCGGCGATTGTAGGTGCGCTTGAACCTTCCCTTCGCGTCGCCGACGAACGGCCGCGCGATGACGCGCGCCAGCCCATAGCGCTTGCCGACGGAACGAGCGGCGTCGCACCAGGCGTACAGCGTCTGGAGCGGGACCTTCTGCTCCTGCGCGGCGATCTGGAAGACGCTGTCCGCGCTGGTGTAGACGATGGGCATCCCGGTGCGGAGGTGCTCCTCGCCCAACTCGTCGAGGATGACGGTGCCGCTCGCCGGCCGGTTGCCGAGGAAGCCGGGCGCCCCGGAGAGGCGCAGCCATTCGTCCATCAGCTCCTTCGGGAATCCGCGCGGGAACGTGGTGAATCCGCGCTGCAGCACCACCCCCATCATTTCCCAGTGCCCGGTGGTGGTGTCCTTGCCCTGCGACTGCTCCGCCATGCGGCCGAAAGCAGCACGCGGGGAATCGGTCCGCGGGCAGCCGGCGATCCCGGTAATATTGCCCAGCCCCCATGACTGCAGATTCGGAATCCGGAGTCCGCCGACCTTCCGGGCGCAGTTTCCCACCGTGTTCGCGCCGGCGTCGCCGTACGTTGCAGCGTCCGGGAGCTCGCCGGCGCCCAGGGAATCGATCACGATCGCAACGAAGCGGCCCATCTACTCTCCAGTGACGATCGCGACGCTGGCGCTGGTTCCAAGCCGGTTCGCGCCTGCTTCCAGCATCCTGCGCGCGTCGGCGGCCGTCCGCACGCCGCCACTCGCCTTGACGCCGAAGTCGTCGCCGACCACTTGTCGCATCAACGCGACGTCTTCGACCGTGGCTCCGCCCGGGCCGAATCCGGTGCTGGTCTTGACGAACGCCGCGCCGGCCGCTTTCGCAAGCGCGCATCCGATCACCTTCCCGGAATGGTTGAGCGCGCCGGTCTCCAGGATCACCTTGACCGGACGCGGTCCTGCCACTGCCACGACCGCGCGAATGTCGGCTTCCACGTAAGCGTAGTCCTTCGCCTGCAGCCGGCCGACGTGCAGCACCATGTCGATCTCCGCCGCGCCGGCGCCGATCGCTTCCTGGGCCTCGGCAACCTTCGCCTGCGTGCTCTCCGTGCCGGAGGGAAATCCCACCACCGCAATGGGCCGGGTGCGGCAGCCTTCGAGCAGGCGGGCGCACAGCGCGACCTTGCGCGCCGTAACACAAACCGTGGCGAATCCGTAGCTGCGCGCCTCGTCACAGAGCCTGATCAGGTCCTCGCGAGTGGCGTCGGGTCTGAGCAGGGTATGGTCGATGTACGTCGCCAGATCCCGGTTGCTCCCGATGACGGGCCGATCGGCCATGGCAGCGCGCGTTGTACCATGGGGATCCCGTGCGCGCCCTTCTCATCGCCCTGCTCTCCGCGGGCTGCTGCGAATTCTCCGGCCCGCGCTGGCACGGCCGCGTCAGCGACCATTTCGACGGCCAGAGGTTCCACAACCAGATCCCCGGCGAATCGTCGCTGGCGGAGATCGCGCGCTGGCGCCGCCAGCGGCTCCCGGGCGCCTGGCCCGAGTACGTCGATGCCCCTCCCGCGCCCGCGCCGCCGATCCGTGTCAGCGAGGGCGAGCTGCGCATCACCTTCGTAAACCACGCCACCGTGCTGGTGCAGATGGACGGGCTGAATGTCCTCACCGATCCGATCTGGGGCGACGTCGCCGGACCGGTGCCCTACCTCTCGCGCAAGCGAAGGAGGCCGCCGGGAATCCGATTCGAGGATCTGCCGCCCATCGACGTCGTCCTGATCAGCCACGATCACTACGACCACATGGACATTCCCACGCTGCAGCGTCTCTCGGCGCAGCACCGGCCGCGGTTCGTCGTCGGCCTCGGCCAGGCGGCGCTGCTGGCCAGCGTGGGACTTCACAGGGTCACGGAGCTCGATTGGTGGCAGTGGACGCGAATCGGCGGAGTCCGCATCTGGGGCGTCCCGGCGCGCCACAACTGCCGCCGCGGCGCCTGCGACAGGAACGCGCGCCTCTGGCTTGGCTTCGTGCTGCGGTCGAGCTCCGGCGACGTGTACTTCGCGGGCGATACCGGTTATGGGCCGCACTTCCAGGAGATCGCCGAGCGCTTCGGCGGCCCGCGCGTTGCGCTGCTTCCCATCTCGCCGGGCTTGCCACGGCGCCTGTTCGGAACGGTGCACCTGGATGCCCGCGACGCAGCGATCGCGGCGCGCACGCTGCAGGCGAAGGTGTCGATCCCCATCCACTTCGGCACCTTCGCGCAGGGTGACGAGGCGGACGGAGAGGCGGAAGCGAAGCTGCGCCATTCCTTGCGGGAGCCCGGGAGCGCGCGGTTCGTGATCCTGAAGAACGGCGGATCGTTTACCAGCTCACCAGCGGGGGGAGGCTCATGAAGATGGCGTCGACGTTGCCGCCGCTCTTCAGGCCGAAGAGAGTACCGCGATCGTAGATGAGGTTGAACTCGACGTACCGTCCGCGCCAGCGGAGCTGCTCGGCGCGATCGTCGTCGGTCCAGGGAAGCCCGCGACGGCGCTCGACGATGGGAACGTATGCCGGGAGAAACGCGTCGCCGACGCGCTCGACCAGCTCGCGTTGCTCCTTCCCGCGCAGATAATCGAAGAAGATGCCTCCTACCCCGCGCTCGGCGTTGCGGTGGGCGATGAAGAAGTACTCGCGCGCCCATTGCGAGAAGCGCGCGTACCGTTCCGCCCCGCAGGTCTGCTGCAGCACGCCGTGGAAGTGCGCGGTGTCCTCCGGGAAGGGTCGGAACGGCGTCAGATCCATGCCGCCGCCAAACCACGCCGAATCGCCGGCTTCCAGATAACGCACGTTCATGTGGACGATGGGCACGAACGGATTCTTCGGATGCAGCACGAGCGACACGCCGGTGGCAAAGAAGGGCTTGCCGGTGATCTCTTCGGGGGTCGGGGGACGAACGTCATCCCCGCGCGCCGGCGGCGCCGCGCCGGGAGGCGCCGCCGGGAAGCTCGGCCCCTGCACTGCGGAGAAATTGCAGCCGGCTTTCTCGAACAGCTCGCCGCGGAGCTCGCTCATCTCTCCGCCGCCTCCGCCCGGGCGCTGCCAGGCGGTGCGGCGGAAAGTCGCCGCCGATCCCTCCAGCTCCTGGAGCCGCGCGACGATGCGGTTCCGCAGCTCGCGGAACCGCTGCTCAACCTCCTCGCGGAAGCCCTGCATGCGCCACTCCTATCATCCGCGCAGGGTTTTTTCGGAGCGGCTACTTCTGTCCGCTGACCGCCGCGCTGACTTCGGCAGCGAAGTCCTTCTGTTCCTTCTTCAGGCCCTCGCCCAGGGCGTACCGCGTGAAGCGGCGCACCTGCATGTTCTCGCCGATGATGGCGATGGCCGCGTTGATCTCGTCCTGGACCGAGCGCTTCCCTTCCGGGTCGCGGAAGAAGGCCTGCTCGAGCAGGCAGTACTCCTTGTAGAACTTCTCGATCTTCCCGGGGATGATCTTGTCGAGCATCGCCTCCGGCTTGCCCTGCTCGCGAAGCTGCGCGCGGTGAACGCTCTTCTCCTGATCGAGCTCCGCCGCGGGCACCTCTTCGCGGCGCAGCCACCTCGGATTGCTCCAGGCGATCTGCATCGCGATGTCCTTCACCAGCGCCTGGAACTTCTCGTTGCGGGCAGTGAAGTCGGTCTCGCAGTTCACCTCGACGAGCACGCCGATCTTTCCGCCCAGGTGGATGTAGGAACCGACCGCGCCTTCGGTCGCGCTCCGCCCCGCCTTCTTCCCGGCGGTGGCGAGGCCCTTCTCGCGCAGCCAGGTGATCGCCTTGTCGACGTCGCCCGACGATTCGACCAGCGCCTTCTTGCAATCCATCATCCCCGCGCCGGTCTTCTCGCGCAGGTCCTTCACCATCGCCGAAGTCACTTCTGCCATTGCGACCTACTCCTCCGTCTTCGCTTCACCGTCCGCCGGCGGCTCGCCGCCGCCCAAGGTCGGCTTGTGCTCCACGATCGGTCCCGGCGGCGGCTCGGTGTCGGCGCGCATCATCGGGCGGCGATCGCCTCCGCGCCCTCCGCGCGCACCGCCGCGACGTCCGTCGCGCCGTCCGCGGCGCTCGGATGCGTTGTCGCGGTCCTCGCTTTCCTCCGCCTCGGCCTGCGGCTCGCCGGCGTGGTGCGCCTGGTAGCGCGCCTTGCCCTCGATGGCCGCGTCCGCGATCTTGGCGCAGAAGAGCCGGATGGAGCGGATGGCGTCGTCGTTGCCGGGGATGACGTAGTCGATGCCCTCGGGATCGCAGTTCGTGTCGACCAACGCGACGATGGGAATGCCGAGGCGCGTCGCCTCGTGGATGGCGATGTGCTCCTTCTTCGGGTCGATCACGAAGAGACAACCCGGAAGCCGCGTCATCTCCTGGATGCCGCCCAGGTTCTTCTTCAGCTTCTCCATCTCGTTCTGGAGCAAGGCGACTTCCTTCTTGGGCAGCTTCTCGAAGGTGCCGTCGGCGGCCATCTTCTCCAGCGTCTTGAGCCGGTCGATGCCGCTCTTGATGGTCTTGAAGTTGGTGAGCGTGCCGCCCAGCCACCGGTTCACCACGTAGAACTGGCCGGACCGCGTCGCTTCCTCGACCACGGCGTCCTGCGCCTGCTTCTTGGTGCCGACGAAGAGGACGGAGCCGCCGCGGGAGCAGACGTCGCTGACGAACTTGAACGCCTCGCGGGCCAGCTTCACCGTCTTCTGCAGATCGACGATGTAGATACCGTTGCGGGCGCCGAAGATGTACGGCTTCATCTTCGGATTCCAGCGCTTGGTCTGGTGCCCGAAGTGGACGCCGGCCTCGAGCAGCTGACGCATGGTGATGCCCTGCGCGGGCTGCATCGCCTGCTGCATGCCGGTGGCGTCGGCGCCGACCGGAATGGGCGCTGTGGGTGTGGGTGTGCTCGGCTCTATTGTCTCTGTCATCATCGTTTCTTCCTCCACCCCCGTCGCGCCAAAGCGGGCCCTTGCGGGAACCCCGCCCTGATCGGGAGGTGTGCGTATTTGTGGTGCGGAACAGCTGGACCCATCCGAAAAGATCCCCGGAAGGGAGCGGCGATCTAACAGGATCAGGGGCCCCGTGCAAGTGATTAGCCGAGCGGCTTTCCCCCTGTTACCCCGAGCACTTCGCCCACCACGTAGCGCGATTCTTCCGAGGCGAGAAAGACGTAGGAGGGTGCCAGCTCCGCGGGCTGCGCCGGCCGCTCCATCGGATATCCCTTGCCGAATTGCTCGTTCTTCTCCTTCTTGAACGAAGAGACCACGAGGGGCGTCCACACCGGCCCGGGTGCGACGCAGTTCACGCGGATTCCGCGCTCGATCAGTCCCTTTGCGAGGCCCTTGGTGAAGGCGACGATCGCTCCCTTGGTCGCCGCGTAGTCGAGGATGGCGGGGCTCGGATGGTACGCCTGGACGGATGCCGTGTTGATGATGACCGCGCCCGGCTTCATCCAACGCAGCGCGTGGCGGACCAGGTGGAACATCGCCTCGATGTTCACCGCGAAAGTCCGCCGGATCCGCTCCGCGTCGATGTCCTCGAACTTCTCGATCTGCTTGCCCTGGAACGCGGCGTTGTTGACGAGAATGTCGATGCGCCCGAATTCGCGGGCGGCGGCCTCGACCACGCGGGCGCACTGCGGCTCTTCGGCGAGGTCGCCCGCGACCAGGACTACGCGCCGGCCCGAGGCCTCGACCACGCGCTGGGTCTCGCGCGCGTCCTCGTGCTCGTTCCAGTACGCGATCACGATGTCCGCCCCTTCGCGCGCGAACGCGAGTGCGACGGCGCGACCGATCCCGCTGTCGCCGCCGGTGATCAGCGCCACCTTGTCCTTCAGGCGGCCGAATCCCTTGTACGAGCTCTCGCCGTAATCGGGGCGCGGCTCCATCGCCTGCTCGCTGCCGGGCGGCTGTTGCTCCTGGGGTGGAAAGGGCGGAGTCGGTCCCTTCTGCTTGGGGTTTGCCATGCGCGGAAGCTGCGCATGACGGTGAACGGCGGCATCGCTCGCGGGCGCGGGGCCGGCGTGGCCGATTCGGAGAGCTGGCCGTCGATTTCGGGGGAGTTCCAATGGCCCGAAAGCAGAGCCACCTGCTGGCCCTTGCTCTCGCCGCGATGTCGGCGGCGGGTTGTTCCTTCGTCTTCGTCAGGCCGACGCCGACGGTCTCGACCGGGTCGGGCGCGGTCGTCTGTGGCACGATGGTCGCCCCCGACCTCGACGTGTTCGCGACGCTGGGCCTGGCCCTCGGCGGCGGTATGGTGAACGGGGTTCGCCACGCCTTTTGCGAGACATCCGAGAACACCCGGCCATGCGGGAGCAATGTCCCCGCGTACATCCCCGCCATGATCGCTGCGGCTTCTTCGCTCTATGGCTTCTGGGCGGTGAGCTACTGCGAACGCGAGCTCGAGAAGCTTTCGAAGGACGCCGCCCAACCATTCCCGGCGAAAGCGGGGCCGTGAACTTGACCGTCGAGGGAAGCCGCGGATGCTGGAGGCATCTATGTCCGAAGACGGGAATCCGCGTTCGCTGGAAGGTCGCGTTGCGGCACTCGAATGGGAAGTCCGGCAGCTCCGGGGCGAGCTGATCCGGACGCAGGGCGCGGGCAGTCGTCCGTCCGGCGCGCCGCCGCCACTCGCCGCCGCCGCGGTCGAGGCCCGCTTCGATACGTCCGCTCCTGCACGCTCGACGGCGTCGTCGTCGCGACCAGCGGTCGAGGCACGTTCTGCATCGCGGGCATCGCCGCTCGACCTCGAGACGCTGGTCGGTCGCTACGGCATGCTCGGGCTCGCAACGCTGCTGGCGCTCGCCGCGATCGGGACGTTCGTGAGCTGGGCCGTCGCCCGCGGGCTGCTCGGGCCGACGACGCGCGTGGCGGTGGGCCTCGTCGCTGCCGCAGCGATCGCCGCCGCTGGCCTGAAGCTGCGTTCGCGCTCGCGCTCGTTCGGCGATAGCCTCCTCGCGCTGGCGCTCGCCGCTGTCCACGTCTGCGCCTGGGCGGCGGGGCCGTCGCTGGGACTCGTCCCGGCGCCGCTGGCCCTCGCGTTCTCCGCTCTGTCGTCCGTCGCGCTCGGCGCATTCGCACTCCTCGAAGCAGACGAGCCGCTCTGGTGCGTCGGGTTTGGCGGCGCGTGCGTCGCGCCGTTCGTCACCAGCACGGGCCAGGGGACGGCGCCCATGCTCGCGGCGTACGCCACCGCGGTTCTGGTGGCCGGCGGGTCGGGATTGGCATCGCGGCGCTGGTTCGTGGCCGGCCGCATCTTCGCCGCTGGAACGACGCTGTTCGTCGTCGCGCTTCTCGCAATGCCGGCGGCGCAGAACGCGCCGCTATTCGCCGTCGGGCTGCCTCTGGTGGTCGCCGGCTTCGCGGTTCTCCCATTCGCGCGCGGCGAAGTGCTGCGTCCGCGCTTGCGGACCATGGGGCTTCTCGCGGCGGTCGCATCGGTTCGTCTCGCCATTGCACCGCTGCAATGGATGGGAGCCTCCGGAGCGGCCATTGCCGTTGGGATCGCCGGGTGCGCCTGGCTTGTCCTCCTCGAGCTCTCCGACGGAGAACCTGCGGGCAGGCTGCTCGACGGTCTGGGCGAGTCCGAGGAAGGCCCGGCAGCGTGGATCGACGGCGCGGTCCTTCCGGGACTGTTCCTCGCCGCTCTGGGCATCGTTCTCGGTCGAGATGCGGCGCCTGCCTTCGGCGTCGCGGCAATCGTTCTGCTTGCGTCCGCCGCGCGGCGGTCGGAGGCGGTGCGCGATGCGCTCGCGGCGAGCACCTGGGCCGCGGCGATGACTGCGACGTGGCTGACCACCCGAACAGTCCCGACGCTCGCCGTATCGTCGCTGGCCTGGGCGTCGATCGTCCTCGTCTGGCTCGGACTTCTCTGGGTGCCGAGCGCGACCTGGATGTGGACCTCGCGTCTCTCGCTGACCGCCGTCGGCCTCTGGGCGCTGGCGCTCTTCGCGGTGCGGCCGCAGTACGAGCTCATTCCGCTGGCGTCCGTCGAGTCGGCCTCCGCCTTCGCGGTCGCGCTGGCCTGGGCCGCTGCGGCCCATGCGGCGCGGAAGGACGACGACGAATTTTCGCGATTCAGCGCGCGCGCAGGTCTCGGGGCGTTTCTCTTCCTCTGGGGCCATCACGAGCTGGTCCACGCCATCTCGCCGAACGCGTCGTCCTTGCTCCTGATCGGCTACTATGCCGTCACCAGCGTCGGGTTCGTCGGCTGGGGACGGGCGCGGCATTCGGCGCGTCTCCGGCGCATCGGCCTGGGCCTCGGCCTGATCGCCGCCTTCCTCGCTTTGCGGGGCGCGTGGCAATTGCCCTCCGCCGGCACGCGGATCGCGGCGTATCTGCTGGTCAGCGTCTTCCTGCTCGGGATCGCCTGGTGGTACCGGCAGCCTGACGAAGAGGCCATGCCTCAGACCGTTCACTGACTCGATTCGGGGTGTTCGGCGCGCCACGCCCTCAGGTCGCGGCGCACGAGCTTTCCCTGCTCATCGAGCACCTGTCGCCACGCCGTGCGGTGCGGCCGCATCGCTGCGGCGACTGCTTCGGCGACGAGCAGATTGCGGTACCACTTCGCGTTCGCCGGGACGACGATCCACGGCGCGTCCTTCGACGCGCATTTACCGATCGCGTCCTCGTAAGCCTCGGTGTAGTCGTCCCAGCGTTCGCGGTCCTTCCAGTCCTCGACGCTCAACTTCCAGGCGTCGTTCGGGTCCTTCTCGCGCTCGAGCAGCCGCTCCCTCTGCTCCTCCTTCGTGATGTGGAGGAAGAACTTGAGGACGATGCACCCGTCCTTCGCGAGAGTGCGCTCGAACCCGTTGATCAGGTCGTACCGCTCCTTCCAGATTGCCGGCGCGACGAGCTTCTTCACTCGCGCGACCAGCACGTCTTCGTAGTGCGAGCGGTTGAAGATCCCGACCTCGCCCGCGCGGGGTGCGCGCTTGTGCACGCGCCAGAGGAAGTCGTGCTGCCGCTCCTCGGTCGTCGGCACGCCGAAGCTCGTCACCATGATCCCGCGCGGATTCAGCGCACCCGAGAGGTGCTTGACGGTGCCGTCCTTGCCCGCCGCATCGCGCCCCTGCAGCACCATCAGGACCGAATGCGTGCGGGAGCCCCACATCAGGTCTTGTAGCTCGAACAGCTCGCTGCTCAGCTTGTCGAACCGATCCCGCGCCTCCCCCTTCTTCATCGAGTCGGGAGGATCGGTGGGAATGTCGTCCAGCTTGAGCTTCGCCGGCGCGTCGAACCTCTGGAGCTTCATCGCCTACTCGGCGGGTGCGCCGCCTTCCTCGAGCGGAAGGTGGCACTTCTTGTACTTCTTCCCCGACCCGCACGGGCAAGGATCGTTGCGGCCGACGCGCGGCCCGGCGCGAACGATGGGCGCCGTCTGGTTCTGCACCGCCGTGCCGCCCTGGCCACCCGACGCCGTCGGCGACTCGCCGTGGGTCTCGATCGTTTGCTGTTGCCGGCGCTGCGGCAGCGGCGGCAGCGAGGCAGAAGTGCGGCCCTGCGCCGGCTGCGGAGTGGCCGCTTGCTGCTGCACCGGCTCGACGCGCATCACCATCGCGATGGTGCTCGCGGCGATGCGGCCCTTCATGATCTGGAAGAGCTCGAAACCTTCCTTCTTGTATTCGATCTTCGGGTCCTTCTGTCCGTACCCGCGCAGGTGGATGCCCTGGCGCAGATGGTCCATCTGCAACAGGTGGTCCTTCCAGAGCTGGTCGATGGTGTTCAGGTAGAGCCATTGCGTGTACAGGCGGAAGTCGTCGCCGAGCGCCTCGAACTTCGTCTTCAGTTTCTTTTCGACGACGTTGAAGATGTCGAGCTGGAGCTTCTCCTTGTCAGGAGCGGCGCCCTCGAACCCCATGTCGACGTTGAACTGCTCGCGCGCGCGGACCTGGAGGGCCTTGGTGTCGAACTCGTCGCTCTTTCCGCGCGGGACCGCCTCGTCGACGATCTCGATGATCAGGTCTTCGAGGAGATCGTAGAGGTGCTCCTCCTGGTCCTTCCAGCCCACCACCCTCTCGTGGCGGGTCTTCTTCTTGGTCTTCGGGTCCTCGGTGAACCAGACGAGCGGAACGCCGGCGGCGGCAGCGAGCACTTCCTTGCGCATGCCGTAGATCGTCTTGCGCTGCTGGTTCATCACGTCGTCGTACTCGAGCAGGTTCTTGCGGATGTCGAAGTTCTGCCCCTCGACGCGCGTCTGCGCGCCCTCGATGGCCTTGGTCAGCCAGGGGTGCTCGATGGGCTCGTTCTCCTGGACCCCGAACGTATCCATCAGCTTGGCGATGCGGTCGCTGGCGAAGATGCGCATCAGGTCGTCTTCCAGCGAGAGATAGAACTTGGAGGACCCGGGATCCCCCTGCCGGCCGGAACGCCCGCGGAGCTGGTTGTCGATGCGGCGCGATTCGTGCCGCTCGGTGCCGAGGATGTGCAGGCCGCCGAGCGACACCACCTCGTCGTGCTCCTTCGTGCACTGGTCCCTGTACTTGGCGACGGCGCCGTCGTGGCGCTCCTTCCAGGCGGCGTACTCGGCGCGGTAGACCTGCTCCACTTCCGCGGCGGTCACCGGCGCGAATTTCCCGTCGCCTTCCGCCTTGGCCTTCTCGACGCGGGCCTGGACCAGCCGCCCCTCGATCTCCAGCGGATTCGGCTCCGCGCCGACCTCGCGCTTGGCGAGAAACTCCGGGTTGCCGCCGAGAAGGATGTCGGTGCCGCGGCCGGCCATGTTGGTGGAGATGGTGATTCGACCCTTGCGTCCGGCCTGGGCAACGATCTCCGCTTCCCGCTCGTGCTGCTTCGCGTTCAGCACGTCGTGCGAAACTCCGCGCTTCTTCAAAAGGCCGGAGAGCACCTCGCTCTTGGCGATGCTGACCGTGCCGACCAGCACTGGCTGCCCCTTCTTCCAGCGCTCCTCGACGTCGTCGCACACCGCCTTGAACTTCTCGCGCTCGGTCTTGTAGACGGTGTCCTGAAGATCCTTGCGGATGTTGACGCGGTTGGTGGGGATGACCAGCACTTCCAGCTTGTAGATCTGCGCGAACTCGGAGGCCTCGGTATCGGCCGTCCCCGTCATTCCCGCGAGCTTGGTGTAGAGGCGGAAGTAGTTCTGGAACGAGACCGTGGCGAGCGTCTGGTTCTCGTTCTCGATCTTGACGTTCTCCTTGGCCTCCACTGCCTGGTGCAGGCCGTCGCTCCAGCGCCGCCCCGGCATCAGGCGCCCGGTGAAGTCGTCGACGATGATCACTTCGCCGTCCTTCACCACGTACTCGTGGTCCTTGCGGTACAGCGTGTGCGCCCGCAGGGCCTGCTCGACGTGGTGCAGCGTCTCGATCTGCTCGGGGTCGTAGAGATTGGGGACGCCGAGCTTCCCCTCGACCTTCTCCACGCCCTCGTCGGTGAGCACCACCGAGCGCGCTTTCTCGTCGACGGTGAAGTCGCGATCGCGGACCAGGCCGGGGATCACCTTGTTGATCTTGTAGTACTTGTCGGTCGATTCCTCGGAGGGCCCGCTGATGATCAGCGGCGTGCGTGCCTCGTCGATGAGGATGGAGTCGACCTCGTCGACGATGGCGTAGTGCAGCTCGCGCTGGACGTAGTCGGCGAGGCGGAACTTCATGTTGTCGCGCAGGTAGTCGAAACCGAACTCGTTGTTCTGTCCGTAGGTGATGTCCGCGCCGTACTCCTTCTGCCGCTGCCGGTCGGTCAGGCCGTGCACCACGCACCCCACGCTCAGGCCCAGGTGCCGGTACAGGCGGCCCATCCACTCGGCGTCGCGCTTCGCCAGGTAGTCGTTGACGGTGACCACGTGCACGCCCTTGCCTTCGAGGGCGTTCAGCACGCAAGGCAACGTCGCGACCAGCGTCTTGCCCTCACCGGTCTTCATCTCCGCGATCATTCCGCGGTGCAGACCGACGCCGCCGATGAGCTGCACGTCGAAGTGACGCATCCCCAGCGCCCGCACGCTGGCCTCGCGGGTCAGCGTGAAGCAGTCGGGAAGGATGCGGTCGAGCGCCGCGGACTTCTGCAACTCCGGCGTGTCGGCCACCTCCTTGCGCCAGGCGCGCACCTGCTCGCGCATTTGCTCGTCCGAAAGCGACTTCGCCCAGCTCTCGCGCTCGTTCATGCGCGCGACGAGCGGCTGCATGCGCTTCAGCTCGCGCTGGTTCTTGGTGCCGACGATCTTGCGAAGAACGTAGTTGAACATGGTCTGCCCTGCGGAAAAGGGGGTGCGCGCAAAGCGCGCAAAGCGAACCCGGAGAAGCGGCGTGGCTCAGGCGGCGGGCGGGGCCTGGCTGGGCGCGGGGCCGGAGGGCGAGCGGAAGATCGACGGTGCGCGGACGGTATCTGCCCGCTGGACGCCGCGCTCGACGCACAGCCCCTTTGCGGCGGGGTTGTGCGCCACGCGGCCGCCATAGCTTTCGACGTGCTGGGCTACCGAGTCGGCGGAGACCGCCGCGGCGGCCGCGAAGGACGAGATCGGCAGCGCACCGGCGGGAGCGAGCCCCACCAGCACTGCCGCGCACGCCGCCGCCACTCTGCCGCGCATTCGAGGAAGCCTAAGGTTCCCCGCGCGCTTGTCAACCTTCAGCGAAGGGGATCACTCTTCAAGAATGAACTTGCGCGGGTTGTCCGCGACGCCGTTCACCCGGACCTCGTAGTGGACGTGCGGCCCGGTGCTGCGGCCAGTGTTCCCGACCGCCGCCACGAACTGTCCCCGCTTCACCTTCTCGCCCAACTTCACGTTGATGCTCTGGAGGTGGCCGTAGCGCGTCTTCAGCCCATAGCCATGGTCGAGTACGAGGACGTGCCCGTAGCCGCCTTCCTGGCCGGCGAAGACCACGGTCCCGTCGGCAGGAGCGCGCACCGGCGTCCCCATGCCGGTTGCGATGTCGATTCCTTCGTGCATCACGCGCTCGCCGGTGTACGGGTCGAGGCGGACGGAGAAGTCGGAGGTCACCCAGCCGCGGACGGGCCAGATCGACGGCGCCGATGCGAGCAACGCCTGCTGGTCCTCGAAATAGCTCTTGAGCGCGCGCGCTTCCTGTTCCTGCGCCTTGACCTTCTTGTCCAGGCTGTCGAGCTGCTTGAGCAGGTCGGAGTCGTCGCCGGTTCCCGGCCTGGCGTCGCCGTCAGCGATCATCCGGCCCTCGCCGCCAGCCGCAGGCGGCCTGCCGGTTCCGACGGCGCCGATTCCGGCCTGTGCAGGCTCCGTGGCGATCCCGCCGCCAACGAACTCCGGCGCCATCTGCCCCATGTCCGGCTGCGCCATGGACAGCTTGCGGTCGGGGTCGTTGAGCGAAGTGATGTGGCGGAGGTTCGCATTGAGGCGCTTGACGCGGTCCAACTCGTCGTTGATGTGGGAAAACTTCTGCTCCGCCTCGCGCCAGCGGTTCTGCAACTCGAGATTCTCGGCGCGGATCAGCTCGTTTTCGGCCACCTTGCCGACCACCTGGAAGTAGTGGGCGAGCGCGCCGATCAGGGCCAGCACCACCACGCCGAACGCCAGGCCCACGCGCACGAGCATGCGGTGCTCGAGGCGAATCTTCTTCACCTTGGCGTCGCGATCCGGCACCAGCAGGATCGTGTACGACTTGTCCAACGAACCTCCGTGCGGCGGGAACCGATTTTCCCAACCGACCGCCCACGCGGTCGCTTCCCCGGCAAAATACAAACGGCAGGCCAGCGCGCCTAGCGGGGGAGCGTCGTTCAGTATCGGATGGCTAACGGGTGCGTCAAGGAATGCGCACCCACCTCGTACTACTCGATGCGCTGCACGGCGACGACGGTGATGTTGTCGTCGCCACCGCGAGAATTCGCGAGCTGGATCAAGAGGTCCGGCACTTGCGCAACGTCGGTGCGAACCACCGCGTCGCGGATCTCATCGGTGTCGATCAGGTTCGACAAGCCGTCCGAGCAGAGCAGAAATTTGTCGCCGGAGCGCGTCTCCACGCCGACCACGTCCACGAGCACGTCCTCCTCGAATCCGACCGAGCGGGTGATGATGTTCTTGAGGCGGCTGTGCTTTGCCTCCTCCTCGGTCAAAAGCCCCGCGCGCACCTGCTCGTTGACGAGCGAGTGGTCTTCGGAGAGCTGCCAGACCTGGGCGTCGCGGACCAGGTACGCGCGGCTGTCGCCGACGTGTCCGACGATGGCGTGATCGCCATGAACGAGCAGTGAGATGCAGGTGGTGCCCATCCCGGCGAGGTCAGGATTGGCGCGGCTGATCCGGAACACCGCCGCGCACGCGCCCTCCACCGCTTCGCGGAGGGCGCCGGCCAGCGGCGATTCGGGCAGCGCCGTCTGCGCGGAGAACGGATCGTCGACGCGCAGCTTCGCGGACATCAGCTCCTTCTCGATAGTCTGCACCGCGAGGCGGCTTGCGGTTTCGCCGCCCGCGTGGCCGCCCATCCCGTCGCAGACGACGTAGAGCCCGAGGTCCTCGTTGACGAGGAAACTGTCCTCGTTGTGCTCGCGCTTCATGCCCACGTCGGTGCGCGCGGCGCTGCGGAACTTCGACATGGCGAGCAACTTACACCGCCTTCCGCTTGCGGGAATCGGTCGTTTGCGCCGCCGCCAGCAGCTCCCGCGCGTGCTGCAGGGCCACGCCGGTAGGCTTGCCCGAGAGCAGCCGCGCCAGCTCGTGCACCCGCTCGTCGCCGTCGACTGCCGCGACGCGGCTGTAGGTGCGCCCTTTCACCACCTCTTTCTCCACTGTCAGGTGCTTGCCGGCGAAGACGGCAATCTGCGGCAGGTGCGTGATGCAGATGATCTGCCGCCGCCGCGCCACCGCCGCGAGCGCCTTTCCCACCGCATCGGCGGTAGCGCCGCCGATACCCGCGTCGACTTCGTCGAACAGATAGGCATCCACGGGATCGGACTCTACCAAGACCCGCTTCACGGCGAGCAGGACCCGCGACAGCTCGCCGCCCGAGGCGATGCGCGAGAGGGGCCGGAGCTCCTCACCGGGATTGGGGCTGAGAAGGAGCTCGGCGGTCTCCAGCCCCCGAGGACCGATTCCGGCGATGGCTCCCTCGCCGGCCGCCTCGAAGCGGACCGAGATCTCGCTTCGCGCCATGCCGAGCGCGGAGAGCTCCTGCGCGACGGCCTTGCTGAAGGCCCCCGCCGCCGACCGCCGCTTCTCCGAGATCTTCTCGGCGAGCGCCCGCGCCACCGCGGCGAGTCGCTGGACCTCCGCCTGGCGCCGCGCCAGCTCCTCGTCGTGGTTCTCGAGCGAGGCGAGCTCCGCGCGCATCTGGTCGCGCCGCTGCAGCGCAGTGGCCAGGGTGCCGCCGTGCTTGCGCGCGATGCGCCGCAGGACCTCGATGCGCTCGTCGAGCTCCTCGAGGCGCTGCGGGTCGCCTCCTGCCCGCGCCGCATAGCGCGACAGCTCGCGCGCCGCCTCGTCGAGCTCGGCGGAAGCTCCGCGGACGGCCTGCGCCACGGCGGTCAGCGCAGGATCGATGGTGGCCATCTCTTCCAGCCTCTTGGCGGCTTTGGCCGGGTGGGCCTCCGCGAGAACGGCCTCCGCTTCCTCCGCGCCAGCCCGCAGCTTCTCCGCCGCCGCCAACACCCGCCGCTCCTGCGCGAGTCGCTCGTCCTCGCCGGGCTCCGGCGCCGTCTTTTCCAGCTCATCGAGCTGGAACTCGAGCCAGTCCGTCCGCTGCGCACGCTGCGATTCGTCCGAATCGAGCTGGGCGCGCAGCCTCTCTGCCTCGGCGAGCGCGGCGAACGCCTGCGAGAACTTTGCGCGCAGCTCGCCGAGCTGCGCGTGTGCATCGAGGAGATCGAGGTGGAGCGCCGCGTCGAGCAGGCCGACGTGCTCGTGCTGACCGGAGATGTCCAACAGCCCTCGCGTTGCGGCCTGCAGTTGGGCAGCCGTGGCGAGAGCTCCGTTGACCCAGGCGCGGCTGCGGCCCTCGCGCTGCACGGTGCGGCGCACCACCAGCTCGCTTCCAGCCGCCGGCAACCCCAGGGTCTCGAGCCTCGCGTCGCAGGTCGTGGGGTCGCGGGGCCGGAACAGCGCCTGGACTTCCGCCTCCTCGGCCCCTGTCCGGACCGAGTCGGCCTGCGCGCGTCCTCCCAGCACCAGGTGCAGCGCATCGACCAGGATGCTCTTGCCTGCGCCGGTTTCGCCGGTGAGGACGTTGAACCCAGGCTCGAAGTGCACCTCCAGCTCTTCGATGATGGCAAACGCCCGCACCCGCAGCAGCTCCAGCATGCCGGGCAAAATAGCAGACGGGTCCGACAACGGTGGTACGCTTCGGACGATGTTCGAGCCGGGCGATCCGCGCCACCAGGAGATCCTCGAGCTCGCGAACCTCGCGACCCGCGATCGCCTGCCCGACGGCCAGCGGGAGCGCTGGCGCGAGCTGGTGACGCAGCTCCTGGGCAGCATCCAGTCGCAAGGCGGAGTCGCGGAACGGCGACACCACCTCCGCGCTGACGCGGAGCTGGAAGTGGACATCCTCGCGCCCGACGAGATGGCCTCGCTGGCGACGAGCACCGTCGGATCGGGAGGGCTCTCCCTCCGCATCGCCGAGGTGGTCCCGCCCGGGACGCCCATCGACCTCTCGATCAAGGTGCCCCAGCGCAAGGTCCCCCTCCTGGTCACCGCACAGGTGGTCTGGAGCGTGCCCGGAGAGCTCGGCGCTGCCTTCGTCGACCTGTACCAGAACGACCGCGAGCTGCTGGAAGGCATCGCGGTGAAAGCGTTGCTGGAAGCCGGCTGAGGCCTTCGCTATCCTCCCCCGCCCAAGGGAGGTCACCATGACACCGTCGAAGCTCGTGCTGCTGCTGACCGCCGCAACGTTCGCTGCTCCCGTCGCGAAAGCACAGGACGCAGGTACCCAGGCGCCGCCGCAGATGTCCGCCGCGGAGCAGGAGATGATGCAGAAGTACATGAAGGCCGCCACACCGGGCCCGGAGCACCAGAAGCTCGCGAAGCTCGCCGGCAAGTGGAAGCTGCAGTTTACCTCCTGGTTTGCACCGGGGGCTCCGCCGCAGAAGAGCGAGGGCAACGCGGAGTTCAAGGCGGTCCTCGGCGGCCGCTACGTCCAGCAGGAGGTCAAGGGCGACATGGGCGGTCAGCCGTTCGAGGGCATGGGGACCATGGGCTTCGACAACGTCACCAAGGAGCGCTTCGCGACCTGGACGGACAGCATGTCCACCGGGCTGATGGTGATGCGCGGCAAGTGCCCGGCGGACGCGAAGAAGTGCACGACGAAGGGACACATGTCGGACGCGATCGCCGGGAAGGAAGTCGCCTTCAGCGAGACGACCACGATGACCGACGACGATCACTTCACGTTCGAGCTGCGCGGGCCCGGTCCCGACGGCAAGCAGTTCAAGATGATGGAGATCGTCTACACCCGGCAATGAGGGTTACCGCGCCCCCCAGCCGAGTTTCTCCCGCAGGATGGTGAAGTGGTCGAGCTCGGGGTTGCGGAGGATCAGGGTCCGGCGCTGCGAGCGCTGGATCCAGACCTCCTGACCCAGCTCGAGCGGCCGCCCCACCGCGCCGTCGAGGGTCACGAACATCTCGCTCGGGCTTCCCAGCCTGACCTTGACGACGCTGGAGGGAGGCAGCACGAGCGGCCTCTGCGTGAGCGCGTGCGGGCAGATCGGCGTGAGCAGGACAGCATCGAGTGACGGTACGACGATGGGGCCGTCGGCCGATAGCGAGTAGGCCGTGGATCCGGTGGGTGTCGCCACGATCAGGCCGTCGGCCTCGTACGTGGTCGCCGGGCGCGAGTCGATTGTCACCTCCAGCGCGGCGAGGCGGCTGAGGGCGTTCTTCGAGACCACCGCGTCGTTGAGCACGGTGCCCGCGAGCAGGACCTTGTCACCCTGGCGCACCTCCACGTCCAGCATGAGCCGCCGGGAGACGGGCAGCTCTCCGTGCAACGCCTTCTCCAGCAGCGGCAACGCCCTCTCGCGCGGCACCTCGGTGAGGAAGCCGAGGGCGCCCATGTTGACGCCAAGGATCGGGACCTCGCAGTGATCGCAGAGGCCGGCGGCATGGATGAGCGTTCCATCGCCGCCGAGCACCACCAATAGATCCGCGCGCCTGGCGATCTCCTTTCCAGGTGCCGACGGCGCGCCGGGCACGCCCGCTTCCTCTTCGACGAGAGCGGTATGTCCCCGGGCGGCGAGCCAGGCGACCATCTGGCGCGCCAGCTCGGCGGCCGCTTCCCTGGCCAGGCGCGGGATCAGTCCAACGGTTGCCACCACGCGACTCTACCGCATCGCGGCGTTACACTCGCACGAATGCCCGCCCGCACTGGCCAGACGAATGATCTCTTCCGCGCTACGGCGGCGAAGGACCCCTCCCTCGTCCCCCTGGCGGAGCGGATGCGTCCCCGCACCGTCGACGAGATCGTGGGCCAGGACCACATCCTGGGTCCGAACACCCTGCTGCGCGAAGCCATCGAGACTGATCAGGTCCCGTCGCTGATCTTCTGGGGGCCGCCGGGGACGGGGAAGACCACCTTGGCGCGCGTGATCGCGGCAGCGACGCGGGCGGAGCTCGTGGCGCTCTCCGCCGTCGACAGCGGCATCAAGGACATCCGCGAGGCGGTGGCCCAGGCGCAGCGCAGGCTCGCCGAGAACCGGCAGCGCACCCTGCTCTTCATCGACGAGATCCATCGCTTCAACAAGGCGCAACAGGACGCGCTCCTGCCGCACGTCGAGCGCGGCACCGTGACGCTGATCGGCGCCACCACCGAGAATCCCAGCTTCGAGGTCAACTCCGCGCTGCTTTCGCGCTGCCGCGTCTTCGCGCTGCGCCCGCTGGAAGAGGCCGACCTCGCGCTCCTCATCGAACGCGCCCTCGCGGACAAGGACAGGGGCCTCAAGGCCGCTTTCGTGGCGCGGCCGGAGTTCCTCGATCACGTGGCGAAGCACTCCTCGGGCGACGCACGGCGGGCGCTCTCTGCGCTGGAGATCGCGGCGGCGCGGGCGCGGGCCGAGCGGCGCGACGTGCTGGAGGCGCGCGACGCCGAAGAGGCGCTGCAGCAAAAGACGCTGCTCTACGACAAGTCGGGCGACGCGCATTACGACACCATCAGCGCGTTCATCAAGAGCCTGCGCGGGAGCGACCCCGACGCCGCCGCGTACTACCTCGTGCGCATGCTCGAGTCCGGCGAGGAGCCGCGCTTCCTCCTCCGCCGCATGGTGATCTTCGCAGCCGAGGACGTCGGCAACGCAGACCCCCGCGCCCTCGGCGTCGCCGTCGATGCGCTGCGCGCCTTCGAGCTGATCGGGCTGCCCGAAGGCGTTCTTCCCATGACGCAGGCCGCGGTGTTTCTCGCAAGCTGCCCGAAAAGCAATTCGACATTGACGACGTATTCGAGCGCCCGAAAGGCGGTGCTGGAGCACGGCCCGCTCGCCGTACCGCTCAAGCTCCGGAACGCGCCCACTCCTCTGATGAAGTCGATGGGGTACAGCGGCGGCTACCGGTACCCGCACAATTTTTCCGGCAATTACGTCCCCGAGGAGTACCTCCCGGACGCGCTGCGACGGGAGAGGTTCTACGAACCGTCCGGAAACGGCGAGGAAGCGGCAATCCGCGATCGGCTGACCCGCTGGCGGAGGGAGCTCGAGGAGCGTCGCCGGGCAGAAGAGGCGGAAACGGCGGCGGTGTCTTCCGCCGCGCGAGCGCTCGACGAGTAGCTGGTTACACGTTTCCGACGCACGTCCTATACTGGATCCGTGCGGGGGCTCTACGCTGGCGCGCGTCGGATTGCGGTGATCGTCGCGGGGACGGTGCTGCTCCTCGTCGGCATCGCGTTGCTGGTGCTGCCCGGACCAGGAATTCCGCTGGTACTCGCGGGACTTGCACTTCTGGCGACGCAGTTTTCCTGGGCGCGGCGGACCCTGGATTGGACGCGCGCCCGGGCCCAGACGGCGGCCTCGACCGTGCGCACTAAGGCCCGGCGGAACCCGTCGTCCGTTGCAGCTCCACCGTCCGCGCCACTTTCACCGGAATTGAAGCCCCCGCCGCATTGAGGATCGCGTCGACCTTCACCTCCGCAACGCCGCTGCGAATCGCCTGCGCAGCCGCCGCCCCACTCTGCAGGAAGCTCACGCTCAACGGGAGCATGACGGTCGACTCGCCTTTGGAGGGAACCGGCGCGGCTTCGGGGAGCGCGATTCGACCGACGGTCGCGCCGGCGATGTCCACCGTGCCCAGGATGCCGCCGAGCGGCAGCGGGAAACCGTTCTGGTTCGCGATCTTGAGAGGGAGGGAAAGGCGCGCGCCGGTGAGCGAGAGCGAAGTGATCTTCGGCGAGCCGACGTCGACGTTCGGCATCTTCGGCGCGGCGAATGTCCCTTCGTGCTGGAGGGGCAGCGTGACGGGGCCGAGGCCCAATTCGCCGCTGGCCTTGTAGCGCACCTGGTCCATGGCGAAGACCGCCTCGAGGGCGGGGGCGATCTCGTTCCATTGCAGCTTCGCCGGGAAGGTGACCTCGGTCGTGCCGCCGCCGGGGATCTTCAAGCCGTTCTTCGGCGTGCCGGAGGCGACCTTGTGTCCTTCGACCTCCAGGTTGTAGCTGGCGCGGGTCAGGTCGAGACCGACCGGATTCGGGTTCGTGACCAGGAAGACGAGGTCCAGCTCGGCGCCCTTGAAATCGATCTCCGGAAGCCGGGCCTCCTTGAATGAAAGGGTCGGCCGCTCGAACGCCGAGGAGCCGGCCTGACGCAGGAGCGAGCATCCGAGAAACAGCGGCAGGAGCAACAGTAGCTTGCGCATGGGGAAAAGCTGACCACGCATGCTTCCGCCGCAAGATCAAGACTGGTTCGCTCCTGCATGGCGGGGTAGCAAGGCGTACCCGCATGGCGCTCGATCTCTCGCTCCTCAATCCGCAGCAGCGGAAGGCGGTCCTGAAGACCGAGGGACCCGTGCTGGTGCTGGCCGGCGCCGGGTCGGGCAAGACGCGCGTCATCGCGCATCGGGTCGTTCATCTGCTCGGGCAGGGGGTGCCGGGTGGCGCCATCCTCGCGGTCACGTTCACGAACAAGGCGGCAGCGGAGATGCGGGAGCGCGTCCTCGCGCTCGCCGGCGGGGCGCCCGAGGCCCGCCGGGTGTCGGTGAGCACGTTCCACGCCTTCGGGATGAAGATCATTCGCGAGCAGCATCAAGCGCTGGGGCTGCCGGCGAAATTCGCCATTCTCGACGGCGGAGATCAGGCTGCGCTCCTCAAGCGGCTGCTGCGCGATCTGAAGATCGACGACAAGCGGTTCGACGTCGGCCGCCTGCTGGCCATCGTCTCGCGGCTGCGGAGCTCCGGAGCGGCGGGACATCCCGACGACGACTACGAGATCTGCGCCGCCGGGCTCGCGCCGAAATATGAGCTCGGCCTGCGGGCGATGAGCGCCGTGGATTTCGACGATCTGCTGCTGCTCCCCGTCAGGCTCTTCGGCGACGCTCCGGACGTGCTTCAGAAGTACCAGGCGCGGTACCGGTACCTGCTCGTCGACGAATACCAGGACACCAACGACGTCCAGCTCCGTCTTCTCGAGCAGCTCGCCGGCCTGCGGCGGAACCTGTGCGTCGTGGGCGACGACGACCAGAGCATCTACGCCTGGCGCGGCGCCCGGGTGCGGCACATCCTGCAGTTCGACCGGAAGTTCCCTGGGTGCGTGGAGGTGTTCCTCGAGCAGAACTACCGCAGCAACGGGAACATCCTCGCGGCGGCGAACGCGGTGATCGCCAGGAACCCGGGCCGCAAGCCGAAGCGGTTGTGGACCGATCGGGGTCGCGGACCCAACCTGCGCGTCGTCGCCGCTCCCACCGACGACGGGGAAGCGAAGCACGTCGCCGACGAAATCATCCGCTTCTCGTACGAGGAGAAGATCCCGCTGCGGGAGATCGCGGTCCTCTACCGGACCAACGCGCAGGCGCGGCCGTTCGAGGAGGCGCTGAGGCTCGCCGGCGTCCGATACAAGGTGGTGGGCGGGACGTCGCTGTTCGACCGGAAGGAAGTCCGGGATCTGGTCGCCTACCTGCGTGCCGCGCTCAACCCCAGCGACGAGGTAGCACTGCTCCGCATCGTCAACGTGCCCGCGCGCGGCATCGGCGACCAGGCGGTGGCGCGGGCCCAGCAGCTCGCTCGGGCACGGCGATGCTCTGTCTGGGACGTCTTCTGCGCCGCTCCGCCGGAGCTCTCGCATTGCGCGGAGAAGCTCGCGGACTTCGTCGCGCTCATGCGCGGATACGGCGAGAGGCTGGGCCGGAAAGGGTTCTCGGAGGCGGCGCGCGCCCTGGTGGACGAGGTGGGGTTGTTCGACGAGGCGCGGCGCGGCGCCCAGGGTCTGCCGGCGCAGGCGCGCAGGGTGGAGGCGGTCGAGTCGCTGCTCCGGCAGCTCATCGAGTACGAGCAGCGCGAGGAGCAGCTCGAGGCGGAAAGAGCGCTCGCCGACGAAGGGGGCGAACCATTCGGGCGGGGACTGTCCGGGTATCTCGCCCGGCTCGCCCTCGACTCCAAGGAGGCGGACGGCGACGCCGGCGATGGGGTCACGCTCATGACCCTGCACGGCGCCAAGGGACTGGAGTGGCGCTGCGTCTTTCTCTGCGGAATGGAGGAGGGCCTTCTGCCCCATTCGGGCCGCGGCTTCGACGATACGAGCGGCGAACCGCAGGCCGACGGCGCTCCGAACCTCGAGGAGGAGAGGCGGCTCTGCTACGTGGGAATGACGCGTGCGCGGGAGCGCCTCATCCTCACCCGCGCCGCGCTGCGGATGAAGCGGGGCAAGGCGATCCCACGAACGCCGTCGCGCTTCCTCGGCGACATTCCGGAGGATCTCGTCGACGCCATCGATCTCTCCGGCCCGCAGCCTTCGGCGCCGAAGGACGTCCAGCAGGCCAAGGCGAGAACCTTCTTCGCCTCGATGAACGACCTGCTCGGGGAATCCGCGCCTGCCGGGCAGGCGCCCGCCGCCGATGGAAGAGCGCGCCGGTAGCATCTGTTGACACCCCTGGTCGAATCGCGTATCTACCGCCGCCCCTCAGCGGCCTGCCGCAGGGGGTTTTCTGTTCTCGGAGCTTCTTCAGATGAAGACGGTGATGGGCAGCAAGAAGACCGTCCAGCGCAACTGGGTGGTCATCGACGTGAAGGACAAGGTGCTGGGGCGCGCCGCGACGACCATCGCGAGCGTGCTGCGCGGCAAGCACAAGCCGATCTTCACGCCGCACGCCGACTGCGGCGACTTCGTCGTCGTGATCAACGCCGAGAAGGTCCGCCTCACCGGCAGGAAGTGGCAGGACAAGAAGTACATCCACCACACCATGTTTCCCGGCGGCCTGGTCGAGTTCTCCGCGGAGCAGGCCCTGGAGCGCCGCCCCACCCGCCTCGTCGAGGACGCCGTGCGCCGCATGCTGCCGCGCACCGCGCTCGGGCGCGCGCTGATGAAGAAGCTGAAGGTATACGCCGGCGACAAGCACCCGCATGCCGCCCAGAAGCCCGCCGCGATGGAAGCGGCGAACGCGTAAAGGATCCGAGAGAGATGGCCAAGGAGCTGATCGTTTCCGCCACGGGGCGCCGCAAGGAGTCGATCGCGCGCGTCCGCATGAAGCCGGGCTCGGGCGAGTTCGTCGTCAACGACCGCACGCTCGACGAGTACTTCGGTCGCGAGACCAGCAAGATGATCCTCAAGCAGCCTCTCGACGTGGTCGAGCAGGCCGGCAAGGTGGACATCGCCGTCACCGTCTGCGGCGGAGGGCTGTCGGGACAGGCGGGCGCCATCCGGCACGGGATCAGCCGGGCGCTGACGAAGCTCAACCCGGAGTTCCGGCCGCCGCTGAAGAAGGCGGGCTTCCTCACGCGGGATGCGCGCGCGGTGGAGCGGAAGAAGTACGGACGCCCCGGAGCGCGCAAGCGGTTCCAGTTCTCGAAGCGCTAGCGAGACGCTCTGCCTGATTCGTGGCGGCCCTGCTCTCCGGAGCTGGGCCGCGGCGCTTCGGGCCTACTTCGGCGCCGACTTCATCCCCGAGAGAAACATGTCCTGCATCTTCTCGCTTCGGGATCGAGCAGCTCGGCTTGCATGGGCTTCAGGTCGGGCAGCCCGAAGAAGGTCCGCGCCTCTTCCGGAGTGCAAGCGACGCCGGGTGTGTGGTTACGAAGGGCTGGACCAACCAGGCGACGACGATGTCGCCTCCTTCGAGCTCTGCCCCGCCTCGCGCGCGGACACCCGAACATCCAGCCATGGCGTTCTCACGCGGGAGCGCCGCCAGCCCACGCGGAGGAGCCAGGTCATTGGCTCTGCAACGACGCACCGTCTGTCGCACGCGAGCGACGAGTACGGGTCGATGCCGCTCGACCGTCCGTAGTGGTGCTCGTGATTCCCGACAACGTAGCCGATCACGTTGGCGAGTTGGGTCGGCGTGCGCAGCAGGCGTGAGTGATAATGGTCATCGAACACGGTGCCGCGCCGCTGCATGACGCGGTTCAGCGCCCTCGCAATGCGAACGTTCAGGCCCTGCATGCCGCGCGACAGCGCCAGGCTCGAGTCCGCCTCGACGAGGAGATGGAGATGGTTGCCGAGGACGGAGAACTCGATGAGGCGGAGCCCGAACCGTTCGCGCGCATCGGCGAAGCATTGTTCGATCACACCGGAGCAGCGCTTGCTTCGCAGGTTCCACACGCCCGCGGCGACGCGCAAGGTGACGAGCGCGACGCTCGGCTTGTCGAGCTGCGCACGAGCCTTGTGCGACACCCTGGGCCGCGGCGCCTTCCGCTTGCGCCCGGCGCCCTTTCGCTTTCCGCCCCTCTGCGGAATCTTCAATGCGAGCTGTTTCATTTGATTGGGGAGAGTTTGCCAAAACGCCCTCACATCGGACATCGGTCACCTGACCGATCCTGGGACGCAAGCGTTTGTTGACCGAATTTCCCAAGCCCATGAGGTAAAACGCCGTCATGCGCGAGATCGTGGCGACCATCCTGGTGGGCTTGCTCGGCGCCATTGCGCTGACCGTCGCGTTCGTCGTTCCTCTGATGCTGCTGCGCAGCATCGTGCGCTATCACCTCGAGACCGAGCAATGCTTCATTGAAGGGAACGACGGACGCGCGCACTCCCCCACCCCCGAGCACACCCGCCACCGCGTCCCTTCATTGGGAGCGTCGGATCCTGCGTGCTAGCGTCGGGCGATGGAACTGAACGAGATCCTGCAGGTCGCGCTGAGAGGCGGAGCGTCCGACATCCACCTCAAGGCCGGCCTCCCGCCGATGTTCCGCGTCGACGGCTCGCTGGTGCCGCTCAAGGATGCCCGCCGCCTTCCGCCCGAGGAGATCTCGCGGATGGCGTTCGGCATCATGAACGACTACCAGAAAGAAAAGTTCAAGACCCAGAACGAGTTGGACCTCGCGTACGGCGTGCCCGGCCTCGGCCGGTTCCGCGTCAACGTCTTCCAGCAGCGCGGCACCATCGGCGTGGTCCTGCGCGTGATCCCCTTCAAGATCTCCACCATCGAGCAGCTCGTGCTTCCCAAGATCCTGGAGAAGGTCGCCAGCGAGCAGCGCGGCCTGATCCTCGTCACGGGGACCACCGGCTCGGGCAAGAGCACCACGCTCGCCGCGATGGTCGATCACATCAACACCAACGAGACGTGCCACATCATGACGATCGAGGACCCGATCGAGTTCCTCATCCGCGACAAGCGGAGCATCATCAACCAGCGCGAGGTCGGCGTCGACACGCTCTCGTTTGCCCAGGCGCTCAAGTCCGCGCTGCGCCAGGACCCCGACGTGATCCTGGTGGGCGAAATGCGCGACCTGGAGACCATCGAGACGGCGCTGACCGCCGCGGAGACCGGACATCTCGTTCTCTCCACCCTGCACACGCTGGACGCGACGGAGACCATCGCCCGCATCGTCTCCGCGTTCCCGCCGCACCAGCAGAAGCAGGTCCGCCTCCAGCTCGGCTCGGTGCTGAAGGCGGTGGTCTCGCAGCGCCTGGTGCCGCGCGCGGACGGCAAGGGTCGCGTCGCCGCCGTCGAAGTCCTGGTCTCCAACGCGCGCGTGCGCGAGATGATCGAGGACAAGGACCGCACCAAGGAGATCCCGCAGGCCATCGCGCAGGGCTTCACCACCTACGGGATGCAGACGTTCGATCAGTCGCTGATGCTCCTCTTCAAGCAGAACGTCATCGCGTACGAAGAGGCGCTGCGGCAGTGCTCGAACCCCGACGACTTCGCGCTCCGTGTCTCGGGCGTCAGCGGGACCAGCGACGCCACCTGGGACGAGTTCGAGGGCGCCAAGGCCGGGCAGAAGCCCGCTGCCCCCCAGAACGGTGGGCGTCCGCAGCCTCCCCGCGCGCCGCCGGTCGCCGGCAAGAGCCCCGGAGCTGCGCCGGGAAAGCCCGCGCCCGGTCCGGCCAAACCCGCCGCCCCTGGCGGGGACGACGACTTTCAGATCGAGCGCTTTTAGCGGCTGCCGCACCGGAGGTGCGGCTTTGCCGCTACGCTTTTAGCTTTTCCACCCGCCTGTCAGCCGCGGCGGCTATGCTCCCGCCGTGGCGCAGACTCCGTTCGACAAGGCCGTCCGGCTTCTCGCGCAAAGGGCGCGCACCGCCGCCGAGGTGGATCGTGCCCTGGAAAAGGCGGGAGTCGACGCCGAAGCGCGCGAATCCACGCTGGCGCGCCTGCGCGAGCTGGGCTACATCAGCGACCGGGAAGTGGCGCGTGCCAGAGCGCACACGCGCATCGGCCACGGCGACGCTCCCCGCCTGTTGCTGAGGAAGCTCGAGGCGCAGGGCGTCGAGGCGTCAGAGGCGCGCGAAGCAGCCGCGGAGGCGGCGCAAGGCGCCGGCGAGGAAGAGCTGGCCCTGCGCGCGCTGCAACGGCGCTTGCGAGGCCGCGAGCCGGAGGATATGCGCGAGAAGCAGCGCCTGCTCCGGTGGCTGTCGGCGAACGGCCATCGGCCCTCGGCGGCGGCGAAAGCGCTGGGAATCGAATGGGAAGGCCATGACGAGACCGACGATCCTTAGAGTGTTCCTTCTCCTGGCGGCGTGCGCCTGCGCCGGAAGCAGCCCCGGCGTCGACATCACCAAGCCCGTTACCGGTGCCGAGGCGAGCAACGCCGCCAAGGCGTACGAGAAGGGCGTGCAGGAAAAGAAGGATCAGAATCCCCTGGAGGCAACCCGCTACTTCGAGTACGTGCGCAACAACTTCCCGTATTCGCAGTATGCGTCCCTCGCGCAGCTCGCCATCGCCGACATGGCCTTCGAACGCGACGACTGGACGACGGCGGCCACGCTCTACCAGGACTTCGTCAAGAGCCATCCCTCTCATCCGAAGGCCGATTACGCGGCGTTCCGCGCCGGCGCCGCCTATTTCAACGACCGCCCCTCGGAGGTTTTCCTGCTGCCGCCCAGCCACGAGAAGGACCTGGCGTCCGTGAGGCAGGCGCTGGAGGCGCTGAACCGCTTCGTCGTCAACTATCCGAAGAGCGAATTCCTACCCAAGGCGCGGGCGATGATCGGCGACTGCCGCGAGATGCTCGCGAAGCACGAGCGCTACGTCGCCGAGTTCTACTGGAAACGGGAGCAGTGGCGGGGAGCGGCGGGCAGGTACATGACGCTCGCCGATTCCTACGGCGACCTCCAGGGCGGGAAGATGCACGCGGACTCGCTCTGGCGCGCCGCGCAGGCGTACCGCAACGCGAAGGCCCCCGGCGACGAGCGCAAGACGCTGCAGCGCCTGGTCCAGGAGGCGCCACGGGATCCGCGCAGGGCGCAGGCGGAAGCGCTGCTCCGGCAGCTGCCTGCCGGCGCTCCGGTGACGCCTCCAGGAGAGCAGAAGTCGATTCCGGAGGCCTCCGAACCGCGACCCATCACCCCCGCGGAGACGCCCTCCTCGCGCGGTGCGCGGCCGCAGGCGGCGCCGAGCCCGGGCGTTCCGCCGGGCGCACAAGAGGTCCCTGAGCCGATCGCACCGCCCGAAGGCGCGAAGCCCGCGGCTCCCACGAATCGGCCCGCGCCCAACCCGGCGCCGCCGGCCAATCCGCAGAAGTAGCCCGAAACTCCGCCGCTTTCGCCGTCCGGCGGGTGATCCATGGTACGCTCTCCACCCAGCAGTCGACGGGGAGAGCATGGACGACCAACTGAGGGAGCTGGTCGCCCTCGGCAGAGAGCACTTCCAGCGCGGCGATTATTCGCTCGCGGCCGGCCATCTGGAGCAGGCCGTCGCGCGCGGCGTGGTGTTCGCCGACGTGCACCACATGCTCGGCGTCATCTATCACCACCTCGGCGAGTTCGCGGCCGCCCAGCGCGCCCTGGAGAAGGCGCTGGCCATCAATCCCAATTACGTCGAGGCGGGCCTCAATCTCGCCATCGTCTGCAACGACCTTGGCCAGTACGACCGCGCGCAGCACGTGTACGGGGCGGCGCTCTCACGCGCGCGGAGCCGCGGGAGGCGCGAGCCGAACGGCGACGAGCCGATGGACAACTACACGCGCGGCAAGATCGCCAACCTGCACGCCTCGGTGGCGGACGGGTACCTCTCCATGCGGCGGCCGAACGACGCCGCGGCAGAGTACCGGCGGGCGCTTTCGCTCTGCCCGACCTTCGTGGACCTGCGCCTGCGGCTGGCGCACGCGCTGCGCGAGGCAAACGACATCGAAGGGGCGGTGGCCGAATTCCGCCTCGCCGTGCAGCACGCGCCTGCCTACGTCCCCGCGCGCGTGGCCCTGGGCATGTCGCTCTACGCCGGGGGTAAGCTCGACGAGGCGATGACCCAATGGGAAGAGGTCCTGCGGATGGATCCGCACCACCGGACCGCCGCGCTCTACCTCAAGCTGGCGCGCTCGCAGCCGAGGCCAGCATGAGCGAGCGTTCCTACGCATTTCGCTTCATCTCGGGAAAATATCAGGGAGGCGAGTACCCGCTGACCGATTCCGGTGAGCTCGTCATCGGCCGCTCCAGCGAGCTGGACCTGGTGCTGATCGAGGACATGGTCTCGCGCAAGCATGCGCAGCTGACGCTCGCCGCGGGGCGCATCACGATCGCCGATCTGGGGTCCACCAACGGCACGTTCGTCAACGGCGAGAAGGTCCGCCGTGCGCAGCTCAAGGAAGGCGACCGGATTCTCATCGGGACGAGCATCCTCAAGCTGGTCGCGCGGACTGCCGGAACGGCGCCCGTCGACGCCAGGACCGCCCAACAGAACCTCGAGCGCGCCGCGGCAGCGCAGGAAAAGAAGCACGGCAGCCGGACCACGGTGCAGGGCAGGCTCGAAGAAGTGCCGCTCGTCGACCTGCTGCAACTGGTCAGCACGTCGAAGAAGACCGGTGCGATCGTCATCAAGGGGTACCGCGGCGGCCGCGTGCACTTGCGCGGCGGCAAGATCGTCAGCGCGGTGATCGACGCCGATCCGACGCTCCCACCGCGAAAAGCGCTCTACCGGATGGTGTCATGGTCGCAGGGTGGTTTCGAGTTCGTACCGCAGGAAGGCGACCTGCCGACGATGCCCAACGAGATCGCCGACGCGACCGAGCACCTGATCATGGACGCCATGCAGCAGGCCGACGCGCTTGCGCGCGGCGGATTGCCTGCCGCTACCGCCGCCATCGGCATCGCGATGCCGCTCTCGCCGAGGCTGAGGGAGCTTTCGCCCGACGAGCTCGATCTGATGCAGCTCGTGCACAACTACGGCGTGGTCCAGGCCGTGCTCGACCGCGCCTCGGGCAGCGATCTGGAAGTGGCGCGCAAGATCGCCGCCCTGATCCAGCGGGGATACCTCCGGCAGTTCTGAGCGCGCATCCGGTCCCTGAACGCGTTACAACGGGGACGGTGGACAACGATGCTACAGAACGGGTGCCCACGGAGCTCGAGGCCGGACATCCCAAGCCGGTGCGGCTCACGCTGCTCAGCCATGGCTCGGGTTGAGCCTGCAAGCTCCGCCCGTCGGAGCTCGCGCAGGTCTTGCGCGAATTGAGCCCTGGGCACCGGCCGGGATCGCTGCTCGTCGGGACCGAGACGCGCGACGACGCGGCGGTGTGGAAGCTGGACGCCCGGCGCGGCCTGGTCGCGACGGTCGACTTCTTCGCGCCGGTGGTCGACGACCCGCGCGACTACGGCTGGATCGCCGCCGCCAATTCGCTCTCGGACGTCTATGCGATGGGCGGCAAGCCTCTCTACGCGCTGAACGTCGTGGGGTGGCCGCGCTCGCAGCCGTTCGAGCTGCTCGGGGAGATCCTCGACGGTGGCGCCCAGGCGGCGCGCGAGGCGGATTGCGCCATCGTCGGCGGGCACAGCGTAGACGATCTGGAGCCGAAGTACGGATTGGCGGTGACCGGCCTGGTGGACCCGAAGCGGGTGCTGACGAACGCAGGCGCGAAACCGGGCGACGTGCTGCTGCTGGGCAAGGCGCTCGGCACCGGGATCGCCATCTCGGCGATCAAGAAGGGAACGGCGGATCCGGGGCTGGTGCTCGCTGCCACGGCGCAGATGAAGGAACTCAATCGCGCCGCCGGGGAGGTGTACGCGCGGAACTGGAAGTCCGTGCATGCGCTCACCGACGTGACCGGATTCGGCCTGCTCGGGCACCTCGACTCCGCGATGCGCGCCTCGAAGACGCGGGCCCGCATCGACGCGGCGGCCATCGCGGTGCTGCCCGGCGTGCGCGAGCTGGCCGCAGCGGGCATCCTCCCGGGTGGCACGAAGGCGAACCTGGAGTTCGTTGCGGAGAGAACGACCTTCCCCGCCGGCATGGCAGAGGCGGACCGGCTCGTGCTCGCCGATGCGCAGACCAACGGCGGCATGCTCGCGGCGGTCGACGCGAAAGCAGCCCCGAAGATCCTCGCGACGCTCGCCAACGCCGGCGCGCCGGCCCTCGCCATCGGCGAGGTCGTGCGGCCGCGCCGCGGCGGGTCGCCCGGAGTCGACGTGCTCGGTGAAATTTCCGCGTTCGGGGCCCGTACAGGGACACAGGAGAAACGCAGATGATTCGCACTGTCGCATCCATCGCCGCCATCGGCCTGATCGCCTGGATCGCCTTCAAGATCGTCTTCGGCGTCGCCGGGGGGCTGCTCGGCCTGTTGTTCTCGCTGGCCATGTTCATCCTCAAGGTCGCGCTGGTGGTCGGGCTGGTGTACTGGCTCCTCACGGTCTTCAGCCCCGAAACCGCGCGGAAGATGCGCAATGCGATCCGGGGTGAGTCTCTGTAAGTCTTGGGATTGCTTGCCTTTCTGCTAAGCTTCCAGGCGTGCGCCGCGCGCTTGCGTTGAGCTTCGTCCTCCTGCTCGACCTGCCCGCGGCAGCGGAGCCGCAGGCGCCCCTCGTCGTCGTCCTCGACCCTGGCCACGGCGGCAGATGGCCGCACGACGGCGCCCACGGACGGCGGGGGCTGCACGAGAAGGTGATCGCGCTGCAGGTCGCGCAGAAGACCAAGGAACTGCTCGAGGGACAGGGCGCGACGGTGATCCTCACCCGCGATACCGACGACGACGTCCCGCTGGCCGATCGCGTCCGCATCGCCAACGAAGCCGGCGCCGACGTGTTCGTCAGCATCCACTGCAACGCGATGGAGAAGCACGAGGACCGCAAGGTGACCCGCGGCGTGGAGACGTACTTCCTCTCCCCGGATCCGACCGATGCGGAAGCGAAGATGCTCGCTCAGCTCGAGAACGGCGGTCCCGAGGCGGTGCCGCTGCCCAAGGCGAACGACGCCGTGATGGGCATCCTCAACGATCTCGCGCTCGGGCAGGCGCGCAACGACTCGGCGGCGCTGGCGCTGATCGTCCAGCAGCACATGGTGCGCGGAACGCGCGCGCCGTCGCGCGGCGTGCGGCAGGCGCCCTTCCTCGTGCTCTCGGGAACGCGGATGCCGTCCGCGCTGGTGGAGATCGGATTCATCTCGCATCCCCGCGAGGGCCGCATGCTCGGCGGCGCCACGTACCAGCGGAAGGTGGCGAGCGCCCTCGCGGAGGGCGTGCGGGACTTCGCCGACAAGGTGCTGGCGCGGCGGTTGGTGGCGCAGGTGCGGCCGCCGTCCGAGAAGGCCGATGCGCCTCGCGTGAACGCCGCGGCCGTGGTTGCCTCGCCCGGCGGGACGCGGTAAGTCGCACCGCCCATGCCCCGGAAAGACCGCGGACCGGACCAGCTCCGACCCGTCACGCTCGCCGCGAACTTCACCGAGCACGCGGAAGGCAGCGTCCTCTGCAGCTTCGGCCGGACGCGCGTGCTCTGCACCGCGACGGCCGAGGAGCGCGTTCCCTCGCACGTGAAGGGATCGGGACGCGGGTGGATCACTGCGGAGTACGGAATGCTGCCGCGCTCGACGCACACGCGCACCGACCGGGAGGCCGCCAAAGGGAAGCAGACCGGCCGCACCCAGGAGATCCAGCGCCTGATTGGGCGCTCGCTCCGCGCCGCCGTCGATCTCCAGATCCTGGGTGAGCGGCAGGTGCTGATCGACTGCGACGTGCTGCAGGCCGACGGCGGCACGCGGACGGCAGCGATCACGGGTGCGTACGTCGCGCTTGGAATCGCTCTGCGCCGGATGCAGCGGGAGAAGGCTCTGCGTCCGCCCGTCGCCGCCGTCAGCGTCGGGATCATCGCCGGCGAGGTCCGCCTCGACCTCGATTACGAGGAGGACTTCGCGGCGGAAGTGGACATGAACGTGGTCGGGAACGCGGTCGGGGAGTTGCTCGAGGTGCAGGGCACGGCCGAGAAGCGCCCCTTCACGCCGGCGCAGCTCGTCGCGATGGTGGCACTTGCGCAGAAGGGACTTGCCGAGCTGCACGCGAAACAGCTCGCCTCCATCGCGGGAGCGTTTGCGAAGTGAAGCTCCTGGTCGCGACGTCGAACGCAGGCAAGCTGGTCGAGATCCGCGAGATCGTCGCCGGAATCGCGCTCGAGCTGATCTCGCTGCGGGACCTCCGGCTGCCGCCGCCGGCCGAGACGGGCGATACGTTCCACGCCAACGCCGCGCAGAAGGCGACGATCTCCGCGCGCCAGAGCGGTCTGTGGACGCTCGCCGACGACAGCGGGCTCTGCGTGGAGGCGCTCGGTGGCGCGCCGGGAGTCCACAGCGCGCGATACGCTCCCACGGACCAGGAGCGCCGGGCGAAGCTGCTCCACGCGCTTCAGGGCGTGTCCGAGGAGAAACGCGGCGCGCATTTCTTCTGCGCGGTGGCGCTCAGCCCTCCGGATGGCGAGCGGATCCTGCGGGCCGAAGGGCGGGTGGATGGAAGCATCGCGTTTTCGGAGCGCGGTGCGAACGGGTTTGGGTACGACCCCATCTTCCTGCCGGCGGAAACGCCTGGCCACACGCTGGCGGAGCTCGGATCCGCGGAGAAGAATCGCCTGTCACATCGCGGACGTGCGCTGCAACGGCTGCGGCCGGTCCTGGAGCGGCTGGCACGCGACCGCACCGTGTGAAAGGCTTGATCCACACCCGGAAACCGTGTACTTCCCCTGCGCTTTCAGCGGGGCGTAGCGCAGCCTGGTAGCGCGCCTGCCTTGGGCGCAGGAGGTCGGAGGTTCGAATCCTCTCGCCCCG
>Ga0209474_10000058_pt1 | contig 126514 bp, 116 predicted proteins | sample GraSoiAngelo_145_FD_185902 | JGI IMG/M metagenome (GOLD analysis project Ga0209474, IMG submission 185902) | Grasslands soil microbial communities from the Angelo Coastal Reserve, California, USA - 14_1009_05_20cm (SPAdes) (version 2) | ecosystem: Environmental > Terrestrial > Soil >...
GACGGGCAAGGAGGCGGGCTTCTCGCAGATCGACTGCAAGAAAGCGATTGGGAAGGGGCTGAAGTTCCGGTCGGCGGACGAGACGGCGCGGGATACGCTCGCGTGGTGGAAGACGCTCCCGGAGGAGCGGCGGGCGAAGGTACGGGCGGGGTTGTCTCCCGACCGCGAGAAAGAGGTACTGGCGGCGTGGAAGGCGAAGAAGGCGTGATGGGCGCCCGCCCGCCGCTACTACTCAGAGCAGTTTGTCAGGGGTGATCGGCAGTTCCCGGATCCTCTTCCCCGTCGCGTTGAACACCGCATTTGCGATCGCTGCCGCGGCTCCGCAGAGGCCGAGCTCCCCGGCGCCCTTCACCCCCGCCGGATCGACGTGGGCATCTTCTTCCTCGAGGAACAGCGGCTCGATGCTACCGACGTCGGCGTTAACCGCCACATGGTAGTCGGAGAGGTCGCGGGTCATGATCCGGCCCAGCTTCTCATCGAAGACGGAATGCTCGTGGAGCGCCATGCCGATGCCCCAGACCATGCCGCCCAGGAACTGGGAGCGGGCGGTGCGGGCATTCAGGATCCGGCCAGTGGCGAAGACGCCGACCATCCGCGAGACGTGCACGGTTCCGAGGTCCGGATCGACCAGCACTTCGGCGAAATGGGCACCAAATCCGTGCATGGAAAACTTCTCGCGCTCATCGCCTGGCGCGGTCTTGCCGCGCTCCTCGATCGGCTTTCCGCCCGCGCGCCGGATCAATTCGACATAGGAGTCGGACTTCCCCGAGGTGGCGACGAGCCGGCCGTCCTCCGCACGGATCTCGATCGGCGCAAGTCCGTGGAGTGGCGAAGCGGAATCGACGATCGCCGTGCGGATCAGCCGGTCCCGAAGCGCCCGGCTTGCGACCAGCACCGCCGACCCGACGCTCGCCGCGGTCATCGAGCCCGCCGCTATCGGCGCCTCCGGCATGTCGCTGTCGCCCAGATCGAAGCGGACCTTCTCGAAGGGAAGTCCGAGCTCGTCGGCGGCAATCTGTGCAAAGACCGTATACGCACCCGTCCCGAGATCGATGGTGCCGCTCTCCACCTGCGCGCTGCCGTCGGGCAGCATCCGCGCCAGCGCCTGAGCCGGAGCGAAGTTCGCTGGGTACATCGCGGTCGCCATCCCCATGCCCACGAATTGGCCGGAGCGCGTCTGCGAGCGCGGCGTGCGCGGCCGCTTCTCCCAACCGAACCGGCGCGCGCCCTCCTGGTAGCAGGCGCGCAGCGACTTGCTCGAGAAGGGCTTCCCATCGGCGGGGTCCTTCTCGGCGTAACTGGCGAGCCGCAGCGCCAGCGGATCCATTTCCAGCCTGTGCGCCAGCTCGTCCATGGCCGACTCGAGCGCGAAGCTGCCGCTCGATTCCCCGGGCGCGCGCATGAAGGTCGGCGTGCCGATGTCGAGCCGGACGATGCGATGGCGGCTCTCGATGTTCGGCGAGGCATAGAGGTGCCGCGCTTGCAGCGCCGAGGCCTCGACGAAGACGTCGAAGCGCGAGGTGGGAGAAACCGTCTCGTGCCGGATCGCCGTGAGCTTGCCGTCGCGCTGTGCCGCGACCGCGACTTTCTGCCGGGTCCGCGGTCGCCCTCCGACCGGCCCGAACATCTGGTGCCGCGAGAGCGCGAGCTTCACCGGACGGGCCACCTGCTTGGCCGCGAGCGCGGCGATGACCACGTGCGACCAGGCCGATCCCTTGCAGCCGAAAGCGCCGCCGACGAACTTCGTAACCACGCGCACGTTCTCGGGCGGGATGCCGAATCCCTTCGCCAGCTTCTTCTTCACGGCGAAGACCCACTGCGAGGCGTCGTAGACGGTGAGGCGATCTCCGGACCACGACGCGACGGTGGCGTGCGGCTCGAGCGGGTTGTGGGTCTCGAACGGCGTCTCGTACGCCTCCTCGACGCGGGCGGCTCCCGCGACGAGACCCGCCGCGACGTCGCCGTGCGATTCGTCCGGCTCCTGCAGCTTCCCGCCTGCCATGATCTTGTGGGGGAAGGCGTTGTGCAGCTCGTCCTCCACGCGGACCGTGTGCGCCGCCACTTCGGCATTCACCCGCACGAGCATCGCCGCATGGACGGCGCGCTCGAAGGTGTCGGCGACCGCGACAGCGATCGGCTGGTTGCTGTACCGGATCCGGTCGTCCTGCAGCGCCTGCACCACGCGGTCGGGCCCCTCGAGATGCGGCTCGCCGGGCAGTCGCAGCGCGTTCTTGTGCGAGATCACCGCGAGGACGCCTGCCTCGCGCTCCGCCGCGCTGGTGTCGATCTCCACGATGCGGCCCTTGGCGATCCCGCTGGTGACGAGGACGCCGTAGACCGCGTCCGGCACCGCGACCTCGTACGAGTAGCGCGCTTCCCCGGTGACCTTGGCGCGCCCGTCGCGACGGACAAAAGGCTGACCGACGTTGCGAGTCGTCATCGCGTCGGGAAACCACGCCGCATGCCTTCGAGAAATGCGAAACGATCCGGCTGCGTCCAGTTCCCGACGCGTTGACGCACCTTCGAGGGGGATCTAGCGTCCCCGCCCCATGCAAAAATAGGAGCGTCCATGGGCCAGATGATCTCGTTCGCGCGCACCGGCGGCGGCAACGCACAGGGCTATCTCGCAGAGTCGAAGAATGCCAAGGGGCCTGGAGTAGTCGTCATCCAGGAATGGTGGGGGCTGCAGGGCCAGATCAAGGCGGTGTGCGATCGGCTCGCGCAGGATGGGTTCACCGCGCTCGCGCCGGATCTCTACAACGGCAAGGTCGTGCCCTATCACCACGAGGACGAGGCGGGCGCGGCGATGAACGCGCTCGACTTCAAGGCGGCGACCGAGCAGGCGGTGCGCGGAGCGGTCGCCCATCTCAAGTCGCGCGGCGGCAAAGCGGGGCTCACCGGCTTCTGCATGGGCGGAGCGGTGGCGGTGATCGGCGCCGCGAAGATTCCGGAGCTCGACGCGGCCGTTACCTTCTATGGCCTGCCGCCTCCCAACGTCGCCTCGGGGAAGGACGTGCGCGTTCCCGTCCAGGGCCACTTCGCCAACCAGGACGGATGGGTGACGAAGGAGAAGGCCGATCAGTTCGAGAAGGAGCTGAAGGAGTTCGGCAAGACCTGCGAGATCTACCGCTACGACGCGCAGCACGCGTTCCTCAATTCCGAACGCAAGGAGGTCTACAATCCCCAGGCGGCGAAGCTGGCCTGGGATCGCTGCCTCGCCTGGTTCCGCAAGTACCTCGGCTGAAGAGAGGCTGCCGTGACGCATCCGAGTCGGCGCACGTTGCTGAAGCTTGCGGGGGGCGGCGTCGCGGCGTCGGTCCTTCGCAATCCCGCGGAAGGGGCGCGCGAGGCGAGCCCTGCGAAGATCTGGAGCGGCGAGTACACGGCGAAGAAGGGCGACGTGTCCCTCTACATGTTCCGCAAGCGCCGGGGCGTGCCGCGGAAGGAAAACGGCGACGCGCCCGTCCTCTTCATGGTCCACGGATCGTCGATCTCCTCGCGGCCGACGTTCGATCTCACCGTTCCGGGCAAGGGCCGCTACTCGCTGATGGATACCTTCGCCGAGTACGGTTTCGACGTCTGGACGATGGACCACGAGAGCTACGGGCGCTCCACGCGGACCGAAGGCAACTCGGACATCGCGACAGGAGTGCTCGATCTCGCCGCCGGGCTCGACGTCGTCGCGCGCGAAACGGGGCGGAGCCGCGCCCACTTCATCGGCGAGTCGTCGGGGGCGCTGCGCGCGGCGGCATTCGCGGTCGCCCACCCCGATCGAGTCGATCGCCTGGTCTTGATGGCGTTCACCTACACCGGCAAGGGATCGCCGACCTTGCAGAAGCGGGCGGAGCAGGTCGAGTACTACCGGACGCACAACCGCCGGAAGCGCGATCGCGAGATGATCCGGAGCATCTTCACGCGCGACAAGCCCGGCACCGCCGATCCGGCGGTGGCGGAGGCGATGGCCGACGCCGAGCTCCCCTTCGGCGACACCATTCCAACCGGGACCTACCTGGACATGACTGCGCACCTTCCGGTGGTCGATCCGCAAAAGGTGCGCGCCCCAACCTTGGTCGTCCGCGGAGAGTTCGACGGCATCGCGACCGAGGAGGACCTGCTCGACTTCTACCGGAAGCTGCCGAACGCCGATCGCCAGTTCAGCATCCTGCCCGGCCTGGCGCACTCCCTGGCCCTGGGCATCAACCGCCACCTCTTCTGGCACTGTGCGCGGTCGTTCCTGGAGATGCCCCAGATCGTCACCGCCTGAAACGCCCACGGTGGCCAGAAAGGCAGCCCGGAAGGCCAGGGAGGTGGCCCTGGGAGGGTCCAAGACCAAGGTCTCAGACCCCCTCGGAAGTGCTGGGGCCAGGGGCGGCCTGGCGCTGTGAATAACGCCCCCCGTCCAGCGTCGGGTGAGTGCGCGACATTTCGCTCCGTGGCTCCTGTTCTTTCGCGAAGCGGATGGGGTATGAGAAGCCCGTGCGCCCGAGACCGGAGGTTTCGTGAAGTTGGGCTGCCACGACGTGATTCCCCTCCTCGGTGCGTGGCTCGACCGCGAGCTCGCATCGGACGACGCCGCGCGCGTCGAGGGGCACGTCATGGACTGCCCCGCTTGCAGCGACCGGATGGCGCTCTTCGCCGCGCAGGGCGAGGCCCTGCGCGTGGCGATGACCGCGCGCGCCGCCGCTTCCGCGGATCCCTCGGCCTTGACCCGCTCGGTCCTCGCCCAGGTCGCAGAGCGGAAGCAACGCCGCGTGGCACGGCGTCCGGTGGCGGTCCTCATGCGGCCCGTCGCCGTCGCGATGGCGCTCGCAGCGGGGGTTGCCGGCGTGACGATCGGCTTGCGTAGCTTCTCCCCGCCGCCGGTGGAAGCGCCGCTCCCGGTGCGCGTAGCATCGATCGATGAAGTCGACTTCCGCGGCGCCCAGGGCTTCGTGCTGCAGTCCGGGCCCACCTCGATCATCTGGCTGCGCGAAGGAACCGCCCGATGACCTCCCTGCTCCTCATCGCCGCCGGCCTCGTCGGCGTCGGCGCTGCCTCGGACACTGGCGCCGACGCGGCCCTCGTCCGCCTCACCATCCGCGCCGTCGCCGCGACGCAGAAGGACGCCCCCAACGATCCGCGCCTTGCGGCCATCGCCGGATCCCTCGACGACTTCGGCAAGGACTTCCGCTATCGCGGTTACCGTCTGGTCTCTGCGGAGAGCTTCGCACTCGGCTGGCGGGTTTCCGGCGAGATGGAGCTTCCCGGCCGCCGCAGCGTGAGCATCGCGCCGCTCCACCTCACGCCGGACGGCAGGGTGAAGATGCACCTGCTCCTGCACGGCGGGCATCCGGAACACGCGGCGCGGATGGAGACCGACTTCAGCCTGCCGGAAGGAGGCACGGTGTTCGTCGGCGGCCTGCGCCTCGGCGACAACGCCTCCGATTCGGGAGAGGTCCTCCTCGTCGGCGTGACGGTCGACCGCATCCCGCCGCGGCCCAATCCGTTCCGGGTCACCGACCTGAACGCCAACGGCCGCGCTCCGCCGGACGAGCCCGCGCCGCCGCCGCCGCCTCCGCCGAAGCCGGTGCCGAACCGCTAGTCCGGGGACGTCCTCAGCGAGAGGATTTCTTTCCGCGGGCCGGCGTGCAGCCGCCCTCGTACATCCGCAGCCGCTGCTCCGAGGAATCGGCCCGCCCGCCGCCCCGCTCGCGCAGGATCTCCACCACGCGGTGCTGCAGTCCGGTCGCGGCGGCGCAGTCGCCAGTGTCGGCCAGGGCGGCTGCGTAGGTCTCGAGAACGTCGGGATCGGTCGGGGCCAGGGTCATCGCCTTGCGGGCCACGACCACGGCATCGCGCGCCCGTCCACGGGATAGCTGGTCGCGAGCGAGCGCTTCCAGCGCGGCCGGATTGCCGGGGGCAAGCTCCGCCGCCCGGGCGCGCGCGGCGCCGGCCTCGTCCGTCCCTTGCAAGGCGTCGGCGAGCATCGCCCATCCCCTCCAGTCGTCGGGATGGCCGCGGATGATCTCGCGGGCGGCGGATTCGCGGTCGAGGCGCGGAGCGCTCGCGCCGTAACGCCAGTAGAGACTCACCGCGGCGGCATCCGCGTTGCCGGGATCCCGCTCCAGGGCGGCGTTCGCCTCCGCGTCGGAGTCGAGGGCCGCGGAATGCGATCCCAGCGCTGCGGCGCCCACCAGCAGCAGCATGGCCCGCATCCCGTGGACGTCGGAGGCGGCGAGCGACCGTGTCTCGACCGTTCCCTGCCAGCTAGCGGCCTGGACGCGATTGAGCTTGAGGCGGCCGACCGTCAGGTAGGTGCGCAAGTGGTCGCGAAGCTGATCGCCGTCGATGCCGCCGAAGGAGAGGGCGAAGGCGTGGCGGGGCTCGATCCCGCGGGCCAGCTCCAGCAAAAAGAACCCGAAGGCGCGCCTGTGCTCGTCGACCAGATAGTGGACGAGAAGCCACGAAGCCGCCTGGAACCTCGCGTAATCCCATTCGTTCATGGAGAGAACGTTCTCTCCGGTGTCGAGGATGGCGTTCCAGTCGGCGGTGGCGTCCGCAAAGCGCAGGCGATCTCGATCGGGATCTCCGGCAACGGCCTCGGATCCATTCACGAAGCGGACCGTCTCCAGGTAGCAGGCGAGCCCTTCGTCGAGCCAACGTGGCGCACGCTCGACGAATTCGGAGAGCTGCTGGTGGGCAAGCTCGTGGTTCAAGGTCTTGTGGAAGGAGCCGCCGCCGATCTGGATGACGATGCCGCGCGCGCCAAACAAATCGCGGAAGAAGATGCCTTCCCGGGAGCTGCCGAGGACCTCCTCGGCGTCGCTCGGGCGGTAGAAGGCGACGACCTTGATGCGCGCTGCCGTCCCCTGCGCGGCATGCCAGGAGACGGCCCGCAACGCGGTATGGGCGTCTTCCAGCTCGACGAGCAGCTCCCTCGCACGCGCCTCGGGAGCGTCGGTGGCGAGCACGAAATGGTCGCTGCCGAGTTCGCGCCAGCCCGAGGCGGGCCTCACCGACGGCCGGTGCGCACAGGCGCAGGCGAGCGCGGCAAGGACGGCTACCCAGCGCATCCGCCCATCGTGGCCCAAGGCCTGCCTGGCGCGCAACGTCCCGGACCCAGGAAAGCATCGCCGTTCGCATTCCGAACGAAATCGGGACCCCCCCTCGCGGGACTTTGCCGGATGGAGTAAAGAACCCATATGACCCTTCCCGGCGGTATTCCTGCCGGCACTTCCGACGACGCGGCCCTGGCCTTCGCGGCGGGGCAGGGCGACGCGAAAGCGTTCGAGAAGCTGGTCGAGAAGTACCAGGCGCGCATCTATCGGTTCGCCTTCGGAATGGTGAAGGACCGCGACGATGCCTGGGACATCGCGCAAGAAACCTTCCTGCGCGCCCATGTCGCGCTTCCGGGATTCCGCGGACGCTCGGCATTCTCGACCTGGCTCTATCGCATCGCCGCCAACCTCTCCCTGGACGGGCGCCGCCGCCGCCAGCGGGAGGAGGCGCTGCGCAATTCGCGCGATGCCGAGGTGGAAGTGGCGATGGGGCCGCTCTCCGCCGCTCTCGCCGGCCCCCACAAGCAGGCGTTGCGGCGCGAGTTGCTCGACAAGCTCGACGAGGCCCTCGAGTCGCTTCCGCCCATCCACCGCGCGATCCTCTTGCTCCGCGAGGTGGACGGGCTGAGCTACGAGGAGCTCGCCAACGTGCTCGAGATCCCCAAGGGAACCGTGATGAGCCGGCTCTTCAATGCCCGGCTCCGGTTCCAGCGCAAGCTGCGCGCCTATCTCGCCGTCGACGGCGAGATCGTCCTCAAGAACGAGGACTAGCGTTCCGCGCGGGGCTGCGCTCCGGCCAGCGAGGCGAGCGGCGCGTAGTCGGCGACCGTCCCGTGTCCGCCCGCGAACCGCTCCGGCGTGGAGCTGAGCTTCGCGACCGCGGCGACGAGCGCCTGCTGCCCGGGCGTCGCCTTGTCGCCGAGCTTGTCGCGGCCCGGGCTCCAGATGTCGACGACGTAGCCGAGCTTCGCGTCGGGGATGTAGGCGATGAGCATGCCGTCCGCGTGCGGATTGTCGATGCGGAGGATCTCCACCTTGCGCTTGCCGTCGTCGATGATCTTATGGTCGGCGACTTCCTCGATGCTGGCCTTGCGCGGCGACTTCTCCAGCGCGTCGCCGTCGATCTTGTGGGGCGCCGCAAACATCTTCTCGAAGTGGGCGGCGTTCCCTTGCCCCACCAGGACCGAGGCGCCCTGCGCGACGAAGGTGCGCGCGCCGCCGGCGTGGTCCATGTGGTGATGCGTCAGCACGAGCAGCTTGACCGGCTTCGAGGGGTACTTCGCCTTCAGCGTGTCGAGCGTGAAGCGCGACTGGATCTCGCCGACCGGGGCATCGAAGACGACGAGATGGTCGGCCATCTCCACCACGAGCGAGTTGTGGCTGCCGCCCGAGATGAGCCCGACGCCGGGCGCCACCTCGGCGAGCTTCAGCCCGGGTACCGCCTGTCCGTCATGGGTGATGGCGTCCGAGTCCAGATAGGTCCCGATGAACTGCCGGCGGATCACCCATTGATACGGCACATTTCCCCGTGCGGGAGACGGAGCCTGCAGGTCCGCCGGCACCTCCAGCTTCGCTTGCGGCGCCTCCGCGCGCGCCTCCTCCACCTCGATGTGGATGACTTCCTTCCCGTTCAGCTCGTAGCTTTGCCTGTAGGGGAATTTCACCCCCAAGACGTCGCGGTAGTCGGAGAGGACGAGGTCGTAGGTCGAGTCGCCGTAGATGCTGTCCGCGTCGAGAGTGCGGATGCGGGAGGGGAGCCCCGAGTCGTCGAAGGCGACCAGGAACGTCGTGTCGTCCGCCTTGTAACGCACCGCCGGGATGCGCTTGTCACCGTTCGCCATCTCGTCGGCAAAGACCTCACCCGGGTGCGCCTTCATCTCGGCGAAGAGGCGCGGCGAGCTCCGTTCCAGCTCCCGCTGCGCTGCAGCGAGGCGAACTCCGGACATCGCGTGCCGGGGTGGGTTCGCCTCCTGGTCCTTCTTGGTGCGGCCGGTCGAGTCGATGCCCTCCACGTATCCGGCCTTCTTCGTCACGATCTCGGTGAACTTGTACTCGCGGGGCGACGGGTAGACGAACTTGCGGTCCCACTCAATGCGAGCAGCCTCGTTCGCCAGATCGCGCTGCGCCACGAAGGTCGAATCCGAGGCGAGCCGCATCTCGCCGCCGGCCTTCACCGACTGCTCCGGCTCCCAGTGGCGCGCCGTCCCCTTGACGGTCAGTGCCTGCAGCGAAGAGACCTTGTCGGCGCCACCCAGGGCGGCGAGCCCGCGGTCGACCCGATCCATCGCATCCGACGAGGTCTTCGAACGGCCATTCATGCACGACGCCGCGCAAAGCGCGAGCGCAATCCAGGTTTTCATGATGGCTCCTCTCCTCCAGCGCGACCGGTTTACCGCAAACGGGAGGGCCGAATCATCCCCCGGGGGTGTACTGTCCCGCGTCGCGAAAGGAGCGTCTCATGCCTGCCTACGTCGTCGTGGACATCGAGGTGACGAATCCATCTCTGTACGAGCGCTACAAGGAGCTCGCCGGCGCAACGGTGGCGAAGCACGGCGGCAAGTATCTGGCGCGAGGGGGAGCGACCACCGTGCTCGAGGGGTCGTGGCAGCCGAAGCGCCTCGTCGTGCTCGAGTTCCCGAGCGTCGAGAAGGCGAAGGCGTGGTGGGCGTCGATCGACTACAAGGAAGCGAAAGAGATCCGGCAGAAGAGCGCGAAGACCATGATGGTGGTGGTCGAGGGGGCTTGACGGGTCATTTCGAATGCGGCCAGCCCGCCGGCCAGAGGGCGGGTTGCAAGTCGCTGCCGAAGCGGGCGCGGTAGCGGGCGGCCAGATCCTTTGCGGAGGCTTGGTCGCCGAGCTTCTCGTAGACGGCGGCGAGGGACGACCAGGCGCTCGTCGTCGAGTCCTCGAGATCGAGCGCGCTCTCGAGCTCGGCGCGGGCCTCGGCGATGCGGCCTTCCGCGAAGCGCAAGAGCCCGAGGACGTAGCGAGGCAGGAAGGCCTCGGGGGCCGCGCTTCGCGCGCTCTCGCAGGCCTTGCGCGCTACCCCGGGCGGCTTCTGCCGGCCATCCACGAGACAGGCGATCACCGCCGCGCCCGGCGTTCCCGGGAACGTCTTCTGCAGCGCGTCCGCCTCGCGTAACGCTTCCTCGTGCCGCCCGCTCAACGCCTCTTGCCGGGCGCGCTCGAAGGCGCTCACGTACTCGTGCTCGCGATCGAGGGGGATGCCACGCGCGGGCAGGGCGACGAGCCGCCGCAGGCGCTTGCAGTCGGCGAGGATCTGGGAGCTCTCCGCTCCTTTCACGTGAGCCAGGGCGCGCTCGGCGCCCGAGCAGGTGGAGGCGCCGTCGTAGAGCCGCGCCGCCCAGAGCCAGGACTCCGGCTTGCCGTGTGGAGCAAGGTCCAGGCCTCCGCCGTTCGGCTAGAGTGCGCCGGTCAGATTTGCGCCGACTTGCGGCGCGCTTCCCCGGAGGAAGGCATGATCCCAGGCAGGGACCCCGCTCTCAAGCTCGCGATTTTCTTCGTCGTCCTCGCTCCGGCGCTCGCGGTCTGCGCCCAGTCCCCGGCGCAGCCGAAGAGCGCCGCAAAGACCGTCTCGAAGACGGGCATTCCGTACCTTCCCGACAACGACCAGGCGGGTCCGCCGGAGCTCCTCCAGGCAATCCGGGCGCGCCGGCCGAACGGCAAGCTTCTCAACCTCGACCGCATGCTCCTGCACAGCCCGAATTACGCCACCGCCTGGAACACGATGTTCGGGGCCATCCGCAACAAGCTCTCCTTGGACGGGAGGCTGCGCGAGACGGCCATCATGGCCATCGGCGTCCTCAACAAGGCGGATTACGAGTGGATTCAGCACGAGCCCGAGTATTTGAAGACCGGCGGCAGCAAGGAGCAGCTCGCCGCGCTCAAGCAGGACATCACCGGGGCGGAGAACGACGGGAAGCTCTTCAGCGAGCCCGAGCGGGCGGTGCTGGCTCTGACGCGCGAGATGACGAAGAACATCGACGTGTCGCCCGCGACGCTCAAGCGGGTGCGGTCGCTGCTCAACGATCAGCAGCTCATCGAGCTCATCGGGACCATCTCCGGCTACAACATGGTCTCCCGCTTCGCGGTGGCGACCGGTCTCGAGGTCGAGTGATGGCCGACCGCCTGATCGAGAACAAGAAGAACGCGATGGCGTTCTACGATCTGGCCTTCAACCAGAGCCGTCCCGCGGAGGCGGTCGAGAAGTACGTCGGCGCCCGGTACACGCAGCACAACCCGGGCGTCGGCGACGGCAAGGAGGCCTTCATCGCCTACTTCACCAGGATGGCAAAGGAGTATCCCGGCAAGCGCCTGCACATCGTGCGCTCCGTCGCGGAGAACGACTACGTCGCCCTCCACTGCCGCCAGGAGTGGCCGGGCGATCGGGACTGGGCGGGCATGGACTTCTTCCGCTTCGACGAGAACGGGAAGATCGTCGAGCACTGGGACGTGCTGCAGCGGGTTCCGGAGAAGTCGGAGAACGCGAACTCGATGTTCTGATCAGCTCCGCCGCGAAGAGCGGAACAGGCATAGGCCCGCCATTCCGGCGAGCGCGCAAATGCGACCGGCCAGCGCGAGGAAGGCCTGCGCGGGAGGCTCGATCGGGGGAGCAGGAGGCGTTCCCAGCAGCGCGACCAGCGCCGCGTCGCCGTGCGGAACGCCCTTCACGTCGTAGGCGACGGTGCGCCCGGAGCGGACGGCCTCGACGAGGCCGCGCTCGCTGGCCTCGTGCGCGAAGACGAAGGTGCGGCAGAGCCCGAGGCTTCCGAAGACGTGCCAGTCGGAGGAGCCGATCGCCGCGCCGCCCGGATTCTCTGACTTGAATCGGCTGAAAAATACTCGCAGGTGCTCGGGGCCCTGGTAGTACGTGAGTGGATGGCAGACCTCGGCGCCGTCGAGCGAGCGCAGCGCCGCATCGTCCCAGCCGGGCCAGAAAAATCGCGTCGGGTGCGCGGCGATGGCCGCGCCGCCCCGGGCGTGCACCTCTTCGATGGCGCGGGCTGGACCTTCGCGCCATCCGATGGTCCGGTCGATTCCCACGGCGATGAGATGGTAGCGGGGCGCGGTGATTTCCTCTCCGGCGACGACCAGCGCGCCGCCGAGGCGCGGAGCGAGCCACCGTCCGAGACGCGCTGCAAGGATCTGGTTGTGGTTGGTGATGGCGATCGCGTCGAGCCCGTGACGGCGGGCCTCGAGGGCGAGGTCCCAGGGCCAGAGCGTTCCGTCGCCGAGGAAGGAATGCACGTGGAGGTCCGCCTGCAGGACCAGGTATCCACCACGCGAAAGGGGGCGCGTCTCGGGGAGCCGGTCCGCGGCCGTTCCCGCGGCCACTCCCGCAATGACGAGCGCCGCCGCGATCGTCCGCGCGTTCCTCACTGCCGGCCCAGGATCCGCGGCCCGAGTTGGCCGGTCACGAGGAAGAATCCGAGGATCGATCCGAGCACGATCGCGAGGTGGAAAAGGCTCGCAAGGACCGCGCCGCCCTGTCCGAGTCCGTAGACGCGGCGGAAGAAATGCCAGCCGATCGCCCGCGACCAGAGGAACGGGACCGCCACCGTGGCGAAGAGCAGTTTCCACAGGTCAGCCTCGTGCTGTGGCGCGGTGGCTGAGGCGATCGCGGCGAGCGCGATGACCCACAGCGACCAGGGGAGATGGCCGAGGAAGTGGAGATGGATCGCGCGGCGCAGCGAGAGGCGGCGGCGGGCGAATGCGAGCCAGGAAGCGGCGACCGAGGCGATCTGCAACGCGGGCACGAAACTCCAGGCGACCGCGCAGCCCGCGACGAGGCGGAGCGAAGGGCGCCCCGCATCGGCGACGGCGAAGACGATGCCGAGCAGGAGCGCTGCCAGGAGAGGAAGCTCGAGGAAGCGGTCCGGCTCCGGCTCGCGGGCCAGCTCCGTGTAGGCGCTGGCCGGGTGGGAAGAGACTCGGACGGCGTCGGACCAGCCCATCGGATCGCTCCGCTCCGGTTTGGAGTAGCATCGAGGCCGGCTCGATCACGAGCCCGGGAGGCTGCCATGGCCGACCAGATCCGCCGTGTCGATTATTTCTACGTCGAAGTTCCCGATCAGCCGGGCGAAGGCGTGCGCATTCTGATGGCCGTGAAGGAAGCGGGGGTGAACCTGCTCTCCTTCACTGCCTTCCCGACGGGTTCGGGCAAGGCGCAGGTCGATCTCGTTCCGGAGAATGCGGAGGCGTTGCAGAAGGCCGCCAAGAACGCCCGCCTTCAACTTTCCCCGCGCAAGCAAGCGTTCTTCGTGCAAGGCGAGAATCGCGCCGGGGCCGCGGCGGACGTCTTGCGCAAGCTGTCGTCCGCCGGCATCAACGTGCGCGCGGCCAACGGTGCCGCGGGGTCAGGCGGCTTCGGGCTCATTCTCTGGGTGGCCCCGAACGATTACGCCAAGGCCGCGCAGGCGCTCGGGGTCTGAGGGACCTCAGCCGGTGGTGATCTTCGCCGCGAGCACGTCCACCTGCTCGAGCTGCGGCGGATCGGAGAGCAACTCCGGCGCCTTGGCCATCAGGGCCGAGGCGATCTGACCGGAGAGGTGCGCCTTGCGCCCGGACTCGTCCGGGAAGGCGTCGAAGATTCCGAACTCGCGCGGTCCGATGCGGATCGCGAACCAGACCTGCGTCTGTTTCTCGGCCTGCGCGAGCGGGAGCGCTCCCTCGAGAAGCTTCTGGACCTCGTTCTCCTTGCCGGGCTTGGCTCGCAAACGTGCCAGGATGCCAACGCGGACCATGGTTCCTCCTTGGGTGGATCCCAGGTTCGATCGCGTTCCCGGGCATCGGATTCGCGCGGACCCATGAAACAGCTACCATGGCTGCGATGCCCCGCGTCACCTTCACGAGCAACGCCGTGCGCTTCGGCTGACCCATGCTCGCCTACGTGTTCTGGCATTGGCCCTCCGAGGACGTCGCAACCGATCGCTACGTCGAGCGCCTGATCGCGTTCCATCGGACGATGACCGCCTCGCCCTGCCCGGGGTTCCACGGAAGCGAGGTCTTCGCCGTCGAGGGCGACCCGTGGCCGGAAGCGTCGGCTGCTCGAGGCCGCCTCTACGAGGATTGGTACTTCGTCGACGACTTCACCGCCGTCGGAGTGCTCAACGAGGCCGCGGTGACGCTCGCGCGCAAGGACCCGCACGACGCGGTGGCGACGCTGGCCGCCGGCGGCGCGGGCGGCATCTACCGGAGGATGACCGCGGGGCCGATCGGCGAGCAGGTGAGCTGGTTCGCGAAGCCGTCCGGCGTGACGTACCAGGAGCTCTTCGCGCGGATGCCCGCCGGGTCCGCTCTCTGGATGCGCCAGATGGTGCTCGGCCCGGCTCCCGAGTTCCGGCTCGCCGGTCCGCCTCCAGCGGGGATCAAGGCGCGTGCGGTGCGGGTCCGATCGTTGCATCGATCGGAGATCTGACCCGATGCCATCTGGCCGGCCGGCTTCCGAGGCCGCGATCCAGTTGGTCGTCTCCCTCGCGGTCGCCGCGGGCTTCGCGACCGTCTACATCACTCAGCCCGTGCTGCCGGTGCTGGAGCACGAGTTCGGAGTGAATGCCAGCGCCGCTTCGCTCACCGTCTCGGCGGTAATCCTCGGAATCGCCATCTCCAACCTGCCCTTCGGCGTCGCCGCCGATCGGTTTCCCATCCGGCGGATCATCCTCGTCGGCGGCTGCGTGGTCGGGGCTGCGAGCCTCGTCTGCGCGGCCACGCGAAGCCTCACCCTGCTCGTGGCCGCGAGGTTCGTGCAAGGGCTCTTCATCCCATCGCTCAGCACCTGCATCGCGGCGTACCTGGCGCGCACCGTGCGGGTCGAGCGCCTCGACGTGGTGATGGGCTCCTACGTTTCCGCTTCGGTGACGGGAGGGCTTGGCGGCCGCCTCCTCGGTGGATTCCTCGTGCCGGTCGAGCACTGGCGTTGGGCCTTCGTCATTGCCGCCGCGCTGCTTTTCGCCATCACCTTCATCTCCGTCGCCCTGCTTCCGCGAGAGGACCTGGCGAGGCCGCCGGGAGCCACGCCGGTGGGCTTCGGGGCGCTGCTCCGGCGGCCCCCGCTCCTGCGCATGTTCGCGGTCGGCTTCTCCGGCTTCTTCGTCTTCTCGGCCATGTTCAATTACATGCCGTTTCATCTTTCCGCGCCGCCCTTGAGCGCTCCGATCCGCGTGGTGACGTTGCTCTACTTGACGTACATCGTGGGAATCGTCATCGGACCGGTCGCGGGGAAGGTCGCCGGCCGGCTGGGAACGGGCCCGACGCTCCTGTGCGGATCGGTCGTCTTCGCGGCCTCCATCGTGCTCACCCTGGTGCCTTCGCTGATCGTCGCCCCGCTCAGCCTCGCCGGGATCTGCGCCGGCTTCTTCGGGATGCACGCGGCAGCGGTGGGGTCCTTGAACCGCCGCGTCGCGGAGAGCAGGGGCCGGGCCAACTCGCTCTACGTGTTGCTCTACTATCTGGGCGGCGCCGCCGGGATCAGCGCCACCGGCGCGGCGTACGTGCATGCGGGGTGGGGCGGCGCGGTCGTGCTCGGCATCGGGGGACTCCTGGTCCCGTTCGGGATCGGCCTCTTCGAGCTTCGCAGAACGCGCGCCGGCTGATCGCTTGCCTGCTCGACGGCGGCGGCGATTCCTGCCGCCGTCCATGGTGGCCAAACTCCTGAAAAGAAGGTCGAAACTACATGAGACCGCTGCGCGCGATCGCCGCTTCCTCGCTGCTCCTCGCCGCTTGCGGTGGCCCCATGGGCACCGGGTCCGTCGCCACGGGCCAGCACTCGTTGCACATCTCGGTCACCGGCCCGGGCGCGGTCCGGTCGGCGGCGATCGGCGCGGACTGCCCGGTCGACTGCCACGTCGCGCTCGCAGCCGGGCAGGCAGTCCACCTCGAGTCCGTCGCGCAGAGCGGAGCCGCCTTCGTCGGTTGGAGCGGCGACTGCTCGGGGAAGGGCGCCTGCGATCTCACCCTGAACACCGACGCCGACGTCCGGGCCCTGTTCGCGGCGGTCGATCCTCCCCCGCCTCCCGCGCCGGCCGGAGACTCTTCGATCATCACCCTCCAGATCCAGTGGGTCGGAGACGGCGAAGGCACGGTCGACGGTACGGTCCACTGCGACACGACCTGCTCGCGCAGGCCCTTCAGCGCCGGCACACGCGTCGTGCTGGACGCGATCCCCGAGCCTGGCTCGGAGTTCGTCGAATGGGGCGGACCGTGCGCGGGGCCCGGACAGTGCCGCTTCTTGATTCAGCAGGACACCACGTTGCTCGTGACCTTCAAGAAGAGCCCGCCGCCTCCGCCTCCGCCTGTCGCCGGGCCCCGGTATTCGGTGGTGATCGTCACCGACGCGGTCGGACCCGGCTCCCAGCCCGTCGCGATGAACGCGGGCGGCCAGGTGGTCGGCAACGGCCCCCGCGGCCCGTGGATCTACGATTCCGCGACCGGCAGCGTGAGGAACGTGTTGCCCTCTTCGGAGACGCGCACTTTCGTCGCCAACGGCATCTCGGGGAGCGGCGAGGTGGCTCTCGATCTCGTCGGCAAGGACGCCTCCGGCAAGCCCACCCACCATGCCTTCCGCACCTCGCAGGGAAGGCTCGTCGATCTCGGTACGCTCGGTGGAGGCTACAGCACCGCCAAGGTGATCAACTCGGCGGGGCTGGTGGCCGGGGACACGACGTTGGCCGACGGCGGGTTCCGCGCCTTCCTCTTCGATTCTGGCATGCGAAACCTCGGGACACTCGGCGGCAACGAAAGCATGGCGTTCGCCGTCAACGAGAAGGGATGGGTGACGGGGGCGGCGCAGCTTACCAGCGGCCCGCGCCATGCCTTCCGATACGACGGATCGATGCACGATCTCGGGTCGCTCGGCGGCGACTTTGCTCAAGGGCAGGCGATCAACGAGAGCGGGCAGGTCGCGGGATGGTCCACCCTCGACCCGGCGCACAACGATCCGGTGCACGCCTTCTTCCACGACGGAACGTCGATGCGGGACCTCGGCGTCCTGCCCAATCTTCCCTGGAGCTCCGCCACCGGCCTCAACAACCACGGCATCGTGGTCGGCAACGTCTATGCGGAGGACAGCGAGGAGGACTACGACACCCACGCCTTCGTCTTCCGCGACGGGAAGATGTGGGACCTGAACGAGCTCATTCCGCCGTCGCCGTTCAAGCTCTTCACCTCGCTGAGCATCGACGACTCGGGCCGCATCCTCTGCACCGACGGACAGGTCGGGCAGGCGGTGGCCAACGGCTACCTGCTCGTGCCGAAGTGATGCGTTCTACAGCTGCGCCGAGGTGAGCCACTGCTTGTGCTGCTCGGTGCCGTCGAACTCGTGGGTGGTCTTGAAGCGTTCCCACTTGCCGTTCTGCGCCGCGGCCGCGGTCCGGGCGAGGAGGGTCTTGCGCTCTTCTTCCGGCATCGGCTGGAAATCGATGGCGAGGTGGAGCGCCTGCTCGAGGACGCCTTCGCCGTCGCACCCCGTGATGGTGACGCTCACGCCGGGAACGCTCATCGCGTAGCGCAGGCAATCCTCCGGCCTGGCGGCGCCGCTCTGGACGATGAGCCCGGCGCCGAGCGGCTTCATCCCCAGGACCGCGACTCCATCCCGCTGCGCCACGGGAATGATTTCCCGCTCGAAGCTCCGGTAATGGACGTCGAGCACGTTGATCGGCATCTGCACGGTGTCGAAGTGGAATCCGTTGGCGCGCGCTACCTCCAGCATCAGCGCGTGGATCTCCGGATCCTTGTGCCCGGTGAAGCCGATGAAGCGCAGCTTGCCGGCCTTCTTCGCCTCGAGCAGCGCCTCGATGGTGCCGCCTTTGCGGAAGCACTTTTCCGGGTCGTCCTTGCGGATGACCTCGTGGATCTGCACGAGGTCGATGACGTCGGTGCGCAGCCGACCGAGCGACTGATCGAGCTGTTCCCGGGTCGATTGCGCCGTTCGTCCGTCGATCTTGGTCATGAGGAAGGCCTTCTTGCGATGGCCCTCGAGGAGCGCCTTCCCCATCCGCCGCTCGCTCTCGCCGTCGTTGTAGTCCCAGCAGTTGTCGAGGAAGTTCACGCCATGATCGAGCGCGCGGTGCACGATGCGGATCGCCTCCGCTTCCGGAGGCAGGCCGAGGTGGTAGCCGCCGATCCCGATGATGGAGACCTGTTCTCCGGTCTTTCCCAATTCGCGCGCCGGCACCTGCGCACCGTCGCCGATCTGGTATCGGCCCTTCGGAAGCGTGTCCGTGGGCGCTCCGCCGGCCTGCTTCTTTTCCATGGTTGCTCCCGCATCGTTGGCTTTGAATCTAGCGGCGGCTGTGAGGCTGGTCACGCGGTGCGGCGTTGACGTCCGTGCAATACGGTCGTTAAGGTCCGACAGTGCTCGCGCCGGCCCGTGCGGTTTCGGCGGATCCGGGTTCGTCGTTCCCTCACACGGACGAGCAACATGGCTGACATCGACTTCGCCGTCGGAATCGGCGGCGCCGCCGGACAAGGCGTCGCTACCCCCGGGAACATCCTTTCCAAGCTCTTCGCGCGGCGTGGCCTGCACGTGAACGCCTATAACGCATACCAGTCGATCATCCGAGGCGGGCACACCTTCCTCACCGTTCGCGCGGGGAAGGATCCGATCCGCTGCATGGGCGATCGTCTCGACATGCTGATTCCGCTCAATCAAGATTCGATGGATCGGCACTTGCCGAGGATGCGCCGCGGGTCGTCGGTGCTCTACGACAAGGGCCGGGTGACGCCCGGCGACGCCGCTCCCGGCGTGCAGCTCTGCCCGCTGCCCCTTGCGGAGATGGTGAAGAGCGTCCTGCACTACAACACGGCCGCGGTCGCCGCGGTGCTGCGCCTCGCCGGCGTGGAGTTGAAGACGTTCGAAGCGATGCTCGCCGAGCAGTTCGCGCGCAAGGGCGAGGCGGTCATCGCCGACAACGTCGCCGCCGCGCGGGCGGGATACGAGTACGCCGGGGCCAATTTCCAGCCCTTCCCATTCGAGCTTCCCAGCGGCGAAAAGCGCCTGGCGATCGCCACCGGAAACGAGAGCCTGGCGATGGGAGGCGTCGCGGCCGGGGTCCGCTTCTACTGCGCCTACCCGATGAGCCCCTCGACCGGCGTCCTCATGTGGATGGCGCGGCACGCCCGCCGGCTCGGCATCGTCGTGCGGCAGGTCGAGGACGAGCTGGGCGTCATCAACATGGCCATCGGCGCCGCGCACGCCGGCTGCCGGACGATGTGCGCCACCTCCGGCGGCGGATTCGCCCTCATGACCGAGGGCCTCGGGGCAGCGGCGATGATGGAGATCCCGCTCGTCTGCATCGACGTCCAGCGCGCCGGGCCGGCGACGGGCGTACCCACCAAGACGGAGCAGGGCGATCTCTGGCAGGTGCTCGGCGCCGGGCAGGGCGACTATCCTCGCCTCATCGCCGCGCCCACCACCATCCCCGACTGCTTCCACTTGATTCCGCAGATCTTCAACCTGGCCGACCGTTTCCAGTGCCCGGCCATCGTGCTCGCCGACCTGCTCTTGTCGGAAGGATTCGCCACCTTCGAGCCGGAGGAGCTCGATTTCAACCCGTCCATCGACCGCGGCCTCGTCATCGGCCTCGACGGCGGCGAGCCCGAACCGCCCGAGGGCGGCTACAAGCGGTACCGCGCGACGAGCGACGGCATCCCGCCGCGCGCCTTGCCGGGAACGCCGGGCCACGCCCACGTGGTAGCGACCGACGAGCATGACCAGGACGGAGTGCTCATCAGCGACGAGTTCACCGACCCGCACAAGCGCCAGGCGATCATGGAGCGCCGGCAAGGAAAGATGGAAGCGGTGCTCCCGCTCCTCGATCCGCCGCGGTTCACGGGGCCGGTGGACGCGGAAGTCACGCTCGTCGGCTGGGGGTCGACGCAGGGAGTGATCGACGAGGCGGTGGAGGACCTCGCCCGGCAAGGGATCGCGGCGAACCATCTGCAGATCCGCTGGATCGTGCCGCTGCAGGCAGAGGCGATCATCGAAAGGCTCCAGCTTTCGCGCAGGATCGTCATCGTCGAGAACAACTACAGCGGCCAGTTCGCGCGCTACCTGCGTTCGGAGACGGGAATCTGCGCGCACTCCTCGATCCGCAAGTACGACGGCGAGCCGTTCCTGCCGCACCACATCGTCGACGGCGTCAAGGAACTGATCGCGGGCAAGACGCGCAAGTACGTCCCGGTGCACGAGATCAGGGTCTAGAGAGAGGACGGCATATGGGCGAGCTTCGCGTAGACACTTCCTTCCCCCTCGATCGCAAGCCGAGGCGGCCGTCGCTGCCGGTGAAGGAATTCAAGGGGAAGGCCGATCCCGACTGGTGCCCGGGCTGCGGCGACTTCGGCGTCTTGAATGCGCTGAAAATCGCGCTCTCCGAGCTCGGCCTGCAGCCGCACGACGTCCTCACCATCAGCGGCATCGGCTGCTCGTCGAACCTGCCCGGCTACATCAATACCTACGGCATGCACACCTTGCACGGACGGGCGCTCGCCGTCGCGACGGGTGCGCAGCTCGCGAATCACAAGCTGAAGGTGGTGGTGACGGGCGGCGACGGCGACGGGTTCGGCATCGGCGGGAACCATTTCCTGCACGTCATGCGCCGCAACGTCGACCTCGCCTACCTGGTCATGGACAACCAGATCTACGGACTCACCACCGGCCAGCTCTCGCCGACCAGCCGCCGGGGAATGAAGACGAAGACGACGCCGGAGGGGAGCGTCGAGGATCCGGTGAATCCGATTCCAATGGCGATCGCCTGCGGAGCGACCTATGTCGCGCGTGGGTACTCGGGAAACCAGAAGCACCTCGTCGGGCTCATCAAAGGCGCCATCGAGCACCGCGGATTCGCCTTCGTCGACGTCTTCAGTCCCTGCGTCACCTACAACAAGGACAACACCCACGACTTCTTCAAGGAGCGGACGAAGAAGCTCGAGGACCTGGGGCACGATCCGACCGACTTCCACGCCGCGCTCGACCGCGCCCGCGAATGGGACGAGACGATCCCGATCGGGCTCTTCTACAAGCGCGACGCCCCGGCGCTCGACGAATGCGAGCCCGTGCTCGCTAGCGGCGGACCGCTCGCGCTGCGACCTCCGGGCGTGTCGGCCGGCGATGCGCGCTGGATCCTCGACGAGCTGATGTAGACGGAGGGCCCGCCTCCCGGTAGGTAGGGGCCGCCATGATCGAGGAACCGCGGCGAGCGCGCGGCGACTTTGCGCACTTTCTCGAGATCGTCACCCGCTGGGCGGACAACGACGTCTACGGTCACGTCAACAACGCGACCTACTACTCGTACTTCGACACGCTGGTGAACCAGATGCTCATCGAGCGGAACCTGCTCGACCCGGCGAAGAGCGCCTCCATCGGAGTGGTGGTCGAAACGGGCTGCCACTTCTTCGCCTCGCTCTCGTTTCCCGACGTCATCGATGCCGGACTGCGCGTCTCGAGCATCGGCAATTCCAGCGTGCGCTACGAGATCGCGCTCTTCCGGCACGGCGAGAACGAGCCGGCCGCGACGGGGCACTTCGTGCATGTCTACGTGGATCGAGCGACCCGCAGGCCGGTGCCGGTGCCGGCGGAAGTCCGCGCGGGCCTGGAGCCGCTGATCCGCGCGGTTACCTGAACAGCTTCGGATAGAGATCGTACGAGCAGCTGGTGCTCAGGCCCGGGACCATCAAGGATCCGTCGCGTCCGACCGACGCCTCACGAGTGAGGTGCGGGACCTTCAGGCAGCCGCACGATTTTCCGGAAGGAGCCGCGAGCACCTCCAGGTCGGCGCCGCACGCGCCGCCGCCGTCGCCGCCAAAGGCGGCGTAGCCCCGCCCCTGGCGGATGGCAAAGACGACGTCGAGCGACCGTTGCGAAAGCCACGCCGGCAAAGGCCCGGCAACCTCGGCGCCGTCCTCGATCCGGGAGACGAACAACGACGGCGGATCGCCGTAGCTCCTGACGAAGCCGAGCGCCAGGCTTCCATCCATGAGGAACTGGAAGCGAGGAAAGGAACCGCTCTGCAAGCTGAACGGTTTCGAGATCGCCGTCCCGTCGCGCGCCAGCCACTGCGCCCGGAAGGTGTCGTTCGTACCATCGAGAAGGACAAGGGCGTGGCCCGAGAGCGCGACGCCGACCGCCCTGACGTGATGCTCGCCGCTGTCGATCTGGACTTCGCCGGTCTCGGGAGCGCCGCTCTTATCGAACCGCTGGTAGGTCGTGATCCATCCTTTGTCGCTGGTGAAGAACGTCTTCACCGTGGCCGTGCCGCCTGACGGATCGACGCCTACGATCGAGTTCGGAGGATTGGGGACGGCATTCGTGTGGCGCGGCGCGATCTGCGTGCTGGAGACGAAGACGCCGTCGTGTGACCAGGTGTCGAGAGCGCTGCCTCCGATGTCCGACGGGGTGAAGACGGAAAACCCCGTCGGCTGGGAGAATACTTCCTGGGTGGTGTCTTCGCCCCCGAACACGGTTCCGCCCACGCGGACCGCGCTGCCGTTGTGGATCTGGAAGAAGAGGTGCCGGGGCCCAGTGCGGTCAGGGTCGTGCGCAAAGTAGCCGAGCAGGAACGTGCCGTCGCCGTCGTCGCCGACGCCCCGCTGGCACGCGCCATCTGCTTCGGGGGTCGCCACCTGAGCCACGACAGGCGCAGGTAGAGCGGCGGGCGTGAGGTCCGCGCACTCGTCCGCGTTCGGCGGCGGAGGGGGAGGCGGCGGCGGAGGAGGAGGGGGCGGCGGTGGTGGGGGAGGCGGAGGCGGCGCCCCGGCTACGAACGTGGCTCCCACCGTCGCGTCGGCGTCGAGGAGGACGATGCAGGGATTGGTTCCGGCGCACGCTCCGCTCCAGGTAGTGAAATTCGAGCCGGAGCCCGGTCTGGGCGTGAGGGCGACGGGCGTTCCCTGGGGAAAGCTCACCGTGCACGAGGTCGCGCAATTGACGCCCGCGGGGGACGATGTCACGGATCCGTTGCCGGTAACGGTCACCTTGAGCGTGTGAACCCTCGCGCCCCCGTCGCCGCCTCCGCCCGATCCTCCACCCGCTCCGCTTCCGTTTCCGGAGCTGGTGATCGTCCCTTGCGGACCACAAGCGAGGACCGCGAGGCAGAGGGCCGCGAACCAGACCGCTCGATTCTTCCAGGCGCCGTTTCCGATCATCTCTAGTTCCTCTTCCCCGGTGTGTGCGGCCAGCACCTGCCGCCTTGAAATGACCACTCCGGGGAAATTGCGCTCACGCAGCGCAATCCCCCTCGGGCCGCGCGCAGTCGGGGGGTCGGCAGCTCCCAAATACCGAATCGGTAACTGATCGGCAGTGCTCGCCGCCGTCCGGCAGCAGTGCTTTGCCGTCTGAGGAGGAGCCTGCGCGCAATGCGCTGCCTCGACGGTCGAGGAGCGCTTCGCGTAGGCGCCTGGTCCCGCCGGGGTGCCAATCCCCCGTGCGCCTGCCCGATCGCGAGATGTTCGAACGACTCGCCCCCGACACGTCCGTAGAGCGGCAAATGGTCCTCACGACGGAGAACCGCGGCGTTTCTCCGGATGTAGTCCTTGCGGGGCAGAGGGTGGGCGCACGTAGTGCTGCCTGCGGGCGAAGGCCCCGCAAGACCGACGAGCGCATAGAAGAGGCCCCGTAGCCGTACAGGGGCCAAGGAAGATGCTGGCCGTCCCCTGAGTTGGCCGACCGGAACAAGGCACGCCGTTCCGGCAAGCAACCAACCAAGGAGACGCCTCATGAAGAAGCTCGCCCTCACCGTCAGCGCCGCCGTCGCTCTGATCGCCGGCGCTTCGCAGGCCGCTATGCCCGCGTACCCGGACAATCCGGACGTGATCTGGAAGGGGAACTTCGAGGAAGGTGCGTCGTCGCTGTCCGGCAACTGCAACTGGGGCGACAACGGGTGGTGCGGCGAGCAGAACGTTCGCGCGCAGCAGATCCAGATCGTCGACGATCCCGCCTTCGAGGGCCACCACGCGGTGCGCTTCGAAGTGAAGTACGGCGATGTCTTCCGCAGCTACTCCGATGAGCGCAGCCTGCTGAGCCCGCCTCCGCAGATGTGGGAGGACGAGGGCAGCGAGCGCTGGTACCGCTTTCAGGTGATGTTCCCGCAGGACTGGGTGGGCAGCTACCCGAAGTGGGACGAGCTCGGGACGCCCGCGTCGCGCAACAACGCCGGCTCCATTGTCGAGTGGCACCACGATGCGAACGGCGCCGTTGAGAGCGGGTCCGCGCCCCTCTACATCCGGGGAGGCGACCAGTTCATCGAGATGTGCCTCGTCGATCAGGCGACGAGCGCCTGCCGCGAGACCCTCCAGCTCGCTCCGCTGAATCGCGGCCACTGGCAGGACATCGTCATCCACGCGAAGTGGTCGTCCGATCCGAGCGTCGGCTACCTCGAGATCTGGATCGACGGAGTGAACGTGCTGCCGAAGCACATGGGCTCGAACAAGTACCCCGGCATGAAGAACTACCTGCTCACCGGCCTGTACCGGAACGGGCACATCGGCGACCCGAACCTCCTCTTCCCGGACGGCACGCACGTTTACGGCACCGACGGCACGCCGGGCGTGGCCTACGTCGACGGGTTCATCGCCGGCAAGACCAGGGACTCCGTCCTGCCGCCCGCGCCGGCGACCTCGGGCGGCTCCTCGACGCCGCCGGCCTCGGGCTCGGCCTCGCCTTCCGGTTCCCCGGAGCCGACGACGAACGGCGGCACGCCGGTCAGCACCGCCGGCGTCGGCTTCCCGCAAGGCGGATGCTCCAGCACCGGGTTCCAGTCCGCCTGGCTCGCGCTGCCGCTCTTCGGTCTGTTCGCGCTGCGCCGCCGCCGTTCGGCTGCCTAGACGCGTAGCATCGGGTTTTCGAGCCGGCCGTCCTTCGGGGCGGCCGGCTTTTTCATGCGGTTCGCAGTCGCTTGAAGCGGGAGATGCGCGTGCCGTCCGCTCCGGGCAGGAACGGCCGATACGCCTCCAGCATCCGCTCCACGTACAGATCCATCGGGTAGAGCGACTCGACCCGCGCGCGGCCGGCGGCGGCGAGCCTCTGCGCGAAGACGCGATCGGAAAGCACCTTTGCGATCGCCTGCGCGAGCGAGCGCGGATCTCTCCTCGGCACCACCATCCCGGCATCGCCGACGATGTGCGGCATCGCCCCCGAGCGGGTGACGATCACGGGCCTGGAGGCCGCCATTGCTTCGATGGTCGCCAGGCCGAACGCTTCCTCCCACTCGGACGGAACGACCACCACCGAGGCGGCGGCGAGAATCTCGTCGACATCGTTACGGAGCCCCAGGAAGTGCACGCGACCTTGCAGACCAAGGTTGCCGGCGAGCGCGCGCCAGGACGCCTCCTGGGCGCCTTCGCCGACCATCGCGAGGTGGGCGGGCTGGTCGACGAGGGCCATGGCGCGGAGGAGCGTTGCACCACCCTTCTCCTCGTCCAGCCGGGCCACGGAGACGACGAGGGGCATGTCGCCGAGGCCAAGCTCGGCCCGCACGCGACGGCCGTCCCCCGAGTCGAAGCGGGCCAGGGAAACCGAATTCTCGACGACGACCACCCGGGCGGGGGTGACCCCGTGACCTTCCGCTACGGCTCGAGCGGCGAACTCGGAGACGGCCACACGGCGATCGACCATCCAGTTGAGCGCCAGCGAGCGCGCCTTCCGTACCAGCGTCCGAGCGAGCGACCGCGCCGGCGTGAGCACCACATGGTCGTGCACCAGCGTCCGCGCACCAACCAGCTTCGCGGCCGCGACGTACGCCGAGTAAGGCTCGATGAAGTGGAAATGCACCAGGTCCGGCCGAGCGTGGTGAAGCCAGGCGGCGAGGATGGCGGGTGACTCCGGCGAATGGAAATCGAGGTTGCGAACGTCGACGCCGAGCCGCCGCAGAACCTCGCCCGGGAACTCCGCCGGGCGCCGCGAGAACACCATTCCTACGCGGATTCCTTCCGAGGACAAACGCTGCGCGAGCGCGACGAGCTGCTCCTCCATGGTGCCGCGCTTCTTGGCATCGAGGTCGAGGACGAGCCAGACAGTGCCTTGCATTGCGCCTCCAAGACGACGGTACGGCCGATGCCGCAACCCACGTCTTGACGACCGTCACATCGTGTTGATGACCACTCGTCCGACGATTTCGTCGGTCGAGCCGAGCTGGCGCTTGCCCGCGCTCGGTCCCGCGTTTGACGTGTCGAGCAGCCACGTGGTTCGATCCGCCCCCCGTGATCGCTCCCGTCGCCGACATCCTCGAGCAGCTTTCGCGCGAGGCGTACGTGGCCGACCCGGCCATCGCCACCTCGCTCCACCTCGCCCAGGTCCTGGAGAAGCCGCTCCTGGTCGAGGGGCCTGCGGGAGTCGGGAAGACCGAGATCGCCAAGGCGCTGTCGGCCATCCTCTCCGCCGACCTCATCCGCCTGCAGTGCTACGAAGGTCTCGACGCGGCGAGCGCGCTCTACGAGTGGAACTACGCGCGCCAGCTGCTCCACATCCGCCTGCACGAGAAGAACGCCTCCCACGCCACCGAGGCGGAGATCTTCAGCGAGCCGTTCCTCTTGAAACGGCCCCTTTTGCAGGCGATCGCCCACTCGGGCAAGCCGCCCGTCCTCCTCATCGACGAGATCGACCGCGCCGACGAGGAGTTCGAGGCCTTCCTGCTCGAGGTCCTCTCCGATTTCCAGGTCACCGTGCCCGAGCTCGGGACCTTGCGCGCCAACGGCCGGCCTCGGGTGGTGCTCACCTCGAACCGTTCGCGAGAGCTCTCCGATGCCTTGCGGCGCCGCTGTCTGTATCTGTGGATCGACCACCCGACCTTCGAGAAGGAGCTTTCCATCGTCCGCCGCAAGGTGCCGGGGGCGGGAGATGCGCTGGCGGCGGAGATCGTCGGCTTCGTGCAGCGCCTGCGCCGGGCGAAGGTGGCGAAGATCCCCGGCGTCTCCGAGACGCTGGACTGGGCCGCGGCGCTGGTCGCGCTGCACGCCTCGAAGCTCGATCACGCGATGGTCGCGGAGACGCTGGGCTGCGTCCTGAAGGACGAATCCGATCTGCGCAAGGTGCGCGACGAGATGGAGGCGGGACGGCTGCCTCTCGGGGCCACCGCTTGACGGACGGCGACCTCGTCGCCCGCACCGTCTCCTTCTGCCGGGCCTTGCGCGAGCGCGGATTCCCCGTCGGCGTCGAGCACTCCGCCGACGCGGTCCGGGCGCTCGCGGCGGGGACCCTGGAATCGCGCGAGTCGGCGCGCCTCGCCCTCCGCTGCGTGCTCGTCTCGCGGCCCGAGGACCTGCGCGCCTTCGACGACCTGTTCGAGGACTTCTTCTCGGCGTCCCCGGAGGAGCCGCAGCCCGAGAACCGCGTGAAGTTTCCCTTCCCCGAGGCACCTCGCGACGCCGAGGAGCCGCCTTCGCTCGCGCGCTGGCTGAAGCAGGGCGAGGAGGGTCCCGACGACGACGACCCGGAAGAAGCGCGGTCCGCGAGCGACATGCCGGCGCTCGCGCGGAAGGATTTCCGCGACTTCACCGACGAAGAGCTCGAGCAGATCGAGCGGATCGCGGCGCGCATCGCGCGCAAGCTCGCCGCCCGCCCTTCGCGGCGCTGGAAGGCGGCTCGCCGTGGGGCGCGCGTCGATCTGCGCCGGACGATGCGCTCGCATCCCGATTTCACCGAGCTTCGCTTCCGCGAGCGCCGCACGCGGAAGACCCGCATCGTCGCCATCTGCGACGTGTCCGGGTCGATGGACCTCTACAGCCGCTTCCTCCTGCAGTTCCTCTACGCCTTGCAAGGATCGTTCGCGCGGGTGGAGAGCTTCGTCTTCTCGACCGAGCTGCGGCGCATCACCGAATCGCTGCGCGAGCGGCCCTACGCCAGCGCTTTGCGCGGGCTGCGCGACTCGGTCCGCGACTGGTCGGGCGGCACCCGCATCGGCGCCTGCCTCTCCACCTTCGAGTCCGAGTGGGGTAGGCTCGTCGACCGCCGCACGGTGGTGATCATCTTGAGCGACGGCTGGGACACGGGCGATCCCGCCGAGCTCTCCCGTGCGCTGGAGGCACTCCGTATGCGCGCGCGGCGGCTCATCTGGTTGAATCCGCTCCTGGGAAGCCCCGGCTACGAGCCGCTCACGCAGGGGATGCAGGCGGCGCTGCCGCACCTCTCCGTCTTCGCCTCGGCCCACAACCTCGACAGCCTGCGCGCCCTCGAGCGCCATCTGCTCGCATGAAGGCGCGCCGCATCTCGCGGGGCGAGGGACTCGCCGCAGGAATGGTCCTGGCGCAGGACGTGCGCGACCCGTCCGGCAACGTGATCGTCGGCAAGGGAACCGTGCTCGGGCGCGAGGCCCTGGCGCGTGCAGGCGAGGCATCCTGGACGGAGTTGCACATCGTCGAGATGGAGCCGGGCGACGTCCACGAGGACGAAGGGGGCCGGCGCATCGCGGCGGCCATGGCGGGGCCCGGCGTCGAGGCATCGAAGACCTTCTCGACGGGCGCCTTCTCGCTGACGGCAGCGAAGCGCGGGCTGCTCGAAGTCGACGCGGAACGCCTCGGGCGGCTGAACGAGATCGAGGACGTGGCCGCGTTCGCTCTCCCGCACAGGCGCGTGGTGGTCGAAGGCGAAGTGGTCGCGCGGACGAAGATCGTGCCTTTCGTCACCCGCGAGGATCGCGTCCGTGCCGCGGAAGAGGAGGCGCGCGGCGGTCTGGTGCGCATCCGCGAGTTCGTTCCGCTGCGCGTCGCAGTCCTCGTGCAGGAAGAGCTCCGCGAGCAGGGACTCGCGAAGTTCAAGGCGGCTCTGGAGCAGAAGCTCGGATTCTTCGGAGCGCCCGCGCCGACGGTCGCGCGGGTCGCGTCCTCGGCGGAAGCGCTCGCGTCCGCTCTCCGCGAGGCGGTCGCCGCCGGCGCGCAACTCGTGCTGGTGGGCGGCTCGCGTCCGATGGATCCGCTCGACCCGGCGCTCGACGCGCTCGAGCGCGCGGGGGCGCGGATGTTGAAGAGCGGCGTTCCCGCGCATCCCGGAACGCTCTTGTGGGTGGCGGAGCTCGAAAGCTCGGCGGTCGTCGGGATGCCTACCTGCGGGATGGCCGCCAAGGCGACGACCCTCGATCTCGTCCTCCCGCGCCTCTTCGCCGGCGAGCGGCTCACGCGCAAGGAGCTCGCGCGGCTGGGCGACGGCGGCCTCTTCTCCGCCGACACTTCGCATCTGTTGCCGCCCTATCGAACGGGCGTTGCGCGAGGCGAGCTGGGTCCTCCGTGAGCGGGCTCTACGGGAAGGTGATCGACGATCACGGAAAGCGTCCGCGCAACCGGGGGTCGCTCGAGGAACCGGACGCCGCCCACGAGGACGTGAATCCGCTCTGCGGCGATCGCATCCGCATCGAGCTCCGCCTCGAAGACGGGCGCATCGCGGAGGCGCGCTTCGGCGGCAGCGCCTGCATGGTGGCCGTCGCTTCCGCCTCGCTCCTCACCGAGATGGTCCGCTCGCTGCCTCCGGGAGAGGCGGCCGCCCTCACCCTCGATCGCATCGTGTCGGAGATGCATGCCGAGTTGCGGCCGGCACGCCTCTCCTGCGCCGAGCTGCCGCTTTCCGTGCTGCGCGGTGCCGTGAAGCAGCTTCCGGAGCGCTGATGCCGGGCCCCACCGTCCGCCACGATTTCCCCATCCTCTCGCGGACGGTGCATGGCCAGAGGCCCCTCGTCTACCTCGACAACGCCGCCACCTCGCAGAAGCCGAAGCCGGTGCTGGAAGCGATGGCGAGCTACTACGAGCGCTCCAACGCCAACGTGCACCGCGGCATCCACCTCCTCGCCGAAGAGGCCACCGAGGAGCTGGAATCGGCACGTACCGTGGCCGCGCTCTTCATCGGCGCGCGGAGCGAGCACGGAATCGTCTTCACCAAGGGAACGACGGAGGCGATCAACCTGGTGGCGGAGGGATGGGCCGCGCACAAGCTGAAGCCGGGCGATGAGATCGTCGTCACCGCGCTCGAGCACCACGCCAATCTGTTGCCCTGGCAGCGGGCGGCGGCGCGGTCGGGCGCGACCTTGCGAGCGATACCGGCGACTCCGTCGGGCGAACTGGACCCGGACTTCGTCTTCGGCCCGCGCACCCGGCTCCTCGCTTTCTCCCACGTCTCGAACGCGGTCGGCACGCTCCTCCCGGTTGCGCGCCTCGTGAAAGCGGCGAAGGAACACGGCGCCGTGGTGGTCCTCGACGCGGCGCAGAGCGTTCCGCATCTCAAGCTCGACGTGCACGCCCTCGGCTGCGACTTCGTGGCCTTTTCGGCGCACAAGGCGCTCGGACCCACCGGGATCGGTGTGCTCTGGGGAACGCCGGATCGGCTCGCGGAAACGGAGCCGCTCATCCTCGGCGGTGGGATGGTGCGCGAGGCGACCCTGGGCTCGGCCACCTTCCTCGACCCGCCCAGGCGATTCGAGGGCGGAACGCCGCCCATTGCCGAGGCCGTCGGGCTTCGCGTCGCGCTCGAGTACCTGACTCGAATCGGCATGGATCGCGTCCAGGCTCACGACCGCGCGCTGGTCCGGACCGCGCTCGATCGGTTGCGGCAGATCCCTGATCTGACCATCTACGGGCCCGACGTCCCCGAGGATCGCGTGGGGATCGTGTCGTTCAACTTGCGTGGCGTGCACCCGCACGATCTGGCCGCATTCCTCGATCAGCGCGGCATCGCGGTGCGCGCAGGCAACCACTGCGCACAGCCTTTGATGACCGCGCTCCGGACGCCCGGCATCGTGCGGGCGAGCTTCGCGCTCTACAACACGCTGGACGAAGTGGACGTGCTCGCGCGCGCTCTGCACGAGGCGCGCGAGTTGTGTCCTTGAGGGAGGGGTCCAATGAATTGGTATCTCGAAGCACTCAAGAAATACGCGGTGTTCTCCGGGCGGGCGCGGCGGACGGAATACTGGATGTTCATGTTGTTCAACGTCATTGCCGGGATCATCCTGGGCATCGTCGACGCGATCCTCGGGACGGGCGGGGTCCTCGGCGCCATCTACGCGCTTGCCGTGCTCATCCCCGGGCTTGCGGTCAGCGTCCGCCGGCTCCACGACACGAGTCGCAGCGGCTGGTGGCTCCTCATCGCGTTCGTCCCGATCGTCGGGGCGATCGTCCTGCTTGTTTTCTCCCTCCAGGACAGCACTCCAGGCCCGAACGCCTACGGTCCGAATCCGAAGGAGGTTGCGCAGCCGGCGCAATCGCCGGCTGCTCTCTAGAGGGGCGCGGTGGAGCCGCCGGTCAGCGCTCCACGGCTCGCGCGGCGGCACGACGCAGTGCCCGCTCCGCGATCACCGAGGCGAGGTGCGTCTTGTACGCGGCCGAGCCGAGGTTGTCGCCGCGCACCTCGATGCCCTCCGCGGTGCGCGCCGCGGCCGCCTTCAAAGCGGCAGGGTCGGGCGCCTTGCCCGTCAGCGCCTGCTCGACGTACCCCGCGCGGGTCACCTTGCTGCCGAGCCCGGTGACCGCCACGCGCGCCTGCTGCACGACGCCCTTTCCGTCGAGTTGCAGCGCGGCGGCGACTCCGACGATGGCGAACCGCGAGGCTGGGTGCGGCTCCTTCTCGTAGGCGCTTCCCGACTTCGCGCCCGGAATCGGGATGCGCACGCTGACGAGGATCTCGTCGACGTTGAGCGAGTTGGTGAGCGGGCCGACGATGAGGTCAGAGATCTTCAGCGTTCGCTCGCCGCCCCTGCCCGCCACGGTCACGGTCGCGTCGAGCGCGGTGGTCACGGCGGGCCAGTCGGCCGACGGATCGGCGTGGGCGAGGCTTCCCCCGATGGTGCCTTGATTGCGCACCTGTGGGTCGCCGATGGCAGAGGCCGCCTCGGGAAGGATGGGCAGCTTCTTGCGCAACGTCTCCGACCGCTCGATGGTGCGGTGGGTGGTGAGCGCGCCGATGACGAGCGCGCCCCCTTCCTCGCGGATGCCCGTGAGGTTCGGCACCTTGCGCAGATCGATCACGTGCGCAGGAGTGGCCAGCCGGAACTTCATCAGCGGTACGAGGCTCTGGCTGCCGGCGATGACCTTGGCGTCCGCTCCGTGCTGCGAGAGGAGCGAGAGCGCTTCCGCGATGGTATTCGGAGCGTAGTACTCGAATGGCGCCGGATACATGGTGTCTCCTCCCTAGCGGCCCGAAGAGCGGATCGCTTCCCAGACGCGACCTGGCGTGAACGGCATGTCGAGGTGGCGGATGCCGAAGGGCGACAGGGCATCCATCACCGCGTTGGCGACCGCGGCCGTCGAGGCGATGGTCCCCGTCTCGCCCGCTCCCTTGATGCCCAGCGGGTTCACCGGAGACGGCGTCTCGGTGCGGCCCAGCTCGAAGAAGGGCACGTCGTCGGCGTGCGGCATGGCGTAGTTCATGAACGAGCCGGTAAGAAGGGTGCCGTTCTCGTCGTAGATGGCCTCCTCCCAGAGCGCCTGCGAGGCGCCCTGGACGATGCCTCCCTGCACCATGCCGTCGACGATCATCGGGTTGATGACGCGGCCGAGGTCGTCGACCGCGACGTAGCGGACGATCTTGGTCTTGCCGGTCTCCTTCGAGACCTCGACTACCGCGATGTGCGTCCCGAAGGGGAAGACGAAGTTGCCCGGATCGAAGAAGGTGAGCGCCTCGAGGCCGGGCTCGAGGCCCTTCGGCATGTTGTGCGCGAGGTAGGCCATGAGCGCGACGTCGCCGAAGCCCTTGGAGCGGTCGGGCGAGCCCTTCACGAAGAACTTCCCGCCCTCGTAGGTGACGTCCTCCTCCTTCGCCTCCAGGAGGTGGGCGGCGATCTTCTTCGCCTTCTCCTTTATCTTTTGGACGCTGAGGTAGATGGCGGTTCCGCCGACAGGGCCGCTGCGCGAGCCGTAGCTGCCCATGCCGAACGGGATCTGGCCGGTGTCGCCGTGGACGATCTCGATGTCGTCCATCGGAACCTGCAATTCGTCGGCGGCGATCTGCGCGAAGGTCGTCTCGTGGCCCTGGCCGTGCGAGTGCGAGCCGGTGAAGACGGTCACCTTGCCGGTCGGGTGCACGCGGACGTTGGCGCTCTCGTAGAGGCCCGCCTGGGCGCCGAGCGCGCCCGCCACCTGCGAAGGAGCGAGGCCGCACGCCTCGACGTAGGTGGAGAACCCGATGCCGAGGTAGCGGCCCTGCTTGCGTAGGTTCTCCTGCTCCTTGCGCAGTGCCGAGTAGTTCAAGGTCTCGAGCGCCTTGTCGAGGGCGATGGGATAGTTGCCGCTGTCGTACTGGACGGCGACCGGCGTCTGGTAGGGGAACGCTTCCTTGGGGATGAAGTTGCGCCGGCGGATCTCGACCGGATCGACGCCGATCTCCTTCGCCGCAAGATCGACCATGCGCTCGACGACGTAGCAGGCCTCGGGGCGGCCGGCACCGCGATAGGCGTCGACCGGCACCGTGTTGGTGAAGACGCCGGTGACGTCCACGAAGATGTTGGGGATCTGGTAGCAACCCGAGAGCAGCGTTCCGTAGAGGTACGTCGGGACGCAGGGCGCGAAGAGCGAGAGATACGCGCCCATGTTGGCGATGGTCTTGACGCGGAGCCCGACGATCTTTCCCTTCGCGTCGAGGGCGATCTCGGCTTCCGTGTCGTGGTCGCGGCCGTGGCGGTCGGTGATGAAAGCCTCGCGCCGGTCGGCGACCCACTTCACCGGTCGATTGATCTGCTTGGTCGCCCAGGTGAGCGCGCACTCCTCGGGGTAGACGAAGATCTTGGAGCCGAAACCGCCGCCGACGTCGGGCGAGATGATGCGCAACTTGGTCTCCGGCATCCCGAGCACGAACGCCGCCATGAGCAGCCGGTGCACGTGCGGGTTCTGCGTCGTGATCCAGGCGGTGACTTCTCCGGTGCCGGGGTTCACGCTGGCGAGGGTCGCGCGCGGCTCGATCGCGTTGGGGATCAGCCGCTGGTTGTGGAACTTCTGCTTCACGGTTTTCGCCGCGCTCTTGAACGCGTCGTCGGTCTTCTGCTTGTCGCCGAGCGACCACTTGAAGGAGACGTTGTTCGGCGCTTCGTTGTGGAGCTGCGGGGCGCCGGCCTGCGCGGCTTTGATTCCTTCGACCACCGCGGGGAGCGGCTCGTAGTCGACCTCGACCAGGTCCGCGGCGTCGCGCGCGAGGTAGGGCGTCTCGGCGATGACCACCGCCACGGCGTCGCCCATGTAGCGCGCCTTGTCGACCGCCAGCACGTTGTAGGGCGGGATCTTGATGTCCGGGAGGAGCCAGCCGACGGGGAGCGGCTTCACGCCGCCCGCCACCAGGTCCTTGCCGGTGTAGACGGCGACGACGCCCTTGGAGTTCCGCGCGGCCGTCGTGTCGATGCTCTTGATGCGCGCGTGCGCGTGCGGGCTGCGCACGAAGGCCGCGTGGGTGGTGCCGGGCAGCTTCACGTCGTCGACGTAGGTGCCCTTGCCGGTGATGAGGCGCGGATCCTCGCGGCGCTTGATGCTCTGTCCGAAAAGCTGTGGCTGCGTTGCCATGGCTAGTTCCCCCTCGCCGCGGGCAGCTTCTCGGCGGCCTCTTGCACCGCCTTGACGATGTTGTGGTAGCCGGTGCAGCGGCAGATGTTGCCCTCGAGGCCGTGACGGATCTCCTCCTCGGTGGGCTTAGGGTTCTTGTCGAGCAGCGCGCAGGTGGTGATGATCATCCCCGGCGTGCAGAAGCCGCACTGCAGGCCGTGCTTGTCCCAGAACGCCTGCTGGACGGGATGTAGCTTCCCGGCCTGGGCGATGCCCTCGATGGTGGTGACCTTGCGCCCCTCGAGCTGCACGGCGAAGAGCGTGCAACTCTTGGTGGCCTCGCCGTCGACGAGGACGGTGCAGGCTCCGCACTGACTCGTGTCGCAGCCGACGTGCGTCCCGGTCAGTCCGAGGACGTCGCGCAGGAAGTGGACGAAGAGGAGCCTCGGCTCCACCTCGCGAGTGAAGTCGACGCCGTTGACGTTGATGCTGACGGTGCCCATGGCGCTTCCTCCCGGACCCTCCGGGGTCCCCGAAGACGCGAGCGAAGTACGCTGTGCGATCGGGATCCGCTAGCACCGAGGGGGTTGGGCGGTCAACACCGCGATCGGCGATGGTCGGAACGGGCGCGCTGCAAGCTTGTCGCGCCCTGCGAAGCGCAACTTGAAAGGGGAACAATTCATCCCTAGCGGTTGCGCAGCATCTCTCCCTCAACTCGTCGTCGAGACGGCTCATCGCACGGTACGCCGACGAGGGATCCGTCGATGAGTGGATCGCGCGCGCGGAGCAGATGCCCTGCATCACGCTCCGGCGCGAGCTCACGAAGATCGAGGAAGCGCAGGTGTGCGCGCGCGGCGAATTCGACGTGTGGGCGCCGCGGGAGGTCGCCGGGCTCGTCGCGCTGGCGCTGTGCGCGGCGCGCAAAGCTGCCGGACGCTGGATTTCGTCTGGAGAATGCCTCGCGAGGATTGCCGCGGAGTTCGTAGAGACCTGGCGGCTGTTCGACGACGAGCGGAACACGCTCCACAAGCAGATCCTCGAGCGCGATGATGGCTTATGTCAGGTTCCGGGGTGCAGCCGCGCCGCCGATCACGCGCATCACATCGTCTTCCGCTCCGCCGGCGGGACTGACGATCACTGGAACCTCGTTAGCCTGTGCGCCGCCCATCATCTCCACTGCGTGCACATGGGATGGATCCGGGTCACCGGCAGGGCACCCGACGGGCTGCGCTGGGAGCTCGGGCTCGGTGCTCGCGCGTGATCGGGTCAGCGGTTGCGCAGCATCTCCCCCTTCAGATCGTCGTCGACCGGGCTTTTCCCGAGCCACACCGAGAACAACGCGTCGGCGAAGTCCTTTCCCGGGACGGTGATCTCGTCGCCGCGGCCCGCCTTCAGGACGGTGCCGGTTCCAGGAAAGTAGGTGATGAGGATCTGCTGGCCGCCCTTCAGATCGGGGATCGCCTTGAGGAAGCTGTTGAGACGGGACTGCAGCCTGGGCATGTCGGGGCCGCTGTTCTTCTGGAAGCCCTCCTGGACTGCCTCGACGATCTTGTCCCGCTCGAGGTCGCGGAGCATGTGCATGCGGACTTGCTTGATCTGATCCGACGAGATCGCCTGCGCGCCGTCGTCGGTCGGTTGCTCGAGATAGAAACTCGCCAGGTACACCTTGAACCAGAGCTTCTTCCGCAGACCCATTCCCATCAGGTGCAGCGGCTTTCCGGCCACCTGCACGACGGGCGGCGCGGTCACGCCCTCGCGCTCCTTGGGCAGCGCGGGGAGCGCGAGTAGCGTACAGAAGGCGAGGACGGCAATTCGCATGTCGGGTCACTTTGCCGTCGAGATAACGAGCGCCGCTACCCCTTCTTGAGGTGCTGCACCGTCTCCAGCGCCTTGTTGACGTTGTCCGTCGCCTGCATGTTGCTGATGGTGGCGGCGATCTTCCCATCGGGCGTGACGATGAAGGTGGTCCGCTCGGCGAATCCGTGGCCGATCTCGTCGCCGCGGGTGTTCTTCGCGCCCGGCTTGGCGTCGCGGACCTGCAGGTCATAGCTCTTCGAGATCTTGCCGTCCGCGTCGGAGGCGACCGGGATCTTGCCGGCGCAATACTGCGGGTCGGAGGAGAACTGGTTCAGCGTCTCGATCTTGTCGAGCGACACGCCGATGATGCTGGCGCCCGCGGCAGCGAACTTGTCGCTGTTCTCCGAGAAGGCATGGGCCTGGGCATTGCAGCCGCCGGTGAACGCGGCCGGATAGAAATAGACGACGACCGGGCCCTTCTTCAGCGCGTCCCTGAGCGCGAAGGTGAATTCCTTGCCGGCGAGCGACGCGGGCGCCTTGAAGTCCGGCGCCTTTTCGCCTTCCTTGAGGGCCGCGAGAACGGGCAAGGCAAGCGCGCTGGAGAGGACGACGGCAGCGAAGACACGGGTCATGGTGATCCCTTCCTGGGACTGCGGTGAGGAGCGCACTTTGCCGTCATGGCGGCCGACCGTCAAAGGCGCCGCTCCGACCTTCATCTCTTCCTGCCCACGAGCAAGAGCCCCGCGCCGGCGGCGATGCCTGCCACGCAGGCCCAGGTGGGCACAGGTACCGTCTCTCGCTCCTTGATCGACAGCTTCACGACCCCGAGGTCCGCGTCGTGGGTCTTCCGGGTGTAGCTGAACTGGCCATAGATGAGGCCGACGACGCCGAGGATGATCAGCGCGATCCCGACGATCCTGAGTCCGCTCATGCAGTCCTCCTGAAGAAGCAAGCCTCGCCGAAAGGCTTGCAAGGGACTAGGCTCCGTCGCCGCCGGACTGCAAGAAGGAGGCGTCGCGCCATGGGTCTCAAGGAGATGAAGGACGCTTACGTCACGAAGATGGACGCCCAGCTTTCCGAGTGGGGCGCCAAGTTGAAGGAGATGAAGGCGAAGGCGGAGAAGGCAGCCGCGCAGGGCCGCATCGAGTACCAGCAGCAGCTCCAGAAGGTGAGGGCGCAGGAGAAACACGAGCAGGCGCGCAGGAAGCTCGACGAGATCAAGGCCGCCAGCGAGGAACGCTGGGAAGCGCTCAAGTCGGGGTTCGAGGGCGCCTGGAACGAGTTGAAGAAGAGCGTCGATTCGACCAAGATCCCGTAGCCGCGACCCTATCCCCCGGGCCGGGCCTGCTTCCGGATCTTCTTGAGGAAGGTCTTCGTGCAGCGCCCGTGCGTGCTCTCGTGATTCACGATCTCGGCGAGTAGCCGCGCCTTCGCATCGGTGGCGAGGACGGTGCTCGCGCTCACTTCTTGCGCAAGCTGGGCGCCCTCCGGGGTCACCGGTTGCTTCGGTCCGGCGGGGGCCGCGGCCGGGGCCCGATAGTGCGAGGGCTTGGTCTTCGTGACGTCGTGGAATCCGGACGAGGTGTCCGTCCGGCGCCCGGAGCCATGACAGCTCGGGCACGTCGCCGAGCTGCGACCCAGCGCGTTGCCGATGCGCCCGTCCCCGCCGCAGAGGCGGCATGTCTCACCGATCACGGAAGTCTCGACGGTCCGTCATGACCCTAGTCTAGGCCTTTTACGGATTCCTCGCCGCCGCGGTGACCACCACGCATTGCTGCCGGAAGATGGTCAGGATGCTGATGGTGTGGATGTCCGCGCGCACGTCGGTCAGCGAAGCATCGGGCGCCTGCGCCTGGGCCACGCGGACGGCGTCTCGATAGCCGCCGTCGCCCCAGGCGATCGAGGCGGGGATCACCGGCAGGAAGATCCCGGTCTGGCACGCCTCGCCGCGAACCTCGCGCGTACCCCGCACGAGGTCCGCGCGATACTCGAGCGGGGCCGAGACGTCCTCGTAGACCGTCGCGGGACCGAGCACGCGGCCCATCCCGGGCGTCGCGCAGCCCGCGGCGCAGAACAGCAGCAACAGCGCTCTCACCGGACGGCCTTGCCGGTCACGCGCGTGCACGCCCGCGAGTAGACGAAGAGCACGTTGAAGAACGTCGTGTCCGAGCGCAGGTCGGCGAATTGCGCGGCTCCGGAGCGGGTGCGCGCATCCGCCACCGCGGCCGCGTATCCCGCGTCGCCCCAGGCGAAGAGTCCGAGGACGGCATGGTCGCAAGCGACGCCTTCGACGTCGGCGGCGCCCTCGACCTTGGCTTCCTGCGCGGTCGGCGCGCGATACGAGAGCGGCGTGACGACGTTTGCATAGATGCAGCCCGTGGCCGAAACGGCCGCGAGCGCGGCGAGCGTGCGCATCTTGAAATCCCCCTCGGAACGAGTGCCCGGATGCTACGCCGCGCGGATCGTGGCGTCTACGCCGATGCGGTACTCTCCGGCGCCGCGGAGGGTACCGCTTGCGACGAATCGCGCTCACCATGTCCCTTGCCGCCGGCTGCGCGACGCATTCGCCGGCGCCGCGCCCGCCCGGATCCGACGCGGCCCAGCGGCTGCGATCCATCGGCGATCGCTACTGGGATGCGCTCCTCGCCACGACGACTCTGCCCGCGCTGAACCAGAACGGCATCGGATATCTCGGCGGCCCTCTCTACGCGACGTCGATCGGCGATCACCGGTTCGACGACAAGCTCGACGACCTGTCGCCCGAGGCGACCGCCGCGCTCGCCGGCACCTTGCGCGGTTTGCGCGACGAGCTCGAGACCGTTCCCGCGCGCGACCTGCAAGGCGAGGACGCACTCTCGTACGAGATCCTCCGCGAGCAACTGCGCGACGCCAGCGAGGCGGGCGCCTGCAGGATGGAGCTGTGGCTGGTCGATCCGCAGAACGGCCCGCAGACGCAGCTCGCGCAGACGGCGCAGGGGTATCGGGACACCGCGGCGGATCGCAAGGCGCTCGCGAGCCGTCTCTCGCAGGCGCCGAGGTACTTCGGGCAGATCGCCGACAACCTGCGCAAGGGGCTCGCGCACGACCTGGTCGCCTCGCGCGCCAACGTGACGCGCGTCATCGAGCAGCTCGAGTCGCTCATCGCCTTGCCGGCCGCGTCGTCGCCGTTCTTGCCCGAGAAGGGGCGCGAAGAGGTCGAGCCGGTCCTGGGAAGCGCGGTAGTCCCGGCGCTGACCCGGTTCCGCGACTTCTTGCGTGCGGAGATCCTCCCAAGGGCGCGGCCTGACGAGCGCCTCGGCGTCGGGGCGTTGCCGAACGGAACGGGGTGCTACTCGTTCCTCGTCCGCCGGCACACGGGCGGTACCCGCGCGCCCGAAGCGCTGCACCAGCTCGGCCTCGAGCAGCTCCGCTCGATCGAAGCGGAAGCGCGCAAGATCGCAGCCGACGCGGGCCACGATTCGATCGAGTCCTTCCGCGCCGCCCTCAAGGCCGATAAGAGCCAATTCAAGGCGACGCGGGAGGATCTGCTCGCTTTCAATCGCGACCTGCTCGCGCGCACGCTCTCGGCGCTTCCCAAGGGATTCGGAGATCTGAAGCTCTTGCCGCTCGAGGTCCGCCCCGTCGAGCAGTACCGCGAGGCCTCGTTCACGGCGGGCTACTACCAGCCGCCGGCGGGCGAGGGCAGCCCGGGCATCTACTACGTGAATACCTACCAGCCCGAGACCCGCCCGCTCTTCAACATCGAGCCGCTCCTCTTCCACGAGGCGGTGCCCGGGCATCATCTGCAAGGGTCGGCGATGCTCGACCTGCGCGGCTTGCCCGAGTATCGGCGCGAGTTCGGTCCCACCGCCTACATCGAAGGCTGGGCCCTCTACACCGAGAGGATGAGCGACGAGGCGCTCCACCTCTACTCGGGACCCAAGGCGCGCTTCGGCATGCTGGGATACCAGGCCTGGCGCGCGGCGAGGCTCGTCGTCGACACCGGGATGCACGCGCTTGGCTGGGATCGCGAGAAGTGCGTGAAGTTCCTCACCGACCACACGACCTTGCCGCGGCTCGAGGCGGAAGCCGAGATCGATCGATACGCGGCGAGCCCGGGCCAGGCGCTCGGGTACATGATCGGCGAGCTGGAGATCTATCGATTGCGGCGCGACGCCGAGCGGCGGCTCGGTGCGAAGTTCGACCTGCGCGGCTTCCACGCGGCGGTATTGCGGCACGGTCCCGTTTCGATGGCGACCCTGGCGCAGATCGTGGAGAGCTGGATTGCAGGGACCCTCTAGCGGCCGCCGCCCATTTCCAGGATCGCCCCGGTCACGTACGACGACTCCTCCGAGAGGAGCCAGGCGATCCCCGCGGCGACCTCTTCCGCCGTTCCCGGGCGCTGCAGCGGAATGCCTGGCCGCAGCCGTTCGAGGCGATCGGGCTGGCCGCTCGCGGCGTGCAATTCCGTGTCGACCAGTCCCGGCGCGAGGCAATTGACGCGGATTCCGTCGGCTGCGACCTCGCGGGCGAGGCCGATGGTCAGCGTGTGGACCGCCCCCTTCGAAGCGGCGTAGTGGACCCACTCGCCGGCGCTTCCGATTCGCGCCGCCAGCGACCCGACGTTGACGATGGCGCCGCCGCGCCCGTTGCGCCGGGTCGACATGCGCCGGACCGCTTCGCGGGCGCAGAGGATGGCGCCGAGCACGTTCACCGCGAGCACCTCTTCGACGCTCGCCACGCTCACGTCCTCCAGGCGGCCGAACCCGCCGGTAACGCCGGCGTTGTTCACCAGCGCCGCCACGTAGCCGAGGTCGCGGGTCGCCGCATCGAACATGGCGGCGACCTCTGCCTCCTTCGATACGTCGGCATGGAAGGCGAGCGCCACGCCTCCGGACTCCCGGATGCCCGCGACGACGCCCCCGGCTGCATCCGCGTCGCTGGCGTAATTGACGAGCACCGCCAGGCCCCGCGAGGCGAGTAGCCGCGCCGTCGCCGCTCCGATCCCGCGGCTCGCGCCCGTCACGATCGCCGCATCCCTCGGATTCGCCATCCCGTTTCTCGCCTCCGGGAATGTTGCAGAAGTGAAACAGTTTACGCCCGAGAATGCGCCGTTTCAGAGCGGATTTCGAGGTATGAAGAGTGAACCATGATGTGGCTCGTCCGCATGGCGCTCAAGCGCCCATACACCTTCGTAGTGATGTCGATGCTCATCATCATCCTCGGGATCCTCACCATCGTGCGGATGCCGACCGACATCTTCCCCGACATCGACATCCCCGTGATCTCCGTCGTCTTCAACTACTCGGGCCTCTCGCCCGAGGAGATGGAGAAACGGATGGTGAACAACTACGAGCGGGCGCTCACCACCACCGTCAACGATATCGAGCACATCGAGAGCCAGTCGCTGACCGGCGTGTCGGTGGTGAAGATCTTCTTCCAGCCGGGCGCCAAGATCGAGGCCGCCACCGCGCAGGTGACCGCCATCTCCCAGGCGGCGATCCGCTCGATGCCGCCCGGCACCACCCCTCCGTTCATCATCCGCTACAGCGCCTCGAACGTCCCCATCCTGCAGGTGGCGATGCAGAGCGAGTCGCTGAGCGAGCAGCAGCTCTTCGACTACGGGATCAACTTCGTCCGCACCGACATGACGACGATCCCGGGAATCCAGATCCCCTATCCGTACGGAGGCAAGCAGCGCCTGATCATGATCGACATCGATCCCCAGCGGCTTTTCGCCTGGGGACTGTCGCCTCGCGACGTCAACAACGCCCTCGGCCAGCAGAACGTGATCGTGCCGACGGGGACCGCGAAGATCGGCGCCAACGAGTACCCCATCGTCCTCAACGCGAGCCCCGATCTGCTGGCGCAGATCGAAACCATTCCCATCAAGACCGTGAACGGCACGACCGTCTATGTCCGCGACGTAGCGCACGTGCGCGACGGGAATTCCCCCCAGACCAACATCGTCCACGTCGAAGGCCAGCGCTCGGTCTTGATGAGCATCCTCAAGCAGGGCAGCGCGAGCACGCTCGACGTGGTGCGCCGTGTACGCGAGGTGCTGCCGGCCACCCTCGCCCGCCTTCCCAAGGACCTCAAGGTCGCGCTGCTGTTCGATCAGTCGATCTTCGTGCGCGCATCCATCCAGGGCGTCGTCAAGGAAGCTCTCATCGCCGCCGGGCTGACCGCGCTCATGCTTCTCATCTTCCTCGGGAGCTGGCGCAGCACGGTCATCGTCCTCGTCTCCATTCCGCTTTCCATCCTCGTCTCGATCATCGTGCTCTCCTGGCTGGGCGAGACGCTCAACGTCATGACGCTCGGCGGGATGGCGCTCGCCGTCGGCATCCTGGTCGACGACGCGACCGTGGAAATAGAGAACGTCCACCGGAACATGGCGCAGAAGAAACCGATCCTCCGCGCCATCCTCGACGGAGCGTCCGAAATAGCGACCCCCGCCTTCGTCTCGACCTTGTGCATCTGCATCGTCTTCGTGCCGGTGGTGTTCATCAGCGGATCGGCGAAATCGCTCTTCGTGCCGCTCGCCATGTCGGTCGTGTTCGCGATGCTCACCTCGTACTTCCTATCGCGGACGCTGGTGCCGACGATGATGCACTACCTGTTGGAGAGCGATGCGGCTCGCCACGCGGAGGGACACGACGCCGCCCCCCGGTCGCTACCCGCCCGCTTCATCCAGCGTTTCGAGCGCGGCTTCGAGCGGCTGCGCGGCCGGTACGGAGCGCTCCTCGCCTCTACCCTCGAGCACCGTCGCAACTTCGTGATCGGCTTCGCCTTCTTCGCCGCTGCTTCCCTCCTGCTCCTGCCACTCGTCGGGAAGGATTTCTTCCCGACCGTCGACGCGGGCCTCATCAAGCTCCACGTCCGCGGCGTGCCCGGCACGCGCATCGAAGAGACGGAGCGGAAATTCGTGCAGATCGAGGACGCGGTCCGGCAGGTGATTCCGCCCGACGAGATCGAGAACCTCCTCGACAACATCGGCATCCCCTACAGCGGTCTGAACCTCTCCTTGAGCGAGGGTGCGCTCATCTCGGCGGCGGACGGCGAGATCTTCATCGCCTTGAAGCACGATCACCGTCCCACCGCCGACTACGTGCGCGAGCTGCGGGTGCAGCTCGCCGAGAAGTTCCCCGAGCAGACCTTCTTCTTCCTCGCGCCCGACATCTCCACGCAGGTCTTGAACTTCGGTCTGCCCGCGCCCATCGACGTGCAGGTGGTCGGAGCGGTCGGCAACGAGCAGGCGACCTACGACGTGGCGAAGGAGATCGCGAAGGGCGTGCTCGCGATTCCCGGCGCCGTCGACGTGCATCTCGCGCAGGTGCCGAGCCAACCGGCGCTGCGCATCGACGTCAACCGGACCATGGCGGGCGAGGTCGGGCTCACCGAGCGCGACATCGCGAACGATCTGCTGGTGTCGCTCGCCTCCAGCTCGGTGGTGGCGCCGACGTACTGGCTCGACAAGCGCGGGGTGCAGTACCTGGTCGCGGTGCAGGCGCCGCAGATCAACATCGATTCCATCGACGCGATGAAGACGCTGCCGCTCTCCAACGGCACCAACCGGCCGCAGCTGCTCTCCAATCTCGCGTCCGTCTCCCGAACGGAAGGTCCGGTGAACATCACGCACTACAACATCAAGCGCACCTACGACGTGCAGGCGAACGTGGAAGGAACCGACCTCGGCTCCGTCGCCGACAAGGTCGAGCAGGTCGTGAGCAAGCTGAGGCCGTCGTTCCCGCGAGGCACCACCGTGACCATCAAGGGGCAGGCCGAGAGCATGCAGTCCTCCTTCCGCGGCCTCGCCTTCGGCCTCATCTTCGCCATCCTGCTCGTCTATCTATTGATGGTGGTGAACTTCCAGTCCTGGCTCGACCCGCTCGTCATCCTCATGGCGCTGCCCGGCGCGCTGGCCGGCATCGCCTGGATCCTCTTCCTTTCCCACACCACGCTCAGCGTGCCGGCGCTGATGGGATCGATCATGTGCGTCGGCGTGGCCACGGCGAACAGCATCCTGGTGGTGACGTTCGCGAACGACATGCGCGCGCACGGATTCGACGCCACCAAGGCCGCGCTGGCGGCGGGCATGACCCGGTTGCGACCGGTGATCATGACCGCGCTCGCGATGATCCTCGGCATGCTGCCGATGTCGCTCGGGCTCGGCGAAGGCGGCGAGCAGAACGCGCCGCTGGGCCGCGCGGTGATCGGCGGGCTTTCGCTCGCCACGCTCACCACCGTGTTCTTCGTGCCGGTCATGTACAGCATCCTGCGCCGCAAGCCGCCCAAGGCGGTCGATCCCACGCTGGAGGCAGCGTGACCGCGCGGCACGACACGACCGGCAGCGAGCCGCATCTCGGGTTCGTCCTGCCCGAAGCCAAGCCGATTCCGAAAAAGCGCCTCGTCATCGCGGCGGTGATCCTGTTCGTCGTTCTGGTGATCGCTTTCGCCTACGGCTACCTGCCTCGCCGCGGAAAGAGGGCCGCGCTCGAGGCCGCGGCCGAATCGTCGCAACGCGCCCTCGTGCGCGTCGAGGTGATCTCTCCGAAGCTCGGGGCCAGCGACCGCGCGCTCGAGCTTCCTGGCACCATCCAGCCGCTCCAGGTGACGATGCTCTTCGCGCGTGCGAGCGGATTCGTGCGCGCCTTTCACGCCGACATCGGCGATCGGGTGAAGACCGGGCAGCTGCTGGCGGAAATCGAGACGCCCGAGCTGGACCAGGAGCTCTCGCAAGCCCGCGCGCAGCTCATGCAGGCCCGCGCCTCGCTCGCCCAGGCCAAGGCGAATCGCAAGCTGGCCGAAGCGAATCTCGGCCGCGCGCGGTCCTTGGAGCCTTCCGGCGTCGTCTCTCGCGCGGAGCTGGAGCAGAACGAAGCGCAGGCCCAGGTGGGCGACGCCAACGTCAGCGTGGCCGACGCAAACGTCGCCGCCCAGCAAGCCAACATCCGTCGCCTCGAACAGCTCAAGGCCTTCTCGCGCGTGACTGCGCCCTTCGCGGGCACCATCACCCAGCGCATCGTCGAGGTCGGTGCGCTGGTGACGGGCGGCAACGCGCAACCGCTCTTCCGGCTGGCCGCGTTGGACCCGGTGCGCGTTTTCGTGCAGGTGCCGCAGGACGTTGCGCCCTCGGTGCGCTCGGGCGTTTCGGGAAACGTCACCGTGCGCGAATACCCGGGCAAGACCTTCAAGGGCGAAGTGATGCGCTCGGCGGGTGCACTCGACGAGGCCACGCGCACGATGAACACCGAGATCCGGGTGCCCAACGGCGATGGAGCGCTCTTGCCGGGAATGTACGCGGAGGTCGCGCTCACGCTCCCCGCCTCGCATCGCGTCCTCGAGCTTCCCGCGACGGCCCTCATGAACGACGCCCGCGGCCAGCACGTCGGGGTCGTCGACGGACAGCGCAAGCTGCATCTCGTTCCCGTGGTGATCGAGCGCGACAACGGCGCCACCGTCGACATCTCCAGCGGCCTTACCGGCGACGAGAAGGTGGTGAAGATCGGCAGCGCCGCGTTCGTGGAGGGGATGTCGGTAGAGGTCGCGTCGCCGCAGGCAGATCGGCACTGAGAGCGCCATTCCGGCCGTGGAGTCGCAGCGACGCCGCCCGCCAGCCGAGCAAGCCGCGGAGGTCGGGGAAGCCCTCACGCTGGAGCAGGTCCAGACGGTCCTGCGCCGCGCGGTCCAACTCGAGCAGCGCAAGCACGTCCCCGACGCTGCGGGGCCGAGCCGTGAGGAGCTGACCCGTATCGCGCTCGAGGCCGGGCTGTCGCCCGAGGCCGTCGAGGAGGCCATGCGCGAGCTGCAGGTGGGCTCGCTCGGGTCGGAGCAGAAGCAGGATCTGCTCGATCGCCTGGTCGGTCCTGCCTCGGCGACCTCCGCGCGCGTCATCGACCGTCCGCCTGCCATCGCGAAGAGCGAGCTGCACCGGATCCTCCGACTCGATCGAGTCGCCGGAGAGGAAACGTAGGCCCCTACCGTCCGGTCGTGCTGGTCTTGCTCGCAGAGGCCGACGCGACATGATCTTCCGACGTGTTGAACCCGAAGAGCAGGATGTCGAAGGCGAACGGCGTCGCCAGCTTGACGTCGACCCCAGTCAAGATCGGGCTTCCGACCCCTTTCTCCACGTTCTTCAAATACGAGCCGACGTCCGCTGCCGGCCGGAATCCGAAGTTGAGGAAATAGAGACCCCCGCGCGAGAAACGCGTGTCGAAGGGATCGACGCGTTTCGGAATGATGGCGCCTTGCGGCCGTTCCGACGCGAGGTAGGTGAGGGGCGGCGGTACCGGCGGTGCGCTTGCACAACCGAGAGCGAGCACCAGGGAGCATCGAAGAAACCGGATGTTCATGTCGTCGCCGCGACCGGTAATTTCTTGCTATCGATCGCCTTGCCCTTGACCTTCAAGCAATTGGAAGAACCGAAGAGCCCGGTCTCCGTGGTCACCTCCAGATCGAGGAGCGTGTCGTAGGCCGTGTCCTTCAGCGCGTCGCGAACCGCTTTGGAGAGGTACTGCGTCGTGCCGCAATCGTGGCCCTCGAGGATCGGTCCGTCGATGGCAGGAGTGAGCACCCGCGCGAAGAGGTCGCCGACCGAAGCGAGCCCGACGTGCTGCTGCGCGAGCGTATGGCCGCATCCGGCGCCGAGGATCGTGGCCAAAAGGACGCCACCGACGAAAGAGAAGGATCGCATACCGCGCAATCTGCCGCCTACTCGCCGACCCGTCGCGCCTTGAAGCCCGGAAGGGTCATGGATTGCACGCAGCCGTCCTTCCCCTCGAATCGCACGGGTCCCCAGTGGAGAGCGGTACATGAGGCGCAAGGTCCCTGCCCGCGGTCCCTCTGGGCGCTCCGGCGCCTTCCTCGGCGGTGCTCGAGATCCAGTCCAACGATCCGGTGCACCCACAAACGAACATCCAACTGACGCTGGCGCCCTAGCGCGTCGTCAGACCGCGCTCTGGGTCTCGATGTCGAGGTCGGAGGCCGCGCGCTCGTTGCTCGAGACCACCGCGCGGCCCTCCTCGACGTCCTGCAGCGACTTCAGCGCGAAGGTGGCGCGCAGGGCCAGCGGCGTCAGCAAGGTGGTGAGCAGCACCACGGCCACCATCAGCGCCACTTCGGGGCGGCCGAACATTCCGCTCGCCGCCCCCATCGAGGTGACGATGAGCCCGACCTCGCCGCGCGAGATCATGCCGCAGCCGACGCGCAAGCTTCGGACCGCGTCCATGCCGCAGACGCGCGCAGCGAGCCCGCAGCCGACGAGCTTTCCGGCGACCGCGACGACGAGAACGACGAAGAGCAGGCCCCAATGCCCGGCGAGGGCGCGATAGTCGCTGATGAGTCCGATGGAGACGAAGAAGAGCGGGATGAGGAGCCCATGCCCGATGGCGTGGAAGCTCCGCTCGATGTCCGACTTGAATCGCGAACCGGCGAAAACGTACCCCAGCAGGTAGGCGCCGGTGATCCCGGCGACGCTTCCCAGCCACTCCGCGGAGATGGCGTAGAGGAGCACCAGGGCGAGCACGCACCCCGACGCTCCCTCGAGCGCATCCAGCTTGCGCAGCCGTTGCATCGCCGCATCGAGCCAGCGTTTCGCGGCGGCATATCCGACGACGAAGAACGCGGTAACGCAGGCGCTGATGGTCAGCATCTGCACGAGCAGCGGATGGTCCGCGGCGAAGGCCGACTGCCTCTGCAGCCATTGGCTCGTCATGCCGGCGAGGCCGAACTCCTCGCCCTTTCCCGTGGCGGTGGAGGCAGCGAGCGCGGCGAGGACGAAGAGGCCCATCACGTCGTCGATCACCGCCGCCCCGAGGATGACGGAGGATTCCGGAGAGGACATCTTCCCGGCATCCATCAGGGTGCGGGCGGAGATGGAAACGCTCGTCGCCGTCAGCGCGCCGCCGAGGAAGCAGGCGGTGTTCCAGGGAAGGCCGAAGAGGCGGCCCACGCCGGCGCCTAGCACGAAGGGCACGATCACTCCCGCGAGCGCGACGAGGAACGCGGTTCCGCTCGCCTTGCGCATGCGCTCGATGTCGGTCTCGACGCCGGCGATGAACATGAGCAGGTAGCCGCCGAGCTGGGCGAGGATCATCAGGGCCCCGGTCGCCTCGCCACCCGTGAAGACGCGGAGGTGGAGGAGGTCGACGAGACCAGGACCGAGAGCCACTCCCACGAAGAGCTCGCCGAGGATGGGCGGAATGCCGAGGCGGCCGCAGACCGATGCGGCGATCTTCACCGCCGGCAGGATGATGGCGACGAGGAGGGCGAGCTGCAGCGCAGGCTGCATCGCGTCCTAGCCGTCCACCGCGAGCGCGGTTTCCGCCCGCCGGTCCCGGAAGAGCCGCCGCAGGCGTCCGAAGACGCTCAACGGGCTCCGGTAGCCGCCGCGCTCCACGCCGTGCAGCAGCAGGTTCCGGATCGCCGCCGCCTGCCTTCGCGCCAGCTCCGCCTGGGCGGGGTTCCGCGAGAGCAGCGCCGCTTCCCTGGTGTGCTTCTCCGCCTTGCGGCAGACCCGCAGGCGCATCCACAGCTCACCCAGCTTGAGCTGGGCGATGAAGCTGTCGGGAGCCAGCCGCACGCCTTCGCGCAGCTCGTCGATCGCCTCCTGCACGTCGAGGTTCACGCACAGTGCCATTCCGTAGAGGACGCGAAGGTCCGCGACGGCCGGATGAGCCTGCACGCAAGCGCGCAGCTCCTCGACGAGCGCGAGACGCTCGCCCTCCTCCAGCAGGTGGGGATCGGCGAACATCCGCAGGAGCAGCCTGCGGGCCGTCTCCGGAACCGGAGCCAGCGCGCCGGCCGATGCAGGTGTCATCTCGAGGCTTGCTGCGTCGTTCATCGCGACTCCCCGTCCATTTGGTTTGGAAAGAAGGGATGGCAGGCCGCTCCAGCGACTTGCCATCCCTCCCTCTTTTTCAGGCTGCCTTCGCGAGCACCAGCTCCGGGCGGAAGACGAACTCGGGATACCCGAGCTGCCCCATCTCCGGGATGTCGAGGCCGTTGAGCTCGGACTCCGCCGACACCCGGTGCCCGATGACGTATTCGAGCACCATGTTGATGGCGAAGCTGAGCGTGAAGACGACTCCGAGCAGGGTGGAGATTCCGACCAGCTGCGCTGCGAGCTGGCTCGCGTCTCCGTAGAAGAGCCCGGTCACCGAGCCCGTCACACCGTTCCAGCTCCCGCCGTAGTTGCTCGTGCCGTCGGCGAACAGCCCGACGGAGAGAACACCCCACAGCCCATTGGCGCCGTGCACGGAGATGGCGCCCACCGGGTCGTCGACCTTGAGCACGTTTTCGATGAAGGCAACGCTTACGCAGACCAGGACGCCGGCGACGAGACCGATGATGGCAGCGCTAGGGGCGCTGACGAATCCGCTCGGCGCGGTGATCGCCACGAGACCCGCGAGAAGGCCGTTACCGGACATCGACGCGTCGGGCTTTCCCTTGCGGATCCACATGTAGAGGAGGGCTCCGAAGGTCCCCGTGCAGCCCGCCAGCATGGTGGTGACGGCGATGGTTCCGATGCGCAGATTGCCGTTCGCGGAGGCGCCCAGCGTGCTGCCCGGATTGAATCCGAACCAGCCGAAGGCGAGGATGAAGCAGCCGATCAGGACCGCCGAGATGTCGTGTCCGATGATCGGGTTGGCCGATCCGTCGCGGTTGAACTTGCCGATGCGCGGACCGACGATCAGGCACACGGCGAGCGCGGTGAGTCCGCCCACTGAGTGCACCACGCCCGAGCCGGCGAAATCGGCGTATCCCTTCCCAAGCCCGAGGTTGGTTCCGAGCTGCGAGAGCCATCCTCCGCCCCAGGCCCAATTGGCGAAGAGGGGATAGGTGAGCGCGCCCATGATTACCGAAGTTACCGAGAAGGTGACGAACTTCCAGCGCTCGGCGCAAGCGCCGGTGACGATGGTGAGCGCGGTGTCCATGAACACCATCTGGAAGAGGAAGATCACCATCACGCCGACGTCATACGAGCTCCCGGCGAGGAAGTACCCGGTCTGCCCGAAGAGGCCCCAGGTCTTTCCCAGCGCCGAAATGGAGTACTCGGCGTTGAGCGGGGAGAGGCCGCCGAGGTTGGCGTTGCCGGCGGCGCCGCCCATCTGGATGGCGAAACCGATCAACCAGTAGGCGAGGAGGCCGCACGCGTACACGAGGAAGTTCATCATGTAGGTATGATTCGCGTTCTTCACCCGGCAGAGCCCGGACTCGACCATGGCAAAGCCGGCCTGCATGAACATGACGAGGAATCCGCAGATCAGGGTCCAGACGAAGTTGATGGCGACCTTGTTCTGGCCGATCTGGTTGCCCGCGTCGGCCAGGGTGACTCCGGCCTTGGCGTCGTTGACGGTCACGTCCGCGATGGTTCCGGTGATGATCCCGCCCGGATCGCCTTTTAGCAGATCGGCAGCGGCCGGCGCCTTGGCGGCGGCCTCGCGGAGCTCCGCGGTGGCCGGTGCGGCCGGAGGCGCCGGAGGTGCAGCCGCGGCCGGTTGCGCCGGTGTGGCCGGCGCCTGCGCCCACGCCATTCCGCCGACCGTCAGCCCGGCCGCGAGGATGGAAAGAGCCAGGAGATGGTTCCGTAGAAGCGTCTTCATCGCATCTGCCCCATCGCGCCCGCGGCGCCGAAACCCGTCTCCACAGTCGCGCTTCCCGCCACGGGCGAGACGCCCTGCGCATACGTCCGCCCGGGCTTCTTCCAGAACGCCGTCTTGTTGAACGCCGCCGGCAGGACGTAGAGCATTCCAAACAGGCTGAGCCCGATCCCGATCAGCGCGAAGACGATGCGGCCTCCGCTGCCCGTCGCAACCCGCAGCCCGCCGATGGTGACCACCCATCCGAGCAACGCCACTGCCGCGCCGACCCATTTCATGACCTCCGGCCCGGGCAAGAGCGGCGTCTCGCCCTCGAGGTGCTTGATCTTCACGAATCCGATCGCCGAGACGATCAGGACTCCGGCGCCGACGAGCAAGATGATCTTACCGGGCGCTCCTGCAAACCAGGCGAGGCCTCCGCAAAGGAGGACGCTGCCTGCCAGGAACCACGCGAAATACGTTCCTTGCGATTTACTCGCCGCCATTGACGCTCCTCCTCGACATGATTCCTCCTCGACGCCGAAGGGCGTCGCTTCCGGTCGCAAAATCGCGGTCGATCCCGTCGCTCGTCGGCAACGCCAGGAAGAGCACCAGTTCCAAAGCGGCCATCACTTCGAGCACGGGAGGCAGCTGGCCCTGGAGCCGCAGGACGAGCATCAGCGCCACCAGGGAGAACCACTGCCACCGCGAGTGGCGCAGGCGCTCGAGCCGTCCCGGGAAACGGAACAGGCCCAGCGCCGACCTCGCTCTTTCCGAGGCCGGAGCCGCCGCTGCTCGCAGGCAAGCGACGGCGAAGAACCCGGAGAGAAGGAGCCCGAGCAGGGCGATTTTCACGTTCATGCGTTTCCCTCCTGGCGCAACGGCAATCGGCCGCGTGGCACGAGTGCAACCTGCAAGGTGCAAGCCACCGGCGTCACGATGCGCCCGGAAAAGCGGCGTTTCGCTCGGAAGCGGCGGCAAGCGAGGCGGGCTATCGATACTCCCGCGACCCGACAAGAATGTTGGTAGTCGATCTTTGCACGACATTTTGGTCCACGAAGAATTGCGTTCATCCACCTACGAGAATCGTCGGTATCGCGGCACGGCGCCGCGCGGATCCGGCCGCGGTAGCAGGGCGCTCGCAGTACGCAAGACGCGGTCCTTGCTCGACGATTCCGGCAGCGGAGCACAAATTCGTAGGTAAACGGTAGAACGACCTCAAACTGTAACTTCGCCTGCGCACACCGGACCCGCCTCCTCACGGCCTGGCGCGCGCGATCAAGGGCGCAGCGGGCGGCGAATCCATCCAAAATGTAGCGGTTCGATCGGCTTACCTACGAATTAGTGATTTACCAAAGGGGCGTCTAGCGCGAAGTACACAAATATATATAGCGCGACGCGCGGCGTACGGTCCACGGCTTGCACATCGAGCGTGCGGTAACAAGCGCAAAACTTGTGGGCGCCACCCCGCGGCGCCCGGGAGGCTACGACCATGCCGAAAGCGAAGGACGTGATCGGGTACGCGCAAGACAAGAAAGCGGTGATGGTGGACCTGAAGTTCATGGACTTCATCGGCCTCTGGCAGCACTTCACCGTTCCCCTAGCGGAATTGACGGAAGCAGTGTTCGAGGAGGGGCTCGGATTCGACGGGTCGTCCATCCGGGGATGGATGCCCATCCACGCGAGCGACATGCTGGTGGTACCCGATCCGGACACGGCGACGATGGACCCCTTCACCCGGGACCAGACACTCTCCCTCATCTGCAACATCGTCGATCCCATCACCAAGGAGCCCTACTCGCGCGATCCGCGCTTCATCGCGCAGAAGGCGGAAAGGCACCTCAAGGCGAGCGGCGTCGGCGACGTCGCCTACTTCGGGCCGGAAGCGGAGTTCTTCATCTTCGACGGGATCTCCTACGACTCGGGCGTGAACCACGGCCACTACCGCATCGAGTCCCGCGAGGGACAGTGGGAGACCGGCAACGCATCGGAAAGCACTTTCGACGGCAAGACCGCCGGCACCCGGCCCAATCTTGGCTACAAGCCGCGCTACAAGGAAGGCTACTTTCCCGTTCCGCCCATCGACTCGCAACAGGACCTCCGCACCGAGATGTGCCGGGTGATGGAGCAGGTCGGCATCCAGGTCGAGCGGCAGCACCACGAAGTGGCGACCGCGGGGCAGGCGGAGATCGACATCCGCTACGACTCGCTCACGCGGACGGCCGACAAGCTCCTCTGGTTCAAGTACGTGGTGAAGAACGTCGCCCTGCGCAACGGCAAGACGGTGACGTTCATGCCCAAGCCGCTCTACGGCGACAACGGCAGCGGCATGCATACCCACCAGTCGCTGTGGAAGGCAGGCAAGCCGCTCTTCGCCGGTGATGGTCCCGCTGGTCTATCCCGGACCGGCTTGCACTACATCGGCGGCCTGCTCAAGCACGCGCGCGCGCTGGCGGCGATTTGCAACCCGACTACCAACAGCTACAAGCGGCTGGTTCCCGGCTTCGAGGCGCCCGTCAACCTGGCCTACTCGTCGCGCAATCGCTCCGCCGCGATCCGCATCCCGACCTATTCGCCGAGTCCGAAGGCGAAGCGGGCCGAGTTCCGCTCTCCCGATCCTTCCTGCAATCCCTATCTCGCCTTCTCCGCCATGCTGATGGCGGGGCTCGACGGGATCGAGCGCGCGATCGATCCCGGCGACCCCCTCGACAAGGACATCTACGGCCTCAGTCCGGAGGAGCTCAAGGACGTGCCGAAGATGCCCGGCTCGCTGGAGGAGGCCCTTTCCGAGTTGAAGAAGGACCACGAGTTCCTGCTCAAGGGAGACGTCTTCACCGAGGACGTCATCGAGGCCTGGATCGACAACAAGATCGAGCGCGAGCTGAACCCGGTGCGGCTGCGCCCGACCCCGCTCGAGTTCGCTCTGTACTTCGACATCTGACCGCCGTTGCACCCGGCCTCGACCGGCGCGCCCTTCCCGGGCGCGCACGGGAGGGCTTTACCCAAGGAGGTACCAATGAAGAGGTTGATCGTCGCCGCATTCTTCGTCGCAGCCGCCGCCCGCGCCACTCCTTCCACGACGTTCTGGGCGCCGTCGAATACCGCCATCCAACCGTTCCTCGTGCCGCACATCACCTACGACACGTATTTCTGGAACCGGCCGGCATCCGGCTCCAACGGCTCGCCCATCTATCCCGTCACCACCGGGCTCACCATGGGCATCCTTCCCTGGGACGACCTGCAGATGGAGGTTGGCTTCGACCTCCTCCTGCCCGGGGGCGATCCGCTCCTTCTCAACGCCAAGCTGGGCGTCCCCGAGGACAAGCTCTTCGCCTTCCAGCCGAGCCTCGCCGTCGGCATCTTCGGCGTCGGGACCAAGACGAGCACCGCCACCGCCGTCGGCACCGACTACAACATGCTCTATGCGCAGATGCAGCACACCATCCCGGCGGTCGGCGGGTACCTGTCGGTGGGCGGCTATTACGCGCTCCAGGATCGCCTCTTCCAGGCGAGCGACGGCAGCGGTACCCAGCGCGCCGGATTCATGGGCGGTGTCGTCAGCCCCGACATCAACGTCAACCTGCCCTGGCTCACCAAGATCAACTTCGCCGCCGACGTGCAGACGGGCAAGAACGCCTTCGGCGCTGCGGGGGGCGGAATCACGCTCTTCTTCACCGACAAGATCGATCTGCTGACCGGCCCGGTCTACTTCTTCGACGCGGGATCCCAGCCCGGCGGGCGGCAATGGTTCTGGACGGTGCAGCTCGACATCGATCTGCCGCTCCGGTCCGCGCCGGCGGCCACGGCGCCGGTTCCCGTGGCGACGACCGCTCCACCTGCCGCCGTTCCCGCCGTCGACAAGAAGGCTCCGGAAACGGAGCCAGCGAAGAACCAATGACCGGCGAGGAGCTCGCGAGGTCCGCCGCCAGGCCGGCCCCGCGGGCCGGCATGCTGGCCACCCTGCTCGAGATCGGCCAGACCCTCGCGAGCCCGGTCGAGCTTCGCACCGCGCTGGAACGCGTCCTCGGAACGCTCGAGCGCGACGCGGGCGTGCGCCGCGCCGCGGTCCTCATGCTGGATTCCGGCAGCGAGGAAATCCGGGTCGCGGTATCGGTCGGGCTCGCGGCCGAAGCGCATCGCGTGCGTTGCAGGCTCGGTCAGGGGATCGCCGGCCGTGTCGTGGAGAGCGGCCGCCCGGTAGCCATGGCGGTGCCCAGCCGCGAACCGCTCTTCCCTCGCGGTGCTGGGGAAGAGAGCGCGCTCGAAGGCTCCTTCTACTGCGTCCCGATCGCGGCCGAGCGCCGGCCGTTGGGCGCGCTGGCGATCGAGGTTCGCCAGGACGACCAGGCGGACGGCGGCGACGGCGGGCATTTCTTCGCGCTGATCGCGACGATGATCTCCCAGGCGCTCCGGATACATCGCAGGCTCGAGGAGGAGCTCGACGGATCCGCGGACGAGATCGGGATGGTGGGCGTCGCCCGCAAGCGGCAAGGTCTCGGAAGCATCATCGGTGTCAGCCCGCAGATGCGAGAGGCATGCGAACGGATCGCGAGGATTGCCCCGACCGGCGCCACGGTGCTCATCCGCGGCGAGCCCGGCACGGGCAAGGAGCTCGTCGCCCGCGCCATCCACTCCCACTCGGCGCGGGCGAAGAAGGCCTTCGTCAAGGTGAGCGTCGGTGCAGTGCCCGACCGGATGATCGAGTCGGAGGTCTTCGGTCACGAGAAGGGTGCCTTCGCGGGCGCGACGTCGAGCAAGCGCGGCAGCCTGGAGCTCGCTTGCGGCGGCACGCTCTTCCTCGACGAAGTGGGAGAGCTGAGCGGCTCCGCCCAGACCAGGTTCCTCCGCCTGCTCCGCGAGGGCCGATTCGCGCGCCTCGGCGGCACGGAGACGCTCTCCGCCGACGTCCGGATCCTCGCCGCCAGCACCACGGACCTCGAGGCGGCGGTCGCCGCGCAGGAGTTCCGGGAAGACCTTCACCGGCGGTTGAGCGCCTCCGCCGTCTTCCTGCCGCCGCTACGCGAACGGGGCTCCGACGTCCTCCTGCTCGCCGAGCATTTCTTCGCCAGGTATTCGCGCGCGCACGGCAAGCGCATCCGCCGCATCTCGACCGCGGCAATGGACATGCTGGCCAGCCATCCCTGGCCGGGAAACGTCCGCGAGCTGGAGAACACCATCGAGCGAGCCGTCCTCTCCTGCGAGTCGAGCGTCCTCCACGGCCATCACTTGCCACCCGCCCTGCAGGTCGCCAAGGCGCCGGAGACCTCGACGCGCGCCTCGCTCAGCGAGGCCGTCCAGCAGTACGAGAAGGATCTGATCCTCGATGCGCTGAAGAGCGCCCGGGGCAACCGCATGCACGCGGCGCGGCTGCTCGATACCACCGAGCGGGTCATCGGGTACAAGATCCACAAGTATGGGATCGAGCCGCAGCGCTTCCGCGCTCCGGGGCTCGCCAGCCGGTAGCCTGCGGTCACGCGCTCCAGCGTTGGAGCAGTTGCATGTAGCTCGCGCGCGAATGGGCCTGAGGGTCCGGGAAGGGGTCTGCGCAGAGGCTCGCCTTCAGCTCGTCGAGAGAGCGATAGCCTTTGCGAGCGAGCAAGCTCTCCATGCCTTCGCGCAGCACGCGCAGGTACTGCGGCCCGTTCTCGAGGAGGGCGGAGACGACCTGGACCGCGCTTGCGCCCGCGATGACCGACCTGATCACATCGACGCTGGTGTGCACGCCGCCGGAGACCGCCAGGTCGGCGCCCTTCAACGTTCCGGAGAGAATCTTCGAGAAGCGCAGCCGCAGCGGCAACTCCGAGGAGTCGGACAGCCGCACCGGGGCGGCGGCCGGACCGCTCCTGGCACCGGCGAGCGGTTGATAGAAGCGGTTGAAGAGGACCAGGCCGTCGACGCCCGACGCCTCCAGCTCGCGTGCGAGATGGATCAGGGACGAGTAGAAAGGAGACAGCTTCACTGCCAGTGGAATGTGGAGACGCCTCTTCAGCGCGCGCGCCAGGTCGGTCGTTCGCTTCTCCACCGCGATCGGGGTTTCGTGGGGGTCGGTGGCGAGGAAGAAGACGTTCAGCTCCAGCGCGTCGGCGCCGGCCGCCTCGATGAGGTTTCCGTACTCTAGCCATCTCCCGACGTTGATCCCGTTGAGCGAGCCGATGACGGGGATGCCCACCGTCTCCTTGATCCGGCGGATATGCTCCAGGTACTCGTCCGGTCCGAGGACGAATTCGTGCACCTTGGGGAAGCAGGAGATGATCTCGGTGTCGGCGGGATCGCCGATCTCGAGCGAATAGACGGTCCCGTACTTTTCGCGGGTGATCTGCTCCTCGAAGAGCGAGCGCAGGACGATGCAGGAGGCGCCCGCGTCCTCCAGCCTGCGGACGTCGTCGAGATCGTCGGCGAGCGGTGACGCGCCCACGACCAGCGGCGAATCGAGCCGCAGGCCGAGGTAGCTAATTGCAAGGTCCATGGGCGCCTTCTCCATTTCCTGGGTGGGAGACGGAGGAGCAAGCAATGTGCCGTGTCAGGCGCCGCGGAAAAGCCTGCGCGATCAACCGATCGCGAAGCCGGCGACGCGCAAGTCTTGCGCCCAGTCCCGTTCGTCGCGCATCCGCTGCCGCTAGATTATTGCGGCTTCCCGGTCTCCGGCTGCGGACGGATCGCGCTGCCGTCCGCCACGTCGGTGGCGAGGTTCAAGGCGACGAGCTCTCCGCCGCGCAATCCCTCGAGCACCTCGATGTTCTGCCCGTCGTCCACGCCGAGCCGGACTTTGGTGAAGTGCACCTTGTCGTCCTGCACGGTGGCGACGAAGAGCTGGCCGTTCTGGGCGACGAGCGCGTCGGATGGTACCAGCGGACGCGGCGAGCCGTGCAGGGTGATCGAAGCCTGCACGAAGGCGCCCGGGTAGAGGCCGGGCGGCGGAGCCTGCAGATCGATCTCGCAGAGCATCGTCCGCGTCCTCGGATCGAGCGACTGCGAAAGGCGCGAGACGGGCGCGCGCAGCGGCGGCTCGCCGGGCTCGATCTGCAGCGTGACCGGATCGCCGACGCGCACGCGGGCCGCGTCGTCCTGGCCGAGCTGGAGCGCGACGCGCAACCGATCGAGCTGGGCGACCTCGAGCAGCGGCTGCGCGGCGGAGGTGCTTCCGGTCGCGGCCGGCAGGAGCGCTCCGGGATCGGCGAAGCGCGCCGTCACCGTGCCGTCGAAGGGAGCGCGGATCACCTGATATCCCTTCTGCACCTTCGCCCGCGCTACGCCCGTCTGGGCGACCTTCACCGCCTCCTCGAGCTGCTCGCGATCCTGCTGGGAGACGAAGCCCGTCTTCGCCAGGTTCTCCGAGCGGCGCAGCTGCTGGGTGCGCAGCCGGAGCTCCGCCTCGGCGGCGGCGACCTGCTCGTCGAGATCGGGAGACTCGAGGATGGCCAGCTCCTGGTCGCGGTGGACCTTCATCCCCTTGTCCACCCGCATCGTCTTCACGTACCCGCTCACCTTGGCGTAGAGCGTCGCGCGCTGCTCGGCGCGCACCTCGGCGGGTAGCGTTACCGTCCGGTCAACGGGTCCCAGCTTCACCGCTGCGACGCGCACGACCGGACCCTGATCGGCGCGTTGCTTGAGCAATTCGACCTGCCGCGCGTTGGCGCTGCGCTCGCGAAGGAACAGCGCGGCGACCCCGAAGAGGACCACCAGCACGGCGACGATGCTGGTGGTGGCGACGAGCGCCCGGCGCGGTTTCGGCTCTGGCTGCTCAGCCATGGGTGTCCTCGGCGCCGTGGCTCTCGCGGGCGAAAGCGGCATCGAGCTCGTGCGCGCGCGGGGGCGCCTTGCGCAGGAGCGTGTAGACGGCGGGTACGGCGAAGAGGGTGACGAAGGTGGCGACGATGAGGCCGCCGATGACGGCGCGGCCGAGCGGCGCGTTCTGCTCGCCGCCTTCGCCGAGCGCAAGCGCCATGGGAACCATGCCGAGGATCATCGCCAGCGCGGTCATGAGGACGGGCCGCAGCCGCGTCTTTCCGGCGACGATCGCCGCCTCGAGGACTCCCTTCCCCTCCGAAACGCGGGCGTCGTTCGCCGCGTTGACGAGGAGGATGCTGTTCGAGGTGGCGATGCCCACCGCCATGATCGCGCCCATGAACGACTCGACGTTCAGCGTGCTGCCCGTCGCCGCCAGCATCCAGAGCACGCCCACCAGAGCGCCCGGGACGGCGACGAGGATGATGAAGGGATCGATGAACGATTGGAAGAGCACGACCAGCAGCAGGTAGACGAGGGCGATGGCGAGGATGAGACCGCCGCCCATGCGGCTGAATGCGGTGAACATGCTCTCGCTCTGGCCGCGGATGGTGATGCGGGTCGCCTTGGGCAGCTCGCCGAGAGACTTTATGGCCTTCTGGATGTCGCGGGTGACGCCGCCGAGGTCGCGGCCGGTCGCCGAGGCCTGGACGTCGATCACTCTCTGGACGGAGACGTGGTTGATCATGGAGATGCCGGAGGCGGGCCGGACCCGCGCGATGGCGCCGAGATACGATGCGCCGCCCGCGGGATCGTCGCCGGGCCTGGAGCTGGAGATGAGCTGCACGTTGCGTCCGAGCGGGGTGCCGAGGAGCGAAGGCAGCGAGTCGACGCGGTAGCGCGGCGCCTGCACGGCGACGAAGTAGTTCACGTTGTTGCGCGGGTTGATCCAGAACGACGGTGAGACGAGGCTCGAGGAGCTGAGCGTGACGAGCAGGTTGTTCGCCACGTCGCGCTCGGTGATGCCGATCTGGGCGGCGCGCGCGCGGTCGACGTCGATGGCCAGCGCGGGATAGGCGAGGATCTGCGGAATGCGTACGTCGCTCGCGCCCGGAATGCGACGGATGCGCGCGGCCAGATCGCGCGCGACGCCGAAGCTGCGGTCCACGTCGGGACCGTCGATCTGCACGTCGATGGGCGCGCTGAGCCCGAAGTTGAGCACCTGGCTGACGATGTCCGCCGGCTGGAAATAGAGGACCGATCCCGGGAACTCGTCGGGAAGCTGGTCGCGGATCTTCTCCATGTAGCGCTCGGTCGGGCGGTGGTCCGGCCGGAGCGCGACGAGCACGTCTGCGTCCTGGCTCCCCGAGCTGTCGGTCTGGACGAAAGCCAGGTTGAAGAAGATCGGCACTCCGACGACGGAGTTGACGGTCTCGAGCTCGTTCGCCGGGACGATGTCCCGGATGCGCGCTTCGAGCCGGGCGACGAGCCGCTCCGTCTCCTCGAGTCGCGTTCCGATCGGAGCGCGGAAGTGCAAGCGCATCTGCCCCGCGTCGACGCTGGGGAAGAAGTCGAGCCCGATGAGGAAGGGCAGGGCGGCGGAGACGACTACCACCAGCCCCGCGGCGCCGAGCACCAGGCCGCGGCTCGCGAGCACGGAGGTGAGACCCCTTCCATAGGCCTCCTGGAACCGGGCGAACTTCTCGTCGCGCCAGCGGTTGAAGCGCGCGGAGAAACCCGGGCCGTGGTGCTCGAGGTCCTCCTTCTCGAGCAAGAGCCGCGCGAGCGTCGGCACGAGCGTGCGCGAAAGCAGGTACGAGGCGAGCATGGAGATGACGACGCCCAGCGCGAGCGGCGTGAAGAGGAACCGGGCCGGGCCTTCGAGGAGCACCACCGGGAAGAAGACGACGCAGATGGTGAGCGTCGCCGCGAGCGCCGGAACGGCGATCTGCCGCGCGCCGTCGAGGATGGCGACGGTGAGCGGCTTTCCCATGTGACGATTGCGATGGATGTTCTCCACTTCCACGGTGGCGTCGTCGACGAGCATCCCGATGGCGAGGGCTAGGCCGCCGAGCGTCATCAGATTCAGCGTCTGGCCGAAGAGGAAGAGGCCGACCAGCCCGACCAGGATGGCGAGCGGGATGCTGGTGCCGACCAGCACCGCGCCGCGCCAGCTTCCCAGGAAGAAGAGGATCATCAAGGAGACGAGGATCGAAGCGATCACCGCCTCGTGCAGCACGTTGGTGACGGCGGCGCGCACGAAGAGCGACTGGTCGAAGTCGAGCTTCAGCTCCATTCCTTCGGGTGCCGCGGCCTTGATGATGGGAAGCTGGTCGCGCGTTCCCTCCACCACCGCGAGGGTCGAGGCGTCCGCCTTCTTGAGGATGGCGAGATACGTCGCGCGCCGGCCATTGACCCGGACGAGGCTTTCCTGCACCGCGTATCCGTCGCGAACGCGGGCGACGTCGCCGAGCACCACCGTCGCGCCGTCCACCGCCTTGATGGGCAGATCGTTGAAGGCCTTGATCGAGTCGGGGCTGGAGTTGAGCTTCACGTCGTAGAGCGTGTTGCCGATCACCGCCGATCCGGCCGGCACCAGCACGTTGCTCTGCAGGACGGCCTGCACGACGTCGTTCGGGGAGAGTCCTTTGGCGGCAACGCGCGCGGGATCGATGTCCACCATGATCTGGCGCGACTTGCCGCCATACGGCGCCGGCGTGGCGAGGCCCGGGATGGTGAAGAGGCGCAGGCGGATGAAGTTGAGCCCGTAGTCGTACACTTCCTGCTCGGTGAGCTTGTCGCTGGAGATGGTGAGCTGGGCGACCGGGACGTTGCTCGCGTTGTAGCGGATGATCGAGGGGGGCGCGATGCCGGGCGGCATGATGCGGCTGGCCGTCAGCATCACCGAGGCGATCTGCGCGATGGCGCCGCCGATGTCGCTTCCCGGCTCGAACCAGACCTTGAGGATGCCGATGCCGCTCATCGACTGCGAGTCGATGCGCTGGATGCCGCTCACCGTGGTGGACATGGCGCGCTCGCTGATGAAGACCACGCGCCGTTCCATGTCCTCGGCCGCGAGCCCGGGGTAGTTCCAGACGACGATCACCACCGGGATGTCGATCGCCGGCAGGATGTCGGTCTTCATCCTCGTCGTGGAGAGGATTCCGAAGATGGCGATCAGCGAGCAGAGGACGGCAATGGTGTAGGGCCTTCGCAGCGCGAGCCGGACGATCCACATCGAAAAGGCTCCTCGAGACGGGAGCCTCTTCGATGCCCCGGAACGCCTTTCGGCGCAACCCTTCTATCGTCTCGTGGACGCGACCACCCTCGCGGAGGAGGCGCTCGTAGAGGACGTGCCGTGGCCGTGGCCTCCCGAGAGCGCCACGTATTCGCCCGCTTCGGAGCCGCCCAGCGAGTAGGCCACTTCCGAGTGCTGGGTGAGGTCGAGGCCGGTGACCTCGTCTTCCTCGGGGACCCGCAGGCCCATCACCACGTCGAGCACCTTGAGGATGACGAAGGTGGCGATGCTCGCCAGCGCGATGGTCGCGAGGATGGCGAAGACCTGCGTCAAGAGCTGGTGCGGATTGCCGTGGAAGAGGCCGTCCGCTCCGTCGGGGTTGATCGCCTTCGAGGCGAACAATCCGGTGGCGAGCGCTCCCCACGTGCCGCCGACGCCGTGGACTCCGACCACGTCGAGCGCGTCGTCGTAACCGAGGCGCATCTTCAAGTTGCAAGCGTTGAAGCAGAGGAATCCGGCTACCGCGCCGATGGCGATGGCGGCCATGGGGCCGACGAACCCGCAGGCCGGCGTTATGGCCACGAGCCCGGCGACCGCGCCCGACGCCGTTCCGAGAATGGTCGGCTTTCCCCGCATCACCCACTCGCCGAACATCCAGGCCAGCGCGGCGGCTCCGGCGGCGGTGTTGGTGGAGAGGAACGCCGTCACCGCCAGCTCGTTGGCGCCGAGCGCGCTGCCGGCGTTGAAGCCGAACCACCCGAACCAGAGGAGTCCCGCGCCCATCACGGTCATGGGAAGGTTGTGCGGCGGCATCGGCACCTTCCCGAAGCCCTTGCGGCGCCCGACCACCAGGGCGCAGACCAGCGCCGACGCTCCCGAGGAGAGGTGCACCACGGTGCCGCCGGCGAAGTCGAGGGCGCCGAGGTTGTGCAGCCAGCCGCCGTCGCCCCACACCCAGTGCGCGAGCGGATCGTAGACGATGGTGGTCCAGAGAAGCGTGAAGACGAGGAAGGTGGAAAACTTCTTCCGCTCCGCGAACGCGCCGGTGATGAGCGCGGGGGTGATCACCGCGAACATCATCTGGAAGATCATGAACGCCTGGTGCGGGATGGTCTTCGAGTAGGCCGGGAAGGGCGCGGTGCCCACGTGGCGCAGGCCCACCCAGTCGAGGCTTCCGATGATGCCGCCTTTGTCGGGACCGAACGCCAGGCTGTAGCCGAAGAGGACCCAGGTCACCGAGACGAGGCAGAGGATGACGAAGCTGTGCAGGAGCGTGGTGAGCGCGTTCTTCTGGCGGACCATGCCGCCGTAGAAGAGCGCGAGGCCGGGGGCGGTCATGAGCAGCACCATGGCCGAGGAGATCAGGACCCATGCCGTATCGGCCTTGTCGATGGTCACGTCACCTCTCCTGTGCTTGCACCGGTGCCCTCGTCTCGCGAGGAGACTTCCCCGGGAGACAAGAGGTGCAATGGAAGTGCCAGCCCATGGCTGGCGACGCAAGTGCGGGGCGGCATCCCAGCTAAACGGATTCACATACCAAGATGTCGGAGGCGCGCCGATCGCCGACATTTTGGTCGGATCCGTGAGACCGGGTTTCCGCCCGGGTCGACGCCAGCGGCCACGCCGGGTCCGGCGGGCTAGATTTACAAAAATGTCGTAACCAGACCAGCTGCCAACAAACCTGTACCCCTCGCTTGCGGCTCTCGAACCCGGTCGATACAGTGGCTCGCGATGGCCAAACGCATCGCCGATACCAGCGCGGAAGCTCGCCGGCTCGCCACCCTCTTCGAGATCAGCCAGGCGCTCTCCGGACGCGGCGAGCTGAAGCCCTCGCTGCAGCGGGTGCTGGAAAAGCTCGAGCGCGACCAGAATCTCGTGCGCGGCGCGGTGATGCTGCTCAACGAGGACACCCGCGACATCCACATCGAGTCGGCGCTCGGATTCGGCGCCGAGGGACAGACCGCCCGCTACAAGCTCGGCGAAGGGATCACGGGAAGAGTGGTGGAGAGCGGCCGGCCCATCGTGGTGCCCGCCGTCAGCCGCGAGCCGCTCTTCTTGAACCGCGCCTTCCAGCGCAAGCGGCCGGGGATGCCGGAAACGACATTCGTGTGCGTTCCCATCGTGCTCGATCGCAAGCCGGTCGGCGCGCTCGCCGTCGACCTCGACTACGACCAGTCGCGCGACTACGACGGAGCGCAGAAGTTCTTCGCGGTGGTGGCGGGGATGATCGCGCAGGCGCTGCGGGTCGAGCGCACCATCGAGGACGAGCGCAAGCGCCTGCTCGACGAGAACGCCCATCTGAAAAACGAGCTGCAGGAGCGCTACGACTTCTCCAACATCATCGGCACCAGCGGACCGATGCGGCAGGCCTACGAGCAGATCGCGCAGGTCTGCCAGACCAGCACCACCGTCCTCATCCGCGGCGAATCGGGCACCGGCAAGGAGCTCATCGCCCACGCCATCCACTACAGCTCGCCGCGGTCGAAGAAGCCGTTCGTGAAGGTGAGCGTGGCGGCCCTCCCGGACACGCTCGTCGAATCCGAGCTCTTCGGCTACGAAAAAGGCGCCTTCACCGGAGCGCAGGGACGGAAGAGCGGACGCTTCGAGCTGGCCGACGGCGGGACCTTGTTCCTCGACGAAGTGGGCGAATTGAACCTCGCCACGCAGGTGAAGCTGCTCCGCGTCCTCCAGGAGCGCGAATTCGAGCGCCTGGGCGGCACCGAGACCATCAAGGTCAACGTGCGCGTCGTCGCCGCCACCAACAAGGACCTCGAGGCGGCGATCGCCGCGCGGCAGTTCCGCGAGGACCTCTACTACCGCCTCAACGTCTTCCCCATCTTCGTTCCGCCGCTGCGCGACCGGAAGCCGGACGTGATGCTCCTCGCCGACCACTTCCTGCTCAAGTACGCGCGCCAGCACAGCAAGCGCATCAAGCGCATCTCCACTCCCGCCATCGACATGCTGATGAGCTACCACTGGCCGGGAAACGTGCGCGAGCTGGAGAACTCGATGGAGACCGCGGTCCTGAGCTGCGACGGAAGCGTCATCCACGCCCATCACCTGCCGCCGACCCTGCAAACGGCGGAGGCGTCCGGCACGGTGATGCAGACCTCGCTAGGGGACGCGGTCGGCCAGTACGAGAAGGACCTCATCCTCGATGCGCTGAAGACCGCGCGGGGGAACCGCGCCCGCGCCGCCCGCCTCTTGAACAGCACCGAGCGGATCATCAACTACAAGGTCCGCAAGTACCGGATCGATCCGCGTCGCTTCCGCGAGGTGGCGCAGGCGACCATCCGCCCGCCGCGCCTCGCGCTTCCGCGGATGTAACCAACCGATCCGGGCCGGGAGCCCGTGGAGGCGACGTGCTCCCGGCCCGCCCGTCCTATTCCTGGAACTGCACGCCGAGCTGGAAGGTGGTGGTGCTCGCGACGGCGGGCAGATCGCGGTGCTGCACCACGAAAGCCAGCCGCGCGTTGTGCCCGTCGAGGATGTAATTGAGGCCGCCGTCGAGGACGTGGGTAGACGTTCCGCCCCCGGTCGGCATGAGCTGCTGGTAGCGGACCATGGGCTGGACCTTCCCGATGCCGAGCTTCTGTCCGATCATGTAGCCCGCGAGGACGAAGAAGCTCTGCCCCTGGTTGCCCTGCTCGAAGTCGTAGTACGCGCCCTCGAGGCTCAGGGCGTCCCCTCCGAGGAGAGGGCGCTCGAAGAGAGCGTCGAAGTTGAACCCGAGCAGGTCCTGCTTCCCCGTCGCGGTGGGGATGCCGTTGCGCTGGTATTGCACGGCGCCGCCGACCGCGAGGATCTGCTTCGACCCGTAATAGGTGCTGCTGTTGTAGTAGCCCGGCTCGGGATCGAGGAAGTTGTAGGTGAGCCGCGCGGCGTAGATGCCCTGCTTCGCCGGCGTGTTCGCGTCGGTGGTGAAGAAGCCGCCCTGGTACTTGAACTGGCCTCCAGAAGTCTGGCCCCAGAGCGCGAAGCCGTCGTCGCGGCCCGCATAGATCGACGGATATCCGTTGACGGCGTCGGGATAGAGCCACGCGTTCTGGTAGTAGGGACCGGAGAGGTTGGCGCGATCCGAGGGGGGCAGGAAGCGCCCGAACCAGACGTTGAAGAGCTGATCGGGCTCGAACTGCGCCACCGCGTCGAGCACGTGGATGCGGCTCGCGTCGGTGTTGTTGAGGTCGAGGTTGGCGGAGAACTTCACCATCGGATGGATCTTCCCGCTGATGTACGGACGTACATCGAGCGAGGAGACACCGACGGTATTGGCTGCGGTCTGCGTGGTCTCGCCTCCGCCGACGCGCAGGCCGACGCCGTAGGAGAGGCTCTTCTCCAGCGGCGCGGGCTTCGCGTCGAGCGGCGGCGACTTGGCGTCGGCAGCGGGCGCGGCGGTGGCGTCGGCAGGAGCCGCGTCGGAGGCCGACGCGGAGCCTGCGGCGACGAGCACGAGCAGGGCAATCGCGGTTGCGGTGTTCATGGGACCCCTCGGAGGAGCGGGCTTTGCCTGCGACGGGCGGAGGCCGAAGGCCGGAGCATAGGAGGCACCGCTCACCGCTTCGCCTGCTCTCTCTTCTCGTTCCCCGCGATGAACGGGCTCCACGGCTGGGCGCGGACCGGGCCGTCCGTCTTCCACACCACGTCGAACTGACCGTTGCCCTGCACCTCGCCGATCATCACCGGCTTCCACAGGTGATGGTTGGTCTCGTCCATCTTCAGCGTGTAGCCGGAGGGCGCCTTGAAGGTCTGGCCGCTCATCGCCTTGCGGACGTCGTCGACCTTGAGGCTGCCCGCCTTCTGCACCGCCTGCGCCCACATGTGGATGCCCACGTAGGTCGCTTCCATCGGGTCGTTGGTGACGCGCGAGTCGCCGCCCGGGAGCTTGTTCTTCTTCACGTACGCCTTCCACTTCTTGATGAACTCGGTGTTGGCCGGGTTCTTCACCGACATGAAGTAGTTCCAGGCGGCGAGATGGCCGACGAGGGGCTTGGTGTCGATGCCGCGCAGCTCTTCTTCGCCGACGGAGAAGGCAACGACAGGAATGTCGGTCGCCTTGAGGCCCTGGTTGCCGAGCTCCTTGTAGAAGGGGACGTTGCTGTCGCCGTTGATGGTGGAGATGACCGCCGCGCGCCCGCCCGCGCCGAAGGCTTTGATCTGCGCGACAATGGTCTGGTAGTCGCTGTGACCGAACGGCGTGTAGATCTCCTCGATGTCCTTCTCGGCGACGTTCTTGCTCTTGAGGAAGGCGCGCAGGATCTTGTTGGTGGTGCGCGGGTACACGTAGTCGGTCCCGAGGAGGAAGAAGCGGGTCGCGCCGCCGCCTTCCTTCGACATGAGATATTCGACCGCCGGGATCGCCTGCTGGTTGGGCGCGGCCCCCGTGTAGAAGACGTTCTGCGAGAGCTCCTCGCCTTCGTACTGCACGGGATAGTAGAGGAGCCCGTTCAGCTCTTCGAAGACCGGCAGCACCGACTTGCGGGAGACGGAGGTCCAGCAGCCGAAGACGGCCGCCACCTTGTCCTGCGAAATGAGCTGGCGCGCCTTCTCCGCGAAGAGCGGCCAGTTCGAGGCGGGATCGACCACCACCGGCTCGATCTTCATGCCGAGGACGCCGCCCTTGGCGTTGATCTCCTCGAAGGTCATGAGCGCGACGTCCTTGAGCGACGTCTCGCTGATGGCCATCGTTCCGGAGAGCGAGTGGAGGACACCGACCTTGATGGTGCCGGCGGCCCTGGCCTGCGCCGCGAGGAAGAAGAGACCTGCGAGAACCGCGAACGAGCTACGCCTGCCGATCGTCATTACTGCCTCCCGAAACCGGCGCCCCGAGGCGCCGATACGTATCGACAACGTTGTCTGGCAACGAAGTACGGTTCCTACAAAAGTGTCGACGCGCCCGAGAGCCAAGGCGGCTCCAGCCGCGTTCGCGTTTCCTCCGATCGCCAAAGGGTTGCGACCCCCACAGCCTTCTCCCGGCTGCACCGATCCGCGTCAGCGCGCGGAAGTGTTCAGCAAGAAGCACGCCACGGAGGACGCGATCCCGCGCCCGCTCGGGAAAGGAGCGGGAGGGCCCTGCGCCCGGCACTACAATTTCGTCAATCCGGGAACTAGCCCTACAGAAATGTCGACTTCGTCCGTCCGGCTGGCGATCGGCGTCGGGCCGGTGCTAAGCATTTGCCGGAGGGTGAGATGAGGTTGGCATCGGCGCTCGCTCCTTGTCTGCTCCTCGCCTCCACGGCGGCTTCTGCCCTCGGCCAGGACGAGCTGCGCAATCTCGCGACGGCGGATGTGGCGGGAAAGCTCGAGCAGATCTCGGTCATCGTCGCACGCGGCGACGAGGCCGATGCGCCGGCCCTCCGCGCCCTCCTCGAAGGAAGGCTGTGGACGATCGGCGATCAGGTGCTGATCGACGATGGCGTGGCGCAGATCCCGGCGGAGGCGGAGAAAGTCTCCATCAACAACCGCGTGCGCCGCTCTCTCGAGCGCGGTCTCGCCGCGCTGGGCCTCTTCGCGAAGGACGCGCCGCGGCGCCTCGAGGCGGCGCGGACGCTGCAGGAATCCGGCGATGCCGACCTGTTGCCGCTCGTCGCGCGCGCCCTCTCCTCGGAAAAGGACGCCCAGGTGAAGGAGGCACTGCTCTCCGTGCAGGGCGCGCTCCTCCTCGCGAGCCCGCAGATCCCCGAGCGCCTCGCCGCCATCGAGGTCCTGCAGCGCGCTCCGAGCACGCGCAACCGGCGGCTCCTCCTCGAGAGGTTGACCGGCGAGAACGACCCCAAGCTGCGCGAAGCCCTCGGCAGCGGGATCCAGCGCATCGATCGCTCCCTCGCGCGGGCGGAGGTGATCGGCTGGATCTTCGGAGGGCTCAGCCTGGGCAGCGTGCTGCTCCTCGCCGCGCTCGGACTCTCCATCACCTTCGGGTTGATGGGCGTCATCAACATGGCGCACGGCGAATTGCTCATGATCGGCGCCTACGCCACCTACGTCGTGCAGACCCTCTTCCGGGCTCACTTACCGGGCGCTTTCTCCTTCTACCTGCTCGCCGCCGCGCCCATCGCCTTTCTCGCGGCGGGTCTCGCGGGAATGCTCCTCGAGATCGCCGTGGTCCGCCCGCTCTACGGGCGCCCTCTCGAGACGCTCCTCGCCACCTGGGGCGCGAGCCTGCTCTTCATCCAGATCGTCCGCGGGATCTTCGGCGCGCAGAACGTCGAAGTGGCCAATCCCTCCTGGATGTCGGGCGGGGTGAACGCGATGCCGGGGCTCGTCCTTCCCTACAACCGGATGGCGATCATCGCCTTCGCGCTGCTCGTGCTCTGCATCGTCTGGCTCCTGCTCGAGCGCACGCGCCTCGGGCTCCTCGTGCGCGCCGTCATGCAGAACCGCGGAATGGCCGCGGGTCTCGGCGTCGGCACGCCGTGGATCGATCGGCTCGCCTTCGCGCTCGGCGGCGGCATCGCCGGCCTCGGGGGCTGCGCGCTGTCGCAGATTGGCAACGTCGGTCCCGAGCTGGGGCAAGGATTCATCGTCGATTCGTTCATGGTGGTGGTCCTTGGCGGGGTCGGTCAGCTCGCGGGCACGGTGATCGCGGCGGCCGGCCTCGGCCAGGTGAACAAGCTCCTCGAGCCGTTCGCCGGCGCGGTGCTGGCGAAGATCGCGGTGCTCGCCTTCATCATCGTCTTCATCCAGCGGCGGCCGCAGGGCCTCTTCGCTCCTCGCGGCCGCGCGGCGGAGGAGGCGTGACGCTCTCGCAGCGAAACCGCCCGCGCCCTCCCGTCGCGGCCCTGGTGACGCTCGCGGTCTATTTCGCGCTGGTCCTCGCCTTCCCGGTCTGCAACCTGCTCGTGCCGGCCGGCCGGGCGCTGCATCTCTCCGACTACGCGGTAGCCCTGTCCGGCAAGATCCTCTGCTACGCGATGGTCGCGGTGGCGCTCGACCTCATCTGGGGATTCGCCGGGATCCTCAGTCTCGGCCACGGTCTCTTCTTCGCCCTCGGCGGCTACGCGATGGGCATGTACCTCATGCGCTCGATCGGGCGGGACGGCGTCTACGGCAGCCTCCTCCCCGACTTCATGGTCTTCCTCGACTGGAAGGAGCTGCCCTGGTACTGGCGAGGCACCGACCATTTCCTCTGGGCGCTCGCGCTCGTGGTCCTCGTTCCCGGCCTGCTCGCCTTCGTCTTCGGGTTCTTCGCCTTCCGTTCGCGGATCCGGGGCGTGTACTTCGCCATCATCACCCAGGCGCTGACCTTCGCCTTCATGCTGCTCTTCTTCCGCAACGCGACCGGATTCGGGGGCAACAACGGATTCACCGACTTCAAGCGCATCCTCGGGTTTCCCCTCGCCGATCCGCGCACGAAGGTGACGCTGTTCGTGCTGACCGCCACGGCGCTTCTCGGGGAGCTGGCTCTGTGCCGTTTCATCGTCGAGTCGAAGCTCGGGCGGGTCCTCACCGCCATCCGCGACGAGGAGAGCCGGCTGCGCTTCTGCGGGTACGAGACGACGAAGTTCAAGCTCTTCGTCTTCACCCTCTCCGCCATGCTGTGCGGGATCGCAGGGGCGCTCTACGTTCCACAGGTAGGCATCATCAATCCGAGCGAGATGTCGCCGGCGAGCTCGATCGAGGTCGCGATCTGGGTGGCGGCGGGCGGGCGGGGGACCCTGCTCGGTCCGCTGCTCGGCGCGGTGGCGGTGAACGGCGCCAAGAGCTGGCTCACGGCGGCGTTCCCCGAAGCGTGGCTCTATGCACTCGGGCTCATGTTCATCCTCATCACGCGCTACCTGCCCGATGGTCTGACGCCTCCGATGCTCCGCGCCTTCCGCGGTCCGCCCGCCGCGGGCAAAGCCCGCTCCTCCGGCCTCCGCCGCGATCCCACCCCCGCGAGGCCGGGATGAACCTCGACACCGCGGCCGGGCCGGTCCTCTACCTCGACGGCGTCACCGTCTCCTTCGACGGGTTCCGCGCCTTGAACGGTCTCACCTTCGTCGTCGAGCCCGGAGAGCTGCGCTGCGTGATCGGTCCCAACGGCGCGGGGAAGACGACGATGATGGACGTCATCACCGGCAAGACGCGGCCCGATACGGGAGACGTGTTCTTCGGCCAGGCGAACGATCTGACGCGGATGTCGGAAACCGAGATCGCGACGCTGGGGATCGGGCGCAAGTTCCAGAAGCCTACCGTGTTCCGCAACCACACGGTCTGGGAAAACCTCGAGCTCGCCCTCGATGCCGCGCAGGGAATCCTGCACACCCTTTCCGCGCGGCTGACGAGCGAGCAGGAAGACCGCATCGACGCGGTCCTCGGGATCACCGGGCTTCGCGAGGAAGCGCACCGCACCGCCGATCTCCTCTCGCACGGCCAGAAGCAGTGGCTCGAAATCGGTATCCTGCTCATGCAGGATCCCAAGCTCCTGCTGCTCGACGAGCCGGTCGCCGGCATGACCGACTACGAGACGGGACGGACTGCCGAGCTGGTCCAGTCCCTCGCCGGCAAGCATTCGGTGGTGGTGGTGGAGCACGACATGCAATTCGTGGGAAGCATCGCGCGCACCGTCACCGTGCTCCACGAGGGGAAGGTGCTCGCCGAAGGCCCGATGGATCGGGTCCGGGCCGACGACCGCGTCGTCGAGGTCTATCTGGGACGCTGATGCTGCAGATCCGGGGCCTCGTGCAGTACTACGGTGGCAGCAACGTGCTGCGTGGGATCGATCTGGACGTTCCCCAGGGCAGCTGCGTCGCGCTCCTCGGCCGCAACGGCGTAGGCAAGACGACCCTGCTCCGCTGCATCATGGGGATGCTGCAGATCCGCTCCGGGACCGTGCGCTTCGACGGCAAGGATCTGACCCGGCTCTCCCCGTTCGAGCGGGCGCGGCTCGGCATCGGCTACGTTCCGCAGGGGCGTGAGATCTTCCCCCGGCTCACGGTCGCGGAGAACATCGCGGTGGGAGAATCGGCCGCGCGCGGCCGCCCGACGGCGCCGCTCGAGGAATTGTTCGCCCTCTTTCCCGCGCTTCAGGCGATGCAGGGCCGGCGCGGCGGGGACCTCTCCGGCGGGCAGCAGCAACAGCTCGCCATCATCCGGGCGCTGGTCGCGCGCCCCTCGCTCCTGCTCCTCGACGAGCCGACCGAAGGGATCCAGCCATCGCTGGTGAAGGACATCGAGCGGGTGCTGCGTCTGTTGCAAGGCCGCGGGATGACCATCCTGCTCGTCGAGCAGTACGTCGAGTTCGCGCGCGCTCTCGCCCAGGACTACGCCATCCTCGATCGCGGCGAAGTGGTCGGGCGCGGCCGCGTCGCGGATCTGCGCCCCGAGGAGATGCGCCGCCATCTGGCGGTGTAGCCTCCGCTTCTGTGCGGACCCCTCGCCTCATCGAAGAGCGCGCGCCGCAAGGCGTCGTCTTCGAGCCGCCCGCCGCGCGCCTCGATTTCGAGCGCGTCGGTTCGCGCACCGTGGTGCAGTCCGCGCTCCCAATGGGCCCTTTGCGGCTCCTCACCCCGAAGAACCACGGACACGCGGCCTGGGCCTACACGAGCAGCCTCGGCGGCGGATTCGTCGACGGCGACGAAGTCCGACTCGACTTGCGGGTCGGGCGCGGAGCGGCGGCGTTCGTCTCGACGCAGGGACCGACGCGGGTGTATCGCTCGCCGCGCGGGTGCACGAACGAGACGAGGGCGGAGGTGGCCAGCGGCGCCCTGCTCGCGCTCGTCCCCGATCCCACCGCCTGCTTCGCCGGCGCCCGTTTCGAGTCGCGCTGCGAGGTGGATCTCGCTTCGGGCGCTTCGCTGGTCCTCTTCGACGCGCTGTCCGCGGGTCGCAGCCATCGCAATGAGCGCTGGGGGTTCCGGAGGTATTCCAGCGGCCTGCGTCTCGCGATGGAAGGCGCCGTCGTCCTGGACGAGACGGTGCTCCTCGATCCCGAGCACGGCGCCGTCGCCGAGCGCCTCGGGCGCTTCGATCTGCTCGCCACCCTGCTCATCGCCGGCTCGCCGCTGGCCGCGGCGCGCGAGGAAATTTCGCGCCGCATCGAGGCCGTGCCCGTGGCGGTGCGATTGGACCTCGTCGAGAGCAAGAGCCGGCTCGCACCCGATGCGCTGCTCGTCCGCATCGCCGCGGTATCCATCGAGAAAGGGCTCGCGCGGATGAGATCGCATCTGCGCTTCCTGCCCGACCTCCTCGGCGACGATCCCTTCTCCCGCAGAGGCATGCCATGCACCTGACCCCTCGCGAGATCGACAAGCTTCTCTTGCACGGAGCGGGCTTCCTCGCCCAGAAGCGGCTCGCCCGCGGGCTGCGCCTCAATCTTCCCGAGGCGGTCGCGCTCCTCGCCACCCAGCTCCTCGAGCTGATCCGCGACGGGCGCGGCGTGTCCGAGCTGATGGATGTGGGCAGGCGCATCCTCGGGCGTGCCGAGGTGATGGAGGGCGTTCCGGAGATGGTTCCGGAGGTGCAGGTGGAGGGGACCTTCGTGGATGGAACCAAGCTCGTCACCGTGCACCATCCCATCGTCGCCGAGAGGGGCGACCTGGCCCTCGCGCTCCACGGCAGCTTCCTGCCGATCCCCGATCGTTCCCTGTTCGGTAGCAGCTACGACGCCGTCGCGCCGGGCGAGGTGATGCCTGCGGAAGGGGTGGTGGTGCTGAACGAGGGCCGCGCCACCGTGTCCCTCGCGGTCACCAACCTTGGAGATCGGCCGATTCAAGTCGGCAGCCACTATCACTTCTTCGAGACCAACCGCGCGCTCTCCTTCGACCGCGCGAAGTCCTACGGCATGCGCCTCGACATTCCCGCCGGCAACGCGGTCCGATTCGAGCCCGGTGAGCGCAAGACGGTGCAGCTGGTCGCGTTCGCTGGAGCGAAGATCGCCCGGGGCGGGAACGCGCTGGCGGACGGGCCGATAGATCCCGCCAGCGGTGCCCGCGCTGTCGACCGGGCAATCTCGCTTGGATTCGGAAACGAGGAGACTCCGTGAGCCGGAATCTCGAGCGCCGCCACTATGCCGACCTCTTCGGGCCCACTACCGGCGACCGGGTCCGGCTCGGCGATACCAACCTCGTCGCCCGCGTCGAGCGAGACGAGACCACCTACGGCGACGAGTGCAAGTTCGGCGGCGGCAAGGTCCTGCGCGACGGCATGGGCCAGATGGCGGGCGCGGCCGACAAGGACGCGCTCGACTGCGTCATCACCAATGCGCTGGTGATCGACTGGACCGGCATCTTCAAGGCCGACATCGGGATCAAGGACGGCCGCATCGCCGGGATCGGAAAGGCCGGAAATCCGGACGTGATGGCCGGCGTCACCAAGGGCATGGTCGTCGGGGTGACCACCGAGGCCATCGCCGGCGAGGGCCTCATCCTCACCGCCGGTGGAATCGACTCGCACATCCATTTCATCTCGCCGCAGCAGGCGTTCGAGGCGATCGCGAGCGGCATCACCACCTTCGTGGGCGGCGGGACCGGTCCGGCGACAGGCACCAACGCGACCACCTGCACGCCGGGCGCATGGAACGTCCGCCGCATGCTGCAGGCCACAGACGACTTGCCGCTCAACATGGGCTTCACCGGCAAGGGCAACACCTCGATGCGCGCGGGCCTCGTGGAGCAGATCCGCGCCGGTGCAATGGGCCTCAAGCTCCACGAGGACTGGGGAACGACGCCGGCGGCGATCGACTGCTGCCTCGCCTTCGCCGAGGACGAGGACGTGCAGGTGATGATCCACACCGACACGCTCAACGAGTCGGGCTACGTGGACGACTCGATCGCGGCGTTCAAGGGCAGGACCATCCACACCTACCATTCGGAAGGCGCGGGAGGCGGCCACGCCCCGGACATCATCCGCGTCTGCGGCGAGCCGAACGTGCTCCCCAGCTCCACCAACCCGACCCGGCCATTCACCGTACACACGCTCGAAGAGCACCTCGACATGCTGATGGTCTGCCACCATCTCGACCGGGAGATCCCCGAGGACGTCTCCTTCGCGGAGAGCCGGATCCGCGGCGAGACCATCGCCGCCGAGGACATCCTCCACGACCTCGGCGCGATCAGCATGATCTCGAGCGACAGCCAGGCGATGGGCCGGGTTGGTGAGGTGGTCGTGCGCACCTGGCAGACGGCGCACAAGATGCGGGAGCAGCGGGGACCGCTCCCCGACGACACGGCGGGCGACGACAACAAGAGGATTCGCCGCTACATCGCCAAGTACACGATCAATCCCGCCATCTCGCACGGCTTCGCGCACGAGGTCGGCTCGATCGAAGCGGGAAAGCTCGCCGACCTGGTGCTGTGGAAGCCGGCGCTGTTCGGCATCCGTCCCGAGCTGGTCCTCAAGGGCGGGTTCATCGCCTGGGCGCAGATGGGCGATCCCGGCGCGTCGATCCCGACGCCGCAGCCCGTCTACATGCGGCCGATGTTCGGCGCGATGGGGCGCGCGACCGGCGCAACCAGCCTCCTCTTCGTCTCCAAACGCGCGTTGAGCGAAGGCGGGCTGCAAGAGCTCGGGCTCGGCAAGCGCATCGTCGCCGTCGGAGGGTGCCGCAAGCTCGGCAAGCGCGACATGAAGCTCAACGACGCACTCCCGAAGATCACCGTCGACCCGGAAACGTACGAGGTGCGCGCCGACGGCGAGGCGCTGCGCTGTGAGCCTGCCGAACGGCTTCCCCTCGCGCGCCGGTATTCGCTGTTCTGAGACGACGATGCCCGTCCCCTGGATCCTCCTGCAGCTCTCCGATTCGGCGCTCCCGACGGGCGGATTCGTCCATTCGGCGGGGCTCGAGTCGGCGTTCCAGCAGGGAGAGGTCCAGGGTCCCGGCGATCTACGCCGATTCATCCTCGACGCGATCTGGCTCGCTGGTCATTCCTCGCTTCCCCTCGCCTCGGGCGCGCACGAGGATCCGGATTCGCTGCCGGCGCTCGATGCCCGGGCGGACGCCTTCCTTTCCAGCGAGGTTGCGAACCGCGCCAGCCGGCTGCAGGGGCGGGCGTTCCTCGACGCGTGCGCAAGGATCTTCCCGGCCGAGCTGTCTCCGTTGCGGGAGCAGGCTGCCCGGCTGCATCTCCGCCGCCATTTCGCGCCCGTCTTCGGCGTGGCGCTTCGCGCCCTCCACGTTTCGCTGGAGGAGACGCAGCAGCTTCTCCTCTCGCTCGCCGCCCGCGGGCTGCTCCAGGCGGCGGTGCGTCTCGGCGCCGCCGGGACGCACGAGGCCCAGCGCCTCTTGCGCGACCTGTCTGGCGCCATGGACGAGGTCCTCGCGAGCTGCGCGCACCTGCGCGAAGGGGATCTCGCGCAGACCGCCCCGCTCGCCGACCTCCTCGGCGCCATGCACGATCGGTTGTACTCGCGACTCTTCCAATCCTGAGGTCCGCCATGCACGACGGCCACGATCACGATCATCTGGGACACCCTGGCAGGTTCGACGAACGCGGTGCTCCGCTCGCTCGCGATTACGGGACGCGGGCGTTCACCGTCGGCATCGGCGGTCCGGTCGGTAGCGGCAAGACCGCCCTCGTTCTCGCCCTCTGCCGCGAGTTGCGCGACCGCGTGTCCCTGGGCGTGGTGACGAACGACATCTTCACGCGGGAGGACGCCGAATTCCTCGTCCAGAACGAGGCGCTGCCGCACGGCCGCATCCGCGCCGTGGAAACAGGCGGATGCCCGCACGCCGCCATCCGGGAGGACATCAGCCACAACCTCCTCGCGCTCGAAGAGCTGATGGAGGAAGTGTCGCCCGCTCCCCAGCTGCTCTTCGTGGAAAGCGGCGGCGACAACCTGGCGGCCCAGTACAGCCGGGAGCTGGCCGACTTCACCATCTATGTGATCGATGTAGCCGGGGGCGACAAGGTGCCGCGCAAGGGCGGCCCCGGGATCACGCTCTCCGACCTCCTGGTGATCAACAAGACCGATCTCGCGCCGCTCGTCGGCGCAAACCTTTCGGTAATGGACCGGGACGGAAGGCGGATGCGCGGGGCGGGACCGATCGTGTTCGCGGAGTGCATTCACGGAAAAGGGATCGCTGAAATCGCTCACGCGATCCTGAACGCCCGGCAAGGTGCGCTCGCATCTTTTGCAGCGGCAGTAGAATCGCGAACTTGACACTGCCGGGCCGATGCCCTTACACCTGTAAGTGCATGAATCGCAGCCCGCGAAGCTCGAACGACGCTTTCCCTGCCGCCGCGGGCGCCCTCAGCCTTAGCCTTAGCATTCTCGGCCTCCTTTCCGCGGGGTGCGGGCCACCGTTCTGACCGAAGCAGGATCCGGCAAGAACGAGCCCCGCACCGAGAGGTCGCGGGGCTCTTTTTTTTCCCCCCTGGAGAAAGAGCCCGATGAAGAGGACAGGAGCACAGACGATCTGGGAGGCGCTCGTCGCCGAGGGCGTCGACGTCGTCTTCGGGTATCCGGGCGGCGCGATCATGCCCGCGTACGACGCGCTTCCGCAGTACCCGATCCGGCACGTTCTCGTGCGGCACGAGCAAGGCGCCGCGCACATGGCGGACGGTTACGCGCGCGCATCGGGCAGGGCCGGCGTGTGCGTCGCCACCTCGGGGCCGGGAGCGACCAACCTGGTCACCGGCATCGCGACGGCGATGATGGATTCCTCGCCCATCGTCTGCATCACCGGCCAGGTCTCCTCGGCGGTCCTCGGCACCGACGCCTTCCAGGAGACGGACATCACCGGCGTCACGCTTCCCATCACCAAGCACAACTACCTCGTCACGCGCGTCGAGGACGTCTACCCGACGCTGCGCGAGGCGTTCCATCTCGCGCGCAGCGGGCGACCCGGTCCGGTGCTGGTGGACATCACCAAGGACGCGCAGCAGGCGTCGATGGAGTTCGAGCACGCCGTCCCGCCGCGACGCCCGCGCAAGGCGCCCGGGCATCCGCCGCCGGAAGAGCGCGATCTCGCGGCCGCCGCGGCGCTCATCGAAGAAAGCGAGCGGCCGCTGGTCTTCGCCGGGCAGGGCGTGCAGGCGGGAGAGGCGAGCGGCCTCCTGCGCGAGGTGGTCGAAAAGGGGCAACTCCCGGTGGCCTGCACGCTCCTCGGCCTCGGCGCCTTCCCGGCCTCGCATCCTCTCTGCGTCGGAATGATGGGGATGCACGGAGAAGCGTGGGTGAACCGCGCCGTGCAGGAGGCCGACCTGCTCATCGCGGTCGGCATGCGCTTCGACGATCGCGTCACCGGCAACCTCAAGACCTACGCGGTCAACGCGCGCAAGATCCACATCGAGATCGATCCCTCCGAGATCAACAAGAACGTCCGCGTCGACGTTCCTCTCTGCGGAGAGGCGGCAACCATCCTCGCCGATCTGTTGCCGCGCATCCACAAGCGCGAGCGCCGCGCCTGGCTCGACCATCTCCAGGAGATGAGCCACGACACCAGGGCGCGGGACATCGTCGCCCAGCCGCACGCGGACGAGGCGCTCCACGCCGCGCACGTCATGCACGATCTCTGGCAGGAGACGGGCGGCAAGGCGCTGGTCGTCACCGACGTCGGCCAGCACCAGATGTGGGAGGCGCAGTACTACCGTCACGAGCAGACGCGGCAGCTGATCACTTCCGGCGGCCTGGGCACGATGGGCTTCGCCCTGCCGGCCGCGCTGGGCGCGCGCTTCGCCCGTCCCGACGCCGACGTCTGGGTGATCGCGGGCGACGGCGGATTCCAGATGACGGCCTGCGAGCTCGCCACCTGCGCGCAAGAGGGCGCGAAGCTCAACGTCGCCATCATCAACAACGGCTACCTCGGGATGGTCCGCCAGTGGCAGGAGTTCTTCTACTCCGGCCGCTACGTCGCGACGCCGATCCGCAGCCCCGATTTCGTGAAGCTGGCGGAGGCGCACGGGCTCACCGGGCTGCGCGCCACCACCAGGGCCGAAGCGCGCGAGGCGATGCACCGGGCGCGCAGCCTGCCCGGAACGGTGGTGATCGATTTCCGCGTCGTAGCCGAGGACAGCGTCTACCCGATGGTGCCTGCCAACGCCGACCTGCGCGACATGATCCGCAGGCCGGCACCGAAGTTCGCCGAAGACTGAGAGGCTAACGATGCCGACCAAGAAACCCACCGCGCGCACGTTCCTGGCAACGGTCGAGGATCGCCCCGGCGTCCTGAACCGGGTCGTCTCGCTCATCCGCAGGCGCGGCTACAACATCGAGTCGCTCGCCGTCGGCACCACCGAGACTCCGTCGGTCTCGCGCATCACGCTGGTCGTCCGGGCCGATGAAGACACCGCCCGCCGCGTGCGCGCGAGCCTCCTCAAGCTCGTCGACGTGCTCCGCGTCGACGACGTCAGCAACTCGCCGTCGGTGATCCACGAGATGGCGCTGGTGAAGGTCCTCGCTCCCGATCACCAGCGCAACGAGGTGCTTCGCATCTGCGAGGCGTTCCGCGCGCGCATCGTCGATCTCTCGCCGGCCACGGTGGTGCTCGAGATCACCGGCGGCCAGGACCGCATCGAGGGGCTCCTCGAAGTGCTCCGGCCGTTCGGCGTGGCAGAAGTGGTTCGCACTGGCGCCATCGCGATGCTGCGCGGGGGCGAGGGGAAGGTTCCGGTTCCGGGAACGCAGGCCGAGGAGGTAGCGGCATGAAGGACGATGGCATCATCGTGTTCGACACCACGCTGCGCGACGGAGAGCAGGCCCCCGGCGCGAGCATGGACATCGACCAGAAGATCCGCGTCGCCCGCGCGCTGCAGCGTCTGCGGGTCGACGTGATCGAGGCCGGTTTCCCCGCCGCCTCGCCGGGCGACTTCGAAGCGGTGCGGGCGGTGGCGCGCGAGGTCGACGGTCCGACGGTGTGCGCGCTCGCCCGAGCGGAGAAGCGGGACATCGACCAGGTCGAGATGGCCCTGCGCGACGCGCGCAAGCGCCGATGCCACGTGTTCCTCGCCACCAGCCCACTTCATCGCGAGCACAAGCTGCGGCTTTCCCGCGAAGAAATCGCGCTGCGCGCCGAGCAGGCGGTCCGCTACGCGCGCGAATTCTTCGACGACGTCGAGTACTCCGCCGAGGACGCCGCCCGGACCGAGCCGGACTTCCTCGCCGAGGTGGTCGAGCGCGCCGTCGCCGCGGGCGCGACGACCATCAACATCCCCGACACGGTCGGGTACGCGCTGCCGGCCCAGTTCGGCGCGCTGATCGGGCACCTGCGCAAGACGGTGCGCGGCATCGATCGCGTGGTGCTGAGCGTGCACTGCCACAACGATCTGGGGCTCGCGGTCGCCAACACGCTCTCTGCGATCGAGGCAGGGGCGCGGCAGGTGGAGTGCACCGTCAACGGCATCGGCGAGCGCGCCGGCAACTGCTCGCTCGAGGAAGTGGTCATGGCGGTGCGCACCCGCGCCGATCACTTCGGGCTCGGGACTTCGGTACGGACGGAGGAGCTGGTGGCGACGAGCCGCATCGTCTCCGAAGCGACGGGATTCCTCGTGCAGCGCAACAAGGCGGTGGTGGGCGAGAACGCCTTCGCTCACGAGGCGGGAATCCACCAGCACGGCATGCTCCAGCACGCGCAGACGTACGAGATCATGCGTCCCGAGGACGTCGGGTTCCCCTCCACGCGCCTGGTGCTCGGCAAGCACAGCGGCCGGCACGTGCTGCGCAAGCGGCTCGAGGATCTCGGGCACGAGATCGACGCGCAGAAGCTCGACCGCGCCTTCGACGAGTTCAAGCGCCTCGCCGACCGCCGCAAGGAGGTCCACGACGTGGATCTGGAAGCCATCATGCGCCGCATCGCGCCCGTCGAGGCGCGTCCGTGAAGCCGCGGACGCTCTTCGAGAAGGTCTGGGACGCGCACGTCGTCCGGCCGGAAACGGACGAGGCGCCGGCGGTGCTCTACGCGGATCTGCACCTCGTGCATGAGGTTACCTCGCCGCAGGCGTTCTCGATGCTGCGCGAGAAGGGCCTTCGCGTGCGGCGGCCCGACCGGACGCTTGCGACGATGGACCACTCCATACCCACCGTCCGGAAAAACGGCCGTTTCGAGATCTCCGACGACGAAGGCAGGACGCAGCTCGACGCCCTTGCCAAGAACTGCGCCGACTTCGGCATCGAGCTGCACGCCCTCGGCACGGAGGGCCAGGGCATCGTCCACGTCATCGGCCCGGAGATGGGCGCGACCCATCCGGGAAGCACCATCGTCTGCGGCGACAGCCACACCGCGACCCACGGCGCGTTCGGCGCGCTCGCGTTCGGCATCGGGACCAGCGAGGTCGGGCACGTCCTCGCGACGCAGTGCCTGCTCCAGCGCAAGCCGAAGACGCTCGAAGTGCGGGTCGACGGCTGGCTCAAGCCGTACGTAACCGCCAAGGACGTCATCCTCGCCGTCATCTCGAAGATCGGCGTGGGGGGCGGCTCGGGACACGTCATCGAGTTCACCGGCAGCGCGATCCGCGCGCTTTCCATGGAAGCGCGGATGACCGTCTGCAACATGGCGATCGAGGCGGGGGCGCGGGCCGGCATGATCGCGCCCGACGGCACCACCTACGACTACCTGATCGGCCGGCCGCGGGCGCCGAAGCGCGAGGCATGGGAGCACGCGCTGCGGGGCTGGCTCCGCCTGCCGAGCGACGAGGGAGCCGCCTACGACAAGTCGGTGACCATCGACGGCTCGGCGCTCGAGCCGATGATCACCTTCGGCACCAATCCGGGGATGTCGATTCCCATCCGCGGCGAGGTGCCCGATCCGGAGCGCGTCGAGGGCGAACAGGCCCGCGCGGGGCTCGCCAAGGCGCTCCGCTACATGGGCCTGCAGGGCGGGAAGAAGCTGCTCGGCCACCCTGTCGACGTGGTCTTCATCGGAAGCTGCACCAACTCGCGCATCGAAGATCTGCGCGCAGCAGCTTCCGTGCTGCGCGGGCGCAAGGTCGCCGCGGGCGTGCGCACGCTCGTCGTTCCGGGATCGCAGCAGGTGAAGCGCGAGGCCGAGGAGGAGGGGCTCCATCACGTATTCATCGAATCAGGCGCCGAGTGGCGTGAGCCGGGCTGCTCGATGTGCATCGCGATGAACGGCGACATCGTCGCCCCGGGGCAGATCGCCGTCTCCACCAGCAACCGCAACTTCGAGGGGCGGCAAGGGAAGGGCAGCCGCACGCTTCTCGCCAGCCCGCTCACCGCCGCGGCCGCCGCCGTAGCCGGACGCGTCGCCGACCCGCGCGAATTGGGGAGCTGACCATGGAAGCCATCCGCCGAGTCGCGTCCCGCATCGTCGTGCTTCCCGAGCGCGACATCGACACCGACCAGATCATCCCGGCCCGCTATCTCAAGACGACTGGCAGCAAAGGCCTGGGCCAGTGGCTCTTCACCGATTGGCGCCGCGATGCGAACGGGCGCCCGCGGCCCGGATTTCCCCTGGACGATCCACGCGCCGGGGGAGCTAGCATCCTGGTCGCGGGAAGCAACTTCGGTTGCGGCTCTTCCCGCGAGCACGCTCCGTGGGCGCTTTTCGATGCGGGATTCCGCGCGGTGGTCAGCTCGTCCATCGCCGACATCTTCCGCGCCAATGCCGCCAAGAACGGCCTCGTGCCGGTGGTGGTCCCGGTCGATCTGCACGAGGCGATGCTGGCGGCCCCGTTCTCCTTCGCCACCGTCGACCTCGAGTCGATGACCGTCGCGCTGGAGAGTGGAAAGACGGGCAGCTTCTCGCTCGACCGGTTCGCGCGCCACTGCCTGATGAACGGGCTCGACGAGCTGGGCTTCCTCATCGAACAACAGCCGCTCATCGGGGCCTGGGAGGCGGCATGCGAGCGCTGATCGCGCTTCTACCCGGCGACGGAATCGGCCCCGAGGTGATCGACGAGGGGGCGCGCCTCTTGCGCGCCGTCGCGGAGCGATCGCGGCACGAGTTCCAGCTCGAGAAGGGCGCCATCGGCGGAACGGCCATCGACGCGACCGGCACGCCGCTGCCCGACTCGACGCTCGCCCTCTGCCGCCGCGCCGACGCGGTCCTGCTCGGTGCCGTGGGCGGCCCGAAGTGGGCGCCCTCCGCGCCCGTCCGCCCGGAGCAGGGACTGCTCGCGCTGCGCAAGGAGCTGGGCCTCTTCGCCAACCTGCGGCCGGTTACCGTCCATCCGCGCGTCGCCAGCGCGTCGCCGGTGAAGGCGGAGCTCCTCGCGGACGTGGACTTCGTCGTCGTGCGCGAGCTCACCGGAGGGATCTACTTCGGCGAGAAGACGCGGACGGCGGACTCCGCCTCCGATCTCTGCAGCTACACGGCCGACGAGGTGCGCAGGGTGGTCCGTGTCGCCGCCCGGCTGGCGCAGAAGCGGCGCCGCCGGCTGACCTCGGTCGACAAGGCCAACGTGCTCGAGACCTCGCGCCTGTGGCGGGACGTGACCTCCCAGGTGGTGCAGGACGAGTTCCCCGACCTGCAGCTCGAGCACGTCCTGGTGGATTCCTGCGCGATGCTTCTCGTGCAGCGACCTTCGCGCTTCGACGTGGTGGTGACGGAGAACATGTTCGGCGACATCCTCACCGACGAGGCCGCGGTGCTGGCAGGCTCGATCGGGCTCCTCCCTTCCGCTTCGCTCGGGGACGGCCAGAAGGGCGTCTACGAGCCGATCCACGGGTCGGCGCCCGACATTGCCGGGAAGGGCATCGCCAATCCGTACGGCACGCTGCTCTCGGTCGCGATGCTCTTGCGGCATTCGCTGGGCCTCGCCGAGGAAGCGCGCGCCGTCGAGCGCGCTGTCCACGTCGCCATCGAGCAAGGCGTCCTCACCCCGGATCTGTCCCAGAAGGGCGCGACGACGCGCGAAGCGACCGACGCGGTCTTGACCGCACTCCAGCAGGAGCGTTGATGCCCGACGATCCGCGCCACCAGAGCCGCAAGCTGACGGAAGGTCCCGACAGGGCTCCGGCGCGGGCCATGCTCAAGGCCATCGGCTTCACCAGCGACGATCTGCAGCGGCCGCTGGTCGCGGTGGCGACGACGTGGACCGAGACGATGCCGTGCAACTACCACCTGCGCACGCTCGCCGAGCGGGTGAAGGAGGGCGTGCGGGCCGCGGGCGCGACCCCGATGGAGTTCAACACCATCTCGATCAGCGACGGCGTCGTCATGGGCACCGAGGGCATGAAGGCGTCCCTCGTCAGCCGCGAGGTGGTGGCGGACTCGATCGAGCTGGTCGGCCGCGGCCACATGTTCGACGCCGTGATCGCGCTGGTCGGCTGCGACAAGACCATCCCCGGCGGAGCGATGGCGCTCTTGCGCCTCAACCTCCCCGGTCTGCTCCTCTACGGCGGGTCCATCGCGCCCGGCCGGTTCGAGGGCCGCGACGTCACCATCCAGGACGTGTTCGAAGCGGTGGGCGCGCACGCCGCGGGGAAGATGTCGTCGCAGAGCCTCGCGCAGCTGGAAGACGTCGCCTGCCCAGGGGCCGGCGCCTGCGGCGGCCAGTACACCGCGAACACCATGGCGCTCGCCTGCGAAGTGCTCGGGCTTGGTCCGGTCGGTTACGCGTCCATCCCTGCGGTCGATTCCCGCAAGGGGGACGCGTCGCGCGCGGCCGGTGCGCTGGTGGTCGACTTGCTCCGCAAGAAGCAGCGTCCCCTCGACGTGGTACGCCGCGTGTCCTTCGAGAACGCCATCGCCGCGGTGGCGGGCAGCGGCGGGTCGACGAACGCCGTCCTCCATCTCCTCGCCCTGGCGCGGGAAGCCGGCGTCCCGCTCGCCCTCGAGGATTTCGATCGGATCAGCCGGCGGACACCGATCATCGCCGACCTCAAGCCCGGCGGGAGCTATACCGCCGTCGATTTCGATCGCGCAGGGGGAACCAAGCTGTTCGTCGATCGTCTCCTGGAAGGCGGTTTGTTCGACGGTTCGGCGCGCGCGGCAGACGGCCAGACGTGGCAGGATCACGCGGCCTCGGCGCCCGAGACGCAGGGGCAGAAGGTCATCGTCTCGTCGCGCGCGCCGTTCTCACCGCACGGTGGTCTCGTCATCCTCCGCGGGAGCCTCGCTCCCGACGGAGCGGTGGTGAAAGTTGCGGGACACGAGCGGACCAGGCACCGCGGTCCGGCGCGCGTCTTCGATCGCGAGGAAGACGCCTTCGCGGCGGTCCGGGACGGACGGATCGAGCCCGGCGACGTGGTGGTCATCCGTTACGAGGGACCCCGCGGCGGACCCGGAATGCGCGAGATGCTCGGCGTCACCGCCGCACTGGTAGGGCGCGGTCTGGGCCAGACGGTGGCGCTGGTCACCGACGGGCGCTTCAGCGGAGCGACCCGCGGTCTGATGGTCGGCCACATCGCTCCCGAAGCGGCCCGCGGCGGACCTCTCGCGGCGGTGCGTGAAGGCGACTTCATCGCCATCGACACCGACGCGGGCAAGCTCGAACTGGAAGTACCGGCCGACGCGATCGCCGCGCGCTTGCGATCCTTCAAGCCGCCGCCGCCCAATTATCGAATCGGCGTCTTCGCCAAGTACGCGGCGCAGGTGTCCTCCGCTTCCGAGGGAGCGACCACCTCGCCGGCACGGAATTCCGCAGTGAACGAAAGCGCAGTCCCAACCCCGGAGTAGCAAACGATGGCAGTCATCCATTATGAAAACGATGCGGTTCTCGAGCCCGTTCGCGACCGCAAGGTCGCGATCATCGGCTACGGGAGCCAGGGACATGCGCATGCCCTGAACCTTCGCGACTCGGGCGTCGACGTGCGGGTAGGGCTACACACGACGAGCGCTTCCCGCTCCAAGGCCCATGCGGCCGGCTTGCGCGTCCTCTCGGTGGCCGAGGCGGCGCGCGAGGCGAACCTCATCATGATCCTCGCGCCCGACCAGACGCAGAAGCAGATCTACGAGGCGGAGATCGCCAAGCACCTCACGCGAGGCAAGGCGCTCTTCTTCGCCCACGGCTTCAACGTCCACTTCGGACAGATCCGGCCCCCTACGGGCGTCGACGTGGTGCTCATCGCACCCAAGGCTCCGGGGCACCTCGTCCGGCGGCTCTACACGGAGGGGCAGGGCACGCCGGCGCTCATCGCCGTCCACCAGGACGCGAGCGGCTCAGCGAAGGAGCTCGGCCTCTCCTATGCGCGGGCCCTCGGCGCCACCCGCGCCGGAGTCCTGGAGACCACCTTCAAGGAGGAGACGGAGACCGACCTCTTCGGCGAGCAGGCGGTGCTCTGCGGCGGCCTCACCGCGCTCGTCCAGGCGGGTTTCGAGACCCTGGTAGACGCCGGGTATCAGGAGGAGAGCGCCTACTTCGAGTGCCTCCACGAGATGAAGCTCATCGTCGACCTCATGTACGAGGGCGGCATGGCCTGGATGCGCCACTCGATCAGCGACACCGCCGAGTACGGCGACTACACCCGCGGCCCGCGCGTCATCAACGAGACCGTCAAGGCGGAGATGAAGAAGATCCTCAAGGAGATCCAGAGCGGCGAGTTCGCGCGGGAGTGGATCCTGGAGAACCAGGCCGGCCATCCCGTCTTCGACAAGTCCCGCGACGAGGCGAAGGCGGCCCGCATCGAGGAGGTCGGCGCCCGCCTGCGCGAGATGATGAGCTGGATCAAGAACTCCAAGAAGGACACGAGCGACCCTGGGCGGGTGATCGAGTACCCGCTGGCGAGCGGGGCGGTCTGATTTTCCGGGCGCCGGTCGCAAGCCGGCGCCTTTTCTTTTGCAACCCGGAGCTTCATCAAATGCAGACGAAGACGATCTGGATCAACGGCAAGCTCGTTCCGGAAGCTGAGGCGACGCTGCCCTTCCTCACCCCGGCCCTGCACTACGGCGTGGCGGTGTTCGAAGGGATCCGCTGCTACGCGACGCCGCGGGGACCTTGCGTGTTCCGGCTTCAGGACCACATCGAGCGGCTTTTCGATAGCGCCCGCGTGCTCGGCTTCCGCGAGCTTCCCTACACCGCCGACCAGATCGTCGAGGCCTGCCTCGACACGGTACGGGCGAACGGGTTCGAGGAGTGCTACATCCGGCCGCTCGTCTGGCTCGCCGAGGGTGGCTGGAACCTGACGGTCGACGGCGGCAAGCCCTACTTCGGCATCGCCGTCTGGGAGTGGAAGCAGTACCTCGGCGCCGAGGCCGCCGAGCGCGGCGTCCGCGCCAACATCTCCTCCTTCACCCGCCATCATCCGAACGTGATGATGACCAAGGCGAAGATCGCCGGGAACTATCCGAACTCGGTGCTCGCCAAGACGGAGTCGCTGCGCCTCGGATTCGACGAGGCCATCCTCCTCGACGCGCAGGGCATGGTCGCCGAATGCACGGGGGAGAACATCTTCCTCGTGCGCAAGGGAACGATCTACACGCCGCCGGACGGGACCATCCTCGAGGGACTGACCCGCGACGCCATGCTGCGCCTCGCCGAGGACATGGGCTACGAGGTGGTGGCGAAACCCATCTCCCGGGATCAGCTCTACGTCGCGGAGGAGGTCTTCGTCTGCGGGACGGCGGCCGAGGTGATCGGGCTGCGCGAGATCGACTTCCGCACCATCGGCTCCGGCAAGACGGGACCCGTCACCCGGGATTTCCAGACCGCGTACCGGGCGCTCGTGCGCGGCGCACACCCGCGCTCGGCAGAGTGGCTCGCGCCAGTCTACGCGCGGAAGTCGCCGTTCCCGGAGCGACCGGAAGAGCTCGCGGATGTGATCGATGAGCCGCTCGGGCTCACCTTCCAGAGCGGGGGCGGCGAAGTGCCCGCCGCGCGGCACCCGCACGCGCTCGCACGGGGGGAACCGGAGAGGAGCTGACCTCCCCTCCAGGTAGAGCCGGGCGGAGGTGTGGAAACCGCTCAGCCAATAGATCTACGACCAACGGCTTGCGCGACTGGCGGCGCCGGGCGACTCTGCGCCCCCGATGAAAAAAGCCCTCCTCGGTGCCGTCGTGGCCCTGGGCCTGGCTGCGATCGGCTGGGCCTTTCTCGGCCGCAGCCGCGAGTCCTCCGGCCATTTCCTGCTCGACGTGCGGGCGCCGTCGCAGGGCCGCGGCTTCTCCGCCGCGCTCGAGCAGACCGTCGGCGCGCCGCTTCGCCCGGGACACAAAATCGCGCTGCTTCCCAATGGCAAGGTGTTCGATGCGCTCACCGACGCCATCCGCGGTGCGAAGCAGAGCGTGAACATCGAGATGTACATCTGGTCGCACGGGAAGGCCTCGACGTCGGTAATCTCCGCCTTGCGCGAGCGGAAGAAGGGCGTCGCCTGCCGGGTCCTGCTCGACGCGGAGGGAAGCATCAGCCGCGGCGAGGAGGTCGACAAGGACCTCCGCGACGTCGAGTGCGCGATGCTCCTCTTCCGCAAGGCGACGGCGATCTTCGCCCGCAATCACCGCAAGGTCGCGGTCATCGATGGCCGGATCGGCATCACCGGTGGATTCGGTGTCGACGACAAGTGGCTCGGGAATGGGGAGGACGAGGACCATTGGCGCGACACCAACGTCCGCGTCGAGGGGACCGCGGTGAGCGACATGCAGGAGGCATTCGCGGAGGACTGGCAGGAAGCGGGCGGCGGGCTCTTGCCGCCGGAAGATTTCCCCGAGCAGCCCAAGGACGGGACCGTGCCGGCCGCGTTCGTGCGCAGCATCTCCTCGCCCGTCGTGACCCGCGCCGAGCGGCTTACCCAGCTCGCCATCGACGCCGCCCACGAGCGGCTCTTCATCGAGAACGCCTACTTCGTTCCCGGCAAGCCGGTCCTGGAGCTCCTCAAGCGCCGGGCGACGGAGGGCGTCGAGGTGCGCATCCTGGTGCCGGGGCGGCAGAGCGACTCGAAGATGTCGTTCCTCTACCAGCAGCGCGAATACGGCGACTTGCTCAAGAGCGGCTCCCGCGTCTGGGAATTCCAGCCGACCATGATGCACGCGAAGACGATGGTGGTGGACGAAGCGCTGGTAGTCATCGGCTCGGTCAACCTCGACCCGCTCTCCTTGAACAAGCTCGAGGAGGCTGCGCTCGTCGCGGAAGATCCTGCGCTCGCAACGCAGCTCGTGCGGCTGTTCGAGGACGACGTGGCTCGGTCGAAGGAGCAGAAGTGAAGGCCGCCAGCTCGCCCCGGGGCGAGCTGGATGTCAGGCCCGCGCGAAAGTGATCCGCTGGAAGTACAAGTAGGAAACGACCAGGATCGCGAGGAAGACGAGCGGATCGATCACGAACAGCACGCTGAGATGCGCGTCGCCCCGGGAAAGGTGCGCGATGCTCGCCGACACGAGGGTGATTCCGAATCCGAAATAGGCGAACTCCTTCACCCGTCGCGGCACTCTCGGCAAGAGCAGCGCCAGCACGCCGAGGATCTTCGCCGTCGTGAGCTCGAACTTGAAGTAGTTCGGCAATCCCAGGTGCGCGAAGGCTCCTTCCTTGCCGTTCGGGAACGGGAAATGATCGTTGAAGAGGAAGTTGACGATGCTGAAGACCATCACCGCGCAGACGATTCCCGTGGTGGTCCAGTAGACGATCCTGTCCTTTCTCGCCGCGCTCACGACGCTCTCCGGAGCGCGGTCTTCACCGAAGCGAGCCCGACGATCCGGCGCACGTGCGCCGGATGCTCGACTTCGTCGAGCAGGAAGTCCGCGACGTCGGCGCGGCTGATGGTCAGCCCGGCGCCCGGTGGCATGCGTCCGTCCGCGACGCCGTACGCCCGGGTCAACGGGCCGTTCGTGAGCCGAGGCGGACGCACGATGGTCCAATCGAGGCCGCTCGCGCCCAGGATCCGCTCCATCTCCGCATGGTCTTTCGCCACATTTCGCAGAAACGTCCGCCGGGCGAACGCGTTCAGGAGGCCGTCGTGCTCGAAGAGCACGGCCACTCCGACCACCAGGAGCCTGCGCATGCCGGTGGCCTGCAGGGCAGCGACGGTGCTTCGCGCGGAATCCGCGACGAGGGTACTGGGGCCGATGCCGGGCGGACCGAGCGCCGACAGCACGGCTTCATGATCCGGCAGCGCGCGCCGCAGTTCATCCGCATTGCGCGGATCGCCGCGGATCACGGTCAACCCCTCGCGGGGAGGGCCGAGCTTCTCCGGCGAGCGTACGAACGCTGTGACGCGGTGCCCGCGCCCGAGGGCCTGCTCGACGAGCGCTCGGCCGGTGCCACCAGTCGCTCCGAGGACGAAGAGGGAGCTTTTCGAGGTCATGACCTCAGGACGACGCAGCGGTCCCGGGCGTGACGCGGCTCAATTCGGGGGGCCGACGTGGCCCAGCCGTGCAGCGTCGACATGCAGGAAGACGTGCCGCACCTTGCCGTCCGCTACCGAAACGAGGATGGCCGTCACCGGCCGCCCGCCCTGGAAGATGACGACCGCGGGTCCTCCGTTGAGCGTGCGCTCGCGGAATTCGAGCGTTGGACCTCTGCTTTGCTTCCCGACGATTCCGAGCAGGGCCGCCACCTTGCGGCGACCGACGACTGGACGGCCGATGTTGCGGATGCCCCCGTATCGAACGACACCCGGGCCGGCGTCGGCGACGAGGACGGCGTCCTCCGCCAGCATGTTCAGGAGCGCATCCTGATCTCCGCCGGTGGTCGCCTTCACGAACGCGGCGAGCAGTTTGCGATGCTCCTCGCGCGAAGTCTGGAAGACGCGGCGCTCGGTCGCCACGTGCGCGTGCGCTCGCTTGAGCAGCTGGCGGCAGGCGGCGTCGCTCTTGCCGAGCAGGGCCGCGATGTCCGCGTGGGTCATGTCGAAGACGTCGTGCAGGAGCAGGACCGCGCGTTCGGCGGGCGTGAGGCGCTGCAGGATCACCAGGAATGCCATCGAGATCTGGTCGAGCATCTCCACCCGCCCGATGCCGGCCTGGTCCAGATCGACCGGCTCCGGCAGGCGATCGCCGCGGCTCTCCTCGCGCCGGGCGCGCGCCGAGCCGAGCTCGTCGAGGCAGAGGCGCGTCACGGTCGTGAGCAGGAACGCTTTGTTCGACTCGACGTCTTCCTGCCGTTGCCAGCGGACCCACGCTTCTTGAACGACGTCCTCGGCGCGGGCCATATCGCCCAGCATGCGATAGGCGAGGGCGAGCAGCGCCGGGCGATGCTCCTCGAAGGTCTCGGTAGCGCCGGCCATGCCTCTCCTTCCCCTGAGACGACGCACGCGCCCCGGGCGTGACATCGCCAGTGGACGCGCAAGCTCCTGGCAGCTAGGAATCGCGAAATGGCTCCGAGATTCGACCTCGTCGCGTTCGACCTCTACGGCACTCTCCTCGACGTGCGTGGCCTGGCCGGCGCCCTGGAAAGGCACCTCGGCCCCGACGCCGCGGAGATCCTCGGCAAGTGGCGGACGGCGCAGCTCGAAGAGACCTGGGAGCTGAACAAGAACGCCAAGTACCAGCCTTGGGACCGCGTCACCGCGAACGCCCTCGCCCACGTCGCGCCGAGCGTACCGGCGGCTGCGCGAGCGGGGGCCTGCGAGGAATGGATCACGGTTCCCGCCTACTCCGATGCCGGCTCTGCGCTCGCCTCGCTGCGCGCCGCGAGCATCAAGACCGCCGTGCTCTCCAACGGGACTCCGGCGATGATCCGCGCCGCGCTCCTCCACGCGGGCCTCGAGGTGGACGCGATCCGCAGCGTCGATACCGTCGGTGTCTACAAGCCCGACCCGCGGGTCTACGCACTCCTCGACCAGCTGGCGCCCCGCGATCGCACGCTCTTCGTCAGCGCCAACGGCTGGGACGCGGAAGGCGCAAAGCGCGACGGGCGCACGGTGGCCTTCCTCGAGCGAGGCAACCCGCCGCCGGGAGTCGAACCGGACTTGCGCGCGCGCTCGCTGCGAGAGCTGATCGAGCAGATCGCCGCTCCCGACTGGCGCCTGCGCGGCGTGCGCGTCGTGAAGGGAACCGAGCTCGATACCAACACGCCGCAGACGCCGGGAATGAACCGCGCCGCCGCCATCACCTACGCGCGCGCCGGCGCTGAGAAGCTCTGGGCGGGCACGGTGAAGATCCACGCCAACGCCAAGACCGGCGCGCATCATCACGGCCCGGTGGAGAGCGTCATCTACGTCGTCTCCGGGAAGGCGCGCATGCGCTGGGGCGATCGGCTCGAGTTCACCGCCGAGGCCGGCCCGGGCGATTTCATCTACGTCCCGCCGTACGTTCCGCACCAGGAGATCAACGCGAGCCGCGAGGAACCGCTCGATTGCGTCATCATCCGCAGCGGGCAGGAACCGGTGGTCGTCAACCTGGACATCGCGCCGGCGGAGGCGCCGGAGGAGGTGCGGTGGGTGGATGGGCTGCACCGGTAGCGTTCCACAGCCGTCAGGATTGGTGAAGTTCGGGCTGGGTTCATGGAGCGGGCGCGGGCATCGAGATCTATCCGCCCCGGGGCGGGACGCGATGCGTTACCGGCGGGCGTGGGTGCCGGGTCGCCGGGTCCTTGATCAAATCTCCGGCGCTGCCGGCACCGGGTGCTCCTGTCCTCCGCCCTCGGCTCCTCTTCCCTCGCGCCGCCGAACCGCTCGCGGAGCGTCTCCAGGTACGTGTAGACGACCGGGGTCACGTACAACGTCAGGATCTGCGAAAAGAGGAGACCGCCCACGACTGCCAGGCCGAGGGGTCGTCGCGATTCCGCGCCCGCGCCGAAGCCGAGAGCGATGGGCAGCGTGCCGACCAGCGCGGCCATGGTGGTCATCATGATGGGCCGGAAGCGCACCACGCAGGCTTCGTAAATCGCCTCCGCCGGCGTCTTCGGCGAAGCGCGCTGCTGCTCGATGGCGAAGTCGATCATCATGATGCCGTTCTTCTTCACCAGGCCGACGAGCATGATGATGCCGACGAAGGCGTAGATGGAAAGCTCGACGCGGAAGACCATCAGCGTGACGAGTGCGCCGAATCCGGCGAAGGGCAGCGCGGACAAGATCGTCAGCGGATGGATGAAGCTCTCGTAGAGGATCCCCAGCACCAGGTAGATGACGAGGATGGCGAGGACCAGCAGGACGCCGAGGCCCTGCAGCGAGGACTGGAAGGCCTGCGCGGTTCCCTGGAAGGTCGTGCTGACGGTGGCTGGAAGCGTCTCGCGCGCGAGGCGGTTCACCGCGTTCACCGCATCGCCGATGGCCACGCCCGGCTTGAGGTTGAACGAGATGGTCACCGCGGGAAGCTGCCCGGAGTGGTTCACCGAGAGCGGCCCCAGGTTTTGCGTCAGGGTGGCGACCGAGCTCAAAGGCACGAGCTGCCCGTTCGGCGCGCGGATGTAGATGAGGGAGATCGCCGAAGGATCGGCCTGGAACTGCGGCGCCAGCTCGAGGATGACCTGGTACTCGTTGTTCGGCGCGTAGATGGTGGAGATCTGCCGGTTGCCATAAGCGCTGTAGAGCGCGTCCTCCACCGCCTGGGGCGTGATCCCATAGGAAGCCGCCTTGTCGCGGTCGATCTGCACGTTCACTTGCGGGTTCTTGATGAGCAGGTCGGTGGTAACGTCCTGCAAGCCGGGCAGCTCGCGCATCTTCGCTTCCAGCTCGGGCGCGACGCGGTACAGCTCCTTGGTGTCCGGATCCTGCAGCGTGTACTGGTACTGGCTCTTCGAGAGATTTCCGCCGATTCGAATGGGCGGCGGGTTCTGCAGGAACACGCGCATCCCCGGAATCTGCGCCAGCTTGGGGCGCAGCTCCTGGATGGTCTGGTCGGCGCTCAGGGGCCGCTCTGCGCGCGGCTTGAGCCTCATGAAAATGAAGCCCGAGTTGCCCCCGCCGCCGTTGCGCGCGCCCGCGTTGGAGAAGAACGACTCGACGTTCTGGTCCTTCGCCACGATGGCGCCGACCTGCTGCTGCCGCTCCGCGAGCGCGGTGAAGGAGATGCCTTCCCGGCTCTCGGTGAAGCCGAAGATGCCGCCGGTGTCCTCGCTGGGAAGGAAGCCTTTCGGGATGGCCTGGAAGAGCCACACCATGAGGACGAGCACCAACGCCGACCCGATCATCACCGTGCGGCGATGGACGAGCGACCACTTGAGCCCGCGCTGGTAGACGTGGAGCATGCCGTCGAACATCGACTCGAGCGCGCGATACCACCGTCCGTGCTGACCGCCGTGCTGGTGGCGCAAGAACCGCGAGCAGAGCATCGGCGTCAGCGTCAAGGAGACGAACCCGGAGACGAGGATGGCCGCGCCGATGGTGACGGCGAACTCGTGGAACAGCCGCCCGACGATGCCGCCGAGGAACAAGACGGGGATGAACACCGCGGCGAGCGAGATGGTCATCGACACGATGGTGAAGGCGATTTCCTTGCTGCCGTCGAAGGCTGCCTGCCGGACGCCTTTCCCCATCTCCATGTGCCGGACGATGTTCTCGAGCATGACGATGGCGTCGTCGACGACGAAGCCGACGGAGAGCGTCAGCGCCATGAGCGAGAGGTTGTCGAGGCTGTAACCGAGCAGATACATGACGACGAACGTGCCGACGATCGACATCGGCAACGCCACGCTCGGGATCGCCGTCGCCGACACGTTGCGCAGGAAGAGGAAGATCACCAGCACGACCAGCGCGAGCGTGAGCAGGAGCGTGAACTTCACGTCCGCGACCGAGGCCCGGATCGAGTCCGAGCGATCGAAGAGGACGTTGAGCGAAACCGATGCGGGAATCTGCTGCTGGATGACCGGCAACAGCTTACGCACCGCCTGGACGACCGCGACGGTGTTGGTGCCGGGCTGTTTCTGCACGGCCAGCACCACAGCGCGCTTGTCGATGTACCAGGCCGCGGTCTTGTCGTTCTCGACGCTGTCGAGCGACCTCCCGAGCTCGTTCAGCCGCACCGGCCGCCCGTCGCGAAAGGCGATGATCACGTTCTCGTACGCCTTGGCATCGTAGAGCTGGCCGTTGGCCTGCACGGTGTACGCGGTATTGGGTCCGTAAAGCGTTCCGGTCGGCAGGTTGACGTTGTTCGTCCGGACCGCGCTCGCCACCTCGTCGATCCCGATGCCGCGCGCGGCGAGCGCCCGGGGATCCATCTGGAGGCGGACCGCGTACTTCTGCGACCCGAACACCTGGACCTGGGCGACTCCGCTCACCGTGGAAATGCGCTGGGCGATGAGCGTCTCCGCGTACTCGTCGATCTGCGAGAGCGGCAACGTCGCGGAGGTGAGGGCGAGGTAGAGCACCGGCTGATCGGCCGGGTTCACCTTCTGGTAGCTGGGCGGCGTCGGCATCTCCGGCGGGAGCTGCCTGCCGGCCGCGGCGATGGCCGCCTGCACGTCCTGGGCGGCGCCGTCGATGCTGCGCGACAGATCGAACTGCAGCGTGATGACCGTCGAGCCGAGCGCGTTGGCCGACGTCATCTGATCGAGACCGGCGATGGTGGTGAACTGCCGCTCGAGGGGCGTCGCCACCGCCGAGGCCATCGTTTCCGGGGAAGCGCCAGGGAGCGAGGCCGCCACCTGGATGGTGGGGAAATCGACGTTGGGGAGATCGCTGACGGGGAGGAGGCGATAGGCCTGGATGCCGAAGAGCAGGATCCCGCTCATTATCAGCGTCGTCATGACCGGACGCCGGATGAACGGTTCGGAGATGTTCATGACCCGCTCCCTGCCGCTCCGCCCTTCACCTGCACCTTGGCGCCAGGCGAGAGCCGGAGCTGTCCGTCGGTGACCACGATCTCGCCCGGGGCGAGGCCTTTGTCGATCACCGCTTCCTTCTCGTCGGAGCTTCCCACGGTCACCGGCCGCGATTCCACCGTGCCGTCCTGCTTGACCACGAAAGCGTAAAGTCCTTGCTGCCCGCGCTGGATTGCCACCGCCGGCGCCACCACTGCCTCGCGCTGCTCGCCGACGGTGAGGGTCACGACCTGGTACTGACCGGGCCAGAGCGAGTCGTCGCCGTTCGGGAAGGTCGCTTTCAAGAGGATGGTGCCGGTCACCGTGTTGACCGCGTTGTCGATGAAGGTCAATTCGCCCCGCTGCGCTTCGCCGCGCATCGCGCGCGCTTCCGGCACTTCGCCGGGCTTCTGATCCGAGGGCTGCGCGAGAACGGGGAGCTTGTCGCGCCCGCGCGCTCGGATCTGCGGGAGCGCCCGCTCGGGGACGGAGAAGCTCACGTAGATCGGCCGCAGCTGATCGATGAGCACCAGGATGGTGTCGCTCACCTTCACCACGTTCCCCGCCTTGACGAGGACGCTTCCGGTGCGGCCGGTGATGGGCGAGCGGATCTCGCAGTAGGCGAGATTGAGCCGCGCCCCCTCGACCGCGGCCTCGTCGGCTTGCAGCGTCGCCTGCGCGGCATTCGCCTCGGCGCGCGCGCTCTCGGCTTGCTGCTGCGTGACGTATTCCTTCTTCACCAGCGACTCGAGGCGCTTGGCGTTCGATTCCGCGTCGCGGGCACGGGCGTTATCGCGGGCGAGCGCCCCTTGCGCCTGGAGCAGCGCCGCGCGATAGGGCCGCGGATCGATGGTGAAGAGCAGGTCGCCCTTCTTCACTTCCTGTCCCTCGCGGAAATGCACTTGCAAGAGTTGCCCGGCAACCTGCGAGCGCACCTGGACGCTCTCGATGGGCTCCACCGCGCCGATGGCGCGGATGAGCAGCGGCACGTCCTTCTTTTCCACGGGCGCGACGGTGACGGGCACCGCCTCCGGGCCGCGCGCTTGCTGCGCTCCTCCCTTGCACGCGGCGACGGCAACGAGGGCGCAGGCGACGATTCGCGTCATTGCGCCGCGCCCTCGGGAGCAAGCGCCAGCGCGCCGGTGTCGTGGGAGAGGGTGGCCACGGAGATCAGCCAGTCCGCCCGCACCTGCACCTCCTGGGCGCGAGCATTGGCGAGCGCGGTCTGGGCGGTGAGCAGGTCGAGGATGCTGCCAACGCCGGCCTTGTAGCGGCCCTGGGCCACCTCCGCCGAGGCCAGCGCGGAAGCGAGCAGGTCGCGCGAGGTGCCGACGCGAAGCTCCGCCGTCTTCACCGCCTGGTAGCTCGACCACACTTGCAGGATGATCTGCTGCTCGACGCTCTGGGCATCGGCCTCGGCGGCGCGGGCCAGCTCGCGAGCCTGCAAGAGATCGGCGCTGTCGCGGAACCCGTTGAAGATGGGAATGCGCAAGATGACCGCGGCGGAATAGAGGTCGCCGTGAGCGCAGCAGTCGTCGAGGAAGTAGTTGCGCGAGGCGCCGGCGTTGAGCACGAGCGAGGGCATGCCGCGGGAATGGATGGAGCTTTCGTGATTGCCGGCCGCGATCGCTTGCGCCCGGGCGCGCGCGAGGTCGGGCCGCTGCGCCTGTGCCTGCTCGATGAGCTTTTCCACCGCGTCCGAGATGGGCCGCACCATGAGATTTTCGGGGAGCTCTCCCACGTCGACGGGAAGGTTGGCGGGGACGCCGAGGGAAGTCGCCAGCGCTCCGCGCACCGTGGCGACCTGACCTTCACTCTGCTGCAAGACGAGGTTCGCCTGGGAAAGCTGCGTCTTCGCCTGCAGCACGTCGGCGACCGTGGCGACGCCCGCGTTGCGACGTTCCTCGGCGGCCTGGTAGGCGATCTGCGCTTCCCGCACCGTCTCCCGGCCGGAGGCGACCAGGGCCTTGGCGGACAGGTACTGGTAGTACGCCTGCTCGACGCGCAGGACGAGGTCCTGGACCGTGGCGTTGTGGTTGAGGTTCGCGGCCTCGAGGAGCGCCTCGGCTTCGCCCACGTCGGCGCCGCGACCGCCCAGATCGAAGAGCAGGTAATTCAGCGTGGCGCCCGGCGTGAGCGTGAATTGGTCGACGGTGAAAAGTCCCTTCCCGATCGTCTGGTGCGAGTACCCCGCCTGCACCTGGCCGTCGATCTGCGGGTAATACGCGGAGCGCCGGGAGACGACGCCGGCCGCGGCAGCGCGCGCGGATAGCCAGGTCGAGCGCGTCTGCGGAGCGTTCTGCAGCGCGAACGAGATCAACTGGCGCAAGGTGATCGGCGTCCCCTGCTTGGGAATCTGCGCAAGCAGCGCCGGGTCGGCAGCCGCAGGCGGCGGAGCCGGAGGCAACGGGCCTTTCCACGCCTCTGAAGGAGCGCGTGGGACCTCCGAGGAGATGCGCGATTCGGGCAGCACGGGCGCGCAGGCGAACAGCGCAACGATCGGGACGATGGCGATGCGGGTCATCGGGAGCAGCGGTGTAGCCAAAGTTGCGGGCGAACGAAAGCCCACCGGACTGCTCATCCGCCTTGGGACCGAGCGGGCGGTCTCGCCGCCTCGACCTGCGAGGGACTTACCGGAAACGCCCCCCTTCCCCATGATTGCGTTCATGGACCTCCAGCATACGGTTCGGTGCCTCGTGCGCGGCGTCCCTCACATCTTCCTGGGCGGCGTCCCCGCCGAAAGGGCCGGCGACGACCGGCTTGCCCTCCGGAAGCTGGGATTGACTCCGACCGGCCGGCCCGCCCTTTATTCGGACGCTTTTACGGAGGGCGCGCAGATTCCCAAAGTCCATACCGCCGCCGGAGAAGGGACGCCTCCGCCGCTCCGGTGGGACTCGCCTCCTCCGGCTGCCCGATCGCTCGCGCTTCTGGTCGAGGACCCCGATGCGCCGACGCCAAATCCGTTCGTGCACTGGATCGTGACCAACATCTCCCCGGTCGCCGCGACGATCGAGCAGGCGCTCGCGAAAGGCGCGCACGTAGGCCGCAACTCGATGTTCCGTACCGCCTGGGCTCCCTGCGCGCCGCCCAAGGGCGACGAGCCGCACCGCTACTTCTTCCAGATCTTCGCGCTCACGCGCGAACTGCGGAGCGGCGTCTCGGGACGTGCAGCGCTCCTGTCCGCGATTCGCGGCCGGGTGATGGGAAGCTCCGTCCTGGTCGGGACGTATCGCCGATAAGGGCCTCTGTCCGATACAGTACGATCACAACATTCCTGAATCACGGCGGTTTACGGAACTGCTTCACGGAATGTTGCGTTCGGCGAAAGACGTGCGATAAACACGAGTACAGGTAGGACGCACTACCACCCGGGTACGTGCCGTCCGGATGAGGGGGGGATCAGGTCGGAATGCCGCGGCCTCATTGAGGCCAAATTCGACAATCGGGATACGGCAAGATCGCGGCATCCGGCCGGAATCAAATGCACCCGCGTTTGCGTCGGCAGCTCGACAGACACCTGGGAGCCGGCGAGCCGCCGCCGGGCCGCATTCGCAACCTCCTCGGTGAGATCGACGCGGAGTATGCCCGCGCCGATCGCGACGGGGCCTCCCTGCGCCGCGTCCTGGAGCTCGCCTCCGACCTGCTGCAGCGCAACGACGAGCTGGCCTTGCTCGAGCGCCCTGCCCGGCGCAAAGGTCCCATCACTCGCGCCCTCCATCGCCTCTTCAACCAGGCTCCCTTCGCCGCGATCTGCTGCGACGCCGATCTCCGCGTCATCGCCTGGAACCCTTCCGCGCAGCGCGTCCTCGGCTGGGCCTCGGGCGAGACGCGCGGGCGCGACGTCACCGAATTTCTCGCCGCCGAACCCGAACGGGCCGCGTTGCGGGTGCTCCTCGCCTCGGCGGAAACGGGACGGTCGACCCGGAGCCTCACCAACCGCGACGGAAGGGCGATCTCCTGCCATTGGCAGATCGCGCCGCTACGCAGCCGCGCCGGGGCACCCGCGGGCCTCGCGCTGCTTTTCGAGGAAGCGGCGCCGGATCGGTTCGCCAGCGCGGTGGATGCGGCGGGCGATGCGGCGTTCGAATGGGACATGCCCGGGGGGCGGCTCTGGGTCTCCGATCGCTTTCGCGATCTGATCGGAGGCGAGGCACCGGGAAGCACTCCGGCGGCATGGCTCGATCGCGTGCACCCCGACGATCGCGAGCCGCTGCAGACCGCGCTCGATGCTCACCTCGCGGGTCAGGCGCAGCGCCTCGACAACGAGCACCGGCTGCGTCAGTCGGACGGCAGCTGGCGCTGGGTGCTGGTCCGGGGCCAGGCCCAGCGCGATCCGCAGGGGCGGGCGATGCGGGTGGGCGGCGTCTTCGCAGACATCACGGAGCAGCGGCAGCAGCAGGAGCGCATGCTGCACGACGCGCTCCACGATCCGCTCACCAAGCTGCCCAACCGGTCGCTCTTCCACGATCTCGTCAAGCGCTCGTTCGCGCGGTCGCGAAGGCGCGAGGGGTACCGCTTCGCCGTCCTCTTCGTGGACCTCGATCGCTTCAAGGCGGTCAACGACGGCCTCGGGCACCAGATCGGCGACGAGCTTCTCATCCAGATGTGCCAGCGCCTCCAGACCTGCCTGCGCGAGGGCGACACCCTCGCCCGCCACGGCGGCGACGAGCTCACCATCCTGCTCGACGACGTGAAGACGCCGAAGGACGCCGCGGTGGTGGCCGATCGCATCCACCAGGTGACCAGCGAGGCGTTCGAGATCGGCGGTCACCAGATCTTCTGCACGGTGAGCATCGGCATCGCGCTCAGCTCCGCGGCCTACCAGAAGCCGGAGGAGCTGCTCCGGGATGCCGACACCGCCATGTACCGCGCCAAGGCGCAGGGCAGGGCGCGCTCGGTGGTGTTCGACGCCGCGATGCGCGAGCGCGAGCCCGAGCTCATGCAGCTCGAGTCGGACTTGCGCCGCGCGCTCTTGCGCGAGGAGTTCCGCCTTCTCTACCTGCCCATCGTCGAAGTGGAGACGGGCCGCATCGAGGGGCTCGAGGCGCTTTTGCGCTGGGCCCATCCGGAGCGGGGCCTGGTGCCGCCCGACGAATTCCTTCCCTTCGCCGAGGAGACGGGGCTCATCGTCCCCATCGGGCAATGGGTGCTCGGCACCGCGAGCCGCGAGTTCCAGAGCCTGCGCCACGCCGGCCGCGCCGAGGGAATGTCGCTCAACGTCAACCTCTCCTCCAAGCAGCTCTTGCAGTCCGATCTGGTGCAGCAGCTCGAGGAAGTGCTCCGCGAAGCGCACCTCGCCCCGCAGGACATGGTGCTCGAGATCACCGAGACCGCGTTCCAGCACAGCGAGCAGGCCGCCCAGCGGCTCGGGCAGCTCAAGGCCCGCGGCTTCCGCCTCTACATGGACGATTTCGGGACGGGGTACTCGTCGCTCAACTCGCTCTACCGGTTCCAGCTCGATTCGCTGAAGATCGATCGTTCGCTCTTCCGCGGCGGCTCTCCCAAGGGCCAGGCGCCGGAGCTGGTGAAGACCATCGTCGCCTTCGCCAAGGACCTCGGGAAGCAGGTGGTGGCGGAAGGCGTGGAGACGGCCGAGCAGCTCCGCTTCATCAAGGAGATCGGCTGCGGCTCGGCGCAGGGCTACTTCTTCACGCCGCCGATCGATCGCCTGGCGCTGCGGGCGCTCCTCGAGACCGCGCCGGTCTGGAAGGAAGAAACCCCGCAGACGCATTAGCGGGGATCGTCCGTCCCGATCTTGCGCTAGAACGCGAGAGTGACCCTACCCATCTTCCGAGTCGCGGCGGCAGCGCCGCTCGCGGTGCTCCTTGCCTGCGCGCACGCGTCGGCGACCCCGCCCGGACCGCGCGCCCTACCGCTCTCGCGCCAGATCGCGATGCGCGAAGGCTGGCTCGAGAAGCGCCACGCCCTCCTCTTGGAGATGATGCGGCGGCACCGGATCGCGATGTGGATCGTGGTGAACGAGGAATTCCACGACGACCCCGTCACGCAATACGTCGCTCCGCCGAGGCCGTACGCGGGTGGGCGCGACTTCTTCGTCTTCGCCGACGCGGGCGCCCGGGGCCTCGAGCGGTACGCCATCACCGGATACGCCGAGGACAACCTCGTGCGCTTCTTCCAGTCGCCGGAGGAGTTCCGCAAGGTGAAGGAGGGCATCCAGGCGGTAGTCGCGAGACACGATCCGAGCACCATCGGATTGTCGATCGAGCCAAAGGACTACCGGCCGAGCCGCGGCGTCACGCGCAGCTTGACGAAAGCCTCCTACGAATTCCTCGCCGACGCCCTGGGGCCACGGATGGAGGCGCGCTTCGTCCCGGCGGGGCCGCTCATCGAGGAGTATCTCGATACCCGGCTTCCCGAGGAGCGCGAAGCGTATGCGGAGCTTTGCGCGGCGACGGAAGAGCTGACCCGGCGCGCGCTTTCCAACCAGGTGATCGTGCCGGGCCGGACCACGGTCGGCGAGGTGCGACGCTTTCTCTACGATCGCCTGGCCGAGCTGGGCTACGGGACCTGGTTCCAGCCCGACATGCGCGTGCAGCGCAAGGGCAGCGCGGGGCAGCTCTCGCGAGGGTTCCTCGGAGTCGCTCCCGAGAAGGTGCTGATCGAGCGCGGCGATCTGCTGCACATCGACTTCGGGCTGACGAGCTTCGGCCTCAACACCGACTGGCAGAAGATGGCCTACGTGCTCCGCGACGGCGAGACGGACGCTCCCGCGGGACTGAAGAACCTGCTGGCCAACACCAATGCGCTGCAGGAAGCGGTAGCTCGCGCCGCCCGGCCGGGGATCGCCTCGGGCGACGTCTACGACGCGGCGATGAACGCGATGAAAGCCCGCAGCGCCGAGAGCGTGGCGCAGGGCAGGGTGCCGTTCGCGGCGCAGATCTACTCGCATCCGCTCGGGAACCAGGGGCACGGGCTCGGACCCTCGATCGATTTCCGCGCGGCTTCGCGCAACGATCCGCCGCGCCCGCTGCGCCTCGGGTCGTACGTCGCCGTTGAGCTGAACACCAAGGCGGCGGTGCCGGAGTGGGGCGGGCAGGAAGCGTTCGCGATGGAGGAGGACCCGGCGGAATTGACGAGCGATGGTTATCGGTTCTTCCGGCCGCGGCAAACGGAGTACTACTTGATCAAGTAGGGGGACCGATGCAGAGGCCGGGGTTGCTCTTCGCGGTGGCGGTGTTCCTCGCCGGGATTCCGGCGAGCGCCCAGCCCGCGCCGAAGTACGAAGTCTACGCGGTGCAATACGCCGTCCTGCCGCAGTTCCCCGTCTCTGCGTTGGTGAGCGGCGCGGACAAGGACCGCAAGATCGACATCGCCATGCTGGTCTGGGTGGTGCGCGGCGGCGGGCACGTCGTGCTCTTCGATACCGGGTTCTATCGGAAGAAGTTCCTCGTGGAGTGGAAGCCGCGGAATTTCGCGAAGCCTTCCGAGGCGGTGGGCCGGCTGGGCATCAAGCCGCAGGACGTTACCGAGGTGATCATCTCGCACGCGCACTGGGATCACCTGGACGGCGCCGACCTGTTCCCCAAGGCGACGGTCTACATCCAGAAGGACGAGTACCAGTACTACACGGGCGAGGCGTGGCAGTCGGACTCGACCCACGGAGGGATCGACGCCGACGACATGCAAGCGCTCCTGAAGGCGAACACCGCCGGGCGGCTGAAGTTCGTCAACGGCGACGACCAGGAGGTACTCCCGGGCCTCCGCTGCTACTCGGGCGCCAGGCACACCTGGCAGTCGCAGTACTGCGCGGTGCAGACGCGCTCCGGCACCGTCGTGCTCGCCTCGGACAACATGTACCTGTACGAAAACCTCGAGAAGCACGCGCCGATCGCGCAGACCCTCGACGCCGCCGCGAATCTGCGCGCGCAAGACCGGATGAAAGAGCTCGCCGCGAAGCCCGAGTTGATCGTGCCGGGACACGATCCGGCGCAATTGCGACGGTTCCCCAAGGTGGCCGAGGGCGTGGTGCGGATCGATTAGCGCGAACGGCCGAGATCCAGCTCCTTTTTCGGCGCCGGCTCCTCATGGGAATGCGTGATGGCGTTCTTGATCTGCGTGAAGAGCGACTTCACCGTGCCGCCCGACGGATGGACGTACTCGACGTGCTGGGGCGCGACCTTGAGCAGCACAAGCTCCGGCTCGCCCGGCCCCTCCGGGAACCAGCCGCGCCAGGTGGGCTTCCACATTTTTTCGATGAGGGACCGGTCCTTCACCAGCTCGGCCCTGCCCGAAATCGAGACGTACGCGGAGTCCTTGAGGAAGGCGACGCAGCAGCGGCCGTCGTGCCGCACGTCGTCGATCTTGTGGGAATCGAGCGAGGTGGCGAACCACAGCGTGCCGTCGGGATCGTGCCGCTGCAGTTGCATCGGCCTCGAGCGCAGGTGGCCGTCGCTTCCAATGGTGGTGAGGAAGGCGATCTCCATCTCCGCCAGCATCTCGCGCAGCTCGGACAGTTGGCCGTCCATGGCCCGAGGGTAGCCATTGGACCGGTAGCGCGGGAGGGACTATCAACCGAGCGATGGGCCCTTTGATCGCGCTCGCGATCGTCGCGCTGCCGGGCGGAATCCACGGCGAACTGTTCGCGCCGGACGGGGGCGGGAGGCATGCCGCCGTGGTTCTCCTGCACGGCGGGGCCGGCCTGACGAGACGCGGTTCTGATTTCCGCGCCTACGCCCGGGATCTCGCGCGGAATGGATTCGTCGTGCTCCTGCCGCATTACTTCGACGCGACGCACTCCGAGACGATGGGTCCGAAGGCGAGCGAGCGCTTCGCGCTCTGGCAGCGGGCGGTGCGGGATTCGATCGTCTGGCTCCGGGCGCGACCCGGCGTGACCAAGGTGTCGCTGCTCGGCTTTTCGCTTGGCGCGTTCCTGGCCGTCTCGCTCGGCGCGGAGGTGGACGCCATCGTCGACTACTACGGCGGCATTTCAGAGCTTGCCCCGCTCCCAGCGAAACTGCCGCCCACGCTCATCGTCCACGGCGAGGCCGACTCGACGGTTCCCCTCAGCGAAGCGCGGCGCCTCGCGGCGGTGCTCGAGGAGCGGCACGTCGCGCACGAGATGCACCTCTATCCGGAAGCGGAGCACGTGTTCGACGCGAAGCGCGCCCCGGGGAGCGCCGGCGCCGACGCGTGGAGGCGAGCGCTCGCGTTCCTGCGCGTACATTGAAAGGAGCCACTGATGCGTCCCAACCTCGCAATGCTTCTGCTCGTCGTGGGCTGTGCGGCGGCGTCGCCGGCGCCTTCCCCCGCGAAGGACGCGACGAGACAGCAGATCACCATCCTCTACGACGCGTTCGGCAAGCCTTCGCAGATGGAGAAGGACTGGGGCTTCGCGGCGCTCATCGAGTACGGCGGCAAGCGAATCCTCTTCGATACCGGCGACAACCCCGACATCCTGGCGAAGAACGCGAAGGCCAAAGGCGTGGACCTCTCGAACCTCGACTTTGCCGTCCTGTCCCATCGCCACGGCGACCACATGGGCGGGCTCGACTACCTGCTCTCGGTCAATCCGCGCGTGAAGATCTACGCGCCGAAGGAGAACTTCGGCGTGTACGGCTTCTCCCTGCCGGGCAGCTTCTACCGGAAGGACGAGGCACTGCCACCCGAGCAGCGGTACTACGACGGCGCGCCCCCACAGATATTGAAGTTCGGCAGCGCCTGGCCGAAGGCGAACTTCGAGTTGATCGAGAAGACGACCGAAATCGCCCCGGGCATCCGCCTCATCGCCACCGTCTCCGACAAGCCGACGACGCTCGAGCTTCGCGAGCTGTCCCTCGCCATCGACACCCCCGACGGCATCGTCCTCGTCGTCGGCTGCTCCCATCCGGGGATCGACAAGATCGTGGAAGCGGCGACGGCCATCGACCCCCGCATCCATCTCATCGCCGGCGGGCTGCACCTGGTGGTGGCGAAGGACGCCGACATCGACGGCATCGTCACGGCGCTGCGCGACAAGTACAAGGTGGCGTACATCGCGCCGGGCCACTGCACGGGGGAGCCGGCCTTCGCGGCGCTGGAGAAGGCCTTCGCCCGCCGGTACCTCTACGCCGGTCTGGGCACGGGGCTCGCGATCGGGCCCACGCCGGGGCCGGTTGACACGCTCAGGCACTAAGGCTAGTGCCTAAGCGTATCGGGAGGCCGCGATGGAAGTCGTGAACCTTGAATCGAAGCTCGCCCAGTTCAGCGAATGCTGGAGCCCGAAGATCGTGGGCGAGGTGAACGACTCCCACGTCAAGCTGGTGAAGCTCACCGGCGAGTTCGTCTGGCACCACCACGACGCGGAGGACGAGATGTTCCTCGTCCTCAAGGGGCGGTTGCGGATGCGGACGCCGGAGGGCGACCTCTCCATCGGTCCCGGCGAGTTCGTCATCGTCCCGCACGGGGTCGAGCATCTCCCGGTGGCGGAGACGGAGACGCACGTGCTCCTCTTCGAGCCGCGCACGACACTCAACACGGGAAACCTGGTGAACGAGCGCACTGTCGAGGCGCCGCAGCGGATCTAGGGCGTGGTAGTGTCCCCGTCTCCGTGACGGAGGATCCCATGCGCGCTGCGACCCTGTCTTGCGCCGCTGCTACCCTCTTCGCCTGCGCTTCCCAGACCGCCTCTTCCCGAGGAAGCGGCTCGGATGCGCCCGGCGGCCTGCGAATGGAAGAGCACATGGTTCCCGCGAAGGATCCGGGAATCCAGCTCTACCTCCGCAACAAGCATCCCGCCGGGCAGGAGAAGTTCGGCCCCGAGCGGATCCTGCTCTTCGTGCACGGGTCCACCTATCCAGCCGAGACGTCCTTCGATCTGCCGCTCGGCGGAACTTCCTGGATGGACTACATCGCCCAGCGCGGATTCGACGTGTGGCTCGTCGACGTGCGCGGCTACGGCCGCTCGACGCGCCCGAAGGAGATGGACGAGCCGCCGCAGAACAATCCCGCCCTCTCCCGCACCGAGACGGCAGTGAAGGACGTCGCCGCGGCCGCCGACTTCATCTTGCAGAAGCGCGGATCGAAGCGACTGGTGGTGATGGGCTGGTCGTGGGGCACCACCATCATGGCGTCGTACACGGTGCAGAACCTCGACAAGGTCGAGCGCCTCGTGCTCTACGCGCCGCAGTGGCTGCGCTCGACGCCGCCGCTCATCTCCGGCGAGGGAGCGTACCGGACGGTGACGATGGATTCGGCCAAGGGCCGCTGGCTGAAGGGCGTTCCCGAGGACAAGAAGGCCACGCTCATTCCCCAGGGCTGGTTCGAGCAGTGGGCCGAGGCAACCTTCGCGACCGATCCGGTGGGATCGAAAGAGACCCCGAAGACGCTTCGCGCGCCGAACGGGACCCTCGTCGACACCAAGGAATTCTGGTCGAGCGGAAAGCCCGTCTACGATCCGGGCAAGATCACGGTCCCGACGCTCATCGTCCACGCCGAGTGGGATCAGGATCTACCGACGCCGATGGCCCGCGCGGTATTCGAGAAGCTGACCGCCGCGCCCTACAAGCGCTTCGTCGAGATCGGCGAGGGAACGCACACCATCATCATGGAGAAGAACCGGATGCAGCTCTTCCGCGAGGTGCAGACGTTCCTGGAAGAGCCGCGCGAGCCATCGGCGTTGGTGGCGACCTCGCGCTAGCGCTTCTTTTGTAGATAGCGCGGGCTCGCGGCGGCGAGCTTGCCTTCCACGATGCGGCGCACCGCGCCCGCAGTCTCGCTGGGCGAAGTCCCGGCGCGGATGCGGCGGCAGAGTTCCCACGACAGCGCCAGCGCCTCCTCGGCGGGCGGCGCGCCCGACGGCGCCTCGCGGAGAAGCTCGCGCAGGATGCGGGCTTCGGCCGAAGGCGATGTCTCGTCGAGCACCAACTCGCGCCCGGCGATGGAGAGCGCGTTGGCAGCGACCAGCGCGCGGAAGCGCAGGCGCGGATCGGTCGCTCCCTTCGCCACCTCCGTCTCGAGGAAGCCGCGCACCGCTTCGAGGAGCTCCAGGGCATCCGGCCGGTCCGGCATCAGCGCGTCTCCCTATGCTGCGCGCTGCGCCGCTCCGCGACTGGCGACGCCGGCGAAGCCGGCTCCTCCAGCATGTGCAGGATCTCGTGCTCCACCTCGCAGGCGAGCCGGCCGAGGATGGCGAGCTCGACGCTCTTCTCGTCTCCGCGCAGGTGCCGCTGCGCTTGCTGCAAGGAACCCACCGCCCAGCGCACGTTGCCGAGCAGCTCGTAGGCGTGGAGGTCCGCGGGTTCGATCTTGCGGCCGGTGATCTCCGCATAGCGGGCGATCATCGCCCGCTCATCCGAGATTCCTCCGAGGCGCAAGTGATCGACCCCGAAGCGCCATGCCTTCACCAGCGGCCAGGCGACGTCCTCGAGTACGTCACCGATCCGGGCGAACTCCCAATCGAGGACGCCGGCCAGTCCGTCTGGCGCGACCATGAGGTTCCCGATGCGGAAGTCGCCGTGCACCACCACCGCGGGCCCGGTATCGCGCAGGTTCTCGCGCAGCCAGGCGATGCCGAGCTCGATGGCAGGATGCGGCTCACCGACGGAATCGAGCTGCGCGACGAGCCCGTCGATGGCGCGGCGCGCGGGCGAAGCGGCGCCAGTGCCGGGAAGGAAGGGCAGCCGCGCGGGATCGAGCGCGTGGATCCGCGCCAGCTCTTCTGCCATCTGCACGGGAAGCGCGGCGCGAGCTTTGGCGAGCTCCGGCAGCCGCACGATGCGCCGCCCGACGGTCTCGCCGTGCAGGCGATCCATGAGGAACGCGTCGTGCCCCGACAGATCGGGCAGGAACCCGTACGGCCGCGGAGCCTTGACGCCCGACCGATGCGCCTCTGCGACGAGCGCGTGCTCGTGTTCGAGGGAAAGCGCGTCCTGGTAGATGCGGCCGCCCGCGGCGCGGCGGAGCACGAGCGAGAGCGGTCCCGAAGGCGCGCGGAGCTCCACCGCCCACGCCTCCATCGAGGCGCCGCCGGCAAGAAGCGAGAGCTTCGCGATCTGCACGGGCCCGCCGAGCAGCGCGGGGAGCCTCGCTTCCAGCGACTTTCGCAGCTCCTCGCTCACAGGTGCCATCCCATGATGTGGAACTAGTACACCTTTCCACGGGCCAGCCCTTGTCTCTCCGCGCCGCTCCGTGGTGTCCATGAATCAATGACCCGGATTCTCACTGCCCTTTCGCTGCTCGTCGCCTTCGCCAGCCCCGCCGCCCGCGCGCAGGAGCCCGTCTCACGGGACGAGCACCAGCTCATCCACGCCGGCGCCATGGTGGGGCTCGTCAGCCTTCCCCGCCCGTTCGACGGCGAGGTCTTCGTCAAGCTCATGGATCTCGTGCAGGTCGGGTTCTCCTACAGCGATTTCCCCAACTTCCTCGCCGACCCGCTGCTCAGCGCAGTTGGCGCGAAGAACGGATCGAACCAGACCCGGCTCGACGACTTCTCCGCGTACGAAGGCAACGTGCGCGTGTACCCGTTCCAGGGCGGATTCTTCGTCGGGGCGTCGATCGGGCACCAGTCGCTGAAGGGCGCCGTGACCACCCAGACCGCGGTCGGTCCGCGCACTGGCACCGCGGACGTGCAAACCATCTATGCGACCCCACGGGTCGGGTACGTCTGGACCTGGAGCTCGGGATTCCTCCTCGGACTCGATGCGGGCGCACAGTTCAAGCTCTCCTCCACCCAGACGGTAGTCATCCCGCCCGATGCCGATGCCGCGGATCCGAACCTGCGCAAGAACATCAACAACATCGTCGACGCCGGGACGAGCTACCCGCTGCCGTCGTTGCACCTCCGCATCGGCTGGCAATACTAGCGAGCGAACGCCTCCGCAAACTTGCGCCTTTCTCCGCGGGGCGCATCATGGCCCCCGCGGAGGACTCCACATGTTCGCTCGGTTGATGCGCACGACGGACGACGGCGTGGCCACGCTCCTGCGGCTGGTGCTCGGGGTCGTGTTCTTCCCGCACGGCGCGCAGAAGGTGCTCGGCTGGTTCGGCGGCTATGGCTTCCATGCGACGTTGCAGGGAATGTCGAAGATGTTGCCCGCGTGGCTCGTCGTGATCGTGATGCTGGCGGAATTCGCCGGATCCCTCGGTCTCATCCTCGGCTTCTTGACCCGCATCGCAGCCTTCGGCATCGGCTGCGTGATGGTCGGCGCCGTCCTCACCGTCCACGGCAAGTTCGGCTTCTTCATGAACTGGGCGGGGAAACAGCCGGGCGAGGGATTCGAGTACCACCTCATCGCGCTCGCCATCGCCGTTGCGCTCATGATCCGCGGCGGCGGCGCGGCGTCGATCGACCTTGCCCTGACGCGCGGCTCGGCCCGCACGACGCCGGCGATGCCTCGCTTCTGATCGCGGGCGCGATCACCCGCTCATGCCATGTGCCAGCCGTGACTGACGGTGAGCGGCTGCCCCGTGAGCGCGTTGGTCGGGAAGGAAGCGAGGAAGACGGCCACCTGGGCCACGTCGTCCACGGTGGTGAACTCGCCGTCGACCGTGTTGCGCAGCATGACCTCCTTGATGACGCGCTCCTCGCTGATCCCGAGGTCCCGCGCCTGCTCGGGAATCTGCTTCTCCACCAAGGGCGTGCGCACGAAGCCGGGGCAGATGATGTTGGAGCGGACACCGAACGCCGCGCCCTCCTTGGCGGCGGCGCGGCAGAGGCCGAGCAGGCCGTGCTTGGCGGCCACATAGGCCGCTTTCAGCGGGCTCGCCTCCAGCGAATGGACGGAGCCCATGTAGAGGAGCGTTCCGCCTCGCCCGCGCTGCTTCATCTCCCGCAGGCAAGCGCGGGTGAGCAGGAAGCCGCCGTCGAGATGGATGGCCACGACCCGCCGCCAATCGGCGTAGGAGAAGTCGACCAGCGGCGCGATGTGCTGGATGCCGGCGTTCGACACCATGATGTCCACCGACCCAAGCTCGCGCGCGCAGGCTTGCACGCCGGAATCCACCTGGCGCTCGTCGGTCACGTCCATCGTGACGGGCAGGCCGGAAATTTCCTTGGCCGCCGCTTCCACGCCCTTGGTGTTGACGTCGGCGAGGCAGACCCTTGCGCCTTGTTGCGCGAAAGCCCGGGCGATGGCGAGGCCGAGGCCGCTCGCGGCGCCGGTCACCAGCGCCGCCTTCCCTTGGAGTCGCATGGGCCGGGGACATTACCTCCTTGCTCGCGGTGCGGAAACTCGGTAATCGTTCGAGGTGGCCATCGCCCTCGCAGCCCGCGGGGTGGCGCGAAGTTTTCGCGGTTTTCGCGCCCTCGACGGGGTCGATCTCACCGTGGAGGAGGGCGAGATCCACGCCATCCTCGGGCCCAACGGCGCGGGAAAGACGACGCTTTTCAATTGTCTGTCCGGCGTCCTGCAGCCGACCGAAGGCACCGTGGAGCTATTCGGCGAGCCCATCACCGGCCTTCCGCCGAACCAGATCGTCCGCAAGGGACTCTCGCGCTCCTTCCAGATTTCCAGCGTCTTCGAAAGCCTCACCGTGCTGGAGAACATCGTCGTCGCCTTGCAGGCGCCGACGCCCCATCCCACCCGGTTCTGGGAGAGCCATACCGTCCTCGACGAGTTCCACCCCCGCGCCCGCGAGATCCTGAAGCAGGTCCATCTCGAGGGTAAGGAGCAGGTGCGGGCGGCGGATCTCTCGCATGGGCAGAAGCGGAACCTGGAAATCGGCATTTCCCTCACCCAGGACCCCAAGGTCCTGCTGCTCGACGAGCCCACGAGCGGCATGGGGAGGGAGGACGTCGACCGCACCGTCCAACTCGGCCGCGAGGTCGCGAAAGGGCGGACCGTCGTGCTGGTCGAGCACAACATGGGCGTCGTGGCGCAGCTTGCTCATCGCATCACGGTGCTCGCCCGCGGCCAGGTGTTGGCGCGCGGCACCTACGACGAGGTCCGCAGCGACCCCCGGGTCGTCGAGGCCTATCTAGGGGAAGCCCAGTGACCGCGCCCCTCCTCGAGGTGAAGAACCTCGACGCCTGGTACGGCGAGGCGCAGGCGCTGCACGGCGTCTCGCTGACGGTCGAGCGCGGCGAGTGCGTCGCGCTCCTCGGCCGCAACGGGGCCGGCAAGACCACGACTCTGCGCTCCATCATGGGGGTCTTGCGCAAGAAGCGCGGCGAGATCCGCTTCGAGGGTCAGGACATCTCCAAACTTTCGAGCCACCAGATCGCGCGGCGCGGGATCTCCTGGGTGCCCGAGGAGCGGGCCATCTTCGCCACGCTCACCGTGCAGGAGAACCTCGAGCTGCCGCCCGCCTGGCGAAGCGGGTGGAGCGTAGCCCGCTGCCAGGAGGCGTTTCCCGCCCTGCGCGACCGCGCCGTGCATTCGGGCGCGAAGCTTTCCGGAGGCGAGCAGCAGATGCTGGCCATCGCCCGTGTGCTCCGGGCGGGTCCCACGCTCCTACTGCTCGACGAGCCGTCGGAAGGCCTCGCTCCGGTGGTAGTGCAGCAGATCGGCCGCATCCTGCGCGAGCTGAAGCAGAACGGCCAGTCGATGCTGCTGGTCGAGTCGAACCTGCATTTCGCTCTTTCCCTCGCCGACCGGCACGTCCTCATCGTCGACGGCGAGGTGAAGGAGAGCCTGACGGGCGACGAGGTGCGGGCGCGGGACAAGGAACTGATCGATTACCTGAGCGTTTGACGTTTTCCGCTAGCGACGACATTTCGAGAAGCCAGGAGGAACGGAACATGAAGACATCGAGGATTCTTATCGCCCTTCTTTGCGCCGCGCCGGCGGCCTTCGCTCAGAAGCTGCAGCTGAGCGGAGACGCCGTGAAGATCGGCCTGCTCACCGACATGAACGGCGTCTACTCGGCGATTTCCGGCCCCGGCGCGCTCAAGTCGGCGGAAATGGCCGCCGACGACTTCATGAAGGCCAACAAGGACTTCGCCGGAAAGGTCTCGGTCATCGCCGTCGACCACCAGAACAAGGCGGACATCGCGACCAACAAAGCCAACGAGATGTTCGAGCGGCAGGAGATCGATCTCATCACCGACAACGTCAATTCCGCTACCGCGCTGGCGATCGCCTCGGTCACCCAGCAGCGCAACAAGCTCTTCATCAACACGGGCGCGGGGACCAGTCAGCTCACCAACGAGAACTGCAACCACAACACCTTCCACTACGCCTACGACAACTACATGCTGGCGAACGGCACCGGCACCGCCGTCACCAAGCAGGGCGGCAAGACCTGGTACATGATCTATCCGAACTACGCCTTCGGCCAGAACCTCGAGCGGCAGATGCGGGCCGCGGTGGAGAAGGCGGGCGGCAAGATCGTCGCGCCGAGCGACGCGACTCCGTTCCCGAACACCGACTTCTCCACCTTCATCCTCAAGGCGCAGAGCCTGAAGCCGCAGATCTTCGGCACCATGCAGGCCGGCGCGGACCTCGTGAACGTGGTCAAGCAGTACAACGAGTTCGGGCTCAAGAAGCAGGGCATCGGGCTCGCCATCGGCCTGCTCTTCGAGAGCGACGTCGCGGCGCTCGGTCAGGACGCCTACGAGGGCGCCACCGCCACCGTCCCGTGGTTCTGGAACCTCGATAAGAAGGCGACGGACTGGACCCGGAGGTTCGAGAAGGAAGTGGGACACAAGCCGAGCTTCGATCAGGCGGCGGTGTACTCGGCCGTGACCACCTATCTCGATGCCGTCAAGCGGGCGAAGACCGACGACCCCGAAAAGGTCATCGCCGCTCTCGAGGGTCATGGCTTCAACGACTTCTTCGCCCACAACGCGACCATCCGCAAGGAGGACCATCGCGTCATCCTCGACGTCTACCAGGTCAAGGTGAAGCCGAAGAAGGACGCCAAGGAGGAGGGCGACTACTACACGAAGATCAACACCACGTCGGCGAAGGACGCCTTCACTCCGCTTTCCGAGTCGAAGTGCAAGATGGCGACCACCGCCTCGCGATGAACTGGCAGCTGGTCCTCATCCAGGTCTTCAACGGCCTCGTGAACGGCGCCTTCTACGCGCTGCTCTCGCTGGGGCTGGCGGTCATCTTCGGCATGCTAGGCATCGTGAACTTCGCTCACGGCGCGCTGTACATGCTGGGGGCGTTCATCGCCTACGCGATCGGGGAGCGATTCGGCATCGGGTTCTGGCCGGCGCTGATCGTCGCCCCGATCGCGGTGGGCATCATCGGGGTCGTTCTCGAACGGCTTCTGTTGCGCAGGTTGTACGACGTTCCCGCGGCGTACAACCTGCTCCTCACCTTCGGCCTCACCCTCCTCATCCAGGACGGCGTGCGGGTCATCTACGGTATTTCCGGCCAGCCCTACGCCGGGCCCGCGCAGCTCGGCGGCGCCACCAACCTGGGCTTCACCTACTTCCCGACCTACCGGCTGTTCGTCATCGGCGTGTCGATTCTGTTGTGCGGGACGACGTGGTTCATCATCGAGCGCACTCGCGTCGGAGCCGTCGTGCGCGCGTGCACGGAGAACCCGACGGTGACGCGGGCCTTCGGCATCGACGTGTCCCTCTGGGTGACGGCAGTGTTCGGGTTCGGAGCGCTGCTTGCGGGAATCGCGGGCGTCATGGCGGCGCCCATCTACAGCGTCGATCCGCTCATGGGCGCGGACCTCATCGTCACCACCTTCGCGGTGGTCGTGATCGGGGGGCTGGGATCGATCCTCGGGTCCGTCATGACGGGGTTCATGGTCGGAGTCCTGGTGGCGATCGGCTCGGCGGTCTATCCGCCCATCGCGAATACCTTGATCTTCATCCTCATGGCTCTCGTCCTGCTATTGCGGCCGAGCGGCCTCTTCGGACTCGCGGAAGCGCGATGACTCGCTGGATCGTCCGGGCAACCATCGTCGTCCTGGCGCTCTTGTTGCCGCACCTCATGTACCCGACGCTCGCCGTGGAGATCCTTTGCGGCGGCCTCTTCGCGCTCGCCTTCGATCTGGTGTTCGGCTACGTCGGGCTGCTTTCCTTCGGCCACGCCGCGTTCTGGGGAACGGCGTCGTACGTGGCGGCGAACATCCTCGTCCGCACGGGGCTGCCCGTGCCGGTCGCGATCGTCGCCGGCGCGCTCGCTGCGCTCGTCGTCTCCATCCCCATCGGCTATCTCTCCATTCGCAGCTCGGGGATCTACTTCTCGATGATCACGCTGGCGTTCGCCGAGATGATCCACTTCGTCGCGCTGCAGGCCGACCAGTGGACCGGCGGCGACAACGGCATGCCCGGGATTCCCCGCCCGCGCTTCTTGGGGATCGACTTCAACGACGGAGTGCAGCTCTACTACTTCGCGCTGGTCTTCATCGCCATCGGTTACCTGATCGCGACGCGCGCCATCACCTCTCCGTTCGGTCAGGCGCTGCGCGCCATCCGCGACAACCGGGTCCGCGCGCAGAGCGTCGGGTACAACCCGCGCAAGCAGATGCTGCTCGCTTTCGTCCTCTCCGCCTTCTTGTCGGGGCTCGCCGGAGCCATCAACACCGTCGCCCACGGAGTTGTTTCGCTGGACGCCGTCCACTGGCGACTCTCCGGCGAGGTGGTGATGATGACGCTCCTCGGCGGAAGCACCACTGTGCTCGGCCCGTTCGTGGGCGCGGCGGTGGTGCGGGCGCTCGAGCATTTCCTCGCGAGCAGTACCGCGGCGGTCGGCATCGTCACCGGCGCGGTGTTCGTGGTCACCGTGCTCTTCTTCCGCCGCGGCGTGGTCGGTTCGCTGCTGGCGCTCGACCACTACTTCGCGGCGCGCCACCAGGTGAAGGCGCTCGCCTCGCCGAAACCGGGAGAACCCCAGCCCGGCGAGGCGCGTGCGAAGAGCTGAGAGGAGCCGGCCATGACCTCCCTCCCCGAGGGAACCGCACGAGACTTCCACCAGCGGCTGCAAAAAGCGCAGGACGCGTTCGCCGCCCGTTATCCGGGCGAATCGTCGAGCAGGCAGCCGGTGCACACGGTCTACGGCGGCGCGCACCTCTTCAAGTCGGACACGGTGAAGAAGCTGGGCGAGATCGCGCTGCGCTCGCTCGGCGAATACGCGCCGGAGGCGAAGACCTTCGCCGAGGCGATCGGCATCCGCGCGGACCTGGCGGAAAAGGTCTACGCGCGCGTGCAGGAGAAGCTTCGCCGCGAAGCGGTCGAGGACTTCCGCATCGACTTCGAGGACGGCTACGGCAACCGGCCCGATTCCGAGGAGGACGGGCACGCACGACAGGCGGCGGAGGAGACCGCCAAGGGGCTCGAGCAGGGAACGCTCCCGCCCTTCGTAGGGATCCGCATCAAGACCTTCTCGGCGGAACTGGGACCGCGCGCGTTGCGCACGCTGGACCTCTACCTCACGACGTTGATCGCGCGGACAGGCGGCCGGCTTCCGCCGAGCTTCGTCGTCACGCTGCCCAAGGTTGTCAGCCCGGCGCAGGTCTCGGTGCTCGTCGACGCCTTCGAGGCGCTGGAGCCGAAGCTGCGCATCCCACGCGGCGCGCTGCGGATGGAGTCGATGATCGAGACCACCCAGTCGATCCTCGACGAGAACGGCGAGTCGATGTTGCCGAAGCTGCTCGCCGCGGCGCGCGGCCGCTGCTTCGCGGCGCACTTCGGCACCTACGACTACACGGCCTCGTGCAACATCGTCTCGACGTACCAGAGCATGCGGCATCCGGCCTGCGACTTCGCCAAGCACATGATGAAGGTGGCGTACGCGGGGACCGGCATCTTCCTCTCCGACGGCGCCACCACCACCATGCCGATCGCCCCGCACAAGGCGGCGAAGGGCACGCAGCTTTCGCCGGAGCAGGTGCGCGACAACCAGCGCGCGGTGCATGCGGCGTGGCGGCTCCACGCGGACGACCTGCGCCATTCGCTGGTCAACGGGTTCTATCAGGGATGGGACCTGCATCCCGCGCAGCTTCCCAGCCGCTACGGCGCGCTCTACGCGTTCTTCCTCGAAGGCCTCGCCGGCGCGACGGAGCGCCTGCGCAATTTCGTCGGGAAGCTCGGGCAAGCTACGCTCTCGGGCGACACCTTCGACGACGCGGCGACGGGGCAGGGGCTGCTCAACTTCTTCCTCCGCGGCACGGGCTGCGGCGCGCTCAGCGAGGAGGAGGCGCTGGCGACGGGCATCACGCTCGAGGAATTGCGCGGCCGCAGCTTCGCGAAGATCGCGCAGAACCGGCGGAAGGGCTGAGCGTCAGCGGGTGCTGTTCTTCGGCAATCGCTTCTTCGGCACTTGCACGAGGACGGTGTAGAGCGGGTCGACGATCTGGACCACCTTGGCGAGCGAGGCCTGGGAGACGAACTGGTAAGCGTCCATCTCGGAGAGGCCGCTCCGCTCGCGCACCCACTGCACCATGTCCTTGAAGGCGATGCGGGCGGCGTCCTCGAGCGGGCGGGCCGCGCCGACCGACATGAGGAACTCGCCGTTCTCGATGCGCGGCCAGGGCGTCTCGCGATGCTTGATGAGGTCGACCGTCAATTCCACGTTCATCGCGCCTTCCACGGCGGTACCGATGATCTCGCCTTCGCCCATCCCGAAGTGCCCGTCGCCGAAAGAGAAGAGCGCCCCGGGAACGCGCACGCCTAGATAGACCGTGTTGCCGGCGCGGACCTCGGGGCAGTCCATGTTGCCGCCGAAGGAGTCGGGAACGATGGTGGAGCGGGCCTCGCCGTTTCCGGGCGCGACGCCGAGGCAGCCGAGGAAGGGCCGCAACGGGACTTCCCACGTCGCACGGCCGTCGGTGGAATGCGTGCGCAACAGGCCCGCCTTCTCGTCCACGTCGTAGAACCAGACCGTCTCCGGCAGATCCGGTCCCAGCACCGCGGTGCGATCGGTGCCGTTCAGCGCGCCGAAGCCCGGGAAGAACGACGAGAGTCCCTGCGGCCGGGCCGGAGAGAGCTTCTCGATGTGGATGGCGATGGTGTCGCCCGGCTCCGCGCCGTCCACGTAGAACGGCCCGGTCTGCGGGTTGTCATGCCCCGGCGGCACCACCTTGGTGGGAAGCTGCCCCGGCCTGGTGACCGCGCCGTCGAAGCAGTCCTCCGTCCAGGAGACGAGCCGCGTCCCCGGCTTGAGGTGCAAGACCGGCGGATGGCCGCCGAAGGTGTACTTCAGCTCCTCGTGCCGGGGGACGTACTTCACCGGCTCGGGCGCCGCGGCGCAGAGCAGGGCGAGGGCGACGAGCATGGCCCTCGGTAGAGGACTTTCCTGCCGGGGTCAAATGGAGGTCAGGCGCTCGCCAGGGCATTCCGCGTGCGCGTGAGAAGTTGCTCGCGCGTGAATGGCTTGGGCAGGAAATCCAGCGAGCGGCTGAGCTGCTCGCTCGCGAGCTCCTCGTCGAAGTACCCGGACATGAAGAGCACCGGCAGGTTGGACCTCTGCGCGCGCAGCTCGTCGCTCAGCTCCTTGCCGGAGCCGCCGGGCATCACCAGGTCGGTGAGCAAGAGATCGATCTTCTCGATCTGGCCTTTGGCGACGGCCAGCGCCTCGCGCTTGCAGGCCGCTTCCAGGACACGATAGCCGGCCTGCTCCAGGGATCTCCGCGTGGCCTGCCGGACGGCGCGCTCGTCCTCGACGACGAGGATGGTCTCGCTGCCGCCCTTGGGCAGAGGCTCCTTGGCGGCCGCCGCGGCGGGTTGCTCGTCGGTCACGGGAAAGAGGAGGCGGAAGCTGGTTCCTGCGCCGGTCGCCGAGATGAGCGAGATCGATCCGCCAGACTGTTTGACGATGCCGTGCACGGTGGCGAGACCGAGACCGGTGCCGCGGCCCTTGGGCTTGGTGGTGAAGAACGGCTCGAAGACCCGCGCGGCCACCTCGGGCGGCATGCCGCAGCCCGTGTCCTGCACGGTGAGCTCGACGTAGAGGCCCGGGCGGATCGAGTCGCGCTTCGCTTCCGCGTCGGCCACCTCCACGTTGCGGGTCGCGATGTGCAGCCGCCCGCCCTCGGGCATCGCGTCGCGTGCGTTGACGGCGAGGTTCAGGAGCACCTGCTCGAGCTGGGTGGGATCGGCGCGGACGAGCGAGCCTGCCGCCTGCAGATCGGAGGAGAGCTCGATGTGCGCCCCGAGCGTGCGCTTGAGGATCTTCTCGATGTCGAGGACCGCCTTGCGCAGATCGAGCGGCCGTGGCTGGCACGGCTCGCGACGGCCAAAAGAAAGCACGCGCCGCGTGAGATCTGCCGCACGCTCCGCCGCCTCGCGGATCTGCCGCGCGTCCTCGCGCTGATCGGGATCCTGGATCGACTCTTCGAGGAACTCCGCGTTGGTGGTGATGACCGCGATGACGTTGTTGAAGTCGTGGGCGATGCCGCCGGCGAACTGCCCGATGAGAGCGAGCCTTTCTTGTTGTTCGGCGCGGGCCTGCTCCTCGCGTTCCTCGGTCACTTCCCGCAGGGTGATGAGGGTCTGCGAATCGAGCGCGACCTGGGAGAGAGCGAAGATCCTCCGGCCGGCGGTCACTTCGACCGTTCCCTTGAGCGGCAGCGCGACGTCTCCGAGCCGGGGCAAGAGATCGCCTTGCCGCGTATTGGTGAGCACCGGGAGGAGCGCTTCCGCCCTCTGGTTCACCATCACGAGGCGGCCCTCGGCGTCGAGGAGGAGCACGCCGTCGGGAAGGCCGCGGACGATCCGCTCGAGCCGGGCCCGGTGCTCGGCGTGCACGGCGTTGACCTTCTGCACGAGCAAGGCGTTGTGGATGGCCACCGCGGCCTGGTTGGTGATCATGGAGAAGAGCTGCAGGTCCTTCTCGCGGAAGACGCCGAGGCCGCGCGAGTCGAGCTGCATCGCGCCGACCAGCGTGCCCCGGTAGAACATCGGAACGCACATCAAGGAGCGGATTCCCTCGGCGCAAAGGCTGGCGGCGCCGTTGAAGCGCCCGTCAACCGCCGCGTCGGCGGAGATGACGCCCGCCTTGGCCGCCACCACTTCCCGCAAGAGGCTCAGGGAGAGCGGCACGTCGAGGTCTTCGCCGCCGCGTCCCCGGCCGATCTGCAGCGTCGCTTCCAGCGTGCCGGGATCGAGGATGGCGATCGCTCCGCGGTCGGCGGCGAGCAGCGGAATCGCTGCGTCGAGGATGCGTCCGAGCAGCGTCGGCAGATGGTGCTCCACTCCGATCGCCCGGCTCAGCTCGATTCCGGCGCGCAGCTTGTCGTAGTCGCGCCGGAGCTCAGATTCCGAGGCGATGAGCGCGGCGGGCCGGAAGCCGGGAACGTCGGCGACCGAGATGCGCAGCTCGGTGCTCCCGAGCGCCGGGTCCTGCGACTGGAAGCGGAACCGGGCCAGCCCGATCTGGAGCTCGTCGCCGTGGGCGAGCACGGCCTTCTGCACCTTCTCGCCTCGCACCACGACGCCGTGCTTGCTGGCCAGGTCGACGACCTCGTATCGGCCGTCTTCGAGCAACCGTATCTCGGCGTGCCGCCGGGACACGCTGGGATCCTCGACGCACACTTCGCAGGTGGGGTCGCGGCCGACGACGGCGCGCGCTCCCACCTCGAAGGTGCGGGGCTCCCCCGCGAGAGGAATCAGCGAAGGCATGTCGGCCTACAGGTTGACGAGGCCGAGGAGGTTGAGGTCGCGATACTCGTTCATGAGCAGCGTGCCGCTCGAGAAGTGGGACTTCGCTCCGCAGCCGAGGTTCAGGACCTTGGAGAGGATGCACTGGTCGACGACGCCGAACACGGTGCGCAGGTCGACGACGCGGGGCAGGGTCACGCAGCGGGCGCCGGTGTCGGTCCATTCCGACTCGAAGGTCCAGTTCTGGGTGTCCGTCTGGACACCGAGCCCGTCATAGAGGTTGATGACGCGCCCGTTGAGGGTCCAGGGCTTGCCGTTGCCGCAGTAGTCGGCGCGCAAGAGGCGGGTGCAGGCCTGGTGGTACTTGCGCAGCGAGGTGCCGTTCTTCGAGGCCCAGGGCTTGTAGCCCATCTCCACGCACTTCGCGAGGGCGGTGAGCCGGCAGCCGAAGGTGAAGCGGGTGCTGCTCGCCGTCCATGACCCGCCCGTGGGCGTGTTCTCGCTATAGTCCCAGGTGCCCGCGAGCGCGACGGCGGCGATCGGGTTGCCGTTGGCGTCGTCGCCGCAGAGCGGTTCCCAGGAGCCGTCCGAGCGGTAGGAGACGTTGTAGAACCAGACGTCCAAGTTCGAGCCCGATCCCTGCGAGACGCTGTCGATGCGCATCGGCAGCGACGAGCCGTCCGAGAGGACGCCGGCGAAGGACGCGCCGGCGAGGTGGCTTCCGCTCAGGGACTTGCCGTTGGCGGTCACGCCGGCGAGCTGTGCGCCGTTGAGCGACACGCCATTGAGCGAGACGCCGTTGAGCGAGACGCCGTTGAGCGACACGCCGTTGAGCGAGACGCCGTTGAGCGAGACGCCGTTGAGGGAGACACCGTTCAGCGAGACGCCGTTGCTCGCGGTGAGCGTGCCGTCCCTCGAATCGACCACGTTGAGGGTCGAGGGATCCTGGCCAGTGCCGCAGGCGGCCAGGGTCGCGAGGAGGGGAAGGAGAAGGGTTCGGGGCGAGATGAAGCGCATTGTCGTCAGGCCTCTCAGGGTCGGGTGCTGGCAGGAAGTAGAGCAAGTGCCGTGCCTGCGGAAAAAGGCTCTCTTTGTGTTCAAAGTGCTCTTCCGGGAAGCAGCACCTGCTCGAAACCGGCAGGTCCTGCCTGCAGCTTCTGCCGTGTGGTTCATCGGAGCACCGAGGCGCACACGCGCAGGCCCACGGTCAGGTCGCGGATCGACGCTTCCGGGACCTCGCGGTTCTCGCTGTGGCTCGAGTTCTGGTCGTGGTAGAAGCTGCCGCCGCGCACGACGGTCTCTCCCGGAACGAGCGCCGAGGCGGTCCACTCCCAGACGTTGCCGGCCATGTCGTCCACGCCGAACGGGCTGCGCGAGGCGGGATGCAGGCCCACCGTGTCGGGGCCGAAGGCGAGCGGTTCCTTTCCGTACGTCTGATCGATGTTCGCGTCCTCGGGATCGAGGGCGTCGCCATGGGGGAATTGCCGCTCGTCGGCGCCGCGGGCGGCGCGCTCCCATTCCACCTCGTCGCAGAGCCGGGCATTGGGAACGCGGCCGGTGCGGGAGAGCCAGGCGGCATAGGCGCGGGCATCGTCCGCGGCGACGCCGCTGACCGGGAAGTTGAGCCAGTCCTGCGAGGCGGCGGTCTTGCGCGAGGGATAGGCGATGACCTCCCCTTCCCGCGCCGAGAGGTTCCGCGAGGTGGGCTGCACGCTCAGGCGCCACTTTCCGTCCGGCCCCTGCTTTAGCTCGAGCGCTCCGGTGAATCCGACCCGGGCAACGCGCGGGAGGCGCTTCGCGCGCTCCTTGGGCGGGAGCGCCTCGAGGAAAGCGATCCAGTCGGCGAAGGTGGTCTCGTGGCGCGCGATGAGATAGCCGTCGGTGGTGCGGGCGTGGATTGGCACCGTCTTGTAGAAGCTGCGGCGCTGCTCCTCGCTCGCGGCGCTGCCGAACAGGAACCGGCCAGGGGGCACGTAGACGTATCCTTCCGGGACCGACTCCGCCGGCGGCAACTGGACATCGAGCGCCAAGCGCTCTCCGCGCGCCAGGCGCAGCGGCGCGGCGACCTGCGCCCGTCCCTTGGCGCGGAAGACGACGAGGTAGGAGCCCGGCTCGAGGTCCTGCACCTGGGCACTTCCCGAGAACGAGCGCACCTGTTCGAGCCGGAGCCGCCCGCGGCCGTCGCTGAGATACCGGTGCACCTCGACGGAGGCTTCGGGCGAGCATCCGATGGCGAGCGTCGCGGGAGCCGACCAGCGCCTGCGACGGGCGCCGCCGTCGTCGAAGAGGGCGAGGCGCTGTACGAGCTCGTCCCGCTCGAGCAGCCGGCCCGCGTCTTCCGCCACGTAGGCGCGCTCGAGGAGCATGTCCCCGAAGAGGGAGCGGACGTCGCTGCGGCTTCCGTCGAGCGAGAATGCAGTCTCCAGCTCGCGGGTCGCGCTGGCGTAATCCTGCGCGACCTGAGTGCGCAGATCGAGGACCCGGCTCCACGTCCGCTCCGCCGCCTCGATTTCGCGGGCGTCGAAGAGCGCGAAGGCCTGCTTGCGCGCCTGATCGAGGGCGCTGGCGCTGTGGCGCGAGGCTTCCAGGGCGGCGCGGCCGGTCTCGAGCCGCGCATCGACCTTGGCACGCAGCTCTGCGCGCGTATCGAGCCAGATGCCGCCACCGACCAGCGCCAGCACCACAGGCACGGCTACGATGGCAAGGCGCCTGGTCAGGCGCGCGCGCCGTTGCGCCTTGTGGCTCGCCTCCAGAAAGCGCCGCTCGCGCGGGGGTAATTCCTCGAGATCGAGGCGCGCCGCCTCGGCGAGCTGGGGGCCGCGCCAGAGCGCTTCGCGCTCGAAGCCGAGGCGTTCCCACTCGACCACCGCGCGTGAGACGCGGTCGCGGACGGCGCGCTGGTCGACGGTGTCGTCCAGCCAGCGGCGCAGCGCGGGCCAGTCGCGGATGAGGGCCTCGTGCGCGATGTCGACGGCCGCGCCGTCGTTGGCATCGTGCGCCACCAGCAGCCGGCCCCGGACGAGCCCGTCGAGGGTGGCTTTCGCGGTCGGATCGCTCGCGGTCAGCTCCGTCTCGCTGCGCCGCGCGCGGGTGCGATCGGAGGTGACCAGCTCGAGGAAGATGCGGCGGGCCTGATCGCGCTGGTCGGGGCGCAATCCATTCAAGACGCTGTCCGCATGGCGCGCGAGAGCGCCGGCGACCCCGCCCATCGCCTCGAGGGCCGAGGTGCGGATGGTGGCCGCTTCTCGATCGCGCGCCGACCACAGCTCCGCGAGCGCGAACTGGAGCAACGGCAGTCCGCCCTCGGCCGTCGCGGTCGATTCGACGAGCATGCGGATGAGATCCTCCGACTCGAAGCGCACGCCGAGGGACGCCGCCGGGCCGATCACCGCTTCGCGGATTCCTTCGCGCGAGAGCGGCCGCAAGAGATAGAGGGCGCGGCCGATCTGCTCCGCCATTCCGGGCAGCGGCGCCAGCCTGGTGAGGAAGTCTCCGCGCACGGTGGCGACGACGCGGAGCGACGGACCGGCGCTCCACATCCATCCGAGCGCGCGACAGAAGTCGGCCGCCTCGGAGGGATCGCTCTGGGTGATGATTTCTTCCAGTTGATCGATGAAGAGCAAGAACCCGCCCGCGCCGCCGACCTTCTGGCGCAGTGCGCGCGGGACCTCGGCCGGATCGCGGACGATCTGCCGGGCTACCTCTCCCTCGTCGCCGCCGAGATGGGGGCTGAGCGCGGCCGCGAGCGCAGCCACCGGATGCCGGCTCGGCACCAGCGTCGCGGCCTTCCATCCCTCGCCGAGAGCGCCCTCCTCGACCGCGGGGATCACGCCCGCGCGCGCGAGCGACGACTTGCCCACTCCGGAGTCGCCGACGATGAGCGTGAACGGCTCGCTGCGCAGGCGCTCGACCAGCTCGCGCACCGCTCCGTCGCGGCCGAAGAAGAAGGCGCGGTCGCGGGCCTGGAAAGCCTGCAGGCCCTGGTAGGGATTCTCGGTGGCGTGCGAGGAGTGGCGCCGCGCGGCACCCAGCTGATCGAACGCCTCCCGCAATTCGTCGGCGGAGGCGAAGCGCTCGCTCGCGTCGCGCCGCAGGCAACGATCGATGGCGGCGGCGAAGCGCGGCTCGACGGCGCACACCTCGGCGAGCGGCTTGGCGTCCGAGTCGAGGACCGCCGCGCGCAGGTCCTGCATCTGCCCGCGATCGTGCGGCGGATGGCCGGAGAGCAAATGGTAGAGGAGCGCGCCGAGCGAATAGATGTCGGAGCGGAAGGAGGCCGGCTCGGCGCGCCAGACCTCCGGCGCCATGTAGAGCGGCGTGCCCATCACCGCTCCGGGAAGGGTGGCGGAGACGGGCGGCGACGAGGTGCGCGCGACGAGCGCAGCGACGTTATCGGGGGGACGCGCCGGCAGATCGATGGTCGCGTCCAGCGCGGCGGAAGCGGGGATGACCGGCTCGGCCGCGGGAAGATCGAAGGGCCGGAGATCCATCAGCTTGGCGAGGCCGAAGTCGAGCAGCTTCGCCTCTCCGTCGTCGGAAAGGATGGCGTTCGCCGGCTTGATGTCGCGATGGAGGACGCCGCTCCGGTGCGCGGCCGCGAGGCCCCGGGCGAGGCCCTGCGCGATGCGCAGCGCCCGCTGCCAGGGCGCGGGCTTGGCGAGCCGATCGAGCGTCTCGCCCCGGACGAACTCCGAGATCAGGTAGGGCTGCCCGAGCGCCTCGCCGACCCGGTAGATGGTGACGACGTTGGGATGCTGGAGCCGCGCGACCGCGCGTGCCTCGAGGAAGAAGCGCTCTCGCTGCTCCGGATTTGGATCCACCGCCGCGATGAACTTCACCGCCACCGAGCGATCGAGGAGCGTGTCGTGCGCGAGGTAGACCTGTCCCATCGTGCCGCGGCCGATGGGCCGGACCAGGCGATAGCCGTCGAACTCCTCGAGCGGCGCGGAGACGGTCTTGGCGGAGGCGCTCATTTGCGCAAGAGGCCGTAGAGCCTCACCTTGCCGGCGAAGGTGCGGAGCGGCATGCCGATGAGCTCGGCGGCCTTGACCTGGACGCCTCCGGCGGCCTCGAGCGCCTCGGCGATGCGGCGGCGCTCGAGCTGCCGGATCTCTTCGTAGAGGTCGCCCAGGGGAGCCGCTTCCGGGGGCGCGGGCGTAGCGGAGAGGGGTGCTGCCGCCGCCTCCGGAAGGATGGACCTGGGGAGCGATTCCGGCTCGAGCACGGGCTCGGTCACCGTCGCCGCGAGATAATCCATCGCGTTCTTCAGCTCGCGCACGTTGCCGGGCCAGGCATGCTCGGTGAGGAGCCGGAGCGTGGCCGGCGCGACGGCGGGAACCGGACGGCCCAGCGCAGCGCACGCCTGCTCCAGGAAGCGTCGCGCGAGAAGCAGCAAATCCTGCGGCCTCTGGCGCAACGGCGGGATGGCGACGGTGGCCGCGCTCAGCCGGAAGAACAGATCCTGCCGGAAGCGGCCGGTCTTGATCTCGCTCTCCAGCGACCGGTTGGTCGCGGCGACGAGCCGCACGTCGATCTCCCGCTCTTCGGAGGAGCCGAGCCTTGAGATGCGCTTGCTCTCCACCGCGCGGAGCAGCTTCGCCTGTGCCTGCGCGGACAGCTCGCCCACTTCGTCGAGGAAGAGCGTGCCGCCGTTCGCGGCTTCGAAGAGTCCCGCTCGCGCGCGGTCGGCTCCCGAGAAGGCGCCGCGCTCGTAGCCGAACAGCTCGCTCTCGATGAGCTGTTCGGGAAGGGCGGCGCAGTTGACGGTGAGCAGCTTCTGCTCGCGCCGCGGCGACCAGTGGTGGAGGGCATAGGCGGCGTTCTCCTTGCCCGACCCGGTCTCGCCATGGATGAGCACCGGGATGTCGCTCCGCGCCAGCCGCTGGATGACCGTGTAGAGCTGGACCATCGCGGGAGCGGCGGCGACGATTTCGCGGCCGCCCACATGGAGGACGGCGCCGTCGGCCACGTGGGAGAGCTCACCGCCGGCGAGGGCGCGAGCCGCGCTCCGGGCGCGGGAGATGAGGGCGCCCGCGTCCACGCCGTCGGCGGGAGACGACGCGAATCCTGCCCGCGCGGTCGGGGCGACGAGCGAGAGGGCGCGAAGGAGCCGCTCGAGCGGAACGCTGGCGTCTTCGAAGTTCAGCTCGGAGAGCAGGACGAGGAGGTTTCCCCCCTCGAGGCAGAAGGCGTCGAGGGAGCGGAGCTGGGCAGCGACGACCTCTACCGGATCGCCGAGCGCCGGCCCGAGCTCGACGGCGGCGATGACGAACGAGCGGCCGTAGCGGCGCGACCGCTCCAGCTCTCCCGCGAGCCGCGCGCGCCATTGCGCGGCCTCGAGATGCGCGGGCCGGCCCTTGGGCGCGGCACGCTCCTGGTAGACGAGGGTGAGGTTCCCGACCGAGACGATGTCGGAAGGCTGCAGAAGGCGTTCGCCCTCGAAGCGCTCGCCGTTGACGCGCGTCCCGTTGTGGCTGCCCAGGTCGGAGATGTAGGCCTGCCCGTTCGCGACGCGCACCTTGGCGTGCAGTCGCGAGACGGAGGGATCCTCCGACCGGAGGGTCGCCGCAGGCGACCGCCCCACGGTCACCTCCGCCGCAGCCGGCAGGAAGAAAACGCGCGAGGCGCCGCCATCGTGGACGAGCAGGTACGTCCGCGCCGGCTCGTGAAGCGGCGCGCCCGTCTCGACAGGTAAGGTATCGCTGACCGGCGCGGCGGAAACCACGTCGTGCATCTAGTTCGCCCCTCGTACGTTTGTGAAATCTTACCTGCAAGGCGGCCGGGCCGAAACGAGGAGGAACGCGCAGGATTTGTCATTTCCTCCGAGTTCGCGGCAGATGCGCCTACC
>Ga0209474_10000059_pt1 | contig 126258 bp, 131 predicted proteins | sample GraSoiAngelo_145_FD_185902 | JGI IMG/M metagenome (GOLD analysis project Ga0209474, IMG submission 185902) | Grasslands soil microbial communities from the Angelo Coastal Reserve, California, USA - 14_1009_05_20cm (SPAdes) (version 2) | ecosystem: Environmental > Terrestrial > Soil >...
ATGAGGCGACGCGCCTGAAATACCGCTACCTCGACATCCGGCGGCCGAAGTTGACCCACAACCTCGAGCTCCGCCATCGCGTCGTGCAGGCGATCCACCGCTACATGGACACGCACGAGTTCATGGAGGTCGAGACGCCGATGCTGCTGAAAGGCACGCCGGAGGGCTCGCGCGACTTCATCGTCCCGTCGCGCCTGCATCCCGGCGAGTTCTTTGCCTTGCCGCAGTCGCCGCAGCAGTTGAAGCAGCTGCTCATGGTCGCGGGCATCGGTCGCTACTACCAGATCGCGCGCTGCCTCCGTGATGAGGACCTCCGCGCGGACCGCGTGGTGGAGATCACGCAGCTGGACGTGGAGATGGCGTTCTGCACCGAAGAGGACGTGTTCGAGCTCATCGAAGGTTTGTGGGCGAAGGTCTGGAAAGACGTCCTCGGGATTGATATCCCGACGCCGTTCCGGCGCATCGACATGCGGGAGTCGCTCCTCAAGTACGGCACTGACAAGCCGGACCTGCGATTCGACCTCGAGATCGCCGACGTCAGCGATGCGCTGCGCGAGACAGGCGCCACGGTGCTTCGCGGCGCGCTCGATGCGGGTGGGGTCGTGCGCTGTTTTGCGGTGCCGGGCGGCAAAGACATGAGTCGCCGCGAGCTGGACGACCTCGCCGTCCTTGCGAGAGGCGCTGGGGCGAAGGGCCTGGCCTGGGCGCCGGGACCGCTGGATCGCCATCTCAGCGAAGGCGAGATGGCCGCGATCAAGTCCGCGGCGGGGGCCGGTGCGGACGACATCGTCCTCCTCGTGGCGGACCGGCGACGCAAGGCCGAGACAGTGATGGGACTGTTGCGTCGCGAGATAGCGCGCCGCCGCAAGCTGGTTCGCCACGGTGAGTGGAACTTTCTGTGGGTCTATCCCATGTACCTCTTCGAAGAAGACGACCTTGGCAACCTGACGTACGGTCATCACCCGTTCACGTCGCCGTGGCCTGAGGACATGGCACTGTTGGCCGAGCGTCCCTACGACGTGAGGGCTCGAGCTTATGACTGCGTGCTGAACGGCGTCGAGATCTCAGGCGGCAGCATTCGCATCCACGACCGCGAACTGCAGGAGAGGGTGTTCGGGATTCTCGGCATGGATGAGGAGCGCATCGGCACGCAGTTCGGCCACCTCCTCGACGCATTCGAGTACGGCGTGCCGCCGCACGGTGGCATCGCCGCGGGCATCGACCGCCTGATGATGGCGATCGTCGAGACCGACAACATCCGTGACGTCGTCGCGTTCCCCAAGACCCAGAGCCATCAGGACCTGATGCTCGGCGCGCCGAGCTCGGTCGACCCGAAGCAGCTCGAAGAGCTCCACATCCAGGTGATCCCGCCAGAGAAGCCGTCGTAGCATTGGCCGTGCTCCCGAAGAGTGGCGGCAAAGTGCGGCTTGCCCAACACTCGCGTAAACGGGACCCCGGAGTCCGCAAGGCCGACCAAAAGCCCGCTTTGACGGGACTTGGAGAGCCGAGGCAGGGGACCCACCTGAGCATGCTCAGGACAACCCACCACCGCCGCTCGGAGGGAGCGCTCCCCCCGGATTGCCCGGACTATCCGCCCTTTCGAATCAGCGAAACCTCGGATAGTCCGGACTATCCGCCCTTTCGAACGAGCGAGACCCCGGATAGTCCGGACTATCGGAGGGGGCCGGGAGTTTGAGGTTCATCCCACCGGGCCTGATCGTGGCCCTGCTCCTAGTGCTGATCGTCTCCCAGCTTTGCTACGCCTTCCTTCGGTACCGGCGGCGCGCCTACATCCCGATCCTCGTCATGACCGCTGTCGGCTTCGGCCTCGGCCAGTTCTGGGACTTCATGGGCCTGCCCTCGTTTCGCCTCGGCCAGGCCAACCTCGTGCCGGGAGTGGCTTTCGCGCTGCTCCTCCAACCCCTGGCCCGCTTCGTACCGAGACCGGATCGCCAGCCCAAGGAGCCACCACGCGAGCCTAGGCCCAGCAATTAGCAAACCCCCACTTACTATTGCGAGTGTGTTTGCGAACCGCGGCTCGAGGGTATTCAGTCGATGAGCAGCGAGAGCTTCATGTGGCTCGCTTTTGGGGTGGCCGCCCTGATCGTGGCGCTTGCCCTGGCGGCGGTCCTCATCAGGCTACGCGGCACCCTTGGCGCCGTCGAAGAGCTGCTCGACACCACGAACGAAGAATTGAAGGAGACGCTGCCCGAGGTGCGACAGACGATCGAGAATGTGAATGACATCACATCAGGTGTGAATGTCGGCCTCAGGACTGGCGGTCGCGGACTGGCGGCGGTCGGCCGCGGCGTCAATTCGGCGGTGCATGGCGCGAGGGTGGCGGGTCAGAGCCTTGTTCGCTCGGTTAGAGGAGGTTAGCGATGGCTGACGAAAGGAACGGCGGCGGTGGTTTCGGCTGGTTCATCCTCGGCGGACTCGTCGGTGCGGCAATCGGCGCGTACATCGCGACCGGCCCCGGCCGGGAGCAGGTCGAAGGCCTGCGCAGCAAGACGATCGAGCTGAGCGGCAGCGAGACCGTGCAGCGGGCGCGCGAGGCGGCGCAGCGGGCGCGGACCATGGTCACGGACCCCGATCACCCGGTCGGCAAGGCGATCCAGGACGGCGTCGCCGCGGCCAAGCGCAAGCGCGAAGAGCTCGAGGCGACCGCCGCGCGCAAGATGCAGCGGGCGACCAACCTGGAGGAATAGCCGAACCCGCATGGCGAAGCGCAACCTGGCAGAGCTGAAGATCCCGGCCGTATCAGCGTTCATACCGGTGGCCAAGCGCGTCGCGACCACGCTCGGCGGCCAGCTCGGTTTGAGCTTGATGGACCTCGACGAGCTGGCGATTGCGCTCACCCAGGCGTGCGACAGCGCGATCTCCGCGGCCGACGATCTCGGCTCGCCGGCCGATCTCAAGCTGACCTACTTCGCCACCGACCGGGCGCTCGTGGTAGACGTCGACGTCATGCCGACGGGGGCCGCGCTGCCGCTGTCGGCGATCAAGCACGAGACTCACATCGACCCAGAGCTGCAGAGGCTCGCCTACGAGATGATCCGCTGCTTCGTCGATGACTTTCGGCCGTCGATCGAGCCACTCACCGGTCACGTGAGCTTCCGGATGGTCAAGCACCTAGCAGGCTGATCCCCGACCGGCGGACACTTAACAGGTATTGAGTTCGTCGACGCGGATTCCGCGCGAGGAGTTGCGGGCGCTCCATCGCCGCTACAAGGAAAGCAAGGACCCGGCGGAGCGTGATCGCATCCGTGCGCGGCTCGTCGACGCCTACCACGACTTCGTCTACTTCTTGGCACGCAAATTTCAGAACCGCGGTGAACCGCTCGACGATATCGTCCAGGTCGGCTACCTCGGCCTGATCAAGGCCATCGAGCGCTTTGACCCCGACCTCGGGTACGAGTTCACGACCTTCGCCACGCTGACTGTCGCAGGCGAGATCAAGCGGTACTTCCGCGACAAGGGAACCGCGATCCGGTTCCCGCGCCGTCTGCAGGAGCTGCACCAGTCGGTGGTCCGCGTCAACGAGCAGATGAAGAACGAGCTGGGTCGCGAGCCTACGGTAGGCGAGCTCGCGGATCGCCTTGGCGTCACACCCGACGACGTCACGGAGGCGATGGAGATGGGCCCGGCCTACGTGCCTGTCTCGCTCGACCAGCCGGTCTCGACCGGCGACGGGCAGGACAACCGCTCGGTGGCCGAGCAGATCGGCGGCTCCGATCCGGAGCTGGAGCGCGTCGAGATGCGCGACGTGCTCGACCGCGCAATGGAGCATCTGACCCCGCGCGAGCGCGCGATCATGGCGATGAGGTTTTACGAGCAGATGTCGCAGTCGGAGATCGCGCGCCGGCTCGGTATCAGCCAGATGCACGTCTCGCGGCTCCAGCGTGCCGCGCTCGAGCAGCTTCGCAAGTACGTGCCAGAAGAAAGCGCGGGCTAAGTGGCGCTCGTCGAGTCGGAAGCGCCGCGCGATCCCCTCACGCTCTTTCGCCGCTGGTATCGAGACGCGCAAGACGCGGGCGCGCCGCAGCCCGACGCGATGACGCTCGCGACCTGCGGTGAGGAAGGGCCGTCGGCGCGCATGGTGCTGCTCAAGGGCATCGAGGACGGCGCATTCCTTTTCTATACGAACTACGGAAGCCGCAAAGGCCGCGACCTCGCGGCGTACAAGAGTGCAGCGCTGGTCTTCTACTGGTCCGTCACTCACCATCAGGTGCGCGTATCCGGCACCGTGCGGCGGCTGAGCCGGAAGATGTCGCAGGCGTACTTCGCGACGAGGCCTCGTGGGGCGCAGCTTTCCGCGCTGGCGTCGCGCCAGAGCCGCGTCGTCAAGTCGCGTGACGTGCTCGAGCGGGCCGCACTCGAGCTGGCGAAAAAGTACCCGGCCGAGGCGCCGCTGCCACCGGATTGGGGTGGCTACGCGGTGCGCCCGCGCTGGATTGAGTTCTGGGAAAGTCGTGAGGACCGCCTGCACGACCGGCTGCGCTACGTGCGGAAGGCCGGAGGCCGATGGGCCATCGAAAGGCTCGCTCCGTGAAGCCATCGCGCCATTCGGGCACGAACCGCTGCGTCGCGCACCGGAGAAGCCGCCATTCGGGCTCCAATGGCTGCATCGGGCACTCGCCCTAAACTAGATCGACCCCCGTGACCGGGAATGAGATCCGCACACGTTTTCTAGAGCATTTCGCGAGCCGGGAGCATCTGGTCCTGCCCAGCGCGCCGCTTGTGCCGCATGGCGACCCGAGCACGCTCTTCATCTCGGCCGGAATGCAGCCACTTCAGCCCTACTACCTGGGCTTGAGTCAGCCGCCCGCGCCCCGAATCGCCACGTCCCAGAAATGCCTGCGGACAGGAGACATCGAAGAGGTGGGCAAGACCGACAGGCACAACACCTTTTTCGAGATGCTCGGCAACTTCGCGCCGACCGGCGACTACTTCAAGGAAACCGCCATCCCGCTCGCGTGGGATCTGGTCTCCAAGGGTTTCGCCATGCCGGTCGACCGGCTGCGCGCAACGGTCCACCCATCGGATGACCAAGCTTTCGAAATCTGGATCACGAAGACTCAGATTCCCGCCGAACACGTCACCCGCCTCGGCGACAACTGGTGGGGACTCGGTCGGGGACCTTGCGGTCCGGACTCAGAAATCTGGTGGGATCGAGGGCGAGAGGCAGGCTGCGGGGAGCCGGACTGCTACCCCGACCACTGCGCACGCTTCACCGAGTTCTGGAACCTGGTGTTTCCGCAGTACGACCAGCGTGGCGAGCTGTCCGGCCCACCGTCTACCGCGGAATCGATTCAGCGCGGCATCGCCGATGGCGTGCTCGTGCCGCTCGCGCGTCCTGCCATCGACACAGGGATGGGACTCGAGCGCATCAGCTTCATCCTCCAGGGGAAGACCAACGTCTTCGAGTCGGACCTGCTCGCGCCGCTTGTTGGATTCGTGCGCGAGCACAGCAAGATGCCGACCACCGTGTCGGAGCGAATCATCGCGGACCACGTCCGCGCGATCACGTTCTGCATCGCCGACGGCGTCGTGCCTTCCAACGAAGGGCGCGGTTATGTCCTGCGCCGTCTCATCCGCCGCGCGGCGTTGCACGGTCGGAACATAGGCTTGACCGCCAGGCTGTCTGGCGGCGCGCAGCGAACGGTTGCGATGTTCAAGGAGCACTACCCCGAGCTGAAAGACCGCGAACGGTTCATCACAGAGACGATCGAGGCCGAGGCAGAACGATTCGCGAGGACGCTCGAAGACGGCATGGAGCAGTTCGAAAAAGTCGCTTCGCGCGGAGGCGGAGTCGTCTCAGGTGCTGACGCCTTCAGGCTCCATGACACCTTCGGTTTTCCGCTGGAGCTGACGAGAGAGCTGGCCGCCGAGCGCAAGGTCACGGTGGACGAGGAGGGCTTCCGCACTGCGATGGCCGAGCAGAAGGAAAGGTCGAGGCGCGCGACCCCGCTTCGGTTCGCGATCACAAAAGACACCCCGAAGTCGGAGTTCAGCGGCTACGACGAGCTCACAACCGAAACCAAAGTGCTGGCGATCCGTCTAGGTGGCGACCCGGTCGATGTCGCCATGGAGGGGGACGAGGTCCAGGTTTTCCTGGAGCGAACGCCCTTCTACGCCGAGTCCGGCGGCCAGATCGGTGACACCGGAACGATCAGCACCGCGGGCGGACGCGTGCGCGTCGAAGACACCCAAAAGCCACTCGAAGGGTCAATCGCCCACCTGGGAACCGTGATCACGGGTGAGGTGCGCGTGGGGGAGATGGCCACCGCCGCGGTCGATGAAAAGCGCCGGCGGCAGATCATGCGTCACCACTCCGCGACGCACCTGCTGCACAAGGCGCTCCGAGAGACTCTTGGCGAGCAAGTCGTGCAGAAAGGATCATGGGTCGGCCCGGACCACACCACGTTCGACATTCCGTTGAATCGCGCCCTCTCGAAAGACGAGCTGGTCCGGATCAACCGTCGGGTCATGGAAAAGGTACGCGAGGCGCTGCCGTTTCACGAGAGTCAGAAGCCTTACAAAGAAGCGGTCGCGCAGGGCGCGATGCACCTGTTCGAGGAGAAGTACGGCGACGTCGTCCGCGTGGTGTGCTTCGGCGATTGGACCTGCGAGCTGTGCGGCGGCACGCACGTCAAGAACACCGCCGACATCGGCACCGCGCTCATCGTCTCCGAGTCCAGCATCGGCTCAGGGCTGCGCCGGATCGACATGGTCGTCGGCGAGGCGGCGGATGAGCTCGTGCGCAGGGACCGCGAGCTTCTCACGGAGCTCGCGAAGTCGTTCAATGCTGCTCCGGAGCAGCTGCCTCAGCGCATTGAAGCGCTCAGGGCGCAGCTGAAGGAGGCCGAGCGCGAGCGGGCCAGGCTCCGCGACCAGCTTCGCGCGGCGCGTGTCGGCGGCACGGACGGATTCGCAGTCAAGCACGGACGGGTGGACTACGTCGCCGAGACGGTGGACGCCTCCAGCGTCGAGGAGCTGAGGGCCTACGCGGACCGCTACCTCGAGCGGGTGAAATCGGGAGTCGTAACCCTCGTCGCCGGTGACAAGTTTGTCATCAAGGTGTCCAATGACCTCGTGCCGCAGTTCGATGCCACGCGCCTGAAGGATTTCTTCGGCACGGGCGGCGGGCGACCCCAGCTGGTCACCGGCAAGCTGACCGTCCCCCCGGGCGAGGCCTTCGAGCGCCTCGAGCAGGCGCTCAGGGCCGAATGAGCAAGTTCAAGTTCCTGCGCAAGCGCAGTGAGTACTACCGCCATTTCACCGTGCTGGACATCGGGACCGACCTGATCAAGGTCCTCGTCGTCCGGCGCGACGGCCCCGACGGCGAGGTCCTCGGGGTGGGAAGGGAGCCGCAGGCGCCGGCCGCGATGTCCGGCGGCGCGATCGCGGACCTCGAGTCGGTCATCCAGTCATGCAACCGGGCGCTGGAGGCGGCGGAGGACATGGCCAAGACAGTGCCCGGCCAGGTCGTGGTGGGCATCGCCGGCGAGCTGATCAAGGGGTTCTCCTCGACCATCGCCTACCCGCGTGAGAACCCCAAATCGAGGGTTCGCTCGGGTGAGATGTCGACCATGCTGCAGATGGTCCAGCGCCGCGCGCTGCGCGAGGCCCAGCACCTGCTCGAGTTGGAGCGGAGCTACGGCCAGCTGGAGGCGAGGCTGGTCCACTCCGCGATCACCAACGTGCGGGTGGATGGCTACCCCGTGACGAACCCGGTCGGTTTCACGGGCAAGAACCTGGAGGTCACCGTCTTCAACACCTTCGCCCCGATGACGCACATCGACGCCATCGAGACGGTCGTGCGAGAGCTCGATCTCGAGCTTGCGGCTGCGGTCGCCCAGCCCTACGCGCTCGCTCGGGCGTGCGCCAACGAAGAGATCTGGGCAGAGGGTGGGATTTTCGTCGACGTCGGCGGCGGCACCACGGACGTGGCGTTGATCCGTGACGGTGGAGTCGAAGGGACGCGCATGTTCAACCTTGGCGGCCGAGCGTTCACGCGACGCCTCGCTCTCGCTTTTGGTTTGAGCTATGAAGAGGCGGAGGCTCGAAAGCTGCGCCACTCCGAGGGCCTGTTGTCGTCGGACCAGCACCGTCAGGTTTCGGAGCTGCTTGGTGCGGACGCCGAGGTGCTCCTGCAGGGCCTCGCCCTGAGCATCAAGGAGCTTTCGCGAGGGGAGCGCCTTCCTTCCAGCATCTACCTGTGCGGGGGCGGAAGCCTCCTGCCCGAGCTCACCGTCGAGATGGTCAAGAACAACTGGTCGGCGGGGCTTCCTTTTCCGCGAGAGCCTCGCGTCAGGCACCTTGTGCCGCCAGACGTGCGCAACCTGACCGACTCGACGGGACAGCTGTCAAGCCCCCAGGACATCGCCCCGATGGGCCTGGCAAACCACGCCTTGCGGACTGAAGCTGAGGAGCGCGATACGGTGAATACCGTCATGAGACGGGTCCTAAGCGCTATAAAAGTCTGAGCAGAGCTCCAGGAGACCTGTAAAACGCCATGGCAACGAACCCGATTTACGTCGAAACAGAAGAGGAGATCCCCGAGCTCGTTGAGCGGCTTCGCCGCTACCACGGCGAGGACACGATGCTCGTCCTGCCCATGCGATCGCGCATCGGGCAGAGCCGATTCAACTTCCAGCTGCTGCGCAACTACTCCGCCAGGTTGGGCAAGCGCGTGACCGTCGTTTGCGACGACCCCGCGGTGCAGAAGATGGCCTCGGAGAGCGGCTTCGCCGTCTTTGGAGCCGTCGGGCCCGAGGGCGAGGGCATTCCCTCCGAAGCCGAGTCGGCGACGCCGATCCGCAAGTGGTGGCAGCGCAATCGCGTCGCGCCGACGACACACGTCGCGATAGGCGCCCCGACCAGGCTCCTCACGAAGACCGCCACCGAGTTGAAACCCGGACGGTTCCTGCTCTATGTGACGGCGATCACCTTGATCCTGGTTGGCCTCTTCGCCGCGGCGGTGTTCATACCGTCGGCGTCGGTGACTCTGGTCGCCCAGGCACAGCCCTTCACGGAGAAGGACCACGAGATCCAGGCTCAGCCGGGCAAGGCGCCGATCAAGGTCAGGCCGGCGGTGATCTCGAAGTCCAACTCGCAGGGCTTCAAGGTCACGGGCTCGATCAACGTGCCGCTCGCTCCGTCCCTCGGCCAGGTGACTTACACGAATAACTGCAGCAGCAGCGGACACTCAGTCTCGGGGTTGGTCGTACTCAACGGCCAGCGCTTGCTGAACAGCAACGGGATCGAATTCGCTCAGACGTCCGGTGACACGACTGTTCCATGGGGCAAATCCGCATCCGGGGTCAACGTCATGGCTGTGCAGCCTGGCACCGCCGGGAACGTCGGCGATCACACGATCACGAGGTTCAATCCCACCCGATATGACTGCATCGTCGTGACCAACCCGCAGGCGACCGGCGGTGGCACAGATCCCTCCAACACGCCGATCATGACGGTGTCCGACTTCGACGCCGCGCGGGCGCAGCTCGAGCAATCCCTCCACCAGACGATCGCGCAGGAGCTCTCAGGGGGCGGACAGCCAGGCGAGAAGCTGGCCGAGACGATCATATTCAGCCCGCCGCAGTTCACCACCGACCACCAGCCAAACGACAAAGTGCCGAGCTTCACAGGCACGATGACGGTGAGCGGCGAGGGCGACTTCTACAGCGACGCCGACGTCATCCAGGCTTACAAGACATACCTTGCGCAGAGAGTGCCCAACGACCAGCAGCTGCTCACGGAGAGCCCGATCCAGGTTCAGTACCGGCTCCTCAGCTCGGCGAAGGGCGGTTTTCTGGTGTTCGTGGGCAACGCTTCGGCGTATGTCGCACCCAAGCTCGACGAGGAGAAGATCCGCGCCCAGATCGTCGGCAGGCCTGTGGCGCAGGCAAGGTTCTACCTCGAGAAGCTGCCGATTCGCTCGGTCGCGATCAAGGAGCAACCGGTGGCGCTTCCGCTGATGCCGCTTCTCGACCGCAGGATCACGCTCCACTACGTTGTCGAGTCGAACGCCCCGGCCCCGTCCGCCGGGCAGGCCTCGCCGACCCCCTCCGCGTCGCCCAAACCGTCGCCCTAGTGCGGGTGCTGGCGGTCGACCCCGGCTCGAAGAGGGTGGGGCTTGCCATCAGCGATCCGACCGGGACGATCGCACAGCCACTCGCGACCGTCGAGGCCGGACCGCCGGAAACCCTGGCCTCACGCCTCGGTGAGATCGCGCGACAGAAGGAAGCCGGTCGAATCATCGTCGGGCTGCCGCGGCGGATGGACGGTTCGTACGGACCAGAGGCGAAGTCGGCGCGGGACCTCGCGGACTCCCTTCGCAAGTCCTCCGGCCTGCCGGTCGAGCTAGTCGATGAGCGCCTGACGTCGGTCGCGGCCGAGCGCTCCCTGATCGAGAGCGGTGTTCGCCGCGAGAAACGGCGTCAAACGGTGGACCGGGTGGCGGCGGCGATTCTGCTCCAGTCCCATCTCGACATCAAGCGTCGCGCTTGAGCGACGAGGTCACGCTGGTCGACGACGCGGGCGCTGAGCGCCGGTTCAAGCTGCACGACGCATTCGACCTCGACGCCGTGACCTACTACCTGGTCGAGGATGCGAGCGATCCGGAGCGTGTGCTGCTGCTGCGCGAGCTCGAGGGCGGGCTCGAGACCGTCGACGGCGACGAGTTCAAGCGCGTGATGGAAGCGCTCGAAGAGGACCGAGTCGAGTGAGGCGCCTGATCGCCTTCGTTTTGATTCTCGCGATCCTCGGTTTCCTCACGTCGCGCGCCATCGATTGGTGGAACCTCAACGTGAACACACCCGTGTCGTCGACCAGTCACAACGTGAGCTTTCACATCGACCCGGGCGAGGCGCCGAACCAGATCGGCAGCGACCTTTACGACCTCCACCTGATCAGAAGCACGATCGCTTTCGACATGTACACGCGGCTGACCAACGCCGGCCCGAAGTTCCAGGCGGGCTCCTTCGTCCTCAGCACCAACATGTCGCTGAGTCAGATCGTCGCCGCCCTGCAGCATGGGCGGCCAGACGAAAAAACGATCACGTTCCCTGAGGGATTCCCCGCCTGGTACCAGGCCAAAGTGCTCGACGAAAAAAAGCTCGGTGTCGCGCCCAACTACATCACCGGCGCCGAGTATCTGAAAGCCGCCAAGGATCCAGCCTGGGTGTCGACCTACAAGTTCCTGCCCCCGCCTGGGAACGGGGACTCCCCGCTGGAGGGCTACCTCTTTCCCGACACGTACCTGGTCGATCCCGCGCTCGGGGCCAAGGGCCTGGTCCAGGCCCAGCTCGATCAGTTCGGTAGCGTCTTCTCCGCCGACTGGCGGGCGCAAATCGCCCAACCGACGGCTGCCCGCCCGGCGGAGGACATCCGCTCCATCGTGATCCTCGCGTCGATGGTCGACCGCGAGGCCAACAACAAGACGGCGACCGACCGGGGCAACGTCTGCAGCGTGTACTACAACCGTCTCAGCATCAACATGTCGCTAGGCGTCGACGCGACGCTGCTTTACGCGCTGGGCCGGCTGACGCCAGAGCCGACGGCGGCGGAGCTCGTCCTCGACTCGCCGTACAACACACGCAAGCACGTGGGGCTCCCGCCGAGTCCGATCAGCAACCCTGGCAGGGCCGCGCTCGCCGCCTGCGTCAACCCACCGAAGACCAGCTTTCTCTTCTACTTCACGGACAGGCAGGGCACCACGCACTTCGAGACCAACGAGCTGGACTTCGAGCGCGACAAGCAGAAGTACGGCCTGAGCGGAAGCTGAGCTCGCAAAAGGTATTTCTGCTCGGCGGCGGGATTTCGTACTCGCGCAGTCCTGCCATGCACAACGCCGCCTTTCGCACCCTGGGCATGGACTGGACCTATGAGCTGCTCGACGTTTCACCTGACCAGCTCCGGGATGCTGTGTCGCAGCTCCGGGCGGAGGATGTCGGCGGAGCCAACGTCACCATCCCGTACAAGCAGGCCGTCATGGACCAGCTCGACACCCTCGCCCCTGACGCGCTGCGCGCCCGCGCGGTGAACACCATCGTCAAGGACGGGGGCCGTCTCGGGGGCTACAACACCGACATCCCGGCCATCAGGGGTGCCATCGAAGAGCTGGGTGTCGAGCCTGCGAGCATCAACGCGGTCATCCTCGGGGCGGGCGGCGCCGCGCGGGCGGCGGCCGTGGCCATGGAGGGCGCGCACATCACGTTTGTCGCGCGGCATCCCGATGATGCCGACGTGCCGGGCGAGGTTGTGCGCTGGGACGATCCCTCTGTAGCGACGCTAACGCGCTCGAGCGATCTGCTCGTCAACGCCACCCCGCTCGGCCGCCGCGAAGAGATGCCGTTGCGGCCGGCCGCCCTGCCGCGCGAGGGCGCGGTGCTCGACCTCGTCTACGTCACCGGCGGAACGCCGCTCGTGCGCAAGGCGCGCGCGCTTGGCCTCAAGGCGGTGGACGGGTGGGAGGTCCTCCTGGCGCAGGGCGCAATCTCTTTTCTCCTCTGGACCGGACGCAGCGCGCCACTCGCCGCGATGCGCGAGACTCTCCAGCCGTGAGATCGCCCGGACGCCGAGGCTTCGCCGTGCGTCCGCGGGGGCCCCTTAAGTGAGCACGTACCTGGTCGGTCTGCTGTGGGCGGTGGTGGGCGCCGCGGGCGGATGGCTGGTCAGGTGGGGGTCGGTGAAGCTCGCGCGGCTCGAGGGGCTGGAGCCCGGCAGCAGGTGGTGGCAGGTGTACGGGCCCCCGGTGCTGTCCGGCGTCGTGTTCGCCGTCTATGGCTACGAGATCACCTCTCTGCCGCTGCTGCTCGTGCGAAGCATTTTCGTGTTGGTGCTCATCCAGGTGATCTTCTTCGACTTTGAGCACCACCTCATCCTCGATCGCGTGATGTTTCCCGCCATGCTCCTGGCGTTTCTCGTCACGCTTTCACCGCTGATCAGCAGCCGCCTTGGTCTCTGGCAGCAGCCGTGGTATGCGGGAATCGGGATGGGCGTCGCGGCCGGCTTGCTGTTTCTGCTCCTGGGCCTGGCCGGGTCGGCGCTGTTCCGGGCCGAAGCCCTGGGGTTCGGCGACGTGAAGCTCGCGCTGTTCCTGGGCCTTCTGCTCGGCTGGCCCTACACGTTCACCGCGCTGTTCTACGGCGTCTTGCTGGCCACCGCGGGCGCGATCGCGTACATCGTGACGCACCGTTCGATGAAGGGCACGATCGCCTATGGACCTTACCTGGCGGCTGGGGCGCTGTTCGTCCTTCTGCGAATGCCCTGAGCCTGAGTCATGGACAATAGGCGGCCATGAGCAAGCTCCTGCCCGGTGAAAACCTCGTCTTGAAGGACCACCCGCACTGGATCACGGTGGTCAAGACGGTGCCCATTCCGATCGTGTTGGTGATCCTCGTGTTGTGGGCGGACTTCACGGTTCTGCTCGACAACTACGGCCTGCTGCCCATCCCAAACTTCCGGACCTTTCTCGCCCTCGCAGCCATCGCGTTCGCGCTCCTATGGTTCATTGTGGTGTGGATCCGCTGGCAGTCGATCAGCTACACGCTGACCGATCAGCGGATCAAGATCGAGTCGGGCGTCTTCGGCCGGCAGGAGAAGATCATCCCGATCGACCGCGTGCAGGACTGCACCACGAATCAGTCGTTGGTCGGTCGCGTCCTGGGCTACGGTCGGGTGGAGGTCGACGCGGCGGGAGCGCAGGGAGCCGAGGTGCTCGACCACCTGCCCCAACCCGGAGACTTCCGCGACCAGGTCTTCGTCCAGTCCGAGAAGCGGCGCGGCGGCGCGCTTCCTGCGGTTCCGTCGGCGACGCCTGTGCCGGCCAATCCCAGCGGCGTCTAACACCGGCTCGCATCGACCCCTGGTCCTGCTCGGCTTCATGGGCTCGGGCAAGACGTTGGTGGGCGCGCTTGTGGCGCAGCGAACTCGCTCCGCTTTTTTCGACCTCGACCACCTTGTCGAGGACAGGGCAGGCTTGTCCGTGGCCGAGATCTTCGCGACGCACAGCGAGGAGGCGTTTCGTGCTTTCGAAAAGGAGATCCTGCCCGGGCTGCTCCAACCCGGAGCGGTGGTGGCGCTCGGAGGCGGTGTTGTGATGGATGACGAGAACTGGCGTCTGATCGCTGAGCATGCGACCACCGTTTATCTCGAAGTACCCTTCGAGACGATCTGGCAACGCATCCACCATCTGCCGGGACGGCCCTTGATCGCGAACCGCACCGCGTCCGAGGTCGAAGAGTTGTTTGAGCGCCGTCGCGCGCGCTACGAGCAGGCCGATCACACCGTGGACGGAACGCGCGAACCGGGCGTGGTCGCTGACGAGGTCCTGAAACTTTGGTCCGACTGATCCTCGACTCGTCCACGGGGGGCTATCCCGTCCTCATCGGGACCAACCTGCAACGCGAGCTGCGCAACGTCGTCAGCCGCCTCGATCCGACCGGGGCCGCGATCATCACCGACACCAATGTCAGGCCGCACGCGGTGAAGGTAGCCAAGGCGATCAAACGAGCCGGCCTCAAGACGTCCATCCATGCCATCCCGGCCAGCGAGCGCTCGAAGTCCATGACGCAGCTGGGGACCGTGTTGTCCTTTCTGGAGCGGCAGCACATCGACCGTGGCGGTTGCGTCATCGCCGTCGGGGGAGGCACCGTCGGCGACCTCGCCGGCCTGGCGGCAGCGATCTGGCAGCGTGGCGTCCGGTTGATTGCTGTGCCCACGACGCTCCTGGCCATGGTGGACTCGAGCATCGGCGGCAAGACCGGGGTCAACGGCCTGCGGTCGAAGAACGCGATCGGGGCCTTCTGGCAGCCATCGGCCGTGCTCGCCGACCTCGCGACGCTCGAGTCGCTTCCGGTGCCGAACTACCGGGACGCTTTCGCCGAGGTTGTAAAGTACGCCGTCGCCATGGACAAAGGCCTGTTCGACATGCTGCAGCGAAACGGTCCGCGTCTGGTCGAGCGCGACGCGGCGATGCTCGAACGCGTCGTCTTTCGGTGCGTTGCCGCCAAGGCGTTGATCGTGGCCAAGGACGAGCGCGACCGCGGTCCACGCGCGATCCTCAACTACGGCCACACCGCCGGCCACGCGCTCGAGGCCGCGACCGCGTTCCGTGTCACCCACGGCCGGGCCGTCGCCTTCGGCATGCGCGTCGCCGCACGCGTCGCCCTCGCCCTTGATCTGTGCAGCAAGCGCACAGTGGATTCGCAGGACGAGCTCCTCCAAGCCTTCGGTCTGCCGGACAAGCCCCCGCATGCCGACCCGAAGCGAGTGCTCGCCGCCATGGCGGTGGACAAGAAGGCGCGCCGTGGCAAGGTCGCCTGGGTCATGCCGCGACGCATCGGCCACGCCGAGATCGGCCACACCGTGCCCGGCGCCGTGGTCCGCAGGGTCCTTACAAGGTCCCTGACGTGAAGCGAGTGGTGGTCGTCCATGGACCGAACCTCAACCTCCTCGGCAAGCGCGAGCCGCACATCTACGGCACCCGGTCGCTGGACGATCTCAACAAGGTGGTGCGCGATAAAGCCGGCAAGCTCGGCCTCGAGGTCAGCGTCTTCCAGAGCAACCACGAAGGTGAGCTCATCGACTTCCTCCAGAAGGAGGCCCCCGGCTCGGTGGGCGTCGTGATCAACCCGGGCGCTTTCTCGCACTCCTCGCTCGCACTGTTCGATTGCCTGCAGGCTCTCGCGCTGCCGGTTGTGGAAGTCCACCTCTCGAACATCCACGCGCGCGAGGAGTTCAGGTCCAAAAGCGTGACCGCGCGGGCGGCGCGGGGCGTGATTACAGGGCTTGGATTTGTGGGATATGAGCTGGCGCTGGAGTTTCTGGCCACAGAGAAATGATTTCAACCAACGACTTTCGCAACGGGACGATGTTCGAGATGGACGGACAGCTGCTGTCCATCGTGAGCGTGGAGCACATAAAGCTGGCCCGCGCGGGCGCGGTGATCAAGGCCAAGCTGCGCAACGTGCTCACCGGCTCGATCTTTGAGCAGAGCTTCCGCAGCGGGGACAAGTACCGCACGGTCCGCATCGACAGCACGGAGGCGACGTACTCCTATTCGGACGGCACACATCACTACTTCATGGACACGAAGACCTATGACCAGGTCCCCGTCGACGAGGACATGCTCGAGTCCGTGCTGCCTCTTTTGAAGGAGGGGAGCACGGTATTCCTGCAGCGCTATCAGGACCGTCTGATCGGCGTCGAACTGCCGATCAACGTCGACTTGAAAGTGGTGTCGACCGATCCAGGTTACAAAGGCGACACCGTGTCGGGCGCAACCAAACCGGCCAGACTCGAGACCGGGACGACGATTCATGTCCCGCTGTTCATCCAGTCCGGCGACATGATCCGGGTCGACACGCGAGACCATTCATACGTCGAGCGCGCCTAAACCGGTTCAAGACCGGCGACGGTGCAGCACGAGGCGTAGGATCAGTCGGTTATGAGTGAGAACGGCTCGCTGGGAGCGGTCCGAGTAGCCAATGAGGTGATCGCGAGCATCGCAGCGTTGGCCGCTTGCGAAGTAGAAGGTGTGGATGGCATGGACGAGACCGCGGCCCGCCACTTCGGCGATTGGGTTCGCCGCCAGGGGGCGCATCGCGGCGTCCGTGTGCACATCGAGGGCGATCGTTCCATCCATCTCGAGGTGTTCATAACGGTCGACTCCGAGGCCAAGCTGGCGGACGTCGCCGCGGCGGTCCAGGCCAACGTCGTCGAGGCAACCGAGCGAATGCTTGGGCTGGAGGTCGGTGAGGTGAACGTCTTCGTATCGAGCGTCGCCTTCGCCAGCTGACACCGGGTGGGTAAGCGCCACCAGGCGAGGGAGCTGGCGCTGAAAGTTCTCTTCCAGCTCGAAGGCACCGGCGATGACACCGAAGAAGTGCTCCGCTACCACGCCCTGGAGAGCGGAGTCGGCGACGACACGGCGAACTTCGCGCGGCAGCTCGTCGACGGTGTCCTGGCGAACCGGGAGAAGCTTGACGCCATCATGAGCGAGGCCTCGGAGCACTGGAAGCTCGACCAGATGGCGAAGGTCGATCGCATCATCTTGCGAATCGCTGTGTACGAGATCGCGATCGACCGCAAGGTACCGACCAAGGCGGCGATCAACGAGTCGATCGAGCTGGCCAAGACGTTTTCGGGCGATGAAGCGGGTCGGTTCGTCAACGGCATCCTCGGCAAGGTGGCTGCCACCGCGACTTGAGCGAGGTTCGTGAGCTCGACGATCTGCTCGCCGAACTCGAGGCCAACATTGGCAAGCTGGCCGAAGGGACCGCGCCTCTCGATGAGCTGGTCACGACGCACCAGCGTGCGGTCCGGCTGCTCGACGAGGCCAAGGCTCGCCTCGCGCAGCTGAAGGCGCGCACCGACGAAACGGCTAAATTGCTCGCGCAGTGAGGTTCCTACTCGCGCCGCTGGTGGCCTGGACGATCGCCCAGGCGGCCAAGGTTCTGCTCACGTCGATTCGCCAGCGCCGCCTTAACCTGAGGGTGTTGGCCGAGACCGGCGGCATGCCCAGCAGCCACAGTGCAATCGTCATGGGCCTGACGACCGCGATCGGTAAATATTCGGGGCTCGGCTCTGCCGCCTTCGCAATCGCCCTTATCTTCACGTTCGTGGTCATGTACGACGCGGCCGGCCTGCGCCGAGCGGCCGGCCGTCAGGCTGAGGTCCTGAACCGGCTGGTCGAGGACCTGGTCCACATGCGCGGCGTGCAGGAGGCGCGGCTCCGCGAGCTCCTGGGACACACGCCGTTCGAGGTCCTCGTCGGAGCCGTGATCGGTCTCGCCGTCGGGCTGATCCTCTAGATAGTGCGGCTCGACGTGCTGGTGACGAAGAGCGGTCTGGCCGAGTCGCGGGCAAGGGCGCAAGCGCTGATCCTGGCGGGCAAGGTTCGTGTCGGGGGTGAGACCGTGCGCAGCCCGGACCGCACTGTCAGCGAAGACGCACCGATCGCCGTCGACGCCCAACCGGGCTACGCCAGTCGCGGCGCCCTCAAGCTCGCTCCCGCGCTCGAACGCTTCGGTGTCGATCCGAATGGAAGGATCTGCGCCGACATCGGCGCATCGACGGGAGGCTTCACGGATGTTCTGCTGCGTCGCGGAGCGGCGAAGGTCTACGCCATCGACGTCGGTCGCGGCCTGCTGCACTGGCGCCTTCGACAGGACGCGCGCGTCGTCGTCATCGAGCGCATCAACGCCCGCGACCTCGAATCCTTTCCCGAGCCGGTGAGCCTGGTTGTGATCGACGTGTCGTTCATCAGCCTCGAGAAGGTACTTCCAGCAGTGCGGCACGCGGCACCAGAGGCAGAAGTCGTGGCTCTGTTCAAGCCGCAGTTCGAGGTTGGGCGGTCGGAGGTGGGGAAGGGAGGCATCGTGCGCGACCCCGCGGCGGTCGAGGCTGCGCTGTCTCGTTTCCGCGATTCAGCTCGCGACATCGGTTATGCGGTCGAGGCCGAGGCTCTGTCTGAGGTGGCCGGCGCTGAGGGCAATCGCGAGATCTTCGTCCACCTGGAGCCGGCGAGATCGTGAAGGTCTGTCTCATCCGGGGCTCAGGTGTCGAGCAGGACGAGGTCGACGCCGTGTTTCATGCGATGAGGGCACGGCAGGTCGAGGCCGTCGAGCTGAAACGCGACGCGAAACCTGAGACGGCCGCCGACCTCTTGAACGACGCCGACCTCATCCTCACGCTGGGCGGCGACGGAACTTTTCTGGCCGGCGCACGGGTCGCCGCCCCGCGGGACATTCCGCTCCTGGGCGTCAACCACGGCCACCTGGGGTTCCTGACGGAGATCGAAGCGGAGGCGATGGATGGCGGCCTGAGCCGATACTTCGATGGCTCGTACCGGATCGAAGAACGCACCATGCTCCACGTCACGCTTGTGCGGAATGGCCGCACCATGGTGCAGGAGATCGGCCTCAACGAGGTCGTGGTCGACCATTCAGGCGAAACGCACATCCTCCGCCTCGAGATCGATGTTGGGGGACAGCGCGTCGGCGTGATCGACGCGGACGGCGCCATCGTGGCGACCGCCAGCGGGTCGACCGCCTATGCGCTGGCCAGCGGCGGACCGATCCTCGAGCCCACCCTGGAGGACCTCGTCCTGGTGCCCATGAGCCCTTTCGCCCTCACAGTCCGGCCCATCGTGTTCGCGCCGGGCCAGGACATCAGCCTGAGCGTTGTGCGAGGACCGGCGGAGATGCGCGTCGACGGCCAGGGAGGACATGAGGTGGCGATCGGCGACATTGTCAGATGTGGATCGCACGCGAAGCGCCTGAAGGTGGTCCGGTTCAGCCCGCCGGAGAGCTTTTACCAGCGGCTGGCCGACAAGCTGGGTTGGGGCCGGCCCCTGGTCCCCAAGAAGTAAGGTGCTGAAGCAGTTGAAGGTGCGCGACCTGGCCCTGGTCGCGGAATCGACCGTGCGCTTCGGACCGGGTCTGAACCTGCTCACGGGCGAGACGGGCAGCGGCAAGTCGCTGATCATCGACGGGCTCGGACTCGCACTCGGCGCTCGAGCCTCAACCGACCAGGTGCGTCACGGCGCCGAACGAGCGGTCGTGGAAGCGGTGTTCGATTCCGTCGTCTTGCTGCGCGAGATCGGCAAACGCGGCGCCGCCCGGATCGATGGTCGGCCGGCCGCTCCAGGTCAGCTGCGCGAGATCGCCGACAGGCTTGTCGCGCTCCACGGCCAGCACGAGCACCACGCGCTGCTCGACAGCGAGACCCAGACGGAGCTGCTCGACGCGTACGGAGGCACGCTGGAGCTGCGCTCGGGCGTCGCCATTGCGCACACCGCCTGGGTCGCGGCATCGACCGCTTTGCTTGATCTCGAGCAGCTGCGGGCGCGGGGCAACCGCGAGCAGGAGTACCTGCGGTGGCAGCTCGATGAGCTGCGCCAAGCCGACCCCATTCCGGGGGAGGATGAGGACCTCGCGGCGGAGCGCACCGCCGTGCGGCACGCCGCGCGCCTTGCCGAGCTCGGGCAGCAGGCGACGGACGCCCTTCACGAAGAAGGCCTTGCGCGGGCCGCCGCGGCGATCAGCTTGGCGGCCGCGCTCGATCCTCGCCTCGCGGACCAGGCCTCGCGCCTGGAGGGGCTCGCGGACGAGATGTCCGACGTTGCCGCGTCGGTCAGGCGCTACGTCGAGCTTCTCGATTCGGACCCCGCCCGGTTGGAGGCTATCGAGTCGCGCCTGGCGGTGCTGGAGGGCATCAAGCGCAAGCACGGCGGGTCGATCGAGTCGGCCGTGCGTGAGCGGCAGCGCCTCGAGACACAGCTTGGGGCGACCGCGGACATTGAGTCGGCGCTCGCGGCGGCCGAGGCGGAGAAGATCAAACGCCGCAAGGACCTTGATGCCGTCGCGGCGCGTCTGACCAAAGCCCGCCGCGCCGCCGCCGCGCGGATGGAGAAGGCTGTCGCGGCTGAGCTGCAAGGCCTGCGTCTCGAAGGCGCGCGTTTCGAGGTTGCGTTGCGGCAGCTTGCGGATGTGGGGGCAACAGGGGCCGAAGATGTCGAGATGTTGTTCTTGGCCAACCCCGGCGAGCCAATCGCCCCGCTCGCCAAGGTAGCGTCGGGCGGCGAGCTTGCTCGGGTCATGCTGGCGATCAAGACCGTCGGCGCGGGCGCGGATCGCATTCCGACACTCGTCTTTGACGAGGTCGACGCGGGCATCGGGGGCGAAGCCGCGATCCAGGTTGGTCTGCGATTGAAGATGCTCGGCGCGCGTCATCAGGTGCTCGTCGTCACACACCTGGCTCAGATCGCGTCGTTTGCGGACCATCACCTGGTGGTGGAGAAGGCTCCGGGTCGGGACGGCCGCAACGTCGTGACCGTGCGCGAGCTGGCCACCGAAGAAGACAAGGCCCGCGAGCTTGCGCGCATGATGAGCGGCGGCATCACGGCGAAGGCAGTGGCGCGCGCGCACGAGCTCCTCGAAGAAGCCGGGAGGCCCGTAAGGTAGCCTTACGCCTCGTGGAATCGCCGGTCATTGGGCCCACCAATAGACTCGACGTGACGACCTCAGTCTTCGAAGGTCCGCTGGAGCTGCTTCTCGCGTTGGTCGAGCGGGAAGAGGTCGACATCTTCAAGGTGTCGCTCGCCAAAGTGACAGATGCGTATCTCGCCGAGGTTGCCTCGCGCGAGATTCCGAACCCGGAGGAGATGGCCGAGTTTCTGTGGATGGCGGCCCGCCTGCTGCTGCTCAAGTCGATTCGCCTCTTGCCCGGGGAGACCCCGACCGACGAGGAGACAGAGCTGCTCGGTTGGGAAGACGAGGTGCGACAACGACTCGAGGAATACCGTGCGTACAAAGAGATCGCGGGTGAGCTGCTCGAGCGCGCGCAGCAAGAAACCTTCGCCTTTCCGCCGCCTGCGCGACCGGTCGAAGCCGGTGGACAGGAGGCGCCGCTCGACGTCGACTATCTTGTCGCGGCCTTCAACAGCGTGCTCGCGCGCATTCCGCCCCGCCCGCTGGTGGTGCATGGGCGCACGTGGACGCTGGAGGAAAAGCTCGACCTCGTCACCAGCAGGCTCCGGCGTGGACCGCTCGAGCTCATCGAGCTGATCCTCGAATCGCAGGATCGCCTCGAGGCGGTCGTGACCTTCGTCGCCGTGCTGGAGCTCATCCGGCGTTCGGTGATTCGCGTCCAGCAGAAAGAACGATTCGGGCCGATCCATGTCGAGCTGCGGGAGCCCGCGGCTTGAACGATGTTTCGGCCGCGCTGGAGGCGATCCTCTTCAGCTCGAACCGGCCGCTGAAGGTTCGCGAGCTGCAGCAGGCGACGGACGCAGACCGGAACAGCATCGAAGGCGCCCTGGAGAAGCTTCGAGAGTCCCTCGAGGGCCGTGGCGTGATGTTGATGCGCCATCACGATGAGATCCACCTCGCGACCCGACCCGAGTACGCGGGCGCGGTGCGACGTGCCCTGAGACCCGAGGTGTCGGGCCGTCTCTCGCAGGCGGCTTATGAAACGCTGGCGATCGTCGCCTACCAGCAGCCCGTCTCGCGCGCGCGCATCGAGGAGGTGCGCGGCGTCAACTGCGAGAGTGTATTGGGCAACCTCGAGCTGCGCGATCTCATCACGGAGGTGGGGCGGGGCTCGGGACCTGGCCAGCCGAGGCTGTACGGGACGACGATGCGTTTCCTCCAGGTGATGGGCCTCGAGTCGCTCGATCACCTGCCCACGCCTCAAAACGAAGCGGAGACTCCAGAACGGGCGAACGCCTGAACAAGTTCCTCGCGCGCGCGGGCGTGGCAAGCCGCCGCGCCGCCGACGAGCTGATCGCCTCCGGTGCTGTCCGCGTCAACGGCCGGCGGCCGCCGGCGAGTGGACTGGTGATCGACCCGGACCAGGACAAGGTCACGGTCGACGGCCGGCCCGTGAGACCGCCCGCGAAACATCGCTACGTGATGCTCAACAAGGCGCTTGGGGTGATCACAACCGCGCGCGACGAGTCATCGCGCACTACGGTGCTGGACGTGATCGGCCCAGAAGGCCAGCTCGGGCACCGCCTGTTCCCGGTCGGCAGGCTCGACGCGGACAGCACGGGACTGCTTCTGCTCACCGATGACGGCGAGCTCGCCTACCGGCTGACGCACCCGCGCTACAAGGTCCCCAAGGAGTACCTGGTCACGGTCGCGGGAGTGCCGAGGTCGAGCGAGCTGAGCACGCTGCGACAGGGCGTCAAGCTCGATGACGGGATGACCGCGCCGGCCGACGTCGAGCTGGTGCGCGCGACTTCAGGGGATCGAGAGTCGGGCCGCGCCGAGCTGCAGGTGGTGATTCGCGAGGGAAGGCACCGCCAGGTCCGCCGCATGGTGCAGGCGGTCGGGCACAAGGTCCTGGCGCTTCGCCGCACAGCCTTCGGACCGTTGCGTCTCGGTCGCCTGAAGAGCGGCGGATGGCGCGTGCTGTCCAGCGGCGAAGTGGCTGCTGTGCGGCGCGCGGCGGGGCTCGGCGAGCCGTGATCGTCACCATCGACGGTGGCGTGGCTTCAGGTAAGTCGGCCGTCGGACGGCGCGTCGCGGAAAAGCTAGGCCTGCCTTTCATCGACAGCGGGCTGATGTACCGGGCGATCACGCGTCTGGCCATGCAGCGCGGCATCGACCCGCGCGATGACGCGGAGGTGACGGGACTCGCCGAATCCACGAAACTGCGCATCGAAGGCGAACGCGTTTGGGCCGACGGACAGGAGCTGACCGACGAGATTTACGACACCGATTACGCCGACGCCCTGCCGATCATCTCGGCCATTCCCGGCGTGCGCAAGGCGCTCGTCGCAGAACAAAGGCGCGTGGGCAGGTCGGGTGTCGTGATGGCGGGACGGGACATCGGGACCGTGGTTTTTCCCGACGCGGAGCACAAGTTCTTTCTGGTCGCGAGCCTCGAGAAGAAGGTCAGACGTCGCGCAGCCCAGTACGAGCGCCGCGGCGAGCGGGTCGACGAGGAGGCGATGCGCAGGGAGGTCGAGCTGCGGGACCGCGTCGACTCAGAAAGGCCGGTGGCGCCACTGCGTCCGGCCGAGGATGCGGTGATCATCGACACCGACAACCTCGACGTGGATCAGGTCGTCGATCGAATCGTCGAGCACGTAAAGGCGGCGCGGAGATGATCTACGCGTTCCTGCGCGGCTTCATGCGTTTCATGACGCGCGGGTTCCTGATCGGCCTCTTCAAGGTCGAAGGCCTCGAGAACGTTCCGCGCCGGGGACCGCTGATCGTTTGCGCCAACCACTTCGGCACCCTCGACCCGCCGATGGTGCCCGCATTCCTCCCGCGCCCTGACAGCTGGAGCATGGCCAAGTCCGAATATTTTCGGAAGCCGCTGACGCGATGGATCTTCAGGCGGTATCAGGCGTTTCCGGTGGTCCGTCATACGGCGGACCGGACCGCCCTGCGCCTGTCGTTCGACCTCCTGCAAGAGGGCCACGTTCTCGTCATCTATCCCGAGGGCACGCGGGTCGACGCGGGGGAGCTGTCGGAACCGGAGCCCGGCGCGGGTTTCATCGCGCAGAAGGCCGCGTGCCCGGTGCTGCCGGTGGCGCTCACCGGGACACGCGAGTGCCTGCCGAAGGGCAAGCTGTGGCCGCGGAGGGTTCCCGTCACGGTCCGCTTCGGCAAGCCGTTCGCGGTGCCTCTGCGAAGGCGGGACGGCAAGCGCATCTCGCACCGGGATGCTTCGGACGCCATCATGCTGGCGATCGCCGAGCTGCTGCCGCCGGAGAACCGAGGCCGGTACAGCGACGTGGAGTCGTGGCGGCGGAAGCTGGAAGGAGTGGCTAGCCCGGTGTTGGGTGCCTAGCCGATTGCGGGCCGCGCCCAGTCGTCCTCGACCAGGCTGCCGAGCGCGGGGTTGAAGCAGGCGTCGAAGGCCTCCTTCAGCGACTGCGGCGTCAGGTGGGGTGACTGCTGGCGGTAGTTCGCCAGGTCGACGAGTCTCGCGATCAGAGCCCGCGGGTGCGAACCGCGCAGCGGCTTCTTGCCGTAGAGGTTGTTGAGCAGATAGCCGATGGCCTTCTCGTCCCAGGGCACACCCTGGCGGTCGCACTCGTAGCGAAGGATGCGGCCGAAGGCTTCGGGCGAAGGGTTGCCGATGCCGATCTTGTATGCCATGCGGCGAAGGAATGCCTCGTCGACCAGCTCGGTCGGTGAGAGGTTGGTAGAGAAGACGACCTGGCAAAGGAAGGGCAGCTCGATCTTGCGGCCCGAAGCGGAGAGGTCGAGGTAGTCGATCTTCTTTTCCATCGGAACGATGAAGCGGTTGAGGAGCCGCATCGGCGGCACTTCCTGCCGGCCGAAGTCGTCGATCACGAACACGCCGGCATTTGCCTTCCACTGCAGAGGCGCCTCGTAGTAGCGGTTCTGCGGGTCGTAGGTCAGGTCGAGCTGCTGAAGCTTCAGCTCGCCCCCGGCCGTGACCACGGGGCGCTCGACTTTGACCAGCCGGCGGTCGATAGGCTGCTCGCCTTCGGCGATCTTGTGATACACGGGGTCGATCACGCGGACGATCTCATCGCCGATCGCCACCGCGTGCGGGATCTCGATGGGCGCGCCCATCAGCAGGGCCATGCGCTCGGTGATCGTGCTCTTGCCGTTTCCAGGAGCGCCGAAGATGAACAGCGACGCGCGCGAGACCATCGCCCCGCCGATCTGGTCGATCACGTGCTGCTCGAGCTCGAGCTCGCCGAGGGCTTTCTTGAGCTGGGCGTCCGTGACGGGCGACTTGCCGGAGACCTGCGAGCGGATGAGCGCCAGGTAGTCCTCGAAGTTGACCGGGCACGGGCCCAGGTAGCGGGTCTGGACCGCCGACATCTCCGCGGCGCGCTGGCGGCCGGCGCCGGAGATGGCGTAGTTCATCTTGACCGGGTACGGGCGCCCTTCCAGGCCGGGGTCGTTGGACACGCCCCGTGTGTCCATCAGCTGGTTCTTCTCGAACTCGTCGATCAGGGGGGAGAAGGTCTCGAAGGGGAGGCCCAGGCGCTGCTCGAGCGTGGCTCCGGTCAGCTGATCGGCGAACGCGAGCGTCCTGAGGAGAAGGCTCGCCACAAGGTCGCGCCGGACATGCAGATCTTCGAGACGCTTAGGAGCCTCGATCGCCCCGGTTACCATCGGGCGCACATATTACATTTCGGGACTCAGGTTCAGACCCAATACGCCCGCGAAGGTTCCGGCCGCCTGGGTTCCTAGAATCGACACGACGTTGTTGGAGTACGCCGCCCTGGACCTTGAGACCACGGGTCTCGACCCGGCTCGGGACCGAGTCATCGAAATCGGAGCCGTGGCCTTCACCCCGGACCAGGTCACCTCGACCCTCGAGCAGCTGGTCGATCCCGGGCGGGCCGTTCCCGACACAGTCCTCCGCCTCACCGGGATCAAGCAGGAGGAGCTGAAGGGGGCCGCCGACCCGGACGCCGCGCTCCGCCTCCTGGCCGACTTCCTGCGCGGCCGCCAGCCCGTGGGTCATGGCGCCCGGCTTGACGTCGAGTTCCTCGAAGCCGCCGGCCTGTGGGACGAGTCGCAGCAGATCCTGGACACGCTCGACGTCGCCCGCATCCTGCTGCCCGCCGCCGCCAGCCACAGCCTTCCCCTGCTCTCGACGGAGATGGGGTTCAGCCAGCCGCGGCCGCACCGGGCCCTGGACGACGCGGACGCCACCCGCCAGCTCCTGCTGCGGCTGCGCGAGGAGGCGGTGGCGCTGGACGAGCGGCTCAAGGAGTCGATGCTGGCGTTGGTCGCGCCTTATCCGTGGCCCGTGGCGCGCTTCTTCGCCGACGCCCTGAGCGCGCCCAACCCTCACCCCGAGCCGGCTGACGCGGTGCGCCAGGAGTCCGCTCGCCGAGGGCGTCCCGCCGGCCTCCCTCCGGATGACCCGGCGGCGGTCGCCGCCCTGCTGGGGCCCGAGGGGCCCCTGGCCAACCTCCTGCCGGGCTACGAGCATCGCGAATCGCAGCTCCAGATGCTTCTGGCCGTGGCCCAGATCCAGGCGCGCGGCGGGACGCTCGTCGTCGAGGCAGGTACGGGAACCGGCAAGAGCCTTGCCTACCTCGTCCCTGCCATCACGCGGTCGGTGCGCCACAAAGAGCGCGTCGTCGTCTCGACCAACACGCACACCCTGCAAGAGCAGCTCATGAGCAAGGACCTCCCCAGCCTTCGCGAGTGGATGCCGTGGGACTTCAAGGCGGTCCTGTTGAAAGGAAGGTCGAACTACGTCTCCCTGCGCCGTTGGCGCCGCTATCTCGCCGAGCCCTGCGAGGAGGCCGACGAGCTGGTCTTCAAGCTGAAGGTCCTCATCTGGTTGAACACCACCGAAAGCGGGGACCGCTCCGAGCTGCGCCTCCACGGGCGCGAGGAGGTGTTCTGGACCCGCATCGCGAGCGATCCGATGGACTGCGTCGGCATCCACTGCACCAAAGAGGATTGCTACGTGCACCGTGCCCGCGCGGAAGCGGAAACCGCCGACGTCGTCGTCGTCAACCACGCGCTGCTGCTGGCCGACGCCGAGGTGGGGGGCGGTCTGCTCCCGGAGTACGACCACCTCGTGATCGACGAAGCGCACCATCTCGAGGAGGCGGCAACGCGCGGCCTGCGCCAGGAGGTCGACGGGCCCGGACTCATCGCGCTTCTCGAGCGGTTGGCGCACGGACTGCTCGACGAGCTGCGCAAACAACCACATCTGGGCGCGTCCGACGACGCATTCGGCGAGGCCGTCCCGCAGGCCATCGGGGCCGCTGACCGGGTCGCTGAGCTGTTCCGCATCGCCGACGTCTGGGTCGCCGCGCGCCTCGGCGAGGCAGAGCGCCGGGAGGACACGGTTCGCATCACGCCCATGCTGCGCGAGCAGACCGGCTGGGAGGAGCTGCGCCTGTCGGCGGAAAACGCAGTCACCGCCCTGGCGGTGCTCGACGGCTCGCTTCGTCGGGCGGTGGCCGGCGTCCGCGAGTGGCTTGGCGGTGACGAGCCGGACCAGGGCATCCGTGAGCTCGAGATGATCCGCGGCAGGCTCGAGGCGTCCCTCGGTGTGCTCGATGAAGCGATGCTGCGTCCGGACACGAACCGCGTGTACTGGTTCAGCCAGGTGTCACGGGCTGAGAACTTGCTGCTGCGCGCGGCTCCAATCAATGTCGGCTCGCTGCTGCGGGCGCGGGTCTATGCGGAGCGGCGTTCCACGGTGTTCACGTCCGCGACGCTTGCGGTGGGCGGAACTTTTGACTACTTCAGATCGCGCGTCGGCCTCGGTCCCGAGATCGAGGAGCTGATCCTGCCCTCGCCCTTCGACTTCTATCACCAGGCTTTGGTGTGTCTGCCCACAGATCTTCCGCTGCCAGAGGACGAGGGGTTTGACTTGGCCGTCGAGGAGCTGATCGCGGCGGTGGCGGGTCGCGTCGGAGGCCGAACGCTTGCGCTGTTCACTTCGCACCGCCAGCTGCGCGACGTGCACACGGCCCTCAAGCACCGGGTCGATCTCGATGAAGTGCTGATCCTCGGCCAGGGCATCGACGGCCAGCGGCGCAGCTTGCTCAAGACGTTTGAGGAGGCCGAGCGGCCTCTCCTGCTCGGCACGTCGAGCTTCTGGGAGGGGATCGACATCCCAGGCGAGCGGTTGAGCTGCGTGATCGTCGTGCGGCTTCCGTTTCCAGTCCCCACAGATCCGGTGTATGCCGCGCGGGCGGAGCAGGTCCGAGATCCCTTCTCGCAGCTTGCGCTGCCGCAAGCCGCGCTCCGCCTCAAGCAGGGATTCGGCCGGTTGATTCGCCGCTCGACGGACCGCGGGGCGGTCGTGATCCTCGACAACCGGATCCTCGGGCGCGACTATGGCAAGGCGTTTCTGGACGTGCTCCCGCCTGCGTCGCGGTATGTCGGGCCGGGAGCGCGGGTGAAGGATCGGGTCGGAGAGTGGCTCGACGGAGCGTGAGCCGGCTCTACGTGGTCGCCACACCAATCGGAAACCTCGAGGACGTGAGCGCAAGAGCCCTCCGCGTCCTCGGTGAGGTGTCGGCGATCGCGGCTGAGGACACGCGCGTCACTTCCCGACTGCTCGCCCGGCATGGGATCCGCAAGCCGATGCTCAGCTACCGGGCGCCGGTCGAGCGTCGCGGGTTGCCCCGCGTGCTCGGCGCTCTCGACGCCGGCGACGTGGCGCTGGTCAGCGACGCGGGCACACCGACTGTGTCCGATCCGGGCCAGGCGCTGGTCAGCGCGGCGTGGGCGGCGGGGCACACGGTCGTCCCGATCCCCGGACCCAGCTCGGTGACCGCTGCGCTCTCAATCGCGGGCTACGGCGGTCCGGGATTCATGTTCCTCGGCTACCTGCCTCGCAAGCCGGGTGAGATGCGTCGCCTGTTGGAGTCGCTGCGCGTCGCAGAGAGGCCTGCGGTCGCTTTCGAATCACCGTTCCGGATACGAAAGTCGCTGGCCCTGATCGGCGAGTCGCTTCCCGACCGCAGCCTCACGGTGACGCGCGAGCTGACCAAGGTGCATGAGGAAGTGCTGCGCGGCACGGCGTCGCAGGTGATCGAGGCCCTAGGGGACCGGGCGCGCGGCGAGTTTACGCTTGTCATCAGTGGACGATAAGCAAAGAACCGTTCTGGTTGCTCCCGCGTGGCCATACGCCAACGGTCCGCGGCACATCGGGCACGTGGTCGGCTTCGCCGTGCCGGCCGATGTGCTGGCTCGCTTCGAACGGCTGCGCGGCTCGCGTGTGTTGATGGCGAGCGGGACAGACGAGCACGGCACGCCGATCACGTACGAGGCCGACAAGAGAGGTGTTCCGCCGCGCGAGTTCGTGGATGGGAACAACGCGCTGATCGTCGAGGACCTCGTTCGCCTGGGGATGACGTACGACATCTTCACTCGCACCACGACGGCCAACCACTACCGGGTGACACAGGACCTGTTTCTCAAGCTGTACGAAAAGGGCTACCTGGTCAAGCAGAAGCAGATGGGCGCCTTCGACCCGGCTACCGGCCGCACGCTGCCGGACCGCTACATCGAAGGCAAATGTCCCATCTGCGGATACATGGAAGCGCGCGGCGACCAGTGCGACAACTGCGGCAATCAGCTCGACCCGATCGACTTGATCAACCCGCACCAGCGCGGCAGCGACGCCTCAGTCGAGTTCCACGAGACCGAGCACTTCTTCTTCGACTTGCCCGCATTTGGGGAGAGGCTGAGCCAGTGGATCCAATCGCACGATGACTGGCGTCCGAACGTACGCAAGTATTCGCTCGAATTCGTGCGCAACCTGAAGCCGCGCGCCATCACGCGCGATCTGGACTGGGGAGTGCCGGTCCCGCTGCCGGGTTGGGAGGACAACCCGAGCAAGAAGATCTACGTGTGGTTCGACGCGGTCATCGGGTATTTGTCGGCCTCGATCGAGTGGGCGATCCAGCGGGGCGAGCCCGACGCGTGGAAAAGCTGGTGGGAGAACGGGGACAGCTGGCACTACTACGTGATGGGCAAGGACAACATCACGTTCCACACCGTGCTGTGGCCCGCGATCCTTATGGGTGCGGGGGACCTCCACCTGCCCGACGCCATCGTCGCCAGCGAGTTTCTGCACATGGAAGGCACCAAGCTTTCGACGAGTCGAGGCAACGTCATCTACGTGAAAGACGTGCTCGACCGCTATGACGCGGACGCGCTGCGGTACTACCTGATGATCGCCGGACCGGAGAACCAGGACACGGATTTCACGTGGTCGGAGTTTGTGCGACGCAACAACGATGAGCTCGTCGCGACCTGGGGCAACCTTGTCCACCGCACACTTGTCAACACGCAGCGCAACTTTGGCGCGGTGCCCGAGCCCGGCGAGCTGACGGAGGCGGACACCACCCTCCTCAGGGAAAGTGAGGAGGCTCTCGTTTTCGTCGGTCAGCAGCTCGCTGAGGCTCGGTTCCAGAACGCGCTGAAGGGAGCGATGGCGACCGCGGCCAAGGCCAATGTCTATCTCGGCACCGAGCAGCCGTGGCACACCATCAAGACCGATCGTGGGCGCGCCGGCACCGTGTTGTTTGTGGCGCTTCGCTGCGTCGACAACCTGAAAACGATGCTCACGCCGTTCCTGCCTTTCTCGTCGCAGCGCCTGCATGCGATGCTCGGCTACGACGACGTGATCGCTCCGCAGCCCCAGGTGCGACAGCACTCGGAGGATGGGCGCTCGCACACAGTGATCACTGGCGAGTACGAAGCGGTCGACCGCTGGCGCCCATCCCAGCTCGAGGCTGGTCGCAAGCTACCCCCACCCGAGCCGCTCTTCAAGCGGCTCGACGATGTCGAGGAGGAGTAGGCGGCATCTTCGTCGACACGCATCTACACCTCGAGGAATTGGGTGACGCCACAGAGGTGGTCGAGCAGGCGGTGGCGGCGGGTGTGACACGGCTCATCGGCGTCGGCGTGAATCTCGAGCAGAGCACAAACGCCGTGAGCCTCGGCCACGCATATAAGGAGGTCTGGGCGGGCGTCGGGCATCACCCGCTCGAACCCTCGGAGCCGGACTTGCACGCTCTGCGTCAGCTTGCCACCGATGAGATGGTCGTCGTGATCGGCGAGATAGGGCTTGATTTCGAGCACGTGGGAGGGCCGCACAACGAGCTGCAGGTCGAGCGGTTGAACGAGATGTTCGCGATCGCGACCAACTTCGACCTTCCGGTTTCGATCCACAACCGCGGCGCGTCCCACGAGCTGCTCCAGGCGATCTCCCGGCACAAGGGGATCCGCGGCGTGATGCATTACTTCGCGCTCGATTGGGATTGGGCGCAGCGGTTCCTCGACGTCGGTTTCTACCTTTCGTTCGCGGGCCTCGTGACGCGGCCCAGCCGCGATGAGCTGCGCGAGGTCGTGAAGCGGTGTCCGGCGGACCGGCTGCTGCTCGAAACCGACTCGCCCTACGGCAACTCGCAGAAGCGCATGGGCCTGCCGAACCGTCCCGCGTACCTCATCGATACAGCCGAGCTCGTGGCCGAGCTGCGTGGTGTCAGCCTCGAGCAGCTTGCCGACCAGGAGCGAGCGAACGCGACAACCGTCTTCCAGAAGATGAAGTGACCGACCCGGCGGATGCACATCAGCTCGACAGCCTCTTGCGCCGCCACCGGATCACCCTTCAGCGCCGCCTCGGGCAGAACTTCCTCGTCGATCCCAAGCTGCGCGACTTGATCGCCGAGGCCGCGGCCATCGATGCGAACGATGAGGTGCTCGAGGTGGGGGCGGGCGTCGGCACGCTGACCTTGGCGCTGGCGCCGCGCTGCCGGAGGCTCGTCGCCGTCGAGCTCGACCGCAACCTCATGCCGGCGCTGCGCGATGTCATCGCCGGGCTTGGCAACGTAGAGCTCGTGCAGGCCGACATCCTGCGTTTCGATGTCGTGGGCGCCTTTCCCTCGGGCGGCGAGGTCGTCGCCGGCAACATCCCTTACAACCTCACCGGGGCGCTGATCCCCAAGCTGCTGGACCAGCTGCCGCGCCCCCGGCGCCTCTCCCTTGTGGTCCAGAAGGAGGTCGCCGAACGTTGGACCGCGACGACCGCGGCCAGCCTCGCCACCGTCGCCGTCCAGGTCTTCGCCCTTCCGCGCATCGTCATGACGATCCCCGCGTCCTCGTTCACGCCCGTACCGAAGGTGGACTCCTGTCTCGTCATCCTCGAGGTCCGCGACAAGCCCGCGGTGCAGGTCGACGACCTGAACCGCTTCTTCCGCTTCGTGGAAGCGGTCTTTCAGTTCCGGCGCAAGCAGCTTGGCGGCACGGTTGCGCGCATCGCGGAAGTCTCGGGGAGGGAAGCAGGTCAACGGCTCGGTGAACTCGGAGTGGATCCGACTCGACGCCCTCAAACCCTCTTGCTGCCCGAATGGGAGGCCCTCTATGTCGCATTCAATCCCAGGCTCGATCGTTAACCTCTAGCGATCGTGGATCCGATCAGGCTGCCCGTCGAGGCGACCCCGGGCGGCTTTCGGGGCACGCTGCGCCACACCGCTTTTCGCAACATCTGGTTTGCGCAGCTGGCCGCTCAGCTCGCGGACAAGTTCCTTCTCTTCTCGCTGATCATCCTCGCCTACAACATCAACGGCGGCAGCACCTCGGTGGCCGTAACGCTCCTCGCGTACACGGTGCCCGCAGTTCTGTTCGCGCCACCGGCAGGGGTGATCGCGGATCGGTTCGACCGCAAGCAGATCATGCTGTGGTCCAACTTCTTGCGCGCCGGGGTGGTCGCCCTCATCCCGATCGCCTCCATAGTCCCGGGCGTGAAGGGCGACTTCCTGCATCTGATCGTCATCACGCTCGTGTTCTCCGCCGTTGGCCAGCTCTTCGGTCCGGCCGAGGCGGCGGTAATCCCCACGATCCTGCCGCGACAGGCGTTGATCACCGCCAACTCCATGGCGCTGCTCACCATGGTCCTGACTCTGGTGGTCGGCGGAGTCCTCGCCCCGATCGTTTCGAGGATGGACCTCTATGCGCCGTACTGGTGCGCGGTCGTCCTCCTGGTCCTTGCCGGGACGTTGATCTTCGCTTCGGATATTCCGCGCCTCGAGCGCCACACCGAGTCGCCTGTCGAAGAGAGCCGCAGCCGTTTTCGTTTGATGCTGCTCGACCTGCAGGAAGGGATCGATGCGCTGCGCACGTCACGCGGCCTGCGTCTTGCGTTCGGCCAGGTGACGATCGCGGTCCTGGTTCTGTTCAACCTGTACACGCTGGCCCCGGCGTACGTGAGCAAGGTCATCGGCATCGCGGCCCAGGACACGTATGTGATCCTCGGTCCGGCGACGGCCGGGGCGATCCTCAGCGCGGTGCTTCTGGGCCAATTTCTCGGCCACATCGACAGGGCTCGCCTCCTGGCGGGTTCGCTGCTTGCCAACGGGCTCACCCTGCTTGCGCTTGCGGCGGTGCCGGAAGCGATGAGCCACTTCCCCGATCTTCAGGTGCACAACCGCATCACCGGGGCTACCTTCAGCCTGCTTCTCGGCGTCGAGTTCGGAGCGATCCTGATCCCGGCCATCACGTACCTGATGGAGTCGACCAGCGATGCCATCCGCGGCCGCGTCTTCGCTCTGCTCTACATGGTCATCAACGGCGTGTCGGCGCTGCCTGTGCTCCTCGCGGCGGCCCTCGCCGACAACATCGGCACGGCCCAGGTCCTGGGGGGCCTCGGCGTGCTGTTGCTGGGCGGCGGGATCGGGGTCATCGCTGGCGGGATGCACGCTCCCGCGCCGCAACCAGGACCAACGCAATCAGCAGAAGAACAGTGAGCCCGCCGATGCCGATCCCCCGAGCGATGGATTCGAGAAGGGCGAGGTTGTTGCCCAGCCAGTAGCCCGCGATCCCGATCACCGCGGCCCAGACCAACCCGCCCAAGGCGCTGAACAGCTGAAATCGCCAGAACGGCATGCGCGCCATGCCCGCGAGCATCGCGCTCCACGTACGCAGGCCGAGTAGAAACCTCGCGGCGATGATCGCCTTGTCGCCATGTCGGGCGAAGAAAAGCTCGGCACGGGCCAGATGGTCGGGTCGGATGCGGAAGAGGTGGCCGAACCGTTCGACAAACGGGCGGCCGCCGCGATAGCCCAGCAGGTATCCGATGTCAGCCCCGGCGGTCGCGCCCACGAAGCCGAACAGGATGACGACAAGCACAGAGTGGTGTCGCGTCGCGGCCCACGCCCCGGCGACCAGAAGAAGCGCATCGCCGGGAAACGGGATGCCCGCACTCTCGATGAGGATGCCGAGGCCGGCGGACGGGTACCCGAGCGCGTCGACGATCCCGGCCCAATTCACGAGGCTTCATATACTGGACGACCCGATGTCCGATTACGGGGAGCACGAGCCAACCGAAGACCCGCTTCAGCAGCTTCGGCACTCGACTGCGCACCTGCTCGCGGCGGCCGTCACCGAGCTCTATCCCGAAGCCAAGTACGGCATCGGTCCACCTGTGCAGGACGGCTTCTACTACGACTTCGACTTCGGCGGCAAGTCGATCTCGGAGTCTGACCTGGCGGCAATCGAGTCGCGCATGCGCAAGCTCGCCCAGGCCGATATCCCGTTCGTGCACGAGGTGCTTTCGCGCGAGAAGGCGGTTGACGAGTTCCGCAGGCGGGGCCAGGACTACAAGCTCGAGCTGATCGCAGACAAGGTCGAAGGCGACGAGGTCAGCGTGTATCGCACAGGCGACTTCCTCGACCTGTGTCGCGGCCCGCACGTGAGGTCGACCAAAGACCTGAAGGCGTTCAAGCTGCTGCGGGTCGCCGGGGCGTACTGGCGCGGCGACGAGAAGAAACGGCAGCTGACCCGCATTTACGGCACCGCGTGGCAGACGCCGCGAGAGCTAGAGGACTACATGAAGTTCCTCGAGGAGGCAGAGAAGCGCGATCACAAGAAGCTGGGCAAAGACCTGAAGCTCTTCGCGGTCGACGATCGGGTCGGACCGGGCCTGCCGCTGTGGCTGCCGGACGGCGCGACAATCCGTCGCGAGCTGGAGCGGTTCATCGTCGACGAGGAGCTGTCGCGCGGCTACCTGCACGTGCGCACGCCCGATGTGGCGCGGCTCGACCTGTACCGGCAGAGCGGACACGCCCAGCTCTACTCCGAGTACATGTATCCGCCGATGAAATTCGAAGATGGGGAAGAGCTCGAGCTGCGGCCGGTCAACTGTCCGCATCACATCGTCATTTATCAAACCGAGCTGCGCAGCTACCGCGAGCTTCCGCTGCGCATCGCGGAGATCGGCAACAACTGGCGCTACGAGCGGTCCGGCACCTTGGCGGGCCTGAACCGCGTGCGCTCATTCGCGTTGAACGATGCCCACATCTTCTGCACGCCAGATCAATTGATGGACGAGGTGAAGGGTGCGATCGATCTGGCGCTCTACTTCTCGAAGGTGCTCGGTATCGACGAGTTCTCGTACCGCCTGTCGACGCGCGATGACGTGAAGGAAAAGTGGCTCGGGACCGAAGAGCAGTGGGAGGACGCGCAGGCAGCCCTTGCCGAGGCTCTCGAATCGATGGGACAGACCTATGAGCGGGGAGTGGGGGAGGCCGCGTTCTACGGTCCGAAGATCGACTTCCAGGTCCGCGACGCGCACCGCCGCGAGTTCACCAACTCGACGGTGCAGGTTGACTTCCAGCTGCCACAGCGTTTCGATCTCGAGTACGTCGCCGAAGACGGGACGCGCAAGCGGCCGGTCATGGTCCACCGCGGCGCGGCCGGAGCGATGGAGCGCCTCTTCAGCTACCTCATCGAGCGCTACGCGGGGGCTTTTCCGACGTGGCTCCATCCGACGCAGGTGGTTGTGGCTTCGACCAAAGACGAGTTCAACGACTACGCGCAGGAGGTAGGCGCCCGGCTCCGCGCGTCGCGCGTTCGCGTCCAGGTTGACACTCGATCCGAGCGCCTGAACCGCAAGATCCGTGACGCCAGGCTGAAGAAGGTTCCCTTCATCGCCGTGGTGGGCGAGAAGGAGGCGCCGGCGGGCCGCGTCAACGTGAACGACAGGACCGACAAACAAGTTGAGATGCCACTCGAGGCTTTCGTCAGCATGATCTCCGCCGAGATCGCGGAGCGCCGCCGCTAGGACGATGAGCGGCTAACTGGCCGCTATATCGTCTAAAGCCCGCCGGGGAGACGGCCGGCGCAATCGCCCTGCGCCGCCACCGGCACCATACCGCCGGTCGTCACGTTGCCCACACGGGGCTGATGTTGCGAGTCACCGCCGGAAAGCAGGTGGGAGTCGTCGATCCAGCCGCAGGCGAATGTGCCCGCCATCGAGACACTGGTCCCCTGGATCGTTGTCCCGTTGTTGTCGACCAGCGCCACGCGGCTGCCGTCTGGCGAGAGGTATTGAAATTCCGGTCCAGAAATGGGGAAGGTGCGCACCGTGCCCGCCGTCCAGTTGAGGACCTTGGACTGCGAACCGTCCCAACAGACGGCTCCGGCCGGCGAAGCGGGTCCGACGATCGGACAGCCGGAGAGGCTCCCGATGGTGAAGCGGCGTGTCGCGGTGGCGGGATCGATCACGTGAAGCTCCTGGATTCCGCAGCAGAACGGCCCGCCCCCCTGGGTGCATGACGGGACCACGGCGACGACCAGGTTGCCGCTTCCATGCCAGCCGACCGGCCACAGCGTGCGCGCGCCGTTCTGAGTGAAGAGCTCGACGTGGTTGGTGCCGTCCAGGTCTTCGACGTACAACCTGGTGGAGGCGCCGCTGGCGTTGTAGTCGGCGACGACCACAGCGATTCGCTTGTCGTCGGGGCTGATCGCGAAGCTGCTCCGGCGCGTTGCGGTTCCCGCGGGTACCTTGGCCGCTTGATGCGGCGCCCCACTCGGAGCGATGTAGGAGACGTCGCCGCCGGACTCCTCGTAGTACACGCCCGAGTTGCTCATGCTCACGGGCGGAGGCAGGGGAGCAGCCGCCGTGTTCGCACAGCTGACGAGAGGCGGCGTACTCGCCTGGGCCGAAGCGACGACCTTGCCATCGATGTCGACCAGGCTGATCGAGTAGGAGCTCGCGACCTGGCTGCCGACCAGCACGCCGTAAGGGCTGGAGACCGGCAGAGGCGCTTGACTCGGGCCCGCCTGCGAGGTTGGTGACGGGGACGCTTGCTGGCTGGGAGATGCCGGAGCCGGCGAAGGCGATGGGTGGCCGCCCAGATTGTTCGAGTTTCCACCGCATCCCGCGCTTGCGGCGATGAAAAACAGCGCCGCCGCCGCCCGCCACGGCTTCCTGGGTGCTGAGACGCGCGGCTGCGTTCCCATCAGCAAGGGCAACGACACTGTACGCGCCGAGTTACGTTTTCCGGTACGATCCACGCTCTGAAGCAGGGCGCCGGCCCTCACCCCAAGGGTCCATCCCGAAAGGGTTTCCGCGATACCGGACGCGCAGAGGGTGCGACCGGGAGACGGACGGCCGGTGTGCTGTCCGTTTTGTTTTATCTGGATGGAGGAATAGAGCAACACTGAATTTGGCCGAGGTAGCGTCCCATACCGTTTAAAGAGCTGAGGATCAACGATCAGATCCGCAGCTCCGAGGTGCGACTGATCGACGACCAGAACAACCAGCTTGGCGTCCTTTCCCTGGATGCTGCGCTTCGCATCGCAAACGAGAAGGGCCTTGACCTCGTCGAGGTGGCGCCCCAAGCGAGCCCGCCGGTCTGCCGCCTGATGGACTACGGACGCTATAAGTTCGAGACCGTCAAGCGGGAGAAGGACCAGCGGCGCAAGCAGAACGTCATCAAGCTGAAAGAGATGAAGCTGCGACCCAAGGTCGCTGAGCACGACTTCCAGACCAAGTTCAAGGGTTTGCGTCAGTTCCTCGAAGCAGGAGAAAAGGTCAAGGTGACGATCATGTTCAGGGGCCGCGAGATGGTCCACCAGGAGATCGGTAGAAGGATCCTGGAGCGCGTGGCGGACGACGCCAAGAATTTCGCGGTCATCGAGCGCCAGCCCCTGCTCGAGGGCAAGAACCTGTTCATGATCCTCGCGCCGAGCCGCCAGGGCGCGGCGAAGGAGCCTGTGGCCAGTGCCTAAGCTGAAGACACAGAAAGGAATCGCGAAGCGGGTGCGAGTCACGCGCAACGGAAAGCTGATGCGCGCCTCCGCATGGAAGAGCCACCTGCTCGAGCACAAATCGAAGAAGCGCAAGCGAAAGTACGAGGACAAGCAGCCGGTTTCCAAGGCGGACCGCAAGACCGTGCGCCGGGCGCTCGGGGTTTAGGCGATGGCAAGAGTCAAGCGCGGAGTGCCGGCGCATCGCCGTCACAAAGCGATCCTCGATCGGGCCAAGGGTTTCCGCCTTTCGAAGAAGCTGCTGTTCAGGCCCGCCAACGAGGCGGTCCTGCATGCACTCGCGTACGCATATCGCGACCGACGCCGCCGCAAGCGCGAGATGCGAGCGCTCTGGATCGCGCGCATCAACGCCGCCTCGCGGCAGTCGGGGCTGCCCTACAACAAGCTGATGCACGGCCTTCGCCAGGCCGGAGTGGAGATCGACCGCAAGATGCTGGCTGACCTGGCCGTGCGCGACAGCGGTTCCTTTGCTCGGCTGGTGGAGGTTGCGAAGAACAACCTCTGACCAGCAGATAATCTCGAGCCCGGACAACGAGGTCGTCCGCCGTTTGCGGCGCCTTGCTCACCGGCGCGAGCCAGGGTTCGTCCTCCTGGAGGGTCCGCGCGTGCTCGCCGAAGCCAAAGCGGCCGGACTGGAGTTCGAGGTCATCGCGGTCCGAGAGGGCGCCAAGCTGCCGTTCCACACCGAGTCGCGCGTGGTCCTCACGCCGGCCGCCTTCCGTGCCGCGACCCAGACCGTGACCCCGCAGGGCGCCATCGCGATCGCACGTGTGCACGAGGTGCCGCCGGCTGAGGCGATCCAGGCCGCCCGTGCCGCGCGCTGGCCGCTGCTGGTGCTCGATCGGGTGCAGGACCCGGGCAACGTCGGCGCCATCTGCCGCACCGCGGCGGCTGCGGGCGCCCCGGCGCTGGCGGTGCTTCCGGGCACGGCCGACCCCTATGGCCCGAAAGCCGTGCGCGCGTCCGCCGGCAACGTGTTCCGGCTCAAGATCGCGAAGGCGCGCTGGAAGGACCTCGAAGGGCTCGACGGCTTCGGCGCCGCGCAGATCGGCGGTGCGCCGCTGTCCGAGGCGCCGATAGAGTCTGCGGGGATGGTTGTTCTGGGCAGCGAGGCGCACGGCCTGTCGCGAAGCGACCTGAGGCTCGTGACCGTGCCCCTCACCGAGGGAGTTGAGTCGCTGAACGTCGCGGCCGCGGCGGCGCTGATCCTGTTCGAGATTCGTCGAAGGTTGGCGGCATGAGCGATCCCAAATCGCTGACCGGCGAGGCGCTGGCCGCGATCGGCAAGGCCCAGACGCCCGCCGATCTCGAGCGGATCGAAACCGAGTATCTCGGCCGCAAGAGCGGTCACGTCAGCCGCTTGCTCTCGAACATCGGTCAGCTTCCGCCGGAGCAGAAGGCGGCGCTCGGCAAGTCCGCCAACGAAGCCAAGCGCAACATCGAGGCCGCGCTGGCTGCCCGGCGCGCGGAGCTCGACGCCGCGCGTATGGCCGACCTCGCCGAGACCGAGGCGATCGACATAACTTTTCCAGGTCCGCCGTTGGGCCGCGGCCACATCCACGTCCTGACCCAGGTTCGCCGGCAGATCGAGACCGTGCTCGAGTCGCTCGGTTATCAGGTCGAGCTCGGACCCGAGGTCGAGACCGAGTGGTACAACTTCGAAGCGCTCAACATCACCGCCGGCCACCCGGCGCGTGAGAACTGGGATTCCTTTTACTTCAGCCCTCAGCTTCTGCTGCGAGCCCATACGTCGCCGGTGCAGATTCGCGCCATGCAGCGCATCAAGGAGCCGCCGATCTACATCATCACGCCCGGTCGGTGCTACCGCCGCGACGCGCCGGAAGCGACGCGGCTGCCTTACTTCAGCCAGGTCGAAGGGCTTGCTGTGGACAAGGGACTCACGGTGGGCGACATGAAGGGCACGCTGCTCTACATGATCCAGTCGCTGTACGGACGCGAGCGCAAGGTGCGCGTGCGCCCGAGCTACTTCCCCTTCACCGAGCCGAGCTTCGAGTTCGACGTTTCGTGCGGGATCTGCGGCGGGATGGGCTGCAAGAGCTGCCGCCATAAGGGATGGCTCGAGGTGGGCGGCTGCGGGATGGTGCATCCGCAGGTGCTGCGCAACGGAGGCATCGATCCGGCGCAGTGGAACGGATACGCATGGGGGTTCGGCATCGAGCGGATGGCGATGCTGAAGCACGACGTCGACGACATCCGCCTCTTCTACGAATCCGACCTGCGCTTCCTGGAGCAGTTCTGAATGGTGGTCCTGCATCGGCGACCTCGAGACTCCCGGATAGTCCGGACGAAGCGACCCGATGTCGCAGCGTTTCCCCGGATAGTCCGGACTATCCGGATGGGGGTCGCATAGGAGGTGCGCATCTCGTACGAGTGGCTCGGAGAGTTCGTCGACCTCGATGGCGTCACGCCGAAGGACGCCGCCGACGTCCTGACGCGGCTCGGGGTCGAGGTCGAGTCGCTGGTCCTCGTTGATCTCTCGCAGATCGTCATCGGCAAGGTCCTTGAGCAGATCAAGCACCCGACATCGCGCGACGACCTGTGGGTGCACCAAGTAGACATCGGTGGGAAGACGCTGCAGGTCATCGCCGGCGCGCCGAACGCGGTTCCCGGGTCGCTGGTCCCCGTCGCGCTGCCCGGGACCACGGTGCCCAACGGCACGCCGGTCAAGGACACGAAGATCGCCGGCTACGACGCGAAAGGAATGCTGTGCTCCTCGGACGAGCTGCTCCTCGGTGGCGATCACTCGGAAAGAAAGATCCTCATTCTGGACACCGGCACGCCCGGCGCTCCGCTGACGTCCGTGATCCCGAGCCAGGCGATCATGGAGGCCGAGATCACATCCAACCGCCCGGACGAGATGGGCCATCTCGGCGTGGCGCGCGAGCTCGGGGCGGGACTCGACCGGCCGGTGCAGCGCGACTTCATGCCCGCGTTCACGGGCACCGCCGACCCGCCCGGCCGGGATCTGGTCAAGGTCGCGATCGACGACCCGGACCTGTGCAGCCGGTACATCGGTGGCGTGATCAAGGGCGTCAAGGTGGGGCCGAGCCCCGAATGGATGCAGCGGAGACTGCGGGCGTGCGGTGTGCGGCCCATCAACAACATCGTCGACACAACCAACTACGTGTTGCTGGAGTACGCGCAGCCGCTGCACGCGTTCGACCTGAATAAGCTGACCGGCCCCGAGATCCACGTCAGGCGAGCCCGCGCGCAAGAAAAGCTGCTCTGCCTCGATGGTGTGGAGCGAGAGCTCACGCCTGAAATGCTCGTCATCGCGGACTCGAAGCGCCCTGTCGCCATCGCCGGCGTGATCGGAGGCGAGGAGTCTGCCGTCACCGGGGAGACGACCGACATCTTGCTCGAGTCGGCGAACTTCAACGGACCGAGCGTCCGCCAGACGTCGCGATCGCTGGGCCTGCGCACCGAGGCCTCCGCTCGCTTCGAGCGCGCCCTGCCGCCCGAGCTGGCGCTGGCCGGCGCGAGGCGTGCCGCGTCGCTGATAGCCGAGCTGGCCGGCGGCAACGTGCATCGGGAGTGGGCTGACATCTACCCCCGGCCACAGGAGCCGGTTCGGGTCAACCTGAAGCCTGCTCTCATCGATGATCTTCTCGGCACGCATGTGCCGCTCGAGGAGGCGGAGTCGATTCTCAAACGCCTGAACTTTCATGTGAAGGTGCAGGGCGATGGGGAGTGGGATGTGTTGCCGCCGGTGTTCAGGCTCGACGTCACCATCCCCGAAGACCTGGTCGAGGAGGTTGGTCGGGTATACGGCTACGACCGCGTTCCGCCCACGCTGCCCGGCCGCAGGCACGAGAAGTGGACGCCTTCGTCACCGAGCATCGACCGCCGGCTCGACACGGCCCGCGAGGTGCTGGCCGGAGCCGGGTTCACGGAGACGTGGAACCCGGCCCTTGTGTCGGGCAAGAAGCTCGAGGACCTGCGCATCGCCGCCCACGCGATGCGAGTGATGAACGCGCTGAGCGACGACATGGACACGCTGCGCACATCGCTCCTCCCGTCGCTCATCGACGCCGCGGCGTTGAACCGCGATCGCGGCCGTCTCGACATCCGCGTCTACGAGATCGCGGCGGCCTACCTCGCGCCTGTTGGGGAACACAAGGCAGGACAGCCTGAAGAGCCCCTCCGTCTGGCGGCCGCGGCATCAGCGGGCGCGTCGGCGGACGACGGGCGGATCGCGTTCTACCGCCTCAAGGCCGTCCTCGACGAGTGCGTGGGCTCCCTTTCCGCACCTTCGGTCGCCTATCAGCGCGCGGCCGCCCAGCTGTTTCACCCGGGACGCTGCGCAGCGGTGGTCATGGACGGCCGCCAGCTCGGCTACATCGGTGAGGTGCACCCCTCAGTCAGCGCGGGCGCAAAGCTCGACGGCAGGTACGTGGCATTCGAGATCGATGTCGAGCCGCTGCTCGCCGCGGCCCGCATCCCTCGCGCCCAGCCCCTTCCACGCTTTCCGGCCGTGGAGCGCGACCTTGCCGTCGTGGTCGAGGAAACCGTCGCAGCGGCGGCCATCCTGGCCACGATCAAGGAGTCCGCGGGTGACTTGCTCGAGCATGTTCGCGCGTTCGACGAATACCGAGGAGCGCAAGTTCAGGACGGCCACAAGAGCATCGCGTTTACCTTGACTTTCCGAAGCCCGGGGCGCACCCTGACGGACGCCGAAGTGGACAGGGTCATGTCAGAGATCAAGCTGGGGCTGGAAAAAAGACACCGCGCCAGGTTCAGAGAGTGAGATCCGGCGCGAATTTCGCACGCATTCGCGTGCCGTTTTGTAGGGATCCCCGCGAAATCACGGGCTTGCGCTCTGAATTCGTGGGGATATTTCGGGGGAAGCAGTAATTTGACCTGGATCGATATCTTTCCGATCGTGCTCATCGCCGCGTACGGCGTGGGCGGGTTCTTCAGCGGGTTGATCCGGCGGTTCATAGGTCTGATCGCGCTGTTCATCGGCCTCTGGGCGGGGACGAACTTGGGCATTCAGGCGGGCGCCATCCTGCAGCAAACGTCGAGCTTCGCAACGCCGGATTCGCGCATCTATGGGTTCTTCGGGCTCATCGCCTCGGTGCTCATAATCGTCGAGGTCGCGACGCAGCTGGCGCACTCGCAGATCCAGATCCAAGCGGTCGTCTTGAACCGGACCCTGGGCACGTTGCTTGGTGTTGCGACCGCGTTCCTGCTGTCCGTTGTGGTGGTCTACGAACTCGGGGCTGCCGCGAATCCGATCGGTGGGGCGGAGCTTGATCCAATGCAGCTGGGCCTCCGTGATGCGGTTCACCGCTCCCTGTTCATGGTCAAGCTGGTCAACGCAATCGACAGGCCGATCATCGCGCTGTTCCAGCCGCTTCTGCCTGGAGAACCGCAGATCTACTTCGGTCCAGGGCAGATCACTCCCTAGCGCGTAATGGTGATGTGAGTCGCGAGCTCTTCCAGCGCCTCCGCCAGCGGGCGGTGCAGATCCATGTCGAGGATCACCTTCGCGCACGTCTCGAGCGCGGCGACCGGGTGCGTGTGAAGCTGGGACTGGACCCAACCGCCCCGGACCTCCACGTCGGGCATCTCGTGGTCCTCGACGTGCTGCGCGACTTTCAGGACGACGGACACACGGTCGTGCTGATCATCGGCGACTACACAGCGCTGATCGGCGACCCGAGCGGTCGCTCGGAAACGCGGCCGATGCTGACGCAGGATCAGGTCGCGGCGAACGCGGAAACGTACTTCCAACAGGTGTCACTCGTCCTCGACCGAAGCAAGATCGAGGTGAGGCACAACTCGGAGTGGCTTGCCACGATGACCGCGGCGGACATCCTCCGCCTCATGGCCAAGGCGACCCTGCAGCAGGTGCTGCAGCGCGAGGACTTCGCGGACCGCATGAAAGCCGGCACCGCCATCGGCGCGCACGAGATCCTCTACCCGTTCAGCCAGGCCTACGACTCCGTCGCGATCAAGGCGGACCTCGAGGTTGGTGGCACGGACCAGCTGTTCAACCTGCTGTTCGGCCGCGAGATCCAGAAGGCTTACGACCAGGACCCGCAGGACATCGCCGTGTTCCCACTGCTCGAGGGCACCGACGGCGAACAGAAGATGTCGAAGTCGCTCGGCAACTACATCGGCCTGGCCGAGCCCCCGCAAGAGATCTACGGCAAGACGATGTCCATCCCCGACAGGCTGATCGAGAAGTACGTGAAGCTCGTCTCACGCCTGGACCCTGCGGGGCAGGGTGCGGTGCTGGCGATGAAGCCGCGCGACGCCAAGGCCGCGCTGGCAGGTCAGCTGGTGAAGCGGCTGCATGGCGAGGAGGCGGCTCGTCGGGCGGAGGAAGACTTCGACCTGAAGTTTCGCAGGCACGAGATCCCGGGCGAGATCGAGGAGCGCGCTGTTTCCAACCCGAAGGACCTCGTCGCCGTGCTGGTGGAGAGCGGGCTTCGCGAGAGTCGGGGCGACGCGCGCCGCCTCATCGAGCAGGGCGGGGTTCGGATCAACGGAGAGAAAGCGGCTCCTGACGCCGTGTTGAAGGATGGCGATGTGCTGCAGGCCGGTAAACGAAGTTTCGTTCGAATCCGCGTGGGCTAAAATTATCGAAACTATGTTCGGAGGCTCCAGCTGATGTCGGGTCATTCCAAATGGGCCGGGATCAAGCACAAGAAGGCCATCGTCGACGCCAAGCGCGGCCAGGCGTTCACGCGCGCCAGCCGCGAGATCACGATCGCCGCGAAAGAGGGCGGCGGCAACCTGGAGGGCAACTTCCGGCTGCGGCTGGCGATGCAGAAGGCGCGCGAGATCAACATGCCCACCGACAAGATCCAGAACGCGATCAAGCGGGGAACGGGGGAGCTGGCCGGGGAAAGGCTGGAAGAGGTCCGCTACGAGGGGTACGGCCCCGCCGGCGTTGCGGTCATGGTCGACGCGCTCACCGACAACCGCAACCGCACCTCGGCGTCGATCCGCCACCGCTTTTCCAAGCTGGGCGGAAACCTCGCCGAGAGCAACGCGGTGGGGTGGATGTTCGAGCGGAAAGGCGTCATCGCGGCCAACGCGGGCAAGAACGACCCGGAGGAGGTCGGTCTCGCCGCGATCGAGGCCGGCGCCGATGACGTGCAGGTCGAGGGCAAATCGGTCGAGATCACGGTGCCGCCCAACGCTTTCGAGAAGGTGAAGTCGGCGGTCGAGTCGCTTGGCGTCAACGTCGAGAACGCCGAGATCACGATGCAGCCAAAGCAGACCGTGGCCGTGGGCGAGGACAAGGCCGCGGCGGTGCTCAGGCTGATGGAGTCACTGGAGGAGGACGACGACGTCCAGCAGGTCTACGCCAACTTCGATATCCCATCCGACGTCCTGGAACGCGTCTCAGCACAGGTATAGAACGATGTTGGACCGATGCCTGGCAAGCGCGACGGACTGATCCTCGGCATCGACCCAGGCCTGGCCGGCACCGGCTTCGCGCTGTTCGCCGAGCCGAACCTCGTCCTTTCTTGTAGCACCGTCGTCACCATCCCTGGTCGTGACGGCGCGCGCCTCCTCACGATCACCAACCACCTTCGGGCGCTGCTCGCGCAGCACCCACCGGCGGAGGCTTCGATCGAGGAGCTCTTCATGGGCCGCAATGCCACGAGCGCGGTCGGCGTCGCGCAGGCGCGCGGCGCGATCCTCATGGTGCTCGAGGAATGCGGAGTGCCGGTGTTCGAGTACAAGCCAAGCCAGGTGAAGGTGATCCTCACCGGCTACGGCAACGCCGACAAGTCGCAGATCTCGCGCATGCTCTCCGCGCAGGTCAAGCTGCCAGAGGGCCGGCTGGACGATCACGCGCGCGACGCGGTGGCGATCGCGCTTTGCCACGCACGCAGCCGGCGCTTCACCCAGGCCGCCTACAGGTGATCGCTCACCTCAGTGGGGTCGTGCGGAGGGCAGGTCCGGATTTCGTGGTTGTCGATGTAGGCGGCGTCGGCTACCTGGTTGCGGTGGCGACTCAAACTCGGCAGCAGCTGCCGCCGCCGGGCGGCGATGTCGAGCTGCACATCCACACGCAGGTCCGCGAGGATCAGCTCGCGCTCTACGGTTTCGCGTCCGTCGAGGAGCTCGACATGTTCGAGATGCTCATCCAGGTCGACGGTGTTGGACCGAAGGTGGGCCTCAACATCCTGAGCGCGTCCAGCCTCGAGGTCTTGAAGCGCGCCATCATGAGCGAGGATGCGGCTCCCATCAGGCGCGCGAGCGGCGTTGGGGCGCGAACGGCCGCGAAGGTGATCATCGAGCTCAAGCCGCGACTCGACGCGGTCGCCACGCTCGATGCGGTGCCGCGCGCGGCCGCGATCGCGGGTGACGGGGCCGTGCCGAAGGCGGTGGAGTCGGCACTGCGAAATCTTGGGTTCTCGTCCCAGGAGGCTCGCACCGGCATCGAGTCGGTCGACTGGAAGACCTCGCCCTCGACCCAGGAGGCGCTGGCGGTGGCGCTGAAAGCGCTGGGTCAGGGAGGTCGACCCCGCCCGTGACCGCGGATCTTCGGCGCCCATGCGGCCCATCTCCGTCGTTGCGCCCTGTGCTGCTCGCTTACGCATACGGATGCGCGCGCTGCGCTGCTCGGGCGCGCCTAGGATCTGGACCACCTGTGCACCGAATCTCTCGCCGCCCCGGCGGGGTCGACCTCCGGTGACAGAAGAGAAGGTCCTCGACACGAAGTCTGACGACGAGCAGTACGACCTCACGCTGCGACCGAGGCTTCTCTCCGAGTACGTCGGTCAGGAGCAGGTCCGCGGAAACCTGAGCATCCTTCTCGAGGCGGCGCGCCGGCGCGACGAGCCGGTGGAGCACGTGCTCCTTTGCGGGCCTCCGGGCCTCGGCAAGACCACCCTGGCGCACATCATCGCGAACGAGCTAGGCGTGGCGATCAAGGTCAGCTCGGGACCGGCGATCGACCACCAGGGCGCCCTCGGCTCGATCCTCCTCAACCTCACCACGCGGGACGTGTTCTTCATCGACGAGATCCACCGCCTCAACACGGTGGTGGAGGAGTCCCTCTACCCGGCCCTCGAGGACTTCCGCTTCGACGCCGTGCTCGGCAAAGGTGTAGGGGCGAGCGCCGCCACTCTGCCGCTACCGCACTTCACGTGCGTAGGAGCTACGACGCGACAGGGCCTGCTGAGCGGGCCTTTGCGCGACAGATTCGGCGCGGTCTACCGCCTCGACTTCTACACGAAGCCGGAGCTGGAGAAAATCGTCGCTCGCTCGGCGCGGATCCTGGACATCGAGATCCACGCCGACGCGGTGTCCGAGATCGCACGCCGTGCCAGGGGCACGCCCCGCATAGCCAACCGCCTGCTCCGCCGGGTACGCGACTACGCGCAGGTGCGCAGCGACGGGCGCGCGACCGTCGACGTCACGCGGCACGCACTCAACATGCTGGAGGTCGACGAGATCGGCCTGGAGCCCCTCGACCGCCAGCTCCTCGAAACCGTGATCCTGAAGTTCAAGGGAGGGCCCGTCGGGCTCGACACCCTGGCTACATCCCTGTCCGAGGAGACCGAGACGATCGAGGACGTGCACGAGCCCTTTTTGATCCAGATCGGCTTCCTCGCCAGGACGGCCAGGGGACGGGTCGCCACCGAGCTCGCCTACCGGCATCTGGGCATCACCCCGCCGGCGTCCTCTTCCGAACAAACCCGCCTACTGTAGGCAGCAATGGCTGACGTCGGGAAGCTTCTCCTGGTGTTCGGCGTGCTCCTCGTCGTCATCGGCGGGGCGCTGATGCTTTTCGGCCGCTTTCACCTACCAGGCGATTTCACCTTTCGGAGCGGCAGCGTGACGGTGTACATACCGCTCGCCACGAGCATCATCCTGTCGATCGTCGCGACGATCGTGCTGAACCTGGTGTTCCGGCAGCGGTGATGCGTCCGACCGTACACTGATCGGCTGCCGTGCAGTTAGTCCTCAGCTGGCCAATCCGACTGTTCGTCGTCGGTGTTTTGGTGTTCTCGCTGTTCGTCGATGGCGCCGGCTACGTCTACCGCATCGCCAATCACTACCCGCTGACCGGCAACGTGGCCGGGCTGCCGCCGAACTTCGGCGGCTGGCAGCTCTACTTCCATCGCGGCCTCGACCTGGCTGGTGGAACGCACATCGACTACCAGCTCACAAACTTCCCGGCGGGCCAGAACCGGGCGGACGTGCAGCAGCGGACGATCGCGGTGATCAACAAGCGCGTCAACTCGTTGGGCGTCAGCGAACCCGAGATCCGCGGCGCGGGCTCCAGCAACGACCGGATCACGGTCGACCTGGCCGGGGTCAACGCCGCGCAGGCCCAGAAGACGATCGGCGCGGTGTCGAAGCTGGTCTATACGAAGTGGGTGCCTGACAGCAAGGTCACGAACGGCCCCGAGGCGGGGTACAAACCCGCGCTTACCGGGTTGACGGGCGACGACATCTCGAGCGCGACGGCGACCATCGACTCCACCGGCACATCGTGGGTGGTCAACATCCAGTTCACCTCCGCCGGCGCGACGAAGTTCGACAACCTGACCCGCGAGAACGTCAATGCGTGCCCGGGCGACACAACCACCAGCCTCACGGCGAACTGCGCGCAGCGCCACCTCGCGATATGGCTGGACATGACGCAGGCTGACATCGACCACTGGGATGACGCGTCATATGTGGCCAAGGTCTCGTCGCCCTACGACGCCGCCTGCCTCGCGTCGCAGACGCCGGACAAGGTCTGCGGCAAGCTCCTGACCGACCCCATCACACGCGAGGAGATCGCGGGGGGCCAGGCGCAGATAAGCGGCTCGTTCACTCAGCAGAGCGCCAACGACCTCGCGACCGGCATCAACTCCGGCTCGCTCCCGGTGGACCTCGTGGCCCTGGACGTCACCCAGGTCAGCGCCACGCTCGGCGCCGAGTCGGTAAAGCTCAGCCTCGCAGCAGGGCTGCTTGGTCTGGCGATCGTGGTGTTGTTCATGATCATCTACTACCGCGTGCCGGGCCTCCTGGCGAGCCTCGCCCTGCTTTTCTACGCGGGCGCGGTGCTCGCGGTGTTCAAGGTGTTGCCCGTCACGCTCACCCTCGCCGGCATCACGGGCTTCATCCTTTCGGTCGGCATGGCGGTCGACGCCAACGTCCTGATCTTCGAACGCTTCAAAGAAGAGGTGAGGGCGGGCCGCACCATAACCGCCGCGGTCGACGCGGCGGTGCGCCGCGCCTGGCCCGCGATCCGCGACTCCAACACGTCGACATTCATCACCTGCGTCATCCTCGGCTTCATCGGCCCGTCGGCGGTGAAGGGGTTCGCCATCACACTGGGCATCGGAGTCGCGGCGAGCCTGATCTCTTCGATCATCGTCACGCACAACCTGCTTGCGATCGTGCTGACCGCCGGCGGTTTCCGCCGCCCAGCGCTACTCGGAGTAGACCGTGTCAGAAGTGTCTGACGTCAGGGCTGAAGAGCAGGGGGCGGACATCGCCCCCGATGGTGGCGCTGCGGCGCAGCCAGACGCCGGGGCAGCTGCGCAGCCGGTCCCCGAGCCACGCGTCCGCCGGCTCAACATCATCGGCCGGCGCAACCTCTTCTTCGCGCTTTCCTTGATCATCATCATCCCCGGCATCGTCTCGATGGCCACACGACATTTCGCTCTGGGCATCGATTTTGCCGGCGGCACAGAGATCACCGCGAGCTTCGCCAGCCACCCATCACTCGCCGAGGTGCAGCGGGCCGTAGACGCGGAGAACCTCAACGGAACTGTCATCGAGACCAGCGGAGGCAGCTACATCGTTCGCTACCCGCCCCTCAACGCTGCGCAGGTCACCGGCGTCCAGAACGACCTGCAAAGCAGACTTGGGTCGACCAACGTCCAGCAGATCCTGGTTGTAGGGGCCACGATCGCAGGCGAAACGATTCTGCTCTCGCTGCTCGCCGTGGTGGCCGCGGCGGTCGCCATCCTGGCACTCCTCGCCTGGCGGTTTCACAACGTGCCCGGTGGATGGCGCGCAGGCTTTCAGTTCGGCGGTTCGGCCCTCCTCGCACTGCTGCACGACGTCTTCATCCTGACCGGGGTCTTTTCGATCCTGGGCAAGGTGTTCGACCTCCGGATCGGAGAGATCGATGCCTTCTTCGTGACCGCCGTGCTCACGGTGGTTGGCTTCTCGGTCCATGACACGATCGTCGTCTTCGACCGAATCCGCGAAAACCTCCGGGTCAGCCAGCGGCTTTCTTTCGAACAAATCGTGAACCTGAGCATCATGCAGACGGCCGCGCGGTCGATCATCACCAGCTTCACCGTCGTTCTGGTCCTGGCCGCCATCTTTATCTCGGGCGGTGAGACGCTCAGAGGCCTCTCCCTGGCGCTGCTGATCGGAATCATCTCAGGCACCTACAGCTCGATCTTCAACGCGGCTCCGCTGCTGGTGGTCTGGCGGAGGCTTCAACCGCTGCGGTAGGGTTTGGTTAAGTACCGGACATGCCGACCTGGCCAATATCGTCAATCAAAGAGCTGCTCGAACCAACGCTCAACCATATGGGCTACGAGCTATATGCCCTCGACCAGTCAGGCCAGTCCGGACGCACGCTGCGGATTTCCATCGACCACAGCGCACCGATCACAATCGAGGACTGCGAGCGAGTGAGCAGGGTCGCGGGTCCGCTGCTCGACCGATCCAACCTCATTGCTGGTCCATATGACCTCGAGGTCTCCTCGCCCGGTGCGGAGCGACCGCTGCGAACGCCTGAGGAATACGATCGGTTCAACGGCAACCGCGTCAACGTCCGTTACCGGAGCGGAGACTCGGAGACCGTGGTGGAGGGACAATTGGTCGCTGTGGATACGGCGGGCATCGCCGTGCAGGCGCCCGGTGCGCGTCGACGCGCGCCGGTGATCATTCACATCGCATGGGAAGACGTTGTCGCGGGCAGGCTCGCGGTCGCAATCTGAGCCGTCCACGGAGAGCCTGGCCGAAGCGCTGACCGCGCTTTGCGCCGAGCTGGGCATTCCTTTCGAGGAGATGCTGCACACGGTCGAAATCGCGCTCGCGGCCGCGTACAAGCGCGCGTTCACCCCTGAGGGCGAAGTCGTGGTCGAGCTCGACACCACGACCGGCGCGCTCGACGTGCGGAGCCGGATCGTGAGCCACGACGGCACCATGGAAGTCCGCGAGCTGCCCGCCGAAGAGTTCAAGCGGATGGCGGCCCAGACCGCGAAGCACGCCGTCCTTCGCCATATCCACGACCTCGAGCGCGACAAGGTGTTGCGCGACGTGGCCGAGCATAAAGGCGAGCTGGCCAGCGGAGTTGTCGACCGCATCGAGTCGGGCACCGTCTACGTCGATCTTGGGCGGGCCGAGGGCGTGATGCCTCCCGAGGAGCAGATCCCGGGAGAGCAGTTGCACCCGGGCCGCCCGGTGTTGGTGGTCATCCTCGAACCGCAGCACAACCGCAAGCAGGCGCAGGTCAGGGTCTCGCGCGCTTCCCGCGCTTTCGTTCACCGGCTGCTGGAAGCTGAGGTGCCGGAGATCAAGGCGGGCACGGTCCAGATTCGCGCGATCGCGCGCGAGCCCGGCCTGCGGACGAAGATCGCGGTGTCTTCGAGCGAGCGTGGTCTCGACCCTGTCGGCGCTTGCGTGGGTCCGAAGGGCGTGCGGCACCGCGCGATCCTGAGCGAGCTCGCCAGCGAGCACGTCGACATCGTCCCCTGGTCGGAGGACGCTGAAGCGTTCGTCGCGGCCGCCCTGGGGCCGGCCAAAGCCGACAAGGTGACGATCGATCGCATGACCCGAACCGCGACCGTGCTCGTCCCCCGCAACCAGCTCTCGCTCGCGATCGGCCGCGATGGGCAAAACGCGCGCCTGGCCGCGAAGCTCACCGGCTTCCGGATCGACATCAAGCCCAGCGACAGCGATGGCCAGGCGATTGGCGAAGGTACATGATCCTTCCCCATTCAGGGGGAAGTCCCGGCCTAAGGCCGGGGATGGGGCCGGCCCGGTCAGGACGTGCGTCGCCTGCCGGCAGGAGGCGGGCAAGCGCGAGCTGATCCGGGTCGTTCGCCGTCCGGAGGGCGGGGTCGCGCTCGACCCGACGGGCCGAGCGTCTGGTCGCGGCGCGTACTTGCACGCCACCGCGGAATGCATCGAGCTGGCCCGCAAACGGAGGGCCCTGGACCGCGCCCTGGGCACCGCCGTAGAGCCTGCGGTCTGGTCTGAGCTGACCCGCCGCTCATAGGGGCCCAGGTTTCGAATTCGCCCCGAACGGCATAATCAATAGCTCTAGATGAAGGCACACGAACTCGCGCGCGAACTTGGCATCAGCCAAAAGGAGCTGGTCAACTTCCTCCAGCAGAGGCGGCTGACCCGCAACGCCGCCGCGCCCCTGGCGCCCGGCGCGATCGAGGCCGCTCGCTCCGCCTTCAAGCCAACCTCGGTTGCGGTCAAGATCGAAACCAACGGCGACCGGCGTGCCGTCCTCCCCCCGACGCTGTCCGTCAAAGACCTGGCGGAAAAGCTGGGGGTCAGCCCGGTCGAGGTGATCAAGAAGCTCATGGCCTCGAAGATCCTGGCCACGATCAACCAGGTCATCGACTTCGCCACCGCCGAGATCGTGGCCGACGAGTTCGGCTTCACGGTCGAGCCGGTAGCAAGCGAGGACGTGGTGGCGGTCGAGTCGGCCGAAGGCCAGGGCGACGTGGTGACGACCTCCCGCGAGGAGCTGTTCAGCCTCGCCAACGAGGACCCCGCCAAGCTCAAGGCACGGCCGCCCATCGTGACCGTGCTCGGCCACGTCGACCACGGCAAGACGTCGATCCTCGACGCGATCCGCAAGACGCGCGTCGCCGCGGGCGAGGCGGGTGGCATCACGCAGCGGATCGGCGCCTACAAGATCGAGACCGCCGACGGGCACCCGGTCGTGTTCATCGACACGCCAGGCCACGAAGCGTTCACCGCCATGCGGGCTCGCGGCGCGCAGGTCACTGACCTGGTGGTGCTGGTCGTCGCCGCGGACGACGGCGTGATGCCCCAGACTGTCGAGGCGATCCACCACGCGCGGGCCGCGAGGGTGCCGATCGTCGTCGCGATCAACAAGATCGACAAGGACAACGCGAACGTAGATCGCGTGCACCAGCAGCTCGCCGAGCAAGGCATCGTCACGCGCCACTACGGCGGCGAGCATGAGTGTGTGCACCTGAGCGCGAGAACCGGCAAGGGCATCGACGACCTGCTGACGACCATCGTCCTGTCGTCCGACATCCTCGAGCTGAAGGCGAACCCCGACCGCAACGCGATCGGAACGATTGTGGATGCCCACCTCGAGCGCGGCCGTGGCCCGGTCGCGACGGTGCTCGTGCAGGCCGGGACGCTGAAGGTCGGCGACGACTTCGTCTGCGGACACATCTATGGCCGCGTGCGCGCACTGGCTGACGACCGCGGACAGAGCGTGAACGAGGCGGCGCCCGCGACCCCTGTCGTGGTCTCCGGTATGAGCGAGGTCCCCCAGGCGGGTGACATCTTCCAGGTCGTCGGGTCGGAAAAGGCCGCGCGCCAGATCGCCCTGACCAAGCTCATCGAGAGGCGCGCACAGGAAGCCGCGCGCGACGTCACCCCGCGCATCACGCTCGAGGATTTGGCCCGGCGCGCCAAGGAAGGAGAGGTCAAAGAGCTCAGCCTGGTCGTCAAGGCCGACGCGCAGGGCACGCTCGAAGCCCTGCTCGCGGCGCTGCAGAAGATCGAGGATCCCGTGGTAGCGATCAAGATCGTGGGCCAGGGGGTGGGCGCGGTGAGCGACTCGGACCTGCTGCTCGCGAGCGTCTCGAGCGCGATCATCGTCTGCTTCAACCTCAAGCCGACGCCGGCCAGCACGGCCGCCGCCGAGCGGGCGAAGGTCGAGGTCCGCTACTACGACGTCATCTACAAGCTGACCGAGGACGTCGAGCGCGCCGCCAAGGGCTTGCGCGAGCCGACGTATCGTCAGATCCGGGAGGGTCGAGTCGAGGTCATCACCCCGATCAAGATTCCGCGCCTTGGCATCATCGCCGGATCCCGCGTCGTGGAGGGCAAGGTCAGCCGTGGAGGCTGGGTCAAGCTTTTCCGTGCCAGAGAGCAGGTCTTCGAGGGCCGGGTCACCTCCCTCAAGCACTTCAAAGAGGACGTGCGGGAGATGCCGGCCGGGCAGGAGTGCGGTATCGGGCTCGAGGGCTGGGAAGACTTTCTGGCCGGCGACACCATGGAGACGTATCGACTCGAGCGGGAAGAAATATAGGCAAGCCTGTGCTTGCTGATGCGGAGGTCATCATGACCAGCTACCGCGCGGACCAGGTCGGGGAGCAGGTGCGCGAAGAGATCATGTCCATCATCCGGCGGGATCTCAAGGACCCGCGCATCGGGTTTGTCAGCATCACCGCTGTGCGCATGTCGCCTGACCTGCGCCAGGCGCGTGTACGTGTGAGTGTGCTCGGCAACCCTGAGGAGAAGAACGCGTCGATCAAAGGTCTTGTCTCAGCCAAGGGCTTGATCAGGCATGAGCTCGGCCGGCGGCTGCAGAACTTGAAGTTCTCGCCCGAGCTTCGCTTCGAGCTCGACCCTTCGATCGAGTACAGCGTGCACATCGCGGAGCTGTTGAAAGAGGTTCTGCCGCAGGGCAACGGATCCGACGGCGGCTCGGACCAGGAGCGAACGTCATAGCAACCGCACAGCGCGACAAGCCGCTTCTCTATGTGGAGATCAAGGACCTGATCGACGCGAACCAGGAGATCCTGATCTTCGGACACAAGGACGCCGACGGCGACACCCTCGGCTGCAGCCTGGCTTTCGCTGAAGCGCTCCGCTCGGAGGGCAAGGACGTGTGGGTCCTGGTGCCGCCGCCCCTGCCCCCGATGTACGGGTTCCTGCCCGGCTTCGACGACATCCTGGCCGAACCTCCGCACGGCGTCGATCCGCATCTGGTGTTCTTCTTCGACTCGGGCAACCTCGAGCGTTCCGGGAATGCGGTGCGGCGAATCGCAACGCACGCGACGATCGTCAATGTCGATCACCATCCGTCGAACAGTCGCTTCGGCGACATCAACGTGATCGACCCCAACGCTTCGGCGGTGGGCCAGATGGTCATGGAGATGGTCGACCACTTCGGCTACCCGATCACGCCGACGATGGCTGTGAATCTCTACGTTGCGCTGCTCACCGACACCGGAGGGTTCCGACACGAAAACACGACGCCGCGAGCCCTCGAGGATGCCGCCCGGCTCGCGCATCTGGGCGCGGACCCAGGACATATCGCCACACAGGTTTACAAGATGAGGCCGGAAACGACGTTGAAGCTCAGCGGCCTGGCGCTCGCCACGATGCGGGTGGAGATGGACGGACGTCTTGCGTGGGCGAAGGTCACTCGGCGAATGCTCAAGGAGGCAAACGCAGCGATGGCCGAGTCGGAGGGCATCATCGATACGTTGAACAGCATCGCGGGGCTGGAGCTGGCGATTCTGTTCAAGGAGGTTTCGGGCGACCTGACCAAAATCAGCGTGCGCAGCCGTGGCGCGGTCGACGCCGCCGCCATGTGCGCATCGTTCGGAGGTGGGGGACACATCCGTGCCGCCGGCGCCGAGATCGAACGTCCGATGGACGAGACAGTGAAGATGGTGCTGGCGACCGCCAAGGAGGCGATCCTTGCCGCCTCAGCGCAGCAGTGACGCCTCGCGCTTTGCCACCGGGGTACTAAATGTCGACAAGAGCGCAGGCGAGACATCGTTCTCGGTCGTCAACCGACTTCGGCGACTGACCGGCGCGCACCGCGTCGGGCACGCCGGAACCCTCGATCCCCTGGCCACAGGTGTCCTTCCAGTCCTTTTCGAGTCGGCGACCCGGCTCGCCGAGTTCGCGTTGAAGCTCTCGAAGACATACGTCGCTGACATCCACCTTGGCTTCGTCACCGCGACCGACGATGCGGAAGCCGAGCCCGAGCCCGTCGCCGACCCGAGCGATCTTGTCGCTCGCGACGTCGTGGCCGGCCTGGCCGGCTTCTCGGGGCGGATCCTCCAGCAGCCTCCCGCTTTCTCGGCGGTCAAGGTCGACGGCAAGAGGGCATACGCGCTGGCGCGAGGAGGTGACCTGTCGCGGCCGGCACCTCGCGAGGTGGAGGTTTACTCCGCCAGCCTCCTTGACTTTCATCCCGGGACCCACGCCGTGGCGCGGGTTGAGGTGCGATGCGGCAGCGGCACATACCTGCGCTCGATCGCCCGGGATCTGGGCGATCACCTGGGAGTCGGCGGGTATCTTGGGCGCCTCGTGCGGACCGCCTACGGACCGCTGGCGATCGAAAAGGCGGTGCGCCTGGACGGGCTGACCACGCCCGAATCAGTTCGGGATCGGCTGCTTCCGGCGGAAGTCATACTGCCGGAGATGGAACGGGTAAGGCTCAATGTCGAGCAAGAGGCGCAGGTGCGCCAGGGTCGCGCGGTTCGCGTCCTGCCCGAGCCAGGACCTGGGCTGGTCCGCGCGCATGACGCTGACGGACGGCTCATCGCGCTCGGCCACACCGATCCCCTACGGCGGACCTTCGTGCCGGAGAAGGTGCTGAGCTGAAGGTCCATTTTGGACTGCCAACAGGTCCGATCGGCCGGGTGGCGTTGACGGTTGGCAGCTTCGACGGAGTGCATCTCGGCCACCTCGACGTGATCGAACACGCGGTGCGGGCCGCGGCGGAGCTGAAGGCTGCTCCGGCGCTCATCACCTTCGAACCGCATCCGCGCTGCGTTCTCGACCCTGCCAACTGCCCGCAGTCGATCACGACGCTGCAGGAAAAGCTCGCGCTGATCGAGAAAGCCGGCATCGAGCACGCGATCGTGCTTCGCTTCGATCGCGAGCTCGCGGCGCTGTCGCCGCATGAGTTCATCGAGCGTCTGGCCGCGGCGATGGACATCCGGCGCTGGGTGATCGGCTTTGATTTTGCATTCGGCCGCGGACGCACAGGCAACGCCGACTGGCTGCGCAGCCACGGACACGCCGTCGATGTCATTCCTCCATTCAAGATCGACGGCCGCGAGCTGCACAGCTCGGAGGTCCGGCGTCTCATCACGACCGGCGAGATGGAGGACGCGAATCGCCTGCTGGGCCGCGAATACTCCATGTCAGGACCGGTGGAGGCGGGCGACCGCGTCGGGAGGCGGCTCGGGTTTCCGACTGCGAACATCGGCATCGAGCCCAACAAGCTGGTCCCCGCGCTTGGCGCTTACGCTGGACGTGCTCGCGCGCCCGAGGGAGATTTTGTAGCGGCGCTCTCCGTCGGCTACCGCCCGACCTTTGGAGGCACGCAGCTTCGCGTGGAGGCTTTCCTGCTCGACTTCGAAGGCGACCTGTATCAAAAGAGACTCGAGCTCCGCTTCGTTCGCTACCTGCACCCCGACATCAAGTTCGCGACGCCGGACGACCTGGTCCGCCAGCTGAAGCAGGATGTCGTGGACACGCGTCGCATCATCTCCCGGTGACCAGGGTCCTGGTGCTCGGCGGCGGGATCGCGGGTTACTGCGCCGCGCTCGCGGCTCGCCGCGACGGAGCAGACGTGACCGTGGTTGCGCGTGCGCCGGGTGCGACGGCCCTTTACGCGGGCGGGATGGAGATCGTGGACGACATCGCGGCGGTTCTTCGCTTGCCGCATCACCCGCTGGCGCGTCTCGGGATGGACGCGGTGGGGCTGGCCACCGAGCTGGACGCCGCGATCTCGACGCTGCAGCTCGCATTGGGCAAGGAAGGTCTCAGGTTCCAGGGTGGCTGGCGGAGTCGGGGGCTGTACGCGGACATCCACGGCCTCGCTCACGCGGCGAACGTGGTGCCGGAGTCCGTCGCGCCGGGCGAGCTCGGCGCGCTCAGCGGCAAACGTGTTGCCGTCATCGGAGTTCCTGAAGTGGGCGATTACGACGCGGCATCCACCGCGCAAGCGCTCAAAGAGCTGCACGGTGTGGAAGCGTTCGCCGAGGACGTGTCGATCCCCGACCTGCCGGAGGGCGCCGCGCTCACCGACCTGTACGGCCGGCGCGCACCATCTCCGCGGGCACGCGGCGCGGCCATCGCCTATCCGCCGGGCTTCGTCAACCTTCCGCCCGATGGATTCGAGCTGCTCGCGTCGCCGCCGTCGCCGCACGGCTGGCGGCTCCAGCAGGCGATCTCGCTCGGCGCGGTCGCGACGGAGATCAAGGCGTTGGAGACGACTCGCGACCGTGTCATCGCGGCGCGCGCGGCGTCTAGAACCTTCCGCGCGGACGCGTTCGTGCTGGCCACGGGACGGCACATCGGGGGCGGTCTCCGCGCCGGTCGAGTCACGAGCGAGCCGCTCCTCGGACTCGGCGTGTTCTACGAGGGTGTTCCTGTCGCGAGCCTGGGAACTCGCCTGCATCACCTCGAATACCTCGACGCCGGTGAAGAGATGCGCCTGGGCGCGATGACGGACAAGCGTTTGCACCCGCTGAATGAGGACGGCACGGTGCCCTACATGAACCTTTACGCCGCCGGCGCGATGCTGGGCGGCTACGAGTACGGCGGGGATTCCGGTTTCGGCGTTCCGATCCTCACCGGGTGGCTTGCGGGCCGGTTCGCGGCCAAACAGGACGGCGCCCCTCAGGCGCCTCGCGCCGGCTCCCCATAGATGGGGAGCAGAGAAGAGCTGGAGAAGATCGTCGGTCCGACCGCGGTCGACGAGCGCCCGGTCCGCGACCTGTGGCCGCTGGCGATCATGCAGGAACGCGCCGGCAACGTCCCGCCGCAGGTTCTGGTCGTCCGCCCTGCGGGGCGCGAACAGGTCGCCGCCCTGCTGCGGTGGGCGACCTCGAACAGGGTCGCTGTCACACCGATGGGCGGTGGGAGCGGCGTTTGCGGTGCGCTTGCGCCGGCCGCCGGCGAGCTAGTGATGGACATGGGCGCGTTCGACCGCGTATTCGAGATCGACGAGACCAACCTCACATGCAAATGCGAAGCCGGGGTGAACGGCTACGCCCTCGAGCAGCAGCTCAACTCACGGGGCGTGACCCTCGGCCATTACCCGAGCTCGCTGCCGGGGACGACAGTCGGCGGGCTGATCGCGACGCGCTCGTCGGGCCAGGAATCGAGCCGTTACGGGAGCATCGAAGACATGGTCCTTGGACTCGCCGTGGTTCTGGCCGACGGTACGTTCGCGGCGCCGCGGCCCGGTCCGCGGTCTGCAGCAGGCCCCGCGCTGCACCAGCTCTTCCTCGGCGCGGAAGGGGGGCTTGGGGTGGTGGTCGGCGCCGTCCTTCGACTCCACCGCCTGCCCGAAACGACTTTTGGCCGCGGCTACGCGTTTCGCGAGCTTCGGGCAGGACTCGAATGCATGCGATCGGTGATGCAGGCGGGCATCAGGCCGCTCGTGATGCGCCTCTATGACGCAGAGGACACCTTGTTCAGCGGCTATGACGTCCACGACGGGGAATGCGCGCTGGTGATTGCGACAGCCGGCCTGCACGACGTCGCGGAGGCCGAGTCGAGGGCGGTTGAACGATTCGCGGGCGACGCGCGCCAACTTGGCGAAGAACCATGGCAGCGCTGGCAGAAGCACCGTTTCGACCTCTCCGCGGAACGCCTCAAAGCCTTTCTTGCACCGCCCGGCTCCTATCTCGACACGATCGAGCTGGCGGGCTCGTGGACGGTGCTGGCCGACCTTCACGCGAGAGTGAAGCCCGCAATAGCGGTGGGCGGCCTCGCGTTATGCCATTTCAGTCATGCCTATCAGCAGGGCTGCTGCGCCTATTTCACGTTCGGCGGCTCTGGCGGCGATGAAGCGGAAGCGAGGGCCGCGTACGGTCGCGCCTGGGAAGGAGCGATGAGCGCGGCCCTCGAGCTCGGTGCGACGATCAGCCACCACCATGGCGTCGGCCAGGCGCGGGCCAGATGGGTCGCCGATGAGCTGGGAGGATGGATGAACGTCTGGCGAGCGGTGAAGAATGGAATCGACCCTGAGCGGATCATGAACCCGCGCGCGGTGGGAGGCTCCCAATAGGCGCCCGCCCCGGCGCCGCGATCCTGTTCATCGTCAATCCCTCGTCGGGCGGGGGCAAGGCGGGACGCGAGTGGGCCGGGGTTGAGTCGTGGCTGCCCTCGAGCGGTCTGCCGTACGAGGTGGCGTTCACGACGCGGCCCTTCGAGGCGACGGAGATGGCTCAGAAGGCGGTGCTCGAATCGCGGCCGGTCATCGTCGCAGTCGGCGGTGACGGCACCCTCAACGAGGTGGTCAACGGCTTCTTCCGCAACGGTGCGCCTATCCCGACGACCAGCAAGCTAGCGATGGTTCCGCTTGGCACCGGGGGCGACTTCCGGCGCACCTTGCGCATACCGATCGATCCGAAGCAGGCGATCGAGGTCTTGCGCAGCGGAATGGTCAGGCGGCTCGACGCCGGCTGCGTCACGTACCAGACGTCAGACGGAGCCACGGCCGTGCGCCACTTCATCAACATCGCCGACGCGGGACTCGGAGGCGATGTCGTCTACAAGGTGAATCGAGGCAGCAAGCGTCTGGGCGCGCTGACGTACAAGGTCGGCAGCGGGCTGGCTTTGCTGACATACAAGAACAAGCCGATGACGATGGTCATCGACGGCTCGACGCACGAGCTGGCCAAGGCGCAGCAGGTCGTCGTCGCGAACTGTCAGTTCTTCGGCGGCGGGATGCAGATGGCACCGTCGGCATCGCCGACCGACGGCGTGTTCGATGTGATCGTGATCAAGGATGCGGGCAAGATCGAAACCATGCGCGGAATCAACGACTTCTTGAACGGCAAGCATCTGGACAACGGCAACCCGAAAATTGAGCTCATGTATGGCAAGCGGATCACAGTCACGTCGCCGGAGCCGGTGCGCATCGACCTGGACGGCGAAGACGTCGGCTTCCTGCCGGCGCTCTTCGAGATCCAGCCCGGCGCGATCGAGTTCATAACCCCTCGATGACGAGGGGGGTCATAGCGACCCCACATCACCTCGCTTCGGAGGTTGGGGCTCAGGTCCTGCGGGACGGCGGAAACGCGATCGACGCGGTGGTCGCCGCCGACGCGGTCCTGTGCGTCGTATACCCGCACATGACGTCGGTTGCCGGCGACCTGATGGCGATCGTGTGGCCGGCCGGCGCGACCTCTCCCGTGGGACTCATCGGGGCCGGCCGTTCGGGCGAGCTCGCGAGCGTAGAAGCCGTCCGCGCCCGCGGACACGAAACGATGCCCGCCCGAGGACCGCTGACCGTGACGGTCCCAGGCACGGTCGAGGCGTGGGGGAGGCTGCTCGAGCGCTTTGGCAGCTTCGGATTCGGGGCCGTGCTCGAAGCCGCCGCCGGATTGGCCCAGGACGGCTACATCATCACGCCTCAGCTGTCGCGCGCCCTGCAGTCCGCCGCCGGCTGGCTCGGCCGCGAGCCGGGAACTTTCGCGCTGTATCCGCCCATGGAAGCCGGCATGGTGCTTCGCAATCCCGACCTCGCGTCGGTCCTGCATGAGATCGGGCACAGCGGACTCAACGGCTTCTACCGGGGAGAGGTCGCGGCCTCGCTTGCGTCAGCGATCGAGCGTCGCGACGGTTTCGTGACGAGACAAGATCTCGCGACCCACCGCTCGCATTGGGTCGATCCGATCAGCTTTGCCTATCGCGACCTGATCCTGTACGAGCTGCCACCTCCCACCCAGGGGCTTGCGGCCGCCGCGATGATGGTCCGGCTCGCGGCGGGAATGGAGTTCCGAACGGCTCGCGACGCGGCCTACGCGCTGCGCGAGCGGTACATCACCGACCCGGATTTCTCGGTTGCTCCGGTCGAGCCTTTCCTGAACCCTGACCACGTCCCCGCCGGACATGCGCGAGCCCACGATTTCGGCGACACGGTCTACCTCTGCACAGCCGACGAGCATGGAAACGTCGTCTCCCTGATCCAGAGCGTCGCCTACGACTTCGGATCGGGGATCGTCGCCGAAGGCACGGGAATGCTCCTCCAGAACCGCGGCGCCTACTTCAGCCTCGACGAAAAGCACGTCAACAAGCTGGAGGCGAGGAAGCGCACCATGCACACGCTCATCCCCGCGATGGCGGCGCGCGACGGGCGGCCGTGGGCGGCCTTCGGGTCGATGGGCGCGGATCTCCAGCCGCAGCTGCAGGCACAGCTCCTGAGCTTTCTCGCCGACGAGGGCCTCGATCCGGCCGAGGCCACGGCGCGGCCGCGGATGGCGATCCTGCCGGACGGTGTCACGCTCGCGATGGAAGCCGACTACCCGAACGCGGCCCAACTCTCGCGATCCGACCGCAATGTGCGCCTGATGCCCGCTCAGCACCCCTCGTTCGGCCACGGGCACGCGATCGTGATCGACGGGCCCGACGCCTGGCGCGCGGGCGCCGACCCGCGCTCCGACGGCTCCGTAGAACACGTCGGATAGTCCGGACTATCCGGGCTTCTCGTCGAGGCCAACCCAGGATAGTCCGGACTAACAGGCATGTTGGCGTCGAAAACGCCCCGGGCAGGCGCCCCCGTATACTGGCCAGCGAGTTTGGCAGTCGAGAACGAAGTCAAAGGCAAGCTGATCGCGGACCACAGGCGCGCAGACAAGGACACGGGATCGCCCGAGGTCCAGATCGCGCTTCACACCGCAAGGATCCGGGAGCTCACCGAGCACCTGAAGACGCACGCCAAGGACCACCACTCGCGCCGCGGCCTTCTTCTCCTGGTCGGCAAGCAAAGGCGTCTGCTGAACTACCTGAGGGACACCGACATCGAGCGCTATCGCGCGCTCGTCGCCAAGCTCGGCATCAGGAGATAGTTCGGCCAATTTAATTTCGGGAGGACCCTAGCCGGTAGCGCGGGTCAGCTCTTAGAAGCCCCCACTCAGCGTCAGTTAAGTGGCAGCTGCTAGGAATCTGACCCACAGTCGCACCGCCGGGTTCCTCCCACATTCATGGAGGTATTTGGCGTGGCAGTAGTCACGAAAAACGTAGAAATCGCCGGCCGGCGCATCTCGCTGGAGACGGGTCGGGTGGCGGAGCAGGCGAACGGGGCGGTGATCATCCGCCAGGGCGACACGGTGGTCCTGAGCACCGCGGTGATGGCCAAGGAGCCGCGCGAGGGGATCGACTGGTTTCCGCTCACGTGCGATTACGAAGAGAAGTTGTACGCCGCGGGCAAGATCCCTGGCGCGTTCATGCGGCGTGAGGGCAGGCCCAGCGAGACGGCGATCCTCGCGTCCCGGCTGACCGACCGGCCTCTGCGGCCTCTGTTCCCGGAGGGATTCCGGCTCGACGTCCAGGTCATCTCGACCGTGCTGTCAGTCGACCAGGAGAGCGACCCGACGATCCTCAGCATCAACGGCGCCTCGACGGCGCTGGTGATCTCCGACATCCCGTTCCAGGGACCGGTCGGCGCCGTGCGCATGGGCTACATCGACGGCAAGGTCGTCGTGAACCCGCCGATGTCGCAGATGGGCGACTCAGGGCTCGACCTCGTGGTCGCCGGCACGGCCGACGCGATCCTGATGGTCGAGGCCGGCGCCAAGGGCGTCAGCGAGCAGGTCGTGCTCGACGCACTGGCCGCGGCGCATGAGGAGATCAAGCGGATCTGCGCCGCGCAGCTCGAGCTGCAGGAGCAGGTCGGGCTGGAGAAGCGGGAATGGATCCCCAACACGTACCCGGAGCAGATGCTCGAGATCGTGGGCGAGTACCTTGCCCTGCGCCTGGACCAGGTTCTCTACAGCCCGGACAAGGCATCTCGGGAGAACGCCCTCGACGACCTTCGCACCAAGACGATCGTTGAGCTCGGCGAGCGTTTCCCCGAGCACATCGACATCCTCGGCAAGCTGTACGACAAGGCAGTCAAGGACCGCGTCCGCCAGCGCATCGTCGACGAGGGCATCCGCGTCGACGGTCGCGGCCTGAAAGACGTCCGCCAGATCACCGTCGAAGTAGGCGTGCTGCCCCGCACGCACGGCTCGGGCCTGTTCACCCGCGGCCAGACGCAGGCTTTGACGATCGCGACCCTCGGCTCGATGTCCGACCAGCAGAAGCTCGACGGGCTGACGGCTGAGGAATTCAAGCGGTTCATGCACCATTACAACTTCCCGCCGTACTCCGTGGGCGAGGCGCGACCCCAGCGCGGCCCGGGCCGGCGCGAGATCGGGCATGGCGCGCTCGCCGAGCGGGCGCTGCTGGCGGTCGTCCCACCGGTCGAGGACTGGCCTTACACGATCCGGCTCGTGTCCGAGATCCTGAGCTCGAACGGATCGACGTCGATGGCGTCCGTGTGTGGCTCGACGCTTGCGTTGATGGACGCGGGCGTCCCGATCAAGTCCCCGGTCGCCGGCATCGCGATGGGTCTGGTGACGCGCGAAGGCAAGTTCGCGGTGCTGACCGACATCCAGGGAGTCGAAGACGCGCTCGGCGACATGGACTTCAAGGTGGCGGGCACGCGCGACGGAATCACCGCGCTGCAGATGGACATCAAGATCAAAGGCCTGACCCACGAGATCCTGGCCCAGGCACTGGAGCAGGCGCGCGAAGCGCGACTCTTCGTGCTCGACAAGATGCTCGCGGTGCTGCCTCGTCCGCGCACTGAGATGAGCCACTACGCGCCGCGCATCACCACGATCCTGATCAACCCCGACAAGATCCGCGACATCATCGGCCCAGGAGGCAAGATGATCCGCAAGATCACCGAGGAGACCGGGGCGCAGATCGACGTCGAGGACGACGGTCGCGTCTTCATCGCGGCGGTCGACCAGGAAGCCGGCCGCAAGGCGATCGACTGGATCAAGAGCCTGACCGACGAGGTCGAGGTCGGCAGGATCTACCAGGGCAAGGTCGTGCGCATCATGCCCTTTGGCGCGTTCGTCGAGGTCCTGCCGAACCAGGACGGGCTCGTGCACATCTCAAAGCTCACCGACCATCGCGTCGAGCGGGTCGAAGAGGTGTGCAACATCGGCGACGAGATCGTGGTCAAGGCGGTCGAGATCGACAGCCAGGGCCGCCTGAACCTGAGCCGCCAGGCCGCGATCGAAGAGCTGACTGCGAAGGGCCTGCCCATCGAGGAGAAGATCAGCCAGGAGGCCATGGCTCTGGCCCTGGCATCACCTCCGCCCGCACCGCGCGAGGGTGGTTTCGGTGGTCGGGATCGGGGTGGGCGAAACGGCGGCGGGCGGGGCCGGGGGCCCCGACGGGACTGACACCCGACTGAGATGACCGAGCGGATTAAGGTCGCGGTGGCGGGACATCGCGGCAGGGTCGGCTCGGTCCTCGTTGCGGCCTTCCAGTCCGAGCCGAACATCGATTTCGTCGGCGGTATTGGGCGCGGTGACGACCTGGCCGCGTTCCTGCATGAGAGGCGACCGCAGGCGCTGGTCGACTTCACACGCCCATCGGAAGCGGTGCACAACGCGCTGGCGGGGGTCGCCGCGGGGGCTTCTCCCGTGATCGGCACCACGGGGCTGTCGGCGTCGGACATCGACAAGCTGGAAACCGCGTGCCAGGCTAAGAGGCTCGGCGGCATCGTCGCGCCGAATTTTGCGGTCGGCGCCGTGCTGATGATGCACCTGGCGGACATCGCGGCACCGCATTTCGACGCGGTCGAGATCATCGAGATGCATCACGCCGCGAAGCTCGACGCGCCATCGGGGACGGCGTTGTCGACGGCGCGCCGCGTGGCGGCGCGGCGTAAGGGCAAGAGCTTCGAGTACAGGAAGTCGGAAAAGGAAACGCTGCCTGGCACCCGAGGTGGGGAGGAGGGTGGCGTCGCCGTGCACAGCGTGCGCCTGCCCGGCTTCGTCGCGGACCAGGAGGTCATCTTCGGCCTGCCCGGCCAGACCTTGACGATCGCGCACCGGACCACGAGCCGCGAGGCTTACGTCCCGGGCGTCCTACTCGCGATCCGCAAGGTCACGAGCGAGCCCCGGTTCTATCGCGGACTCGACCAGCTGCTCGGCCTCAGTGTTGATTAGTCCGCCCGACAAAAGTAAACTGGCCCCGTGCCCACCTCCAAGCGATTAAACGTTGCTGTCGTCGGCGCGACCGGCATGGTCGGCAACGAAATGCTGCGCGTACTGTCGCAGCGCGAATTCCCGAGCGAGCGCGTCATCGCGCTTGCGTCCGAGCGATCGAAGGGCATGACGGTGCCGTACAACGGAAGCTCGATTCAGGTCGAGGAGCTCAACGAGTCCGCGTTCAAAGGCATCGACGTCGCGCTGTTCGCGGCAAGCGGTGACATCGCATTGATGTACGGTCCGCAGGCGGCGGAATCGGGGGCCCTGGTCATCGACAACAGCTCGGCGTGGCGGATGAAGCAAAACGTGCCGCTCGTCGTCCCCGAGGTGAACAGCGACGACATACGCGACAACGAAGGCATCATCGCCAACCCGAACTGCTGCGCCATTCCGCTGACGGTGATCCTGAACCCGCTGAAAAAGAAGGCGGGGCTGGAGAGGGTGCTGGTCGCCACGTACCAGTCAGCGTCGGGTGCGGGGCGGGCCCTGGTCGATGAGCTCGAGGAGCAGACGAAGGCCATCGCGGCCGGCGAGGAACCATCCGCATCGGTGTACCCGTACCAGCTTGCCTACAACGTCGTCCCGGGTGGATGGCGTCCGGAGGCTGACGGCTACAACGAAGAGGAGGTCAAGATCGTCAACGAGACGCGCAAGATCCTTCACGAGCCGGAGCTTCGCATCACAGCGGCCTGCGTACGTGTGCCCGTGCCGGTTGGACACGGCGAGTCAGTGTTCATCGAGACGACCGAGAAGATCACCGCCGACGAGGTGCGCGAGCTGCTCTCGACCTCGCCCGGAATTGCGGTCCAGGACGACCCGCACGCAAGGCTGTATCCGACACCGCACGGGGTTGCCGGGAAGGACGAGGTCTACGTCGGCCGGATCCGCGACGACGCCTCGTCACGACACGGTCTCGTCTTGTGGATCGTGTCCGACAACCTGCGCAAGGGTGCCGCGCTGAACGCCGTGCAGATCGCGGAAAAAGCCATCGAGATGGGAGTCATAGAAAAGTGAGCAAAGAGATAGGACGCCTTCTGACCGCGATGATCACTCCGTTCAAGGCCGATGGGGCGGTCGACTATGCGGCGGCGGAAAAGCTCGCCGTGCTGCTGGTCAACGACGGGTCCGACGGTGTCGTCGTCTCGGGCACGACCGGTGAGTCGCCGAGCCTGAGCGACGCGGAGAAGATCGAGCTGTTGCGAGCGGTCAAGGGCGCGATTCCCGGCAAGAACATCGTCGCCGGCACCGGAAGCAACAACACCCATCACTCAGTCGAGCTTTCGGAGCTCGCCATGAAGGCCGGCGCGGACGCCCTGCTCGCGGTCGTCCCTTACTACAACAAGCCGCCTCAGGACGGCATGTACCAGCACTTCAAGGCGATCTCCGAGGTCGGCCCGACGATCATGTACAACATCCAGGGCCGCACGGCCGTGAACATGACTGCCGCGACGACGCTGCGCTGCGCCGAGCTGCCCGGAATCATCGGAGTCAAAGAGGCAAGCGGCGACCTGGACCAGATCGGCCTCGTGTGCGCGAGCAAGCCTGACGGATTCAAGGTGTGGAGCGGCGACGACAGCTGGACCCTTCCGATCATGGCGGTGGGCGGCCACGGCGTTATCTGTGTCGTGTCGCACATTGCGGGACGATCGATGGCTCGCCTGATCGAGGCTTACCGCAAGGGCGAGAACGATGTGGCGCGTGACATCCACCACGGGCTGCTTCCCGTGATCAAGACCCTGATGACCACGGCCGCCAACCCGGTTCCGATCAAGTCGGCGCTGAACGCGATGGGTTTCAACGCGGGACCGTTCCGCCTTCCGCTCGTTCCCCTCACCGATGATCAGCTCAAGTCGGTGTTGAAGACGATTTCTGAAGCGGGCGAGTACATCACCTTTGCCAAGCCCGGGGTGAAAGTCGCTTAGCGCCCCCACGGAGCTGATCCGGCTCCACGAAGTCATCCGGTCGTGCAAGAACTGCGGGCTCCATGCCACTCGCACTCAGGCGGTGCCAGGCGCCGGCCCATGTCCCAGCAACATCCTGATCGTCGGCGAAGCTCCAGGCTTCAACGAGGACCGTCAGGGCGAACCGTTCGTCGGCGCGGCGGGAAAGCTGCTCGACACCCTGCTCAACCGCATCGGCCTGAGCCGAGCCGACGTCTACATCACCAATGTGCTCAAATGCCGGCCGCCGATGAACCGCGACCCGATGCCGAATGAGGCTGAGGCCTGCTCGCCATACCTGAAGCAGCAGCTCGACCTCGTCAGACCGAAGGTGGTGCTGATTTTGGGCCGGCACGCGCTCGAGCGCCTGATGCCGGGCCAGGGCTCGATCTCGCGCATCCACGGCAGCCTGATCCGGCGTGGCGACGTCGCGTACGTGCCGCTGTACCACCCGGCCGCCGCGCTGCACAACGGCTCGCTCGTCGCGGACCTGGAGCATGACTTCGACCAGGTGAAGCGGTACCTCGACCAGGTGCTGGCGCCGCCGCCGCCTCCGGTCGCGGTCGCTTCGCCGAAACAGGAATCAGAGCAACTGCGACTCTTGTGAAATCTCGGCTGCGGTATATCCCGCTTGGCGGCCTCGGCGAGGTCGGCATCAACATGTGGGCGCTGGAGTGGGAGGGCAAGGTCGTCGTCGTCGACGCGGGCCTCATGTTTCCGCAGGAGGACATGCTCGGCATCGACCTCGTCCTTCCGGACATCTCCTACCTGCTGCACGGCGGCCGCGAAGTGCTGGGCATCTTCCTCACCCACGGCCACGAAGACCACATCGGCGGCCTGCCGTTTGCGCTGAAGAAGCTGAACGTCCCAGTCTTCGGCACGCGGCTGACCCTGGGCCTGCTCAAGCCGAAGCTGAAAGAACACCGCATCCTGCGCGAATCGGACTTGCGCGAGGTGAGGGTGGGCGACTCGGTGCAGCTCGGCCCGTTTCGCCTCGAGACGGTCTCGGTCTGCCACTCGATACCCGACGCGGTGGCCCTCGCGATCGACACGCCCGTTGGACGTGTCGTCTACACGAGCGATTTCAAGCTCGACTCCGCTCCACCGGACGGCCTTCCGACCGACATGGCGCGCTTTCGCCGTCTGGGCGACGCCGGCGTGCTGCTCCTGCTCAGCGACTCCACGAACGCGGAGCGCGAGGGCCACTCGGGCTCCGAGCGCGACCTTCATGCCGCATTCGAGCGGATCTTCACCAATGCGCCATCACGCATCGTCGTCGCCAACTTCGCGTCGAACATCCACCGCATCCAGCACCTCGTGCGCATGGCGACGCAGTTCGAACGTCGCGTGGCTGTCGTCGGACGCAGTCTCCGCGAGAACTTCCGGACCGCGCGAGAGCTCGGTTTCCTCAGCGTTCCTGACGGTGTTGTCGTCCCACTTGCGGACGTCGACAGGATTCCGCCCTCGAAGCTCTTGCTGCTCACGGCGGGCAGCCAGGGCGAGCCGATGTCAGCGCTTACCCGCTTTGCCGCGCAGCGCCACCCGTTCCTCAACGTGCGCAAGGACGACTGGGTGGTGATCTCAGCGCGGCCAATCCCCGGCAACGAGCGAATGGTCCTGCAGACTGTGAACAACCTCTATCGACATGGCGCTCGCGTCTTTTACTCAGAGGTCGGCAACGTGCACGTCACGGGCCACGCCCAGCGCGATGAGCTCCGGGAGATGCTGGATGCGGTCCGGCCTCGTTTCTTCATCCCGGTCCACGGCGAGTATCGCCAGCTTCTTCTTCACTCCGAGCTCGCGAAAGAGGCGGGAGTGGCCGCGGATCACATGGTGGTGGTGGAGGATGGCGAAACGGTCGAGCTCGACGCGGATTCGATGACGCGCGGAGAGAAGATCGGAACGGGGCTGGTCTATGTCGACGGCCTCGGCGTGGGTGACGTAGAGCAGGTGGTGCTGCGCGACCGGCGGCATCTGGCCGAGGACGGGATCCTGGTCGTCACCCTGACGCTTGACCGGGATACTGGAGCTCTGCGCGCGGGTCCTGAGCTCGTGTCCCGCGGCGTGATCGAGCCGGAGCTGTCCACCACGCTGATGGCGGATGCGCGGGCGGCTGTGCTGGAAAGCATCGCGCGCTTCAGCGACTCGCACGCCGAGGTCAGCCTGCTCCAGGAAGTGGTCCACGACGCCGTGTCGAAGACGATCTACAAGCAGACGCGCCGGCGTCCTATGGTCATTCCCGTCGTGACGGAGATATGAAGCTTCCGCCGCTTGCGCTGGTTGCGCCGAGCCTGTGTCCGCGTTGCGATCAGCCCGCGATGATGCTCGACCATTCAGAGGAGGCGCGCTGCGCCCATTGCGGGTTGCAGATTCATCAATGCGCGAACTGTCGCGGCATCGCAGGTCCGTTCGACCGCTACTGCGGGTTTTGTGGCTTTGAGATGGTGCAGGGGGAGAAGAGGCCGCTGTGGTGGCGGCTGTGGTTCCTGGCCGCGCTGCTGCCGGTCGCGCTGGGACTTGCGTACGGGATCGCGCAAGCGCAGGTGCACCGCTAGCGCACCGTAACGCGTCAGGCCCGGATAGTCCGGACTAACCGGGCATCTGGCTTCGGACAACGCCGGATAGTCCGGACTATCCGAAAGTGTCGCCTAGCGGTCCAGCCGCTGACCACACTCCACGCAGAAGCTGTGCCGCCCGAGGTTGTGGTGCCCGCACGACGAACAGACCAGCCGCCGCGGCGGATCCGCCTGCAGCCACCGCTCGTTCTCCCGCCGGTACCAGATGCCGTCCTCTGGCCCCAGCATCCAGCGCCTGCCCTCGTTGTCGAGCACAGCCAGATCTCGTACCGCGACGCGAAAGGCACGCGGCGGCAGGGTTCCGGTCCGACGCTCATCGACCAGATACCTGTATCGGATCTCGGCTTCAGCGAATGGATCGACCGCCACGCACGAGAGTATGCGGCCCGCGAAAGGGTAGAATCCAATCGGCTCAAGGGCCCGCAGCATGCGTCGCACCACATCCCGAAGCTCATCTCGATCTGGCGCCCGTCGCGCATCCGCCTCGCGTTCCAAAAGGAGCAAGCGCGTCGCGCGGCCGCGCCTGACATCCCGTCAGGTTCGGGAGATCCTCGGCGTCCTGCTCATGCTCGCCGCCCTCCTCGGTTTGCTGGCGATCGCAAGCCGCGCGCCCTCGATCCTGCAGGGCGTTCGCGACGGCATGGTCTTCGAGTTCGGCGTCGCATGGTTCGTTCCCGTGGCGGCTGCTCTCGCCCTCGGCGGCTATCTCCTCTGGCCCAAAGCGCCCCGGCCGCGCACGGTCGACCTGGTCGCGGGCCTCGTCGCCGTGCTCTCCCTCGTCGGACTGTTCGGCCTCGCGGGTGGCGGGGGAGGTTCGCTCGGTCGCGGGATCGACAGTTCGCTGGACGGACTGGTCGGTTCGGTTGGGTCATGGGCGCTGCTCATCGCGGGCCTGGTCATAGGGCTCATCGTGACCATCCATTTCAGTCCCGGCGCCTTGCTCGCGACCGCGGTCGGCGCGGCTCGCGCCGCCTACGCCGAACGGGCGAGGATTCGCGGCCTCGTCGCCGTGCCCGCATCGGAGAAGGCCAAACCGGGCAGGACCGCGCCCGCGTCGTCTGATCTCCTGACCCGCTCGGCTGCGAGCTTCGCCACCGCGCCGGCCTCGCCGGATCAGCCGAGATTGTGGGATGTCGACGAGCCGGAGGAGCGGGCCGAGAGAAAACACCAGCCCGAGCCGGTGGCGGTCCGCGGGGATGAACCGCTCGCCGCACCCGCACACCCGACCGCGCCTGCGCCGGTGCTGCACGTCATCGCCGAGCCCGAGGACGACGTGCCCCAGATCGACTGGAAGCTGCCCTCGATTGCGCTCCTCGACACCGTGACCGCCCGGCGCGAGCGGATGGCGGATGAGATCAAGCGCAACGTCAGGGTCATCGAGAGCACCCTTCAGACGTTCGGCGTCGAGTGCAAGATCGTTGGTGTCAACCCGGGCCCGGCTGTCACGCAGTACGAGGTGCAGCCTGGGCCGGGCGTGCAGGTCAAGCGCATAACGGCGCTGCAGAACGACCTGTCGCTGGCCCTCGCAGCGGCGCCCCTTCGAATCGAAGCGCCGATACCTGGCAAGTCAGCGGTCGGCATCGAGGTGCCGAACAAGTCGGCAAGCCTCGTCACGATCCGCGAGGTGATCGAGACCGCGGCCTTCCGCGAGGGCACCAACAAGCTGGCGCTCGGGCTGGGCAACGATGTGTCGGGTCAGTCGATCGTGGCTGACCTGACGCGCATGCCGCATCTGCTCATCGCCGGGGCGACCGGGCAGGGCAAGAGCGTGTGCATCAATGCGCTCATCACAAGCCTGCTGTTCCAGGTCACACCCGACCACCTGCGCTTGCTTCTCATCGACCCCAAGCGGGTGGAGCTGACCGGCTACAACGGCCTGCCACACCTCGCGTTGCCGGTGCTCGTCGAGTCGCACCAGGCGGCGGCAGCATTGCGCTGGGCGGTCGCCGAGATGGACCGACGCTACAAGCTGTTCTCGGCCGAAGGCGTCCGCAACATCGCGGCGTACAACGAGAGGGCCACGCAGAAGCTCGCACGCACGCTCCCGTACATCGTGATCGTGATCGACGAGCTGGCGGACCTGATGATGGTCGCCGCGGGCGAGATCGAAGAGCTCATCTGCCGCATCGCGCAGCTCGCACGCGCGGTCGGCATCCACCTGATCATCGCCACACAGCGACCGTCTACCGACATCATCACGGGCCTCATCAAGGCCAACATCCCGTCGCGTATCGCGTTTGCAGTCGGCTCGCAGGTCGACAGCCGCGTCATTCTCGACACGGGTGGCGCCGAGAAGCTGCTGGGTCGCGGCGACATGCTGTACCAGCCGGTGGACGCGGGCAAGCCGACCCGCATCCAGGGCGCTTTCGTCAGCGACCCGGAGGTCGAAGGCGTGGTCAACTACTGGAAGTCGCAGGGCCCGCCGCGATACATGGAAGAGATCCTGGAAGAGGGCGCAACCTCCGAGTGGGAGGGGGAGAAGAGGGAGGAGCGCAAGCTCGACCCGCTTTTTGCGCGTTCGGCGCGCGCGGTCGCCGCCGAGGGTGCTGCTTCCGTCTCGCTCGTGCAGCGCAAGTTCAACGTCGGATACTCGCGCGCTGGCCGGATCGTCGACCAGCTCGCCGAGCACCGGGTGGTCGGCGGCTATCAGGGCTCGAAGTCGCGTGAGGTCTTGATGACCCTTCCCGACGTCGACGAGCTGTTGGAGCGCCTCGGTATCGAATGACGCAGGGTCCCGGTCGCGGATCCTCGCCCGCGAACCATCGACGGCCGCAGTCTCGGGCCGATGGGTGCGCGCCAACGCGGGAATTCTCGGCAAACTTCTCCGTAGCCAGGTGAACATCCCGAACGCACTCACGATCAGCCGGCTGGTCGCCATCCCGGTGCTCATGGCGCTCCTGCTCGTTCGTTTTCCCGGGCACGATCAGGTCGCGGCCGCGCTTTTCATCGCCTTCTCGCTGACCGACACGGTCGACGGTCAGCTGGCCCGCCGCAGCGGGACCGTCAGCGACCTCGGAAAGTTCCTCGATCCGCTCGCTGACAAGCTTTTCGTGCTCGCCGTGCTGATCGTCCTGGTCCAGGAAGGCCTGGTTGCCGCGTGGGTCGTCGTCGTGATCTTTTCCCGCGAGCTCATCATCACGATTCTTCGTTCCGTCGGCGCCAGCCAGGGGCGCGTCATCTCGGCCGCGCCGCTGGGCAAGACGAAAACGGTGATGCAGATGGCTGCGGTCACGCTGCTCATCCTCCAGCGGCCTTACCCGGTGCTGGTTCCGCTCGCGGACGTGGCGGTTGCGGTGGCCGTCGTGTTCACCTTGGGGAGCGGTCTGGACTACCTCTGGCGGTTCCGCTACCTGCTCGGCCCATTCGATACATCGCGCCTGCGCCCAGGACCGGCCGGCGGGGCGCCTGAAGCATCGCCGGCCGCCGAGCTGGGTCAAGTCTTGCGTGCCAACGGTCTAACCGTCTCCGTGGCCGAGTCCTCGACCGGGGGCATGGTCGGCGCGTTGATCACCGACGAGGCCGGAAGCTCGATTTATTTCCTGGGCGGGGTGATCGCCTACTCGAACCAGGCCAAGGAGCGTGAGCTGGGCGTTTCACGCGAGCTTCTGGACAGCGTCGGGGCGGTGAGCCGTGAGGTCGCCGAGGCGATGGCGACCGGGGTGCGCCAGCGTTTCGGCACGAACCTGGCCGTGTCGGTGACGGGCATCGCCGGACCGGCGGCAGACGCGTCGAGCAAGCCGGTCGGTCTGACCTACATCGCTGTGGCGACCGAGACGCGCTGCTCGTCACGCCAGTTCAACTTCACGGGCGACCGCGCGTCCAACCGCCGTCAGGCGGCGAACGAGGCTTTGCGGATGCTGAGCGCCGAGGTCCGCAGCATCCGCCAGGCGAGCCCTTGACCGCCAAACACATGTTCGCTAGACTCTCCCAAACCGGCCTGTAAAGAACGTTGCTTCCCAACCCTCGACGTAGAACACTCGCCGCAACGACCTAGGAGGATTGACTGCAAGTGGACAAAGACAAAGACAAAGACAAGGACAAGGAACGGGATAAGGCCCTTGAGGAGAAAGGCAGAGCCCTCGATTCGGCCATGTCCCAGATCACGAAGAGCTATGGCAAAGGCGCGATCATGAAGTTGGGGGAGCACTTTGCGCAGCGCAGCGAGGTAACCGCCATCTCCACAGGTGCGCTGCCTCTGGACCTGGCGCTCGGAGTGGGGGGTATCCCGCGCGGCCGGGTGACCGAGATCTACGGTCCGGAGTCGGCCGGCAAGACCACCCTTGCCCTGCATGTCATCGCGGAGGCGCAGAAGGCTGGCGGCGTCGCGGCGTTCGTCGACGCGGAGCATGCCCTCGACCCGCTCTACGCGTCGCGGATCGGCGTCAAGATCGACGACCTCTTGATCAGCCAGCCGGACACCGGCGAGCAGGCGTTGGAGATCGTCGAGGTGCTGGTCCGCTCGAACGCCGTCGACGTGATCGTCATCGACTCGGTGGCGGCTCTGGTGCCGAAGGCTGAGATCGAGGGGGAGATGGGCGACTCGCACATGGGCCTCCAGGCGCGCCTCATGTCCCAGGCGCTGCGCAAGCTCACCGCGGCGATCTCCAAGTCGAACTGCGCCGTGATCTTCCTCAACCAGCTGCGCGAGAAGGTCGGGATCATGTTCGGCAACCCGGAGACACAACCCGGGGGCCGGGCGCTGAAGTTCTACTCCTCCGTTCGCCTCGACATCCGCAAGGTCGAGGTCATCAAGAACGGCCTCGACTCGGTCGGCAACAGGGTGAAAGTCAAAGTCGTCAAGAACAAGGTGGCGCCGCCGTTTCGCTCCGCCGAGTTCGACATCCTGTTCAACGAAGGAATCTCGCACGAGGGAGCGTTGATCGACGCGTCGATCGAGTACGGGATCCTCGAAAAGAGCGGCACCTGGATGTCCTACGGCGACCAGCGGCTCGGCCAGGGTCGGGACAACGTCCGCAACTATCTGCGCGAGAACCCGACGCTGTGCGCTGAGATCGAGTCGAAGGTGCGCGAGAAGGCGGCTCTGGCGGCCGCGCCGCTGCGGACCGCTGCACCCCTCAGGTCGCCGGCAGGTGCATCTGAGGAGTTCTAAGAAACCAGTGGCCGGGGCCCTCGATGCAGGGCTCCGGCTCGTCGCTCAGCGAAGCCACTCTCGGTTCGAGTTGCGCCGCAAGCTGGGACGCCGCGGGTATGCCGAGGCGGAAGTCGACGCCGCCGTCGCCCGGCTGGTCGAGCTCCGGTACCTGGACGACCGGCTGTTTGCCGAGGGGCACGTGAGGCGGCGCTCCGCAACCCGTGGCCCACTGGCGCTGTCCGCCGAGCTGGCGGCACGCGGTATCGACCGCTCCCTGGCCGACGGAGCAGTCCAGGGTTTCGACCCCGAGGCCCAGCTGGCCGCCGCGACCCGCCTGGTGGAGAGGCTGGCAGGCCGGAAGTCGTTCGCAGGCTACAGAGAGTTGCTTGATTCGGCCGGCGCGAAGGTGCTCCGCCGCGGATTCTCACCCGGGACCGTTCGGACCGCCTGCCGGGCGGTCTGGGAGAGGACGACCACCACCCGAGAAGCCTAGAATTTGCTGCACGCGGGCCCACTCTGAGGCCCGCAAGTCATAGAGCCAACCCCAGGCGGGACCCCCTCTGAGTCCTGCCGTGGTCACGCACTTTGACAATCGAATTAACGAGGTGCATGTCATGTACGTCTACGTATTGCTAGTGGTGGTGGCAGCGGCGGCCCTCGCAGCCGGTTTCGGAGTGGCTTATCTGCTCCTCAAGCGCCGGCAGAGCGACGGGAGTCACGTCCTGGAGCTCAAGGCTCAGCAAACGTTGTCCGAGGCCGAAACTCAGGCCAAGGAAAGGCTGCTGGAGGCCAAAGAGGAAGCCGTCAAAATCCGCACCGCCGCCGAACAGGAAGCCCGTGAGTATCGGGCACAGTCGCAACAGATCGAAAAGCGTCTTCTTCAGAAGGAGGAGAACCTCGACCGCAAGGGCGAGGACCTCAATCACCGCGAACGCGACATCTCCAACCAGCAGAAGGCGCTGGACGAGGTCAAGGCTCAGCTGGAAGACAGCTACCGCCAGCAGGAGAAGGAGCTCCAGCGCGTCGCCAACATGACGCGTCAGGAGGCCCAGGGCATCTTGATGGCCCAGGTGGAGCAGGACCTGCGCAACGAAGTCGCGCGCAAGGTCCGCGAATCCGAGCTTGCAGCCCGTGACGAAAGCGAGCGTCGGGCTCGGGAAATCGTGACCGAGTCGATTCAGCGCGTCGCCGCCGACCAGACCGCCGAGATCTCAGTCTCGGTGCTTCCGTTACCGACCGATGAGCTGAAGGGCCGGATCATCGGCAAGGAAGGGCGCAACATCCGCGCACTCCAGCAGGCCACGGGGATCGACCTCATCGTGGACGACACCCCCGAGGCGGTGATCATCAGCGGCTTCGACCCGGTCCGCCGCGAGGTGGCCAGGGTCGCGCTCAACAAGCTCATAGTGGATGGACGCATCCATCCGGCGCGCATCGAAGAGATCGTCGCCAAGTCCCGCCAGGAGGTCCTGCAAAGAGTCAAGGAGGAGGGTGAGGCGGCGGTCCTGGAGCTAGGCCTCCAGGGTCTGCACCCCGAGGTGGTTCGCCACCTCGGAATCCTGCGTTTCCGCACCAGCTACGGACAGCAGGTGCTGAACCACTCCAAAGAAGTGGCGCATCTCGCCGCCATGATGGCGTCCGAGATCGGCGCCGACGTTCGCATCGCGAAGCTGTCGGGCCTCCTCCACGACATCGGCAAGGCCATCGACCACGAGGTCGAAGGGTCACACGCCGTGATCGGGGCGGACCTGCTCCAGCGACACGGGGTTCCCGCCCAGGTCGTTCACGCAGTGCGCGCGCACCACTACGACGAGGAACCGCACAGCATCGAGGCGCTTCTTCTCATCGCAGCCGACGCGATTTCAGCGGCGCGCCCCGGGGCGCGCAGGGAGTCGCTCGAGGCTTACGTCAAGCGGCTCGAAAAGCTGGAGGAGATCGCCAACTCGTTCCAGGGCGTCCAGCAGTCCTACGCCATCCAGGCCGGCCGCGAGGTTCGGATCCTGGTCAAGCCGGAGCAGATCGACGATACGGCTGCCCAGCTGATGGCAAGGGACATCGCCAAGCGCATCGAATCGGAGCTCAGCTTCCCGGGCCAGATCCGCGTCACTGTGGTGCGCGAGACGAGGGCCGTGGAATACGCGAAATAGTGACAAAGGGAGTCCCGCTGCGGGCTCCCTTTTTCTTTTGCCTGAAAATCAGGTGGTGAGCGACGTCGACTTCAAGATCCTGTTCGTCGCGGATGTCGTCGGTCACCCCGGCCGGGACGCGGTCAAAGCCCTGCTTCCAGGCCTCAAGAACGAGCTGCGGCCCAACCTCACCATCGTCAACGGCGAGAACGCTGCAGGGGGCTTCGGGCTCACCGCCAAGATCGCGGCGGAGCTGAAGGGCGCCGGCGCTGACGTGATCACCAGCGGAAACCATGTCTTCGCCCAGAAGGATTTTGTCGGAGAGCTGCCTGGTCTGGATCGTGTGCTGCGACCGGCCAACTACCCGCCGGCCGCGCCGGGCCAGGGCTGGTGCGTCGTCGACGCCGGCGGGCACAAGGTCCTGGTGATGAACTTGATCGGGCGCATCTTCCTCGAGCCTACGGACGACCCTTTTCGGGCGGCCGACGGGATCCTTGCCGAGCATGCGGAGGCGCACATCGTGTTCTGTGACATGCACGCCGAGGCCACCTCGGAGAAGACGGCCATGGGGTGGTACCTGGACGGCCGGGCCAGCGCCGTGGTCGGCACGCACACCCACATCCCGACCGCCGACGCGAGGATATTGCCTGGAGGGACCGCCTACGTGACCGACGTTGGGATGGTCGGGCCCAGGGACAGCTGCATCGGGATGGACAAGGCCGTGGTCATCCAGCGCTTCTTGACCGGGGTTCCCAACCGCTTCGTGGTGGCTTCTGGACCAGTGACATTCAATTCGGTACTGGTTACCATTAACCCTTCTACCGGACGAGCAACGACGATCCAGCGAGTCGATCGAGAACATGTTTGAAGGGGTTCCAGCAATGTCAGCGGAGCGCGCTCCAGTTGAGGTGCTCAAGGTTTCGGCTACCTCGAAACCGGTTGCGGTGGCGGGCGCCATCGCGGGCGTGATCCGGAGCAAAGGGCGCGTCGAGGTCCAGGCTATCGGCGCCGGGGCGATCAACCAGGCGGTCAAGGCCATCGCCATCTCCCGAGGCTACGTGGCGCCCGGCGGGCTCGACCTCGTCTGCATCCCGGCCTTCATCGACATCTCGATCGACGGCGAGGAAAGGACAGGAATCCGGTTGCTCGTGGAGAGCCGATAACGGTAGTCCAGACCAGGTCGTTCCACATCTGGACGATCGGATGCCAGATGAACTCGGCGGATTCCGAGAGCCTCGCGAGAAGGCTCCTCGCTGCGGGTTACGTCGAAGACACGCTCGAGCGAGCTGACGTCGCGATTCTCAACACCTGCGTTGTGCGCCAGGCGTCGGAGGATCGCGTGTACTCCAAGCTCCACGAGCTGAAGCAGTGGAAGACGCCAGAGCGCACGATCGCCGTGACCGGCTGCATCGTCGCGAAAGAAGGCGGAGAGCTGACGCGCCGCTTTCCGCACCTCGATGCGGTCGTGCCTATCGGAGAGTACGAAGACTTCGTCGCCGGCCTCGAGGCCCGATACGACTACTCCAACGGCGAAGCGCTCCCGCTTGCGGGTCGAACTGGCATCAGCCACTACGTCAGGGTCATCCAGGGCTGCGACCACAACTGCACGTTCTGCATAGTCCCGAGGGTCCGAGGCCGCGAGAAGCACGTGCCGCTTCAAGCCGTCGTCGCCGAGTGCCGGACGGCGGTGGCGGAGGGTGCGAGAGAGGTCGTGCTGCTAGGCCAGAACGTGGACGACTACCACGACCCCGACGGCCGCGGCGGCCTGGCCGCTCTGGTCCGTGAGGTCGAGCAGATCCCGGGCCTCAAGCGATTGCGCTTCATGACCTCACATCCTCAGGACCTCGAGGGTGAGCTGCTGGAGGTCATGGCGCGCAGCGAGGTGGTGTGTCGCGAGCTGCAGCTGCCGGTGCAGTCGGGGGATGACACGGTTCTCAAGCGCATGGCGCGTGGCTATCAGACCCGTCATTACCGCACGATCGTGGAGAACGCGCGGCGTTTGATGCCAGACCTGGGGCTCGTCACGGACGTCATCGTGGGATTTCCAGGCGAGTCGGAAGCCGCATACCTCAACACGCGCGCGCTGGTCGAAGAGATCGAATTCGATGTCGTCCACATCGCGATGTACTCGCCGCGTCCGGGAACTTTCGCGGCGACGAAGATGGACGATGATGTGCCGCAGGAAGAGAAGCTGCGCCGTCTGAATGACCTGCTGGCGCTCCAGCGCGGCATCGCCGCCCGCAAGACGGCGCGCTGGATCGGCCGCAACGCCGAGGTCCTGATTGAGGGCCATGACGAGTTGAACCGTCCGTACGGCCGCATCCGGCAAGGCAAGCGCGCGATCGTGCTGCGAGGCGGCGACATACAGGCGGGCACGGTGGTCAACGTTCGAGTCCTGCAGGCGACCGCAGGACAGCTCCTGGGATTGCCGGCCGCGTGAATCCCCCAGCCACACCGGTCATGAGGCAGTACCGGGAGGCGAAAGAGAAGCACCCCGGCGGAATTCTTCTCTTCAGGCTCGGCGACTTCTACGAGATCTTCTTCGACGACGCCAAGATCGCAGCTCCGATCATGGGCGTGCTTCTGACGTCGCGCCCTCTGGGCAAGACAGGACGTGCACCGATGTGCGGGGTCCCGCACCACGCGTGGCAGGCGTACGTCGGCAAATTGCTTCGCGCGGGTCACAAGGTCGTCATCTGCGACCAGGTTGAGGCCGCAAGCAAGAACAAGCTCGTCCGCCGCGACGTGACGCGAGTGCTCACGCCCGGGACCGTCGTCGAGGATGCGTACCTCGAACCATCGCGACCGAACTACCTCGTCGCGGCGTGGAGCAAGGGCCTCGAAGCGGGGATTGCCGCGTGCGAGGTCTCCACAGGTGAGCTCTTGCTGTGCCAGCTGCCCAAGGACCGGCTGATGAACGAGCTCGAACGCCTTGCGCCGGCAGAGCTCCTGACCCCGCCGGATATCGAGGAGTATCGGTTCGACCCCGTGCGCGGCCAGCAGAGGCTGAAGGACATGCTCGGGATCGCCTATCCGGCCTCGATCGGCGCGGTGGACGCGCCTCTGGCGGTCGGCGCCGCGGGCGTCGTACTCGACTACCTCAAGCAGAACCAGACGAGAGTGCTTCCCGGCTCGTTCACGGTAACGACTTACTCACCCGACGCGAGCATGCCCCTCGACGCGGCGACCGTCCGCAACCTGGAGCTCCCGGCGCTGGTCCAGCTCATCGACCGGACCTCAACGCCCGTCGGCGCCCGACAGCTTCGCTCCTGGCTGGGCGCGCCGCTGCGTGACGCCGAATCGATCGAGCTTCGTCTGGCAGCGGTCGACGAGCTGGTCAACGACCCCGGTTTGCGGGATCGCCTGCATGGGGTGCTCAAGCCGGTCGGGGATCTCGAGCGCCTTCTCTCGCGAGCCGCCTCGGGCCACGCGACGCCCCGCGAGCTGGTTGGGCTGCGACGCTCCCTGGAAGCCATCCCGGCCGTGGTCGAGGCGCTTGGTTCGTGCTCAGCGCTGGTCACGCGGGAGCTCGCCGGCCGGATCACCGCGGCGCCTGAGCTCGCGAACACGCTGGCTCGGGCGCTGGTCGAGGATCCCCCGGCGACCATCCGGGAAGGCGGCGCCGTCCGTCCGGGCTTTGACGCGGATCTGGATGCGATCTCCGACGGATCGCGCAGCGCGCGTGACTGGATCGGCAAGCTGGAGACGGCCGAGAGAAGGCGCAGCGGCATCCGATCGCTGAAGGTCGGGTTCAACAGGGTCTTCGGCTACTACATCGAGGTCAGCCACGCCAACACCGCAAGCCTCCCTGACGACTATGTCCGCAAGCAGACGCTCACCGGAGGCGAGCGCTACATCACGCCAGAGCTAAAGGAAAAGGAGGCGGTGGTGCTCAGCGCGCAGGAGCGAATCGCAGCACGAGAGCTCGAGATCCTTCGGGATCTGGGTCTTGCGGTCGCCGCAGCTGGTCCACCGCTGAGGGAGACCGCCCAGGCGACGGGCACGGTCGACGCGCTCCTGAGCTTTGCCGTCGCGGCCTCAGAGCATGCCTGGCATCGCCCCGAGGTGAACGCGGGGACGCAGCTGAGCATCAAGGGAGGCCGGCATCCGCTGGTCGAGACGAGCCTGCCGGCGGGCGTGTTCGTCGCCAATGACCTCGAGCTCGATCCGGACCGGGCGCAGATCGTGATCCTCACGGGGCCGAACATGGCCGGTAAGTCAACGTATCTGCGGCAAGCGGCAATGATCGTCCTGCTCGCGCAATGCGGCAGCTTCGTGCCGGCGGACCGCGCGGTGATCGGGCTGGCGGATCGAGTCTTCACACGCGTTGGCGCGCACGACGACATCAGCGCGGGAATGTCGACGTTCATGGTCGAGATGACCGAAACCGCCTACATCCTCAATCACGCGACGCGATCTTCCTTGGTGATCTTCGACGAGGTGGGAAGGGGGACGTCGACCTACGACGGCGTTTCGATCGCGCAGGCCGTGGTCGAGCACCTGCACGACGCGCCGAAGCTTGGCTGCCGCACGCTTTTCGCCACTCACTACCACGAGCTCACCGCGCTCGCCGAAAGGTTGCCGCGCGTCCGAAACCAACGCGTCGAGGTTCTGGAGGAAGGCGACACGGTTCGGTTTCTGCATCGCGTCGTACCCGGAGGTGCGGACCGCTCGTACGGAATCCATGTCGCCGCCGTGGCGGGTCTGCCATCAGGCGTGATCGCTCGTGCCCGCGACGTGCTCGGCGAGCTCGAGCGCCAGCGGCCGCTTGAACCGCCGGAGCTGCAGCTCGGCCTGCCGATCGAGGTCGCGCCCGACGCGGTGCGCCAGGAGCTCGAGGCGATCGACCCGGCGTCACTGAGCCCGCTGGAGGCGTTGCAGAAGCTGTATCAGCTGCGGGCGAAGCTGACCCAATGATCCAGATGCTGCCCCCAGAGGTCGCGGACGCGATAGCCGCGGGCGAGGTGATCGAGCGCCCGGCCTCGGTCGTCAAAGAGCTCGTCGAGAACGCGATCGACGCGGGTGCACGGCGGATCAGCATCGACGTCCGGGGAGCGGGGAAGACGTCGATCCGCGTCAGCGACGATGGCGCAGGCATACCCGCCGACGAGCTCCCGCTGGCGTTCGTGCGCCATACCACAAGCAAGCTGACCAGGCTGGCCGACCTCATCGCGATCCAGTCGTTCGGCTTTCGCGGTGAGGCTCTCGCCAGCATCGCCGCGGTCGCAGACGTCGAGTGCTCCAGCGCTGGCGCCACCCTGCGCATCCGCGCAGGCGAGCTCATCGAGCAGGGAGCGGGACCGCTCCTACCGGGCGTCGTGGTGGAGGTGCGCGACCTCTTCGCGAACGTGCCGGCGCGTTTGAAGTTTCTCAAGAGCGACGCGACCGAGGTGGCGGTCATCAAAGACGTGGTCAGCGCGTTCGCCCTGCTGCATCCTCACATCCGCTTCCACCTCACCGTCGACAGCCGCGCCGCGGTCAGCAGCAGCGGAGATGGCGACCGCCGGCGCGCGGTGGCAGCCGTTTTCGGGCCTCCCGTCGCGTCGGAGATGCTCGAGATGGTCGGGATGCCCCTGGTCACCGGCCTGGTCAGCCAACCCCGCCTCAGCCGAGGCAACCGCGACGGAATGGTGCTGGCGGTCAATGGCCGCCCGATCAGCGCGCGATCGCTGGTCTACGCGCTCGAGGAGTGCTACCAGGGGAGGCTCGAGCGGGGCCGCCACCCGGTCGCGGTGGTCGACATCGGGATCGACCCCGAGCTCGTCGACGTCAACGTGCATCCGGCGAAGAAGGAAGTTCGCTTTCGCGATGAGGGCGCGGTGTTTGCCGCGCTGCAGCGCGCGGTCCGATCAGCCCTCGATGGAAGTGATCCGTTCCGCTATCGACCCGTAGAAACCGGAGCGGCCTCGTCCACGTTCGTGGCGGGACCTCAGCTCACCTTGCACGAGGCCCCGGCTGCGGTCGCGGACGCGGAGACCAACGGTCACGCGACGAATGCTGTCCTGCGTCCCATCGGCCAGGCGGGACCGGGCTACCTTGTTGCCGAAGGCCCGCACGGGCTGGTCCTCGTCGACCAGCACGCCGCGCATGAGCGCGTTCTGTACAACCGCCTGCTCGAGCGCCTGCGCTCGGGCCGCGGCGCCAGCCAGCCTTTGCTCATCCCACAAGCGGTGGACGTCGAGCCCGCGCTGATCGCCGCCGCGGCCGACCATCGGGCGGAGCTGGCCAACATGGGCCTCGAGTACGAAGAGTTCGGGCCGCGGAGCTTGCGCATCACGGCGGTGCCAACCGAGCTGCCGTCGGGCCGGGCCACCGCGGCGATCCAGGAAACGCTTGCGGCGCTGACAGAAAACCGCGGCGACGGCGCTATCCAGAAAGCGGCCGCCGCGCTTGCCTGCCATTCAGCGGTGCGGTTCGGCGACACGCTCGATGTGGCGGAGCAGCGCCGCCTGCTGGCCGACCTCGAGGCCGCCGAAGAATCGATCACCTGCCCACACGGACGTCCCACGCGGCTCCTGGTGGAGTGGCAGGAGCTGACCCGGCACTTCCGCCGAAACTACTGAAGTCCATACCCGTCATCGTCGGTCCGACCGGCATCGGGAAATCGCAACTCGCTTTCGACCTCGCGCTGCGGCTCGACGGCGAGATCGTGGTCGCCGACTCGCGCCAGGTATATCAGCGACTGGACATAGCGACCAACAAGCCCAGTCACGAGCACCGAGAGCGGGTTCGCTATCACATGATCGACTTCGTCGACCCTGCCCAGAGCTTCAACGTGGCGGAGTACGTCCAGGGCGCGCGGGCGGCGATCGACGACATTTCATCGAGAGGGCGACAACCGATCGTTGAGGGCGGGACGATGCTTTACGTCGACGCGCTCTGCGACGGCTTCAGCCTCACAGGCATCCCGCCCAACGCCGAGCTGCGCGCGGAGCTTGAGGCGAACACCGTCGAAGCCTTGCGCGAAAGGCTCCTCGCCCTGGATCCAGACCCCGGGGTCGACCTCAACAATCCGGTGCGCATGATCCGCGCGGTTGAGATCCTCGAGGCCGCGGGACCTCCGCTGCGCGCGCTGCGCACGAGGACGCCGCCCGACTGGCAGGCGATTCGTATCGGCCTTGCAGCAAGCCTCGACGTGATCGACGACCGGCTCGCAGAGCGCAGCCGGCGTCAGGTCGAGCGCGGCCTGGTCGAGGAAACGCGCGCGGCGCTCGATGCGGGCGTGCCGTCCACGGCTCCGGTGTTGACCGGCATCGGCTATGCGGAAGCCCTCGCGCATCTGCGCGGCGGGCTCACGCGGGACGAGCTTCCGATCGCCATGGCCCGGTCCAACCGTCGCTACGCACGCCGGCAATTGCGCTGGTGGCGCCAAGACGACCGCGTCCGCTGGTTCTCGATCGAGCCGGATCCGCTGCCGGGTATCCTCACCTACGTGAGCGAGCATCTTGAATAAGACCGTGGCCGGGGCGAAGCGACTCGGGCGCATCCCGCCCTATCTCTTTGCCGAGATCGATCGCAAGGTGCAGGAAAAGAAGAGGGCCGGCGTCGACGTCATCTCGCTCGGCATCGGTGATCCGGATCTGCCCACTCCAGGGCGCATCGTCAGCGTGCTGCAGGAAACGGCCGCGGATCCTTCCAACCATCGCTATCCGTCCTACTTCGGCCTCGCCGACCTTAGAGAATCCATCGCCCGCTGGTACAGCGACCGCTCCGGCGTGGAGCTGGATCCAAGCACCGAGATCCTGCCGACCCTCGGCTCGAAGGACGGAATCAGTCACGCGCCTCTCGCGATCGTCGATCCCGGCGACATCGTGCTCGCGCCAGACCCCGGCTACACGGTCTACATGACCGGGGCGATCATGGCCGGCGCCGACCCATTCGTGATGCCGCTGACGGAAGCGAACCACTGGCTGCCTGACCTTGACGCGATCCCGGCCGATGTCGCGCAGCGCGCGAGGCTCATGTGGCTCAACTACCCCAACAATCCGACGGCGGCGACGGCCGATCGCCAGTTTCTCGAGCGCGCGGTGGAGTTCTGCACGCGCCACGACATCGTGCTCTGCCACGACGCGCCGTACTCTGAGATCGCGTTCGACGGTTACCGGCCGCTGACTCTGTTCGAAATCCCAGGGGCGAAAGAGATCGGCCTCGAGTTCCATTCTCTGTCCAAGACGTACAACATGACCGGCTGGCGGATCGGATGGGTTTGCGGCCGCGCCGACCTGGTCAAGGTGATCGGTCAGCTCAAAACGAACATCGACTCAGGCATCTTCCAGGCCGTGCAGTGGGCGGCGATCGAGGCGCTGAATGGGGGGGAGGAGGAGACGCTCGCGGCCAACGCCGTCTACCTTCGACGGCACCGCCTGGTCGCCGACACGCTGAACAAGATCGGCTGGAATATCAAACCCCCGCGCGCGACATTCTATGTGTGGGCGCCGGTGCCCGAAGGGTATGACTCGATCCGGTTTGCCGGTCACGTGCTCGATGAGGTCGGCGTGAACATCACGCCGGGTGTTGGCTTCGGTCCCCACGGCGAGGGTTACTTTCGGCTGTCGGTGACCGCGCCCGACGCCCGCCTGCAAGAAGCCATGACGCGGATGGGGACGCTCAAGCTCTGATCACGACCAAGAGTCCGCGCGAGCGGGCGTTTCTCGTCGGGATCCTGCTGCCCGGCACGCCTCCCGAGACGGTTCGCGACCAGATGACCGAGCTGGCCGACCTTGCTCGCACCGCCGGCGCCGAGGTCGTCGGGTCGGACGTGCAGCGCCGCTCCGAGGTCGATCCCGCGCACTTCATTGGCATGGGCAAGGTCGAGTCCATGCGCGACATGAAGCTCGAGGGCGGCTTCGACCTGATCATATGCAACGACGACCTCAGCCCGCGCCAGCAGCGAAATCTGGAGCTGCAGGTCAAGGCGCGGGTGCTCGACCGGACGGAGATCATCCTCGAGATCTTTGCCCAGCACGCGCGCACCCATGAAGGCCGGCTCCAGGTCGAGGCTGCTCGCCTGCACCACCTGCTGCCGCGCCTGATCGGCGCATACGCCTACGACCGGCAGGTCGGTGGCCGGCGGGGGGGAGTGGGGGCTCGCGGCGGTTTCGGCGAGCAGCAGATCGAGGTCGAACGGCGCCGGATTCGCAAGCGCATCCGCGACCTCGACCGGGAGATCGAGCAGGTGCGCACCCAGCGCCACCAGCAGCGCACCGGTCGCAGGCGCGCCGAGCTGGACACTGCGGCGATCGTCGGCTACACGAACGCGGGTAAGTCGACGCTGCTCAACGCCTTGACGGGGGCGGGCGTGCGCGCTGAGCAGAAATTGTTTGCGACGCTCGACCCGACAACGCGAAAGCTGGAGCTGCCGGCAGGTCGCGAGTTCCTTCTGACCGACACAGTTGGTTTCATCCAGAAGCTGCCGACCGATCTGGTCGCAGCGTTCCGCGCCACGCTCGAGGAGGTCACGGAGGCAGATCTGATCCTCCAGGTCCTCGACCTCAGCTCTCCGGCGGTGGAGGAGCAGGCTCAGACCGTGGAGGAGGTGTTGACGGACCTGGGCGCCGCAGACAAGCCGCGCGTCGTCGTGCTGAACAAGGTCGACCTGCTCGGCCCGGCAAGCCGGCGTCGAGCCATCGCCGCGCTGTCCGATCGCTATCCCGGCGCGGTCGCCATCTCGGCCACCAACCGGGCCGGGCTCAAGGAGCTGCTGGGTGCGCTTGACCAGGCCAGCCGGGGCGACTCAGTGCCGCTCGAGATTCTGGTTCCGTACGGGCGGGAGGGCGTGCTGGCCGAGCTACGCAAGGTGGGCGGGGTGGAGCGGACCGAATATGTCGAGGGCGGCACCAAGGCCTGGGGTTGGGCGCCCCGCCATGCCGCCCGAAGATTCGAGAACTTCGCGGCTAACGGAAGAGCCTGATCACACCTCGGACCACGCCGACAAGGCTCACGTTGTTGCTCACGATCGGCTGGTAGGCCGGATTCTCGGCGATCAGCTTGACGCGGCCGTCGCTGCGCTCGAACCGCTTCACCGTGGCCTCGCCTTCGACCAGCGCCACCACGATCGAGCCGTTGCTCGCCTCCTGCTGCGGCCGGATGAGGACCAGGTCGCCCTCGAGGATGCCCGCGTTGATCATGCTGTCGCCGCGCACGCGGAGCATGAAGTACCCGTCCTTGGCCAGATCGGAAGAGAGCAGGACGTGGTCTTCGATGTTCTGTTCGGCCAGGATCGGCGAGCCGGCCGCCACGTGGCCCACGATGGGCACCGAGACGGCGTTCCGGCGCTGCTGGTCGACCTCCGCGTCCTGGACCAGCTGCACGGTCCGGGATTTGCTCGGGTCGCGCTTGATCAGGCCGCGGCGCTCCAGCTGGTTGAGGTGGTTGTGGACGGTCGAGCTGGAGCTCAGGCCAACCGCCTCCCCGATCTCCCGGACGCTGGGCGGGTAGTTGCGGACCTTGGTCACGTACCTGATGTAGTCGAGGATCTTGTTCTGGCGTTCAGTCAGTTGGTCGGTCAATTTTGTATTCATCTCCAGTTCGTGATGGGGGACGCTGAGGCCATGCTAGCACTTCGAGCCGCCGGCCGCAAACCTTTGTTCGTCATCTTGACAGGCAAACGCGCGTTCGCTATCCTGCCAAACGTATGTACGCCGCTAGGCCCGGAATCAAACCTTGGCGGGCAAACCGTGCCGGCGGCAACGGCTCATGGCGGCGGCTGCTGGCGGCAGTCGCCGCTGTGGCTGCGCTCAGCATCGCGTTCTCCCTGGGCGCCCGGGGCGGCGGGGACACGCACTACACGACGGTCGAGGTGGAGCCAGGCGACACGCTGTGGTCGATCGCCTCGGCGCACTATCCGGCGGATGATGTGCGGGTCCGTGTCGATGACATCGAGCAGGCCAACGGGCTGTCGGGGCCGGCGATCCAGGTGGGGCAGAGCCTGCGCCTGCCGGCTTAGCCGGCCACCCTCCCCGGGCTTGACAGCCCTTGCTGGGGGTACTGGAGCCGAGGACTGCTGCAAAAAGGACCTATCCCACCTGTTCGAAAGGCCCCAAACCGCACAGTCGTCGACCGCGGTGGACGCGTGAGGCTGGTCCTGGTCACCCGGCTGGGCTGCCACCTCTGCGACCAGGCGCTGAGCCTCCTCCGGTCCCTCGGTCATGAGCCCGAGCTGGTCGATGTCGACGCCGACGACCGCCTGCACGACCTCTATGACTGGCGCGTGCCGGTGGTGCTTGTCGATGACCGCGTCGTCGCCGAGGGCCGGATCACCCTCGAACAGCTGTCTAGAGCGGTGGGCAAGGGAGTCTGAGCGAGGGCCAGCTACCCGTGAGTATGCTTGCGGTAATAGTCCTTTAAGATAGCCTAAGCTCCGGATAACCTGAGCCTGTGGGATCTTTCGGGACAATTGATCTGCATCCAGTCCAGAACACCGCGATCACGATTGCTCACGACGATATGGACGCTGTAATAGAACCGACCGCGTCTGGGCTTGAATGAGCGAGCAATCGCGATGCAGCCTTCGCCGTCGACAAAGCCGGCCGCGTAGGCCCAGTCCGTGTCTTTGATCTCGGTCATGGCTAGGCGGAGCGCTGCAGGGCCGGCTCGGCGTCCAGGCCGCGCAGGAAGACTTCCAGCGGGAGCGCTGCCGCCTCGAAGTCACCGTGCAGCAGCTCCAGGTCGGCCCCCGCCTGGCCAAGCCCGGCGATGGCCAGGTCGACCCAGCGCAGAGACTCCTTGACGTAACGGTCCAGGGCCAGGTCCAGCGGTCGCGCCAGGCTTTCCCGGCGCCAGGACTCGCGCAGGTCGTCGGCGAGCTCCTGGAGCCTGTCCACGCGCGATCCGGCCTCGCCGCGCTCGAGCGGCTCCGACGCAAGCCGGATCCGGGCCTCCGCGAAGGCGCGGATGAGCCGCCGAAGCTTGACCTGGATTGCCAGCGTACGCATGTTCGTGATCGCATTGTACCGAACGAGCGTTCGGGCCGCAACCCGCGGTTGTTAAGCTCTCGTCGGTGCGCCAGCTGCTCCTGACCGCCGGCCTCCTCCTCCCCCTCGCCCTCGACACCTTCGCGCTCGCCGCCGCCCTGGGCGTGGCCGGCCTCGAGAAGCAAGACCGGCTGCGCGTCGCCCTCGTGTTCACGGTCTTTGAAGCGGGCATGCCCATCGCCGGCATCCTCGTCGGGCGGATTGCCGGCAACCTGATCGGCGCCTGGGCCGGCTACGGCGGGATCGTGTTCCTCTTCATCGCAGGGTTCCTCCTCCTTCGGCCGGGCCAGGACGACGCGAAGGAGCAGAAGCGCCTCCGCCTGCTGGCCCATGCCCGCGGCCTGGCCATCCTCGACCTGGGTCTGAGCATCAGCGTCGACGAGCTGACCGTCGGCTTGAGCGCCGGGCTGCTCGGCCTGCCCATCGCCCTGACCGTGGTCTGGATCGCGATCCAGGCGTTCGCCGCGGCCCAGGTCGGGCTCAGGTTTGGCGCCAGGTTGGGCGAGGAGATACGAGAGCGGTCGGAGCAGGTTGCCGGCGTGGCTTTGATCGCTGTAGCGCTAGTTCTCCTCGGACTGAAACTCCTGAACATCTAGGGAGCAAGATGGCAGATCGATGCCCGTGCTGGCGGTCCGATTCCTCGCCATCGCCGGCGGAGCGGCGTTTGTGTTGGCCGCGCTACAGGTCGCGTGTGGCGCGCCGCCCGAGCACGACATTCACCTGCCGGGGGGCGCTCCCGTGGCGGCTGTGAGCCTTCCAGTCGGCGGCGGTTTCAACGGAGCGCTCACGCCCACTGTCTCGGTAGCGGATGTCCGGTGCCAGATCTATCGCCGGACCGTGTCGCCAACCTGCCCTGATGACGCGAGCCTTGCAAGGGCCTACTGGCCAGAGCTGCAGCGGACCCGAGATGTCGTGTTTGTGGGCCTACGGACGAGGCCCTCGTGCTTCCACATGAATGTCGAATACCTGGCCGAAGAGCACAAGGTGCTCTTTCACTGCCACCACGCGGGTGCTTGGCTTGGCATCAACCCGGTGGTCGGCGCAGCTCAGCCGGCGGATGTGACGGATGTCGTGATGGCATCGACTCGACGCATCGCCGCCGGCCGGCTATCGCTCGCGCGAGAGGATCGCATCGAGCACTGGATTATCGATCTGACGAGCGAGTCGGGGCTCGGGACCGTGACGATCCCCTGAATGCGCTTCAGGGCGCGAAGATGACGCACAGGCTCTCGGCCAGAGAGTCTGCGTCGACCCCCGGATGGGTCAGGAAGTAGCCCACCGCGTCGCTCACCGCCCCCACCACCGCCCGGCCGAACACCGCCGGGTCCTTGTCGGCGTAGAAAACGTCATGGCCCATGGCGTGGCGGACCTCCTCCGCGACCGCGTCGGCGAACTTGGCCTGCAGCTCGTGGCGCAGCGCCTCGACCCCGGCGCTCAAACCGACCGACTCGACGATCAACAACCGCGCCACGTCGGAGCGCTCGAAGCACGACACCACGAACCGCGTGATGCCCCGGCGCAGCCGCTCGTGATGGTTGTGCCCGGTCGCCGCGGCGGCCAGGACGTCGTGGATGAGCGCCCCGCCCTCCTCGGCCAACAGCTCTCGGAAGCAATGCTCCTTCGACTCGAAGAACTCATAGAAAGCAGACTTGGAGACGCGGGCCCGCGTCACCACATCGTCGACTGAAGTCACCGTGTAACCGCGACTCGCGAAAAGGGGCAGCGCGGCGTCCACGATCCGCTTGCGGCGCCGTTCGACCCTCGCGTCCCGCCGCAGCTGGGTCGACGGGACCGCCATCGATCTAGCCGGCCGCGAGCGCCCGCGAGATGACCAGGCGCTGGATCTCGCTGGTGCCTTCGAAGAGGGTGTAGATCTTGGCGTCGCGATGCCACTTCTCGACCGGGAAGTCGCGGATGTAGCCGTAGCCGCCGCAGATCTGGATCGCTTGATCTGTGACCTTGACCGCGACCTCGCCCGCCTTGAGCTTCGCCATCGAGCCTTCGGCCTTGGTGAACTCGCCCCCGTTGCGGCCTTCCCAGAGAGCCCGCCAGATCAGAGCCCGTGTGGCTTCGATCTCGGTCGCCATGTCGGCGAGCATGAAGGCGATCGCCTCGTTCTCGATCAGCGTGCGCCCGAACTGCTTGCGCTCCTTGGCGTACTGGAGGGCGAACTCGAATGCGGCGCGGGCGATACCCAGCGCCATGGCGCCGACGATGGGCCGGGAGAGCTCGAAGGTCTTCAGCGCGACCGAGGACCGCGAGTGCTTCCCCTCACGCGCCCGGGCAAGCCTCGCCTCCAGCTTCTCCATGCCGCCGAGCACGTTTTCGACCGGAATCGTGCAGTCTTCCAGCAGCACCTCCGCGGTGTGCGAGGCGCGGATGCCCATCTTCTTTTCCTTCTTGCCCATGCGGATGCCCTTGGTGCCCGGCGGCACCACAAAGCTCGCCTGGCCGCGGGTCCCCAGCTCGGGCTCGACCGCCGCCACCACGACGTGGACGTCGGCGATGCCGCCGTTCGTGATGAAGACTTTCTGCCCGTTGATGACCCAGTCGCCGTTCTGGCGGATCGCTCGTGTCTTCATGGAGGAGACGTCAGAGCCGGCGTCGGGCTCGGTGACCGCGAAGGCGCCCAGGGCCGGCTTGTCGGGGGTGCCGAAACAGACCGGGATCCAGGTCGCGATCTGCTCGGGAGTGCCCTGGGAGAAGATCGCCGCGACCGGCAGGCCGGTGCCCTGGATGGCCAGCGCGATGCCGGCGCAGCCCCAGGTCAGCTCCTCGGCGACGAGCGCCGGCATGATCCCGGTGCCGTCGCCGTACGTCTGCTGCAGAAACTCGGTGCCGTAGAGGCCTACCTCGGCCGCCTTCTTGACGATCGGCCAGGGAAACTCCTCAGATTCGTCGTACTGGTGGGCCACCGGGCGGATTTCCTTCTCCGCGAAGCTGTGGACCCAGTCCCGGATCTCCTTCTGCTCGTCGCTGAGTTCGAACGAAATCATGTATTTGCTAGCGCTCCTAAGGTGAATAACGCATCAGTACTCGTACGTACCGTTTCTACATGAAACGCTACCCGCGCCGAGTCCTGGTGTCAATCGCCTTAAGCGGCTTTGCTGGGGACGGCCCGGATCGCCTGGAGGCCGAGCCGGTAGGCGCTGATGACGAGGAATGCGCCCCAGATCCCGGCCAGGATCGGGCCTGGAACCTCCACCGCCACCAGGGCGCCGAGCACCGCTCCGCCCACTCCCCCACCTCCCATCCACATCGCCCTCGCGGATATGCGTGATGCCGCCGACGATGGCGGTCGGCACGATGGCGACCAGCGAGGTCCCCTGGGCCACAGCCTGGGAGATGCGGAACCCGACGGTCATGGTGGGCACGAAGAGCAGCCCGCCGCCGATCCCGATCGTTCCGCTGAGAAAGCCGGCGCCCAGGCCACCCGCGATCAGCAGCGCGTCGCCCCAGGTCACGGGATCACCAGCTCCTTCAGACCGACGACGCCGAGGATCAACGCCACGCCGATCTTCAGCTCCCGGTCCGGAATCCGGCGCAGCACCCTCGCGCCGACGTACGCGCCGACCACGCTGCCGATGATCAGGAAGAGCGCCGCGTGCAGGTCGACCTGCGGCGACCCCTTGCGGAAGTAATAGATAGGTAGTGCGGCGACGGCGATCGGGATGATCGCAACCAGCGAGTTCGCGTTGGCGAAGCGCTGCGGGACACCCGCCCACAGGGCCTGAAGGGGGACGAGGACAAACCCGCCGCCGACGCCCAGCAACCCGCCGAGCAAGCCGCCCAGAAAGCCGATCCCGGCGAAAACGGCGCGGCGGTCTACTCGGTTGTCTGGCGTGGGGTCTCGGGCTGGCTCGTGACCACGGAGTGGTGCCGGAACTGGACGTTCGACGGCACCGCGGCCCCGGGTTGCTTCGCCTTTTTCTTCTTCTTCGCCTCGCGGCCCTGCTTGTCGCGTCCTTTACCCATGGCGCCCAGTTTCCATGACCAGGGCCAGTTCGCGCAAGAAGGATTCCACGTCGGTGACCAGGCCGACCGACTGCCAGCTGCCCCGGTCCGCCAGCTTGGTCACGACCGCCGGGTTGATATCCACGCACACGGTGCGCACCCCCGCCGGCAGCATGTTGCCCGTGGCGATCGAATGCAGCATGGTCGACAGCATCAGCGCGATGCGCACGTCCGTCAGGGCGGCGCGCATGCGTCGCTGCGCCTCGACCATCTCCGTGATGACGTCCGGCAGCGGACCGTCGTCGCGGACGGAGCCGGCGAGCACGATCTCCACGCCATGTTCGATCGCGGACTTCATCACGCCCGATTTCAGCTGGCCGCTCTGAACCATCTGGCGCAGACCGCCCGCCCCGCGCACGCGGTTGATGGCGCGCATGTGGTGCTCATGGCCGTGCTCGATCGCAAGACCGCTTTCGATGTTGACCCCAAGCGCGGTGCCGAAGAGTGCCGATTCGACGTCGTGCACGGCCAGCGCGTTGCCGGCGAACAGCACCTGGACGAAACCGAGCTCGATCAGCCGTGAGAGGTAGACCCCCGCGCCGGTGTGGACCACCGCCGGACCCGCGACGACGAGGATCCGACCACCGGCCTCTCGTACCTGGCGCATCTCGTCGGCGATGCCGGCGATGAGAACCTTCTTTGGTTTCTCGGCGGAAACCTCGCTGCCCATGAAGCTGAAGATCTCGGTGTGCCGGGAGCGCTCCAGCGGCGTGACGCGAACACCGCCGTGCCCGACGACGACGTCCATTCCTGGTTCGGCGTCCTGGAACACGATGCACCACGCGCGGCCTGCCTGACGGTCGACAGCGATCGCCGCGTCCATCTCGATTTTTTCGACGCGGACCCACCGGCCGTTGAGGAGGACCTCCGTCGGCAGGTTGCTCGTGGAGTAGAACCCCTCGGGGAATACGCCTTCCTTCGCCACCTTGTCGAGGCGCGCCGGCTGTTCGTGCTCGGCCGTGGCGCCAAGAGCCCGAGCCCGCTGCACGATCCGGTCGAGCACCTCCGCGGTGTCGGCGTAGACCTCCATGCGGCAGATCGACGGGTCCGTCTTGTGCTGACCGACCTTCAGCTCCTCGATCGTGAAGTTGCCGCCCAGGTCCATGACCAGGTCCATCACCTGCGGCAGCATCATCGAGTCGATGATGTGGCCCTGCAGGACCAGGCGGGCGCTGTGCCTACCCTCGGTCACGCGCGGACACCGGTCGCCAGGTTGATCTGCGCCTTCAGCGCCTCCGCCTCGCGGGCGGGCTTGCTCGCGTAGATGACGCTGCGGCTCGCCGCCACCAGGCACGAGGCGGGATCGCCGTTCCAGGCCGCGCGCACGGCTGACTCGACGTCGCCGCCCTGAGCCCCGACCCCGGGCAGCAGAAAAGGAAGCGCGGTGAGGTGCCGGATCGCGGCGACCTCGGCCGGCGCGGTCGCTCCCACCACCAATCCGACGTTGCCCGCGCCGTTCAAGCCTTCCGCCAGGACGGCCACGTGCTCGAAGACCGGCTTGCCGCCCGACTCGAGATGCTGCACGTCCCTGGCCCCGGGATTCGAGGTGCGGCACAAGACGTACACGCCGCGCTCTTCGTAACGCGTGAACTCGCGCAGCGAATCCGAGCCGAGATAAGGACTCACGGTCGCCGCGTCCATCGCCAGGGTGCCGAAGACCGCGCGTGCGTAAGCCCGCATCGTGTTGTCCATATCGCCGCGCTTGGCGTCGAGCAGGAACGGCGTATCGGGCGCTTCGTCCCGCAGCTCGAGGAGCGCCGCCCACCCGTCCGGTCCGTACTGCTCCCAGAACGCGCTGTTGGGCTTGAAGCAGCAGACGTGCTCCTCGGTCTGCCGAACCACATCGCGGCAGTGACGCAGGGCGCCGGCGGCGCCGCCCTCGATGCGGTCCGGATCAGGATCGAGACCAACGCAGAGCAGCGTGTGGCGCTCGCGCGAGAGCGTGCGCAAACGATCGAAGTAGGCCACTGGCACGACCAATCCTAGCGGTGGGCTTGGTGCGGTCAAAATTGAGTTGTGAGGATTGCTCTCGCCCAGATCAACCCAACCGTCGGTGACCTGGCCGGAAATTCACGGCTGATCATCAGCTGGATGGACAAGGCGCGCGCCGCGGGCGCCGACATCGTCTGCTTTCCGGAGCTGGCGATCACCGGCTATCCGCCCGAGGACCTCGTCCTCAAGCCGGCATTCGTCCGCGACAACCTCGCGCAACTCAGCGTGATCGCCAGGTCCGCCACGGACATCGCCGCCGTGGTCGGGTTTGTCGACGAGGACGGTGATCTCTTCAACGCCGCCGCGTTCCTGCACCACGGCGAGATCACGGCCATCTATCACAAGGTCTTCCTGCCGAACTACGGCGTCTTCGACGAGAAGCGCTACTTCGAGCCCGGCCACACCAGCCCGATCATCGAGCTGGACGGGGTTCGGGTCGGGCTGTCCGTATGCGAAGACTGCTGGTTCCCCGCGGGCCCGATGGCGTGGGAAGCCCATCACGGTGCGCAGGTGCTCATCAACATCAACGGTTCGCCGTACCACTACGGAAAGCGCGCGCCGCGAGAGGCGATGATCGGCGGACGGGCTGCCGACTATGGAGCATTCGTGGCCTGGGTCAACACGGTCGGCGGGCAGGACGAGCTCGTGTTCGACGGCAACAGCGTGGTCTTCGACCCGCACGGTCGCCTTCTCGCTCGAGCCGCCTCCTTCGAGCAAGAGCTGCTCATCTGCGATATCGACGCGGCCACGCCGGTCCACCGGCCGCTGGAGAAGATCCGGCATGAAGCTGAGGGCGCTGAGCGACTCGAGCTCATCGTGTCGGAGATCAGCACGGACGGCGCAGCCGCGCCGGCAGCCAGGACACCAATCGCTCCGCGCGTCGCGCAGCCGCTCGAGGGCGCGGCCGAGATCTACACCGCGGTCGTGCTCGGCACCCACGACTACATGCGCAAGCAGGGTTTCCACAAGGTCGTCATCGGGATGTCCGGCGGAGTCGACTCGGCGCTCACGGCCGCAATCGCTTGCGATGCGCTCGGCGCGCAAAACGTCATAGGTGTGCGCATGCCGTCGCGCCACACCTCGACCGAAAGCCTCGATGACGCGGGAGCGACAGCCGAGAACCTCGGCATGCAGCTCATGGACTTCTCCATCGAGCCGCCTCACAAGGGCTTTGAAGAGATCCTCAGCCCGGTGTTCAAAGGCACCGAGCCGGGTGTCGCGGAGGAGAACCTGCAGCCGCGGATACGCTCGACGATCCTCCACGCCCTGTCGAACAAGTTCGGCTACATCGTGCTCAGCACCGGCAACAAGTCAGAGCTCGCGACCGGCTACGGGACACTGTATGGAGACATCGCCGGCGGCTACGCGGTGCTGAAGGACATCACCAAGACGACCGTCTACGAGCTCTGCCGGTATCGCAACTCGCTGGGGGCGGCGATTCCCGAGCGCGTGATGACAAAGCCTCCGTCCGCCGAGCTCAAGCCAGACCAGAAGGACACCGACAGCCTGCCCCCTTACGAAGAGCTCGACCCGATCCTGCGCGGCTACATCGAGGATGACCTCAGCCCGGAGGAGCTGGTCGCCGCCGGGCACAAGCCGGAGACCGTGGCCCGGGTGATCCAGCTCGTCGACCGGAGCGAGTACAAGCGCCGCCAGGCGCCGCCCGGCGTGAAGATCACGCCGCGTGCCTTTGGACGGGACCGCCGGATGCCGATCGTCAACCGCTACAGCCCAAACGGCCTTGGGGGGCCCGGCCCGAACTAGGCTCGCGGCATAATTTCTATTGATGGGAGATATAGACAGGAGCTATGGGCGCTGGGTTTGATGTCGTAGTGATCGGGGGCGGGCCGGGTGGCTACGTCGCCGCTCTGCGCGCCGCCCAGCTCGGCGCCCGGACCGCGATCGTCGAGAAGGACCGGATGGGCGGCACCTGCCTGGTGCGCGGCTGCATCCCGACGAAGGCGCTCCTTCAGTCGTCCGAGCTCTACACGCTGGCCAAGGACGGTGCGTCGTTCGGCGTGGTCGCCGACAAGATCGGCTTCGACTGGTCCAAGGCCCAGACCCGAAAGGGCGCGGTGGTCGACCAGCTGGTCAAGGGCGTCGAGGGCCTGCTCAAGGCAGGGGGCGTCAGCTCCTACAAGAGCAGCGCCCGCCTCACCGGCAAGGGCGGGGTGGCCGTCTCGGGCGACCAGCTGCAGGCGAAGAACATCATCATCGCGACCGGTTCTGCGGTGGCCCGCATCCCGCTGCCGGGCGCGGAGCTGACGATCGACTCGGACCAGATCCTCGAGCTGAAAGAGGCGCCGCGCCGCCTGGCGGTGATCGGCGGTGGCGTGGTCGGGATGGAGTTCGCCGCCATGTTCGCCGCGTTGGGCAGCAAGGTCACCGTGCTGGAGATGCTGCCCCAGGTTCTCTCGATGGTCGACGCCGACCTCGTCACGGTCTACGCCAAGCATCTCGCCAAGCTCGGCGGCGAGATCCACACCAACAGCAAGGTCTCTGAGGTCGTCAAGCGAAACGGCGGCGTACAGGTGCACTTCTCCACCGGCGGCGAGGGGGGCTCGGTGGACGCAGACCAGGTCCTGCTTGCCGTCGGACGGGTCCCTTACACGCAGGGTCTTGAAGCCGAGAAGGCAGGCGTCGAGCTCGAGCGCGGGCGCGTTGTGGTAGACGACCACCTGCGCACCACGGCGGACGGCGTGTGGGCGATCGGCGACGTGATCGGCGGCATCATGCTCGCCCACGTCGCGTCATATGAGGGCGTGTGCGCGGTGGAGAACATCGCCGGCCACGCCGACCGCGTCCCCGACTATCACGCGGCGCCCAACTGCATATACACCGATCCCGAGATCGCGCACGTCGGACTCGGCGAATACGAGGCGAAGGAAAAGGGAATCGCGGTCAAGATCGGGCGCTTCCCGTTCGCCGCCGCGGGTCGGGCGCTGACGCTCGGCCAGACCGAGGGTTTCGTCAAGGTCGTCGCCGACGCCGGGTCGGGGAAGCTGCTGGGGGCGCACATCATCGGACCTCGCGCCACCGACCTCATCGCCGAGGCGACCCTCGCCATCCAGAACGCCCTGACTCTGGAGCAGATCGATTTGACGATCCACGCGCACCCGACCCTGCCCGAGTCGTTCATGGAGGCGGCTCTGGCCGCGCAGGGTCGAGCGATCCACATCCCCAACAAGAGAAGTAGTCCCGCTCCACAGCCGGAGCAGTCCAACAATCAAAATCAGGAGAAGCAGATGGTCGCCCCGGTCAAGTCCTCCTCCCCACCCCCCACGCCGAGCGCGATCAACCCCAGATCCCTCGAGCTGACCAAGCAAAACCGCGACTTCCTGCTCGGCCTGCACCGCCAGATGCAGCTGATCCGAAGGTTCGAAGAGCGCGCGCAGGAGCAGTACACGAAGGCGAAGATCGGCGGCTACTGTCACCTCAACATCGGCGAGGAGGCGACGGTTGTCGGTGGCATCCTCGCCCTCAAGGCGAACGATTGGATCTTCACGAGCTACCGGGAGCACGGCCACGCCATCGCGCGTGGAGTTGACCCGAAGGCGGTGATGGCGGAGCTGTTCGGCAAGGAAACCGGCACATCGCACGGCCGCGGCGGCTCGATGCACCTCGTCGACTACAGCCGGCGGTTCATGGGCGGCTACGGGATCGTCGGTGGGCATCTGCCACTTGCGGTTGGGGGCGCATGGGCCGTCAAGTACCGCAAGCAGCCGGACGTCATCTTCTGCATGTTCGGCGACGGCGCCACGAACATCGGCGCATTTCACGAGTCGCTGAACATGGCGAAGGTTTTCGATCTTCCCGTGGTCTGGTTCTGCGTCAACAACCGCTACGGCATGGGCACGCCGGTCGAGAAGGCGTCGGCGGTGGCCGACATCTACAAGAGGGCGTGCGCGTACGACATGGAGTCGATCCAGATCGACGGCATGAATCTGCGCGAGGTCATGCTGCGCACGAGCGAGATCGTCGAGAAGACCCGCAAAGACTCGGTGCCTCGCTTCATCGAGGCCCTGTGCTACCGCTTCAGGGGCCACTCGGTGGTCGACCCGGACAAGTACCGCTCGGCCGAGGACAAGGAGAAGTACCGCAAGGCGGACCCGATCGTCGCCTTCGAGCACGAGCTGGAAAAGGCCGGACTTGCCGACGAGGGCTACTTCAGGAACGTCCGGCAGGAGATCGACGCTGAGGTCCGCGACATCATCGAGTACGCCGACCAGAGCCCGGATCCCAACCCGGAAGACCTGTACAAGTACACGTACGCGGGCCAGTGGGACAACCGGCCCGAGCTGCGGACGGAGAGGGTTTGATGGCGACCGCAACGCCCGCCAAGGCGCCGGCAGCAGTCGAGGACAAGCTCTACCGCGTTGCTTTGCGCGAGGCCCTCAACGAAGAGATGGAGCGCGACGACTCGATCTTCTTGATCGGCGAGGACATCGGCAAGTTCGGCGGCGCCTACCGCGTCACCGAGGGTCTGCTCGACAAGTACGGTCCGCAGCGCGTGGTCGACGCGCCGATCGCGGAAGAGGTGATCGTGGGCACGGCCATCGGCGCAGCGATGCTTGGGCTCCGACCGGTGGTCGAGATGATGACCATCAACTTCTCACTCATCGCCTACGACCAGATCGTCAACAACGCGGCGAAGATCCGTTACATGTTCGGCGGCGAGGTCAAGGTGCCGATGGTGATCCGCATGCCCGGCGGCGCGGGACACCAGCTTTCGGCCCAACACTCGCACAGCTTCGAGGTCCTCTACGGCCTGATCCCAGGTCTGCTCGTGGTCGCGCCCACGACGCCGGCGGATGCGAAGGGCATGCTGAAATCAGCGATCCGCTCCGACAACCCGGTGATGTTCCTCGAGTCGATGAGCCTCTACAACGTGAAGGGCGAGGTTCCCCCCGGCGATTACACGACGCCCCTCGGCACGGCTGCCCTGCGACGCAGTGGCTCTGACGTGACGATCGTCGGCGTCTCCAGGATGGCCGTCCTCGCCAACGAAGCGGCGAAGCAGCTCGAGGAAGAGGACATCGACGCCGAGGTTGTCGACCTGCGCTCGATCCGTCCCATCGACTGGCAGCCCATCGTGGACTCGGTGCGCAAGACGAGCCGCTGCGTGGTCGTCGAGGAGGGTTGGTCGACGTACGGCGTGACCGCCGAGCTCACCGCCGGCGTGCAGGAGCGGTGCTTCGACTACCTCGATGCGCCGATTCGCAGGCTGGGCGGCGCGCAGGTGCCGATGCCGTACAGCCTCGGCCTGGAGAAGGCTTCGATCCCGACAAGCGAGGACATCAAGCGCCTGGTCCGCGTAAGCCTCGGCAGGAAGCCCGATGCCTGACCTCAAGAATATGAGAGGAAATCCAGATGGTTTCCTCTCATCGCGGCGTCGGCAAAGCCGACCCGGCCTGCGGCCGGGCAAGCGCCGCTGCTCTCCTTCCGGAGAAAGGTAAATGCCAGACATAAATATGCCGAAGCTCTCCGACACGATGGAGGAGGGCACCATCGTCGAGTGGAAGAAGAAGAGCGGCGATGAGGTGAAGACCGGCGAGGTCCTGGCCGAGGTCGAGTCCGACAAGGCCACGTTCGACCTCGAGGCGGACGCGGACGGCGTTCTGCAGATCCTCGTCGACCAGGGAGTGCCGGCCAAGATCGGCGCCCCCATCGCGCGCATCGGCGAGGCCGGGGCTGAGCCGGTGCCTCAACCGAAGGCGAAGCCCAAAGAGCCCGAAACCCCGCCCGCGGTCGCCGAGGAGCCCGCGCCGGCGCCCCCCAGCCCCTCGGGCGCGGCCCCTCCGTCCGCCTCCGCCGGACATCTCCCCACAGGTGGAGAGGAGTTGGCTACCGCGGATGGGCGGCAGGACGGTCGCGAGCTCAAGGCCTCCCCTCTGGCGCGACGCCTGGCCGAAGAGATGGGCGTCGATCTCGCCTCACTGAAGGGCAGCGGGCCGGAAGGCCGCATCGTCAAAGAGGACGTGATCGCGGCCGGCGGCTCGCGGCCGAAATCAGAGCGGCGGCGCCCTCAGCCCGCCACCGAAAGGCCGGCCGGACCTGACGTCGAGGTCGTCGAGCCGTCGCGCATGCAGGCGACCATAGCGCGCCGCATGGGCGAGTCCAAGTCGACCATTCCCGAGTTCCAGGTCACAGTCGAAGCGCGCGTCGACCTGGCCGTCAGCCTGCGCCAGCAGCTCAAAGATTCCGTACCGGGCGCGGAGAAGGTGACGATGACCGACTTCCTGGTCCGGGCCTGTGCTCTCGCGCTGCGCAAGTTTCCCGAGGTCAACAGCTCGTGGGTCGACGGCAAGTTCCAGCGCAAGCGCGGAATCAATATCGGCCTGGCCGTCGCGCCGAGTCAGGGCATGGGCCTGCTCGTCCCTGTCGTGCACGACGCTGACATCAAGGACCTGATCCAGATCTCCATCGAATCGCGACAGGTGATCGAGCGCGCCCGGTCAGGCCGCCCCAACGAAGGGGACTTGAGCGGGGCGACGTTCTCGATCTCCAACCTCGGCATGTTCGGGGTCGACGAGTTCACAGCCATCATCAACCCGCCCGAGGCAGCCATCCTCGCGGTCGGCGCGATCAAAGACGTGCCTGTCGTGCAAGACGGGAGAATCGTCCCGGGCAAGGTGATGCGCATGACGCTCTCTGTCGACCACCGCGTCTTCTACGGCGCGACCGCGGCGCAGTTCATGGCCGAGGTCAAGCGTCTGATCGAAAACCCGGTGACCCTGCTGGTCACGGTGCCGTGACCCCCGGCGAGGTCGCCGACGTCCTCGAGACGTCAGGTCAGGCTTTCGCCGGCTTGCTACGCGGTGTGACGCCAGAGGTCGCTTCGTGGCGGCCTGCGCCGGAGGAGTGGTGCATCAACGAATGCGTGGGGCACATCGTCGAGTCGGAGAACAGAGGTTTCGCAGGACGGATTCGGATCATCCTCAGCGCCGACGAGCCACAACTGGAAATCTGGGACCAGCCACATGTCGCGAAGGCGAGGGGTGACTGCGAAAAGACTCCCCAGCAGATGCTCGAAGAATTCGAACCTCTTCGCCGCGCAAGCCTCGCGTTGGTCCGTGCCTTGAAATCCGACCAGCTGCAGCGCGGTGGCGCCCATCCAAAGGTTGCTCGCCTCACCGTCGAGGACGTGCTCCACGAGTGGATTCACCACGACGCCAACCACTTGAAGCAGGCCTACGCAAACGTCCAGGCTTACGTCTGGCCGCAAATGGGCAACGCCCAGAGGTTCAGCAGGCCCTAGGCGACAGCCGCCGCCCCGGAGTCGGGCTCAACTTTGACGTCGCGGGACGCCGGCAGCATGAGGTGCATCCGAAGGTTGCCAGAGTCGTCGAAATCCGCCCACAGGCGTCCCTTCATCGCCGCCGCGAGCTCGCGTGAGATGGAGAGGCCGAGACCGACACCCCCCGCGGCGGCGGAGCGCGAAGGATCAGCCCGGTAGAAGCGGTCAAACATGCGGTCGGGGTCGGGCCGGTGCTGGCCGGCGGAATTGGACACGATCGTTTCGACCGCGCCTCCGCTCAGGCGGGCGGCGACGTTGACGGTCGATCCTGCAGGCGCGTACTTCACGGCGTTGTCCAGCAGGTTGTCGAGGATCTGATGCAATCGCTCCGGGTCGGCCGCAACCGGCGGGATATCGTCCGGCACGCTGAGGTTGAACGACAGCCTGCGTGAGCCGGCGCGCGGTCGGACGATCTCGAGCTCTTGCTGCAGATGGCCGCCCAGGTCGACCGCGGTGATGTGCATCGAGATCGAGCCCGCTTCGACGCGTGCCAGGTCGAGCAGCTCCTGCGCCATGCGCAGCACGCGCTCGGATTCCTCGTGCACGATCGTCGCCGCGCGGGTTCGCTCCACATCGCTCAGCAGGCTTCCATCGACCAGCGCTTGACTGAATCCGATCAGGCTCGTCAGCGGTGTCTTCAGCTCGTGCGAGACGTTGGCCAGAAAATCTCGCTGCGCCTTGCGCGCCCGCTCCACGGCTTCGCCCATGCGATTGAACGCGGCCCCGACCATCCCGATCTCGCCAGGGCCCTTGATGCTGACGCGGCGCGAGTAGTTGCCCGCGGCAATGTCTTCAGCCGCGGCACCGAGCTGCGTCAGCGGCCCGGTCATCGACTGGCTGATCAACAGCGTGAGCAGCATCGCCACCACGAGCGCCGCGCCTCCCGCCTCGAGCAGCCTGCTCGCCAGCTCGCCGGCGGCCGCCGACGCCGCGAACGTCTGCGGTTGGGCGAGCACCACGAAGCTCGCGTGGAGCGGATCTTGGCCCGGTGGTATCTGCTGCGCGGCGGTGAAATATGGGTGACCGTCGAGCGAGTATCGACCCGGCGCGCCGGCTCCGACCGAGACCTGCCGGCCCAGCAAGGAATCCTGGCTGTCGAAGACGACCGAATGGTCGGAGCGCAGCAGCAGCAGCCGGTTCCCGCTCAACGTAGGTACGACGAGGCCGGTCAGACGATCGACAAAATCGCTCGGCGTGTCCAGGCCAGGTCGCGGGCACGTCGCCGGCCGTGCGATCCGAGGCAGGGGGTTGAAGCATTCCTCGTGCCTCACCTGAGCAGTGACGGTGATGACATTGCGAGAAAGCTGCGCCTGCGCGCTTTGAAACTCGAGGTCTCGCACGAACACCCACGTCAAAGCGCCGGCGAGGAGGAGGCTGACGGCGACGATGCCGGCGGCCGAGGCGAGGAGACGCAGTCGCAGGCTCAGCTGCCTGCAAGCTCCAGGCGATAGCCGACGCCCCACACGGTCTGGATGCTCGGGTCCGTGATGTGGGCCGCCGCCAGCTTCTCGCGCACCTGCTGCACGTGGACGTCGACCGTGCGCGTGTAGCCCGGAAAGTCGTAACCCCAAACGAGATCCAGAAGCTCGCCGCGCTGGAACACCCGCCCGGGATGCCGCGCCAGCAGGGCCAGCAGGTCGAACTCCTTCGGCCGCAGCTGGACACGCTCGCTCCCGTGACGCACCTGATGGCGCTCGATGTCAACCTCGAGCTTGCCGGCGCGAACGAGCTTGGGCTGGTCCGGCTCGCTGCGCGCCCGGCGCAGCAGCGCCTTCGCCCGCGCCACGAGCTCTTGCGGGTGGAAGGGTTTGGTCAGGTAATCGTCGGCGCCGACCTCGAGCCCGACCACCTTGTCGGTCACTTCGTCGCGGGCGGTCAGCATGATGATCGGCACCTGGCTCAGCTTGCGGATCTCCTTGCAGATGGTCAGTCCGTCGGTGCCGGGCAGCATGATGTCGAGGATCACCAGGTCGGGCTTCAGCTGTCCGAACCTGGCGACGGCTTGCGACCCGTCCCCCACTCCCTCGACCTCATAGCCTTCGCGAACGAGATAAAGGCGCGCCAGCTCGACGATGTGCTTTTCGTCGTCGACAACCATGATCTTGGAGCTCATCGCGGCGGCCACGGCATCAATTCATCACCGCGGAGTCAGCCGGTTGTCTTACATGTGTGAGCGAAATGTAAACGCGACCCTTCCCCATTTATGGGGAGCCTACGTCCCGCCTGCGCAGGATCACCACGTCCTGGTTGTCCTCGTTGGCACGAGTCCGGTAGAGAAGCACCTCCCACTGCGGGGTAGCGTGGTTCAGGAGCCACTCGGGAGATATGTAAGACTCGCCCCAATCCGGATCGATGATGCCCCAGTCGCCTTTCGTCCCGAACATCGGCAGGAAACCGAAGCCGGTCCCCAGCATCGAAGTCAGAACGGCACGCATGTCCACGACCGGGCGAAGCCTCTTGCTTGCGTAGTAGGCGACGCTGCCGAAGGAATGGGTGGTCAGCATCAACAAGCCCCCGGGCGTCAAAAGCCGATGCATCTCGGCAAGCCACGCGGTGGCCGCCTCAGGACCGAAGTGAGACCAGATCGAGATCGCGAAAACACACTCGAATGACGATCCATCGCTAGCGAGCGGTGGGCGTTGCGGACTCACCATGAAGCTGATGTCCGGCAGATTCTCGTTGGCCCACCGTATCGCTCCTTCGTTTGGGTCGCAACCGTGGCACTCGAGGTCACGCCGGTAGGCCTTGACAACCCGAATGACGCGACCGGACGAACAGCCGAAATCAAGGACACGGCCGCCGATGGGTATTTCTACGCCGGCCAACTCGAGGGTTGCGAAGATCAGGTCGGCGTGATAGATGCTGCCGCCCGCGGCGAGGCTCCCTCGACCCATGGCGTGCACATCGCTCGGCGGTTCCGCAGCTGTCAGACCAGCCCGCGCCCCCGAGCCTTCCAAACCATAGCGAACGGAGTAGTGGAGCGCGGTCCGCTTCCAGTTGACTGAGCCAGGCTCCAACTGCGTCCAGTACGCCCGGTCCTCATCCGATAGCCTCGGGGACAGCGCCTCAAAATCATCAACCTCAATTCGCGAGAACAGCGCATTCGTGACAGGGGCTGGCAAGCCTTCCCGGTGGAGCGGGCTGCGGCTCATCGGCAGCACCATCCCGAAGGTGCTCTCGACCCCGCTCGCAACTATCCGACGGGCCCTACGCATGGCGCCCCTCATGCGCTTGGGACTGATCATTGTGTTTTCACCTTCTTGCTCGAAGTAGAAGCCCGCGCCGCTATTTTGCCGCTTTGGTCCTGCTTCGGCGACTCTCTTCGGACCGCAAGACCAGCTTCAACGGGTTGCCCATCAGGCCGAAGCTGTCGCGAATCTTCTTCTCCAGGTACCGCCGGTACGAGAAGTGCAGCAGCCCCGTGTCGTTCACGAACAGGACGACGGTCGGGGTCTCATCGCCCGCCTGAGTCGCGTAGGTCACCTTGAGGCGGCGTCCTTTGAAGCTGGGAGGCGGATGCTCGTTGAACGCATCGCGCAGCACGCGGTTGAGCTCGTTCGGCGGGATCTTGATCCGGCGCTGGCCGACCACCTCCAGAGCCGTCGGCACGGTCGATCCGATCCCTTCTCGGGTCTTCGCTGACACGGTGACGACCGGCGCGAATGCCGCGAACTTGAACTTGCTCGCCAGCGTCTTGCGCCAGTACGCCGGCTTGCGCATCGCGGGTTCGACGAGGTCGATCTTGTTGACCACGATGACCAGCCCTTTTCCCGCCTCGAGCGCGTAACCGGCCACGTGCTGGTCCTGAGCCAGCACTCCGGTCGGAGCCTCGATCACCAACAGCACTACGTCCGATCTCTCCATGGCGTGGATGCCGCGCAGCAGGCTGTAGCGCTCGAGCCGGTCGCGGCTCGACGATTTGCGGCGGATGCCGGCGGTGTCGATGAGGACGACGGGCACGCCGTCGAAGATGAGCTCGGTGTCGATGGGATCGCGCGTCGTTCCAGGCGTGGGGCTGACGAGGGCGCGCTCATCACCCAGCAAGGCGTTGAGCAGCGACGACTTGCCAACGTTGGGCCGGCCCATGATCGCGAGCCGGTCCGCCTTCTCGTCTGTGGGCGCCAGATCTTCCGCCGCCGGCAGCGACTCGACGACCCGGTCCAGCAGCTCCCCCACTCCCAGTCCGTGCTGCGCCGAGATCAAGGACGGCTCTTCGAAGCCCAGCTCGAGGACCTCATGCGCGAGGTGGCGGTCGTTCGGCGAGTCCGCCTTGTTGAGCGTGACCAGCACGCGGCGGCGCGACTTGCGGAGCAGCTGCGCGATGTCGCGGTCGATCGGTGTGAGGCCCTGGCGAACGTCGAGCAGGAGGATGATCACGTCGGCCTGGTCGATCGCGACCCTGGTCTGGGCTTCGATCGCCGCACGCGACGAGTCCTTCCCAGTGTCCAGGTCGAGGCCCGCCGTGTCGACGACCGTGAACTCGCGACCCCGCCACTCGGCAACGCCGTAAAGGCGGTCTCGGGTGAGGCCCGCCTGCGCGTCGACGATCGCCTTCCTCCAACCGATCACGCGGTTGAAAAGCGTCGATTTGCCGACGTTCGGTCGGCCGACGATCGCGACGATGGGCCGGGCCACCCGTCAATTAGACGGGATCAGACGACCTCGAGCGGTTCCGGGTGGAAGGGCCCTCCGTCCTTGTCGGCGACAAAGGCGTTGGCGTCGACCGGCTTGCCTTCATGGACAGCGACGATGAGATAGACGTAGCCCGCCCATGCTCGTTCCGTGTCGAAGCGTGACGCTTGCGCCGGATGGTCCGGGTGGCTGTGGTAGTAGCCCACGATGTCGAGGCCGGCGGCGTCCGCCTGGCGCTGGATGCGGATGTGATCGCGCGGATCGATCTCGTACCGGTCTCGTGCGCGGTCGACGATGATGTTGCGCGCGCGCTTGACCTCGGTGACCTCGCCGTTGTCCCGGGGTCCGATCATGATGCCGCAGATCTCGTGCGGGTAGCCCTCGGCTCCGTGCGCACGAATCGACTCGATGGCTGTCCGCCGGATCTTCATGTTTTTCGGCCGTACAAACCGGTCGACAGATAGCGGTCGCCCGAGTCTGGAAACACCGTGACGACGACGCCTTCGCGAATCGTGCCCGCCAGCCTGCGGACCGCCCACAGCGCCGCTCCGCTCGAGTGCCCGACCAGCAAGCCCTCAGTCCGCGCCACCTGGCGGGCGAGGTCGTACGCGGGCTCTGTCGGGCATCCCCACACCTCATCGGCCAGCGACGGATCCCAGACCCGCGGCACGATGGCGGTCGGCAGATGCTTCAGGCCTTCGAGGCCGTGAAACGAATCGTCGGGCTCGACGGCGATCGTCTGGATCGAAGCGTCGTGCTCCTTCAAGCGGCGCGACGTGCCGACGAACGTGCCGGTCGTGCCGAGACCCGCGACGAAATGCGTGATCCGGCCCGCGGTCTGCTCCAGGATCTCGACCGCGGTTCCCTCGTAGTGCGCCAGAGGGTTGGCGGGATTGGAATACTGGTCTGGATAGAAGTAGCTGTCCGGATCGCGTTCGACAAGCTCTCGCACCATGCGGATCGCGCCGTCGGATCCCTCACCCGCGTCGCTGTAGACGATCTCAGCGCCGTACGCCCTGACCAGCGCCTTGCGCTCCGTGCTGACGTTGCCAGGCATCACAAGCTTCACCCGGTAGCCCTTCGCGGCGCCGATGAGCGCGTACGCGATGCCTGTGTTGCCTGAGGTCGAGTCGATGACGGTGCGGTTCCGCGTCAGCGCGCCGCGCCGCTCGCCGTCTTCGATCATCGACAGCGCAGCGCGGTCCTTCACGGAACCACCGGGGTTGAACCATTCGGCCTTGGCGTAAACCTCGACATTCGGGAACTCGCGCTCGAAAACGCGCACCCGCAGGAGCGGCGTGTTGCCGACGAGCTGCGTGATTCCCATTACTCCAGCCGTACGCATTTAGACAAATGGTAGAAAGCGTCAGCCCGTGAAGTGTTTGACGATCAGGCCTCCCAGGACGATGACAAAGGCGACGGAGTAACCGATCAGAGACCGTCGGTACACCGAGCCGCCTTCGGGCCAGAGGATGTTCAGGATCGCCTTGCCGATGAGAAAGCCGCCACCGAGCAGCGCAACCGGCGGTGAATTCGACAGCACGCCGAGGAGCAGGATGATCGTCGCCACAGCGACCTCGAACAGCTGCAGAACGGTATAGGCGGCCAATGCGCTAAGCCGATAGGGCGTGAGCGAAGTCCGCGATGACGTCGTCGGGATCCTCGATCCCCACCGAGACGCGGACCGTGCCCGCACCGACGCCCAGCTCGGCTCGTTGTTCGGCGCTCATGGAGCGGTGTGAGGTGAGCTCGGGATACGAGATCGTCGTCTCGACACCGCCAAGGCTCGCTGCAAACCTGGCCAGCCTGAAGCGCTCGATCATGCGCTGCACGGCACTCCGCCCGCCTGCAAGGTCGAAGGCCATCATGCCGCCGCCGCCACGGGGCAGCAGCCGCTGAGCGACGCGGAAAGAAGGCGAGCCCTCCAGGAGCGGGTGGTGGACACGCGCCACGCCGGGCATCGACTGCATCGCGCGCGCCAGCGCCAGCGAGTTCTCGCTGTGCCGCCGCACGCGGACGTCGAGCGTGCGCAGGCCGCGCAGCGCGAGCCACGCTTCGAATGGGCCGAGCGGTGTGCCGGTCCGGGCCGAGCGAGCCCGGGCCACACCCATCGTCGTGGCATCGCCGGCGATCACCCCCGCGACGAGATCCGAATGGCCGCCGAGGTATTTCGTCGCGCTGTGCATCACCAGGCTCGCGCCCAGGTCGAGCGGGCGACACAGGAGCGGCGTCGCGAAGGTGTTGTCGACCAGAAACGGAACGCCGCGCTCTCGAGCCATCGACGCGATGGCTTCGATGTCAGGCACCCCGCACAGCGGGTTGGTGATGGTCTCCGCGATGACGAGACCCGCCGTCTGCATGGCCCGGTGGACCGCGTCGAGCTCGGTCAGGTCGATGAAGCTGATCTCGTATCCGGCCGGCTCGAGGTCCTGGCGCAGCATGGCCGCGGTTCCCCCGTACAGCTCTCGCGTCGCGACGATCGTCGCCGGCTTCGGCGCCAGGGCAAGGATCGCTCCGTACAGGGCGGCCATGCCGGAGGCTGTTGCGACCCCTGCGTCCGCTCCTTCGAGCTCGGCGACGGCCCGCTCCAGCATCTCGCGGTTCTGGTTCGAGTTGCGGCCGTAGTAATGACCTGGTCGCTCGCCACGCACGACGGCGTCGTAGTCCTCGAGGTCGGTGAAGACGTGGACCGCCGCGGTGCTCAGGTCGGGCGCGAGGGGACTGCGGGCTTCCAGGTCTCGGCCGGCGTGGACTGCGCGCGAGGCCGGCTTTAATCCAGGAATCACTTGAGGCGTGATCGGCCGGCGTAAACCGCCGCCTCGCCGAGCTCGGCCTCAATTTGCAGCAGTCGGTTGTACTTGGCCACGCGCTCAGATCGAGCCGGCGCGCCGGTCTTGATCATGCCCGCGCCCGTCGCCACAACCAGGTCGGCGATGGTTGTGTCCTCGGTTTCCCCTGAGCGGTGTGAGATCACCGCGCTGTAACCCGCGGCGCGCGCCATGTCGATCGCCTCGAGCGTCTCGGTCAGCGTGCCGATCTGGTTGACCTTGATCAGGATCGAGTTGGCGACGCCGCGGTCGATGCCCTGCTTCAGACGCGACACGTTGGTGACGAAGAGGTCGTCGCCGACAAGCTGCACCTTGCTCCCGATGGCATCGGTGAGCTGCTTCCAGCCCTCCCAGTCGTCTTCGGCCATTCCGTCTTCGATCGAGACGATGGGGTAGCGCGCCTGCCAGTCCGAGTAGAGCTTGACGAGCGCGGCCGCGTCGAGAGTTCGCCCTTCGCCTTTCAGGACGTAGCTGCCGCCCTTGTAGAACTCGCTGGAAGCCGGGTCGAGCGCGATGGCGATGTCTTTGCCCGGCGCGTAGCCCGCCTTCTTGATCGCGTCGACGATGAGGCGCAGCGCATCCTCGTTCGAGCGGAGCTGCGGCGCAAAGCCGCCCTCGTCCCCCACCCCGGTGGCCAGGCCCTGTGTTTTGAGCACGCCTTTGAGCGCTTGATAGACCTCTGCTGTCGCTCGGATTGCTTCGCCAAATGTTGGTGAGCCGACCGCGCACACCATGAACTCCTGCAGGTCGACTGACGTGTCGGCGTGCGCGCCGCCGTTGAGGATGTTGGCCATCGGCAGCGGAAGCAGCGATGCCTTCTCGCCGCCGAGGTGGCGGTACAGAGGCATGCCGTTCGCGGCTGCGGCAGCATGCGCGACCGCAAGCGAGACGCCAAGGATCGCATTGGCACCGAGCCTCGACTTGTTCGGCGTGCCGTCGAGCTCGATCAGCGCCTGGTCGATGCCCTTCTGGTCACCCGCGTCGAAACCCTTCAGACGATTCGCGATCTCGCGTTCGACGTAGGCCACGGCCCTGGTCACGCCCTTGCCGCCGTAGCGCTTCGGATCACCGTCCCGCAGCTCCACCGCCTCGTGGACGCCGGTGGAGGCGCCCGACGGCACTATGGCCCGGCCGCTGCCTTTGTCGGTGTGCGCGGTGACGGCAACGGTCGGGTTGCCGCGCGAGTCGAGCACCTCGAGGGCGCTGAGCCCCGTCAGCCGAACCACGAATCGAGAGTCTAGCTAGGTGAAGTTCGGCTAGGCCGCGAGCGGCCCGAAGCCGCGCGATGGGTTCACGCTGAACCCATAGTTCAGGAGCGCCGTGGCGTCGTCGGTCGAGTGCAGCGTTGCGTTGAGCACCACCGCGATGAGGTGCCTGTCTCCACGCGTCGCGGTCGCCAGCATGCAGCCGCCGGCGCTATCGGTGAGCCCCGTCTTCAAGCCGGTCGCTCCCGGGTAAGTCCACAGCAGCCGGTTCAGGTTGTGCGGGTTGAACGCCTTGTGCGTCGGCGTGGCGGGAATCGCAACGTCCCTGGTGCCGGCGATGGCAGCCAGGTCGGGATAGTAGGTGTCGAGGTAGGCAGCCGTATGGGCGAGGTCGTGGGCGGACATCGCGTGTCCGGGCGCATCCAGTCCGCTCGGCGTGACGAAATGGCTGGCCGTCAGGCCGATGCTCTTCGCCTTCTGGTTCATCTGCCGGATGAAGCGGTCGCGCGGCACCAGGCCGGTCGCGAGCGCCTCGGCCGCGTCGTTGCCGGAGTCAAGAAACAGCCCGTACAGCAGGTCGCGGACTGTGACGCGCTCGCCCGGGGTCAGGCCCATGACGCTCGGGACGATCTGCGTCGCCTCCTTGGCGACTTCCACCGTGCGATCGAGCGAACCCGCGTCGTCCGCGGCGACCATGGCCGTCATGAGCTTCGTCAGGCTCGCGGGCGCGCGTGATGACTCCGCGTCGCGCTCCCACAGCACCTGGCGAGCGTCGAGGTCGACGAGGTACGCGGCCTGTCCGTGGATTGCGATGTTGGGTTGGCCGTGCGTGGCCAGCCAGTAGGTCGAGAAATCGAAGTGATCGAACGACCTGGCGGTGGGCGCGGAGGCGCTCTTCAGGTTGAAGACGAACGGCATCGTGCGCGTGCGCGCGACAAAGACAGTCGTCGCGACCGCGGCGGCGATGACCGCGAGGGAGACGAAAAACGTCAGGCGCTCGCGCCTGCGACGACGCCTGGCGCGGGACCGCGAGGTCCCCGATTCCGGGACGTAGGCTGCGACGGTAGGAACCCCCTGTTGAGTTGTCGCGGAAATTCTAGCGGTCTGGGCCGCTAACTAAGCGGGTGCGTGCTCTGGCGCGTAAACAGGCGCTGGCGGCATCGCGGGCACAGGCGACGTGGTTGGCTCATGCAGCCCTATCGCGAGCTGGTCGCTGGCCGCCTCCATGGTTTGGAGCGCGGTCGCCGCGTCCTTCTGGTTCATGAAGACCGGCTGGCCGTAGTCGTAGATGCGGTACGCCTTCCACTTCGCCGAGACGAGCTGCGTGCCGTAGAACGTGTAGGTTCCAATCACCCCTTCGCGCGTTTCCTCCGACCACATCTGGTCGAACACGAAGTTGCCGTGTGCGTAGGTGATCAGCTTCCCGTGATAGACCTCGATCCCCTGATACCAGTGCGGGTGGTTGCCGATCACGATGTCGGCGCCCCAGTCGATCGCGGCGTGACCCATGCCGACCGGGTCGTCCGGCGTCGGCACGTGCGGGTCGGCCATCGGCTGGCGCTCGTACTCCTTGCCCCAGTGAAACTGGACGACCACGATGTCGGCCTGCTCACGGGCCCGCGCGATGCTCTGGCGCACGGCTTCCTTGTCGATAGCCCGGCCAACTCCGTTGAAACCGATGAATCCGAACTTGATCCCGCGCACGTCGAGAACCGCGATCGGTCCGAGTCCCGATGTCTTGATGCCGTGGTCGTTCAACAGCTTGTCGGTGGCGGTGATGCCCTCCGCCCCGTAGTTGGAGAGATGGTTGTTCGCGAGGTTGGCGACCTTGGCGCCCATCATCGTGAGCCCGTTGATGAACCGCGCGTCGCCGCAAAACGTGAACGTCGCGGTCGCCACGACCGGACATCCTGCGAACAACGGCGTCTCGAGATTGATGTATGTGATGTCGGCGTTCTTCGTGTAATCGGCGGTCGGCCGGAACGGCCACAGGAAGTCGTGGCGGCTGGTCGCGAAGTAGTTCACGCCCCGCGCCGGGATCACATCGCCCGTGACGAGGAGCGTGCGGATCCGGCTCGGGTCGCTGGGCACGACGTAAGTGGGATGGAACAGGCTCTGCAGGCTCAGGACGGGAAGGCGACCGGTGCGGTCGGAAAACGATGGCTGGTCGAAGAAGTCGGGCGCGGCCACGAGGACGCGCGAGCTGGAGGCGTTGTGGCCGGCGGTTATGGGCGCCGAGGGATTGTTGCAGGCAACCAGGGCGAACAGGGCAACCACGACCGCAGGTCTCACCTGACGGGCAATTGTGCCAGCAGATCCTCGATGGCGATCAGCCGCGCGACATAAGACCGGACCGGTTCGCCCAGCTCGCCCGCGGCTCGAAACACGCGCTCGTTGCCCTCCACGCGCCGGGTCTCGAGCATCGTGGACAGGTTGCGGTCGAGCGACCCCTGGCGGAGGGCAACCTCGACCACGCTGCCGATCCAGGACGCGTACAGCGCCACCTCCTGCTCCCGCGTGTCAGAGCCTTCCAAGGGTGCCGCCGAGTGAATGTGCTGGTCCCAGAGCCTGCGCAGGCGAAGGAGCTCCTCGGAGGCTCCTGTCACACCGCAGCTTTCAGCTGGGCGATCACCGCATCGGCGACCTGGCTCGTTCCCACGGCGGTGGGGTCGTCGCGCTTCTCCTTGAGGTCATAGGTCACGTTTTCACCCAGCGCGATCACGTTGGCGATCGCCTTCTCCAGCGCGTCGGCCGCGGCCACCTCCTCGAGGTAGCGCAGCATCAAGACTCCCGACAGCATCACCGCCATCGGGTTGACCCTGTTCTGACCCGCGTACTTCGGCGCGCTGCCGTGCGTGGCCTCGAACACCGCTCCGTTGGTGCCGATGTTGGCGCCCGGAGCCAGCCCAAGGCCTCCGATCATGCCCGCACCGAGGTCCGAGATGATGTCGCCGTAGAGGTTCGGACAGCACAGCACGTCGTACTCCTTGGGCCGCAGGACGAGCTGCATGCACATGTTGTCGACGATGCGGTCCTCGAACTCGATGTCGCTGTTGCGCGAGGCGACCTGTCGCGCGACGGAGAGGAACAGGCCGTCGGTGAACTTCATGATGTTCGCCTTGTGCACGGCGGTCACCTTGCGCCGGCCGTTCTTGCGCGCGTAGTCGAAGGCGAACTGCACGATTCGCTCCGATCCGCTGACAGAGATCGGCTTGATCGAAAGGCCGCTGTCGGGGCGGATCTTTTTCTTGAGCAGACCTGAAATCTCATCGATGAGGTGCTGCGCGTCCGGCGTGCCCTTCTCGAACTCGATCCCGGCGTAGATGTCCTCGGTGTTCTCGCGGACGATGATGAAGTCGAGGTCGTCGCGCAGGTTTCGCGCGCCTTTGTAGGCCTTGACCGGCCGGACGAGCGCGTAGAGGTCAAGAGCCTGGCGAAGCGCGACATTGACGCTGCGAAATCCGCTGCCCACGGGCGTGGTGATGGGGCCTTTGAGCGCCACCTTGTTCCTCCGAATCGATTCCAGGACGGGGTCGGGCAGCGGGGTCCCAAACTCGGCGATGGCGGCCTCACCCGCCTGCTGGATGTCCCAGTCGAACTCGACACCAGTGGCTTCGAGCACGCGCGCTGACGCCTGGCAGATCTCAGGACCAACGCCGTCCCCCGGGATCAGCGTTACTGCGTGCCTACTCAATCCGTTGGACTGGCAGTGAGAGCGCCTCTACCGGTTTTTGAAGTAGTCGGCGTTGATCTGGATGAAGTTGCGCCACTGCTCTGGCACTTCGTCCTCAGGAAAGATGGCATCGACCGGACACGGGTCGACGCATGCGCCGCAGTCGATGCACTCGTCAGGGTCGATGAAATACATGTTCGCCGCGTCGTCTGAGTGGATGCAGTCGACCGGGCAGACCTCCACGCATGAGGCGTCTTTGACGTCTATGCAGGGCTGGACGATGACGTATGCCACGTGCCGCAAGGGTACCATGCACCGTTAAATGCCCGAATCCGAATCGAAGCCCAAGCTGATTGAACTCATCGGACCTGGTACAGGCCAGGGCTGGAAGGCCGTTCTGCGAAACGGCAAGCCCGCCGTGGTGCACGAGATCCCGGTTCCGCCCGCCGAGGCGACTGCCGCCGTACCGCGGCTTCAGCGCCTGTTTGAGCACCGCCATCCTGCCCTCTCGCCCGTGCTCGCGTGGGGCACCGACCAGAACGGTGTCTGGGTCGCGGTGGAACCGAACGAGGGCACGCCGCTCAGCTCGATCCTCGCCCGCGGACCGCTGACCCCACCCGCGGCAGCCGCTCTTGGAGCCGCCGTGCTCTCGGGCGTGGCCGCCTTGCACGAGGCGGGGATCGCGATGGGGGGCTTCGGGGCGACCGCGGTCCGAGTCACCAACAATGGCGAGGTCCGGCTTGCCGGCCACCCGGCGGCGGCGGTGCGAGCCGCTCCGTCGCAGAGCGACCTCCGCGCTGACGTCCGCTCCTGCGGCATGGCTGTCTGCGCCGCCTTCGGGGTGGACCCCGCGGGGGCACCTGCCCCGGCGAACATCTCCCCCGGCCTGGTGGTCACGATGCGATCCATGGCGAGCGGCGCGATGGGCCCGTCCGCCGATCGCGCGCAGGGCGCCTTGAGAGAGATGGCTGCTGCGCTCCTTTCTCCGGATCGCGAGATGTCGGCTCAGTCCGAGCTCGCGACGAGAGCCGGCGGCCGCGAGGTCCCCCCCATCACGCCGTTCCTGCCCGCGGGCACGGTCGCGCCGCCGGCGACCCCGACGACCGCGCCGACACCGCCGGCGCAGCCGGCTGCGCCCTCGCCTGCAGCAGCGCCGGCCGCGTACATCGCCCCCCAGCGCCGAGACGAGACTCCGGCGCGCGCCCCCGCGTCCTACGACGCGCCGGACCGCCCGCTGCAGACCTATCCGTCGATGCCCGCGGTCACGTTCCCGCCGGCTCCGACTCCCACGGCGCCCACGGCCCCGGCCGCGTCGGCGCCGCCGGCCGCCGAGCCCCGGCCCAGCCCACCGCCTGTCCCCACCTGGTCGGAGGCCCCGGCACGCCCCTCCTCGCCCTTCGATTCGCCCGCCACGACCAATGCTTCGGCCCCTGAGCCTCCGGCGCCCGCGCCTGAGCCACCCCGACCCGCGCCGAGCTTCGAGCCCTTTCCGACGCCTGCACCCGCTCCCGCTCCCCCATTCGCCACCTCGCCGCCCGCCCCGCCGCCCCCCGTCGAGGCGCCCCCCGTCGAGGCTCCCGCCGCTGCTCCCGCGCAGCAGGCCTGGACCCCCCTCGAGGCGCCGGCCTGGAAGCCGGGCGAGACCGTCCCCGCCGAGCCTCTCGGTGGAGGCGTGGCCGTCGTCCAAACGCCACCAACCGCGCCGCCCGTCCCCCGGGCCCCGATCAGCGCGCCGGCGCGCAAGCCGTCCGTGGCCCGCCCGCCGTCGCGGGGAGGCCCTTCGTTCGAACGCCCGCCCTGGCTCGTGCCGGCCGCCGTGGCGGTGGTGATCGTCCTGCTGCTCGGGGGCCTGGGCGTGATCGTGCTCGCCAATCGAGGTGGCGGTTCCGTCACAGGCGGCGTGCGCACAACGCCGTCAGCCAACGCGTCGACTTCACCCAGCAGGTCGTCGCCGAGCGCGTCTCCGACAACGAAGGGCCTTCTCGCCGTCCCGACCTATGGGCCTGCCAGCGCGGACGGGATCACGAAGGTGCAGATCTGCACGACCGCGTCGCCATGCAACATTCCGGGCGGATCCCCGGAGACCGGCCCGGCGTGCGAGCTGACGTCCTGCAAGGTGGAGGTCGCGATCTATTTCTCCGCGGTGCAGAAATCAGTCCCGGTCGCTTACACGATGAAGTTTTTCGACCGCTGCAGCGGACAGACGATCGACCTGCCGGGAACCGCCACGACGACGCCCGCCACCGGCTACATCGTCGCGATTCCCACCGATCACCTGACCGTGAACATCCCCGGCGGAGCGAAATCTGGCGCGATGGTCGCGGCGGCCCAGAAGCCCGCGGTGGCGTATTCCGCGCCGCTGCTGGTCGGCGCTGACAGCTGCTAGGAGTTCTTCATCCCGTAGCGGAGAAACAGGAAATCGCCGTGCTTGCGCACGCTGAGCAGGCGGTTCCATGCGCCGCGAGCCGGTAAGAGCTCCGCGCCTGCGACCATGCCGAGACGCGGATCGCCGTCCCGGCCCGCGACCACCGGCGAGATCGTGACGAAGGCCTCGTCGAGCATGCCCTGCTCGATCAGCTCGCCCATCACATGGGGCCCGCCCTCGGTCAGGATCACCGCGTAGCCACGCTCGCGGAGCTCAGCCACGGCCCGGCTGAGATCGATCGGTCCACTCTCCCCTATCTCGATCACGTCGCACGAGTCCGGCAGACGGTGTTTCAGCTCGCGCCCGCCCGCGGCGCTGGTGACGATGGTCGCTCCCCCGATGACCGCCGCATGCGATACCGCGATGTCGCCGGACCTCGTCAGCAGGACCAACCGGGGTCGCGGCTTGCGACCAAGGTCGGTGCGAAGGTCGGCGAAGACCGAGCTCAGGTCGGGATAGATGTGCTCGGGCGTCCACATGTGTCCGGGTGTCGCACGCAGCGTTCCGGCGCCGAGCAGGACCGCGTCGGCAAACGCACGGAGCAGGCCCATCAAGAAACGGTCGGCCGGGTTGCGGCCGCTGATCACAGAACCCGCCGACGGTTTCGAACCCAGGCTCACGACGCCGTCGACAGACGACACGAAGTTCGAGTAGATGACGCTGTCCGCGAAGCCGAGGCGGCCGTAGATGCGCTCGAGCTCTGGCCGCATCTGGTGACGGGGCACGTCGTCCTCGAAGAGGACGTCGAAAGGTTCGATCAGTGTTCGATGCGGGGATTGACCGACTGAAGGAATTCGGTGCGCAGCTGGGGATTGCTCTCGTAGTTGCCGCGCCAGAACGAGGTCCATGTCCTCGAGTGACCCTCACGGACGCCGCGCATCTGCGTGCACAGGTGCGTCGCGTTGAGGTGAACTGCCACGCCGTGCGGCTTGAGCACCCGCACCAGCTCGTCTGCGATCTCTACGCCAACGCGTTCCTGCACTGTGAAGCGCCGCGCGAAAACGCGGACCAGTCGAGACAGCTTCGAGATGCCGATGATCTCTTCGTGCGCGATGTAGCCGATGTAGGCGTGGCCGTGGAACGGGAGCACGTGATGCTCGCACAGCGAGTAGAACTCGATCGGTCCCTCGATGACCTGGCTGATGCTGCAGTCCGGGCCACCGTCACACTCCGTCGGAAAGGCGGTGAGGAGCTTCGGGTCGCCTTCGTATCCGGCAGTCGACTCGAACAGGGCGCGCAGGTAGCGACTCGGGGTCGCGCGAGTGCCAGGCGTGTCGAGGTCCATGCCGAAGGCCTCGAAGATCTCTGAGGCGTAGCCCTCGAACTTCTTCCACTGGGCATCGCTCACCTTGCGCGGGCGGACCTTCTCCCAGTGCGTGGTCTCTTCGGGATCAAACGCAAGCGTTGACATGTCTGTCTCCTTCAACTCGGGAACGTGTCCGCATCAATGTACGGGGTCGGGTTACGAGCCATCTCGACCGCTTGGCCTGCCAACGACCTCGGAGTTAGAGTGTCTTGCGATATGGCGAAGGCGCTGCTGGCGGTGATGATGCCCGCCTTCAATGAAGAGCGCACCATCGAGATCATCCTTGGTCACGTCCTCGAAAGGCGTGAGGTCGGCGAGGTGATCGCGGTCGATGACGGCTCGACGGACCGCACGTGGGAGATCCTGAGCAAGCTCGCCCGGGAGGACTCGCGCGTCCGACCCTTCAAGCAGCCGCACAACCAGGGCAAGGGGGCCGCGCTGCGCCGCGCCATCAGCGAGCTGCGCATGCCGTACGCGCTCGTCCAGGACGCGGACCTGGAGTACGACCCGCGCGACTACCCCGCGCTGCTCGAGCCGCTGTACGAAGGTCGCGCCGATGCCGTCTACGGCGTGCGCGGTTTTGCCGGCCAGACCGCCTTCAGCTTCTGGTTCGTGCTGGGCAACAAGGCTGTCACCTTTGCGACCAACATCCTTTTCGACTGCTACATCTCCGATATGGAAACGGGCTACAAGGTGCTGCGATCGGACCTTTGGCGCCGGCTGAACCTGAGCGGGAGGCGCTTTGACATCGAGCCGGACATCACGGCGCGCATCCTGCGCCTGGGCTACCGAATCCATGAGGTGCCCATCCACTACTACGCGCGGGGCCGGGCGGAGGGCAAGAAGCTCACCTGGATCGACGGGGTGCAAGCGCTGTCCACTCTGGCTCGCCTGCGCCTGATGTCGGACGGTCAACTCTTCGGCCCGGGCGTTGACGACCGGTATCACAGCGAGCGACACGAGGAGCTCGCGCATTGGCATCCGTTGATCGACAGCGCGAAGCGAGGCTCAGAGCTCTAGGCACCGTCGAACGGTCGGACGACTATGATGCTGCATCGCCGGGGCGTGCCCCCCGCGCTCCGTCCAACGGTCCCAGAACTACGATGCAGCCTGTGAGCAGCGGGAATCGCCACCGGGTCGCACCAGGCGTGAGGAGCGACTGGCGAGCCGTCGTCCCCGTCGTGGCCAGCGACGCGGTCGCATGCGTCATCGCCCTGTGGATTGCGTACTCGTTCCGCTTCTACCTCGACCCCATCCACATCCCCGGCGGCGAGATCCCGGCCCCCAATCGGTACGCGGCCGCGGCCCCTGTGGTGGCGATCCTTGTGGTCGCCGTCTTCCTCTTCATGGACGTGTATCGCGTCAGACGCGGCACGCAGTTCATCGACGAGATCTTCTCGGTCCTCCGAGCGATGGCCGTGACCACAGTGGTCGTCTTCGCCCTGATCGGCCTGTACAAGGACGGAGCATTCACTTACTCACGCCTGACCTTCGTCTACTGGGCCGTCCTGGCCACCGTCCTGGTCCTGGTTGGTCGCTACGTGCTCCGCGTCATGCGCACACGCCGGTGGGAACGTGGCGAGGGCGTCGACCGGGTCGTGGTCGTCGGGTCAGGAGTCGCGGCCGACCTCGTCCTGCAGCGCATCCGGATGTTCCCCGACTACGGCTACCAGGTCGTTGGGCTGGTGAGCAACGGTCTCAAGGAGGGTGAGGCCGTCGGCGGGGCGGGGGTCCTCGGCAACCGCGCCGCGCTGCGCCAGATCGTCGACAAAGAAAAGGTCAACCTGGTTTTCGTCGCCGAGCCCGAGCTGTCCCAGGACGAGATCCTCGAGCTGGTCGACTCGTGCCGCGATTGCGGCGTCGACTTTCGCATCGTGCCGAGCATGCTCGAGATCATGACCAGCCGGGTGAGCGCCGACCAGCTCGACGGCATACCGCTCCTCCAGTTCCGACATGGGCTCGACGTTGACGCTGCGAAGGCAACGTCGAAGCGCGCCCTCGACGTCATCGTCTCTTTGCTCGGCATGATCGCGATCTCTCCGATCCTGGCGCTGATCGCCCTGCTCGTGAAGCTCAGCTCGCGCGGCCCGGTGTTGATCCATCAGGAACGAGCGGGCCTCGATGAGAAGCCGATGGTCATGCACAAGTTCCGAACCATGACCGCCAACGCTGAAGCGGGGACCGGCCCGGTCTGGGCGGCCGCCGGAGACCCGCGGCGCACGCGGATCGGCAAGTTCCTCCGCCGGTTCAGCCTCGACGAGCTGCCTCAGCTCTGGAATGTCCTGGTCGGAGAGATGAGCCTTGTGGGCCCGCGACCCGAACGGCCGCAGTTCGTCTCGGAGTTCAAAGCGCGCGTGCCGCGATATGAAGACCGCCATCTCGTCCGGCCTGGGCTGACCGGGTGGGCGCAGGTCAACGACCTCCGCGGCCAGACCTCGGTCGAGGAGAGGCTGATCTACGACCTCTACTACATCGAGAATTGGTCCCTGGCTTTTGACCTGAAGATCATCCTCATCACGCTCGTGGCCATCTTCACGCACAAGAACGCTTACTGAGGCTGGCACGCTGCTGACCAAACAACCATTTGCGATCACGACCGTGCTGGCGGCCGTCACGTGCGCGCTCGCACCGGCCTACGTCGTCCGATGGCGTATCGGGCCGCTGCCCTCGACTGTTCTCGAGGCGGCGGTCCTGCTCACCGTCATCGCCTTCGCGTTCGAGTCGCTTCGCGGCCGCCGCGCCTTACGTTGGCGGTCGCCCTTCACGATTCCAGCCGCGCTGTTCCTGGTGGCCGGGGCGGTGAGCGTCGCCGTCTCACCAGACCACACCAAGGCCCTGGGCCTTTATCGCGCGTACCTGATCGAGCCCATCGCCTTCTTCTTCGTGCTCGGCAACGTTCTGGGCTCGATCCAGCGCGCCCGCATGGTCCTGCTCGGGCTGGCCGCCGGCGGGGTGGTCGCGGGCCTGGCGAACGGGTTCGTGGTTCTCGACGCGATCCGGCATCACACCCTCAACCTCGCCTTGCCGCCACCCGTCGTGATTTACAACACGTCCAATGCGACAGCGCTGTATCTCGTGCCACTCATCGGAATCGGCGCCAGCTTTGTGGTCTACGAGCGCGAACGTTGGGTGAGGTTGATCAGCGCGGGCTTCGTCGCGATCTTCGTCGCGTCGACTTTCTTGAGCCTTTCGCGGGGGGGCTTGCTCGCGCTGGCGGTCATCGCCTTGATCATGGCGCTGATCAACCGGCGCCGCTGGATCCTGATCCCCGCCGTGATCGTGCTCGGAATCGCGGCGACCCTGATCCCCGGGATGTCGGCGCGGCTCTCGCACGAGTTCGATCCGTCGGATCCGAATAACACGATCATCTCCCGCGAGCACCTCTGGCAGGTCACGCTGCAGATGCTGCGAGACCATCCCATCTTCGGCACCGGCCTGTTCGGGTTCGCCAGGAGCATCCAGCCTTATCGGGGTGGCGTGTACGAGGAAAACCTCATCTACCCGCACAACCTGTTCCTCAACTTCTGGACCGAGACGGGGCTCCTCGGCCTGATCGCATTCCTGTGGCTGCTGGCCCAGGCATTCCGGACCAGCTGGCGGGGTTGGCTGGCCGGAGCCCTGGACTGGAGACCGCTGCAGCTCGGCATCGGGCTCGCGATGGTGGCGATCATCGTCCACGGGATGGTCGACGTCCCCTACTTCAAGAACGATCTCGCCCTCGAGTTCTGGACCTTCCTGGCCCTGGCCTGGGCGGGCTCGCAATCGAGGCAGGCCGCGAATGGCTGAGCGCGTCAGCGCCGCCATCCTGAACTGGAACGGCGGGGAGCTGGTCCTGAAATGCGCCCGCACATTGCTCGACCAGACGCTGCCGCCGGTGGAGCTGATCATCATCGACAACGCCTCCACAGACGGCTCGCTCGAGCGGCTTCGCGCCGAGCATCCGGCCGCGCAGGTGATCACCAATCAGCAAAACCTCGGATTCGCGCGAGCCGCCAACCAGGCCGTGGCCGCCGCCACCGGGACGTGGCTTCTGCTGGCCAACCTGGACGTCGAGCTCGAGCGCGACTACGTCGCCCGTCTGGTCGCGGCGGGCAACCGGGATCCGCGGATTGGCTCGGTGACAGGCAAGCTGCTCCGGCCAAGGATCGCCGGGTCGGACGTGATCGTCGACAGCACCGGCCACGTCCTTTTCCGGAACGGCTGGGCGGGCAACCGCGGCGAGGGCTTGCCCGATACGGGCCAGTGGGAGCGACCCGAGGAGATCTTTGGCGTCACTGCCGCGGCCGCCCTGTACCGGCTGTCGATGCTCGCGCAGCTCTGCCAGGGGCCCGCGAGGCCATTCGACGAGCGCTTCTTCGCCTACATCGAGGACGTCGACCTGGACTGGCGGGCGCGCTGGCTGGGCTGGAAGGCGTGGTACGAGCCGGCGGTCGCGTGGCACCACCGCAGCGCCACCAAGGCGCGCCGGTCCGCGCTGATCCTCCGCCACATCCTCAAGAACCGCCTCCTCCTGGTGGCCGACAACGACCTGTGGCCCGAGGGCCTTGCGCGCCTGCCCGGCGTGGCCGCGTTCACGCTGCTGGCGGCCACTCAGTTCGGCCTCGAGTCGCCGGCATCGCTGCTGGGCATCGTGGACTTCTTCCGCCACCTGCCGGCGAGCCTCGACCGGAGGCGCTTCATCAAGGCGAGACGGAAGGTCACCCCCGCGGCGATCGCGGCCTGGATGCAGCCCTACCCCTACCGCCACAAGATCGCTCGCCGCCTGCGCTTCGGCGAGACGCGAACGGCGCCGGGCTAGGCGGCCTGCTCGAGCGCGACGCCGCGTTCCGCAGTCCGGCTGTGCGGCAGCTCGCGCAAGGCAAGCCCCAGCAGAAGGAGCAATGACGGCACCAGCTGCAGGACCAGGCGGTCGGCTGCAGTGTTCAGTTCGAAGGTCACCTCATTGGGTGTGGTCAGCAGCGCGATTCCGTAGGTGAGCCCCTGCGCGGTCAAGGCCGCCCACACCAGCGTGAGCCGCCTGTATCTCGAGATGACCGTCAGAACGGTCGCCACTATCCAGCCCGCCGCCAACCATGGGTAGTCGTCGTTGCGATTCATCAGGTGAAAGAAGAAGCTCGCGATGGTCCGGGCTCTGGATGTCAGCAGGCCGATCGTCCACGCCGGATGCGGCAGGCTGAGCACGTCGCTGTTGAAGCCGTGCACGCGCGTGTAGACCTGCCACGCGACGACCGGTAGGAGGCCGGCCGCCGCCACAGAGACGAGGAGAAGGCTCGGCGTTTCCCGCTCCTTCACCCTCCCCCACGCCGCACCGAAAACGAAGACCACCGCAATGACGAGGAGAAATGGGAGGCCCTCATTCTTGGTCAGCGCGGCGAGAGCCGCAAACAGAAACGCGAGGCCGGAGTCAAGGTCTCGGCCGAGGCGGACAGACCTGTAGAGATGGGCAAGGCTGAGCAACATGAACACCGCGATCGCGTAGTCCGCATAGCCCATGTAATAAGGAAGGACGAACGATGTCTGCAGGGCGGGCAGCGCGACCATGAGGAGGGCGAACATCGCGGTCAGCCGCGTGCCGAGCAAGGGCAGAAGGCTTGCCGAGACGGCCGCCACCCCAGAGATCAAGAACATGAACCCGATGCTCTTGCCCACCATGTCATCGACATGGCTCAGCAACACCCAGGCCGTGGCGACCATCAGAGAAAACAGCGGCGGGTAGTCGAGATGGCGGGTTGCGCTGATCGGTCTTGGCGGCAGGTTCGCCAGGTCGACGCTGCCCGAGTCGAAGAAAACCTTGGCCTTGAACAGCCACATCGCGATCGCATCCCAGCCCACCAAGGGTTGCGCCAGCAGATTGAGGAGGTAGAAGCCCAGAGTGGCGACCGTGAAGGCCACCAGACCCGCCGTCAGCGGGTCGAGATCGCCCAGCCCTGAGAGCAGGGGCCGGATCGACGCGACCTCGTCCCTCACGGCTGCGATCGTTCGCCTGCGGGTGACCACCGCCGCCACGAGCCAGGGCAGAACGAGCCAGAGCACGAACCACGGGACGTGAACCACGCCGAAGATCCAGAGCTCGATCCCCATCGCCGCGGCGCCGATGAGCGGGCAGCCGGCTCGGACGAGGGCGTCGACGTGGAATCCAAGCAGCGTGGCGATCAGCCGTCCGACGAGGTAGCTCAGGAGGATGTAGAGCGCGAGGCCCAGACCACTGCCCAGCACCGTCATCGTCAGGCGCCCGCTCTGACGAAGACGAAAGTGTGATCACCGCCCGCCGTGGTTGTGTCCGAGCGCAGAACGTAGCCGGCGGGCGTGTTCAGGCTCGGCGCGTCCGGCCTCTGGAAATAGACGATGCCGGGGGCGCTCGTGGTCGACGCGGCGTCGAGGTCCCCGCTGACCTCGACGTGGCGCGGATAGAGCCAGTAGGTCAACCAGAAGTAGGCGAATCCGTCGACTTCTGAGGCAGGCACGAGAGCCAGCACATCTCCGTGCGCGGGAAGGCTCGCCACCACCGCGGGCGTCGCATCCTGGATCGGGTCGCCCAGCGGCGCGCGCAACGCGCCTTGGGGAGTGCCGCGGAGCAGGTCTGCGTAGTGCGCGCTGAGCAGGAGCGGCCCCGTGACGACCACCGTGTGCAGAGTCCAAAGCACGAGAAGCGCGACCCCCAGCGCGCGCACGGGCTTTGTCAACTCGCGCGCAATTCTACTTTCGGCGCCTAACCGGCCGGACGTGCTGGGCGTCCTCGATAGACTTCCGACCGATGCAGCCCAAGAGCATCGGCAATGCGTTCTCAATGATCGTGGGAGCCAGCACTTGATCGCCAAGTTCACCAAGGCCCTGTTCATCCTCCGCAGCCAGGGCTTGCCGGCCCTCGTCAGGAAGGTGCGCGGCCGGCTTCTCGAGTACGCCGGCAGGCGCCGCGTCTACCTCGCGGTCAGCCTCGAGGACGTCGAGGAGGCGGATTGGGCGGAGCGCCGGCGCGTTCCACGCCCGCTGAAACGGCGAGGCACCCCGAACGTGATCGGCTGGGTTGTGCCGCCCGTCGGTCCCGGCTCCGGCGGCCATCTGAACATATTTCGCTTCGTCCGCTACCTCGAGGAGCACGGCTATACGTGCCGCGTCTACGTCTACGACCTGCACAAGACG